>Ga0209368_1000006_pt1 | contig 581513 bp, 525 predicted proteins | sample EBPBio242008_DNA_FD_185862 | JGI IMG/M metagenome (GOLD analysis project Ga0209368, IMG submission 185862) | Wastewater treatment Type I Accumulibacter community from EBPR Bioreactor in Madison, WI, USA - Reactor 1_4/24/2008_ DNA (SPAdes)... | ecosystem: Engineered > Bioreactor > EBPR >... | reverse complement strand
CACGATCAACATCCCGTTCTCGCCAACTGATCAAAACCAGTCGGCCGACTAAATCCCCGGGATGAAGGGGTCCTTTTTGCACGCCGATCACCCCACGAAGGGGGTGCCTATTGCACGCTGATCCTCACATTGATCTCAAATTGCGTGCGCCACTGACCGAGCTGGTACGGCGTCACCATCTGACGGGCTATCTGGGCGCCTGCAAGATCGAGGACTCGGTCTTTCTGGAGCGGACGGGCCAGCAGCGCCACGCCAATGAAATCCAATGGTATATTGGCCGGATCGCCCGTGCGCTGCAGTTCATGGACGCAACCGGTCTCAAACCCTCAAGCGCCCGCAGATGCTATCCGACGCACGAGTATGACAGTCGTCCGCCCGTCGCGGATCATGATCATTGCTGGTTCGATCCCGAAGCGCGGGTCCATATATTGTCGACAGAACCCTATCCCGGACGAACCGAACGAGGCGAACCCCGACAGATCGAATGGGAACGGCGGCATGGATGGAGCACCATCTATGTCAACTGGGGCAGCATTTATGGAAACGGCACTGAGTTCATCCTTTGTTGCCCCGCAGCCTACGCCGAAGTGCTTTCGGCCAAGGTTGAACTCCTCGAACGCTCGTCGCCAGCCGTCGAGGATGAAGCGGTCGTGATCGAGACATTTGATCCCGCCGCGCGCAAGGTCATCGTCTTCGATTAGGTTTGCCGGAAGGAGCGGGGCTGCGGGCGCGCTCTTTCCCGCCGGCCTGTCGGTCGGCTCCTGAGGGCGCGGCACCTGATGTATCGGGCCCCGCCGCACTCTGAACCGGCGGCATTTCCAAATTGCGGGCGTTGAAAGCCGACATGCCCCGGCTTTCCGCCCGCACTCATTGGGCACATGGCCGCCTTGTTGCAGGGTGCGCTCCATTGATCAGGCGCTCGCTGGGCGCTCGCGGTCCGTCAGCCACGGTTCGGCCTCGATAATGATTTCAGAAAAATACATCCAGATTTGGGGCCAGTTTCCATTGCGACAATTCCGGTTTCGACCAGAACATCTTGGCGCCTTATCAATACGGGCGTGTGACCGGGTTCCGTCACGTATGTCCAGGCGAAAGCTAAAGGTGACGGTATGCGCTCCCGACGCGCGTTTCCTTTGCGCGGTCACCTTTTTACCCTGATCGCACGTTCAGAAAATAAACGGATTATAAAATAGAGCAGCTTTTCGCTGTGGCTTAGCGTCGGACTGCGACTCATTTCGGTCGCGAATGATGAAAGGAAAAGCCATGGACAAGCGTGAAAACGGTATCGTCGATCTGGGCGATGCGCGCACCGAAACCCGCGGCCTCGGTGTCGAAGGTCCGATCGACCTTGCGACGCTCCAGCGGACATACAACGCCGGCATCCAGACCGACGACTGATGCACCGGGCGTGCGGCGCCTCGGTGCCGCACGCACGCATATATCTCATATGGCCTCCTACCGCCTCCGCTCCGACCTCAGATATTGCGCAATAGGCACACGGATAATTTGCCTCGATCTTTCGGCGAGCCGCTACTTCCTGCTGGAAGATGTTGCAGCCGAAGCGTTTGAGGCGTTTGCGAAGGGCAAGGCGAGTGAAGAGCAGACCGCTTGGCTGGTCGAACGAAATCTGGTCGAGGCTGGCGTTCCCACAGTCCCACCATCGCTGGCTCCTGATCCGACCGAAAGCATCTTCGATGGTCCAACCGGGGCATCGCACCCTTGGCTTATCTTGGAAGCCGTCGCCTCCCAATGGCGCGCTCGCCGCAACCTCGCAGCCCGGCAGCTTGGCACTCTCCTTATCCCGACGGGGCTGCCCGAAACTGGACTAGATCCCTGCAGACTCGTTGCCGCCGCCTTTGCCCGGGCATCGCGCTATCGCGATGCGACCGACCAATGCCTCGTCCGGGGGCTTGCCATGCGAACGATGCTTGCGCGCCGCGGACTGGGCGTCGATCTCGTCATCGGAGTGATGCTGCCGTTCGCAGCGCATTGCTGGGTTCAGGCAGGCTCTGTCGTACTCAGCGATCCCCTGGACCGCGTCCGGAATTTCAAGCCCTTGCTGACGGTGCGATGAGACTTGCCTTCCGCCTCGACATTGCGCCGTCGGGTCTTCCGCCGTCGCCTGCCAGCACCGCGACGGAGTGTCCGGTCTTCAGCTCGTCCGTTGCGCGGTTATGCAGTGCGGCGCCGTGTATCGATCTTGGGGAAAGGGGCTGCATCGTCGGGCCGCTCTTCCGGCGTGAAATACCATCGGGCCGCGTGACCGATCTCAATCGGGACGAACGGCAATCGATCGCCGAGACGCGCGGCTTGGCGCTGCTCGCTGGCTATTGGGGTGGCTATATTGCCATGCTGATCGGCGATGACGGAACAGTTTCCTTGATGCGTGATCCGTCCGGAATGATGCCATGCTATATGCGCCGCGCGGCGAGCGGTGTCGTGCTGGCCAGCGATATGACGGCCATCGCCGAGCCGGGACAAGTCGCCGTCGATTATAGCGCGCTGGCGCGCATGTTTGGCGGGATCGACTTCATCGGCCGAAAGACAGGCATCGATGGCGTCGAGGAACTGCTTCCCGGCGAGCGTCTCGTCGTAACGGCTGACGGGAACCGGATCGAGCAGGCATGGTCCCCATGGGACCATGTTCGCCCGCCTAAGGGCTGCGGGTTCGAAGCTGCGGCTGTCGCTCTGCGTGACACGCTCAAGGACAGCATCGGCGCCTGGTCGACCGGCTTCGACAACATCTTAGTCGGCGTGTCGGGCGGGCTCGACAGCTCGATTGTAGCAGCGGCGCTCGGCCCGCGCATACCAAGGTTCCGGTGTCTGACCATGGTCGAGCCCGGCACCGATGGGGATGAGCGGCGCTATGCTAAGGCCCTCGTCGATAGGCTCGGTGTCGGGCTTGATGCGCCGATCTTCGACCTCGGCACCGTCGACGTTACTAGGCCGGTCATGCGCCACCTGCCGCTGCCCATTGCTGCCCACTACTTCCCCGCCCTTCAGGCCGAGCATCGCCGACTCGCGCGCGACAGGCCGATCGACGGATATTTTTCGGGCAATGGCGGCGACAATGTTTTCTGCGCCCTGCGCAGCGCGGCGCCGCTTGCCGACCGTTTTCTTGCACAGGGACTTCACCCGGGACTGTTCGCTACCGCGCGCGACCTTGCCGACTTGACCGGCTCGGGCATGATCGACGTCGTCCGCGCAGGCTGGGAACGCATTCGGCGACGGAAGGGCGGGCATCGCAGGCGTATCGATCTTACGGGCCTCGGATCTACGGGCCGGGCCGCTGCTGTGGCGGAAGGAGATCGGCATCCCTGGTTCGCGGCGCCGCCGGGCGCGCTCCCGGGCAAGGCAGCGCATGTTGCCATGCTGGCCCGTGCCCAAAAGAGCATCGAACTCTATCCCCGTGCGATCAGCCCGCCCCAGATCACCCCTTTGCTGTCGCAACCGGTCCTCGAACTCTGCCTATCGATTCCGTCGTGGTTTTGGGTGCGAGGGGGCCGCGATCGTGCGGTAGCGCGCATGGCGTTCCGTGATCTCCTTCCCGATCTCATTCTCGAACGCAGGACGAAAGGCAGTCCCGGCGGGTTTGTCCGGCGCGTGTTTGACGCTCAAGGAACGATGGCCGTCGAAATGCTTCTGGAGGGCAAGCTCGTCGGCGCCGGGCTGATCGACCCCGACTGGCTTATCCGAGCAAGCAAGGAAGGCTGGCGGGACGATGGACGCGATCACCGGATCCTGACGTTCGCGGCGGCCGAGGCATGGACGCGCTGGTGGGAGGAGGGAGGCCGGGTCGAAAGCTAATGTCGGTTCTCATCGTTCGCCGTTTTGGCGCTGCAACTGCGCGGGGCCGCGTCACGCATCTTGTCCCATAGCGCGTAGCGGTCGGCGTGAGGCGATTGTGGATCGCGCTTGCCGAGGAGCCAATAATCGAACCACGCGATATTTTCCTCCATCGCAAGAATGCGGTTCGACGGGATGTGGAAGATGTGCGTTTCATCTGTCGCTGTGTTCTCGCCCGGATAAAGGCTGAGCTGCGCGGGAACACCGGCCTTGCGGAGCGCGGCGTGAAGATCAATCGACGGAATGAGCGGTGCCGCGACCTGTTGCAGCACCGCGCCGCAAACTTCGTTTGCACGAAGCGACGGAGAGAGCCGGCGATAATTTGCGAGCGCCGCCGGATCGGTTGGCGGCCCGCCGAACACCGTGCCGTAAGAACCTGCCACGTTGAAATAGAAGGCCGGTTCGAGATAGCCGCCGTCGCCGCTCGATGCCGCGCGGAACATCGAGCTGTTCGTGATCGTGACATTCGTCATTTGCGAGCCGAAGCTGTAACCTGCGATCCCAACCCGCGCCGGATTCACGATCCCTCGATCGACGAGCTCCTTCACGGAATCTTCGAAGGTCGCGACCGAGTTCAACCAAATTAGCTGCCTCAGCTTCTCTGGCGAAACCGCCTTCGTCTCGCTGACCCAGGCTTCATAGGCGGCATCGATTTCGGCGTTTTGGCGGGACGTCGGACTATTGACGAGCAGTACGACATAGCCCCGTTCGGCGAACAGTTGCGCCGGATATTCCCATTGATTTTCGTGCGTTGCAAAGCGGTCGTCCGCGTCCGATGCATGCGTAATGACGATCGCCGGATATTGCCGACCCTTTGTGTATCCGCGCGGCCAGACGATATAACCGGTCGCCTTGTAACCATGTCGATTGATCCAAGTTCGGGGTTCGATCCGAAGCGGCGCGATCCCTTCGTGATCGGCCGAGACCGATGCCACGCGGGTTATGCCGCCACTCGCAACGTCGACGCGCACCACCGATGGCGGCACCGTCTGCGATTGCGCGATGCAGGCGCCTTTGGTGAGCGAGACCGTAAAGTCGCAATAGTTGAGGCTGAGAGCGCTACTAATCGTTCGGACACGATCATTTTCGATGATTGCTAGCCCGAAGCGAGGATTGTCGATCGTGCGGAACCCCGCAATCGCGCGCCTTCCATCAGGCGACAGGAAGCCGCCGGCCGCGCGGGCATCGCCCACCGCAAAGGGAAAGCGTCCGAAGCTCCGCCGCTCGTCGCCGGGAATGGTTTCGACAAGCTCGCGCGTATCGCCGGTGCCTTCCGACGACAGCCGGCCGCCATGAAGGCCGGGGAGGCGCCAGTAACCGCGAGCGGCTTTGCCATCCACCACTCGAATTTTTTCCGATGTGAACGACCAGCCTATCGTCACAACCTGCTGCCCTCCGGCGGGGTCCGTTTCCATCACATCGAACCGCACCTCATCCTTCTCCCACTGGACGAAGCTCCTGTCGAAAAATGTCCGAAGGTCGCTTTGCGGACGCGTCGCGAGAAGAATGTCCCTGCCCTCAGGATCGCGGAGGTAGATCGAGGCAGTGGCCCGGCCGGGGGCGCGGCGCTGCGCGCGCTCGGCAGTGACCGCGTCGTCGTAGCGCATCGCTTTGACGAACGGTGCGGCGTCAAGGACGACATACCAGAGCCAGCGCCCATCGGGAGACCAGCTGTGCGCCCGCACCCCCGTAGCAAGCGGCGCATGACCATAGCCCGGAAGCACAGCACCCTCGGTATCGCCATAAATTGCAGTCGCAGGATGCGCGACGATCGGGGTTACAGCGCCGCTCGCCCCTATCCGATAGAGCTGGACGCCATTGCCCTTATCGAGCCGCGCGCTCCAGTCCCCCGTTCCGGGAATGCGCTTCAGCTGATCGATCCACGCGGCTCGCTGCAGCTCGCGGGTCGTGCCCTTTTCCAGATCAACATATCGCAGCAGCGCGACCGTCCGGTCGCTCTGGCGGTCGGCGATCCGCACGACATAGATCGCGCTCTTCGCATCCGCCGAGACCGCGAGATCCCGTACCTCGGGGACCGTCAGTTGATCGTCGATCGTCCAGCTGCGGCCGGCTTTCTGTGCGGCTGAGGCCGGCGAGGTCGGCAGCGCCGCGCCGAGCAGTGCCGCCCCTGCGAGCAGAAGAGGGCGGATCATGCTCACCACTCCTGCCGCACGGTGAGGCCGACGAAGCGCCCCGCCGGTGAATAATTTGTCGTATCGTAGGGCGTCTCGCTGGGCAGGGCGGTGACAATCGCCGTCGGCTTCGCATTGAACAGGTTGAGCGCGGCAAGCGACACGTCGGTCCGCTTGCCAAGGCGCACCCGCGCCGTGAGGTCGAGCGTGGTATAGGAGGGAATGCGCATGCGCACCGCCTGCCGATCGTCATCGAGCCCGCTCATATGGTTGACGAAGGCGGCGAGCGTGAAACGGTCGCCGCCATAGGTAACTCCGGCACGCCCGCGAAAGCGCGATGGCCGGAACAATGTGCCGGCGAGCGACGTCCAGGCAGCGCCGGGAAGGATCTGCTGGCGGCTCTTCAGGAAACTGCCCGCGGTCGAGAGCGCAAGCTCTTTCCCACCATCGAATTCAATGCGGTAGCGCATCGAAAGATCGACGCCCGAATAGCGCTGGCGCGCGATATTGCGGTCGCGTGCGTCGATGAAAGCAACGATGGTCGCAGGGTCGTAGGGCCGGCCCGTACTATTCTCCAGGCCGAGAAGTGCGCCGTCAATGATCGCGGCAAGATCGTTCGCATCGGGGTTTAGCGTAACAAGATCGGCATAGAGCGGATTATCGAGCACGCCGACGAGCGACGGGATCGGCGTCGCGACGCGGTCGGTGTAATCGATCCTGTACCAAGTGGCGGAGAATTCGAGGCCGCGCGCAGGAGTAAGCTGCGCGCTCAGCGTAATATTCTCCGAACGCTCGGGTCCGAGGCGACTGTCGGGGCCCGCCGCGAAGATGACGTTCGCGCTCGCCGGATAACCGTTCCCATAGCGGGCAGCGCGTCCCATGATCGCCGAATAGCCGCTATACTGCTGGTAGAGCGTCGGCATTTTGAACGAACGCCCCCACGAAGCACCGAGGCGGAGGATCTCCGCCGGCTCCCAAACGACGCTGAGCTTGGGGATCATAATGCTCGGCGCGTCCGAATAATCCTCGAAGCGGAGCGCGGCTGTGAGCGAGAGCGAGTGCAATCCCGCAATCTCTTGCGCGGGTGCCGTGACCGGGACCAGCAGTTCGCCATAGGCAAAGAGATTGTCACGCCGCCGCCGGACATCGCCCGTGGGGGACGCCGCGAAGAAGTGATTGCGCCGCGCCCCACCGCCGACGGCAATGCGCACGTCGCCCGCCGGCAGGGCGAACAGTGGTCCTTGGAAGCCCGCTTCAAGCGCGAGGTTGCGGTTGAAAAAATGTTTGTCGATGTGTGCGAGCAAATTTCCCCCGAAAAAGAGGTCGGAGAAGCCGCCCGTGCGATCGGTGCCGAAGAAGCCGCTCGCCTTGAAGCGCCAGTCCCCGCCGAGCTCCGCAGAGATGTTTGGGGCGATCCCGAAGGATTCCGAGGTACTGACATTGTCGAGCCCCAACTGGTCGGGGGCGAGCGCCAGGCTGTATCCGGTAACCGAGTGTAGCCGACTCTTCTTGTAAAGAAGGTCGGCAGCAAGCGTCACATCCGGACCGATCGCCTGATGTCCACTCAGGAGCAGCGAGTGCCGCCAGGTCGCGGGAAAGAGCATCGTTTCCGCATTGGCGGCGTCCGCATAATCGCGATCCCCCGCGCGGATCGCCGACGAACGGCTATAATCATAGGCTGCGAGCAGCCCGCCCGACGACCACGCCTTGCCGCCGAGCAGCCCGTACTGCTGCTGGACATTGCCGCCATCGGTCGATGCGCCGACGCGCGCCATTGCCGACGCACCGTCATAGTCGCGCTTGAGCAGGATGTTCACCACGCCCGCGACGGCGTCCGCGCCATAGATGGCCGAGGCCCCATCCGCGACGATCTCGATCCGCTCGACAGCGGAAACAGGGATGGCGCTGACGTCGATCACCGATGACACGCCGGTATAGGCGAAGCGATTTCCATTGATCAAAGTCAGCGTTGCATTGGGACCGATCCCGCGCAGGTTGAAGGTCGAGGCGCCGTTGACGTTGGCGTTCTCGTTTGGCGCTCCCTGGCCGTTGCCGATGCCGGGGTTGAATCCGCCGCCGAAATTCTGCGGGAGGCTGCGCGCAACTTCGCCGAGATCGGCCTGGCCTGCGTTACGGATATCTTCGCTCGTCACTCGGACAACCGGGGCTGCGGACGGGGCGCCCGCGATACGGCTGCCGGTCACCACGATGTCTTCTTGTGCCGGACTGCTCTCGGACTGCGCTCGCCCCAAAATGATGACCGAACCGCGCTCGAAGCGCGGGGTCAGCCCGGTTCCGCGCAGCAGGGTCTCGATTGCTTCGCGCGGAGTGATGTTTCCGTCTAGCGTTGGGGCCTTCCGGCCTGCGAGATCGGCACTCGACGCATAGAGTTCGATTCCTGCCTGCGCAGCCACTTTTCGCAGTGCCTCGTCGAGATCCTGCGCTGGCAGATCGAAGCTCTGGCGATCCTGCAACTGAGCCGCCGCGGCAACGGGATGCAGACAGGCCACACCGGCCATCAGCGACAAGCAAAAACGAGACTTTCCGGACATCATCATACTCCCCCTGGGTTGTGACCGGGTGCTTGGGCACACGGCCTTTGGGGGAGCGATGACGCCGGGTCGGCGACCGCCTTAGGGGAATGATGAAATAATTATCGGTGGCGCAGGTGGATGCCGTCGGCGCGCTTGCTGATCTCCAGATCGAACAATTGGGCGAGCCGCTCGGCCACTGTCTCGGGCTGGCTGATCCTGAACCGGCCCGACGCCTCGAGCCCCGCGGTTCCTGCGTCGTCGATGATGATCGGCTTCGCCGCGTAGCGATTGGCTTCGGCAGTGAGCTGATCGAGCCGGACCGAGCGATAGTCCGCCCAGCCCGACGGCCATTCGCGGCTGTCTTGCTGTGTCGGCGATGCGGCTGGTGGCTGCTCCTTGCCGTGCGGGCCGTAGGTCACGGACCGTCCCGATGACAGGACTTGGGCGTGCCGGGCGCCGGTTTCCGGGGCGCCGCCGAAGCGAATATCGGCCTCGCCGCGCAGCATCGTTACGCTGAGCGCGCCATTTTCCTCGAAACCGATATCGAATGCCGCATCCTCGGCCGTGACCACGCCGTCGCCGGCCTCGACGCGAAGCGGTTGTTCATTCTTGCTCACCGAAAGCCGGACGCGCCCCTTGGCGAGCCGCAGATGGCGTGTCGCTTGCGCAAATGAGACTTCGAGCCGGCTATCGGTGTCGAGCACTGCGGTGGAACCATCGGCAAAGCGGAAGCTGCGGATCTCCCCGCGGCGGGTGACCAGCGGCTCGGCCGCGCGCGCCGCGAGCGCACCGTCTCCGAGCGGACCGGAAAGCGGAGCGCCTCCGGCGCCGAAAGCCAGAAACACCACCGCAGCGGCGGCGATCACGGCTCCCGCCGACAGCCAGCGTCGCCCGGCCCGGCGTCGGCCGCTGCGCTGTTCGGTTTGCGCAGTGCCGTGACGCGGCGAGGATTTCAGGATCGCCGAGGCGGCGAGATTCTTCGCGATCCGTTCATAGGCCGCCTTGTGATCAGGCGAGGCCGAAAGCCAGGCGTCGAACTCGCCGCGGTGCGCATCGGGGTTCTCGCCGCGCATCTTCACGAGCCAGGCGTGCGCTACCGTGTCGACCGGATAGTCGTCAGACGCCTCACTCATCGGCCGCCGTCCACCACCTTTGCGATAAAGCCGAGCGCCCTCATCATATGATATTCCACCGTCGCGATGCTGATGCCGAGGCATTCATGTATCTCACGATAGCTGAGTTCGTCGACCCGGTGCATCAGAAACACCCGGCGTGTCTTTGGTGGCATGGCGTCGACCGCCTCTTCATAGAGCCGGAGAAGGTCGTCGGCTTCCATATTCCATTCCTGCTGCGGCGGGCTGGCGGCATCGCTTTCCTCCTGAAAGGAAAAGAAAAGCGCGGGGTTGCGCCGCTGCCTCCGGGCGCGGTCGATCAGCAGGTTCTGCGCTATCCGGCGAAGGAAGCCGCCCGGATTGGCGAGGCTGTGACGCTGCTCGCTGCCCGCCGCGCGCGCGAAAACTTCCTGCACGAGATCCGGCGCTTCTTCGGGCCCAGCCCTTCGGCGAAGAAAATGAAAGAGCCAAGGACCATGCGCCCGAAAAGCGTCATCGAGGTCGCAAGCGTCCGCCGGTGCCACGACGGGCCGGTCGTCGGGATGCGCGTGACAGGCCGACGACACCGAAAAGGGGTGGCGCTCCTGCGACAGTTTCTTGGCAGGGTATGATGACAATTTACACAGCCGATTGGCACGAGATCGCTGGCCGGCGTTTGCCCGGCTATCGATCTTCCAACGCTGTGCCGCCGTTTGGCCGCGTGGGAGCGGCATGGTCCGGAACGGCCGCCAGTCCGACAAGGACGGGCGTTCATAATGGCTGGCGAGAATATCGCGCGGGCGTTGCCAAATCTGTCCCGCACCCCGAATCATGTCAGCATGGCCGCGCAAAGACAAGGATTATGGGCAGAATCAGACGTTGGGCACCGGGTCTGGCACTATGACGCGCCTCCAAGCAGCCGCGCATAGCTGGCCGCTTCGCCGGCGCGGCGTTCGTGATAGCGGAGCAGAAGGTTGCGCGTCTCATGCGGCGGGCCGCTTGTCAGCGCGGCCGCGAGCGCATCCAGTTCGGCGACTGTTTCGCCGACAAGCTGTTCGTCGAGGTGCCGCGCCAGATGGAGGCGGTCGCCGAGCGCGGTGATGCTCGCGACCAGTTCGCCATTGCCCGACCGCGCTGCCATTTCGATGAACAGTCCGGCGGTTCGATCGGGATAGTCGCCATCCTGCGGAGCCGGCGTCGCGCGCCCGCGCGGGGTCGTCGCAAGCGCAGCGAGCAGCAGGATGAGATGGAGTTCGAGCATGTCGCGATACTCGGTCTCGGACAGGCGATGCGCGTGAAACCCGTCGCCATGGCTGAAATCGACCATGCGCTCGCCCGCCAGTCGGTAGAGGCAATCACGCACCGGCGTCACGCTGACCCCGAGCTGATCGGCGATCTTCGCCGATTCCAGCCGGCTGCCAGGCACCCAGCCGCCGGCCATCAGCCGGCGCTTGATCGCTTCATAAGTTGGCTCGACGACATGCGCGGGGCTCATGCGCCGTTCCGCTCGGCCGCCGCGAACTCTGCGAGCATCGCCATCTGGTCGGGACGCAGCCCATCGACCGCGCCGATATGCTCCGGGATATCGCCTCCGAGGAGTAACGAAGGGCATTGGCCTTCATAATTGCCGAGATTGGGACGGTGCTGGCGATAGCCCGCGAGCGCGGCAAGCTCGCGCGGGAAGCCGCGCGCGATCTCGGGGGGATAGGCGAGCCATAAATTCTCATAAGGTTTGAGCCAGCCGAGGCTGTAGCCGATCACGACACCGCGCCGCACCTGGTCGGTGATATTGGCGCCGGCGCCATGCGCGGTCGAGCCCAGAAAGCAGATCGCGGCGCCCGGGTCGCACGCAGCGATGATCGGCTCGCCGGGGTCGATCTTCGCCATGCCCTCCGCGCCATGGCTGTGAGGATAGATGTGCGTTGCGCCATTGTCCGCGGTGAAGGGGGTGAGCGGCCAGATGACATTGAGCAGATATTCGTGCGCGCCTTTTTCTCCCGCCCACATGTCATGGTCGCGGTGTGGAAACTGCCGGATCTCGCCCGGATGGATTTCGATCGCCTGCGCGACATTGAGCTGGATGCTCTCGCAGGCGTCGCCGAGAATGGATTCGACCGCCGCGAGGATTGTCGGTTCGAGCGCCAGTGCCTGCGCCCAGACCGAGCGCTTCATCAGGGCGCCGAATCTTTTGGTGCGGTGACCGTAGAAGTCGCCGCGCCCGAACGGTGTCGCGGCGAAGACCGGATCGAGATCGGCGTCGAGCGCCCCAATCGCATCCGGCGGCATCAGGTCGGGGACGATGCAGTATCCCGTCTCGCGCAGTTCCCGGGCAAGATCATCGGACGCAAGACCGGTCATGCTTCCGCCTCCCCATCGTCGTCGGCGAGGCGGAACGAGAGCGGCGCATAGACGCCGCCGCGCTTGAGGTCGTCGAGCACATGCGCGTCGATATGGATGTGCAATGCCATCAATCTCCCACCCGGATCCGCGGCCTTCGGCCCGAGCGCGTCGCATCTCCAGCCGAACTCCCGGACCTGATCGAACCAGCATAGGTCGGCGACGCCGGTATAATCGGTGATGCCTTCGCGCAGCGCATGCTCTGCAAGGGCGGTCACCAGCTGGTCGCGCGCGGCGCGGCGCGATGCTGCGTCCTGGTCCCGGTCGAGGCAGAAGCGGCTGATCTCGCACACGGTGGGGCCGCGCGGCACGTCGCCGGCGCACAGATGCGCAAAATGATCGCCAAGGAGATGTGCGCCCTCGGTCGGGAGCAGCCGCGCCGAGGCGCGGTGGCGGCCATCGGCGTCGAGCAGGATGAGATAGCGCGCCGCCGGCGTGTCGAAATGGTCGAGCTCATATTGGCCGGCGAGTACTGGCAGGTCCCATTTGAGCAGGTCGATGAAGACGCTCTTGCGCGCGGCGAACATGGCGCGCAGCGCCGCGTTCCCGGGCGCGGCGGGCGCCCGCGGGGTCGTGTCGATCATGATGATTCCTCGGCTGTTGGTGCCGGGAATCAAATCATTTTCCGTGGACTGCGCGTATCCCCAGATATGAGGATGATCCGCGCGATTCCAGAAGCTCTTGATAGTTGAGCCTGTCGCTCGTCGTCACGCGGGTGTCATCCGGACGATCAGCCGTGCGGTGTACCGGCCCGAAGCGTCTGGAGCAGCGGACAGGCGGGATCGTCGCCGGCCTCGCAAGCCCGTACCGAAGCGGCGAGGACACGCTCCATCCGCTTGAGATCGGCGATCTTCGCGCGCACATCCGCAAGGTGCGACGAGGCGACGTCGCGCACCTCGGCGCAGGCAGCCTGGCCTCCAGTCGCGAGTTGGAGCAGCGCCCGCACCTCGTCGAGGGTGAAACCGAGCTCTCGGGCCCGGCGCACGAAGCCGAGGCGCCCTACATCCTCCTCGCCATAGTTGCGGTAGCGACCGCGCCGGAGCGGAACGTCGAGGACGCCGATCCGCTCATAATAGCGGATCGTTTCGATGTTGCAGCCTGTGCGGCGCGAGAGTTCGCCGATCTGCATCGCTCTGGTTGCGGCCATCGCAAAAATACCTCTTGAGTCTGTAGCTGCTACAGATGCTACGGCGTCCCCTCACACCGCACAAGGAACCGATCCCAATGCAGAATCGCCCCAAGGGTATCGACGCCGGCGCGTTCACCTTAGCCGGCATCGCCGCGGCTTTCGGCGTTGCATCCTGTTGCGCGCTGCCCTTCCTGCTGGCCTCTGCGGGGATCGGAGCCGCATGGCTCGGCGGCATCGCGATGGTCGCCATGCCCTATCGCACGCCGCTTCTTCTGATCGGGGCGGCATGCCTCATTCTCGGCGCCTTCCTGCTGTTCCGCCAGCAGCGCGCGGCCGCGCGCTGTGGCCCCGGCGGTGCCTGCACGCCCCGCTGGGTGCGCATCCTGACGCTTGCCGGCCTCCTGCTTGGCGCGGCGCTGCTGTGGGCGGGCTACCATTATGTCTGATGCCGGCCCCGACCTTCGTTCGACGATCACCTGTCCGCAGTGCGGCCATCGCGAGACGGAAACGATGCCGACCGACGCCTGTCAGTTCTTCTATGACTGCAAGGGCTGCGGTGCCGTGCTGAGGCCCGAGCCCGGCGACTGCTGCGTGTTCTGCTCCTATGGAACCACGCCCTGCCCGCCGATCCAGATCGGAGGCAAGGGCGCGTGCTGCGACTGAGCGGCACGCCCTTGCCTCGGCTGTCATTCCGGGCGTGCCTGCCTCCTTGCTGAATTTCCGGACAAGTCGTCGTTGACGCGGTCAGCGCGCGTGCCACCAGTCATAGACGTCCCCGAATCCGATGAGGCCATCGAACAGCGCGCAGAGGGTCAGCATCTGGCCGCAATGCACGTCATAGCGGTCGCGCGCGGTCTTGAGATGCTGGACGACCGTCACTTCGCCGATCCCGAGAATGACCGCCACTTCGGCCGCGGTCTTGCCGCGTGCGGTCCATAATACGCACTCGCGCTGCCGTTCGCTCAGCGTCGCTTTGCTTTTTAGCGGCACGGCGCCGACGAGCTGGCGTGCCGAGACGATCGCGAGCGCGCCGATGATTTCGGCAATGCGGAGCATATCGTCCTGAAGCTCGCTTTGCGGGCGCAGGACGAAAGAGCAGGCGCCGCTGGCCTCGCCAGGGAGGTGGCGCGGCACCGTATAGCCGTCGGCGAGACCATATTCGCGGCCGACATGGAGCATTTGCCGGTCGCTGCGGGTCAGCGGGATGTAGCTTTCGATCTCGTCCCAGCGGAAGCCGGTCATCGACCGTTCGCCGGCGCGGCGCACCGGATCGGCACCGCCAAGATCGAAACCGACATAGACCTTGGCCCAGGCATCGGGGTAATTGTGAACCAGCAGGGATGCCGGCTCGGCATTGCCGCGCCGGTCATAGGCGAGCGCGAAATGGTCGAAGCCGAGGCGCATCGATGCGCGCGCGAGGGCTTCGAAGAGCCCGTCCTCATTCGTCGCCGTGGAAATTTCGAGGGCGAGTTCCTCCATCAAACAAAAATGCTTCACTGTGACCGTCCGGTCGCCGGCACGTTCCCAACCCGTCGATCCCGCGAGCCGCTCCCTGGGTCGCCGGTCCCGGTTCCTCTCCGGCACGGACGACAGATGGGACATTATGCGACTGGTCCCGGCCCTCGGCGAGGCGGGCTTTTGCCCTGGCCCCTGCTGCGCGACGGCGATCGCCTCCCGGTCCTAATCGATTGGCCGGAAACGGGAAAGGCGCGGGCCCCGGAAAATTGGCCCCAGATCTGCATCTATATTCCGGTCGCCGGACGGTGCCGCGGGGCGCCGGAAAGAGAGCGAGAGGAAGGCACGGGTCCTGGTGAGCGGATCGAAGGAGGCGGGAGTGGCCCTGCCTCCGGTCCGCCGCGGAGACCTTGCATGACATATCATCCCTTCTTCCTGCCCCGGGCGCTCGCGCGGCCCGGCGTCCGCCCGGCCGGCATGTACGCCCCAACCCTGGCGGGCAGGGCGGCGACATGAAACTCCTGACCCCCGATCTCGCGGCGCACCTGCGCGCCAACGACGCGGCCCGTCGTGCAGCCGTCGCGCGCGGCGGGCGCGAGCCCGATCCGGCGCCCGTCGTGCGCTTCTTCAACCCGGTGGGATCGGCGACCTGGCTCGCGACCGAGATGGACGAGGACGGCATATTGTTCGGCCTTGCCGACCTTGGCTTCGGATGCCCCGAGCTCGGCAGCTTCGCGCTGGCCGAACTCGAAGCGGTCCGGCTGCCGTTCGGCCTTGGTATCGAGCGTGATCTCGGCTTCACGCCGCATCATCCGCTCTCGGTCTATGCCGCGGCGGCTCGCAGCGCGGGCTCGATCCTGCTCGGCGAGCGGCGTTTGCGCGAAGCGGCAGCGCGGATGAGCGGGCGTGGCTGCCGGATTTCCGGGTGCGGATAGGTCCGCCTGCGGCGGCCCCAAAGGGAGAGGAGGGCCGGGTTTTCGTGACGGGCTTGAAAGCCGGGAGAGTGTCTCGCGGCGGCCCGTCATGGAGAATGGCCATGGCCAGAACTGCCGCCAAAATCACCCTCAGCCCGTCGCGCGACATCCCGCTCGACCGGCTGGTCCTGTCGCAGTCCAATGTCCGGCGTGTGAAGGCCGGCGTGTCGATCGACGCGCTGGCCGACGACATCGACCGGCGCGGGCTGCTCCAGAGCCTCAACGTCCGGCCGCTGCTGGGTGCCGACGGCCAGGAAACCGGCCGGTATGAGATACCGGCCGGCGGGCGCCGCCACCGCGCGCTGGAACTGTTGGTGAAGCGCAAAAGGCTCGCGAAGGATGCGCCGATCCCCTGCGTCGTGCGCGCTGCCGACAATGATATCCTCGCCGAGGAGGACAGTCTCGCCGAAAACAGCTTTCGCGAGCAGCTTCATCCGCTCGACGAGTTTCGTGCGATGCTGGCGATGGTCGAGAAGGACACCGGCATCGAGGAAATCGCCGCGCACTTCCACACCACGCCGGCCGCGGTGCGCCAGCGGCTCAAGCTCGCGGGTGTCTCGCCGAAGCTTCACACCCTCTACGCCGACGATGCGATGACGCTCGACCAGCTGATGGCGTTCACCGTGTCGGACGACCATGCGCGCCAGGAAGAGCTGTGGGACCAGCTCGAACACAGCTTCAACAAATCGGCGGCCTATATTCGGCAGAAGCTGACCGAGAACAGCGTGCGCGCCGCCGACAAACGGACATGCTTCGTCGGTCTGGGCGCCTATGTCGAAGCCGGTGGCGGCGTCGTGCGCGACCTGTTCGAAGCCGACGGCGGCGGCTGGCTCACCGATCCGGCGCTTCTCGATCGGCTGGTCGACGAGAAGCTGAAGGCGGAAGGCGAGCGCGTCCTTGCCGAGGGCTGGAAATGGGTGACGACCTCGATCGACCTGCCGTGGGACGCCACGCGCGGCCTCCGCGAAATCGACCGCGAGGTGACCCCGATGAGCGAGGACGAGCTGGCGCGCGTCGCCACGCTCGAGGCCGAAGCCGAGGAACTCGAGGGTGAATGGGCCGATGCCCCGGAGGTTCCGGCCGAGGTCCACGCGCGTCTCGATGCAGTCGAGACCGAGCTCGGTACGCTCGCGGACCGGCCGGAGCTGTTCGACCCGGCCGAAATGGCGATCGCCGGTGCCTTCGTCTCGATCGATCGCGATGGTTCGGTGCGGGTCGAGCGTGGATTCGTGAAGCCCGAGGACGAGCCGAAGGCGGAAGCGTCCGAAGACGAAGCGCATTCGGCCGCGGACGGCGATGCCCGGTCCGCCGGCCCGGACGCGGGCGGCGAAGCCGCGGTGTCGGCGGACGCCGGGGAGGACGAGGAGGTGGAGACACTCCGGCCCCTTCCCGATCGGCTCGTGTCGGATCTGACGGCGTGGCGCACGCTCGCGCTTCAGGACGCCTTCGCGCAGGATCCGGCGACCGCCTTCGCTTCGGTTCTCCATGCCCTGGTGCTCGGCTGCTTCTATTCGAGCAGCAGGGAAAGCTGCGTTCAGGTGTCGCCGAACCGCGTCTATTTCACCAACGCGCCGACCAATTTGCGCGATTGCGGCCCGGCGCAGGCGATCGACGCGCGCGCGGCCGAATGGAAGGAGCGGCTCCCGCAGTCGGACAAGGAGGTGTGGGACTATCTGCTGACGCTCGATGGCGAGGAGCAGACGAAGCTGTTCGCGCATTGTGCGTCGCTCTGCGTCAACGCGCAGGCCGAGATCGTGCCCAAATATGACAATGGCCGCATCTCGGCGCATGGCGTCGAGCGCCGGATCGCGCACAGCCATGTGCTGGCGCAGGCGGTGGGACTCGATGTGCTCGGCGCGGGCTGGCGTCCGACGGCCGACGGCTATTTCCGCAGCGTGACCAAGCCGCGGATCATCGCCGACGTCGCCGAAGCGCGGGGCGATAATTTTGCCCGGATGATCGACCATCTCAAAAAGGCCGATATGGCACGCGAGGCCGAGCGGCTGCTCGAAGACAGCGACTGGCTCCCGGCGCCGCTGCGTAATCCTGACCTTGAGCCCGCTCCGGTTCCGGATGCGGCGAATGATGACGCCGGGGGCGCACTTCCGCCGGGTCTCGCCGACGCGCTCAATGACGATGTCGCGGGCGGCGATGTCGTCGCGGCCGAATAGCCGCCGCGGGCCAGGACGGCCCATCCCGATCCCAAATTTGAAAGCCCGACCGCGTGCCGGGCTTTCCTTCTTCTGGAGAATTGAAATGTCCAATCTTGCCAATCAACTGTCACCGGTGACGATGCCGGGCGCAGACCATGGAGGGCGTCATGGCTGACCGTGTTCCAGTTTCGATTACGATCGGCGGCTATGCCGACCAATCGACCTTCGCCGAGCTTGCGGGCCTGATCGCCATGGAGGGCCTGTCGACCGAATGGGATGGTCCGTCCTTCGAGCCCGGCCATCGCACCGTCGGCGAGGCGGTGTCGCTCTATGCCCATGAGGTTGCCTGGGGCCGGGTCGAAGCCCTCGAAAGCTTCTGTGCCGAGAAGGGGCTGCCTTTTGTTCGCTGGTCGGGGAGCTATCCCGGCGAATGGAGCGCCGAACGGATCGTCTTTCGCGGTGCCGGCTCGATCGATTCCTACATGGTCGACGAATCCGACCGCGTCATGATCGACCACTATCTGGTGAACGAGCGCGGGAGCATCGAGGCGGTCCTCGCCTATTTCGACGCGGCGGCCTTTATCGTGCCGCCGCTGGTGGTCGAGGGCGATCCCCCACCGGTGGATGCGGCTGCTGTGGAGGAGGCGCGTCATGGCTGACTATTTCTCCCAGACGGTCATCCAGCCCGATGTCCCGGTCGCGGCGATGACTGTGCTCGAGCGCAGGATCCTTGGCGAAATCTTCGAGCATGAGGATATGGGCGACGACGTCTATTTCTTCGCGAGCGCGGGTCCGAACGACTTTCTGTTCCTGTCGGTCGATGAGGCGAGGGCGCTGCTTGCGGAAAGCGAGGGTGTTCAAAGCTGCGCAGCCGAATTGGTCGAAAAGGAACTCGGCGAATGCGAAGCGGAGGCGACCGAACTTGAGATCGACATGTCGATGTTCGGCTATGAGACCATCCTCCAGGACATCGTCCGGCGATCGGAGACACTCGATCATTTGCAGGTGATGATGGCCTGGACCTGTTCGAAGATGCGCCCCGACGGCTTCGGCGGCATGGCCATCTTCATCACCGCCGACGACATCGACACGATGTCGACGACGGGCTTCCTCGAGGAGGCGCTTGGCCGGCTTCAGAGCGACCGTCCTACGGGATGATCGATCCAGTGCTGACAAACCGACGGAAAAGCCCGGCTCTGTGCCGGGCTTTTCCTTTTTGGGGAGGTAGGTCCTTGTTTGGGAGGCAGGCGTGTCCGCCTCCCTTTTTCCCACCTCTTCGACCCGTTCAAAGGAGGCAAGCCCATGCCCGAGATTGTCGAAACGACCATATATGGTCTCGAAGAGCTTTCCGAGCCGGCAAAGGACCGGGCCCGTGCATGGTATCGCGAGGGCGGCTTCGATTATGATTGGTACGATACGGTTTTCGACGATTTCGAGCGCATCTGCGACCTTGTCGGCGTCGAACTGGCGACGCAGCGGGTCCGGCTGTTCGGCGGCGGCACGCGCGCGCGAAGCTGCATCTGGTTTTCGGGCTTTGCGAGCCAGGGCGACGGTGCCTGCTTCGAGGGTGTCTATCGTTACGCCAAGGCTGCGCTGAAGAATATCCGCAGCTTTGCGCCGAAAGACGCCGAGCTTCATCGCATCGCGGGCGCGTTGCAGGCGGTCCAGCGCCGCAACTTCTATCGGCTATCGTCGGTCGTCGTGCACCGCGGCCGATATCATCACGAATATAGCATGGCGATCACCGTCGAGCGTGATGACCCGAGGATGCGGGAGATGACTGCGGATGCCGAGGATGAGATTGGCGAAGCGCTGCGCGATCTGGCGCGCTGGCTCTACCGGCAGCTCGAGCGCGAGTTCGATTATCTGAACTCCGATGAAGCCGTCGACGCGGCGATCCTGGCCAATGGCTATGGCTTCACCGAAGCCGGGGAACGCTTTGGCTGAGAGGGAGAGACGGGCCGGAAGGGGATAGCCCCAGGGTTCAGGAGAGAGCGCCTGGCGGCTGCCCTTCAACGCCTCTCCAGGATATTCCCGCCATGCGAACCATTTTGCCCGACGCCGCAGCCGGCGCCGCCCCCATTTCCTCATCTCTTTCCTCACCTGCAGCCACCCCGGCGGCGCGGCTCTTCGATGCGGCCCAGCGCCTGCTTCCGCTGCTTGAGGACGGAACGCCCTTCGACACCGGGCAGATCCGGATCGCGATGACGTCGGCCTACGGCCAGAAGGATGCCGAGGGCGCATGGGACTGGAAGATGGCCTATGACGCGTGCGAGGCGGCGCAGGTCCTGCTGCTGCGCCGCTATGGGCGCGCGCTGGCCGCGCGCAGCCGCTCGCCGCAGCGCCAGCTCGCGATGTGGCAGCGCATCGCGGCGCGTGTCCCGACCCAGACGCGGCGCTCCGAGGAAGGACAGTCCTTCCAGCAATTCTCGACCCCGCTGCCGCTCGCCTTTGTCGCCGCCTTCGCTGCCGCGATCCGGCCCGGCGATTGCGTGCTCGAGCCCTCGGCGGGGACGGGCATGCTCGCCGTGCATGCGGGTCTTGCGGGCGCGACGCTCGCGCTCAACGAATTCGCCGAACTGCGCGCGGGCCTGCTCGAGCTGCTTTTCGCGCCGACACCCGTCAGCCGTCACGATGCCGCGGCGATCGACGACCGGCTCGATCCGGCGGTTGTGCCCGATGTCGTTTTGATCAATCCGCCATTCTCCTCGCTCGTGAATGTCGACCGCAAGATGAAGGGCGCGGCGCTTCGCCATATCGCCTCGGCGCTGGCGCGTCTGAAAGACGGCGGCCGTCTCGTCGCGATCCTCGGCGCCGGCTGCTCACCCGAGGCGCCGGCATGGCGCGACGCCTTCATCCGCTTGCAGGAAAGCGGCACGCTTCGTTTCTCGGCGGCGATCACCGGCAAGGTCTTTGCGCGGCATGGCACGACGATCCCTACCCGCCTCATCGTGATCGACAAGATTCCCGCGGGCGATCCCGCGCAGCTTCTACAAAGCCGCGGTGAAGCGCCCGACCTTTCCACATTGCTCAAATGGGTCGAGGAGGATCTGCCGCCGCGCCCGGCACCGCCCGCTTTGCTCGCCGCAACGACGACGGTCGGGCCGGCCCGTACGGTCGCGAACATTGATCGCGCATGGGCCCCGGCTTCGGCAAAGGCTGCGCTGCCCGCCGATCCCGGCGTCGAGCTTGGCTATGAAATATTGGACTGGATGCCGCCCGAGGGCCAACTCGGCGACACCATCTACGAGCCCTATGCGCTCCAGTCGCTCCTCATTCCCGGCGCGAGGCCGCATCCCACCGCGCTGGTCCAGTCGGCCTCGATGGCATCGGTCGCGCCTCCCAAGCCTGTCTATCGACCGCATCTGCCGGCGCGGCTGGTCAGCGAAGGCATGCTGTCCGACGCGCAGCTCGAATCGATCATCTATGCGGGTGAGGCCCATGCCGGGCATCTCTCGGGCGCGTGGACGGTCGATGCCACCTGGGACGTCGTCGGCGCCGCATCCGATGACGCGGAAGGCGCGGTGCAGTTCCGGCGCGGCTGGTTCCTCGGCGACGGCACCGGCGCCGGCAAGGGCCGCCAGGTCGCGGGCATCATTCTCGACAATTGGTTGAAAGGGCGCCGCCGCGCGCTCTGGATCTCGAAGTCGGACAAGCTGCTCGAAGACGCCCAGCGCGACTGGTCGGCGTTGCAGCAGGAGAAACTGCTCGTCACCCCGCTGTCGCGCTTCCGCCAGGGGGCGCCGGTGAAGCTCGGCGAGGCCATTCTTTTCACCACCTATGCGACATTGCGTTCGCAGGGGCGCGAGGGGAAGGCGAGCCGGATCGAGCAGATCGTCGAATGGCTCGGCCGCGACTTCGATGGCGTCATCATCTTCGACGAGGCCCATGCGATGGCCAACGCCGCGGGCGGCAAGGGTGAGCGCGGCGATCAGAAGCCATCGCAGCAGGGGCGGGCCGGGCTTCGCCTCCAACATGCGCTTCCCGAGGCACGCATCGTCTATGTCTCGGCGACGGGGGCCACCACCGTGCAGAATCTCGCTTATGCCCAGCGCTTGGGTCTCTGGGGCGGCAGCGATTTCCCGTTCGTGTCACGGGCGGATTTCGTCGCGGCGATCGAGGACGGCGGGGTTGCGGCGATGGAAGTGCTCGCGCGCGACTTGAAGGCGCTCGGCCTCTACGCGTCGCGGTCGCTCTCCTTCGACGGCGTCGAATATGAACTGCTCGAACATGCGCTGACGGGCGAGCAACGGCGCATCTACGACAGCTATGCCGCCGCCTTCCAGGTCATCCACAACAATCTCGATGCCGCGATGGAGGCGGCGGGGGTGACGAGCGCCGAACATGGCACGCTCAACGCGCAGGCCAAGTCGGCGGCGCGATCGGCGTTCGAGAGCACCAAGCAGCGCTTTTTCAACCATCTCATCACCGCGATGCAGACGCCGAGCGCGATCGCGAGCATCGCGCGCGATCTCGAGGCGGGCCATGCGGCGGTCGTCCAGATTGTCTCGACCGGCGAGGCCTTGCAGGAGCGGCGGCTCGCCGAGATCCCGGCGGACGAGTGGAACGATGTGTCGGTCGACATCACGCCGCGCGAATTCCTGTTATCCGGAGATCTGGATAACACATATTCTTTGCAGTCGAGATTTATGTCGAGCGGTTCGCGCGCAGGCGTGGCTTTGCGTGATGAACACATCGTTTCTACTCCAGATAATTAAGGTGACCCCAGCCCCAACAAGCTGGAGGAACTATGACGTTGCCAAAGACGGTCGTTTCATACGGACGGCCCAAGCCCTGGACGGGGGACGCTCCCACCTCAGATGCTCTATCCACCGCCTTCCACTCTTCTCTTCTGGGGAGTGCGGCGGGATCAGCAGCGCTTTACAAAGCGGCCGCTCGCCATTTCCTGTTCTGGATCGAGCAGCAGGGCATCGCGGTGAGGACGGTCGATGACGCTGTCGTCCGACGTTTCGAGAAGCATCGCTGTCGCTGTCAGGGTTTTTCCCGTCACAAGCCCAACCGGCCGACCTTCACCAGCAAGGTCCGCCGCTTCGTTCGCTTCCTGGAGGATCAGGGCATCGTCGCCGTGCCCGATGATATCGATCATCTGGACACGTTGTTGGCGGATTTCGCGACATTCCTCGTGCAGGAGCATTACAGCGCTGCGAGCATCAAGAGTTATCGATCGGAGGCGGCGCACTTTGCCGCCTGGGTCCGGGTCATCCGCCTGCGCTGGGAAGATGTCAGAGACGAAGATGTTGCCCAGTATGCTGGCCACGATTGTCGATGCCCGGTTTACCGTAAGCGCGGGACGCTGGTCGGTCACCATGGGCCGCTTCGCCGCAGCAAAGGAGCCCGGCGCTTTCTTCGGTTTCTTCGCGATCGGAACATTCTCTCGCAACTCGATTACCGGGATCACCAGGATGATAATCTGGCCGCCTACAAGACATGGCTGAAGGCCCATTGCGGCAGCTCTGCCGAGACGATCCGGCGCTACTGCGGAGAGGTGAAGCACTGGCTTTCGGAACTGACCAAGTCCGCGGAACTGGACGCGGGCATCATCAGGCGGATAGTCAGCCATCGCATTGCTGAGGCGCCGGGTTCCGCCTCCACCATTGCAGGCATCATGCGGAGCTACGTGCGTTTCCTCATTTCGCGTGGCGAGTGCGAGCCGGCGCTCCAGCATGCCTTTCCGCCCATCAGGCGTTATCGGCTCGGCACCCTGCCGCGCTACATGGATGATGCGACGGTCGAGAAGATCATCGCGTCCTGCCAGACCGATACCGCAGTGGAGATCCGCGATAAGGCCATCATCCTGCTGCTGGCCAGGCTCGGATTGCGGGCTGGCGATATTTGCCAGTTGCGCTTGACCGATATCGACTGGAACGACGGATATCTTCGGGTGAGCGGGAAGAGCAGACGGCCCGACCGCCTGCCGTTGCCACAGGATGCCGGGGACGCCATCCTCGACTATATCGAGCTAGCTCGTCCGCCGGTCGACGAGGAGCGGTTGTTCGTTCGAGTGCAACCTCCTTTCCGACCGTTCAGTTCGTCGGCCGAGATCGCAGGCATCGTAGCGCGTGTATTTGACCGAGGCGCCATCGAGGGCGTGCCGACGGGCGCCCACGCCTTCCGGCATTCGCTGGCAACACGGATGCTGCGCGCCGGCGCCGGCCTTGAGTCGGTCGGCACGATCCTGCGCCACCGTTCCCCGGCGACCACCGCTATCTACGCCAAGGTCGATGTCCCGATGCTGCTCAAGGTCGCCCAGGATTGGCCGGGAGACGCGGCATGATGAACGCGCAGATCGAGCGGTATGTCGCATTGCATCGCAGTTTCGGCCGTAAGTTTGAAGTGCAGGAGCGATACCTCCGAATCTTTGCCAACTATGCTCATCGTTTTGGCGATCGGCACGTCACAGTCGAGCGGCTCTACGATTGGTGCCGGTCAGCGAGTTCCCAGAACGTGGCGAGGGACAGGTTCGACCATCTGCGCCGTTTCTGTCTCTATGCCCATGCCGAGGATCGGCAGCACCAGGTGCCGCCAGCAGGCGTCTTCGGGAGAGGGAAGCGACGCCGCCCGACGCCACATATCATCGAGCCCGAGCAACTCAGAGCGATCATGCAGGCTGCCCTTGATCTTCCGCCCGAAGGCAAGATCAGTTCGCATACCTACCACTATCTCTTCGGCCTGCTGGCGACGACGGGTCTGCGGATATCCGAGGCGCTCGCACTCCAGCGCGACGATGTGGTCAGCGATGGTCTCATCATCCGCAACGGCAAGTTCGGCAAGCAACGCCTCCTGCCGATCCAGCCATCGACGCGGGCGGCTCTGGACACGTATCTGAACATCCGCCGAAGGCTGAACGCCCGTGGGGATGATCTGTTCGTAACCACGAGAGGCTGCGCGCCGCACCGGACCGTCGTTCACATCGTCTTCGTCCGATTGGCTCGCAAGCTGGGTTTCCGCGGGCCGACCGGAACGCCGGGCATTCGCGTCCACGATCTGAGGCACACCTTCGCCGTTCGATCGCTGGAGTCCTGCCCGCGCGATCGGGAGGCGATCCGGCATCATATGGCGGCGCTCAGCACCTATCTCGGCCATACGGATGTGGCCAACACTTATTGGTATCTCGAAGCAACGCCGGTCCTCCTTCGCGACATCGCCGCCGCAGGTGAGCAGCTTTTCCTGGGAGATGCAGCATGACCGCGCTCGCTCCCCATCTCGCCGCGTTCCTGCGTGACCATCTTCCCAGGGAGCGCAATGTCAGCCCGCATACGGTTACGACCTACGCGAACTGCTTCGGGCTTCTGGTTCGGTTCGCAGCCGACCGCCTGAAGCGGCGGCCTACCGACCTAGCGATCGAGGATTTCGCTCCCGAGCTGATCATGGCATTCCTCGACCACGCCGAGGATTCACGTAAAAACAGCCCCAGAACCCGCAACGCTCGGCTCGCGGCGATCCGGGCGTTTTTCCGTTACATCGAGTATCGCGTCCCAGCGTGCCTCGATCTCGCGCTGCGTGTTCGTGCCGTACCGACGAAGCGGACGGACACGACCCTGATTGACTATCTGACACGGGACGAGATCACCGCGTTGCTCGACGCACCCGATCCCCGGTCTCGCCTGGGCACCCGGGATCGCGCCATGTTGCACCTCGCCTACGCCGGCGGTCTGCGGGTCGCCGAGTTGCTGTCGCTACAGATGCAGGACTTTCCGGAACGCTCGCTCGCAACGGTCCACATCATTGGCAAGGGCCGACGCGAGCGTGTCCTGCCCCTGTGGCGCGAGACGCAGGCAGTATTGCGGGCTTGGCTCGCCGTCAGGCCGGCATGTCAAGCGATGGAGATATTCCTCAACGCCAAGGGCGAACCAATGACGCGCGATGGATTTGCGTTCAGGCTGGCCACGCATGTCGCCACGGCGGCGAAGAAGCAGCCATCGCTGTTACGCAAGCGGGTCACGCCCCATGTGCTGAGGCATTCCTGCGCAATGCACACGCTCGCCGCGACTGGCGACATCCGTAAAGTCGCGCTCTGGCTCGGCCACGCCAGCATCCAGAGCACGGAAGCCTATCTGCGTGCCGATCCTGAAGAGAAGCTGCAGATCCTCGCCGCGCACGGGTCGCCGATGGTCAAGCCAGGCCGGTTCAGGCCCCCAGATGATCCGCTGATCATGATGCTAAACGATATCAGGAAACGGTGCTGAGGATCGCACTCCGATTTCAGCAAGAAGCCCATCGCCGAGTAGTTGTATTTGTCACATCTACTCGGCGATCTATCAATGCATCGATGAGGCGGAAAATTTCCTAAGATTTCTTTGATTTCATAAACGGCGCTCGCCAACTGGCTGATAAATCCGTTTCTCGCGGTTCGAGATTACCTTCGACCCTGATGAAGAAGTCGTCCAGGTCCGCTCTCACTTCCGGACTCTCTCCCCCCGCGGTCGCTTTCTCGTTCCGGGAAAACGGCGAAAAATTGGCTGAACTCTCCGGTCCGAAAAGTCCTCTAGGGTTACGGCTTGTCACAGTGATCGTCGGCAATATCCTTCCACCACTTTCGAGTCTGCTGCCCATGTCGAGTAATGTAGCAACAGCCGCCGAAAAGGACGCGCCGTACAATTCATAGAGTACAGTGCTCAAACGAGACTCGTAATTTAAATCCCCGCACTTCAATCCCGAGAAAACACCCGCGTTATCGGTGGATTCTTTCAATGATCGTTCTGCCGCCGCCACGCTGCGATAACCGGCAGCCTGCGCGATAGCCTTCCGATACCACGTGTACTTAGGGGCCGGCAGGTTTTGGTATTCGGGATGGGATAAAACTTCGGAGACAGCCTTCTCCAGTTGCGCTGCACGCTCCGAAAAAATTCCCTGGGCATGAGTTTTGGGGCGCTTGGAACGCGACATCGTACAATCCTCCAGTCGTACATTGCAGGAGTCACGTACGGCTCTTCACTCCCGCATATCGACGGATCGATCGTTGCGATGAATTCTGGCTGGGATCACCCCTTCGAAGCCCATCACTGAGCCTGCCGTAGCCGCGCTGTGCCAGCAAGCGCTCAGGCATATCTAGCCCATGTCGGGTAACAAAACAAGGAGCGCATTCGTCATCCCGTCGAATGATCGCTCCAAGCAACATAGCAGTTCCTCCAGCTTGTTGGGGCTGGGGTCACCTTAATTATCTGGAGTAGAATCGATGCCCTCACCCCGCAAATCCGCGCCTACGCGCGAACCGCTCGACATAAATCTCGACTGCAAAGAATATGTGCTCGATTATCTGGCATCGAGCTTCCCGGTCCAGCTGTTCGAACCCTGCACCGACGGCGACGGCAATCTTTCCTCGCGCCCGGCCTATGACGGCGATGGCAATATGATCGTCAGCCGCGAAGCCTGCCGCCGCCGCGATGCGATGATCGAGAAGCTGGCGAGCTTGCCCCCGGTGCCGGGCGCGCTCGACCAGATCGTCCAGCATTTCGGGGCCGACAAGGTGGCCGAGGTGACCGGGCGCTCGCGGCGGATCGTGCCGCGGGTCGGCGATGACGGTGACCTCCGTTTCGCGGTCGAAAACCGGCCTGGCAGCGCCAATATCGGCGAGACCCATGCCTTCATGGACGATGAGAAGCGAATTCTCGTCTTTTCGGAAGCCGGCGGCACCGGGCGGTCCTATCATGCCGACCTTGGCGCGAAGAACCAGCGCCGCCGCATCCATTATCTGCTCGAGGCGGGCTGGAAGGCCGATGCCGCGATCCAGGGGTTCGGACGCACGAACCGCACGAACCAGAAGCAGCCGCCGATGTTCCGCCCGGTATCGACCGACGTGAAGGCGCAGAAGCGCTTCATCTCGACGATCGCGCGGCGGCTCGACACGATGGGCGCGATCACGCGGGGGCAGCGGCAGACGGGCGGCCAGAATATGTTCAGCGCGCACGACAATCTGGAATCCTTCTATGCCCGCGACGCGCTCCGCCAGCTCTACATGCTGATCGTGCGCGGCAAGGTGGAGGGCTGTTCGCTGCTCAGCTTCGAGACCGTAACCGGGCTGTCGCTGCTCGATGCCGAAGGCGGGATTCGCGACGAACTGCCGCCGATCACGACCTTCCTCAACCGCATGCTCGCGCTCACCATCGACCTTCAGAATATATTGTTCGAGGCGTTCGAGGCGCTCCTCATCGCGCGGATCGAGGCGGCGGTGGCGGCGGGCAGCTATGAGGTCGGTCTCGAAACGCTGCGCGCCGAGAGTTTCGTCGTCACCGATCGCCGGACGATCTACACCCATCCCGGCACCGGCGCCGAGACCCAGCTTCTGACCATCGACCGGAGGGACCGCGTCGTCCCGCTCTCGCTCGGCAAGGCGCTCGATCTCGCACGGACCGAGGACGCGGCGTTGCTGGTGAACGGGCGTTCGGGCCGGGCAGCGGTCAAGCTGCGCGCGCGCAGCCTCATCGACGACGAGGGTGCGGTGCATCGCCGTTTCCGCCTGATCCGCCCGATGGAGACAGTGCTGATCCTCGCCGAGCAGTTCGGGGCGAGCCACTGGACTATCGTCGATGCGGAGGCGTTTACCGCGGCGTGGGAAGCCGAACTTGGAGAGCTTCCCGACTATGAGACCGGAACACTGCACATGGTCTCGGGGCTCCTGTTGCCGATCTGGCGCAGCCTGCCGAACGAGTCGACGCGGGTCTACCGGCTGCAAACCGATGCGGGCGAGCGCGTCATCGGCCGCCGCGTATCGCCCGCATGGGCCGCGCGGATCGTCGATGACGGGCCGCCGAAGCTGTCGGCCGAACAAGCCTGGTCGACGCTGCTTGCGGGCGAAGCCGTCCTTCACCTCGCTGAGGGTCAGCGCGTCGCGCGCGTCCGCTCGATGAACGATTGGCGGATCGAGCTCACCGGTTTCAACGATCTGGGGATCGAGCGCCTCAAGGCATTTGGCTTGATTTCGGAGATCGTCTCGTGGAAATTGAAGCTCTACGTGCCGGCAGGGGCTGCTGGCGCCGATGTGTTCGCGAAGCTCGTCGATCGGTTTCCGATTCTGCGGGTCTCGGATCGCAAGGCCGCCTGAAGGAGCCCCGCATGGAAAGTCCAGCCCGTGAACTTGCGCGCCGTCTCGCTGAGAATGCCGAGGCGGTGTGCCGCCACTATCTCTCGAACGGTCGCCGTGAAGGCCATTATTGGCTCGTCGGCGATGTGCATAATGCGCCGGGGCGAAGTCTTTATGTCCGTCTCAGCGGTGACGACGGCAAGCCGCGCGCCGGCAAATGGACCGATGCGGCGACGGGCGATCATGGCGATCTGCTCGACATCATCGCCGCGAGCTGCGCGCATATGAGCCTCGGCGAAACGCTTGCCGAGGCGCGGCGCTTCCTGAGCCTGCCTCCGCCTGATCCGGTGAAGCGCAACCCGCGTCCGCGGCGGGCGAGCCCGGGAAGCAGGGAGGCGGCCGCGCGGCTTTGGGCGGCTTCCAAACCCATCGCCGGGACGCTGGTGCGAACCTATCTCGCGGGCCGCGCTCTCCGGCGGGGCGGGGATTTGCCGGCGCTGCGATATCATCCGCATTGCTATTATCGCCGGTCCGAAGAGGATGCCCCATCGGTCAAGCCGGCATTCCCGGCGATGATCGCGGCGGTGACCGATTTGGACGGCTCGCACATGGGCGTCCATCGCACATGGCTCGATCCGGCACGGCCGGCCAAGGCGCCGGTGGCCTATCCGCGGCGCGCGATGGGACATCTTTTGGGGCATGGCGTTCGCTTCGGGCTGGCGGGAGAGGTCATGGCCTTCGGCGAGGGTATCGAAACCATGTTGTCATTGCGCGAGGTTGCGCCATCGCTGCCGCTCGTCGCCGGTCTCTCCGCGGCGCATCTCGCGGCGCTCCTGTTTCCGGCATGCCTGCGGCGGCTCTATGTCGCGCGCGACGATGATCCCGCCGGGCGCGCCGCTTGGGCGGCGCTGACCGAGCGCGCCTTGCCGCTGGGCATCGCGGTCCACCCGCTCGAACCGCAGCACGACGATATCAATACCGATCTTCGCCGGTTCGGCCCGGCGCGGCTGGCGGAAAACTTGGGGTCGCAGTTGACGCCTGTCGACGCGGAGAGATTTCTTGGACGATGATGCCTGACAAAAAAGGGTTCGGCTTGGAGCCCGGACGCTATCGCGCTCTTTCAGCTATCGAGGCTCTTCTTTTCATAGATGGTCGTGATGGCCGTGCCGTCCCACATATAGCAGAGATGCCGTTCCTGCCGGCTGTTGGACAGGAGGCGCGGCCGGAAGACGGCGGCGCATTCGCCGCCGGGATCGCGGACGCTTTGGTAGAGGATACCGTCCGCACCCGCATCGCGCAGTTCGGCCCCGAGCCCTTGCGCATGGATATAGCTGTCCGGATCGTAGAGATACGCATGGCTGTCCGCGAGACCGCGAATGTCGTGGAGACCGGCCTCAAGGTCGACGGCATAGACGCGCATGTCGATCTCCTGCGCGGGCTCGTCGGTCGCTGCGAGGAATCTGGCGCGGTGGTGCCGCGTTTCCGCGATCGCGGTGTCCAGCGTGAGGCCGGCGTAGAAGACACCGAAGCTGCCGTCGGTAAAACGGCTGCCCTCGGGATTGAGATGGGTGAAGGCGGCCATGATCGGTGTCGTGCCGGGACCCGAAACACGGTCCTCGGGCGGCACCAGCGCGAGCACGCCGACTTCGTCGCGGAGGCGGTCGTTGGTCATCGCCTCGATCTGGAAGACCGCCTCGAGATCGGCCGGCTCGGCAACCTTTTCGAACAGGCCGATCGGCGGGAAGCGGCTGGGGATGATGCGATAGCAGGGCGTCCAGCTCGTCGCCGTCACCGGAATGTCGAGCGGCATGGGCTTAGCCGCGCTGCCCGTCGATATATTGCCGCACGACATAAAGGTCCGAGACATTGCCCGACACCATCCGGTCGAGGGCGGACTTGCCGGCGAAGCTCTTCGCCTTGTTCGGCTTGCGGACCCATTCGTCGGCGGTCTGCGGCACGAGAATCTGCAAGCCCTTGTAGATGCCCATGACATAGGAAATCCGCTCGAGCGCATCCTTCGAAAGCGCCGCGACCTCGCCGCGTTTCCAATTATGCAGCGTCGAACGGCTGTCGAGCCCGAGGACCGCCATCTGCTCGCTTTCGCTGAGCTTCCACGCCTCGGCGATGTTGAAAAAGGTGCGCAGCGCCGGGCCGGTAAGATCCTTCCGGTCGATCATCTTGGCTACTGCCGTTGCCATGTCGGGCTCCTTTCATGGCCCATATGTTCCTTTATTGAACAAAAGTCAATATTTCATCCGAAAAGAAGCAATGACGCGCGTCTCTGACCCGGTCCGTCATCCTCCGGGCGAACAGGTTGGTCTTCGCCCCATCCCGGCAGAGCCCGCGCCTCCGGCCTTCGCTGGAGGGCGACTGCGGCAGCGCGCGCGGGCCTCGCAATGGCCTGGCGTGCGGCTATTTTCCGCCGGGGCTCTGCCCCTTTGCATCGCGAGGCAAAATAGCCTTCGCCCGCCATCCTTCGCTGCGCTTCGGCCGCCCGGACTCTGTCCGTGCGGTGCGGACCCGCACCCGCCGCCGCGGAGGCGTCGCCGCGAAGGCCGCGAGAGGCGCGGCCGCCAGATGCGAGAGACGCCATGACCGACCTGTCCGACCTTCCCGAACGCGGCGAACCGCATGAACCCGGCGCCAGCGCTTATCTTCTTCAGGAAATGCAGCTCTACGGCCATCGTCCCTATGACGACGAACCCGACGGAAGGCCGCTTCCCGACGACCGGCTTGCCGGCGGCGCCGTCGCCGACATCTTCGACGCGATGACGAGCTGTCTTATCGACACACGCATCGAGCCCGATCTCGAGGATTTGCTCTGGAACATTGTCAATATCTTCCACCGCGCCGGCGAGCGGATCGAACGCGACCTCGATCGCAACGAACAGGCCCAGCGCGAGCAGCAGCGCGAGCAGGACGGCAGTGAAATCCGCTCGGTCGAACTGGAGCGCAAGATCGCCGAAGGCATCACGATGATCGAGCGCCGCGACACCATGGAATTTTTCCGCGAATGCGCCGCCGAGCAATTCCGCCTTCATGTCCGCAAGGCGTGGATGCCGCGCACCGGATCGCGCGCACAGCACAAGACGCTGACCGCGTCGATGATCGACAGCCGTGATTTTCTCGACAAACGGCTGCGCGAAAAGGCCGCTGTATTGATCCCCGAAGGCACCCGCGTCGCCTTCAGCGGTGGTCCCGCCTGCAACGATCACCAGCATATCTGGGCCGCGCTCGATCGTATCCATGCCCGCCACCCCGACATGGTGCTGATGCATGGCGCAACGCCCACCGGGGCCGAGCGCGCCGCCGCCTGCTGGGCCGATACCCGCCGCGTGCCGCAGGTCGCTTTCCGGCCCGACTGGAACCGCCACAAGAAGGCCGCGCCCTTCAAGCGCAACGACCGGATGATCGACGCGATGCCCGCCGGGCTGGTCGTCTTCTCGGGCACCGGCATCCAGGACAATCTCGTCGACAAGGCGCGCGCCTTCGGCATCCCCGTCTGGGATTTTCGCGTGCCGCCCGAAACTTGACGGCAAATTTGACTGCAACATAGCTTGCCATCGGGCGAGCGGACTTACAGGGTGAGAATAGTCATGCGAACCGATCTCGATCATCTACCGCCGAACAAGCAGCGCGAACTCGAGCGCGTGAAGGCGATCATCTTCGAAGAGTTCGAGGATGCGATCGCGCTGGCGACGATGGGCTGGAAGAAGAAGGGCCGGATCGAAAAGCTGATCCTCTACGGCAGCTATGCCCGCGGCGGCTGGGTCGACGAGCCGCATACCGCCAAGGGCTATCGGTCGGATTTCGACCTCCTCATCATCGTCAACGACAAGCGCCTGACCGAACGCGTCGATTTCTGGCTGAAGCTCGAGGACCGGCTCATTCGCGAGCTAGCGATCGACAAGACGTTGCACACGCCGGTCAATTTCATCGTCCACACGCTCCAGGAGGTGAACGACGGGCTCGCGCATGGGCGCTATTTCTTCATGGACGTCGCGAAGGACGGCATCGCGCTCTACGCATATGACGACAAGGAATTGCACAAGCCCAAGCCGAAGACGCCCGAGCAGGCGCTCGCGATGGCGCAGGAATATTTCGACGAGTGGTTTCCGCTCGCCATGCAGCGGTTCGAATTATCGGCAGTAGGTCGAGAGAAAGGCTTCCTGAAGCCCGCAGCGTTCGACCTCCATCAAAGCTCCGAATTCCTCTATCACTGCGTTCTGCTGGTCTGCACCTTTTACACCCCGCATGTTCACAACCTTGGTTTCCTCCGCACACAGGCCGAACGCATCGATATGCGGCTGGTCAATGCTTGGCCGCGCGAGACGCGCGCCGATCGCGCCCGCTTCGAGAAGCTGAAGGAAGCCTATGTGAAGGCGCGCTATTCGAAGCATTACCGCATCACCGAAGAAGAGCTGCTTTGGCTCGGCGGCTGCGTCGAGGAACTGGGGCGTGCGGTCCATGCGATTTGCTCGGAGCGCATCGCCGAGCTTGAGGAGCAGTGCCGCCCGGTATGATCGCCGGGCTAGTCGGCGGTGCTTTCCGCCTTTCGCAAGGCGTCGGCGATCATCGCGGCGACTAGCAATCGCCAACTGTTAGGTGCAGCGATCGTGTTTGGCTAATCCTTGCCCATGAACCGCTTGAAACGCTCACGGCCTTCGACCGTTTGCACCGCGACGTCGGCGTTCGTGCATTCATCGCCGCGCGTCGAGCCGGCCCGGCAGTCGGCGACGACCTTTCGCGCCTCATCGAGATTCGCCTCGAAATACTGGGTGCTGCGCGGCTCGCTTTGACCGCAGGTGGACAGGATCAACCCGAGTGACAGGATAGCGGAATGTCGCAAATTCATTCTCCAGCCAGAAAATCGGAAGGAGAATATAGCCGCCGAGACCTTGGACGAAAGGCGAACTGGAACCAGATCTGGTTCTATTTCCCCAGGTCGATCAGTCTCCTAATCCGCCCTTCCTATGCCGCCTGCGCTTCATAGCCGGCTTCGCGGATCGCCGCGATGAGCGACGCGCTGTCCGCGCCGGTCTCGACGCTGACCCGCCTTTCGGGAATGTCGGTTTCCACCTTGGCTTGCGTATCGATGCCCTGGATCGCCTTGGTGATCGAGCGCGCGCAGCCGCCGCATGTCATCCCGGGGATATTGAAACGGATCGTCATTGTACCTCCAAACTTCGATTGAAGCTCGAAGATGGGGCTTGCCATCGTGGCAAGGTCAATGCCCCGAAGTGCATTTTCTTCCCCTTGACCTTCCCATCGTTGGAAACCCCACATCCCGGTCGAACGAGCAGATCCGGAGAAATATGTGATGTCCGATGTTATCGAGTTGAGGCAGAAAAGCGATGTTCCCACCACCGGTCCGGAGCGTCTGAGCGTCGCCGTCGCCGGCATGACCTGCGCCTCCTGCGTCGGCCATGTCGAAAAGGCGATCGGCAAGCTGCCGGGCGTAACCGGGGTCGCCGTCAATCTGGCGACAAACCGCGCCGACGTGACATTCGCTGGAGCGTCCGATCCCGGCGCTGTCGTGCAAGCAGTCGAGCGCGCCGGCTACGAGGTGCCCGAGGCCGATGTGGAAATCGGCGTCGCGGGCATGACCTGCGCCTCGTGCGTCGGGCATGTCGAAAAGGCACTGTCCAAGGTGCCGGGCGTCAGCAGCGCCACCGTCAATCTGGCGACCGAAAAGGCCAGCATTCGTTATCGCGCCAGCATCGCGTCGCTGGAAGATTTGGAGGCCGCGATCAGCGCCGCCGGTTATGAACCGCGCCGGGTCGAGGGCGACAGCGCATCGCCCGATCAGGAAGCTTCGGCGCGCGAGCAGGAACTGGGCAGCCTGCGCCGTTCGCTGTTTCTCGCGGCGGTGTTGGCACTGCCGGTGTTCATCCTCGAGATGGGCTCGCACCTCATTCCCGCTGTCCATGATTTCGTCATGGGTACGATCGGGATGCAGACGAGCTGGCTGATCCAGTTCGTCCTCACCACACTGGTGCTCTTCGGGCCCGGGCTGCGCTTTTTCCAGAAGGGTATCCCGGCGATCCTGCGCGGCAACCCCGACATGAACTCGCTCGTCACCTTGGGGACGAGCGCCGCTTGGGGCTATTCGCTCGTCGCAACCTTTGCTCCCGGCGTCCTGCCGTCCGGCACCGCCAACGTCTATTATGAAGCGGCGGCGGTGATCGTCGCGCTGATCCTGCTTGGCCGCTATCTCGAGGCCAGGGCGAAGGGGCGGACGTCGGAGGCGATCAAGCGGCTGGTCGGGCTTCAGGCGAAGACCGCGCGCGTCGTGCGCAACGGTGCGGCGCTGGAAGTCGCGCTCGCCGATGTCAGGACCGGCGATATCGTCCAGGTCCGTCCGGGCGAACGCGTGCCGGTCGATGGCGAGGTCGTCGACGGCAATTCCTGGGTCGACGAGTCGATGATCACCGGCGAGCCGGTTCCGGTCGCCAAGGCCGCGGGCGCGGCGGTCGTCGGCGGCACGATCAACAAGACCGGCGCTTTCACCTTCCGTGCGACCAAAGTCGGCGGGGATACGGTGCTGGCGCAGATCATTCGCATGGTCGAGCAGGCGCAGGGATCGAAGCTGCCGATCCAGGCAATAGTCGACAAGGTCACCGCCTGGTTCGTCCCCGCGGTGATGGGGATTGCGGGACTGACCTTCCTCGTCTGGCTCATCTTCGGCCCCGATCCGGCGCTGACCTTCGCCTTGGTGAATGCGGTCGCGGTGCTGATTATCGCCTGCCCATGCGCGATGGGGCTCGCGACCCCGACCTCGATCATGGTCGGCACCGGCCGCGCCGCCGAGCTGGGGGTGTTGTTCCGCAAGGGCGAGGCGCTCCAGACGCTGCGTGACGTGACCGTCATCGCGCTCGACAAGACGGGCACGCTGACCAAAGGTCACCCCGAACTGACCGACCTTGAACCGGCCGCGGGCTTCGGGCGCGATGAAGTGCTGGCGCTGGTCGCCAGCGTCGAAAGCCAGTCCGAGCATCCGATCGCCGAAGCCATCGTGGCGGCCGCGAGCGCGCGGGGGCTTGACGTTCCATCGCCTGCGGCGTTCGAAGCCATCCCCGGTTACGGCGTATCGGCAAAGGTCGGCGGCCGTGAGGTTCAGGTCGGCGCCGACCGGTTCATGACCAGGCTGGGCCATGATGTGTCGGCCTTTGCCGCCAAGGTCCGCGAACTCGGCGCGCAGGGCAAGTCTCCGCTCTATGCCGCGATTGACGGCAAGCTCGCCGCGGTGATCGCGGTCGCCGATCCGGTCAAGGACACGACGCCCGAGGCGATCCGCGCGCTGCACGCCCTCGGGCTCAAGGTCGCGATGATCACCGGCGACAATCAGGCGACGGCCGATGCCGTCGCGCGCACGCTCGGGATCGACGAAGTCGTCGGCGAAGTGCTGCCAGACGGCAAGGTCGATGCGATGAACCGGCTGCGTGCTGGCGGCCGCAAGGTGGCTTTCGTCGGCGACGGCATTAACGACGCCCCCGCGCTTGCCGAGGCCGACGTCGGCCTGGCGATCGGCACCGGCACCGATGTCGCGATCGAGTCCGCCGACGTCGTGCTGATGTCGGGTGACCTGCGAGGAGTGGTCAACGCAATTGCGCTGTCGAAGGCGACGATCCGCAACATCCAGCAGAACCTCTTCTGGGCATTCGGCTATAATGCGGCGCTGATTCCCGTCGCCGCGGGGGCGCTCTATCCGCTGAATGGTACGTTGCTGTCGCCGGTGTTCGCCGCCGGCGCGATGGCGTTGTCGAGCGTCTTCGTGCTAAGCAACGCACTCAGGTTGAAGACCTTCCGGCCGGTGATCGCTGCCGACAAGGGAAAAGAAGGAGAGGCGGCATGAACATCGGCCGCGCCGCGAAAATATCGGGCGTCTCTCCAAAGATGATCCGCTATTACGAACAGACGGGTCTCATCCCCAAGGCTGCGCGTCAGGACTCGGGTTACCGCGACTATGACGACGCCGACGTGCACCGCCTGCGCTTCATTCGGCGCGCGCGCGATCTCGGCTTTACCGTGGAGCAGATCGGCGAGCTGCTGGGCCTCTGGTCCGACCGAAGCCGCGCCAGCGCCGACGTCAAGGCATTTGCGCTCGGGCATATCGATCGGCTCAAAAAGAAAGTGGCTGAAATCGAGGCTATGGTCCGCACACTCGAAACGCTTGCGGATCACTGCCACGGCGACGACCGGCCCGATTGCCCGATTATCGAAGGGTTGGCGGAAGAGGGCGGTGCGACGCCGCATCTTGAACCGCGCCAACCCCGACGCTTCGGTAGGTCCGGCGGGCAATAGGTGCGGCGGCAAAAACCAGTCGGCTGAAACTGACGCGCTGACGCAGCTTTAGAATTCCGTTAGCCCTTCTCGGGCGCAAATCAGACCGCTTTGCGCCTGATGTCGGTCGTTACTCCTCCAACGCTAAGTCCGGAAAAGCGGACATCAAATGTTCGGTGCTAGTTCGGCTTTGATTGCTGACGCGCGAGCTCTTTCCGAGGTCATATCGTATCCTCCCTCCAAACCAGCGGAACCGACCGTAGATTTTGTAGGGCACTCGTTGGCGCTTGCATGTCGGAATTTCCGACATTATAAGAGGGCAATGTAGAGAAATCGTGTGAGGTTCGAATGGCGACTATTGCTCCCCCCGTTCCGACGATTACCGCCTTTCCGAAGAACGATGTCATCAAGGCATTGGTCGACGAATTGCTTGAGGTCGCCCGCACTGAGGCACAATTGCGAGGCATCTCGCTTCCGCAGGATGAAGCTGGCGCCAGGAATGCGCCGGTGCCCCTCGATTCTCTCTCGATAGTCGACACGCTGTGTGCGATCGAGGCGGTGATCGGCTTCGAGTTGCGCGACAATATCGTTCAGACCGGCGGCTATGTCTCGGTCGAGGACGCGCTCGGGCATCTGGTGCCCCGTATCGAAAAGGTCTGGATCAAGAAGAAGGGAGTCAAGCCGTGACACAATTGTCGCTGGGGCAGTCGGCCGATGACGAGGCTGAGCGGCGCCGGCTGGGCGACCGATTGCGCGAAGCGCGGAAATATCTGGGCCTGAAGCAGGACGAGGTGGCTAGCTATCTCAAGATACCGCGCACGGCTTTGACGGACATCGAGAGCGGTCAACGTCGTGTGGAGGCGATCGAACTCACGCGCCTCGCCAAGCTCTATCGACAGTCCGTTGCCTATTTCACCGGCGAGGACGAGGCGTCGGCGAGCTTACCGGCCGATGTCGCCCATCTAGCGCGGCGCGTCGTCGACCTGTCGATTGAGGATCGCGCCGAACTTGGCCGCTTTGCCGAATATCTGAGGGCGCGATCGTCGGGCAAGGCGGCCTGAGCCGTGGCGCGCGACTATACCAGCGCTGTCCGGGCAGGCGTGATGGCGGCGGGCCGCCTTCATCGCCAGCTAGGCACCCAAGCTCTGATCGAACAACATGGCGGCAACGTGGATGTGTTTGGCGCGATCCATGCGCTCGACCTGCCGCTGCTGTTGCGCCCGCTCAAGGGCCTGCTCGGAGCCTATCTCAGTGAACCGGCACCCGGCGTGCTGGTGACGACCGAACGGCCGATGAGTATTCAGCGTTTTACTGCCGCGCATGAGCTGGGACATTTCTCGATGCGGCACGAACCGAGCCTCGACGACGAGAGCATTCTGCGCCGAATGCCGATGAGCCCGGAACCTGGGAACCAGTTCCAGGAAACCGAGGCGGATGCGTTCGCGATCGCCTTCATGATGCCCAAATGGCTCATCGCCCAGCATTGCGCACGGCAGGGCTGGACCGTCGCCGACCTCCGCCGACCAAATGTCGCTTATCAGCTCTCGCTGCGCATCGGCGCCAGCTACGAGGCGACCTGCCGTACATTGGTCCGCTACGATCTCATCTCAGATACGATCATGCGCGAGCTTCTCGACACCAAGCCCCGGAGCCTTAAGGTGGATTTGCTCAAGGATTATCGCCCCGAAAATTATCGAGGCGATGTCTGGCTGCTTACCGAGCACGACCAAGGCGTGCGCCTCGACGGCAGTCGCAATGATCTGTTCGTGCTGCGTCTCAAGGAGCATAGCGGCGGTGGCTATCTTTGGGATCTCGACCAGCTGATCGCGAGCGGCTTTGCCGTGGTGCGCGATGAGCGCGAAGCGTTCGATGCCGAAGCGATCGGTGGGCCGGTCGTTCGCCGTGTCACCGCAGCAGCTGAAGCAGCAGGGCGCGGTCGCATGTCGCTCAACGAACGGCGTCCTTGGCAGCCAGCGGCCGCGCATGCCAACTTTACGATCGACTTCGATCTTACCGGCCCGGAGCAGGAAGGCCTTTCCCGCGCCGAACGGCGTCATCTCCTTGAGGCGGCCTAACAAGCATGATCGCAATCAAGACTGATCTTCGGCACCTGCTCGGGCCGGTGCGCGATCAGGGCGCGCGGCCGACTTGCCTCGCCTTCGCCGCGAGCGATGGACACGCCGCTTTGCGCGATGGTACGCCGCTCTCTTGCGAATATGCCTATTTCCATGCCCAGCGCCGCGGCCGCCGCGCAGCCGATCAGGGCGCAACGCTATCCACGATGCTTGATGCGCTGCGGCTAGACGGACAGCCTGCCGAAAGCGGGTGGCCCTATCTCGACATCGTGCCGGGCGATCAGTGGGCGCCGCCCGCCATGGCCGGACCGTGCTTCGGTCGGAAAGGCGGTACTGCCACTCTCGATTTCTCTTCGATTCTGGCTTCACTCGATGCCAACCGACCAGTGCTTCTGCTGTCCACCTTGTCGGCCTCTTTTTTCCAGCCGACCGGCGAGGGATTGGTCGATCCAGCGAATGACGAGATGCCCGATGCCAGCCTGCGCCACGCGATCCTCGCGGTTGGCCATGGCCTTGCCGACGGGCAGAGCGCGATTTTGGTGCGCAACAGCTGGGGTGTCGGCTGGGGCGTTGCAGGCCATGCTTGGCTCACCGAGAAGTTCCTGAAGCCGCGCTTGTTCGCGACGGCGATCCTAACGGAAGAGATCGATGTACCTTCCCATTCCGCCGCAGCCTGATTGCGTATCCGCCTGGCGTGAAGCCGTCGCGCTCGTTGATGCCCGGCCAGGCCATCACGATTTCAATGTCGTCATCGACGTGGCTAATCCGCTCGCGCGGGCCAGCCTCGCCGATCCGGTGGTCTCAGCCGTCGACGAATTTTTCAGCAAGCACGGCGCCAAGCGCATCGAGACCGTTGCCAACACGATCTTCCCGGCCGCCCTCTATCACCGATACGGATCGCCGCTCTTCTTCGACCGCTTCCGAGACAATGTCTTGCCGAAGGTGCGCAACAAAGGTGATCGGTGGTCGGGCTACTATTTCGAGCGGATGATGCAGCTGCCACAGCTCAAAGGCGAACCGATCAACCAGCTGACGGACATCATCCGCCGCCTCAAGGATCCATCGATCAGCGCGCTCAACAAGTTCGAACTTAGCGTGTTCGATCCCGCGCGCGACGTCGATGATTCACCCTATGGCGGCCAGTGCCTCAGCTTCGCGAGCTTCAAGCCGATCGGCGACGGCAGCAACCGGAGGCTGGCGCTGACCGCGATGTACCGGAACCACTATTATATCGAAAAGCTGCTCGGCAATCTGATCGGTCTCGGCCGATTGATGGCATTCGTCGCCGCCGAAGCGGGGATCGCGCCAGGGCCGCTGACGATCCTGTCCACTCATGCAACAATCGACACTGACAAATGGAACCGGACCGACATCAAGGCGCTGCTTGCGGCCTGCGATCAGGCCAATGCGCAGGTCGCAGCGGCCGCATAGCGCGGTTCGAGCGGAAGTTCAGGCGCGCGAGGGGTGTTGGCGATGCCGTACAGGTCGAACATACCATCGATAAACTCGCGCTGACCGCCATAGCTCGGATGACGGATAGCGGTGGTCGGAATGTCGAGCCCGTCGAGCGCCAGATGGGCGTCGCGGCCAATCGCGATGATCCGCTTGGGTTGAAGCATCGACACCAGCGCCTGCAACAGGGGCCAAGTCGCTTCGCGCTCGGCGCGCGTGTGGCAGCGATTGGACATTGGATCGTCCGCTTCGTGCGGATGGAAGGGAAACACGTTCCAGAGCATCACCGGCTGGCCGATCCGGCTCAGCACCTGCCAGACGATCGCGGCCGTGCGCTCGGCGATCGCCGGTCCCTCGGTGGCGCGCTCCAGCGCTATGCCGCCCATCAGCGCGGCGGCATGGGTCAGATGCACCTCGTCGGTGAGCGGCACGCCGGTCCTGCGGCCGCCGCGATAGCCAAGGTCGCGGGCGATCCAGATCGTCTCCACGCGCGCGTCGAGCGCGGCAGCGATTACACCCTCCAGATTGGCCCGGCGTCGGGCGGCCGCATCGCGACGATCATGGATCGAGCATCGATCGCGCCATGGATTGAAGACCGAGGGCAGGTCAGCAGCCGCGAGCGCCGTTACAAAGCTTTTGGGGGTCATCACGGCAACTCCTTGATACGCAAGCGGCGGCGGGCGAAATCGATACCGATTCGCGCCCGTCGGTTCTTCTGGAGGAAACGAAAAGCCGCGTAGCCTTGGAGAATTGCCTCCTCCCAGAGCCATAGCGGGCAGCGGTCAGCCTCGTAGCCGGCGACGAATTGGCGAACATGTTTGAGCATGTCCAGCGGAAGTCCACCTGGCTTCACGCCTTCGAAGAAATTGAGCTGCTGGGCCTGTCCGAATAGCCAAGACGTTACCCCTTCCTCGATCAGTATAGCCCGAGCACCATCCTCGGCGTCGTCCAGCTTGGGGTCGCTCTTTCGCTTGAGTCGGAGCAACGCACGAATGACAGGCGACCAGCCTAGCACCGCGACATAGGCATAGTGGAAGACGTCGTGGAACCGATAATCGTCCGGTTCCATGGCGTTATCGGTCAGCCGATCCCCGACATATACGCCGCGCGAGCGCTGGTAGACATAGACTTGCCCGCGCACCGTGCGCTCATAAACGTCGACTTCCATCGTCCGCGGAAGTTGTTCCTCGGCATCGTTACTCTCGTCGAACGCTGGAGGATATTGCCGTTCGCGGGGCCAGCGGTCGAATATCTTCTGGAGATTCTTGATGGCGGCCCCTTCCAGCGTAACGCCGGAATCAGTGGCGGCTTGGATCAAACGGCGCATGATCGCCACCATACTCTGGGCCACGGCTGCGCGGTGGCCCGGCTGACCGGCGCCGTCGATGTCGCGGGCCAGGAGTCCGACCTCGCCTGCCAGTCCCAGCAGCCCATGCTCGAACTTCGGCATCGGTGCCTTGGCGAGCGGCATATGCGCTGGTTGCAGCGCGTGCAAACTGAGGGCGGCATTGGCCCCGGCGCGGTAGACGCCGTCGGCGACCAGCGCGGCGGCTGCGATGTCGCTCAGCGCTAGCCGATGTCGGCGCGCAACCGCGGCGAGATACCAGAGCACATCGCCAATCTCCTCGGCGACCGCCTCGGCGTAGCCCAGATAGGACGCGGCATCTCGCTGCTTCTTCTTGGCTTCGGCGAGTAGGCTGCCGGTTTCGCCGACCAGACCCAGCATCGTAAAGCCGATCGTCCCTGGACCCTTGCGTTGATCGGTCCGCGCTGCCTCGCGAACATATTGATCGATGGTCAACGCTTCGAAGTCGTCGGCCATTAGCTGCGTTTCCGTCGATCGGTGATCGCGCCCTCCGGCACTGTCACGCCGTAGGCTGCCAACGCCCTCAGTACGACCATACGGAGCGGCTCACGGGTATCAAGCGCACGCTGACCGAGATCGCGTTTGGTCGCCGCAGGGACTTGAATTTGGAGATGCTCGTCATCGCCACCGCCCGTCGTTTCGTCAAATTTCATGAAACTATAAAATCATATTTTCATGAAATTTGGAAGCAATGCTTTTCATCGAGATGTTGAGACCGCCCTTGGGGCGTTACAGTTTGGAGAGCCGAGGCAGCGCGGCGCTTGAGCAACTGAGCGAGTGTCGGCTTCTTGGGATCAACAGCCCGAAAGCCGTCGGTCCGCAATTGATGACGTGGACGGCTCTCCAACTCCCCGCGGTATGATCTGCGGGATGAGCTGGAGGAGAGCAACGATGGAGAAGATTGCGACGATCGGGTTGGACATCGCGAAGTCGGTGTTTCAGGTTCACGGTATTGATGCCGCAGGCGAAGTCGTGGTGCGCACCCGATTGCTACCGAGCGGGCGTCAGATGAAGATCTCGGTTTTCCTGAAAGGAAGAACTCTCCTGGGTCGCAAGGCGCGGAAAGCTTCGCGAACAGATCGATGATTGTACGGCAGCGCCAAAAGATCGTTAGTCGGATGGAGTAGCCCGTTACCTTGTGCGGATCATCGAAGGCTGCGAAACGTGATCGACCAGCGCGGGGTCGGCATCGCCGCAATGCTGTGTTCCCACTCGTCGCGAATCTCGCCCTGCATATGATAGATCGAGCGTGGCGCGAGTTCGGCCGTGCGGCGCTCGAACCGGTCGGCGCATCTACGACGATAGCGCATGGTGGCCGTCGATCCGAGCGACACGCCGATCACATTCTCGAAGACCGGGCGATCTTTGTGCCAGCCGATCCCGGCACCGATCCCGTATTGGATGAGGAGCGCCTGCTCGAGAGCGGTGTTTGGGAGACCGGCAAAGTCTGCGGCGCGTTCGCGGAGCGGTTCGAGCCACGCGGGAATGGGGTCGCCCGGCGCAAAGCGGCCTGTCTGGAAATCGTAGGTCCAGCCGAACGAGCGGGTAAGCCGCTTTCCTTCCCATAGTTGGAACTGGAACGGGGTAAGATTTGCCGCTTCGACAAGGGCGATCAGACTTTGCTCCTCACCGGGAGCGACGAAGTCATTGCAGTAGCTAAGACCGGCAGGAAGCGACGTGCCGAACAGATCGGCTTGGCGCCCGGGCATGGTGCGATCCAAGCTTTGCGTTGTCACAGTGGCAGATCGGCTTGCGCGCGAAGAGGCTCGACGAAAAACGTGTGGCGCGGCGGCTCTTCGAACAGCACCTCGTTGGGCTGCGTGCCATCGAGCCAGTGCATGACGTTGCGCCGCTCGACGATAACGCCGTGCCGCGTCTGGTAGGGAAGCACGTCCGCGCCGGCCGGGATGGTGAGGATCCGGTAGGAGAGCGGCCAGTCGGCAAGCGGGGGATCCCAGATGGCGGCAAGATAAAAGAAATTACCGCTGTCGAGCGTGACCCTGTACCTGTGGTCGCCGGTGCCCATGCGGAACTCAGACGCCGGGATCAGGCAGCGGCGCTTCGGAAAGACGCGGCCTTCGGAGCGGACGAAGCGGAAATTGACGCCGTCCGAGAAACGCGGATCGCTTCCCCAGACCGCCTCGACCATTTCGACCTCATTTTCATCCTCGGGATTGCGCCTTATGAGCGCACGTCGTCCGCCGTCCGGGGCATCGGGATCGAAAGGGGTTGGCGCTATTCCCATACGTGGAACATAATGGGAACGAAGATGAGTCGCAAGGGCCAGGGAACTTCTGCGAATGTGCAATGATTACAGGCTGGAAGTCGACATCGCCTCGATCGCCGAGGATTTCGACGACCTCCAGATCAAGATCAAGATGCCCGAGGGCGCGCCGAACGTCCCGGCGCGCGAGGATGTGCGAATCACCGACATGGCCCCGATCGTGAAGGCGAGTGACGGCGATGCGGTCGGCGAGCTCGTCAACCGGCGCTGGAGCTGGCCGGGGCAAGGGAGCAAGCCCGTCTACAATATCCGCTCCGAAGGGCGCGATCTTGGCGCGCAGCGCTGCCTCGTCCTCTGCGACGGCTTCTATGAATTCACCGATCCGACCGACAAATCGCAAAAGCGCCTCGATAAGTGGCTCTTCACGATGAAGGATCATCGCTGGTTCTGCATGGCGGGGATCTGGCGCGATGCCTTTGTCGGCGAAGCCTTCAGCCTGCTCACGATGGACGCCGGTCCCGATATCGCACCCTATCATCATCGCCAGATCATTCCGCTGCCGCGCGATCGTTGGGCGGACTGGCTCGATCCGCGCGTGCCCGCGGCTGATATTCTGCAATGGCTTCCCGAAGGCAGCCTCGAGGTTCGCCAGGTCTATGGCAAACCGCCGGCGCAGGGAGCGCTTGCCTTATGAGCGACCATGACGGGCTCGATCGCTTCGTCGAGGCGCAGGCGGAGATTTATCCGCGGGCTCTCGGCGAGATCGGCCGTGGCCAGAAGCGCTCGCACTGGATGTGGTTCATCTTCCCGCAGCTCGCCGGGCTCGGGCGAAGCGCCATGGCGCAGCATTATGCGATCGCCGATCTGGGTGAGGCCCGCGCCTATCTCGCGCACCCGCTCCTCGGTGCCCGCTATTCCGAATGCGTCGCGGCGCTCCAGGATGTCGCGCTGAGCGATCCCGTCGCGGTCTTCGGCGAGGTCGACGCGGTGAAGCTGCGCTCGTCGCTCACCTTGTTCGAGGCGGCGAGCGATCGCCCCTTGTTCGCGGCGGCGCTCGATCGCTGGTTCGGCGGGGTCCGCGACGAGCGGACGCTGGCGCGATTGGCGCGCGCCGCCGATCGCTAGGCCGCCGGGTCCGAAGCTTTGGGGGTCAGGATCAATGTCCGGCCTTCGACGCGCCAAGACTTCAGCTGCGAGAGGAAGTTCATGCCGAGGACGTCGGTGTCGCCGAGTCCCGGCGAAATGACGATTTTCAGCTTTCGCGCCTCGATGCCGCCGATTCGGAGCCGGTCGACGGTGCCCGCGTCGGCGCGCACGGTGCCGTTCGCGGTTTTCATGAGCAGAGGCACGAGCGTCGCATCGGCCTTAACGCCCCCGGCCGCAGCGGTCGCCTCGGACAGCGCGGTGACCGTGGCGCCGCTGTCGACCAGCATTCGCCGCTTTGTGCCATTGAGTTCGACCTCGGCCCAGAAATGCCCGTCGCGGCTCATCGGAATGCGGACCTCGTTGCCGACGACCTCCTGCGTGTCGAGACCGAGGTTAGCGGTGATTCGCGACAGATTGGGATCGAAGGGCGCCTGCTGAAGCACGAGGAAAATGCCGAAGGCGAGGAGCGCAAAGGAGAAAAGCGCGCGAAGGACGCGGCCGACATAGGGAATCTTGAACAGGATGACGAGAATCAGCGCGGCGCCGACGGCGTAGATCGCGAGTTCGTTCCAGGGAAGATCGGTGGTGATCGGCATGAATTTATCCGCCCGATTATAGCGGCGAAGGTGTCGCGTCACTGAATGATCCACAGTGGGCCGCCGCAGGTCGCTTGACGTCCGTTCCGACAGGGTAGAACATATAGGGAACATTTGAGTCGAACCGGATATGACCGCGCCGCCTTTCACGCAGCCCCGGCCAAGCGCCGAGGAGCTTCAATCGCTTCGCGAGGCGGTGGCGCGCGCCCAGTCAGTACGCGGGCCGGTGCTGCCGTTCGGCGTTGGCCCGCTCGACCATCTTCTCAGCGGCGGCGGGCTCGATGGCGCGGGCCTCCATGAGGTTGCGGCCGCCTCTGCGAGCTGGAGCGACGACGCGGCGGCGACCTTGTTTGCTGCCGGGATCGCCGCGCGCTTCGCGGCGCCGGGCCTGTCGGCGCTCTGGGCGCTGACCCGCTTCGATCTTTATGCCCCCGGGCTTGAACAGGCCGGGCTCGGGCCTGAGCGGGTGCTTTATGCGCAGGGGAAGACCGACAAGGAACTGCTTGCGATGTGCGAGGACGCGCTTCGCGACGGGGCACTCGCCTGCGTGGTGGCCGAAGTGAAGGCGGCCGACCAGACCGCGACGCGCCGGCTGCAGCTCGCGGCCTCCGAAGGCAAGACGCCGATGCTGCTCTATCGCCGCTACCGGCGTTACGGCCAATGCCCGCTCACCGATCTCTCGCTGGCCTGCACGCGCTGGCGGATCGGGAGCCTTGCCTCGTCGCCGCTTACGATGCCCGGCGTCGGGCGCGGGCGCTGGTCGGTCGAGCTTGTCCGCCAGCGCGGCGGGCCGCCTTTTTCCCTCGAACTGGAGGCGTGCGATGACCAGGGTCGCCTCGCTCTTCCTGCCGCAACTCGCGATCGAGCGATTGCGGCGGGCGGCGTCGATCTCGCGCTCGGGCACGCCGCCTGAGTTCGCGCGGCTCGAACCGCGCTTGCCCGAGCCCATCGACGATAACCCCGGAGCCTGTTCAGTGCCGCGCGGCGGCGGCTGGCGACCGGGCGCGCGCTGGGCCCAGGAAAACTCGGCGCATGCACGGCCCGACCGGGCCGCTATCGATGCGCTGCCAGCACACCAGCGGCCGCCGATGCGCGAGCTGGGACGGCGAAGCGAAGCGGCTGCGCCGGTCTTTCGCATGGCACGCAGCGACGACGGGAGCGCGGCGACAGGCAGCGCGCTTCCGATAGCTATTCCGTGGGGCGCCCGCCCGACGATCCTCGTCGCGCGCTCCGGCCAGCGCGATATCGTCACTGCCGCTTGCCCTCTGGCGCTCGATCTCGGCCTCGCGCCCGGCCTGGCGGCAGCGCATGCACGAGCGCTCGTGACCGATCTGGACGTGCTCGATGCTGCTCCCGAGGCCGATGCGGCGTGGCTTGACCGCCTGGCTCTCCATGCGGTTCGGCACTGGACGCCGACTGCGGCGGTGTCGGGAAGCGACGGGCTCTGGCTCGACCTCACCGGCACCACCCACCTCTTCGGCGGCGAGGCGCGCTTCGCCTCGCGGCTTGTGTCGTTCCTGCGCCGCCTCGGTTTCACCGCGCGCGTCGCGATCGCCGGAACCCCCGGCGCCGCGCACGCGCTCGCGCGCTTTGGCGGCGCGGCGACTTTGGTTTTGCCGGAAAGGGAGGAAGGGGAGGCGCTTGCGCCGTTGCCGCTTCGCGCGCTCCGGCTCGCGCCGGAGGCGCTGGCGGCGGCAGCGCGCTTCGGGATCGAGCGGATCGTAGACCTTTATCCCATGCCGCGCGGGCCGCTCGCGCGCCGGCTCGGGCGCGGCGCGGTCGAGCGGCTCGACCAGGCGCGCGGGCATGTGCCCGAGCCAATCGTGCCCGTCGTGCCGTTCGAGATGCCTTTCGTATCGAGGCGGCTCGTCGAGCCGATCGCGACGGCCGAGGCAATCGAGCAGGTGATCGCCGATCTCGTCGGCGATCTTGTCGCCGATCTGCACGAACGCGGCCTTGGCGTGCGCACGGCGGTGCTCAGCTGCGAGCGCGTCGATGCGCGCGAGCAGCGCGTCGCGGTCGGGACGGCGCGGGCGACGCGCGACACTAAGCATCTGCTACGCCTCTTCAAGCTCCGCATCGACCGGATCGAGCCCGGGCTAGGGATCGAGGCGATGGCGCTCGCCGCGCCGCAGGTCGATGCGCTGACGCCCGAGGCGATCGGCGCGGGGCTCACGGACGAGCCGCGGACGCCCGATATTGCGCCGCTCGTCGACCAGCTTGCGGGCCGCGCAGGCGAGGCAGCGCTGTTTCGCCTCTCGGCTATCGAAAGCGACGTGCCCGAGCGCGCGATCGGCCGTGCCGGCCCGCTCGCAACGCCGGACGGCTGGCCGGCCTGGGTCCGGCCCATCCGTATGCTCGCGCGGCCCGAGGCCCTGTCGGGCGTCGTCGCGCTGCTCCCCGACCATCCGCCGCGCCGCTTCGCGTGGCGCGGGCGGAGCTACCGCGTCGTCGCGGGCGACGGACCCGAACGCATCCATGGCGAATGGTGGCGGCGCGCGGGCGAGATGTGGGCGGTCCGCGACTATTTCCGGGTGGAGGCGGAGAGCGGCGAGCGCTTCTGGCTGTTCCGCCGCGGCGACGCACAAGAGGGAAATACCGGCGATTTGAGCTGGTACATGCACGGCGTGTTCGGATGACGACCTATGTCGAGCTCCAGACGACCAGCCATTTCTCCTTCCTGCGGGGGGCTTCGGCGCCCGAGGAGATGTTCGCAGCGGCGGCTTTGCTCGGTCATTCGGCGCTCGGGCTCTGCGACCGCGGCAGCGTCGCCGGCATGGTCCGCGGTCTCTCGGGGCAGGAGGCGACGGGAGTCCGGCTCATCCCGGGATCGCGGATCGATCTTCGCGACGGCCGTTCGCTCTTGCTCTATCCCAAGGATCGCGCCGCCTGGTCACGGCTGACCCGGCTGCTGACGCTAGGCAAGGCGCGCGGCGGGAAAGGCAATTGCTGGCTCGACTGGACCGATGTCGCGGCATGGGCCGAAGGGCTGGTTGCCATCCTGCTTCCCGATGCCGCCGGCGAGCGGACGCGCTTCGACCTTGGCGAACTGCGGGATGTTTTCGGCAGCGATGCCTATCTGGCGCTTGCGCTCCGGCGGCGCCCCGGCGATTTCGCGCGGCTGCGCGCGCTCGACGCGCTAGCCCGCGAAGCGCGCATACGCTGTGTGGCGTGCGGAGACATTCTCTATCATGCCCCCGAGCGCCGGCCGCTGCAGGATGTGCTGACCGCGATCCGCGAAAAGACGACCGTCGACGCGCTCGGCTTCAAGCGCGAACGCTTCATGGATCGCGCTATGAAGTCGCCCGCCGAGATGGAAAGGCGCTTCGCGCTCTTTCCTGACGCGATCCAGGCGACCGCCGACATCGCCGCGGCCTGCCGCTTCGACCTCGCCGAGATCCGCTACCAATATCCCTATGAGGAAGTGATGGCGGGGCGGAGCGCGCAGGAGGCGCTCGCCGCGCTCACCGAGGAAGGCGCGGTTCGTATGTTTCCGGGCGGCGTGCCGCCTGCCTATCGGAGACAGATCGATCATGAGCTGCGGCTGATCGGCGAGCTTGGCTACGCACCCTATTTCCTGACCGTCAACTCGATCGTCGCCGAGAGCCGGCGGCGCGGGATCCTGTGCCAGGGTCGAGGGAGCGCGGCGAACAGCTGCGTCTGCTTCCTGCTCGGCGTGACCTCGATCGATCCGATCAAGCATGAGTTGCTCTTCGAGCGTTTCGTCTCGGGGGAACGCAAGGAACCGCCCGATATCGACGTCGACTTCGAGCATGAGCGGCGCGAAGAAATCATCCAGTGGATTTACGACACCTACGGGCGGCATCGCTCCGCGCTGACCGCCGTGGTCACACGCTATCGGACGCGCGGCGCCGTGGCCGAGGTCGGCAAGGCGCTCGGACTGCCGCGCGACCTGACGAAAATGCTCACCGGCCTCGTCTGGGGCTGGTCGGTTGACGGCATTCCCGAGGAACAGATCGCCAGCCTCAATCTGAATGCCGACGATCATCGCCTGAGACTGACCCTCGATCTCGCGCGCCAGCTGATCGGAACCCCGCGCCACCTGTCGCAACACCCCGGCGGCTTCGTGCTGACCGAGGAGCGTCTGGACGACCTCGTCCCGATCGAACCGGCGCGGATGGAAGACCGGCAGATCATCGAATGGGACAAGGACGATATCGACGTTCTCAAATTCATGAAGGTCGACGTCCTGGGCCTTGGGATGCTGGGCTGCATGAACCGGGCCTTCAACCTGCTTCGCGATCATAAGGGTATCTCGGTCGGTATGGCCGACCTGCAGGACGACGATCCGGCGGTCTACGGCATGATCCAGAAGGCCGATACATTGGGCGTCTTCCAGATCGAGAGCCGTGCGCAAATGTCGATGCTGCCGCGGATCAAGCCCAAATGCTTCTACGATCTGGTAATCGAGGTGGCGATCGTGCGTCCGGGTCCGATCCAGGGCGACATGGTCCATCCCTATCTTCGTCGCCGCGAAGGCAAGGAGAAGGCCGACTATCCCAAGCCTGAACTCCGCGCCGTACTCGAAAAGACATTGGGTGTGCCGCTCTTCCAGGAGCAAGCGATGAAGGTTGCGATCGTCGGCGCGGGTTTCACGCCCGCCGAGGCCGATCAACTTCGCCGAGCGATGGCGACCTTCAAACTCACCGGCGGCGTGTCGCATTTCTACCACAAGCTGGTCGGCGGCATGGTCGAGCGCGGCTATCCGAAGGACTTCGCCGAGCGAACCTTCAAGCAGATCGAGGGCTTCGGGAGTTATGGCTTCCCCGAAAGCCACGCGGCGTCGTTCGCGAAGATCGCTTATGCGTCCTGCTGGATGAAGTATCATCATCCCGACGTCTTCTGCGCCGCGCTGCTGAACGCCCAGCCGATGGGCTTTTATGCGCCTGCGCAGATCGTGCGCGATGCCCGCAATCACGGAGTCGAAGTGCGGCCTGTCTCGATCAACCACAGCCACTGGGATTGCACGCTAGAGGAAACCGGTGACCGCTATCTCACGGTGCGGCTCGGGTTTCGCCAGGTACGCTCGCTTGCCAATGTGCACGGCGCGGCGATCGTGGGTGCGCGGGGCGATGTGCCTTACGACTGCGTCGAAGATGTCTGGCGACGCGCCGGCGTGCCGCGCGCCGCGATCGAGCGGATCGCCGAAGCCGATGGCTTTGCCTGCCTTGCCGAGGATCGGCGCCAAGGTCTCTGGAAGGTTCGGGGTCTCGGCGAAGCGCCGCTCCCGCTGTTCGCGGCGGCGGATGCCCGCGAGGCGAGCTTCAGCCCCGAGGGGCTCGAACCGGAAACTTCGCTACGGCCGATGACGGAAGGGCGTGAGGTCGTCGAGGATTATCGAACGCTGCAACTTTCGTTGCGCGCGCATCCGCTGAGCTTCTTGCGCAAAGAGCTTGGTGGCATGGGCATCGTCCGCTGCGCGGATCTCGCCCATATCAGGGATGGCCGCAATATCGAGGTCGCCGGGGTGATCCTCGTTCGTCAGCGCCCCGGCTCGGCCAAGGGCGTCCTGTTCGTAACGATCGAGGATGAGACCGGCATCGCTAATGGCATCCTTTGGCCCGACCGCTTCGACATTTACCGGCGGCAGATAATGTCGGCCTCGATGATCGCGATGCGCGGGCGGCTCCAGAAGGAAGGCGAAGTTATCCACATCATCTGCGACCGTATCGTCGAACACGACGCCATGTTGCGCTCGATCGCGCAGGGCGATGTGTCCATAGCGTCGGGTCGTGGGGATGGGGCGCGTAACGGTGGGGGGCCGGACTCGCGCGACGCGCCGCTTCGCATCCGGAGCCATGATTTCCATTGAATGGACCGAAATACGCATTGACCCACCGAAAGCCGGCCGACTACTAACGGCCAAGGACCGGACGAAGCTGCGCGAGGAGCGGGCCTTCGCACTGATGGCGCTCGGTCACTGGATCGGCGATATCCATCAGCCGCTTCACCATCGCCTATCGCGCGGTCGATACGCTCCAGGCCAATCGCAATCTTGTCGCGGTGAAGAATTGGGTCGCGACGGCCCCGGCGGACTGGGCCAATGAATCCTATTCGATCACCCTCGCGCCCGCGACCGCCTATTGCACCATCGTCGGGGCGAACTGCCAATATTCGGCCGCTGCGCTGAAGCAGACCAATCCGAAACGTATCCAACGGATCGATCAGGCCTATCTCGCAGCCTATCAGGGTGCCGCATCCGAGCAGGTTGCCAAAGCGGGCTTCCGCCTCGCGCATCTGCTCAATCTCGCGCTCGATCCCGCTTATGGCGGCCCGACCTGACGGCAGCTGGCGGTTCAACGGACGCTTGTGGTATCTTTCGGGGTCAGGCCGGACTGGGCCTTATCGCCGTTGGAAATAGACACGTTCGGCCGCCATGTCGGCGATCGCATCGAAGCCCGCTTCGCGCCAAGCCCGTCGGTGGGGAGGCTCGGCCTGCTCGTTCATGCACCACCATTGCGGGTCGGCCGCAGCGCGCGGCAACAAGCCGCGGACGATGCTCTCGATCTGGGCAAAGCTCAGTTCGACACCCGGGGCGTCGTTGCGGACTTTCCACCTTCGCAAAAAGGTCCCAAGCGCATCATATTTGCCCATGGCGGCATCCCCAATCCCGGCAACAATGAGTCAGGACAAGCTCTGACCCCTTAAACGCGCCTGCCGCTTTCAAGGCGCTACCGACCTTGCAGCGGATCGTCGTGGCGGAAAGACAGGTGGCGCGCGATGCCACAAGTGCCCTTGTCCAATAGCCGATGAATGACGGCGGCAGCAAGCCTCCCCGGTCGATCGTCCACCCCTCTAGGGCGCTTTTCTATGGGCCTCGGATCGCCTCCGGCCGTCAACCCCGTTCGGGGTTCCCCGTCACGATGTTCCGGTGACGGCGGCTCCCGGCCCCTCGTGCAAGCGCCATCGGGATGGTCCCGATCAATCCAGGAGACTTTATCATGGCCACCATCGCAAATCTCACCGTCAAGGCGGACGGCAGCTTCGAAGGCACGCTCGCCACCCTCAACGTCACCGCGCCGATCGCGATCGTCCCGAATGGTCGCAAAGCCAAGGACAGCGAGCCCGATTACCGCATCGTCAGCCGCAAGAACGGCTTCGAGCTCGGTGCCGGCTGGAAACGCTTCTCGCAGAACACCGGCGCCGAATATGTGTCGGTATCGCTTTCGGCACCCGAGTTCGGCACCATCTACGGCAATATCGCTAATGCGCCGGGCGACGATCCGATGAAGAAGGTCATCATCTGGAACCCGCCGTCGTGACAGCCCGTGCCGGTCCCGCTTTCGAGCGGGGCCGGTCGGCTTGCGCCAATGCTCTTGTGCGCAGGGATCTCGGTCAGTTCGGGACGGCTGCAAAACCCTCGAAGGCGAACGGGTTGAGGAACTGCCGCCGCCAAAGGAACGCGCGCTCGGCGCCGCCGAGCGCCGCTTCGTCGCACACGGCGTCCCAATGGGCCTCGATCGCGGCCTGCTGGCCCGTGATGATGGCGCGCGCGCGCGCATCGTCGAGGTGAAAGACGGGCGCGGCCTCGAGACACAGCGACAATTGGCTGAACCGCCGGTTGCCGAGGATGAGCATCGCCTGCGTCGCCTCGCCGCCGGTGCGGCCTTGCGGGCAGATGTCATAGGCGGGCGTAAGCTCCAGCGTCCCGCCGTCCCAGAAGGCGGCATGGTTGCGCGCATGATCGTCGGTGTTTCCGGACAGAATGTTGAATATGATGCGCGCGTAAAGTTCGGCGAGCGTCGCTGCGGGATCGACGAACCGGTGACGGATCACGGTCGCGAGATCCTCATAGCTCGCATAGCGCGCCTCGGTCTCGTCGAGGGCAAGGAGGGTGAGCGCCGACACCACGCCGCGCCGGACCCAATTGTCCTCCTTGGGCGCGCGATCGAAACGCTCGACGAGCAACACATCCTTGCCGAGCGCGCGCGCAAGCTTGACCGGCGCGACATCAAGGCCCGCGCGCGCGGCGAGGCGCATCGCGACATATTCGGCTTTCACGACATTGTAGATGTCGGCTGCCGCAGAAAATTTGGCGATATATTTTCGTGCGCCATCGTCGATCAGCGCCTTGGGGCGGGCGCCGCCAAGCGATGTGCCATGTTGCAGCGCCTGGTCGAGCTCGGGCGTGAGCGGCGCGCCCCGCTCGACGCGCTCGGCCGACTCCATCAGTTCGGCGAGCGTCGCATTCTGCCGCTGGCGCGCTACATAGTCGGTGGCCGACGCCTGGAAATCGAGCATGCCGATGCGGTCGGAGCCGGATTCGAGGAGATAGGTCAATTCGTCGAGTTCGGCTGGAGCCAGCTCACCCTCGTCGCGCCCGCCGATCCGGTTGATGATGACGCGCCGGCCCCACGCATCGGGCGACCCGTCGCGGATCGCGCCTGGCAACTGCATCTTGCTCGCCGGCTCGATCAGGCCGGCGCGCAGCGGCAATTCGGGCTCGTAGATCGCGATGGCATCCGCGCGGGCCAGATAGCTTTGGCCATAGTTGAAGGTGAGCCGGCTATCGCGCGCGCGCGCGAGCCTGCCCGCGACGACCGGCTCGGTTGCCCCGGGCAGCCATATCCAGACGAAGGCTTCGCCGGCAGGCGCGACGTCAGAAGTCATCCTTCACCTCGGATCGCGGCTTGTGAACGGCCTTGGGAAGCAGGCGCAGCTTCGTTTCCTGCTCGACGAGATGTCCAGCGAGACGGTCCCGGTCGCTGTCGAACAGCGCGACCCCGACGATCGCGGCCGCCTCGAAGACGAGGCCGATGGCGCAGCGCGGGTCGCCCTGCTCGATACGGCGCATCATGTCGCGCGACACGCCGCTGCGCGTCGCGAGGTCTTCGACGCTCAGCCGCCGTTCGATCCGCCGGGCGCGAATGAGCCCGCCCAGCAGGCGCACAGCCTCGCGGGTGTAGCGCGAATAGCTGCGCGGGATCTTTTTTGTCGTCTCGTCGGCCATCGACCATCCTTTCGACCTTCTAGGCTGCAATCGGCACAAAAGTCAAGTTGATGGCTTACACGTAAGCCTTAATTGGCATTATGACGTTTCTGTAAGTCAGACTGTGGGAAATTCCGCATGGCTTGTCAGGTTCGGCATGGCGCTGCCCACGGGGAGCGGGCCATCCCGCTCGAATGCCGCTGATCCCTGGGTGCGAAGCCAGGCCTCCTTCAATCAACCCGTAAAGGGTCCGCTACGCTCCGCGTGCGGCCGCAGCTTCGCTCGCGGTGATTGCGGCCTGTCCCCGACCGGCGGGGCGACTGTCGAGCGGGAATGGCCCGCTCCCAACGACAGGAGCTTGACCCATGCCGCTTTCCACTGCCCAATCGCTCGGCTGGAACCTTGCCCGCACGATGATGACCATCATCGTCCTCATCGAAACCGTCAAAGGCTATTCGGTGATGCCGCTCGACGAGTTCGACGGCGATCCCGACATGATCGTGTGCGAATATGACCCCTTCGGCCGCTGATCGCATCCATCCCGGTCCGGGGCAGCGCCGCTCGCGGCTCTGTCCTGGCTCGATTGCTGTGGGGACAGGCGGGCATATCACGCCGTCGACGTCGCGGTCGGCGCGCCCGGCGGGGCGACGCCCATGACGCTGATGATCATCCTCGGCGGTATCGCCGCACTCTATCTGACCGGGCTGCTGTTCCGGCTGGCGTCCTTGGCCTTGCCCGTCTGCCTCGGCCTTTGCGCCTTCCTCCTCCTTCGCGATCAAGGCAATGGATGGGCCGCAGCACTTGCGATGGGACTGCTTACCGGCATCGGGTTCCATCTGGCGGGGCGGTGGCTGTTCGCTCGAACCACCTCGGCAAGTATCCGGCTCCTGATCGGATTGCTTTTCATGGCTCCGGCGGGCGCTGCGGGCTTAGGAGCGGGAACGGCGCTGGCGGACCTTCTCGGTATCGACGGCGGTTGGCGAACTTGTCTCGCGATGCTTGTCGGGGTCGCGGCGGCCTGCGCGAGTTGGCGGTCGTTGGCGGCGGACCGGTCGTCGATGGGCACGATGCGAGATACGCCGACCGTTCGATAGCGCGGCATCCGGATCCGCCGGTGTTTCTTCGTCGCGGACGGCCTGGCCATTCTGCGCTTCCCGGTCGCTGGCCACGCCAGCACGGCCTCTCGGAATGCGCCATCTGTCAGAAAGCCGCTGCGCTGGCCCGGAACACCGCAACGGCCATGTCCGACTTTCTTCCCCCGGCGTGCCGCCGTTCCTCGCGAGACAAGAAAGACGGCCCGTGTCCGTCCTCCGCTGCGCTGCGGGCCTGACGGCTGCGGCACCGGCCCCTTGCTGACCACCGATGCGCATCGAAGCCGCGCTGGTGCGGCCCGAGCCCAAGGAAAGGACAAGCATCATGGCCAGGATCGGCACATTCAAGAAGGTTTCCGGCGAATATCGGGGACAGATCGTCACTCTCTCGGTGCAGGCGAAATCGGTTCGCATCGTTCCGGAAGACAATCCGAGCGGCAACGCCCCCAGCCACCGCGTCTTCATCGGCGAGGCCGAAGTCGGCGCCGCCTGGGAAAAGAAGACGCAGGACAAGCGCCCCTATCTGTCGGTCAAGCTCGACGATCCGACATTTGCCGCCCCCATCTTCGCCCAGCTTTTCGCCGGCGAAGGCGAGGAACATGATCTGGTCTGGAACCGCCAGGCCCGCCGCGGCGGCGATTGAGCTCCCCATATCCCGCCCGGCAGCAGCCGGGCGGGATACCCATTTCTGGGGATCGGCCTTCCGCGATGTTGGAATAGGCCGATATCATCCGATCGCGATGCTGCCGTCATCCCAATGGAGGTGGCGGTGGCAGGCACGATCGGATTACAGGTGACGCAGCGGGCGCCGCTCGATTTTCCGGGCTTCGCGCAGGAGTTTCTGCGCCGCAACCCTGCTTATGTCCGCGACTATGACTGCGTTATGACCGGCGGGCGCCGCGGCGATGTCGCCGCGCGGGAGGCGATGGCCCGGCGCTGGGGTCTTTGCTTTCCCATGCCCGCCGACCCGCTCGGCGCGTGAAAGTCCTGCGTTCTGGTCGGCGGCGATCTGCGGTTACACGAACATCCTCGACGTGGCGCCGCCGGGATGCCCGGCGGCTGACGCCTTCGCGGTTCCGCCGCCCCATCTTGTCGTCGCCGATCGCCGCCTTGAAGATGGCCGGCACTTCGTCTTCGCCGACGACCGGGCCTGGCACCGCCTGTGGCTTCGCACCGACGGCGCCGGCGTCCCGCTTGCGAACCTGATCCTGCGCGATTCGCTGGTCGGCCTGCGTCACGAGGCGGCTGCGCGGTTCGATCGATGGCTCGGCGATGCGCCCGGTCTGGCGCCGCCCGGTTTCTTGCCGACCGCCTATCAGGCGCGCCGCCTCGGCATGATGCTCGCCATTCTCGATATCCTGCAGGGACCGGGCGGCGGTGGCGTCACCTCTCACGATGTCGCGCGCCTCATCATCTACCCCCGCCTGTCGGTCGGCCGCGGCGCCGAATGGAAGTCCTCGTCCGAACGAAGGCGAACGCAGCGCCTGATCGAGGAAGCACGCGCCCTGATGCAGGGCGGTTATCGGGCACTGCTCGCCGGCCCTGCGGGGCGACAAAAATTGCCCTGAATTTTAGCCGCTCCGGCTCCCGCTCCTCTTCGCGCCACCACGCTCCTCGACCCGCCGCACCGGCTTTTTTCGGCCCGGCGGCTGGAAGGAGCACGCGAATGAATCCCCCCTTGCCCGCCCTTGGCCCGCGCTATCTCAGAACGCCCGATGCCGCGCTGCATCTCGGGCTGTCGGCCCGGACGCTCGAGAAGCATCGCTGCTACGGGACCGGGCCCGCCTATCGCAAGCTTGGCGGACGTGTCGTCTATGGGATCGAGGATCTCGACGCCTGGGCCGAGATCGGCCGGCGCTCTTCGACCTCCGATCCGGGCAAGGGAACCGTCCATCCGGCGCGGCCGGTGCGCCGATGATGCCGCGCGATCGCATCGCGGCGGCGAGCACGGCAGAGGCGCAGCGGCCGCTGACCGAGGTCGAACTGACCTGGATCGAAGGCCGCACCGAGCAATGGATTCGCTTTGGCCGCGTGGCCGCCGAGCGGATCGTCAGCCGCCGCAAGCGCATCGTCATGTTTCGTCCGGGAGCGACCTTCGCCTATTTGCGCTGGTCCTCGAACGACTTCGGCACCATCCACTCGAGCATCCAGATCGTCACCGCGGTCGCTGTCGGCGATTCTTATACGGCGCTGCCGTTCATCCGGCCCGGCGGCGAAATTCTGCTGCACATCGAGAGCTGGCCGAAGGTTTCGCGGGTGCTCGAAGCGATCGATGCGGTCGAGGCCGCCGGGGTCGATCCGTGCGATGCATCCCCCGATCACTGGCGTCATGTCGCCGACCGTCTCGCAGCCGGGATGCCCTTTCGTCCCTATAGCGCCGAGCGCCATGCGGCATGGCTACGCCGCCGGGCGATCGAATTATGAACCGCCGCTACCTCCCTATTGCCGTTGCCGCTGTGACATTGCTCGGTCTTTCAGCCTGGTTCGTGCCAGCGCCGCGCCTGCTATGGAATGCGAGCCAAAGCGCGCCGGTCGGTCTGTATCGCATCGATCCCGGCGCCGCGCCCATGGTCGGCGATTGGGTCGCGATCGAACCGCCAGCTGATCTCGCCGCCTACATGGCGCGGCGCAAATACCAGCCTCGCGGCGTGCCGCTTATCAAGCGCGTTGCCGCGCTCCCCGGCGCGCGCGTCTGTCGCTCGGGCGTCTTCGTGACCGTCGACGGCCGGGCCGTCGCCCGCGCGCTGGCGCGCGACCGGGCCGATCGGCTGCTGCCGGTCTGGCTCGGCTGCCGCATCGTCCGGCCCCGCGAAATCTTCCTGATCAATGCGGCGCCGGACAGTCTCGACGGGCGGTACTTCGGGCCGCTTCCGACCACCGGCCTGCTCGGAACGGCGCACCCGATCCTGACCCGCGGCGCCCCGGGCGCGCCCCTGCGCTGGCGCCCTTCGGGCCGCGATCTTGCTTTTCCCCGTAGCGAAATGGAGTGATATCGATGCTCATCGGAACTTTCGAAAAGCGCGGCGACGGCTATGCCGGCCGTCTGCGCACGCTCACCTGCGATGCCGACATGGTTATCGTTCGGGCGCAGCCGTCGGCCGCTGAACATGCCCCCGAATGGCGGCGGTTCGTCGGCGACGCCGCAAGTGGAATCGAAATCGGTGCGGGCTGGAATCGCACCGGCGAGCGCGCCGGAGCGTTCATCGCCGTGCAGATCGACGACCCCGCCTTCGCGGTTCCGCTCCGCGCGAACTTGCTCCGCGCGTCGCAAAAGGATGACGAACATCATCTGCTCTGGTCGCGCCCGTCGGCGCGCGAGCGGAGCTAGACCATGGCATACGGGCCGCGATCGTCCTGCATCGCCATTGCGCTCGCGCTGCGCCGCGCGGCGATCGGCTGCGCACTCGGCGCGGCGTTCAGCGGCGCATCCGCTGCCGTCGCCGCGCCGGCGGTGCGCGCCGATGTCCATCCCTATGCGGCATCGGTCGCCGAAGCTTCGCAGCGTTTCGGTATCCCCGAACGCTGGATCTGGCGCGTCATGCATGCCGAAAGCCGGGGCAACGCGCGCGCCGTCTCGCACGCCGGTGCGATGGGGCTCATGCAGATCATGCCTGCGACCTGGGCGATGTTGTCGGCGCGCCACGGACTGGGCGCCGACCCGTTCGATGTGCGCTCGAACATCCTTGCGGGCGCGGCCTATCTGCGCGCGATGTGGGATCGCTACCGCGATGTGTCGCTGATGCTCGCGGCCTATAATGCGGGACCGGGCCGCGCCGACGCTTTTGCGTCCGGACGGCGCGGACTTCCGGCCGAAACGCGCGCCTATGTCGCGCGGATCGCGCCCGAGCTTGGCGCTTCCGGCATTGCTTCGCGCGCCGCCGCGCCGCCTTCGGCCGCGCCGGGCTGGCAGCGATCGACACTCTTTGCCGCGCGGGGCGACAACGCCTCCATCGTCGAAGATCGCGCGCGGGCCGTCTCGGACTCGAGCAGTCTGCCGAATAGTCCGACGGCCGCTGAGCCAGCCACCGGCGCCGGGCGGCACCCGCTCTTCGTCCCGCTTTCCGGTCAGGATCGTCGATGAAGACCTTCCTCGCTCCGCCGCCTCCGTCTGCGCCTTGTGGGGTAAAGCCGGCAAGGAGGGACGGGATTGGCTGGGATGGAAGGGAAGTATGGCGAGATAAAAGGGCTGCCAGCCGCTTGGTCGAAGGGGCGCGCAAATCAGCGGGAAATCCATATGGCTCGCAATTGCCTGGCCATATGATGTCGAACATTACGAAGAAAATTCAGCGGCTTGGAATATGGCAGGCCTGCCGTGAGCGGTGACGACGGTGAGTTCAAGATCCGGCCGGGAAGGGTGCGGGACCGCGGGGCCGGGGCGTCACGCCGGGGGCGGAGCCTTGCGGGGCAGGTGCGCCGCTCCATGGCGCGCAAGGGTTTCGCGCGCCGTCCGCCGGGGTCCGGCGGTGGCACCGGGCATCATGGCCGCGGCCGCCGCGCGCTCGCGCGAGTGCGCTTCCGTGCCGACGGCCGCTGCGTCGTCGTCAAGGCGCGGATCGTGCGCCACAAGGGGCAGCGCTTCCGCTCGGCGCCGCTCGCGCGCCATATCCAATATCTCGAACGCGACGGCGTCACCCGCGACGGCCGCGACGCCTCGATGTTCGACGCGGAGGGGGACGCAGCCGACCGCGCCGGCTTCGCATCGCGCTGCGAGGATGATCGTCATCATTTCCGTTTCATCGTCAGTCCGGAAGATGCCGGGGAAATCGGCGACCTCAGGCGCTTCACCCGCGACCTCATGGCCGACATGGCAAAGGATCTCGAGACGCGCCTCGACTGGATCGCGGTCGATCATTGGAACACCGACAATCCGCACATTCACATCCTTGTGCGCGGCGTCGCCGACGACGGCAAGGATCTTGTCGTCGATCGCGGCTATATGAGCGAAGGGCTGCGCTGGCGCGCCGAGGATCTCGCCACGCTCGAGCTCGGGCCGCGCAGCGCGCGCGACATCGCCGATGCGCTCGCGCGCGAGGTCGACGCCGAGCGCTGGACGAACCTCGACCGGACGCTCGAGCGGATGGCAACCGAGGGTGCAGGCGAGATCGATCTTCGACGGGATGGGCGGGCCGATGGGCATCTTCATCGGCAGTTGCTTGGCCGGGCAGCGAAGCTCGAGGCGCTCGGTCTTGCCGAGCAGATCGAGTCCGGCATCTGGGTCATGCGCGGCGATGCGGAATCCGTGCTGCGCGACCTCTCGGTTCGCGGCGACATCATCAAGACCATGCACCGCGCATTGACCCGCGATGGCGGCCGCTTCGACCCGTCGGTGCTTGCTCTCCACGACGATGTGCCGACGGATCCGGTCATCGGCCGCCTCGTCGATCGCGGGCTTCACGACGAACTCGCCGGTAGCGCCTATGCGATTGTCGACGGCGCCGATGGACGCACGCACCATCTGCGGTTCGGCGACATCGAGTTGACCGGCGACGCGCGGCCCGGGGCCATCGTCGAGCTTCGCTCCTGGGCCGACGCGAAAGGGCAGATGCGGCAATCGCTCGTGACGCGATCGGACCTGCCGCTCGGCGCGCAGGTGACGGCGCCCGGCGCGACCTGGCTCGACCGTCAACTCGTCACCCGCGAGCCGGCTGCGAGCCATCAAGGCTTCGGACGCGAAATCCGTGATGCGATGGATGCGCGGTCGCGCCACCTCGCCGGGCAGGGACTGGCGAGCCGCCAGGGGCAGCGCGTCATTCTCGCGCAGGGTCTCATCGATACCTTGAACGCGCGCGATCTCGACGCGGCGTCCCGCTCGATCGCCGAGCGCACCGGCCTCGCGCACAGACCTTCGGGGTCGAATGACTATGTGAGCGGCATCTACCGCGAGCGCGTCACTTTGTCTTCGGGCCGTTTCGCGATGATCGACGACGGGCTCGGTTTCCAGCTCGTTCCCTGGCGCCCGGCGCTCGACAAGCATCTTGGCCAGCATGTCACCGGAACGATGACGCCCGGCGGCACCGTCGACTGGGCGCTCGGGCGCGGCAGGGGCATCGGGCTGTGAGGCCGGGCATCCATCATGGGAGGCGAGCGTGAACGACAGGATTCTCTGGGGCCAGATAACGGCCGTGTTTCTGATCGTCCTCCTGGCGGTCTGGGGCGCGACACAATGGACGGCGGCGGCGCTCGCCTTCCAGCCCGAACTCGGCGAACCCTGGTTCCGCCTCGGTAATTATCCCGTCTATCCGCCGCCGGCCTTCTTCTGGTGGTGGTTCGCCTTCGACGCCTATGCGCCGCCAATCTTCTACAAGGGGGCGCTGATTGCGGCGTCGGGCGGGTTCGCCGCGATCATCGTCGCGATCGCCATGTCGGTATGGCGCGCCCGCGAACGGCAAAAGGCCGAGACCTATGGGTCGGCGCGCTGGGCGGGCCGGCGCGAGATACGCGCTGCCGGGATGCTCGGGAGCGAAGGGGTCGTGCTCGGCCGGTTCGGCAAAGCCTATCTGCGCCACGATGGCGCCGAGCATATTCTCTGCTTCGCACCGACACGGTCGGGCAAGGGCGTGGGGCTCGTCGTGCCCACTTTGCTCACCTGGCCGGGAAGCTGCATCGTCCATGACATCAAGGGCGAGAATTGGCAGCTGACAGCGGGCTTTCGCGCGCTGCATGGCCGCGTGCTGCTCTTCGATCCCACCAACGCCAAATCCTCAGCCTATAACCCCCTGCTCGAAGTGCGCCGCGGCGAATGGGAAGTGCGCGATGTCCAGAATGTCGCCGATGTCCTCGTCGACCCCGAAGGCAGCCTCGAGAAACGCAACCATTGGGAGAAGACGAGTCATGCCTTGCTCGTCGGCACGATCCTCCATGTCCTCTATGCCGAGGAGGACAAGTCTCTGGCGGGCGTGGCAGCCTTTCTCTCCGATCCGCGGCGACCGATCGTCTCGACGCTGCGCCGCATGCAGACGACCCGGCATCTGGGGGACAAGGGCGTGCATCCCGTCGTCGCCGCGGCCGCGCAGGAATTGCTGAACAAATCGGACAATGAACGCTCGGGGGTGCTTTCGACCGCCATGTCCTTTCTCGGCCTGTATCGCGACCCCGTCATCGCGGCGGTGACGGGCCGGTCCGAATGGCGGATTGCCGATCTGATGGCGGGGGACCGTCCGACCTCGCTCTATCTCGTCGTGCCGCCCGGCGACATCAGCCGCACCAAGCCGCTCATCCGCCTGATCCTCAACCAGATCGGACGGCGGCTCACCGAGGATCTCAATCCCGGCGCGCGGCCGCGGCGCCTGCTCCTGATGCTCGACGAATTTCCGGCGCTGGGCCGCCTCGATTTCTTCGAAAGCGCGCTCGCCTTCATGGCGGGATACGGGATCAAGGCCTTCCTGATCGCCCAGTCGCTCAACCAGATCGAGAAGGCCTATGGGCAGAATAATGCGATCCTCGACAATTGCCATGTCCGGGTGAGCTTCGCGACCAACGACGAGCGCACCGCCAAGCGCATTTCCGATGCGCTGGGGACTGCGACCGAAATGCGCGCGATGAAAAATTATGCCGGCCACCGCCTCTCGCCCTGGCTCGGCCATCTCATGGTCTCGCGCACCGAAACCGCCCGCGCGCTGCTGACGCCGGGCGAGGTGATGCAGTTGCCGCCCGGCGAGCAGATCGTGATGGCCGCCGGCGTGCCTCCGATCCGGGCTGCGAAGGCACGCTATTACGTCGACCCCCGGTTCACGAGCCGCATTCTCGCACCGCCACCGCCTGCCCGGACGCCGAGACGGGCGGACGATGACTGGACGCCGCGGCCGCAGGAGCCGGCGCCCGTTCTTCTGCTTCCCGGACCCGGACCCGGGCCTGCCGGACGCCGCGCATCGGCAGCGGAGGACGGCGACGCGAAAGCGGCGGCGCCGGCCGGGGGCGCGGCGGCGGAAGAGGGGGCCAATTCGGGAATCCGGCGGGAGCCGGGCCTTGCTGACCATGAGGATGTGGTCCCCGAACCCATGCCCGAGGTCAACGAGTTCGATTTCGATCGCGGCGGCGAGGGGAGCGACGCGGCGCGCGACCGGCGCGCCATGGACCGGGCGATGCAGCGCAATGCGCGCAACGCATCGCTCGATCCGGGCGATGGAATCGACCTGTGAAAAAGCCCGCGGTCAAACGGACCTTCCGCCTCGATGCCGCGCTTTGCCGCGAACTCGACGAGCGGGCGCGCAGCCGGCGCATGACGCGAACCGATATCGTCGAAGCCGCCCTCGCATCCTTGCTCACACCCGATCAGGAGGAGCGGCTCGAGGCGGTGCTTGCCCGGCGCCTCGACCGCCTGTCGCGGCAGATCGAGCGGCTCGAATGGCATATCGAGCTGTCGAACGAGACCGCCGCGCTGTTCATCCGATCCTGGCTGACGAACAATCCGCCGCTCCCCGATGCGGCGCTGCAGGCGGCGCAGGCCACCGGCAAGAAGCGGTGGGAGGCGTTCGTCGATACCCTCGCGCGCCGGATGGAACTCGGGCCGAAGTTCCAGGAGGAAGTGTCGCGCGATAAGCCGTCCGGCACTCATTCCTCGCCGGCCGCGAAATAGGCGGTAAGCCGGTGCGCGACTTCGGGCGCCAGCTGGATGAAGTTTCGCCGTCCGTCGGCGGGATCCGATGTGCGGACCAGGAGCTCGGCGTCGCAGAGCCGCTGGACCAGCCTCAGCGCGCTGCTCATCCCCAGCCCCGAGGCGATGCCGAGGCTGCTCGTCGACACCGGCTTCGCCTCGCCTTCATGAATGAAGAGGTCGATGAGCATGTCCCACGCCGGCTCGCCGAATAGCTCATCATTGCCCAGAAGCTGTTTGCGCAGCAACCGCCGGCGCAAGGTCCGGCGCGCATTGGCGAGTGCGAGGTCGGCAACTCCCTTCTCTGTCTCGATGCGGTCGCGGTGCCCGTCCCCGAGGGTCAACGGCGGTCCCGGTCTTCCCCTCGGCGGAGCTTTGCCGGCGGCCAGCCTATGGTGCTCGCGCTGGGTGACGATAATATGGTCGATGAGTTCGACGTCGAGCGCCCGGCCGATGTCGCGCAGGAGTTCGGTGACGCGAATATCGCTGTCGCTCGGGGTCGGGTCACCGCTTGGATGATTATGGACCAGCAGGATAGCTGCCGCGTCCAGCTCGAGCGCGCGCCGGAAAATCGTGCGCGGATAAAGTGCCAGCTGCCGAACCGAGCCATGCTGCATTTGCTCGTCGGCGACGAGCCGGCGCGACGCGTCCAGAAACAGCACGCGAAGAATTTCCTCGGGCAGCGCGCCCATCGAGGTCTTGAGATATTCGATCAGTTTTGGGCTGGAGGGTTCGATCACGCGACCGAGCAATTCGGCGCGCATGGCTTCGAGGCCGGCCTCGCGCGCGGCAAGCAGAAGGCCTATGACCGGACTCTGCTTGCCGAGAATTCGCGCCAGCGCCTCGGGTGACCGCGACCAGATGCGATCGAGACTATGAAACTCGGCAAGTAGCGTTTCGGCTATCGATTGGCTGTTCTCGGGATCGATCGACGCGACGAGATGTACCAGGACGGCTCGCTGTCGCCGCGCGCCAGGCGTCGCTGGTGCCGCCAGGTTGCGAGGATGAGGATCGGCGGAACCAGCCACGAGGTCGCGACCTGCATCGTCAGATAAGCCGCCGGATGAATCTCCACATCGAGGAACCGGCTCGTGTGCGCGAGGAGCGGGAGTATATGGAGCACCGCGACGCACATGGGCCAGAAGCGATGCGCAAAAAGCGCGAGCAGGGTGGTTGCGGTCGCGCCGAACAGGTCGATCGCTAGATGGCCCGTGTCCAGCGATGCGAATTCGACCGGTACGAAAGCGTGGAGCATCTTGTCCGCTCCCACCATGGTCAGCGCGATCGCGGCCATCGCGCGTTCGGGTCCGCCCCCGCGCCAGGCGGCATAGCCAAGAGCAACCAGCAAGAAAGCGAGGAAAAATGCCATGCGCATCGCCCGAACCTTTCATGCTGATTGCTCCGGGTCAATCGGGGTCAGGCGGCCGCCGGAAGAGGCTCGGAAACCGCACCGGCGATCGCCGGGCATTCATGAAGGTCATAGCCCGCCGTCTCGCGTCCGATTTGCACGAGATCGCCATGGACGCGAAGGATGTCACCGCTCACATCGACCAGCGCCATCTGTGCCTTCGCGAGCCGCCGGATCGTTGCATGGCCGCTGGTGGCCGGCACCCCGATGGTATCGCGGCGTGCGGTCACGACACTTGTCATCAGCGAGGACACCGCGATGAGGGCATCGTCGACTCTGCCTTCCGCAGCCGGGACGTCGCGCTCGAGACGAGCTGCTGCGAAGTTGATTTCTTTGGACATGACTTCTCCTTTTCCGGAAAGCGGGGGCGATCCGGCGATTGCTTGGGCACAAGGGAAAGGGATCAGCCGGAGATCAGCGTCGTCAGCGCCTGGGCGATGGCGAGCCCCGATAAGATGAGCAGGACCAGTGCGACCATCATGGCCGCCATGATCAGCGCTCGCCTTGTCCGGGCATGGTCATGCCTCCAGAAATCCCTGAACGGCGGGCTGGCCTCCATCGGCCCGTCCGCCGCCAGGACACTGTCATTCAGCGCCATCGCGTCGGCCGGGCCTCCGTCCGGGAAGTGGGATGGCACGAGCGTAGGCGGCGGCGGAAGGTCGATCGGATCGCATGTGATCCGATCATAGGTCTGTTTGAGGCGGGCATAGACGATCGCGGTCTCGTCGCGGTTCGCCGTCCCCAATATGTCGCGCGCCTTGGTCAGCCGGAGATCGACGGTGGGCTTGGCGATTCCGAGCTGCCGCGCAATCTGCTTCGAGGTCTGTCGCTCGATCAGGAGATCGAGGCAGGCCCGCTGCTTGTCAGTGAGGCGCGCCCAGCGTTCGGCGTCCTCAAATGTGTGCGACCTCGAATCACTCATGTTCACACTCTTGTCAAAATTGCCTCCGGCACAAGCCCCGGGGGTGATTCGCGGGGGCGCGGCCGCTCGTTCGCGATGACGGCGCCTACGCCATAGCCTGTCTTTCAACGCCACGCTGCGACGCGCTCAAAAGCTTGTTGAATTGGGGCAATCCCTGCGTCTCTTACTCGGCCCCGTCGCACGGACACTCCGGTCCGGCGCCGCGAAACGGGGTCCTCCCATGGCAGCAGAACCGATCCGGCTCGAAGCGCGAAATCGCAGCGCGCGCATGTTGCAGACCGCATTCGGAGCGGCGATCGCCGGTTGGCTTGCCGACCCGCAAGTCGTCGAGATCATGCTCAATCCGGACGGCCGCCTCTGGGTCGACCGCTTGGGTGCTGGCCTTTCGGATAGCGGCACATGGCTGAGTGCAGCCGATGGCGAACGCATCATCCGCCTCGTCGCGCATCATGTCGGCGCCGAAGTTCATGCCGGAAGTCCCCGCGTATCGGCCGAACTGCCCGGCGGCGGCGAACGGTTCGAGGGACTGCTGCCGCCCGTCGTGATCGCTCCGGCCTTCGCGATCCGCAAGCCGGCGGCCACCGTTTTCACACTCGACGACTATGTGGGCGCGCGCATCATGGCGCCGGCTGCCGCCGCCTCGCTGCGACATGCGGTCGCCGGGCGGATGAACATTCTCGTCGCCGGCGGCACCGGAACCGGCAAGACGACGCTCGCCAACGCGCTGCTCGCAGAGATCGCCGGCACCGATGACCGGGTCATCCTCATCGAGGATATACGCGAGTTGCAGTGCGCCGCGCGCAATGTCGTCGCCATGCGCACCAAGGACGGGGTCGCATCGCTCACCGACCTCGTGCGCTCGTCGCTCCGCCTCCGGCCCGATCGCATTCCGATCGGCGAGGTGCGCGGCCCCGAAGCGCTCGATCTGCTGAAGGCTTGGGGAACAGGGCATCCGGGCGGGATCGGTACGATCCACGCCGGAAGCGCGCTCGGGGCGCTCCGCCGCATGGAGCAGCTCATCCAGGAGGCGGTCGTAACCGTGCCGCGCGCGTTGCTTGCCGAAACCATCGACCTTGTTGCCGTCCTCGTCCGCGATGGGACCGGCCGGCGCCTGTCCGAACTGGCGCGGGTAGACGGGCTCGATCCCGCCACCGGCGAATATCGCCTTGTCCCGCACACACAAGAAGGAGAAAGCTCATGATCCGTGCCGCCCGGCAAGGCGCCCGCCGCGCCATGCTCACTTCGACCGCGATCGTCGTCGCGATGATCGTCGCCGTCCCGGCCCATGCCGGCGGCTCGTCGATGCCCTGGGAAGCGCCGCTCCAGTCGATCCTCGAGAGCATCGAGGGTCCGGTCGCGAAGATCGTCGCGGTGATCATCATCATCGTTACCGGCCTCAGCCTTGCCTTCGGCGATACCTCGGGCGGTTTCCGCCGGCTGGTCCAGATCGTCTTCGGCCTGTCGATCGCCTTCGCGGCATCGAGCTTCTTCCTCTCCTTCTTCTCCTTCGGCGGCGGGGCGCTCGTCTGATGGCACAGGAGGCCGACATTCCGGGCTTGTTCGCGCCGGTCCACCGCGCGCTCGCCGAGCCGATCCTGCTCGGCGGCGCGCCGCGCAGCCTGGCGATCGTCAACGGCACCCTCGCCGGCGCGATCGGGCTTGGCCTTCGGCTCTGGATCGCCGGCCTTGCCCTCTGGGCGATCGGCCATGCCCTTTCGGTCTGGGCGGCGCGGCACGACCCGCAGTTCGTCGACGTCGCCCGCCGCCACCTCAAATTTCCTGTCTGGATGCGCCCATGATGAACCTCGCCGAATATCGCACCAAATCGGCTTCCCTCGCCGACTATCTTCCCTGGGTGGCGCTCGTCGCCGAGGGCGTCGTCCTCAACAAGGATGGCTCCTTCCAGCGCACTGCGCGCTTTCGCGGTCCCGACCTCGACAGCGCGACCCCGGCCGAACTCGTCTCGGTGACCGCGCGGCTCAACAATGCGCTGCGGCGGCTCGGCTCGGGCTGGGCGGTCTTCGTCGAGGCGCAGCGTGTTCCCGCGATATCCTATCCGGTCTCGGATTTTCCCGACGCCGTCTCGGCGCTGGTCGATGTCGAGCGCCGCGAGCAGTTCCGCGAGGAAGGCGCGCATTTCGAAAGCTTCTATTATCTGACCCTGCTCTGGATGCCGCCCGCGGAAGAGGTCGCGCGTGCGGAAGCCTGGCTTTATGAGGGGCGCTCGGAGGCGGGAGTCGATCCCAAAGAACTGCTGAAAGGCTTTGTCGACCGCAGCGGGCGGCTCCTCCATCTGATCGAAGGCTTCGTTCCCGAGGCCGAATGGCTGGGCGACGGCGAGACACTCACCTATCTCCACAGCTGCGTCTCGACCAATCGGCAGCGCGTCCGCGTCCCCGAAACACCCGTCTACCTCGACGCGCTGCTGACCGACCAGCCGCTCGTCGGCGGGCTCGCGCCGCGGCTCGGCGAGCATCATCTCCGCACGCTGACGATCACCGGCTTTCCGACCGCGACCTGGCCGGGCCTGCTCGACGAGCTCAACCGGCTCGCTTTCGCCTATCGCTGGTCGACGCGCGCGATCATGCTCGACAAGACCGACGCGACGAAGCTGCTGACCAAAATCCGGCGGCAATGGTTCGCCAAGCGCAAATCGGTCGCCGCGATCCTCAAGGAAGTGATGACCAACGAGGCCTCGGTGCTCATGGACTCGGACGCCTCGAACAAGGCGGCCGACGCCGACATGGCTTTGCAGGAACTCGGCGCCGATCATGCGGGCATCGCCTATGTGACCGCGACGCTGACGGTGTGGGACAAGGATCCCGCCATCGCGGCCGAAAAGCTGCGGCTCGCCGAGAAGGTCATCCAGGGCCGCGATTTCACCTGTACCGTCGAGGGCATGAACGGGGTCGACGCCTGGCTCGGGAGCCTGCCCGGGCATGTTTATGCCAATGTCCGCCAGCCACCCATTTCAACGCTCAATCTCGCCCACCTCATACCCTTGTCAGCGGTGTGGGCGGGGGCGGAACGGGACGAGCATTTCGGTGATGCCCCCTTGCTCTATGGCAAGACCGAAGGCTCGACTCCGTTCCGCCTCACTCTTCATGTCGGCGACGTCGGCCACGGCCTCGTCGTCGGCCCGACAGGCGCCGGCAAGTCGGTGCTCCTCGCGCTGATGGCGTTGCAGTTCCGGCGCTATGAGCATGGCCAGATCTTCGCCTTCGATTTCGGCGGCTCGATCCGCGCCGCGACGCTCGCCATGGGCGGCGACTGGCAGGATCTGGGCGGTGCCTTGCAGGATGACGGCGGCGGCGTCGCGCTGCAGCCGCTCGCGCGCATCGATGAGGCGGGCGAACGCGCGTGGGCCGCTGAATGGCTGGCTGCGCTCCTCGCGGGCGAAGGCGTGGCGGTCGATCCGGCCGCGAAGGAGCATCTCTGGTCGGCGCTGACGTCGCTGGCCACCGCGCCGGTCGTGGAGCGGACGCTGACCGGGCTTGCGGTCCTCCTCCAGTCGCAGGAATTGAAGCAGGCACTGGCGCCCTATCTGGTCGGCGGACCCTGGGGACGGCTCCTCGATGCGGAGGTCGAACGCCTCGGCGACGCGCGTGTGCAGGCGCTCGAGACCGAGGGGCTCGTCGGCGCCGCTTCCGCTCCCGCGGTGCTCGCCTATCTCTTTCACCGCATCGGGCAGCGGCTCGATGGCTCGCCGACCCTGATCATCATCGACGAGGGCTGGCTTATCCTCGACAGCCCGGCCTTCGCCGCGCAGCTGCGCGAATGGCTGAAAACGCTGCGCAAGAAGAATGCGAGCGTCATCTTCGCGACGCAGAGCCTCGCCGATATCGAGAGCTCGAGCATCGCGCCCGCGATCATCGAGAGCTGTCCGACGCGCATCTTCCTCCCCAATGAACGCGCCGCCGAGCCGCAGATCGCGCGGGTCTATGAGCGCTTCGGCCTCAACGACCGGCAGATCGAGATATTGAGCCGCGCGACCCCGAAGCGCGACTATTATTGCCAGTCGCGGCGCGGGAACCGGCTGTTCGAACTGGGCCTCGGCGAGGTCGCGCTCGCCTTCACCGCCGCGTCTTCCAAGACCGACCAGATCCGCATCGGCGAACTCGTCGCCGAACATGGCGGTGATGGCTTTGCCGCCGCCTGGCTGCGTGAGCGCCGCCTCGACTGGGCGGCCGATCTCCTCGCCAATCTCGAATCTTCCACCCTGAAGGAGTGAATGACCATGAAGACGCCGATTTTCCATTGTGCCGCCGCGCTGCTCGTCACCGGGTTCGGCATCACGGCTGCGGCCGTGTCCGCCCCGGCCGCGGCCCAGGTGGGCGGGATCGTCCACGATCCCCGCAACTACGCCCAGAACATCCTGACCGCCGCGCGCACGCTCGAACAGATCAACAATCAGATCAAGCAGCTGCAGAATCAGGCGACGTCGCTGGCGAACGAGGCACGCAACCTGTCGGGCCTGCCCGTTTCGACGCTCGAGGAGCTGCAAGGTCAGGTCGACCGGACCCGCGCCCTGCTCGGCGAAGCGCAGCGGGTCGCTTTCGATGTCGGCGACATCCAGAAGGCGTTCGACGCGCGCTACAAGGGCGGCGCGCTGACGGGCACGCAGGCGGAAATGGTCGCCAATGCCGAAGCGCGCTGGAACGACAGCGTCGGTGCTTTCCAGGATGCGATGAAGGTCCAGGCGGGCGTCGTCGGCAATATGGGCGATGCGCGCCGCTCGATTACGACGCTGGTGACCGCGAGCCAGTCCGCGACCGGCGCCCTCCAGGCGGCACAGGCGGGCAATCAGCTGCTCGCGCTCCAGTCGCAGCAACTCGGCGATCTTGCCGCTGCGATCGCCGCGCAGGGGCGGGCGCAGATGCTCGATGCCGCCCGCGCGGCGGCTGCCGAAGCCGAAGGACGCGAGCGCTTCCGCCGCTTCCGCAAAGGCAATTGAGATGGGCCGGGCGGCCAGGATCGCCGGCGCGGCAGTGCTGGGCGGAATCGCCATGACGCTCGCGCTCGTCGCCGTGACCCTGCCGCCCGCGCCTCGTGCGTCCGCCCCCCAGGTCTCCGGGGCGGACGCACACCCGGCGCCGGACGATGGGCTTCGCCGCTGCCGGACCATCACGACGGCCGACCCCGATTGCGAAGCGGTATGGGAAGCGAAGCGTCGCCGGTTTTTCGGTGAGCGGAGGAACGAGCGATGAACGACACGGGCGTGATCGACCAATTTCTGTCGGTCTTTTCGACCTATATCGACAGCGGCTTCGGACTGCTCGGCGGCGAAGTCGGCTTCCTGTCGACGACGCTCATCGTCATCGACGTGACGATCGCGGCGCTGTTCTGGGCGTGGGGCGCCGACGAGGATGTCATGCAGCGGCTCGTCAAGAAGACGCTCTATATTGGCGTCTTCGCGTTCATCATCGGTAATTTCCAGAGCCTGGCGACGATCATGCTCGAAAGCTTTGCTGGCCTTGGGCTGAAGGCGAGCGGCGGCACCATGGCGATCGGCGACTTCATGCGCCCGGGCGTCATTGCGGCGACGGGCCTCGATGCCGCGGAGCCGCTTCTTGATGCGAGCAAGGACCTATTGGGGCCTATCGGGCTCTTCACCAACTTCGTGCAGATATTGATCCTGCTGATCGCCTGGGTGATCGTCGTCCTCGCTTTCTTCATCCTCGCGGTGCAGGTCTTCGTGACGATTCTCGAGTTCAAGCTCGTCACGCTCGCGGGCTTCGTTCTGATCCCCTTCGCCTTTTTCGGCCGCACCGCCTTCATGGCGGAGCGCGTCCTTGGCCATATCGTTTCCTCGGGCATCAAGGTGCTGGTGCTCGCCGTCATCACCGGGATCGGCACGACCCTCTTCGATCGCTTCATGGGTGCCCAGATTGGCGCCGAGCCCGACATCGAGCAGGTGATGGCGATCGCGCTTGGCGCGCTCACATTGCTGGGTCTCGGTATCTTCGGTCCTTCGATCGCCAATGGCATCGTCGCGGGCGGTCCCCAGCTCGGCGCAGGCGCTGCGGCCGGCACGGCCGTCGCCGCCGGCGCCACGCTCGCCGCAGGCGCGGCGGGTGCGACGCTGGCCACCGGTGCCGCCGCCACCTTTGCGCGCGGCGCTGCGGCTGGCGCTACCCGCACTGCGGGCAGCGCATCGGGCTCCTACGCCGCAGGCGCGGCCGGGAAGAGCGGGGCGCAGGCGGTCGGTGCGGGTCTCGCCAGTGTCGCGCGCTCGGCGGCGAGCGCTGCGGCGTCCCCGCTTCGGCGTGCCGCCGAGCGGACCCGCGAGCAATTTGCGGCCGGCCGCGCGGGTCAGGCGGCGAAGGCCGGGTCGGCACCTGCTGCCGGCACGCCGCCCGCGTGGGCGACCGCGATGCGGCAGCGGCAGGCGGTCGCGCAGGGCGCGATGGTCGGCGCGCAGACCCTGAAGGGCGGCGATAGCCACGGCGCTGGCTCCGCACCTGACATCAGCGAAAGGGATTGATATGATTTTCCGCAGGCCCTCCAATCATTATGGGATCTCGCCCGTCCCGGTCACGCCGCATCAGCGCGCGGGGCAGATCTGGGACGATCGCATCGGCTCGTCGCGCGTCCAGGCGAAGAATTGGCGGCTCGCCTTTTTCGGCACCCTGCTTCTGTCAGGCGGCCTCGCCTCGGCTCTGGTCTGGCAGTCGCTGCGCGGCACGATCACGCCCTGGGTGGTCGAGGTCGACAAGCTCGGCGAGGCAAGGGCCGTCGCGCCCGCAGACGCCGACTGGTCGCCGACCGATCCGCAAATCGCCTTCCATCTCGCACGCTTCATCGAGCATGTCCGGTCGATTCCGGCCGACCCGATCGTGCTGCGCAAGGACTGGCTCAGCGCCTATGATTTCACCACGGCGAGCGGCGCGCAGGCGCTAAATGAATATGCGAGGCTGAACGATCCCTTCGCGGAGATCGGCAAACGACAGGTCGCGGTCGATGTGTCGAGCGTGATCCGCGCCTCCAAGGACAGCTTTCGTATCGCCTGGACCGAGCGCCGCTATCAGGACGGCAGCCTTCTGGAGACGTCGCGCTGGTCGGCGATCGTCACCGTGACGGTTCAGCCGCCCCGTACCCCCGATGCTTTGCGGCGCAACCCGCTCGGCATTTTTGTCACCGCCATAAATTGGTCGAAGGAGCTCAGCCAGTGACGCGTTTTCTCGCTTTCGTGACCGCAGCCGCGTTCGCGTTTCCTGCCCTCGCGGCCCCCTCCGACGTCAAGATGCAAGTCGGCCGGGCCAATGACGCGGCGCGCGTTCAGCCGGACCGCGCTACTTTTCTTAACGCGATCCAGAAATATGCCTGGGCCGATGGCGCGCTGTTCCAGATCTATACAGCCCCGGGGCAGGTCACCGACATCGCGCTGCAGGAAGGTGAAGAGCTCGTCGGACCCGGACCGGTCGCCGCCGGCGATACGGTCCGCTGGATCATCGGCGACACGCTGAGCGGCGCCGGTGTGTCGCGGCGCGTTCATATTCTCGTCAAGCCGACCCGCCCCGACATCATGACGAACCTCGTCATCAACACCAACCGCCGCACCTATCATCTCGAACTGCGCGCAACGCCTTCGACCTATATGGCGGCAGTCAGCTGGTCCTACCCGGCCGATGAGCTAATCGCATTGCGAGCGGCCGAAACCGAGCGGGAGCGCACTGCACCCGTTGCGGGCGGCATCGACTTTGCGGCGCTCAATTTTGGTTATCGGATCAGCGGCGACAAGGTGCCCTGGCGCCCGCAGCGCGTCTTCGACGACGGCCGCCAATTGTTCGTCGAGTTTGGCGACGGCATTGCCGAGGGCGATATGCCCCCGCTCTTCGTGCTCGGCGACAAGGATGGTGCGGAGCTCGTCAATTACCGCGTGCGAGGCCGGTTCCTGATCGTCGACCGCCTGTTCGAACGCGCCGAACTGCGGCTCGGCAGCGGGCGCGGCGCGAAAAAGATACGGATCGAGCGCGACGACAAGCGCCGTCGGGGGCGGTCATGAGCGTGCCGGAACGGGAAGGGAAGGCAGAACCGCCTCCCGAAGCCCTAGCGGCGGAATGCCCCGTCGCGCCGTCCAGCCCCATCGGGTTTCGGCTTGAGGGCGAGATGCCGCCTGTAATGCGCCTCTCGCGCCGGGCGCTCGCGGTCATCGGCGGCGCGGCAGGCTTGGCGATCGCAGGTGCTCTGCTCTGGGCGCTGCGATCGCCTGCGCCCCAGGCCGGCAAGAATCTCTATGAAACCGATCGCCCCAACCGCTCGGAGGTCATTACGGGCGCGCCCGCGGATTATGGCGCGGTTCCGAAACTCGGGCCGCCGCTTCCCGGTGACCTCGGCCGGCCGATCGTCTCGGCGCAGAGGGAGGGTGAGATGATAACGCCGCCGCCCATGGCGCCTGTTCCACCGCCGACCGATCCACGACAGCGGGCGGCAGATCAGGCGCGCGAGCGGCGGATCCAGGAAAGCGACGCGGCGCGTTCAAGCAATCTTTTCCTGGCAAGCGGGGGAAGCAGCGCCTCGGCCAATGCCGCGGAACAACCTGCGCCGCCCGCGGCGCAGGCGATCATCCCGCCGGGCGCAGAAGCCCCGGCTCGTCCCTTTCTGAGGGGAGATGGTCCGCGCCGGACAGGCAGCGGCGAACGCATCGTCCCGCTCGCTTCGCCCTATGTCGTGCAGGCCGGGAATATCATTCCGGCGGCGCTGATCACCGGCATCCGTTCCGATCTTCCGGGCCAGATCACAGCGCAGGTAACACAGAATATCTATGACAGTCCGACGGGACGCATTCTCCTGATCCCCCAGGGCTCGCGCCTGATCGGAGAATATGACAGCGAGATCGTGGCAGGGCAAAATCGCGTGTTACTGGCTTGGGATCGATTGACCCTTCCCGGCGGCCGCTCGATCGCACTTGGCCGGCTTCCCGGGGCCGACGCCGCCGGAATGGCGGGGCTGGCGGATCGCACCGACTATCATTGGGGCCATATGTTCAAGGCGGCGCTCGTATCGGCCCTGCTCGGCGTCGGCGCCGAACTCGGAGCGGACGACGACGACCGGCTCGTTCGTGCGATCCGGTCGGGATCGCAGGATTCGATCGGCCAGACCGGGCGGCAAATCGTCGAACGGCAACTCGCCATACCGCCCACTATTACCATCCGTCCCGGTTTCGCGTTTCGGGTTATCGTCACTCGTGACCTGGTGCTGGAGCCGCTTTTCAGCGGTGAATCCCGATGAGCAAGCTGCGGCTCGGACCCATCGCCGAGGATCGGCCGGTCAAGGTCACGGTTGAACTGTCGGGCGGCGTTATGCGCGATCTTGCTGACTATGCCCGCGTTCATGCCAGGGCCAACGGGCTCACCGAGCCTTTGCCGGTGGAGCGGCTGATTGCTCCGATGATCGAGCGCTTCATGAGCGGTGACCGCGAGTTCGGCAAGCTGCGGCGTCGATCCTGATCGGCACCAGTTCGCGGCCACAAGACATCACGCCCCCGGCAACTTGGCCAGCTGTGCGGGTGTCGGGATAGGGGCGTTGCGATCCTTGCGCTCCGAATAGCGGTCGACGAGCTGTTCGGCGTGGCCGCGCGTGAGCACGGTAAAGCGCACCAGCTCTTCGGCGACATCGACGATGCGGTCATAATAGCTCGACGGCAGCATGCGTCCTGCCTCGTCGAACTCCTGATAGGCCTTCGCGACGCTCGACTGGTTGGGGATGGTGATCATCCGCATCCAGCGGCCGAGGATGCGCAGCGTGTTGACGCTGTTGAACGACTGCGATCCCGCCGAGACCTGCATCACGGCGAGCGTGCGGCCCTGTGTCGGACGGAGCCCTTTGTAGGCGAGGGGAAGGTGATCGACCTGCGCCTTCATGATGCCGGTAATCTGGCCATGGCGTTCGGGGCTGCACCAGACCTGGCCGTCGGACCAGATGGAATGCTGCCGCAGTTCCTCGACCGCCGGATGATCGTCGTCGGCGATGAGGTCGGGCATCGGCAGGTCGGAAGGGTCGAAGATGCGGGTCTCGCAGCCGAAAAGCTGGAGCAGACGCGCCGTTTCCTCGACGACGAGGCGCGAGTAGGAACGCTCGCGCAGCGATCCGTACAGAAGAAGGATGCGCGGCGCGGGATCGAGCGGCCCCAGACCAAACGCCGGCTGTGCGTGGAGATATTCGGGGCTCAATGCGGGAAAATGGTCTGCGTCGGAGAGCGCACGCAGGCGGCTGTGGGTCTGTTCTGTCATGATACTCAGGCTTGTGAAGGAACGCTCGCCGGGAACCAGCGACGTCCGAGGCGGAACGCAACGCTGACGAGGAGGATGAGGACGGGCACCTCGACAAGCGGGCCGATGACCGCTGCGAAAGCGATGGGCGAGGCGAGGCCGAAGGCGGCGATTGCGACAGCGATCGCCAGCTCGAAATTATTGCCCGCGGCGGTGAAGGCGACCGCGGTCGTGCGCGGATAGTCCGCTTCGATCAGCTTACCCATCCAGAAGCTGATGAGGAATTGCACCACGAAATAGATGGTGAGCGGGATCGCGATCCGGATGACGTCGCCGGGGATGGTGAGTATCTCGCTGCCCTTGAGGCTGAACATCGCGACAATGGTGAAGAGGAGCGCGACCAGCGTGACCGGGCCGATTTTCGGCAGGAATCGCGTTTCGTACCATTCTTCTCCCTTGGCGCGGGCGAGGACGCGGCGCGTCAGATAGCCTGCTAGGAAGGGGATGCCGAGATAGATGAGGACCGCCTCGGCGATCGTCCGGAAGCTGACGTCGATGACGCTGCCTTCGAGTCCGAAGAGCGGCGGCAGGACCGTCAGGAAGAACCAGGCGTAGACGCTGAAGAAGAGGATCTGGAAGATCGAGTTGAAGGCGACGAGTGCCGCGACATATTGATTGTCGCCTTTCGCAAGCTGGTTCCAGACGATCACCATCGCGATGCAGCGTGCGAGGCCGATGAGGATCAGCCCGGTCATATATTCGGGCCGGTCCGAGAGGAAGATGACCGCGAGCGCGAACATCAGAACCGGGCCGATGATCCAGTTCTGGATCAGCGAGATGGCCAGGACGCGCTTGTCTTCGAAAACGCGTGGCAGTTCGTCGTAGCGCACGCGCGCGAGCGGCGGATACATCATCAGGATGAGGCCGATCGCGATCGGGATGTTCGTCGTGCCGACCGACATGGCATCGATGGCGGCGGGCAACCCCTCGAAAGCTGATCCGAGCAATACGCCGACCATCATCGCAAGGAAGATCCACAGCGTCAGGTAGCGATCGAGGAACGTCAGGCGTTCGCGTTCGGCGGATGCGGTCATGGCTGGCTCAGGTGCGGACGCGATGACCGTCGGCATCGACCACCTGCTCACCATCTTCCTTGGCGAAGGCGCCGAACTGACCGGCCGGAAGAATGTCGAGGACTGCCTCGGACGGGCGGCAGAGCTTCACGCCGAGCGGCGACACGACGAGCGGCCGGTTGATGAGGACAGGATGCGCCATCATCGCATCGATGAGCGCGCTGTCTTCGAGGCTCTCGTCGCCGAGCCCGAGTTCGGCGAAGGGTGTGCCCTTCTCGCGAAGCAATTCCCGCGGGGTAACGCCGGCCCGCGCGATCAACTGTTCGAGCAGCGCACGCGACGGCGGTGTCTTCAGATATTCGACGACATGCGGCTCGATCCCGGCATTGCGGATCATCGCGAGAGCGTTGCGCGAGGTTCCGCATTCGGGATTATGGTAGATGACGATATCGGTGGTCATTGGGCCGACTCCGCTTGGCCGGTCGCACCTTCGGCGCGGCCGATTTCCTTGAGCTTCCGTTCCATTGCCATTTCGTCGATGCTATCGTGCGGCAGCGCGAGGAACAGCGAGATTCGGTTCGACAGATAATGGAGCGCGCGCTCGAACGCCTCGCGCTGACCGGGGCCTTCGATCGCGGCCGGATCTTCAATCCCCCAATGAGCGCTCATCGGCGGCCCGGGCCAGATCGGGCATGTCTCCCCGGCAGCATTGTCGCAGACGGTAAAGATGAAATCGAAGCTGGTAGCGTTTGGTCCCGAGAATTCGTCCCAGCTTTTCGAGCGCAGACCGTCGGTCTCGAACCCGAGCTCATCGAGAAGCGCGAGCGCCTGTGCATGGACCGTGCCTTTGGGAAAGCTCCCGGCGCTATAGGCACGGAACCGCCCCTCGCCCATGCGGTTGAGCAGAGCTTCGGCTAGAATCGAGCGGGCGCTGTTGCCGGTACAAAGGAACAACACATTATAGATATTGTCGGTCATCGACTTCTCTCTCAGGGGCTGCATATGCCGATCAGCAGCAGGCAAGGTCGGCGAGCAGCGGTTCGCACAGTTCAGCGCGTCCCTGACAACAGTCCTTTGCGAGGAAGAGCATCAGACCGCGAAGTGCGTCGATGTCCGCTCGTTGGATGATTTGCCGGCCGCGCCTTTCCGGTATTACCAAGCCTGCCTTCACCAGAACCGCGAGATGCGTCGAAAAGCTACTCTGGCTGAGCCCCGACGCTTCGACGAGCTGTCCCGTCGATAGCCCTGCGGGCTCATGCTGAACGATCAAGCGAAATGCATCGAGGCGCGTAGGGTGCGCCAGAGCGGCAAGGATGGACAAGGCAGCATCGGTCTGCATACATCGGGATTATCCGATGTATGCAGACCTGTCAATTCATATCGGAAATACACGATGGATCAGTTCGTCGACGCGCGCAATGGGCTTACGGCGCGGATGCCGGCGGGATGGCAACCGATTGGGGGTCGTCCCCCTACACAGACTGATTGCCAGCTCTGTCAGGCCGCCCGGCTCCGATGGCCCGTCGATTATACCAGAAGCCGAGGATTATGATGAGCAGCGCGGCGGCTTGCATCAGGATGACTTGCAGCGTCGGATAGATACCCAGGATCGTGATCCGCGGCCAGCCGACCACGGGCATTATCGAGAGCATACCCGCCTCCTGCAGCGCCGCCGTGCCCTTGCCCGCCAATACGGTGGCAAGCACCGCCATGAGCGCCGAGCTGTACGTGAAGAATTTGCCGATCGGCAGCCGCTGGCTGTAACGGAGCATCGCCCAGGCTATGGCGGTCAACAGGATGATCCCGGTCAAAAAGCCGCCGAAAACAGCTCCGCCGCTGCCTTGCGACGTCAGCGCGGCATAAAACAGGATGGTCTCGAACACCTCGCGATAGACGGCGAGGAAGGCGAGCCCGAACAGGAACCAGGACGAGCGTTTCGAGAGCGCCGCGCTCAGCTTTGCGTGAATATAGCGCTGCCATTGATCGGCTTGGGATTTTCCGTGCATCCAGATACCGACCGACAGCAGAATGACGGCCGCGAGCAAGGATCCGAAGCCCTCGGTCAATTCGCGACTCGCCCCGCTGACGCCGATGGCATAGGTCGCGAGCGCCCAAGTGAGGCCACCCGCGGCAAGGGCGGCAACCCAGCCAGCATGCACATAGCGCAGGGCTTCCGGGCGCTCGGCCTTTCGCAGGAAAGCGATGATCGCGACGACGACAAGAATTGCTTCCAGGCCCTCGCGCAGCAGGATCGTCAGGGCCCCGGCAAAGGCCGATGCGCTGCTCGCCTGTTCGGGGGCAAGCACCTGCTCGGCCTCGGTGAAGAGCGTATCGAGCCCTGAAATCTCGCGGCGGACTTCCGCGACGGGTGCGCCCTTCTGGATAGCCGCGCGCACCGCGCCCATTGCCGTCTCGATCCGGGCCATGAGGGCGCCGTCGCGCGAGGCGAGGAGCGGCTCGAGGGGTTCGAACCCGTCAAGATAGGCGGACAGCGCAAGTTCCCCGGCTTGCTGCCTCTTCCCGGCAGCATATGCGGTGAAGCTCTGTTCGAGCCGCTCCCGCGCCAGCGCCAGCGATCCAGTTCCCGGCCCCGCGACGGCCTGAGGATTGGCCCTGAGATAGGCCATCACGGCGTCGGCCTCCGGTTGTCCGATCTTCGCACCGAGCGCCGCCGGCGTCATTGCCGTCAGGGTAGGCATGTCAGGCACCAGGCGGCGGACGGACGCGTCGGATTGCCAGATCCGCTCGCCCTGCGTCGTATCACGGAAAGCGAAGCGGCCGCTGTAGAAGGCGAGGGCCCAGCGATCGGCGGCAGGAAGGTCGGCGAAGCTCTGCATCCCCGTTCCGTCCAGACCTTGCTCGATCACCTGGTAGAGTCCAAAAAGGCTTCGTTCGCGGGCGCGTACCGCATCGGAAAAGGCGATCGGCGGTGGATCGAGCCTGGCTGCGTCGGGGCCGCGGCCATCGCCCGACATGCCGTGGCATGATGCGCAATTCTGCGCATAGAGAGCGGCGCCCCTTGCAAGATCGGGACTTTGCGCCGGCGCAAGCGGCACCGGATAGGCGTTGAGCAACGCCGCCGCGACCGATCGGGCCTGCCGCGCAACCTCCTGCGGGCTTTCCTTGGCGACAACGGCGGCTTTCAACCGCTTCGCACCAGCCAGCAACCGCGCGCGCGCGCCTTTGGGTGGAAGCGCCGCAATCTTCGCGGCGGCCGAATCGGTGAACTCCAGCATTTCGGTATATTCGGCCTGGCTGACGACACGGCCGTCACGCACCGCGCCGGAATAGTCCACGGCGACATAATCGAGCAGGCGCCAGATCGTCTGCACCGAGGCCGTGTCGGCGCGTGCGATAGCCGGAAGCAGCAACAGCATGGCGAGCAACATGGCCGTGGCGCGCCGAAGCGTGGAGTATGCGCTCATCTTGCTATGCCCGCGACGGGCGCAGTTCGGCGCGTGCGTTGCGTACGATCTCCGTTGCCGAATGCAGGAAGAGAAGGGCGATGACGCCCGCCACCAGAAGATCGGGCCAGGCGCTGCCCGTCCAGCCGACCAATATGGCCGCGACGATGACCGCGATATTCGCGATCGCATCGTTTCGGCTGAACAGCCAGATGGCCCGCACATTGGCATCGCCGTCCCGAAATCGCGAGAGAACCAGCGCCGCGGTCACGTTCACGGCCAAGGCGACCACGCCGATGCCGCCCATGAGTTCGGCTTCGGGTGGCTCGGCATTTAAGGCCCGTGCCACGGCAAAGGCGATCACCCCCAGCCCGAGCGCACCGAGGAACAGTCCCTGGGTCAGCGCGATCCGTGCCCGGCTTGCAGCAGACCAGCCGAGCGCCAGTAGTCCCACCAAAGTGATCGAACCGTCGCCAATAAAGTCGAGCGAATCCGCTTTGAGGGCCTGACTGTTGGCGATGAAGCCGCCGATGATTTCGCATACGCCGAAACCGAGGTTGAGTATGACCACGATCCAGAGCGCCCGTCGATAGGCGGGATCACGCTCGGCACGCACGGTGTCACCGGTGCAGCCGCAGTTACTGTCGTTGCTTTCGCTCATCGCGTTGTCCTACATTCTCCAGTAACTGTAGAATCAAGACATTTCTGAGGTGCATATGGGCCGCGACGTAGGACTTCCCATCGGAGCGCTGGCGAGCCGGACGGGCACGAAGGTCAATACGATCCGCTATTACGAGGACATCGGCCTCTTGCCTCATGCCGCGCGCACTGCCTCCGGCCGTCGCAGCTATGGTCCCGAGGATGTCCGGCGCCTCGCGTTTATCCGGAGCGCGAGGGGGCTGGGATTTTCGATCGACGAAATTCGTTCACTTACCGCACTTGCGGCAGGGCCCGAGCAGGACTGCGCCGAGGTTCGGGCTCTGGCGGCGCGGCATTTGCTCGACGTCGACGAGCGTCTGGAACGCATGGCGCGCCTTCGCGCAGAACTCGCCCGGATCGTTCAGCTCTGTGAGGGCGGCCGCATAGCCGATTGCCGAGTGATTGAGGCGATCGAGGCGACGCTGCCGTCCGCGGTCTAGCGGTAGTCCCGTGGACTCCATCATTCGGTCTTCATCTTGTTATCTTTCAAATTCAGGGGTCGTCGCCCGCCGCGCCGCGAGTCTCCTTCCGGGCATCGCGCAGAATTTCGATGCCGCCCTTAATGGCAATCAGCGCAGTGGCGAACCCGACGAGCAAGTCGGGCCAGTTCGTGCCGAGCCACCAGACGAGGACGCCGGCGATCAGGATGCCGCCGTTCGAAACGAAGTCATTGAAGCTGAAGGTCGTTGCCGCGCGAAGGTTGACATCGGGATTGTGAATGCGCTGAAGCAGCTTCAGACAGGCATAGTTCACCACGGCAGCGACCGCCGACATAATCATCATCGTCGCGCCGATCGGTTCGCTACCCTGAAAGTAGCGCCGCCCGACATCGAACAGGACGCCGGCCGCGAAGATCAATAGCATGACGCCCGACGCTGTAGCCGCGCGGGTCTTCCATTTGATGCCATGGCTTAGCGCGACAAGGCTCAGGGCATAGACCGCTGCGTCCGACAAATTGTCGAGACCATTGGCGATGAGGGCGCTCGAATCTCCCAGCGCGCCGGTTATGAGAAAGGCGATGGCGATCGCCGCGTTCAGGAAAAGAACAATTTGGAGGGTCCGCTTTTCGCGGTCGGTGCCCGCTGACTTGTCTATCATTTAACGCTCCTCATACCCACCATCCCCAAAAGGAGGCGGAACCCTTTAGGGTTCCGCCTCTGTTCGCGACTGGCCGCTTGCCGCCCATGCGATGCAGCAAACCGCCAAGGCCTGGCTTCAGGTTGCGAGGCCGGACTCGCGCCGCGGCCCGGCGACTTCCTCTTCTTCGATCTTCGCGCTGCGGCAATGGACCAAGAGGTACAGCGCCGGCAGGACGAGCAGAGTGAGGATCGTCGACGAGATGATGCCACCGATCACCACCGTTGCGAGCGGGCGCTGCACTTCCGAACCCGCACCGACGTTGAGTGCCATTGGCACGAAGCCGAGCGAGGCGACGAGCGCGGTCATCATGACCGGCCTCAAGCGGGTGAGCGCGCCTTCGCGGATCGCCTGGACAAGCGGTCGGCCACGTTCGCGCAAATCCTTGATGAAGGACAGCATCACCACACCGTTCAGCACCGCGACCCCGGAGAGCGCAATGAAGCCGACCCCCGCCGAGATGGAGAGCGGAATGTCGCGAAGCGCCAGCGCTGCGACGCCTCCCGTCAGCGCCAGCGGCACGCCCGAGAAGACGATGGCCGCATCGCGAACCGATCCGAACAGCATAAAAAGCAGTCCGAAGATCAGCAGCAGAACGAGCGGCACCACGATCTGGAGGCGCTCGGTCGCCGACTGCAGCTGCTCGAACGTCCCGCCATATTCGATATAATAGCCATCGGGCAGAACGACATCGGCTTCGACCTTCTGGGTCAGCTCGTCGATGAACGAGCCAAGGTCGCGCCCGCGAACATTTGCCGTGATCACCGCGCGGCGCTTGCCATTTTCGCGGCTGATCTGGTTCGGCCCCGCCGCGAGCGAAATCTCCGCCAGCTCCGAAAGCGGCACGAAGCCACCCGCGGGAAGCGCAACGGGGAGATTGCCAAGCGACGCGAGGTCGGTGCGAATGGCCTCGGGAAGTCGGACGATGACGTCGAAGCGCCGGTCGCCCTCGAAGAGCTCGCCCGCCTGCCGCCCGCCGGTCGCGGTCGAAACCGCGTCCTGGACTGTCTCCATGCTCACGCCATAGCGCGCAAGCTTGTCGCGATCGGGCGTGACCGAGAGCATCGGCAGGCCGGTGACCTGTTCGAGCTTCACGTCCTGTGCGCCCGCGATCCCGCCGGCCACTTCCTCGATCGCCTGCCCCGATTCGAGCAGTTGGTCGAGATCGTCGCCGAACAGCTTGATCGCGACGTCGGCGCGAACGCCGGCGATCAGTTCATTCATCCGCATCTTCACCGGCTGGGTGAACTCATAATTGTTCCCCGGCACCTCGTTCACCGCCTTATTGAGTTCGGCGACGAGCTGGTCGCGGGTCTTTCTCGGATTGGGCCACTCCTTCCGGTCCTTGAGCATGATGAAATTGTCGGCGACCGACGGCGGCATCGGATCGGTCGCGACTTCGGGCGTGCCGATCTTCGCGAACACCCGCTCGACTTCGGGGAACTGTCTGATTCTCTTCTCCAGCGCCTCCTGCATCGCGATTGACTGGGTGAGGCTCGTTCCGGGAATACGCATCGCGTGCATCGCGATATCGCCTTCGTCGAGGTCCGGGATGAACTCGGACCCGAGACTGGTCGCCGCCACGCCGCTCAGCGCGACAAGCGCCAAAGCACCAGCCAGCGCAGCCTTCGGCCACTTGAGGACGCGGTCGAGCATCGGGCGATAGCCCTTGCCGAGACCGCGCATCAGCCAATTTTCCTTTTCCTCGACCTTGCCGGTCACGAACAGCGCCACCGCGGCCGGAACCAGGGTGAGCGACAGGAGCAGAGCAGCGGTAAGCGCGAGGACGACGGTGATCGCCATCGGGTGGAAGGTCTTTCCTTCGACGCCTTCGAGCGCGAAGATCGGCAGATAGACGGCAGTGATGATGATGATGCCGAAGATGCTCGGCTTGATCACCTCTGCGCTCGCCGAGGCGACGAGACCGAAGCGTTCGTCGCGATCGAGCAGGCGTCCGAGCCTGTGCTGTGCCTCGCCGAGCCTGCGGAGGCAATTTTCGACGATGATGACGGCCCCGTCGACGATGAGGCCGAAGTCGAGCGCGCCGAGGCTCATGAGGTTCGCCGATGTCCGCGTTTGGAGCATGCCCGTCAGCGTCATCAGCATCGCGACCGGAATGACCGCCGCCGTGATCAGCGCCGCCCGGAAATTGCCGAGCAGCAGGAAGAGGATCACGATGACGAGCAGCGCGCCCTCGGCGAGGTTCTTCTGCACCGTCGAAATGGTCCGTTCGACGAGCGCGGTGCGATCATAGAGCGGCTTCGCGACCACGCCCCTCGGCAAGGCACGCGAGGCTTCGACGAGGCGTTCGGCCGAGGCCTGCGCCACCACGCGCGGATTTTCGCCGATCAGCATCGAGACCGTTGCGAGGACGACCTCCTTGCCATTCTCGGTTGCCGCGCCCGTGCGTAGTCCCGAACCGATCGCAACATCGGCGACGTCGGCGATCCGGATCGGAACGCCGCCCCGGGTGGTGACGATGATCTGCGACAGGTCGCGCTCATTGTTCGCCTGACCAGGAACGCGGATCAGGATTTGCTCGCCGCTGCGCTCGACATAACCGGCGCCGCGATTGGCATTATTGGCCTCCAGCGCGGTGACGACATCGTTGAGCGAGAGATTGAGCGCGGCGAGCGAGGCCGGGTTGGGGGTCACATGATATTGGCGGGCATAGCCGCCGATCGTGTTGATTTCGGCGACCCCCGGGATCGTGCGCATCTGCGGCCGGATGACCCAGTCTGACATCGTTCGAAGGTCTTCTGCCGTGTAGGGCGTGCCGTCCGGCTTTCGTGCGCCCGGTTCGGCTTCGATCGAGAACATGAAGATCTCGCCGAGGCCGGTGGAAATCGGACCCATTTCGGGTTCCATCCCCGGCGGAAGCTGGCCCCTCGCAGCCTGGAGCCGCTCGCCCACCTGCTGGCGCGCGAAATAGATGTCGGTCCCGTCCTCGAAGACAACGGTGACCTGACTCAGGCCGTAGCGTGAAATCGACCTTGTATAGTTGAGGTTGGGGATGCCCGCGATCGCGGTCTCGATCGGGTAGGTGATACGCTGCTCGGCTTCGAGCGGCGAATAGCCTTCGGCCTTGGTGTTGATCTGGACCTGGACGTTGGTGATGTCGGGAACGGCGTCGATGGGCAACTTGGTCGCGCTCCACGCGCCGATCACGCACAGAAGCGCGACGACCGCGAGGACGAGCCATCGTTGCCGGATCGAAAAGCCTATGGTTCTGGCTAGCATATTGTCCTGCTCCCCGATCAATGGTCGTGGCCCGCGCCGGACTTTTCGATGTCGGCGCGAACGAGGAAACTGCCCTTGGTGACATAGGCGGTGCCGGGCTTGATGCCCGACAGGACCTCGGTCCATTCGGGCGACGAACGGCCGAGTTTCAGCATCCGGACCTCATAATCCCGCCCGAAATTGGCATAGACCACCTTGAAGTCGCGGAAGGGCTGGATCGCCTCGGTACGCACAGCCAGCGGCACGGTGACGGGATTGACCATCACGCGGCCGCGCAAGGCCATTCCGGGGCGCAGCGTTCCCGAGCGATTGGGAATGGTTGCGCGGATCAGCGCGGTGCCCGCCTCGACATTGCCGTCAGGCAGGAACTGTCCGAGCGGTGCGGTCGCAATCGCGGCGCCGTCCTGCGTCTCGACCGTCACCCGCATGCCCGGCCGGATGATCGCGAGGTCCCGCGGGAAGATGTTGAAGACGACCGTCGTCTGCGCCGGATCGGTGATGACATAGAGCGCCCGCCCGTCGGTGACATCGCCGGGGTTGGCGTTGCGCTCGGCAACGATCCCGCCGACCGTCGCATGCACGGGATAGACCTGGAGGCTCTCGCTCGATTCAATCCGCGCGAGAAGTTCGCCGCGGCGAACCGTATCGCCCACCGCCTTGGTCACCGAGACGACGCGGCCCGGGAATTGACCGCGAATTTCGGAACGGGCCGTTGGCGACAATTGGACGGTGCCATAGAGTTCGCGCATCTCGCCGACCGTCGCCGGTCCGACGATAGCGGTCTCGATCCCGCCGGCCTTGGCGGCGTCGGCCGCGATCCGCGTGCGTCCCTCGGGATTGGCATATTGCCAGACGTGGCGTTTGCCGCCAGTCACCGCGACGACTTTGACATCGAAGCTGTGCGGTTCGGTGACGACGCCTTGCCCTGCGAGGAACTTGCCTTGCGGGCGGAAGGTGAAGCGATCGACGTCGCCACCAAGCCGCGTGAGCGAGATCGCGAGCTGGACTTCCTTGGGATTGACCGGCTTCCCGTCTCGGGTGGCAAAAACTCGGAACTGCGGCTCGGTGCCATTCTCGAAAATCGTGACTTCGACAGCGAAATCGCCATTCTTGAGCAATTTACCGCCATTCGGGCCCTCGGCGTCTTCTTCGCCTTCGCCCTCGTTATGGCTCTCGCCTTCTGCATGCTTGTCTTCGCCTTCGGCTCCGCCGCCGCAGGCAGCGAGGGGGACGGCAAGGAACAGCGCCGCCGCAGCGGCGGGAAATGGAAATTTCTTCATGGAATATTCTCCGCAAGGGGAGCCGCATCGAAGCGGCCGGTCAGGCGATCGATTTCCGCGAGCAAATCGCGGTAGCGCGTCATGGCCTCGGCCCACTGACCCTGAATCTGGATGATGACGTCGGCGGCATCCTGCACATCGGCGAACAGGAAGCCGCCGCGGGCATAGCCTTCGCGCACCTGACCGAGCGTCTTCACCGCCTTGGGATAGACGTCGTTCATGATGCCCTCGGCCCGCACCCGTGCGGCGTCGGCATCGGCGCGCAGCGACGCGAGGCGCCGCAGCCGTTCGAGGCGGCTCGCTTCGGACTGGAATTCGAGCTGCCGCCGTTCGGCCTGGGCCCGGGCGATATTGCCCTGGTTGCGATCGAAGCGTCCGAGCGGGATCGAGATTCCGCCGAGAACGGCGACATCATTGGTCTCGCGAAGGAAGCGAGTGCCGCCCGACACCGTATAGTCCTGGTGCGTGCGGCTTTGCTCGACGACAACCTGTGCCCGGGCGCGGTCGACGGCCGCGTCGAAGACGGCCGCATCGGCCTCGGCGAGCGGTGGATCGCGCGGATCGGGCTTCTCGATCCCCTCGGCAATGACGAGGCTATCGGGCGTGCCGCCCCAGAAGGAGGCCAGCAGCGCGCGCGCCGACTGACGCTTCGCCTGGGCCTCCTTGAGCGCCAGTTCCGCTTCGAGGATACGAGCATCGGCGCGCGTCTCGACGAACAGCGGATCCTTGTAACCCCGCACGCGGCGGATCGCCTCGCTGCGTATTTCCTTCTCGAGCTTGACGCGATCCTCGGCGATCCAGACCATCTGCTCGGCGATCTGGACGTCGATATAGGCGCGCTGCACGTCCTGGGCGATGTCGAGCCGGACGAGCCGCCACTGCGCCTCGGCCAGAACGACCCCGCGCTCGGCAAGCGCCATCCGCGCCTCCCGCTTTCCGCCGCGCTCGAGCGGCTGCGAATAGGTGACGGTCAGTTCTGACTGTCGGAACAGGCCATAGCTGCCCGTGCCGACGCCATTGTCCATATCGACCGAGACGGTCGGATTGGGACGAACGCGGGCTTGCAGCTGGTCGGCACGCGCGGCGTCGACCCCCGCTTCACCCGCTCTGAGCTCTGGCGATGCAGCGATGGCCCGCTCGACCGCCTGGTCGAGCGTTAGCGGCTGAGCCCATACGGACCCCGCCAGCAGCGCAGCCCCGGCCAACAGGGCGGCGCGCATATGAATATGCATGAATGATCACTCCTGAACGGTTCGGCTGAGCGCAGGCCGGGAAGGGCTGCGCGGCAGGCGTCGTTCAGGCGAGGGGCGGGTTCAGGGGAGGCGCGAGGGCGCGCGAAGCGAGGCGCGTGGCGGGCAGCGCGAAGTGCAGGCCGCCGGAAAAGCAGGATAGATCGTCATGGCCCGCAAGGGCCTGGTCGGATGCGACCGGGCAATTATGGTGGCTGCCGTGGAGGTCGGCATCCTGCTGACCTTTTTGCGTGTCCTTGCCCGACGCATGGCCCGGTTCCGCATGGTGGGACAGATGCGAATCCGTCGCATGGTGCGTCATGCCCGCCATCGCCGGTGCAGCATTGTGGAGCCCGCTGAGAAGCAGGATTAACACAAGGAACAGCCGAAGGGGAGCGCCGGACATGCGCGCGCCCCTAACAGCGAATGGCTTGTTCCGGAAGTCCAAAACCGGATCAGCCCTTTCGGGCGTCGCGTTCGGTCGCCGACCGGGCCGCCTCGATCAGTACCGCCAGGCCCTCCGGCAGCGGCATCGGATCGAAGGCGCTCACGTGCGCGCGTCCATTGTTCCCGGCCGGGAGCCGGCCGGTCAGCGAGCCGAGCGGGACGAGCAGGAACCGCATCGCCTGACCGGCGGCTTCGCGGCTATCGCCGAGTTCGATCGCATAGCGGAACATGTGCCAGTGCGAGGCCAGATGCGGGCCCATATAGGGCTGGCTCAAGATATGCTCCCATTCCAGCGCCCGCCACGCGGCGGCTTCATCGCCGAATCGTCTTGATTCGCGGAACAGGCGACATTGGTCGCGCAGGAGCGGCGCGACGATGGCCCGGGTCAGCGGTTTTTCAGTCGATGTCATCATGCAGGGTCCCCATTTTTGTCCAGGGAAGGCTTTTGCACCCTGTAGTAGATACAGGGTCAAGCCCTCATGTTGCCGTTCGCCGCCTCAATGCGAGATTTCCGATTTACCGACCTGTCCGGCACGAATCCCGCCGCCCGTGCGCGGGCCAGTACAAAAAAGGATAGAAGCAATAGCGTAAGGCCGGAACTAAGATTGAAAGACAATCGTAGCACTATTGTGCTTAACGCCCGGTTGTTCGACGGATATCCTGTTCCTCTAGGCGGTGTAATAAGTATTTCTAAGACGGATACACGCCTTGGTTGCAATCATGAGATAACATTACAGCATCCTTTCGGGGGTTCGAATAGTGCCGCCGAAGTTGATTGAAAATCTTCTACTTTTCATCGCGCTATTTCGATGCTAGGGGCCGGTTCCAATGCGACGGGTAATCCTCCTCTTGCTGACCTTTCTCCTTGCATCCGGAACGGTTGCAGGATCGCTCGCGCATGCGACCGAGGATCGGGCCGAGGCGAGCCTTTTTGTCGCGGCGATCGAAGCGGGCTGCGTGAGTGCGCCGGCTACCGAAAGCGCCGAGCCCGACAAGAAAAAATCGTCGCCCGGCGAAAAGCAGCAGGTGCCTGCCGCCGCTCATGGTTGCCATGGCCACCATTCGGGCGTCCCGGCGGAAACGCTTTCGGCAGCGACCGAAACGCCTGCCCCTGAAGCGCATACGCGCATCCTGACGGCCGCCTTGCCGCCCGTCGCCTACATCGGGACGTTCCGCCCTCCAATCGCCTGACGCTCTAGGTCTGCGCGCGCCCTTCGCGTGCGCTTCTCCCTGGAAACGTCAGGAGTCTCCTTTTCATGAAATCCATAGTTGTCGCCGCGAGTATCGTGGCGCTCGTTGCAGGCGCAAATTCCGCGCCCGCCGCTGCCCAGTCGGCAGCGACGGAGCTGGTGGGACCGCCTTCTTCCGCAGGCGAGGCCGTGCGTACCGGCCCGCTTCCCGCTCGATTGTCCCTCGCCCAGGCGATGGAGGAGGCCGACGCGCGCTCGCCGCGCGTGGTTGCCGCCGAAGCCGAAGTGGAGGCCGCGCGCGGTCGCCAGCGTCAGGCGGGCTATCGCTTCAACCCCATCCTTAACGTCGATGTCGAGAATTTTGCAGGCACTGGCCCCTACTCGGGTCTGAATGGTCTCGAAACGACGGTCTCGGTCAATCAGCGTCTCGATATCGGCGGGCGCCGCCGCGCGCGCATGACGCTCGCCGACGCCGAGTTTCTGGCCGCGCAATATCGGCTTGAGATTGCCCGCGCAGATCTCGCGCTCGAGGTTCGTAACCAGTTCGCGACCGCGCTCGCGGCCCGCGACAGTCTGGCGCTCGCGCGCGAGAATGAAGCGCGCGCTCGCGAACTCGTCCGCGTGGCGCAGGCAATGGTCGACACCGGGAACGAGCCGCCGCTGCGGGCCTTCCGTGCCAACGCGGCGCTGGTCCAGGCAACCGCCGAACTGCGCACCGCCGAGGCCGAGGAACGGACGGCGCGCCGTTCGCTGGCAGCGCTTCTCGGCAGCTCGGTTGCTCCGGCCGAACTGGTCGAAGGCGACCTGTGGGTGATGCCTGCCTCGGTTGACTCGCTGGCCACGCTCGACGTGCGGCTTGCCGAGACCGACCGCCTCATCGCCGAAGCTCGCCTCCAGGGGCAGCACGCCGACGGTCGCCTCGACCCATCGGTTGGCTTCGGGGTGCGGCAGCTTCGCGATACAGGTGATCGCGCGCTCATTGCGAATGTCTCGGTGCCGCTCCCGATCTTCGATCGCAACCGCGGCAACATCTCGGCCGCCAAGTCCGACGTTGCTGCCGCCATCGCGCGGCGGGAGAATGCGGTCGTCAACGCCGAGGCGAAAATCGCCAACGCCCAGGCCGAACTCGACGCCGCCCAAGCTCGCCTCGCGGCGCTTGAGGGCAGCGGCATCGAGCAGGCGCGCGAAGGTGTCCGGCTCGCCGAACTCAGCTACCGCGCCGGCAAGTCATCGCTCGTCGAATATATCGACGCGCAGCAGGCTTATGCGGCAACGCAGGCCGAGCTGATCGCGGCGCGCCAGGCCCGGGCCGAAGCCCGCGCCATCCTCTCGCGCCAGGCCGCCGCCGACGGCGATGCGGATCATCAGCCATGAGCGCGCCGAGCCTTCCAGTGGACGGGGGCGCATTCGCTGCCGTTCTTCCAAGTCAACAGGGGTGCGCCGCCGGTCGGCGCGCGAACCGCATCAACAGCGGAGATAGAATATGATCACCAAGGACAAGCGTCTCCTCGGCACTGTCGCGGGCGCCATGATACTCGCCGCCGTCACGGGCTTCGGCGTTGCACGTTGCACCGCCGACCCGGCCGCCGCACCGGCGGCCGAAGGCGAAAAGGAAGCGGCGAGCGAAGCCCTTCCGAGCAGCCTCGCCATCGCGCCCGATGCGATCAAGGCCGCCGAGATCGGCGTCGAGACGATCGGCGCCGGCGGACTCGGTTCGGAAATCATCTCGCAAGCGACCGTTACCGCCGCACCGAGCGGCGAGGCGATCGTCACCGCCCGCGCGGGCGGTGCGGTCACACGCCTCTTCAAGCGGTTAGGCGATCCGGTCAGCGCCGGCGAGACGATCGCGATCGTGCAGAGCCGCGACGCGGCCCAGATCGCGGCCGAACGGATTGCCGCCGATGCGCGCTCGACCCTTGCGCAGAAGAATCTCCATCGCGAGAAGACGCTGTTCGATCAAAAGGTGTCGGCGCGGGTCGATTACGAGCAGGCGCAAGCCGAAGCGGCGGCCGCCGCAGCGGAGGCGCAACGCGCGCGTGCCGCAGCGAGCGCCGCGCAGGTTACGCGCGATGGCAGCAGCGTAATCGTGGCCAGCCCGATATCAGGGCGGATTACGGCGGAGAACGCCAGTCTGGGCGCCTTCGTCCAGCCCGAAACCGAATTGTTCCGCGTTGCCGATCCCAGCAAGGTGCAGATCGAGGCCGCAGTCGGTCCGGCCGATGCACAGCGGCTCTCGCCCGGAGACCGCGCGATCATCGAACTTCCCGACGGGCGGACGATCGATGCCCGTGTGCGGGCTGTTACCCCCGGACTTTCCGGCGACACGCGATCGGCGACTGCCGTGCTCGATGTGCCCGGAGCGCTGCAGCCGGGCCTTGCAGTCCGGGTGCGTCTGCTTCCGGGCCGCGGCGCCGAAACCGGTGGGCCGGCACGGATCGTGATCGCCGACGAAGCGCTCCAGACGCTCGAAGGGCGCGACGTTGTGTTCGTCCGCACGAAGGACGGCTTCCGCGCGCAGCAGGTCACCGTCGGCCAGCGCAGCGCGGGCCGTGTCGAAATCCTCTCCGGGCTGAAGCCGGGCCAGATCGTCGCGACCAAGAACGCATTCCTGCTCAAGGCCGAACTCGGCAAGGGCGCGGGCGAGGAGGAATAAACCGTGATCGCGAAACTGATGGCGCTATCCGTCCGCGCGCGCTGGGCGGTACTCTTTCTCTTCCTCGTGATAGCCGGGCTCGGCGTATGGCAGCTGACCAAGCTGCCGATCGACGCGGTTCCCGACATCACCAACAAGCAGGTGCAAATCAACACGATCGATCCGCGTCTTTCGCCGGTCGAAATCGAGAAGCTCGTAACCTACCCGATCGAAATCTCGCTCGCCGGCATTCCGGGGCTCGAGACGACACGCTCGATCTCGCGCAACGGATTCAGCCAGGTGACGGCAATCTTCACTGATGAAACCGACCTCTATTTCGCGCGCCAGCAGGTGGGCGAACGGCTTCTCCAGGCGGGCGAGAATCTTCCCGATGGGGCCCAGCCGCAGATCGGTCCCGTGACGACGGGTCTCGGCGAGGTCGTCATGTACACCGTGGGCTACAAGAACCCCGACGGGAAGGGCGCCAAGAAGGTCGCGGGCCAACCCGGCTGGCAGCCGGACGGCAGCTACCTGACCCCCGAGGGCGATATCCTCACCGACGAGATCGCCAAATCGGGCTATCTTCGCACGGTTCAGGACTGGATCGTCAGCCCGCAGCTCAAGTCTGTCGGCGGCGTCGCCGGCGTCGATTCGATCGGCGGCTATGCCAAGACCTTCGTGGTCGAGCCCGATCCGACCCGCCTCACCAGCTACGGTATTTCCTATAGCGAACTTGGCGAAGCCCTGGAACGCGCCAACCTCGCGGTCGGTGCCAACTACTACAATCGGGCAGGCGAAGCCTATCTCGTGCGCGTCGATGCGCGCGTGCGCTCGGTCGACGAAATCCGCAACGCCGTCGTCGCGACGCGCGGCGGCGTGCCCGTCACGGTCGGACAGCTCGCCAATGTGAAAATCGGCGGCGACCTCAGAACCGGTGCGGGCAGCATGAACGGCAAGGAGGCGGTCATCGGCACAGTGCTCATGCTGATCGGGCAGAACAGCCGCACTGTTGCGGAGGATGTATCGGCGAAGATTGCGCAGGTGTCGAAAACCCTGCCGCCCGGCGTCGAAGTGAAGGTGGTGCTCGACCGCGCCAAGCTGGTGAACGCCACCGTCGGGACGGTTGAAAAGAACCTGACCGAAGGCGCGCTGCTCGTGGCGGCCGCGCTCTTCTTCCTGCTCGGCAACTGGCGTGCCGCGATCATCGCGGTGCTCGTTATCCCCTTCTCCTTCCTGATGATGGCGATGGGAATGAACGCCTTCCGGGTTCCGGGCAACCTGATGAGCCTCGGCGCGCTCGACTTCGGTCTGATCGTCGACGGGGCGGTGATCATCATCGAAAACTGCCTCGCCAGACTGGCGCACCGGCAGGAACATGAAGGGAGATTGCTCAACCTTCGCGAGCGCCTCGAGGAGACGATGCGTGCCAGCCAGGAGATGATCAAGCCGACCGTCTTCGGGCAGGCGATCATCCTGCTCGCCTTCGCGCCGCTGCTGATGTTCACGGGCGTCGAGGGCAAGACCTTCTCGCCGATGGCCATCACCATCATGCTCGCGCTCGTCGCCGCCTTCATCCTTGCCATCACGCTGGTCCCGGCGCTCGTCGCGCTGATGATCCGCGGCAAGGTTGCCGAGAAGGAAGTCTGGGCAATCCGCAAGTCGAAGGAGCGCTATCTCCCGCTGCTCGATAAGGCGCTCGCAAAGCCTTGGGCTTTCATCGCCGGCGGCTTTGCCTTCTTCGTCCTTGCCATCCCGGCCTTCGGACTGCTGGGCTCGGAATTCATTCCGCAGCTCGACGAGAAGAATATGGCGCTCGCCTCGACGCGCGTGCCTTCAGTGAGCCTCGAACAGTCATTGGCTATGCAGCGCAACGTCGAGACGGCGATCTCAAGCCTGCCCGAAGTCGAGCTGATGTTCTCGAAAACGGGTACAGCCGAGGTGGCGACCGACCCGATGCCGCCAAACATCTCGGACGGCTTCGTGATCCTGAAACCGCAGGACCAGTGGCCGGCGGACGTCAATTCGAAGGCCGATGTCGTTGAGCGCATCGAGAAGGCCGCCGGGGGCCAGCTCGGCCAGCTTTACGAGGTTAGTCAGCCGATCCAGCTTCGTTTCAACGAACTGATCGCGGGTGTGCGCGGAGACGTCGCCATCAAACTCTACGGGGACGACCTCGACAAGATGTCGCTCGCCGCGAACGAGATGGTGCGCGTGCTCCAGGGCATTCCGGGTGCGGGTAGCGTCAAGGCCGACCAGGTCGGTGGCGCTCCGACGCTCGACGTGAAGCTCGATCGCAATGCGATCGCGCGCTACGGCCTGTCGGTGCAGGAAGTCGCCGACACGGTGTCGGCCGCACTCGGCGGCCGCGAATCCGGCCTGCTTTATGAAGGCGACCGCCGGTTCGACATCACCGTGCGCGTGCCCGATGCCACCCGCGTCAATCTCGACGACATCCGCGCGCTTCCTGTCCTCCTTCCCTCGGAAGGCGGCAATCGCGGGCAGATACCGCTCGCGCAGGTGGCGCAGATCCGGCTGACCGAAGGGCTCAACCAGATCAGCCGCGAGAATGGCAAGCGGCGCGTCGTCGTGCAGGTGAACCTCGAAGGCCGCGACGCGGGGTCCTTCGTGGCAGAAGCGCAGGCGAAGATCGCTAATGTGAAGCTCCCGGCGGGCTACTATCTCGAATGGGGCGGGCAGTTCGAAAGCCTGCAGGCCGCATCGAAGCGGCTCTCCATCGTGGTGCCGCTCTGCTTCGCGGGCATTTTCATCCTGCTCTACATGGCGCTCGGCACCTTCGGCCGCGCAACCGCCGTGTTCCTCGCGGTCCCTCTGGGTCTCGCGGGCGGGGTATTCACGCTGGCGCTTACCGGGATCAACTTCTCCGTGTCTGCGGCGGTGGGCTTCATCTGTCTCGCAGGTGTTGCGGTGCTCAACGGTCTCGTCGTGATGACGGCGATCCGAGAACGGCTCGAGAATGACGTCCCGCTCACGGAGGCAATCCGTGAGGGCATGACCGAGAAGATGCGCGCGGTGATCATGACCGGTTTCGTGCCCGCGATCGGCTTCGTGCCGATGGCGATCGCGACCGGAACCGGCGCCGAAGTGCAGAAGCCGCTCGCGACCACCGTCATCGGCGGCCTCATCGCGGCGACTATCCTGACGCTTCTCGTCCTGCCCGCGATCGCCAAGGTCTTACTCGGGTCGAACTGGCAGCCCGGTTTCATGAAACGCAAATCCGAACCGGCCGGCACGCCGGTCACTGAATAGGAGAGGATCATGCAAAAAGCGTCCAAGCTCTTGCGCGTCTATACCGACGAGTCTGCCTTCTTCGGCGATCAACGTGTCTTCGAGTTCATTGCCGAACTCGCCCGCCAGCAAAAGCTGGCGGGGGTGACCGTCCTCGAAGCGGTCCTCGGTTTCGGACGCTCGGCGCATCTCCATCGCAAGCATGCGCTGGAGAATGACCGGGCGGTCGTGATCGAGATCATCGACGAGGAGCAGCGGCTCCGCGACTTTGCGGCGCAGCTGACCGAAATACCGGACGTCGGGCTAATCACGCTCGAAGCGGTCGACATCCTCGGCGGGAAATCCGCCGCGGAGCCTCCCGATGTCCAGAGCTGACCGGCAAATTGCCGGTTTCCACCGCGGCGCAGGTCCCCGGCCTGCGTCGCGGACCAGCTTGCCGGAGCGAGGGGGCGGCCGATGTTTTCGGTAGGCTCCTCGCTCCGCCTGCCGGTCCCGATCGGGCGGGTATGGCGGCTGATCGTCGACATCGAGCGGTACGGTGACTGGCATCCGACGCTCCGCTTCACCGATCGCCCCGGTGATGAAGAGCGACTGGACTATGTCTACTCCCCGCGCGGGCCGCGAGGCCCCGAGCTGTCGGCCGAGGGCCGGATCACCGGTCTCGACTGGCTCTCGGGTTTTTCATGGCGGACGGGCCTGCGCGGTCTGCTCGTCATCGAGGAAAGCTACCGGCTCGAAAAGCTCGGTCAGGGTGTCGAGGTGACCCACCGGCTCGACTGCCGCGGGTTCTTCTCCTGGCTCGGCTATCCCTTTCTGCGCCGTGCCTGCTCGGTTTTCCTGCGCCGCTCGAACGCAGCGCTCGAAAAGCATTTCCGCCGCACCACCGTCCAGTCCCGCTACGCGCGGCCGAGCGGACGGCGCGCATGATTTTAGTTTCGAAACCTGGCCGTCGGAGGCCCCTCTCATTCGCCCCCCTCACCACGGGCAGGGATCTCCGGCGGTAAGGGAGGTGCGGGAGCCGGGTCGCATCCCGCAGAGGCTCCCGCACCTCATCCTGCCGTGCGTTTAACATGCGCCCCGATCGCAATGCCGATCGCCAAGAGAAAAGGATGGCATCATGAGTGACCAGTTGCGGCTCGATATTCCGCTTCTCCTTCCCGAGGTCGCCGATACCGCCGACCGCTGCGTCGCGCGCCTCACGAGCGAACTCGAAGGACGTGACGGCGTCGACAAGGTCCATGTTGTTCGCTCAAGCGACGGTTCGCCGCCGCAGCTCTGCATTCACTATCGGCCGGACATACTCCCGCTCGAACGGGTGCGCCAGCTGGCGCGCAGCGCCGGCGCCGTACTCACCGGTCGATATCAGCATCTCTTCTGGAACGATCTCGAAGGTGTCGGCCACGCCCGGCGTGCGCGGACGATCGGGCTGCGCCTTCGCGAAATTCCCGGCGTGATCGAGGCCGAAGTCGGCGCGGCGGGGACGTTGCGCGCCGAGTTCGAGCGCTCGGAAACCTCCATCGAGACGATCAGAAAGATACTTTTGGATATGGGCGTTACCCGGAAATCGGCCGCCGTCGCCGCGGCTGTCCCGGCCCAAGAAGGCCACATCCATGGTGACGATGGCCATGATCACGGCCCCGATCATGCCCATGGGCCGGACCATAAACATGGCCACAAGGGATCGGATGATCATGATCATGGTCATGATCATGGCGGAATATTCGGTGAGCGCACCGAGCTGATCTTTGCGCTCCTCTGCGGCCTCGTCCTCGGCATCGGCTTCGCCATCGAGAAATCGGGCGTCGCTCCCGAATGGGTCAGCTTCGGCTTCTATCTCGCGGCCTATGGCTTCGGCTGCTGGTTCACCGTCCGCGAAGCGATCGAAAATCTGAGGCTCAAGCGCTTCGAGATCGACACGCTCATGCTCGTTGCCGCAGCGGGCGCGGCGGCGCTAGGGGCATGGGCCGAAGGCGCGCTGCTGCTCTTCCTCTTCAGCCTTGGTCACGCCCTCGAACATTATGCCATGGGACGAGCCAAGCGCGCTATCGAGGCGCTCGCCGAACTCGCGCCGCAGACCGCGATCGTAAAGAGCGCCGACGGCAGCACGCGCGAAGTGTCGGTCGAACTGCTGCAGATCGGCGACACCGTCGTCGTCAAGCCCAACGAGCGGCTCCCGGCCGACGGATTCGTGACAGTGGGCCGCACCGCGGTCAATCAGGCGCCCGTCACCGGCGAAAGCGTGCCCGTCGACAAGGAACCGGTGGCGGACCGGGTGCTGGCCGCCGCCAAGCCCGATGGGCTCGATGCGAAATATCGTGTCTTTGCGGGCACCATCAACGGCTATGGCGCGATCGAGATCGCGGTCACGCGGCTTGCCGCCGACACCACGCTCGCCAAGGTCGTCAAGATGGTGAGCGAGGCGGAAACGCAGAAGTCGCCGACCCAGCGCTTCACCGACAAGTTCGAGCGCATTTTCGTGCCGAGCGTGCTCGCCCTCGTGTTCGTCCTGCTCTTCGCCTGGGTCGTCGTCGATGAGCCTTTCCGCGACAGCTTCTACCGCGCAATGGCGGTCCTCGTCGCGGCAAGCCCATGCGCGCTCGCGATCGCGACGCCGAGCGCTGTGCTTTCGGGCGTCGCGCGCGCCGCGCGCGGCGGGGTGCTCGTGAAAGGCGGCGGGCCTCTCGAGAATCTGGGATCGCTGACCGCGCTCGCCTTCGACAAGACGGGTACATTGACCGAGGGCAAGCCGCGCATCACCGATGTCGTGCCCGCTACCGGCGTGCCCAAGGAAGAGTTGCTTCGCATCGCCGTCGCGGTCGAGCGGCTCAGCGACCATCCGCTTGCCGCCGCGATCGCGCGCGATGGCGAGGCCATGCTGACCTCGGCGCGCGTGCCGGTGGCGGACGACCTCAACAGCCTCACGGGGCGCGGCGTTACCGCGAAGGTCGAAGGCGAGACTGTCCAGATCGGAAAGGTGGAGATGTTCGGGACCGACGGCATCGCGCCGATCGGCGACGAAGTGGCGACGGCGATTGCCGGCCTTCGCGAACAGGGCCGCACGACGATGGTGGTCCGTATGGGCGACCGCGATCTGGGCGCGATCGGTCTGATGGACACGCCGCGCGAAGCGGCGCGCACGGCGATCGCTAGGCTCCGCGAGCTCGGGATCAGACGTATGATCATGATCTCGGGCGATCACCAGAAGGTCGCCGAGTCGATCGCCGCCGAAGTCGGGATCGACGAGGCCTGGGGCGACCTGATGCCCGATCAGAAGGTCGACGCCATTCGCGATCTCAAGGCCGAGCAGCCGGTGGCCATGGTGGGCGACGGGGTCAATGACGCGCCCGCGATGGCGAGCGCAACCGTCGGCATCGCCATGGGCGCCGCTGGGTCGGACGTCGCCCTCGAAACCGCCGATGTCGCGCTCATGGCCGACGATCTTGCCCATCTGCCCTTCGCCATCGGGCTCAGCCGGCAGACGCGGCGGATCATCCGCCAGAATCTCGTAGTGAGCCTCGGCGTCGTGGTCGTGCTCGTGCCGGCAACCATCCTCGGGCTGGGCATCGGCCCCGCGGTGGCCGCGCATGAGGGCTCGACACTGGTCGTGGTCGCCAACGCGCTACGGCTCCTCGCCTATCGCGACCGCAGCGCGGCCTGAGAGGCCAACGCGGCGGCGAGGCGAGACCGGAAAGGGGAGAGCGGATGAACTTCAAGAATATCTCGGCCTGGTCCATCCGGAACCCGATCCCGCCGCTCGTCATGTTCTTCGGCCTGACGGTCGCGGGGATCGTCTCCTTCCTCATGATGGGGGTCCAAAGCGATCCCGACATCGATTTTCCGGGCGCGATCGTCATCATCGCGCAGCCGGGCGCCGCACCCACCGAACTCGAAACGCAGGTCACCCAGCGCGTCGAAGCGGCGGTGCGCACGATCGAGGGGATCGACGAGCTCAACTCGACCGTCACCGAGGGCCAGTCGCAGACCTTCGTCCAGTTCGCGATCGGGACGCCGATCGACCGGGCGGTCACCGATATCCGCGACAAGATCACCCAGATAAGGAGCAACCTGCCGAACGGCATCCTCGAACCGCAGGTCATCCGCCTGTCGACCTCGGGCAATACGCTGGCTTATTGGTCGGCTTCGGCCACCGACATGACGCTCGAGGAATTGAGCTGGTATGTCGATAATGTCGTCGCCAAGCGGCTGATTGCCGTCCCCGGCATGGGCGACGCCTATCGACGGGGCGGCGTCAGCCGCGAAATCCGCGTCATCCTCAACCCCGAACGCATGCGCGCTTACGGCCTGACTGCCGCCGCGGTGAACACCCAGCTCGTCCAGCTCAACGTCAACGCCGCGGGCGGCCGGATGGAGGTCGCTGGATCGGAACAGGCGGTGCGCATCCTCGGCAATGCCAGTAGCGCGAACGCGCTCGGCGAAACCCTGATCTCGGTCGGCACCAACCGCACCGTGCGCCTCGCGGACATCGCCGAGGTCAAGGACCTCTACGCCGAGCAGCGCTCGGTCTCGAAGCAGGACGGACGGCAGGTGCTGACCTTCGGGTTCGAGCGCGCGAAGGGCGCCTCCGACGTCACCGTCTATGACGCGGCGGTCGAGGAGTTGCGCAAGCTCGAGAAGGAAAACCCCAAGATCAAGTTCACCGAGCTGTTCAGCGATATCGAATATACCAAGGGCCAATATCATTCGGCGATCAACGCGATGGTCGAGGGCGCGATCCTCGCGGTCATCGTCGTCTTCCTGTTCCTGCGCGACTGGCGCGCGACCCTTATCTCGGCGCTCGCAATCCCGCTCTCGGCGGTCCCGACCTTCCTCTTCATGGACCTGATGGGCTTCTCGCTCAACATGATGACCCTGCTCGCGCTCAGCCTTGTCGCCGGCGTCCTCGTCGACGACGCGATCGTCGAGATCGAGAATATCGTCCGCCACATGCGGATGGGCAAATCCGCTTACCAGGCCTCGATCGACGCCGCCGACGAGATTGGCCTGGCCGTGCTCGCGACCACCATGACGATCGTCGCGGTCTTCCTGCCCGTCGGGCTGATGCCGGGGGTCGCCGGACAATATTTCAAGAATTTCGGGCTGACCGTCGTCGCGGCGGTGCTGATGAGCCTCGCGGTCGCGCGCATGATCACGCCGATGCTCGCCGCTTATTTTCTCTCCGCGCAGGGTCCGCAGAAGCATGGCGAAGGCCCGCTGATCGACACCTATATGCGCGTGCTGCGCTGGAGCCTCGATGCCAGGGCCGCCGATGCGGCCCGCGCCCGAGGCGATCGCTGGAAATGGCTCGCCTACATCAAGGATCACCGGCTCTGGGTCGTCGGTATCGGGGTACTCGCGCTCTTCGCGACCATCTTCAGCTTCTCGCTGCTCCCGATGACCTTCCAGCCGTCGATCGATTCCGACACGAGCCGCGTCGCAATCCAGCTCGCTCCGGGTGCAACGCTCGAACAAACCGAGGCAGTGGCCGACGAGGTGACCGATCTCATGAAGCGCGACCCGCTCGTCGAATCCGCCTTGTCGCGGATCGATGTCGGCACGGCGACGGTCTATCTGAAATTGCGCAAGGACCGCGAACTCACCTCGACCGAGTTCGAAAAGGACCGCGCGCCGCGGCTGGCTGCGGTTCCCGATGCGCGCATCAACTTCCAGTCGCAGCATGGCGGCGGTGGCGGCAGCAGCCGCGACATCTCGATCACACTCGGCAGCGACGACCCGAAGAAGCTTGAAGATGTCGGCAACCGGCTGCTTGCCGAAATGGCCAAGGTGAAGGAAATCCGCTCGCCGCGCGTCGAGGGCAATCTTCAGCGCCCCGAGATCGTCATTCGCCCGCGCTTTGCGCTCGCCGCGCAGCTCGGGGTGACGACACAGGCCCTCAGCCAGTCGATCCGCGTCGCGACGCTTGGTGAGATTGACCAGAACAGCGCGAAATTCTCGCTATCCGATCGGCAAATCCCGGTTCGCGTCGCGCTCGCGGAAACCGCGCGCGAGCGGCTCGATACGCTCCGCAATATGCCGGTCCCGACCCGCAACGGCGGAACGGTGCCGCTCTCGGTCGTCGCTGAGATCGGCTTTGGCGCCGGCCCGACCCAGATCAATCGCACCAATCAGGTGCGCCAGCTCACCATCGGGGCCGACCTCGCCCCGGGTCTGGTGACGGGTCAGGCGATGGAAAAAGTCGAGGCGCTGCCCGCGCTCAAGCAGCTTCCCGCCGGCGTCACGCGGCTCGTGCTCGGCAGCGCCAAATGGCAGGCCGAGATGCTGCGTAACTTCGCAATCGCGGTGGTGTCGGGCATCTTCCTCGTGCTCGCCGTTCTGATCCTGCTCTATCGCAAGATCATCCCGCCCTTCGTCAACATGGGTTCGCTGCTGCTCGCCCCGCTCGGCGGTGCGATCGCGTTGCTCTTGACCGGCTATCCGCTGTCGCTCCCCGTCTTCATCGGGGTGCTGATGCTGCTCGGTATCGTCGGCAAGAACAGCATTCTGCTCGTCGATTTTGCGATCGAGGAAATGGCGTCCGGCGTGCCGCGCGACGAGGCGATCGTCGACGCGGGGCACAAGCGCGCGCAGCCGATCCTGATGACCACGGTCGCGATGGTCGCGGGCATGATCCCGACCGCGCTGTCGCTCACCGGCGACGGTGCATGGCGCGCGCCGATGGCGGTCACGGTGATCGGCGGTCTCATCCTTTCGACGATGCTGACGCTGCTGATCGTACCGGCGTCCTTCAGCCTTGCGGCGGGCTTCGAGCGCCGGATGGCCCCGCGCCTGCGCCGCTGGTTCACGACCGGCGGCGCGCACGCCGACCCATCGCCTGCGGGCGTCACCGACATCGGCGCGGGGCAAAGCCCGGCGGCCGATCGATAGAGGAGTGAAGTTGATGGAGTTCGAGCGGGAGCATGACCTCCCCTATAGTCCGGAACAGATATGGGCGGTCCTCGGCGATTTCGAGAACCACCGGATCTGGAATCCCTATGTCCGGATCGAGCGGCTTGCCGAGGACCCGATCGCGATCCGCTATTCGATGCGAATGGATCCCAACAAGCCCAAGTTTCTCGAAGTCTCCGCGACGGTCCTTTCCGCGCGCTCCGGCGAGGAACTGATTCTCGACGTAAAGCCGAGCTTCATCCTCCAGTTCGAGGAGAGCTATATCCTGACCCGGACGCCGGAAGGGACCAAATTCCTCCATCGCTATCGCTGCCGCGGACCTTTTGCCTGGCTCCGGCTTCCCGGCATCCAGACGAGCTTTCAAAGGATGCTCGCATCGATCGACGGCATCCTGCTCAGCTACCTCAAGTCCAAGTACAGCAAGCCGCAATCGCCGCCGCGGCGGCCCAAGTCGAAGTTCAAAGGTGGTCGGCGATGACGAGCTTTCCGATGCTCGCGCCGCACAAATGGCGTCCGCTCGGCGCGGCCTGGGCAATTGCCCTCCTGTCGAGCCTAGCTGTCCTCTTCGTCGGTGAGGTCATGGGCCAGGCGCCGTGCGATCTCTGCTGGTTCCAGCGCGCTTTCATGTTTCCGCTCGCGATCATTCTCGGCATCGCGGCGTTCATGTCGGACCGCGCCGTCGTTCCTTATGGGCTGGCGCTGGCTTTCGGCGGCGGTCTCGTCGCTTTCTATCACAGCCTGCTCTACGTCGGCGTCATTCCGGCCCAGATCGTCCCCTGTACCGGCGGCCCGTCATGCTCGGGAGAGAGCATGGCAATCGGAGGCGTGCCGCTGCCCCTCCTGTCGCTGGCCGCGTTTGCGCTCATCCTTATCCTCTTGCTCAACTTCCAAAGGAGACTGAAATCATGAACAGACGTATCGGTGTCGTTGCCACGCTTGTCCTCTCGGCACTCGCCTTCACCGGCGGCGCGATGCTCTACAGCGGAACCGCCGAGGGCGAACCCACGAAGAAGGTCGTGGCGGGGCCGGTCGACAGCCTCATTCGTCCGCACTCTCCAATCATCGGTCCAAAGAATGCGCCGGTGACCATCGTCGAATTCTTCGACCCCTCGTGCGAGGCCTGCCGCGCCTTCTATCCGACGGTGAAGGGCATCGTCGCCAAATATCCCAAGGATGTGCGTCTCGTGATGCGCTACCTGCCGCTCCATCCCGGCTCGGCCGAGGCGATCGTGATCCTCGAAGCCGCGCGCGTGCAGGGCAAGCTCCAGCCCGTAACGGCGGCGCTGCTCGAGGCGCAGCCCGACTGGCACGACGGCAAGATGGACGGTGCCTGGGCCGCGGCCGAGAAGGCCGGCCTCAATGTCGCGAAGGCGCGCGCGATGCCGACCACCGATGCAATGGCCTGGATGGAGCAGGACATTGCCGACGCGCGTGCGGTCGGCGTCAAGGGCACCCCGACCTTCTTCGTCAATGGCGAGATGCTCGTCCAGCCGAGCCCCGAACAGGTCGAGGCCAAGGTTCAGGCCGCGGTCGCGGCGATGGGGCAATGAGCCGGAGCGGGGTGTCCCTTGACGGGGTAGCGAGCCGCTCCAGCATCTCGTCCTGCCGCAGCACTGGCCCGAGTGATCCACCGGCTCGTGTTCGGGTGCGATATTCACAGTGCGTTCAATGACGAAGGGGGAGTTTGCAGGTTCGTAAAAGGAGAGACAGACATGCGAAAATTTGTGCAGTTCGCGGCGGCGCTGCTCGCATTTGCGATCCCGGGCACCGCAATGGCTCAACATCATGGTGATCGTGGCGGCTGGAGTGGCAGCCATGATGCTCCGCGCGGACATGACCGCGATTACCGGCCCATTCGGCACAGCGCCCCCACTTATGGCCACGACCGGGGCTATCGTTCCTACGATCCCTATTATCGCGGCAACGCTCATCGGTTCGAGCGGCGCGATCAATACGAACGGCGCTACCAGAAGAGGCGACAGCATCATCATCACCGGGGCCGTCACTGGCGAGGCTAGGCGCGGCGAATGCCGTCTCCGCGTCAGGTAGAGCGACCTCTCTGATCGACAACAACCTTGCCTTGGTGCGCAAAGCCAGGGAGGGCATCGTCGGCGACGATAGCAGAGCCGCTTCAAAGGCCGGCGTAAGGCTGCGCCAACAAGCAGGCCGTGCTGACCTTCGAGCCGTTTGCCAGCGCAGGGCCGTTCATACGCGGTCACAGTTTCATGGATATCATTCGGGTAACCGGATTGGAGCCGCATCGCCCGCCGGGGCTACCGCTCACGGATCACGAGTTCGGTCCCGGCATAGCGCTCCGGGCGAACATGCTCGATCCGCTGCGTCCGGCGGCTCGCCCTGTTCATGAAGGTGACTTCGACGGTCACCGGCGTCATGGAGGCGAGGCCGAAGTGGACCGGCTGGGTGCCTTGCGAATTATAGCCTTCGCCGGTCGAGACCAGACGCGTCGCGACGATCTGGCCGGCGGCGTCGTAGAGCCGGACTTCGGCGCCCATGCGAGTGAAACGCCCCGCCTTGTCGAGGACGCGCACGGAAAGGCTGCGGCGGGCGGTTTGCTTGCCCAGATCGTTATGGAAGAGGAAATGGCCGCCGGTCGCGGTGTATCCGCGTGTGACCGAGAGATCGAGCGCGCCGTCGCGGTCATAGTCGATCCACTGGATGCCATGATCGGCGACGTTGAGCGCCGAACCGGCGGGCAGGATGTTCTCAAAGCCCTTGCCTCCGAGGTTGCGATAGAGGCGGTTTGCGGGCTGCTGCGCGCCCGATTTGCCGGTGTAGGCGGTAACGAAGAGGTCGAGCCAACCATCATTGTCGAAATCGCCCCAGGCGGCGCCGACCGCATGATTGTCCTCCGCGAGGCCGAGCTCGGGCGCGACATTCTCGAAGCTGCCGTCGCCCTTGTTGCGGTAGAGGATATTGACGCCGTAGCTCGCGACAAACAGGTCGAGTTCGCCGTCATTGTCATAGTCGCCGACCGCGCAGCCGACGCTGCCGTCTTCGGCCGAACGGCCGGGGCGGTCCATGCCGAGCGCGGGAGCGACGTCGACGAAGCGACTGCCGTCGTTGCGCCACAGTGCGTCGGTTGCGCCCGACTGGTTGGCGAGGAAGAGATCGAGATCGCCATCGCGGTCGTAATCGAACCAGCAGGCACCCACGGTCGGCCGCGCGTCGTCGCCCGCCTGTTCGGCGTCGACGCGCACGAAATGGCCCGCATCCTGGCGAAACAGTGCATTGGGGCCAGCGCGGTCGGCAGTAAAAAGGTCGAGGTCGCCGTCATTGTCGTAATCGACCCAGTTCGATTGCCGCGCCGAGCGTCCGGGAACGACGGGCGTGAGGTCCTGGCGGACGAAGCGGCGGCCGCTCTCATTGCGGAACAGAAGGTTGGCTTCGGTCGCCTTGGTGGCGCCGGCATAGAGATCGAACCAACCATCGCCGTCATAGTCGCCCCATGACAGCCCGCGCATCTCGGCGCCGGAGACGGGCAGGCCCATCGCGGCACCGATGCTGGTGAAATGGCCGCGGTCGTTGCGGTAGAGGCGAATTTCGCCGGTCTTGATCGACACGGCGAGGTCGAGATCGCCATCACGGTCGAAATCTGCCCAGCTGTTGGAGAGCGAGCCGGGAATGGTGAAATCGGCGGTCTGGACGGGCGCGAAGGCGGGAACGGTCGTCCCGGCCGCCCCGCCGCCGGCAATGCCGGTCGAAAGGGCGGCCCAGGACAGGATCCGCATCAGTTCATCGCGCATGATGCGGACTCCTGAGGATGGTGGGGATTAGAAATCGAGCGCGATCCGGCCATAATAGTAGCCGCCATATTGACCGAACGGCCCGGCGCCATAAGGCGCGAGCCCGATGGTGTTGGCGACGGTCGTGCGGTCGGGATAGACGTCGAAAATATTATAGGCGCCCGCGGCGACCCGAAACGTCTCGGTTACGCCGTAGGAGACCTCGAGATCGGTGATCCACTTGGCGCCGAAGCTCTGGTCGTTGACGGGAAGGCCCCCGACGAGATTATCGAGCGACTTGAATTTGTCGTAGCGCGTTTCCTTGACGTTAATCGTGAAGGGACCGGATTCGAAGTTGGCGCCGAGGATCAGCTTGGTCTTGGGAGTCGAGGTGAACCAGCCCTGCGTGCGCCGATCGAACAGGGTGAGGCCTAGGCCTGCGAGCTCGCTCGGGTTGGCTGCGATCTTCCGGATGTCGGTATCATTATAGTTGAAACCGACGCTCGTGCGCAGGCGTCCGGCGCTGCCGACGTCGAACGCATAGGTGCCGACGACATCGACGCCCCGGGTGCGGGTGTCGACGGCGTTGGTGAAGAAGCGCACCGACTGGTCACCCGAGAAGCCGTTGGCGATCAGGATGTTCCGGATCCCCGTTCCCGACAACAGGCCGGTGAGGGTGATGCGGTCGTCGAGATCGATCTGATAGGCATCGACCGAGAGCGAGAGACCCGACGCCGGCGTCAGCGTGAAGCCGAGGCTGTAGTTCTTCGACTTTTCGGGCTTGAGGGGCTGCGCGCCGAGCGCCTGCGCGACCGCCGAGTTCGTTTTCACGATCTTGGTGAGCACCGGGATATAGACGCCGCCGACAAGGTTGATCGACGTCGAGGTCTGCGCGAAGTCCTGCTGCGCCAGCGAGGGCGCGCGGAAGCCGTTGCTGAACGCACCTCGCAGTGCGAGCCAGTCGGTCAGCTCATAGCGTGCGCTCACCTTGCCGCTGAAGACGCTGCCCGAGCTGTCGTCGAAATGCTCGAAGCGCCCCGCCGCGGTGACGAGGAAGCGCGGGCTGACGTCGAGCGCGAGATCGACATAGCCCGCCCAGATGTTGCGGTTCACGTCCGCGGCATCTTCGGGGGTAACGACGATCGCACCCTGCGCCCCGACCTGTGCCGGGCGCCCGGCGAGTGGGCCGGTCGGGTAGAAATAACCCCCGGCACGGTAGCTGTCGACGTCGAGCGGCTTGGTGACGTAATTCTCGTAGCGATATTCGGCACCCATCGAGACCTGAAGCGCCGTCTCGCCGCCGAGCTCGATACGGCGGGTGAGATCGAGGTTGTTGGTCCACTGGTCGAACGCCGAACTGAAGGTCTTGAACTCGGTCGGGCTCGACGGACCGATCGACGCGTTGAGCGTATTTTCGGCGCCATTCTTGGCATAGTTGCGGCCATAAGTGCTGCTGAGATCGATGTTCCAGCCCGCAGTCTCGCCGCGAAGGCCGCCGGTGAATTGGAAGTCGGTTTCCTGCAGCGTGTAGTAAGGCGTGAAGCCGTCGGGATAGATCTGGATGATGTTCTGGTTGCTGTTCGGGCGGCGGCCGGCCTGGCCGACGCGCGCGTCGCGATAGCCGAAGGTGCCATCCGAGTAGAAGGTGACGTTGCCGAGCGGCAGGACGAGCGTTTGCGCGACCTTGACGTCCTTCACGTCGGGGAGGCCACCTTGATAGGTGCGGCGATTGGCGGTGAGCTCGCGCGGATCGGGTACACCGCCGGCGAGCGGGAAATAAAGCGCCCCGGTTACGTCGGTGTTGCGCACGGCGGCGTTGGCCTTCTTGCCTTCGACCGACAGTGTGAACGAACCGCCGTCGCCGAGCGCGAAGCCGTGCGAGACGCTGCCCGAGATGGTCTCTCCGTCGCTGCCGCTGCCGTCTCGGCCATAGCGCTGGCCGGCTTCGAACGTCGCCTTGCCGCCCGAGTCGTTGGTTTTCAGGATGACGTTGATCACGCCCGCGATCGCATCCGAGCCATATTGCGCCGAGGCGCCATCGCGCAGGACTTCGATGCGCTCGATTGCGCTCGACGGGATGAGGTCGAGATCGACCGGGTTGCCGCCCTGCGACGTCGCGCCCGAGTTGAAGTCGATGATCGAGCTGTTGTGACGGCGCTTGCCGTTGACCAGCACGAGGACATGGACGCCCGAAAGGCCGCGAAGGCCCGCGGGGCGCGTCAGGCTGTTGAACGACGAGCTGCCCACGGTCGTCGACTGGAACGACGGCACGAGCTGCGTCAGCGCGTCGCGCAGCTGCATGCCGCCGCCGAGCTTTTCAAGCTCTTCGCCGCCGATCACGTCGATCGGGGTCGGGCTCGAAATGACGGTACGAGCTTGGCCACGGGTGCCGGTGACGATGATTTCGGACTGGGAGGCCGTTTCACCGGCGTCGTCGGCCGGGGCATCCTGCGCGAAGGCAGGCATGGAAATGGCGGCGGCGACGCAGGACGCCCCCACCAGCAGTCTCGTATATTTTTGCATGGTCTTGCTCCTGAATACGGAAAATCGTTCCCCCGGTGAACCTGCGATTTTTTGTTTTCCGCTTGTTCGGCGCTTATCCTGCGGCCCTCAACTTGCGCGGTGGCGCTGCGGTGTCCTGCGAAAGGGTGTCGAGCCCTTGCCGCAAATCCGCGATGAGGTCATCCACCCTTTCGAGCCCGATGTGCAATCTTAGCAAGGGGCCGGGATAGCTGAGCTTGTGGGTCCGGGCCTTGAGCTGCGGGTCGACGGGAATGGCGAGGCTCTCATAGCCGCCCCAGCTGAAACCGAGACCGAAAAGCTTGAGCTGCTCGACCATCGCGGCGACAGCCGTTTCGGGCGCGGGCTGGAGTACCGCGCCGATCAGGCCGCAGATGCCCGTGAAATCGCGCTTCCAGATCGCATGACCCGGATCGCTCTGCAGCGCGGGGCACATCACCGAATGGACTTCGGGCTGCGCCTCGAGCCATTTGGCGACCTGAAGCGCGGCGGCGCCATGCTGCGCGAGACGGGTATGGAGCGTCCGCAGACCGCGGATCGCCATATAAGCGTCGTCGGGCGATACCGCCCAGCCGGTCTCATAGCTCGACGCCGCGAGCAGTTCGGCGGCATGGCCCTTCGTCGCGGCGAGCCCCATGAACACGTCCGAATGGCCGCAGACATATTTGGTGAGCGATTGGATGCTCACGTCGACGCCGTGATCGAGCGGCTTGAAGAGGACGCCGGCCGACCAGGTATTGTCGATCACGGTCATGATCCCGGCTTCCTTCGCCATTGCGGCGATCGCCGGGATGTCCTGCATTTCGAAGCTCAGCGAACCGGGGGATTCGAGAAAGATCACGCGGGTCTTCGGCGTTATCATCGCGCGGATGGCTTCGGCATCGTCGGCGGGATCGAAGTAGCGCGCGGTGACGCCGTAGCGCGCGAGTGTGCCGGCAAGGAAACGCCGGGTCGGATTATAGACGGTGTCGCAGGCGAGAACTTCGTCGCCGGCGGAGAGCAGCGCGAGCAGCGTGCCGGTGATCGCGGTGAGCCCCGAGGGATAGATGAAGGCTTCATCGGCGTTCTCGAGATCGCGCAGGGCATCGCGCAGCGTGCGCTGGGTCGAGAGGCCGACGCGGCCGTAGGTTACCTTGCCGCCGTCGTAGAGCGCCTCACAGCTGGGCAGGAGAACGGTCGAGCCGCGCTGGATCGGCGGACCGGGGGTCCGCTGGAGCGCGTCGCACGGGGTATCGCCGTGGATGAGCCGCGTCTGCTCGTGAACCATACTGCAAAGCGTCATCTATATTTTCTTTCTCAGATGGAATTGGAGAGGAGTTTCTGCCGCTGCGGCGACACGCCGTTGCGATGTGCCGCGACGAGATCGCTGCGGCGGACGACCGAGAGCGCCTTGGCGGCCTTGGTCACATGTTTTTCGATGGCGCTCGTCGAGATGTTGTAGCGGTTCGCGAGGCTCTTCAGGCTCGACCCCTCGACCCGGATCGCGACGAGGATTTCCTGCGTCCGCTCGGGGAGCTGGCTGAGCATGGTCTCGACAGCGCGGACCTCATCCTTGGCGAGCAGGATGCGCAGCGGCGACATCTCGTCGACCGGATGGTCGGGCTCGTCGAGCTGGCAATGGCAGTCGCTGCGGCGCGTCGTCTGGCGGCGGTGGCGGTCGATGAGCGCGGCCTGCGCAGCCTGGAACAGATAGCATTTGGGATGGGCGACCGCGGCGGCATCGGCGCGGCGAATGATGCTGAGGAGAACATCCTGGAGAATGTCGTCGAGGTCGGCGACCGGGACGCGGCGGCGGAGATATTTCCTGAGCAGCGGGAGGTGCGGCCAGAAAGCTTCGACAAGATCGGGCGCGGCGTTGTCGGACGGCAAAGCGGGAGGGGCCGGCGGCTTTTCCGGAGGTGGAGCGATAAGTTCGAACGTCTGCCAGCCATCGCCGGCCGTGACGTTTTCAGTCTCATACTCGGCCCCATAGGCACTGAATGTCATCGTGCGTCCCCTTGTGACGACATTTTATGACATGGATGCCGGGATGAATTCATCACCGACTTTGGCGGGAATTTGACGAATGTTGGGATATTTGAACCGATAATTCGGTATTTGGTCGATCAAATGATCGAAATCCTACATGAACAATGTCGGTCCGGTCGAATCATCTGTCCCGGAGTCGCCTCGGAACTGCAACATTTGGTGAGGGGCCGCAAAACTTCCTCGCGGAATCGCGCTTTGGGCGATGGGGTGTTCGGTTCGTAGCGCGTCAAAGCCAAGGGGCCTCCCGCATCGGGGAGGCAGGAGGAGTGATCGCATGGCGAGAACCTGGCTTATTTTGTCGGCGCTGGTCGCTGGACTGGCGCTGGGCGTGGGATGGACGCGGCTCGGGCTCGCCGGTCTCATCGATGCGGTAACGATTGCGGACAGCATCGGCGGTATCTGGCTCGACGGACTCAGAATGACGATCATCCCGCTCGTCGTCTCGCTCCTGATCACCGGGATCGCAAAGACGGTCGATAGCGCGCGCGGCGATCGCGTCGCGATGCGCTCGGTCGTCACGTTCATTGCGCTGCTATGGATTTCGACCGCGATGGCGGCGCTCCTCATTCCCGCGCTGCTCGGTATCTTCCCGATGCCGGCCGACGCCGCGCGCTCGCTCACGGGGAGCCTTACGACATCGGCCCATGTCGAGGCGCCAACGGTCGGGATTGCCGCCTTCCTCCGCTCGATCGTACCGACCAATCCGTTTGCCGCGGCCGCGAACGACGCGCTTCTTCCGCTCATCCTCTTCACCGCGGTCTTTGCGGTTGCGCTGGCGCGGCTGCCCGCGGTGCAGCGCGAGCCGGTGACCGCATTCTTCGACACGATCGCGAGCGCGGTGCTGCTCATCGTCGGCTGGGTGCTCGCGCTCGCGCCGATCGGCGTGCTCGCGCTGGCCTTCGGGGTTGGCGCGCGCGCCGGCACCTCGGCGATCGGCGCGCTCGCCCATTATGTCGTGATCGTGTCGAGCGCCGGGCTTGCCGCCTGGGCGCTCGCCTATCCGGTCGCGGTATTCGGTGGCCGCGTGCGTCTTCTCACCTTCGCGAAGGCGGTCGCACCCGCGCAGGCGGTCGCGCTCAGCACCCAGTCGTCGCTCGCCTCCTTGCCGCCGATGCTGAAGGCATCGACCGATCTCGGGGTCGACCGCTCGGTGTCGCGCGTATCGCTGCCGGTCGCGGTCGCGATCTTCCGCGTTACGAGCCCGGCGATGAACCTCGCGGTCGCCATCTATGTCGCGCACTGGCTTGGCATATCGCTCGCGCCGTCCACGATCGCGGCGGGCGCCGCGGTGGCAGCGATCACGACGATCGGGTCGGTGAGTCTGCCTGGACAAGTGAGCTTTCTGACCTCGATCGCGCCAATCTGCGTCGCGATGGGTATTCCGATCGAGCCGCTCGCCCTGCTGATCGCGGTCGAGATGATCCCCGATCTCGTGCGGACGGTTGGCAATGTAACCATGGATGTCGCTGCGACGACGGCGATCGCACGGATGGGGCCGGCGTCGGATGCCGTCAGTGAGGGCGCCGATGGATATGGAGGCGGCGAGGATGACGCCTCGCCGCGACCCGCGCCTTCTTTCGTTGGCGCGCAAGACGTTTGAAGGAGGAAAACCATGACCCGCGTTTCACTCGACGATGCCGACGTCCGGATCCTGGGATTTCTTCAGGAGGATGCGACGCTCTCGGTCGCGGCCGTCGCCGCCAAGGCCAATATGTCGCAGAATGCTTGCTGGCGGCGGATCAAGCGGCTCGAGGAAAGCGGGGTGATCTCGCGGCGCGTCACGATCCTCGACGCCAGTGCGCTCGGTCTCGACCTTACGGTCTTCGTGAGCCTGCGCGCTTCCGAGCATAGCGAAGCCTGGCTCGAGATGCTCAACTCGGCGATTCGCGACATTCCGGAGGTCGTCGAATTCTACCGGATGACCGGCGACGTCGATTATCTGCTCAAGCTCAGGGTCGAGAATATGGCCGCCTATGACGCGGTCTACCGGCGCATCATCCGGTCGATCCGGCTCACCGATGTGAGCTCGGCCTTTTCGATGGAAGAAATCAAGTTCACCACCGCGCTGCCGCTCACGGCGCGCCCGTCCTGACCTTCAAGACGGGCGCGGCGCGGGGCGTCAGCGCGTGTAGCGCTTGCCGAGTTCGGTGGCGCGCGAGGTCAGCGGCTGCTCCTTGCCTGCGATGAAGATCGCGGTCGGCTGGGTCAGCGGCTCGAGCGGATCGCCGTCCCAGATCACGATGTCCGCTGCCTTACCCGCTGCGATCGAACCCATCTGGTCGGCGACGCCGAAGATGCGGGCGGGTGCGAGCGTGAGCGCCTCGATGCCGGCGGCATAGGGAAGCCCGCGCGATACGGCGAGGCCGGCATTATAGCGCATCTCACGGACGCGGTGGCCGGCGTCATTGCCGCCGATCGCAATATCGACCCCCGCTGCCTTCAGGATCGACGCGTTCTGGAGCGAGGCACCGAGCATGTCGAAGTTCGCTGGGATGTTCGAGGTCGGATTGATGAGCACGGGGACCTTCGCCGCCGCGATTTCGTCGGCGACGCGCCAGGCTTCCTCGGCGCCGGACAGGATGATCTTGAGCTTGTAGTCGCGCGCGAGCTTCAGCACCTGCTGGATGTCGGCGGCGCGGTGGACGACGACGATCAGCGGCATCGTGCCGGCGAGCACGGGCTTCAGCGCCGCGACGTCGGCCTGCGAGAGCTCGAAGGGATATTCGTCACGCGGTGCCTGGCGTGCGAGGTCGAAAATCTGGCGCAGCTGTACGAATTCCGCGGCGCGCGAGCCGCCGATGCGGGCGGCACCGTCCTCGCCGAGTTCGAGCATCATGCCGATCCCGGGCCGGTGGAGGATAGCCGCGCCCTCGCCGAGCGAGATCAGCGCCGCCTTGCCCGCGAATGGCAGTTCGCGTTCCTTGTCGCTGTCGTCATAGTCGGGCATCACGACCGCATGGGTGACGCCGCCGAGCCGCGCGATAGGTATGAGCGTCGACGCCGGGTTAAGCCCGTACTGGACGTCGAACGAGGCGCTGATCCCCGAATTATGCGTCTTGTTGTCGACCGAACCGTCGACCGAGCTGACCTCGAGTAGGCCGAGCGCGGTGTTCACCGCGATGAGCCCCGGAGTGACCGTCGCGCCCTTGGCGTCGATCGTGCGCACGCCTGACGGGACGGCGACATTTGCGCCGGCGGCAGCGATGCGCCCATCGCGCACGAGGATCGTGCCATTCTGGACCTCGCCGACGGGGCCGGGGGTCAGAAGATGCGCGTTGGTGATCGCGAAGGTCTGCGCTGCGACCGGTGAGGCGGTCGCAGCGAGGGCCAGGGCGATGCCTGTGAAAACTGGGAGCCGTCGTTGCATCTCATTCCTCCCCGACCGGTTGGCCGATTTCAAAATCGCTTCGGTAGCGCGTGGCGGGATCGCTCGTGTCGAGAACGAGCGCGCCGTCGATGAAGACCTTCTCGGCGATGGCGTAGACGCTGAACGGATTCTTGCTCCACAGCACGACGTCGGCCATCTTGCCCGGCTCGAGCGAGCCGGTCTTGTCGGCAATGCCCATGATCTTCGCGGGATTGAGGGTGATCCACTTGATCGCCTCCTCCTGCGGAATGTCGATCCCCGCGCGGCGCCCGGCGGCGATCGCGACCGCACTTTCGACGTTGAGGCGCTGGATCAGTCGCTGCTCGTCCGAATGGATCGCAACGCAGACGCCCGCCTTGCTCAGGATCGCGGCATTTTCCTCGATCGCGTCATAGGCTTCCATCTTGAAGCCCCAGCGCGTCGCCCAGGTCGCGACGCAGACATCGTCGGCGACGAGCAGGTCGGCGATCTTGTAAGCCTCGACCGCATGGTGAAAGGCGCGCGTCTTGTAGCCGAACTCGTGGCCAACATCGAGCATCACCGCCATTTCGTCGGCGCGGTAGCAATGGTTCTGAACGAGGATGTCGCCCTTCAGCACGCCCGCAAGCGTTTCGAGCCCGAGGTCGCGCTTGGGCGCCTCGCCGCCTTCGCCGCGCGCGCGCTTCTTTTCATAGGCATCGACCTTGCGGCCATATTCGGCGGCGTCGATCCAGGCGCGGCGGAAGCCCGCGACTTCGCCCATGCGCGTGGCGGGGGCGCGGCCGCGGCTGCCGTAGCGACCTTTCGGATTCTCGCCGCAAGCCATTTTCAGCGTGTAGGGCGCGCCCGGGAATTTCATCTGCTGGACGGTCACCGCGGGTACATTCTTCACGCTCACGCCGCGGCCGCCGAAGAGGTTGGCCGAACCCGGCAGGATGAGCAGGCTGGTGACCCCGCCGGCGCGGGCCTTGGTAAATACGGGATCCTGCGGCCAGATCGAATGCTCGGCCCAGACATGCGCGGTATAGGGGTCGATATTTTCGTTGCCGTCGGCGTGACCCTGGACGCCGGGCGCCGGGAAGACGCCGAGGTGCGAGTGGGCGTCGATGATGCCGGGGGTGACCCACTTGCCGCGCCCGTCAATGACGCGCGCGCCCGAAGGGACGGCGACATCGGCGCCGACCGCGACGATCTTGCCTGCCGCCATCAGCACGGTGCCATCGTCGATCCGAGTGCCGGTGCCGGTCAGGATCGAGGCGCCGACGATTGCCGTGTCGGCGGCGGGACGCGGTTGGTAGGTGCTCGCGAACGGTGCGGGCGCCGGCGCTGCCGCCGGTTCCGCGGGCGGCGGCGGGGTGCTGGCAGGACGCGCCGGAGAGACGTCGGCGGCGCAGCCCGCGAGAAGGGCGAGCGCGGTGCCGAGAAGCGCGGCTCGCGCGGCGCGGCGGCCGCGAGCCGGGGAGATGGTGTCGAAGAAATGTCGTGTCACGCCGGGATCACCTTGTGCGAAACGATGGGAAGGGCGGTATTCCGGCCGCCGCGTTGGGGGGACGCGGCGGCCGGGCGGGAGGTGCGTCAGAAAGTCTTGCGGACGTTGACGTACCAGTAGCGCGGGATCGGCGAATGAAGCGAACCCATGTAGCCGAAGCCGCTCGAATCAATCGGCGGTTGCGCATTGGTAATGTTGCGAACCCCGACACGCAGTTGGGTTCCATCGGTGAACCCGCCTTTAAGGTCATACTGCACATACAGGCTCGCGGTGGTGTACGCCTTTACGATCAGGTTTTCTCCGCCGATCGAAATGTCGTTGTCGATGACGCTGCCGGTGTAGCTTACAAAGCCGCCGGCCGTGAATTGCCCAAGCTTCCAGGTAAGCGAGGCCGAGCCGCGCCATTTTGGGAAGGCGTCGCGGCGAACCTGATTACCGCCTTCCGGAATGACCGTGTCGATGTTGATGTCGCCCGCCGCGCGCGCATCGAGCAGGACCCGGATGTCAGGGGACACGTCGCGGAAATATTTGAGCAGATAGGCCGCGTTGGCGGACATGGTGAAATCGCCGATTCCCGTGTCGCGAAGCCCGACGTTGAGCCCGAAATCGATCCCGCGCACCGTCTGTGGTTCCAGGTTGCGATACTGGTCGTCGACATATTGCACCCGACCGACCGGTGCGATGCCAGTCCCGGCGAACAATGCGATATCGTCGGCAGTCGGCGCCAGGCGGACCACGGTGGGATCGCTCGACCCCTGAAGGCGGAGGAGATAATCGCTGATGAGCGCGTTGCCTTCGCCGAATACGCCGACGATGCCCTTCTGCTTGACCTGCCAATAGTCCACCGTGAAGGTGGTGCGGAGTCGGCCGGTATTGAAGGCCGGCGGCTGGAGCACAGTACCGATCGTCCAGGTGGTCGAGGTTTCCGGCTTCAGGTCGGGGTTGCCCGCGCGCCGTCCGGTGGTAACAAAACCTTGGGCGCAAGCGTCGAAGCTGGTGATGCGGCCCGCGCGCAAATCGGCCTCGCAGCGGATATAATCGGTCCGCGTATTGCCGCGTGTGATGATCGTTGCCTTGGTCTGCTCGAGGTTCGGCGCGCGGAAGCCTTGCGCCCACGAGCCGCGGATTCGCCAGCCATCGAAGAGGTCCCAAGCGGCGGCCACCTTGGGTTTCGCGATGCTGCCGAAATCCGAATAATGCTCGTAGCGGCCCGCCAGCTGTAGCTCGAGGCTGCGAATGAGCGGAACATTCATTTCGGGCGCGATCAGTGGCACGGCCAGTTCGGAGTAGGCAGCGAAAACCGTGCGCGAGCCCTTGGTGTCGGGGGTCGGGCTGACGCCGAACAAGTCGGATGGCTGGACAATACCGGTGACCGTGTCTGTCCAGGTGATTGTTCCGTCGACGCGCTCGTCGCGGTCGTCGAGATAGGAATCGCGACGCAGCTCAAAGCCAAGCGCCATGCCGACGTTGCCGGCGGGCAACGTCAGAAGATCGGCCTTCGATGCCCGAAAATCCCACTGCGCCAGCGTAGATTTGCCCGCGCGAACAGTCTTGATCGCGATAGCGTCGAGAGCGGCCTGATTGCTAGGTGTCGTGTCGGGACCGGTCGGATTGGTCGCGCTGCCGCCATTGAACGGATTATAGGCATCGGGCGTCGAGAGCGCGAGGCTTTGCTGGAGAAGCGTGGCGCTGATCCCATCCTGAACATCGCGGACCGTTGCTTGCGAATAGAGCGCCGCCGTCTCCCAGTTGAAACCGAGCGCCTCGCCGCGAAGCCCCAGCAATGCCCGGAACTGGCGGTTGGTGACATCGACGACGGTTGGTCCCATGTCCACAAAACGATAGCTTGTGATCGTCACCGGCAGGCCGGCGGCGGGCGCGTCGATCCCCGCGAGGCGGTTCGGGTTTAACGTGCCATTGGCGAAGGTTACGGGGCCAAAGGGGTTCCAGTAGTTGGACGCCGGCACCGTCATCTGGATCGAACCGATCGAGAAGACGCTGTCCTGGATGCTCCGCGTCTTGGCATAATAATAGCCGGCTTCGCCGAAGACGGTCAGATTGTCGCTGAGGTCATAGTGGCCGTTCGCGAACACGTTGACACGATCCAGCCGGGGAATAATCGAAAGCGGATAATTGGCTTGGGCGTCCCACCTTGTGTTGCGATCAGCGCCGGTCGTGGCACGCGTCGCATCATCGATACAGATCCCGCCCCCCAGATCGGCCGAGCAGCCGCCATTTGCTGTCGGCTGGATCGAAAACACCCCGCCCGTGGTCGTGATATTGGTCGTTCCGCGGCGTACGCGAACGCCGGTGGTGAAATTGCCCCACTGGGACAAAGTGCTGGTGTCGTCCAAGCTGTTCGAGCCAGCGAACACTGTCCCCGCGAAATCGTCGAAGAAGCGGTGATCGGATGTCGCGGTATAATCCTGGTCCTGTGAGGACAGCGCCGTGCGGTTGGTGTAGTTGAACAGCAGCGAAATATTGCCGCGATTCTCGGCGAAGTCGGTGCCGAGATAACCTGAGCCGTTGAATTCGCGCAGCCCCGTTCCCTCTGCTCCGCCATATTGGACCGACAAACCGCCGCCGTTCACATTGTCGCGAAGGATGGTGTTGACCACGCCCGCCACGGCGTCGGTGCCATAGAGGGCTGCCGCGCCGTCGCGGAGCACTTCGACGCGCTGGATACCGAAGACCGGGATTGAGTTGCTATTATAGGTGATGACCGGCGCCAGCGACGTGCTCGCCTGGCTGCTTGGGTGCTGCACAAGCCGGCGCCCGTTGAGCAGGACCAGCGTGTTGCCGACTCCCAGTCCGCGCAGATCGATGGACCCGACGTCGCCGCGCGCGAAATTGCTGCTCGTCTGACCATTGCTGCTGTTGAACGACTGGTCGCTCATTTGCGGGATCGACCGCAACAGTTCGTCGCCCGACACCGCAGCGGTCGCCGCAATCTCGTCCTCGCCGACCACGGTTACGGGCAAGGCTTCGGTGATCTTGGTGCCAGCGATGCGACTGCCGGTCACGACGATTTCTTCGCCGCGGGGAGCCGTTTGCGGCTCGGTCGCGGCCTGGGTCTCCGCCGCCTGTTCCTGGGCGGCCGCGTTTTGTGCGGCGATCATTCCGATCAGCGATGCTGCGGCGAGAATATGCTTGCGGTAGTTCGAATATGTGCGGTTCGTCATGCCATGTCCCCTTGTTTCGACCCGATCGGCGCGTCGTCCTCCGTGCGGCGGATGGATTTCTCCCCATCTCGTCTCGCTATGACGCAAGTTATCGACGTATCCCCATCAACATTGGCGCAGAAAATTACAACCTTTTGCACTACAGCGAAATTTTCCAGTTTCTGCCGCCTGGCGCCGTTCAGGCCAGTTCGATCACCGCATCGACCTCGACCGCGAAGTTGAACGGCAGACGGTAAACGCCGATCGCCGAGCGGGCATGTTTTCCGGCTTCGCCGAACACGTCGACGATGAGGTCCGAGCAGCCATTCATTACGGCCGGGATCTCGTAGAATTCGGGACCTGCCTGGACGTAACCGCCGAGCCGGAGAACGCGAGCAACGCGGTCGAGATCGCTGTCGGCGGCCGCCTTGAATTGCGCGATGAGATTGATCGCGCAGAGCCGCGCGGCAATGATGCCGTCGGCGAGGCTGCAGTCGGCGCCGACGGTGCCCTTGATCCCGCCGCTGGCATGGGTCGAGAGCTGGCCCGAGATCTGGACGATATTGCCAGAGCGCGTCGATGATACATAGTTTGCGACGGGCGGGCAGACCTGGGGCAGTTCGATCCCGAGACTGGCGAGACGGCTTTCGATACGTGACATATTCACTCCTTGGCTGTGAGAGAGGGTAGTTGTTCGGCGGGTGCGGGCGTGCCGGCAGCGGCTTCGCTCGCCATGCGGCGACCCTCCCAGCGGTCGATGACCGCGGCGGCGACCGAATTGCCGACGACGTTGGTCGCCGAGCGGCCCATGTCGAGCAGATGGTCGACCGCGAGGATCAGGAGCAGCCCGGCCTCGGGCAGTTTGAAGTAGGCGAGTGTCGCCGAGATCACGACGAGCGACGCACGCGGGACGCCCGCCATGCCTTTCGACGTCACCATGAGCAGGAGCAGCATGGTGATCTGCTGGCCGATGGTCATGTCGATGCCATAGGCCTGCGCGATGAAGAGCACGGCGAAGGTGCAATACATCATCGAGCCGTCGAGATTGAAGCTGTAGCCGAGCGGCAGGACGAAGGAGACGATGCGGCGGTTGACGCCCTGCTTCTCGAGCTCCTCCATCGTCTTCGGATAGGCGGCTTCCGAGCTGGCGGTCGAAAAGGCGAGGAGCACCGGAGTGCGGATGCCGCGGAACAGTCCGAAGGCGCGCGTGCCGATGATCGCGAGCGCGGCGAGGAAAAGCACAAGCCAGAGCGCGCCGAGCGAGAGATAGAAGCCCGAGACGAAGCCCGCATAGGTCACGAGGACGCCGGGGCCCTGCGTCGCGACGGTCGAGGCGAGCGCGGCGAAGATTGCGACCGGGGCGGTCTTCATCACGAAGCCGGTTACCTTGAGCATGATCGCGGCGACCTGCTCGACGAGGGCGAGCACGGCGGGAGCCTTGTCGTCGATGGCGGCCACCGCCGAGCCGACGAGGACCGAGAAGACGACGATCTGGAGGATCTCGTTCTCGGCCATCGCCTGGACGATCGATTGCGGGATGAGGTGGGTGACGAATTGCTTGAGCGAGAAATCGCCGGTCGCGACGACGCCTTCAGCGCCGGTTGTCGGCAGGTCGAGCGCAAGGCTCGCGCCCGGCTGGAGCAGGTGGACCATGACGAGCCCGATCGAGAGCGACACGATCGAGGCCCCGATGAACCAGCCCATCGTCTTCGCGCCGACGCGGCCGATCGCGGCGGCGTCTTCCATATGCGCGATCCCAGCAACGAGGGTCGCGAAGACGAGCGGCGCGATGATCATCTTGATGAGCCGCAGAAAGAGGTCGGTAAGGATCGAGAGATTGTCGGCGATTTCGGCGGCTCTTGCGGCCGGGTAATGCGAATTCACGAACCAGCCCGCCGCAATCCCGGCGACCATGGCGAAGATGAGGATGAAGGCGAAAGCTCTGTTCATGACTGTCCCGTTCCGGCTTCGCCCCGGCCGGGGCGTACAGGAAGCAGAGACGCAAGTGCGGCGCGGTTCCGCAGCAGCAATGCGGTCGACAAGCGCATATTGTTGCGACATGGCGGGCGCGGACCGAACAGGCTGGTGGGGATATCTACCGCCGCTGCGTCAAAGCAGGGCAGGGCGACAATCAGACAATCGAGGAGACGCGCGTGGCCAGTTTTCGGAAGATGATCGTAGCGGGAACGGCGCTCGCCGCCGGCCTTGGCTGGGCGAGCCAGTCGGTACTCGCCGAACCGGGCGGCGAGCTGGTCGCGATCACCGGCGCGACGATCTTCGATGCCACGGGCAAGGATCCCTATCGCGGCACCGTCGTCGTGCGGGATGGCCGGATCGATGCGGTCGGAGCTGACGTCAAGGCTCCCAAGGGCGCGAAGATAGTGCGTGCCGACGGCAAGGCGCTGCTCCCGGGCTTCATCGACGTCCATACGCACTGGTCGCCGTCGGGCTCGCCCGCCGCGCTGCCGCAGATCGCCAACGCTTACCTCTCGAGCGGCGTGACGACCGTGAACGACTTCCACCAGCAGCCCGAAGCCTTCGCGCCGCGCCGCGCCTGGCTCGCCGACATCTACGCGCCGCACGTCAACTTCGTCGCGCGCATGAGCACGCCGGGCGGCCACGGCGCCGACTGGGGTGACACCAATACCACCAAATGGGTCGCGACCGCCGAGAGCGCGCGGCGCGAGGTGCAGGCGCTCCAGCCCTATCGCCCCGACTATATCAAGGCTTTCGCCGACGGCTGGCGCTACGGCCAGCTGCCCGAGGAAACCTCGATGAACGTCGAGACCCTCGCCGCACTCGCCGACGAGGCGCACAAGCATGGCCAGCGCGTGCTCACTCATACGGTGACCGTCGAACGCGGCAAGCTCGCCGCCGACGCCGGCATCGACGTGATCGCGCACAGCATCCAGGACGGCGTGCTCGATGCCGACGCGATCGCCCGGATCAAGAAGGCGGGCACCTTCTACGCCCCGACGCTCGCCATCTATCAGCTGAAGCCCGACGAGATCGGCCCCGGGCGCAAGGACGATGCCGCGACGCGCCTGCGCATTCGCAAATATGGCTTCGCCGAAGAGAATGTCCGCAATCTCCACGCGGCCGGCGTCACGATCGCGGTCGGGACCGACGCGGGGATCGGCGGTGCGAAGCACGGCGTCTCGACGCTCCAGGAAATGGAATTGCTCGTTGCGGCTGGCCTCACGCCGAAGGCGGCGCTGCTCGCGGGCACGTCGAATAGCGCGCTCGCGCTCGGACTTTCGGCCGACCGCGGCACGATCGAGAAGGGCAAGCGCGCCGATCTTGTGCTCATCGACGGCAAGCCGTGGGAAGCGATCGGCGATGTCGAGAAGATCGACCGTGTTTTCGTCGACGGCAAGCTCGTCCATGGCGCCGGGGTGAAGCTGCCCGCGGGCAACCTCGCCACGACGCTCCCGGCGTTGCCCGCCGAGGCGCTGATCGACGATTTCGAACGCGCCGATGGACGGAGCTCGCTCGACACGCTCCGCCTCACCGACATGGATGGCGGCGTCGAGCGTTCCTCGGTGGTCACCAACCGCGTGACCCACGCGGGCGGCGACGGCTCGGCGCTTGCCTTCGCGGTGCAGATGTCGCTCAAGGACAAGCCCGAGGGCGGCATCCTCGTGCCCTTGAGCCGTGGTTCGGTCCGTCCGGTCGATGCGCGCAAGTTCGCAGGCGTCCGGCTCGATATGCGCGGCGCCGGCCGCTATCTCCTCGTGGTCAACACGCTCGCAGGCGAATTCACCGCGCCGATCGAAGCGAAGGAAGGCTGGTCCGAGCTGCGCGTGCCCTTCTCCGCGCTCGTGGCGACGCGCCCCGGCCGCGGCGATGCGCCGTCCTGGCGCGGCGACGATCTCGTGCAGGTCGGTGTCGTCGTCCAGCGCGAGGCGGGCGCAAGTTCATGGGGCGAAATCGACAATCTTCGCTTTTACTGATTCCCGCGCGGCGCCGCTTACGGCGGTCTGCCGCAAAGCGAGCGATCCTTGCTCCATCCGTGTCAGACTCGGTTGGGCAATATAGGAGTGGGGTAAACTCGTTTCGCTGCGTCTCTTTCTATTGAGAGCGGATGCATTTGCTCAGAATCGCGCGTCCGCTGTTCCTGGAAGGAGTATTCGCTGATCATGGAGGAGGACCGGGCTGCATGGACTTTAGCAGCGGATGTCCCGCTCGCGGCTGCACGGCATCAGCTTATGTCGATAGCGAAAGATACGGCGGCGGTGCGCGGCTTCTTCGATCCCGAGACCTCGACGATCAGCTATTTGGTCCATGATCGGCGCACGAAGCGCGGCGCGGTGATCGACAGTGTGCTAGACTATGACGCAGCTGCCGGGCGTACCTCGACCGCCTCGGCCGAAGCGATCATGGAGTATGTCCGCGCCGAGGGCATCGCGATCGACTGGCTTTTGGAGACCCACGCGCATGCCGATCATCTCTCGGCAGCAGCTTGGATCAAGGAAAGGCTCGGCGGCGCGATCGCGATCGGCGAGCATATCCGGGACGTTCAGGCTGTGTTCGGCGACATCTTCAACGCCGGACCCGAATTTCGCCGTGATGGCTCGGATTTCGATCGTCTCTGGTCCGATGGCGACCGTTTCGCAATTGGCGAACTGCCAGTTACCGTGCTCCATGTTCCCGGTCATACGCCAGCTTGTGTTGCTTATGTGATCGGCGATGTGGTGTTCGTCGGCGACACGATGTTCATGCCCGATTACGGCTCGGCGCGCGCTGATTTTCCGGGCGGCGATGCTGTTTTTCTGTTCCGGTCGCTCCGCCGCATCCTTGAGCTCCCCGGCGATACGCCGCTCTTCATGTGCCACGACTATCTGACCGCGGAGCGGCAGGAGCACCGCTGGCAAACGACCGTCGCCGAGCAGCGTGCCGCAAACGTCCACGCGCGCGATGGTATCTCCGAAGACGAGTTCGTCGCTCGCCGCCGCGCGCGCGATACCGAACTCGCGATGCCTCGGCTGCTGCTGCCTTCGATACAGGTCAATATGCGGGCGGGGCGCTTGCCGCCCGCGGAGGACAATGGCGTCGCCTATCTCAAGATACCGATCGATCGGCTGTGAGCGCCGACACCTTTCCCCGAATGGAGAAACAATGACCATCAGGAGCCTGACCCCAGCACTCAGCGTGTCGCCGCAGATCGACCCGGCCGATGTCGTCGCGCTCGCCGCGTCGGGGTTCCGCTCGATCGTCTGCAATCGCCCCGATGGCGAGGAAGCAGGGCAGCCGACGGCAGCGGCGATCGCCGCTGCTGCAGAGGCGCACGGCCTTCGCTTCGTGCATATTCCCGTCATGTCGGGCGGGATCGATGAAGGCGATGTCGCCAAAATGGCCCGAGCGCTCGCCGACCTCCCGGCGCCGGTTCTGGCCTATTGCCGCTCAGGCGCGCGCTCCGAGCAGCTTGCCGGTATGGCGTCGGCGCGCGGCGCCGATGGTAGTGTCGCGCATTATGATATCATCGTGATCGGTGGCGGCAGCGCGGGGATCGCGACCGCAGCGAGCATCCTGCGCCGCCGTCCCGGGGTGTCGATCGCGATCGTCGAGCCATGCGCGGATCATTATTACCAGCCCGGGTTCACGATGGTCGGCGGCGGCATTTTTGCGGCCGAGGCAACCCGGCGCGACGAAGCGGGGCTGATCCCAGCAGGCGCCGAATGGGTCCGCGGCGCGGCGGCATCCTTCGATCCCGCGAGCGACCGGGTGACGCTGGCCGATGGGCGCGTGCTCGGCTATCGCGCGCTCATCGTCTGTCCGGGGCTCAAGCTCGACTGGGACGCGATCCCAGGGCTCGCCGGAGCGCTCGGCGCGGACGGCGTAACGTCCAACTATCGATACGATCTTGCGCCCTATACCGACCGTCTGGTGCGCCGTTTTCGCGGCGGCCGTGCACTGTTCACCCAGCCGCCGATGCCGATCAAATGCGCGGGCGCCCCGCAGAAGGCGATGTATCTCTCGTGCCACCGCTGGGAGCGTGCCGGGTTGCTCGGGCAGGCCGAGGTGCAATTCCATACGGCGACGCCGTCGCTGTTCGGGGTCGCTGCCTATGTGCCTGCGCTCGAAGCCTATATCGCGCGCTACGCCGTCGATCTGCAGCTAGAATCGCGTCTCGTGTCGATCGACGGGCCGGCAAAAGTCGCGCTCTTCGAGCAGCGTCGCGGCGACGCCGTCCGCCGGGTCGAGGAACGCTTCGACATGATCCATGTCGTCCCGCCGCAGGTCGCCCCCGAATTTATCGCATCGAGCCCGCTCGCGGCGCCCTCCGGCTTCGTCGCGGTCGACGAGGCGACGCTCCGCCATAGTGTGTACGCCAATGTCTTCGCGCTCGGGGATGTCGCTGCAACCACCAACGCCAAGACCGCGGCCGCCGCGCGCAAACAGGCGCCTGTCGTGGCGCTCAACGCGCTCGCCGCGCTCGATGGCGCTCCGCCAGTGGCAGCTTATGACGGTTATGGGAGCTGCCCACTCACGGTCGAAGCAGGGAAGATCGTCCTCGCCGAATTCGGCTATGGCGGGAAATTGCTCCCGACCTTTCCCAAATGGATGATCGAGGGCACGCGGCCGTCGCGCATCTCCTGGCTGCTCAAGGAAAAGATTCTACCGCCGGTCTACTGGCACGGCATGCTGCGCGGCCGCGAGTGGCTCGCGGCGCCGGCGCCGATCGGTTCGGGGGCGTGACGCTCGACACGTTTCAATATCTGCTCGGCGGCCTGTCGGGCGGCATCGTCGGCTTCACCCTCGGCCTTGTCGGCGGTGGCGGCTCGATTCTCGCAGTGCCGCTGATGGTCTATCTCGTCGGGGTCGCGAGCCCGCATGTAGCGATCGGGACGAGCGCGCTCGCGGTTGCCGCCAACGCGGCCTCGGGGCTCGCGCAGCATGCACGCGCCGGGACGGTCAAATGGCGCTGCGGCTTTCTCTATGCGGGGAGCGGCATCGTCGGCGCGCTCGCAGGCTCGACCATCGGCAAGGCGATCGACGGGCAGAAACTGCTCTTCCTCTTCGCGTTGCTGATGCTCGTCGTAGGCGTGCTGATGCTGCGCGGGCGAGACAATCCCGGCATCGAGGGGGCCGCCTGCGATCGCCATAATGCGCCGAAAGTGCTCGGCTATGGTCTCGGCACCGGGGGCTTTTCGGGATTTTTCGGTATCGGCGGCGGGTTCCTGATCGTGCCTGGGCTGATCGCCTCTACGAAGATGCCGATCCTCAACGCGGTCGGCACCAGCCTCGTCGCGGTCACCGCCTTCGGGCTGACCACGGCGCTGAGCTATGCGGTGTCGGGATTGATCGACTGGCCGCTGGCCGCAGTCTTCATCGCCGGGGGACTCGCCGGCGGTATCGCCGGGACACGCGCCGCGCGTCAATTATCGAGCCGGGGGGCGCTGACCGCGATCTTCGTCGGCCTTATCTTCACGGTCGCAGCCTATATGCTCTTCAGGAGCGCGAGCGCTCTTTTCGCGACCGCGGGCGGTTGAGGTTCCTGCCGCCCGCCGCCACCGTCTATTTCATCTTTTCAATCCGCGTGATCGTTCCCGCCTTGCCGTCCCAGTCGAGCTCGAAACTCACCCGGTCTCCGACCGCCAGACCTTCCAGCAGCTTCTGCGGCGCGGCGAAGCCCATCGTCATCGCCGGCCAATCGAGTTCGGCGATCGCGCCATGATCGAGGGTGATCTCCCCGGCCGCGGTGTCGATTGCGGTCACGCTTCCCGTGCCCTTGCCGTGCCTGGTTTCGGCCGGCATCGCCATGGCGCCGACATCCTTCGCGGGCGCGGCCGCGTCTTCGGCCGGTTTCGAGGTTTCGCCTTGCTGGCCGCAAGCGGCAAGTCCTGCGGTGAGCGCGAGGCCCAGCGCGAATGTGACAGATTTCTTCATGTCGCTTCTCCTTCGGGTTGAATGGGATTTGCCGCGCGTCTCCGCATGAGCAGATAGGCGGCGGGAATGATGAACATCGACAAGAGCGGCGCGGTGAGCATGCCGCCGACCATCGGCGCTGCGATCCGGCTCATCACCTCCGAACCCGTCCCGGTCCCGACGAGGATCGGGAACAAGCCGGCGAGGATGACTGCGACGGTCATCGCCTTGGGCCGCACGCGCAGCAGCGCACCGTCACGGACCGCGGCCTTGATGTCGCCGTCGTCGCGGGCGGCGAGCGCCTGTTTGAGATAGATAAGCATCACGACCCCGAACTCGGCGGCGACGCCAGCGAGCGCAATGAACCCGACTGCGCTCGCAACCGACTGGTTATAGCCGAGCAGATAGAGCAGCCACAGGCCGCCGGTGAGCGCGAAGGGCAAGCTTGCCATAATGAGTAAAGCCTCGTCCCAGCGGCGGAAGGTCAGATAGAGCAGGACTAAGATGATCGCGAGCGTGACCGGCACCACGATCTTCATCCGTTCGGTCGCGCGGACGAGGAACTCGAACTGTCCGGTGTAGGAGACGCTCACGCTGGGGGGCAGCTTGACGTCGCGCGCGATCGCCTGCTGGATGTCCTGCACCAGCCCCTGCAGGTCGCGGCCGCGGCTGTCGACATAGATCCAGGTTACCGGACGTCCATTCTCGCTGCGCAGCATCGGCGGGCCGTCGCTCACCTTCACGCTGGCGACGGTGCCGAGCGTGATTTGCTGGCGCGAAGGCGTCAGGATCGGCAGGCTAGCGAGTTCGCCGATACTGTCGCGCAGCTCGCGCGGATAGCGGACGCTGATCGGGTAGCGCGCGAGCCCCTCGATGGTCTGGCCGATCGTCTCGCCGCCGATCGCGCCGGAGACGATGGACTGCACGTCGGCGACATTGAGGCCGTAGCGCGCCGCCGCGGCGCGATCGATGTCGACATCGATATAGCGCCCGCCGGTCAGCCGTTCGGCCAGCGCCGAGGCGACGCCGGGCACGGTCTTCACGACCGTTTCGATGCGTTTGGCGGTCTGGTCGATCGCCGCCAGATCCGATCCCGCGACCTTGATACCTACCGGGCTCTTGATCCCGGTCGCGAGCATATCGATGCGGTTGCGGATCGGGGGAATCCAGAAATTGGCGAGCCCCGGAACGCGGACGCGCGCATCGAGTTCCTCGACCAGCTTTTCCTCGGTCATGCCGGGACGCCATTGCTCTTTCGGTTTGAAGCGGATCGTCGTTTCGAACATCTCTAGGGGCGCCGGGTCGGTCGCGGTGTCGGCGCGCCCTGCTTTGCCGAACACGCTCTCGACCTCGGGCACCGTCTTGATCAGCCGATCGGTTTGCTGGAGCAGGCTCGACGCGCGCGCCGCTGAAATGCCGGGAAGCGCCGAGGGCATGTAGAGCAGGTCGCCTTCGCGCATCTGCGGCATGAACTCGCCGCCGATCTGGGTCATCGGCCACAGGCTGGTGGCGAAGACGAGGCCGGCGATCGCGAGCGCCTTTTTGGGGCGGGCCAGCACCCAGTCGAGTGCCGGCCGATAGGCGTGGGTCAGCCAGCGATTGATCGGATTGGCCTGTTCGGCGGGGATCCGGCCGCGGATCAGCCAGCCCATCAGCACCGGAACCAGCGTGATCGAGAGTATCGCGGCCGCGGCCATCGCATAGGTTTTGGTGAATGCGAGCGGCGCGAAGAGTCGCCCTTCCTGGCCCTCGAGCGTGAAGATCGGGATGAACGAGAAGGTGATGATGAGGAGGCTGAGGAAGAGCGCCGGCCCAACTTCGGCGGCGGCCTCGGTGATCACGCGCCAGCGTTCGGCGCCCTTCAATTCCTCGCCCGGATGATCGCGCTCCCAATGTTCGAGATGCTTGTGGGCATTTTCGATCATCACCACGGCTGCGTCGACCATCGCGCCGACCGCGATCGCGATGCCGCCCAGCGACAGGATATTGGCGTTGAGCCCCTGCAGCCGCATGACGATAAAGGCGATGAGGATGCCGAGCGGCAAGGTCAGGATCGCGACCAGCGCCGAGCGCGCGTGCCAGAGGAAGAGCGCGCAGACGAGCCCGACGATGATGAACTCTTCGACGAGCTTCGAGGTCAGATTGTCGACCGCGCGGTCGATCAGCCCCGAACGGTCGTAAGTGGTGACGATCTCGACTCCGGGCGGCAGACTGCGCTTGAGCTCGGCGAGCTTGGTGCGGACGCCGTCGATAACCTCGCGGGCATTCTTGCCCTCTCGCATGACGATCACGCCGCCCGCGACCTCACCCTCGCCGTTGAGCTCGGCGATACCGCGCCTTGTGTCGGGGCCGATCTGGACCGTTGCGACGTCGCCCACCGTAACCGGAATTCCGCCGCTTGCAGTGCGGAGAGGAACCGCGCGAAAGTCGTCGAGCGACTTCAGATAGCCGCTCGCGCGGACGATATATTCGGCTTCGGCGAGTTCGAGGCTGCCGCCGCCGCTTTCCTGGTTGGCGCGCTTGAGGGCGTCTGCCACCTCCGGCGCGGTCACCCCGAAGGCGGCGAGCTTCTGCGGATCGACGATGATCTGATATTGGCGCACCATGCCGCCGATGCTCGCGACCTCGGCGACGCCAGGGACCGATTTGAGTTCGAAGCGGAGGAACCAGTCCTGCAGGCTGCGCAGTTCGGCGAGATCGTGGCGGCCGCTCTTGTCGACCAGCGCATATTCATAGATCCAGCCGACCCCGGTTGCGTCGGGGCCGAGGCTCGCGCGTGCGCCCTCGGGGAGGCGGCTTTGCACCTGGCTCAGATATTCGAGGACGCGGCTGCGCGCCCAATAGGGATCGGTGCCGTCGTTGAATAGCACATAGACGAAGCTGTCGCCGACGAAGCTATAGCCGCGCACGACGCGCGCTCCGGGCACGGAGAGCATCGTCGTCGTGATCGGATAGGTGACCTGATCCTCGACGATCCGCGGTGCCTGGCCCGCATAAGTGGTGCGGATGATGACTTGAACGTCCGAGAGATCAGGCAGGGCATCGACCGGCGTCGTGCGGACCGCGGCGATCCCGAGCAGCGTCAGGATCAGTGCCGCCGCGACGACAAGTCCGCGCGCCGCGACCGAGGCGCGAATGATCTTCGCGATCATTGCGCAGGCTCCAGCGGGCGCACGGTGAGACCGGTCAGGCTCGCTTCGGAATCGAGCAGGAACTGACCCGACGCGACGACCTTCTCGCCGGGTGCGAGCCCCCGCAATATCTCGGTCTTGCCGCCGCCTTCGCGCCCAGCGACCACTTCGGCAGGATGATAGCGACCGTCGCCCTTCTCGAGCATCACGATGCTGCGCGTGCCGGTGCGGATCACCGCTTCGCTCGGCACCAGCAGCGCCGGTTTGGCATCGCCGCCGAGCGCTACCGCCGCGAACATTCCGGGGCGGAGACGCCCGCCGCGATTGGCGAGTTCAATGCGCACCGTCAGAGTCCGACTGTCGGCGGTCGTCGTCGGCAGGATCGCCACGACCCTGCCGGCGAAGCTCTCGCCGGGAAAGGCGGTAAGGGTCGCCGTCGCCCGCTGGCCGATGTTGACCAACCCGGCCTGCGCTTCGGGTAGCGCCGCGTTGAGCCATACCGTGCCGAGCCCCGAAATTTCGGCGAGCGTCTGCCCCGTGGCGAGCGTGACGCCCGCGCGCGCATTAAGTGTCTGGACGACGCCGCCGATCGGCGCGCGTACCGTCAGCCTGCCGCCGGTTCGTCCGGTCCGGTCGACCTCGGCAATCACCCCTTCGGGCATGCCCATCAGCCGCAGCCGCTGGCGTGCCGCTGAAGTGAGGTCGGGGCGTCCGAGTTTCTTGACGCTCAGATATTCGGTCTGGGCGCCGCCCCATTCGGGCAATTGCAGGTCGGCGATCGGGGTGCCGGCGCCGATGACGTCGCCGGGGGCGAGGCGATAGACGCGCTCGACGAAACCGCCCGAACGCGCCTGGACGATCGCGACGTCGCGCTGGTTGAATTCCACACTGCCATTGACGTCGAAGGTCGCGGCAAGGCTGCCCATTTCGGCGGCGACGACGCGTATTCCGAGGCTCTGCCGCGCGGCCGGATCGACCGTTATGCCGGGGCCGGTGCCAGAACCGCCGGCTTCATCGGCATATTTAGGCTCGAGCTGCATATCCATGAAGGGCGACTTGCCGGGCTTGTCGAACTTCTGGTTCGGAAACATCGGGTCGTAATAATAGAGGATCTTGCGGCCGTCGGCCGTTGCTCCCCCCGGCGTCTGACTGTCCCCGTGCTGTCCCACCCAGTAGCCGCCGCTGCCCGCGATCAGCACGGCAGCCAGGATTCCGGCGCGCCAGCGCGCCGCTGATGTTGCATCGGTCATCGCCCTGTCTCCCCATAGATATAATTGATCCGGATCGCATCGCGCGCGACCTCGGCTTCGCGCGCCAGCGCATCGACTTCGGCTTCCGCCAGCGCGAGTGTCGACAGGAGTGCAGTGCCGAGGTCGAGCTTTCCGGCGGCGTAGCTGACAAGGTCGAGCTCAGCGCGCTTCTTCGCGAGCGGCACCAGCCGCGACCGCGCATTGACGAGCTGCTCGCTGTGCATGCGATGATCGGCCAGATCGGCGTCGAGCGACGCCGCGATGTCGCGCTTCGCGGCCTCGCGGTCGAGGCGCGCGCGCGTCGCTTCGCTGGCTCGCGCCGCGATCTTCGGGTCCTGCCGCTTTTTCGAGAAGAAGGGCAGGTCGATCGTGACGCCGAGCGTGACGAGGTCGCCATAATTGGGCTCGCGACGTCCATAAGCCGCATTGACGCTCCAGTCGGGACGCTTGTCGGCGCGCGCAAGGCCCGTTTCGGCGTCGGCCGCCAACGCGCGGGCATCGAGCGCGCGCAGCCGCGGCAAGGCGTCGATGCCGGCGCGCAGCGTCGCCTCGTCGACCGTCGGCGGCGGCGGGTCGCCCGCCGTGTCGGCGGCGGAGTCGCCGGTGAAACGCGCGAGCTGCGCGCGGGCGCGGGTGATCTCGGCGGCGAGCGTGCTGCGGCGGTCGTTGATCGCGGCGCGAAGCTGATCGGGCTCCAGCGCTTGCGCCGGGCGCGCCGCGCCGCTCGCTAGTCGCGCCGTCACCGTTGCTTGCAGATCTCCGAGACCGGCGTCGAGCAGGTCGAGTTCCTTCAGCCGCTTCTTGGCATAGAAGAGATCGACCCAGGCAAGCGCCGTCGCGAGCCGGATGTCCTGCGCGGTAACTGCCTCGTCGGCGCGGGCGATTCCGATGTCGGCCTGCGCGCGCGTTGCGCGCGCCCGGCGTTTAGCGGGATTCGGGAAATCCTGACTGATGCCGATGACCTGCATCGTGAAATCGTCGCGATTGAACCGCCCCGCGTCGGGACCGGTCACCGGGAAATCCTGAATGGCGAGATTGAGCTTCGGGTCGGGAAGGCGGTCGGCGGCGATCGCCGCCGACCGCGCGGCATCGAGCCCGGCTTCTCGGGCTTGTAATTCAGGCGCTCGCGTTTCCGCTAGCCGAAGCGCATCATCGAGCGACATCGGTTCGGCGTGCAGGGCCGTGGGCAGCGCAAGCGCGGCTGCCGCAAAGAAAAGGCGCATGATTTCCCCCTTTTTGGATCGGGCGAGGCCATCCCCGGCGCTTAGGCGCCGGGGACGGAGATATTACGCCGCGGGGTGCGCCATGTGGCCGCCGGTCATTTTTTTCATGCAATCGGCCGGATCGGCCTTCATCATGTCGCAGTCGCAGTCGGCCATCTGGGTGGACTTGTCCTTCACCCAGACGCGGACCCGCGAGGTGGTATTGGACTTGTTCGGTCCCGGCACCTGGCGGGTCTGCCATTCATAATGGCCCCCCGGTGCTTCCTGTGCGAAAACGGGAGCGGCAAGCGTTGCTGCCGCGAGCGCGGCAACGGCAAAAATCGGTTTCATGTCGAATTCCTCGGTTGAAAAGCTGGGAAAGGCGCGCCGGAAGCGCCGGTGCGCCTTTTGCAGTTCAGCCGAAGGATAGAGGTGGATCGGGTTCGGGGCCGAATGTTCTGCCAGCGAGCCGCCGGACAGGAAGCGGATCGAGCAAGCCTGTGACATGCGCTTTCGCTTCGAGCGGCATAGCCGGCGATACGACGGCGGGCGGAAGCGCGCAGCCCATCTTGGCGATGCAGTCGAGCGTGAGACCTTGGCAGGGTCCCTTGTCCTGCGACTTGTCGATGCCCATCATCTCCGCGCATTCGTCGCTCATTGCGGACGCGGTGATGGCCCTGTCGGGCATCGGCATCGCTGAAGCGAACGCCGCTTCCTGGGCCAAGAGACCCAGCAAGGCTCCGAGAAGGAGCAGGAGCGAGAAGCGGCGCTTCATGACGAAAGCATGATCCTTGGCGCATTCCGCGTCAACTTCATTCTGGCAAGCCGGACAAATCGGAGAGCCCAATTCCATCGGTCAAACGTCCTCTGTACCATTTTTTGAGGGATGGGGCGTTCTGGTGCGTAATCAATCTCAGTAGGGGATGTTGGGTGTTTGAACCCGGAAGCCGTAAACAGCGGTTTCCGGGCATGCATGTTTTTGTCCTCGACTTCCCCGAAACTCATTTGGGCTGCGCGACGGCGCAGTTCTTCGAAACAGGGGAAGCGTAGTGAACAATCTATACTGTTGCTCGTTGAAGAAGCGCACAATGCAGCGAACCTCGCTCGCGGCGATTGCGATGGCGTTCGCAATGCCTGTGCAGGCTCAGGAAGCCCAGTCGGAAGGCCTCGCGGAGATCATCGTAACGGCCGAGAAGCGCGAGGAAAATTTGCAGTCTGTTCCCGTCTCGGTCACAGCGATGACCGGCGAGGCGCTTACGGCAACGGGCATATCCAACGTCGAAGACCTGCAATTTTTCGTGCCGGGCGTGTCGATCACCAACGATTCCATGGCGATCATCAATATTCGTGGAATCGGCACCTCCGCGTTCGGCGTTGCGACCGATCCCAGCACGACGGTCCATTACGACGGTGTCTACATCTCGCGTCCGACGACGAGCTATCAGGATTTGTTCGACGTTGAACGCATCGAGGTTCTACGCGGTCCGCAGGGCGTTCTCTTCGGTCGCAACTCCGCCGGCGGCACGCTCAACATCATCTCCAAGATGCCAACGGAGGATTTGACCGGCGCGCTGGGGCTCACAGTCGGAAATTATGAGAAGCGCTCGCTTAGTGGCACGATTTCGGGGCCGCTCGGAGCGGGCGTCCGAGGCCGTCTCACCTTGCTTGCCAACCAGCGTGACGGCATCTACCGCGACATCGTTTCGGGACGGCGATACCAGAATGAAGACAATCTCGCCGGACGACTGACGCTTGCGATCGACGCTAGCGACCGTCTTGAGATCGTGCTGCGGGCGGATGCCAGCCGCGATCGCGAGACCGGCGCACGGTCTGTCCGGCCCTTTTATCCGCAAGGCTTCATCGATGCGGGGGCGACGATCCCGGCCAATGACAAAGAAGCCGCGCTCGACCGCCTGCCGCGTTACGACGTCGATGCTTGGGGCGTGTCCTCGACGATGAACTGGGATGGTGGTCCGGTCACGATCCGCTCGATCACTGCGCTGCGCAAGAGCAAGGTCGTCCAGGCGCTCGATGTCGACTCGACCGACCTCTTCCTCCGCGATATCGAGTTTTTCGAACGCTCTCGCAGCTTCACGCAGGAGTTCCAACTGCTCAACAATGATGCAGACAAGCTGCGCTGGATCGTCGGAGCCTTCTATCTCAACGAAAAGGGCAATGACGAAATACGGATCATCGAACCGGGCCGTCGGCTCGCGATCCCGGAAAACAATACGACGAACGCTTTCGCGCTTTTCGGTCAAGCGAGCTACGAACTCATCGAGCGCCTCCGTTTGACCGGGGGGCTCCGTTATTCCTACGAGAAGAAGGATTTCGCATATCGGGTCTTGCTGAACGGAAACCAGGTCGATGCCGGCCAGCCCAGATCATCCTGGACCGCCTGGACTCCGAAAATCGGGATCGATTACGACGTTGCCGACGACGTTATGGTTTATGCGTCGGCAACCCGCGGATTCAAATCGGGCGGATTCCAGCTGGGCGACGGGCGGCCCTTCCTCCCGGAATATATTTGGAGCTACGAAGTCGGCTTGAAATCGACGCTCCTCGATCGGCGGCTTCGAGCAAATGTTTCGGCCTTCTACTATGATTACACCAATCTTCAGGTGGTTGAGTATAACAATGGCGTTGCCAGTACCACCAACGCCGGCAAGGCGACGATCAAGGGGGTCGAGGCGGAACTGATGGCGCGGCCGTTCGATCGTCTGACGCTCACATCGACGATCGCTTATCTCGATGCTCGCTACGATGTCTATTTTGACGATGGCGGTGCAAGCCTCAAAGGCAAGCGGCTGCCCAACGCGCCCAAGTGGAACATCACTCTCGGCGGAGAATATAAGGCGTCCCTGGGCGGCGGAATGCTGACATTGCGGACCGACATCTCTTGGCGCGACAGCGTCTTTTTCAAGCCCAGCAACAATCCGCTCTTTTCCGGAAACGCCACGACTCTCGTCAACGGCCGTATCGCCTGGCAGCCAGCTAGCGAAGCGTGGGAAATTGCACTTTATGGCCGAAATCTGACCGACGAGCGATATGTGAGCTATAGTACGATCGGGACGGACGCCACCGGTGTCTCGAATCCGACCCTTCCGCTCTACATCTACGGCGAGCCGCGTCAGTACGGGCTGCAGCTGCGCTATTTCTTCTGAGGTTCCTCGTCTCGCGAGGTTCTCCGGCGGCTCCCCTACGGTCGTCGGTCCTCCCGGGCGCTAGCGCGCCCGGGAGGAATACCTCGCCTGAACGCAGGTCATGATACGTTCTCGTTCCACAGGGCGCCGTCGCGTGAACGGGTTGACTCACGCCGACAAGGGTCGGCGATATGCAATTGTCGATGAGGTCAGTGCCCTGCGTGTTCGCCCGCCTCGCTTGTTTCCTGACTCGCGGCCTTGGCCTCTGTCATGCCTTTCATCATCGCGTCATGGTCCATTGGCACATTCTGCGTCATTGCCTGATACTGAGCCGGCGACAGGCTTGGAAGTTGCCGGATGAACGCGACCATATCCCAGATAAGACGATCATCGTGCGTTTTTCCCCACGCCGGCATGGCGGTCATCTTGATTCCATGCTTGATGATCCAGAATTGCTCCGAGGCAGAACGGTCCGAACCTTTGAACAAGATGGGCGCTTGCGGATACAGCCCCTGACTCATTTCGGTTTTTTCCATTCCGGGCGCCAGATGGCAGCCGCTGCACATCTCCGTGTATAGTCCGGCGCCCGATGCGATCCGCGCCGGAGCCGCCAAATCCGCCGGCACCGCGATCGATCCGGACCGGGCTGCGATGGATTGCTCCCTGAATGTTTCGATGACGCTGTAAGTCAGTCGGCTATGAGGTGCATCGGCCGCTATATTGTACAGGCCGAGATAGACGGTGATTGCTCCAGCGCCAGCTATGACGGCAACGGCCAGGAGCGTGAACGCCAAGCTAGGCATGTGCTTCCGGAAATCGAAGTTTCGAAAACGCTCCATCGTCTATCTCCCTCAAAACAAGCGTTGAGCTGTGAAGCCGAACGCGATGCAAAGGCTGTTCAACAGATGATACGCACCGCAACAGGTTTTCCCTTGTCGCAAAGGAGACAGGTGGTTTGCGTACTTACCGCGTCGAGGTAATTCCGGGCGCCCCTTACTCGATCGGACTTATGCGTTTCGTTCAGGCGCGGGCTCGGCGAGGCCTCAGGGCCCGCCCGGGCCCGCGAGCCTCGGGGGCGAGCCCTTTCTTCACGCGATCAGGCGCCGCCCGCCGGCCGCACCTTGGGCTTGCGTGAGGAACTGTGCAGATTGAGGATCTGCCACTTTCCGTTTTCCCATTTAAGGACGCTCGTTGCGACGCCGTCCCGCTCGATTGTTTCGCCGCTCGCGAGTACGATCGAGAAGCTATAGGTCTCGGTCGCGATCGCTACATCGCCTTCGCCCCGAACCGATATCTTGTAGTTGCGGAAGGCAAAGGATCTGAACTCCTTGAGTTCGGGACCGAGGTGATGGTCGCGATAGTGGGCGAAATTCCCTTCGACGCCGCCCGACTCGAATATCTGGGCGTCTGGCGAAAAGAGTGCCTCGACGCCGGTCAGGTCCCGCTTTTCCATCGCTGATTTATACTGCGCGAGCGCTGCCGCCGCGCCCTGATAATCCACAGGCTCGGTCGCCTGAGCCGGGACGGCCACCAGCATGGCCAATGTGATTGCTGTAATCGTCAGTCGTCTCATATCACTTCCCCTTATTGCGTCCGAACTTCTCCGGTGGTTTCGATCAGATTCTGGCAAAGCGCAGCCGCAATGAATTGGCGATGACGCTGACGGACGAGAGTGCCATCGCAGCGGCGGCAATGACTGGCGAGAGCAATAGTCCGAAGACCGGATAGAGCACGCCCGCAGCGACCGGAATCCCGGCGACATTATAGGCGAAAGCGAAGAAGAGATTCTGGCGGATGTTCGCCATCGTCGCATGGCTGAGATGCCGCGCCCGCACGATGCCCAGAAGGTCGCCGCGCAGCAGCGTCACACCCGCGCTTTCGATGGCGACATCGGTTCCCGAGCCCATCGCGATGCCGACGTCAGCGGCGGCGAGCGCGGGGGCGTCGTTGACCCCGTCGCCGGCCATCGCGACGATCCGGCCCTCGTCGCGCAGCCGCTGCACGACCGCACTCTTCTGGTCGGGGAGGACGTCGGCCTCAACGTCGTCGATGCCGAGGCGCCGCGCGATCGCCTCGGCGGTGACGCGATTGTCGCCGGTGAGCATGATGACCTTGATTCCGGCCTCGCGCAGCGCCGCGAGCGCGTCGCCCGTCGTTTCCTTGACGGGGTCGGCGATGGCGATGACCCCGGCCGCCTTGCCATTGACCGCGATGTAGATCGCCGTCGCGCCGTCTGTGCGAAGGCGGTCGGCTGCCTCGGTGAGCGCGCCCAGATCGACGTCATATTCTTCAAGAAAGCTCGCATTGCCGAGGACTATCGCCTTGTCGTCGACGACCCCGACGATACCCTTGCCGACCGGCTGGTCGACCCCCGATGGCTCGACCAGCGCGAGGCCCCGGTCCTCGGCGGCCTTGACGATCGCGGCCGCCAATGGATGTTCGCTGCTGCGCTCGAGGCTCGCGGCAATCCGGAGCAGATCCTGCTCTTCGAAGCCTTCGGCGACTTCGATGGCGACGACCGAGGGCCTGCCTTCGGTCAGCGTCCCGGTCTTGTCGACGACGAGGGTGTCGACCTTCTCCATCCGTTCAAGCGCCTCGGCATTTTTGATCAGCACGCCGGCTTCGGCGCCACGCCCCACGCCGACCATGATCGACATCGGCGTCGCGAGGCCGAGCGCGCAGGGGCAGGCGATGATGAGCACCGAGACGGCGGCGATAAGGCCGTAGGCCATGGCGGGCGTGGGGCCGAGAAGCGACCAGACAATGAAAGCGACGATGGCGACGACGATGACGCCGGGCACGAACCAGCCCGAAACGGTATCGGCGAGACGCTGGATCGGCGCCCGGCTGCGCTGCGCGTCGGCGACCATTTGTACGATCCGCGCGAGCATCGTGTCGCGCCCGACCTTCTCGCTGCGCATGAGCAGGCCGCCCGTCTGGTTGATCGTCCCGCCGATCAGCGCCGCGCCGGCCGCCTTGGTGACCGGCATCGATTCGCCCGTAACCATCGATTCGTCGACTGTGCCGCGGCCTTCTACGACGATGCCATCGACGGGGACTTTTTCGCCCGGACGGATGCGCAGCATGTCGCCGACCGCGACTTCCTCGAGCGCTACCTCCTCGTCGCTTCCATCGCTGCGGACGCGCCGGGCGAGCTTCGGTGTCAGGTCAAGGAGCGCGCGGATCGCGCCGCTCGTCGTTTCGCGGGCCCTGAGTTCGAGCACCTGCCCGAGTAGCACCAGGACCGTGATGACTGCGGCGGCCTCGAAATAGACCGCGACCGAACCATCGGCGGCGCGGAAAGCTGCCGGGAAGATTTGCGGGAGAATCGCCGCCATCATGCTGTAGCCCCAGGCAACGCCCGTCCCCATCGCTATGAGGGTGAACATGTTGAGGCTCTTGTTGCGGATCGAGAGCCAGGCGCGCTCGAAGAAGGGCCAGCCAGCCCATAGCACAACGGGGGTCGCGAGCAGCATCTGGATCCAGTTGTTCGTCTGGCGGCCGACATATTGGTGGAGGCCCGTCAGATGGCCGCCCATTTCGAGCGCAACCACCGGGAGGGCGAGAAGGAGCCCGATCCAGAAGCGCCGCCGCATATCGCGATATTCTTCGCTGGGGCCGTCCGATGCTGTCGGCATGACGGGCTCGAGTGCCATGCCGCAGATCGGGCAGCTTCCGGGGCCGGCGCGCTGGATTTCGGGATGCATCGGGCAGGTCCAGATGGCGCCTTCGGGTGCATCGGCTGCGGCCGGCTCGCTTTTTGCGGCATAAAGATCGGGATCGGCCTCGAATTTGGCGAGGCAGCCTGCGCTGCAGAAATAGTGATGCTTGCCGCTATGCGTCGCGGTGTGAGGTGTGGTGGCCGGATCGACCGTCATGCCGCAGACGGGATCGGTCGTGCTCCCGCTGCCTTTTTCTGCGCCCTGATGATCGTGCATCGCCGCCGCTCCCGTATGTGTCGGATGCCCGCCTCGCGGCGGGGCGGTCCAAACGCCACCGGTCGAGTTCGCCGCTGGCGTCGTTCCTGGCGGTTCCAGAATGGAGCCGCTTCTATCGATACGCAAGAAAGGCGATTATCCCTTGGATTTTCTTTGCCCTGTGCCGTCAGGTCCCGGGCTTTCGGGCCTCGATGATCGCGATCGCACCGGTTGGCGTGCGGAACGTCTCAAGTTCGCGAACATCGCAAAAGCCTGCCTCTCTCATCAGCACCGGGAGCAATCCATCGGCGTTGGGTTGGGTGTCCTGGACGCCGTCGAGCTGCTGGATCGTCAGGCGGAACAGCAACCGCATGAGGCGGCTGCGCTGTTCTCCATAGTCGGCGACATAGAGTTTGCCGCCCGGCGCGAGCACCTGCCGGGCCTCGCGTAGCAGACGTGCCTTTTCCTCAAGCCCGACCTGATGAAGGACGAGGCAGATCGCAATCTTGGAAGGCGAGGGCCAGTCATCGATCGCCGAAGCCGCGAAAAAGCCAACTCGAAACTCCGGCGGTGGAACAATCTGCGCGGTCTTCGTTCGGGCAATTCGCGTCGCGGCCTCGTCGGGGTCGAAACCAAGATAGCGGACGTCCCGGCTATGGCGAGCGATCGCCAGCGCGAGATTTCCCGTACCCGAGCCGATATCGAGAATGACGTCACCCTCGCCGAGCGCCATATGGCGAACGAGACGGTCGCGCCACACGCGCTCGCGCGTCGTCACCGCGACGCCGAAATCATAAAAGGGCGTCAGGAAGTGATATCCTGCCGCTGGCGTGTAGGATCTTGCTACGGGTTTCGGGTCGGGCATGGCCGTCTCCTTTCGACGCTTTGGCTTGCCGCCGGATTGCGGCCGCACTCGCCGGTCTCGAGGAGGCGCTTAGGGGCAAGCAGGCGCGGCGGTCTTGAATGTTTCGCCGGAGCGACGCGGTGCGAGGCGCATCCGGCTCAGGGCACGATTTCGAACGCGAAGGCGCTAAGGCCAGCCGAAGGCGTCACGCCTAGCCATTGAGCGCAGCGGCGCGTGAAGTGCGACTGATCGGCGAAGCCTCCCGCCGCCGCGGCGTCGGCGAGACCTCCGCCGCCGACCAGCGCCCGCACGGCGCGTTGAAGCTGGAGCCACTGCAGCAATTTGGCCGGAGGCACGCCGAAGTCGCGGCAGACGATTTCGCGAAGGCGCGAGGGCGAGAGGCAGGCGACGTCGGCCAACGCGCGCGCGGTCGACAAATCACTAGGGGCTGCGAGCGCCTCGGACAGGCGTGCATCCACCGGACGCACCTGCGACCGGTCGAGATAGTCGGACGCCCAGCGCTTCGCGTCCGCGCCGCTAGCGATATCGCATAGTCCGGCCGTCTCTACTGGTGTCAACAGGACGGGCGCCGATCCGGCGGACAGCCGCGCGTCGGCACGAAAAAGCGGGTCGAGATAAAATGATCGCACGAGGGCACCCGGCGGTCCCAGGCGGTGCCGGACATGCGATGCGATGGCAATGGCGTGTCCGGCTGGGACTATCATGTCGGCATCACCGGAAATTTCGAGGTCTCGTTCGACGGCGAGGCTGATCTGATGCGCCACATGGCTATGAGGACGGCTGCTCCCGATGCGTGCGTCAATCAACGCCCAGCCGGCCCCGAGCATGATCGAACCGGACCATGAGACGGTGCTGGCGGTCAAACCGGATCGACGGCGACGAAGGGTTCGAGCGTGCCGAACCAGGCGACCAGCGCGAGTATGGCGAGCGCGGCCGACGCTTCGATGACCAGGCTTCTGCGCATGGCTGCGATCGCGAGGTCGGGGTCGGCGGCGACATTGTCGGTATTGGTCTCCGGGACGGCGGCCGCGAGCGCCGGGGTCAGCTGCCAGCGGTTCGCCGCCGCGAGCGCTAACATCAGTCCGAACAGCGCAAGCTTGGCGAGGAGCAATTGTCCATAGGGCGAGCCGAGGGAGCGGCCGAGATTCTCGGCGCCGACGATCATCTGGCTGTTGACGAGGCCGGTGGCGGCGATGACGAGGACGCAGATCGTACCGACGCGCGAGAATTGATCGAGACTCCGCGACGAAATTTGGAGTCCCCCCGGCCATTCGCGGAGGCGCTGGGGCGAGATCAGCATAAGAAAGGCGCCGATTGCGCCGATCCAGACCGCCGCTGCGATCAGGTGCAATATGTCGCTGGCCCGATGCAGGGTGCCCGCCGCGCCCTCGGTCGCGCCCGCATGGCCCGACCAGACCAAGGTCGCGACGGCGACCGAGCCGGCAAGAGTGAGTATGGCGGCTGCGATTGTCGGCCGGCGCGTCATCCAGACCGCCGCCGCCAACGCAACGAGCAGCGCGGCGCTCCGGTAGATCCAGGCCATGCCGACCTCGGTTTCGCGAACCAGATCCCAAAAGGGTTGGGACTCCAGGGAGAGGATGCCCACGCCCTGCATCGAGGCCGCGAGCACGCCCATTCCGAGGGTGGAGACGAGCAGCCCGATGGCGCAGAGCCATCGTTCTGCGCGCCAGATCGCGGCCATCATCGGCTGCGGCTCATGGCGTTCGCTCCGTGTCAGCGCAAAAAGCGGGAACGCAGCAAGGCCGGCGATGAGCATCAGGTCCGCATAAAGTGCGAACCTGATGCCGATCAGAACGGGGTCCCCCACCGTCTTTTACTTTACGGTGAAGCTGAATTCGCTGCCCATGCGGTGGGTATCAGCGCCCGCCGCCGACCACGTGACCTTGTAGGTTCCGGCTGTCAGCGGCCGCTTGAGCATCAGCATCGCCGACTTGCCCTCTTTGCCCATCATCGACGAGTAAGGCACCTTCATCGGGGCATGATTGGCCATGCCGGGCATGCCGGTCATGACCAGCTCGGTCTTGAGGGTCGAGGCGACGATCTTTTCGTTGAACTGAAGATTGACCGACGTGACCTTCGAAACGGTCGAATTGGCGGCGGGCGTCGAGCTGACGAGCTTGGTGTGCGCGCTTGCCGTGGCCGGCATGAGAAGCAGAGCGAAAGCCGCCGCTGCAGAGGGGAGAAGAGACTTGAACATGAACACCTCCAAATGCGTGTCTGTCCTGCTAATACGCAGGATATCGGCATGGCCCTCAAATATTCCGGAATAATATTCTGGTGTGAGGGGTGAGGCGCTTCGGCGCGTATGTACAATGATGGAAAGGTTTGAAGAGACGATCGATGGATAAGGAGCTTCGCATTTTGAACAGGATCGATCTGCCCGCAGCGCTCGATGCGCTCGATGATCGCATCATGGGCGCATTGGCGATCCGCCGGCGCGAAGCGGTAGCGATGCGCCGCCTGATGGCGCTCGCGGCCTTTGTCTCGCTCGGCGGCGGTGTTTTTGCGGGGAGTGCGATTTCCCAGCCGGCGGTCGCGGCAAGCCCCCTGACCCCATTCGGCCCGCCTAGCGCATTGGTGCCTTCCACCTTGCTGGATGTACAGTAGCAATGCCGTCGCGCCGTCTTCTTCTCTTGGGGCTCATTGCCTTCGCCGCGGCGATTGCCGGCGTGTTCATCGGCCGTCTGGCGGCCGATGCGCCCAAAGCCAGCGAAACCGAACTTCATGCGCTTCTCCACGGCCAACTCGACCTGACCCCGGAGCAGGAAAAGAAACTCGAGCGGATCGAAGCCGACTTCGCCGGTCGCCGCCAGGCGCTCGAACTCGAGATGCGCGCCGCCAACGTCCGGCTCGCGCAGGCGATCGAAGCCGAGCATGGCTATGGACCGCGCGTCACCGAGGCGATCGACGAGACGCATGAGGTGATGGGGACATTGCAGAAGGAAACGCTCCAGCATCTCTTCGCGATGCGCGGGGTTCTCAACCCCGATCAAGCGGAAATGTTCGACAAAAGCGTGGTCAAGGCGCTGACCGCCGATGCGCGGTGAGCGCCGACCTATCGCAATGTAGCGACCAGGATCTGACGGCCTTTGCGCGCGCGCACCGCGAAGACGCCTATCGCGAGTTGCTGCGCCGTTACAAAACGGGCGTCTACCGGCTCATCGTAAAGCAGATCGGCGATGCCGACGAGGCGATGGATCTGACGCAAGAGACGTTCGTCTCCGGCTTTTCGGCGCTCGATCGCTATGATGGCGAACGCCCCTTCCGCACATGGATCGCCCGTATCGCGCTCAACAAATGTCGCGACTGGGCACGACGGCGAAAGGTGCGCGCCTTTTTCTCCCGCGCGCTCCCGCTCGAAAATGCGCATCACGTAGCAAGCGATGGTCCTGGGCCCGATTCCGCGGCGACCGACAGGCGAGAGCTCGCCAAGGTTCGCGGGGCGATCGATCAGCTGCCGCAGAATTTGCGCGAAGTGTTGCTCCTCCGCGGTGTCGACGAGGTCAGCCAGGCCGAAACAGCGGTCATTTTGCGCGTCAGCGAGAAAACAGTCGAAACGCGCCTCTATCGAGCGCGGACCAGGCTCCGGGAATTGCTCGCGGGAACATCTGCGAGCGCCGAGGGTTGAGGGTTCGACCGCTCGTTCAGGCGGCATCTCCTCATCGTCCGGCATTTTTATTGAGGGGCAGCCGTGCCGCCTGCGTATAGCTTTAGGAACAGTCAGTAACGGTCGGAAAGAATATGCAGATGGAAAGGCGTCGGTTCGTCAGTGGAGCTTTGGGTGGAGGGGCTGCTGCGGCGATGGCCGCATGGTTCCCGGCCTGGGCCCAGTCGGTGTCGTCCGGCATCACCGCGCCGCTTCCGACCGTATCCGGCAATGACATAACGCTGCGCATCGCCCGGCAGACGATGCGGATCGACGGCAAGGTCAGCCGCGCGATCGGGATCAACGGCACCGTGCCCGCGCCGCTCGTCCGTCTAAAGGAAGGGCAGACAGCGCGCCTGACCGTCGTCAACGATCTCGACGAGGACAGCTCGATCCACTGGCACGGGCTGATCCTGCCGTTCCAGATGGACGGCGTGCCCGGCGTCAGCTTCCCCGGCATCAAGCCGCGCTCGAAGTTTGTCTATGAATTCCCGGTCGTTCAATCGGGGACTTATTGGTATCACAGCCATTCGGGGCTTCAGGAACAGCTCGGCCATTATGGCCCGATCGTCATCGATCCCGCGGGCGCCGACCCGATCGGCTACGATCGCGAGCATGTCGTCGTCCTGTCCGACCACAGTCAATTGTCGCCCGAGGCGATCTTCCGCAAGCTCAAGGTCAATCCCGGCCATTTCAACATGCAGCGCCAGACGCTGGCGGGCCTGCTCGCCGGCAAGGATCAACCGCTCAAGGAGCGGATCGATTGGGGCAAGATGCGGATGGACCCGACCGACGTCGCCGACGTCAATGGTTCGACATACACCTTCCTCGTCAACGGCCATGGTCCGCGCGACAACTGGACCGCGCTCTTCAGCCCGGGCGAGCGGGTGCGCCTGCGTATCGTCAATGCGTCGGCGATGACGATCTTCAACGTCCGCATCCCGGGCCTCAGGATGACCGTGGTGCAGGCCGACGGCCTCAATGTCGTGCCGACCGAGATCGACGAGTTCCAGATCGCGGTCGCCGAAACCTATGACGTCATCGTCACGCCGGTCGAGGACCGTGCTTATACGCTCGTTGCCGAGGCCAATGACCGGTCGGGCATGGGACGCGCGACGCTCGCACCGCGCGCCGGCATGGTCGCCGAGGTGCCGCCGCTGCGCGAACGCCCGCTCGCGACCATGAAGGACATGGGCATGGGCGACATGTCGGGCGGCTCGATGGCGGGTATGGACCATTCGGGCGGCGATATGGGCGCCATGCCCATGCCGGCGAGCGACCCTTCCTGTCCCCCGGAACATGCCAAGATGGGCCATTGTACGCCAGCGGGGGAAAGCGGCGCGATGGCGGGCATGGATCATGGATCGGGCGGAGGCATGCAGCACAGCATGCGCGACTTCGGTGTCGCGCCGCAGGTCAAGCGCGACCCGAGCGTCCAGACGATCTCGCCGATGCCGATGGATCGCATGGACGAGCCGGGGCAGGGACTGGAGAATGTCGGGCACAAGGTGCTGACCTATCACGACCTTGTCGCGCTCGAGCGCAACCCCGATACCCGCGCCGCCTCGCGCTCGCTCGACATCCATCTGACCGGCAATATGGAACGCTTCATGTGGTCGTTCGACGGCATCAAGATGTCCGACTATCACGAGCCCATCCCCTTCATCGAGGGCGAGCGCGTGCGGATCAACCTCATCAACGATTCGATGATGAGCCACCCCATCCACCTCCACGGTCATTTTTTCGAACTGGTGACGGGCAAGGGCGACCGGTCGCCGCGCAAGCATACGGTGCTTGTCCAGCCGGGCGGCATCGCGAGCTTCGATTTTACCGCCGACGCGCTCGGCGACTGGGCGTTCCATTGCCATCTTCTCTATCACATGCACGCGGGAATGATGCGCGTCGTCAGCGTCCGTCCGAAGGGAGACGGCGAATGACCCGGGTCGCGCTTCTCCTCGCGGGTATCGCCCCGCTGACCTTTGCTGTGCCCGCCGCGGCGCAGTCGATGGATCATTCGATGCATGGTGCGGCGCCCGCGCCGACACCCGCTCCCTCGCCAACGCCAGCGCCGGTAGCGCAGCCCGCGCCCGAAGCGCCCGCCGAAGGGTCGATGGAGCAGATGGACCATGGGAGCATGCAGGGCATGGACATGGAGCCCAAAACTTCGACCTGCCCGCCCGAACATGCGGCGATGGGTCATTGTACGCCCGAGGCGGAGGCTTCGGGCAAGGGCGCTTCTGACATGGACGCGATGGATCATGGCACGGCGGCGCCGTCCGATCCCGATTGTCCGCCCGAACATGCCAAAATGGGCCATTGCACCCCGAAGGGCGGGTCTGCGGACCCCATGGCCGGAATGGAAGGCATGGCGACGATGAGCGGCGCCAGCGGCACCGACTTGCCGCCGGGCGATGCTACCGCGCCTGCGCCTCCCGGCGACTGGTATGCCGATCGCATTTATCCCCAAGCCGAAATGGAGCATTCGCGCCACGACATGATGAAAGAGAATGGTGCGCAGACCATCGCTTTCATCAGCTTCAACCTTGCCGAATATCAGGCGCGCAAAGGCCGCGACGGCTTCCGCTGGGACGGTGAGGCCTGGTATGGTGGCGACATCAACCGGCTGACGCTCAAGAGCGAAGGCGAGGGCGTGTTCGGCGAAGGCATCGAGAGCGCCGAGGTACAGGCGCTCTACAGCCGGGCGATCGGACCCTATTTCAACGCGCAGGCGGGTATCAGGCAGGATCTTGGGCCCGGCCCCGACCGCACCTATGCGACGATCGGCTTCGAGGGGCTCGCCCCCTATTGGTTCGAAGTCGAGGGCGCGCTGTTTCTTTCGAACAAGGGTGACCTGCTCGCCCGGCTCGAAGGCTATTACGACCAGCGCATCACCCAGAAACTGATCCTCCAGCCGATGGCGGAAGTCAATTTTGCGCTGCAGGATGTCCCCGAGACCGGCGTTGGTTCGGGGCTTTCGGATTTCGAGCTCGGGCTTCGCCTGCGTTACGAGGTCGTGAAGGAATTCGCGCCTTATGTCGGCGTCGAATGGGCGCGCAAGGTCGGCGATACCGCGCGTTTTGCCCGCGCCGCGGGCGAGGATGCGAGCGGCGTCAGCTTCGTGATGGGGGTGCGGGTCTGGTTCTAGAAGTTTCGCGGGGTGGCGACACGTCGAGGAGAAATGCCGTGAAACCAGCCTATCGCAGCCTCGCGCTGCAGACGATCGTCAGCGGCGTCATCATGTATTTGGTGATGTTCGTCATGATCGACCGCCTCTCGAGCTTCTACAATAATCTCAACATGCTCTACATGACACTGATGATGGTCTCGCCGATGGTCGTGCTGATGATCGTCGCAATGCCGGGCATGTTCCCGTCGAAACGTCTCAATACGTTCCTGCTGCTGGGATCGGCAGTTGCCTTCTTCGGGAGCTTCGGGCTCATCCGGACACAGACGACGATCGGCGACACGGCCTTCTTGCGTTCGATGATCCCGCATCATTCGGGTGCGATCCTCATGTGTGAACAGGCTTCTCTCAAAGATGCCGAGATACGCGAACTCTGCCGCGGCATCATCGCGGGGCAGGCAGCCGAAATCGAACAGATGAAATCCATTCTCGCGAGGAAATGACATGAAAAATCCGATGACGCGCCGTCATCTTTTCGGCCTGATTGCGGTCGGATCGGGGATGGCGCTTGCGGCATGCAATTCTGCCTCGGGCCCGGCGGCGACCAGCGATAAGAATGGCGCGGCGCCCGCGCCGGGCGCCGAGACGTCCAGCCCCAAGCGAATGCTCGTTTATCGCGATCCCGAATGCGGCTGCTGCGAAGCTTGGGCGGATATCGCGCGCAAGGCGGGTTATGATGTGACTGTCGAGAACCGCTCTGACATGGCCGCCGTAAAGACGCGATATGGTGTGCCTGGCCAGCTGGCGTCGTGCCACACGGCAGTTATCGGCGGCTATGCCATTGAGGGTCATGTGCCGATGCAGCATGTCGCGAGGCTCCTTCACGACAAGCCACGCGACATTCGAGGGATCGCCGTGCCCGGCATGCCGCGCGGCTCACCGGGAATGGAAATGCCGGACGGAAGCGTGGACGCATTCGAAGTGATGGCGTTCGGCAGCGACGGCAAGGTTTCTGAATTCCGCGCATGACCTGCCGACACCAAGAGGAGACAGATATGGCGAGATTCATTCCCCTGGCGAGCGCCGCCGCGCTGATATTTGCTCTGGCAGGATGCGGCACTGAGCCCGCGCAGCAGAGCGACGTCACACCGGAACAGAGTGAGGTCACTGCCGGTGAGCCGCCCGCAATGGTCGAGACCATGCCCGTAGCGGACGAGACGCCCGCTGTGTCTGCCCCGACGGCGCCGACCGAAGAAGCGATGCCTCCGGAGAAATCCCGCCCCAAGCAAGAACCTGCCGCGAAGGCTGCTGTGCCGCCGCGGGCAAAGGCCGCGCCGGAAGCGCCGAAACCTGTCGAACCCGAGCCCGATCCTCATGCCGGGCACGATATGGAAAAAAAATAAGGAGCATGTGCCGACGCGGCATGTCGCCCGGGCGGTCGAGGACAAACTGCGCGATGTGTCCGACATCGCCGCACCCGGCATGCCGCGCGGTCGGGTGCTGTTCGATGCCGTGCAGCGAGAGATATAACCATATGGAATAACCATCTCGTTTATAGCGATGAGTGGTGATTATTTCTGGTCATGCCAAGGCCGCGAAGATAGCTCGGTGGCGAAGCCGAGAGCTTTCGCAAATGGGAGGGGACCATGAAGAAATTGCTTCGCACGAGTGGCTCGATTATCGCCGTCCTGGCAGGCATTTCGGCCGCCGCCGCCTTCGCGCAGGATAACGCCAAAGAGGCGCCGCAGCCGGGCGCGTCGCAGGGCGAAATCGTTGTGACGGGCACGCGGCGGAACGATCTCAAGGCGGCCGATTCCGCTCAGCCGATCGACATTATCACCGGCGCCGAACTGCTCGAAAAGGGCACGGCCGACATGAACGATCTTCTCCGCACCGAGGTCCCGTCGCTCAACGTCCAGCGCCTCGTCAGCAACGACGGCGCCGTTTTCACCCGGCCTTTCTCGCTGCGCGGCCTGCCGCCGGACCAGACGCTGGTGCTCGTGAACGGCAAACGGCGCCATCGCGGCGCGACGGTCCAGTTCACCAATGTTCCCTATATCCGGGGATCGCAGGGACCCGATCTTTCGGCGATTCCGTCGATCGCGATCGGCCAGCTGGAGGTTCTGCGTGACGGCGCGTCGGCGCTCTATGGATCGGATGCGATCGCCGGCGTTCTCAATTTCGGTCTGCGCCGCGATCGCGAAGGCGGATTGCTGATCGCCCGCTATGGCCAATTCTACAAGGGCGACGGTGAGGATTTCCTCGTCCAGGGCAATGTCGGGCTTCCCTTCACCGACGCCGGTTTCGTCAACATCAGCGGCGAATATGTGAACGCCAGCACGACGTCGCGCGGTATCCAGCGTCCCGACGCGCAGGCGCTCATCAATGCCGGCGTTCAGGATGTCCCGGTCCCGGCGCAGCGCTGGGGAAATCCCGAATCCGAGGCGGCGCGCATCTTCGTCAATGCCGGCATCGAACTGTCGGACGAGATGGAATTCTACACCTTCGGCAATTATAGCTGGAGCCGCGGCACGACGGCCTTCTTCTACCGCAATCCCAATGCCAGCTTCATTTCCACCTCGATTCCGCTCACCAATACGCCCGGAGGACAGCGCTTCAGCTTCCGCCAGCTCTTTCCCGGCGGCTTTACCCCGGATTTCGGCGCCACGGTGACCGACGCGGCGCTTGCGGCCGGCCTCAAGGGCGAATTCTCCTCGGGCCTGACCTATGACCTCAGCGCTTCCTATGGTCAGAACCATGCTTCCTACCGGATCGAAAATACGGTCAATCCGTCGCTTGGTCTCGCGTCGCCAACATCCTTCAAGCCGGGGCAGCTCGAGCAGCGCGAACTCGCTTTCAATCTCGATCTCACTTACCCCATCGCGATCGGCACCTCCGATCCGCTGACGCTTGCCGGCGGTCTCGAGTATCGGCGCGAGACATATGAGATCACGGCCGGCGACATCGCATCATGGCAGGTTGGTCCTTTCGCGTCGGTCATCGATCCCGATACCGGAAACCGCGTCGGACTGCCGGTCGGCTCGAACGGCTTCCCGGGCTTCAGTCCCATCCAGGCGGGCGAGTTCGCGCGCAGCAACTGGGCCGCCTATACGTCGCTCGAAGGCAATCTCACCGACGCGCTCCAGTTCGGCCTTGCCGGCCGCTACGAGAATTACTCGGACTTCGGCTCGAAATTCACCTGGAAGATCAACGGGCGATATGATTTCTCGGACGTCTTCGCGGTGCGCGGATCGGTCAACACCGGCTTTCGGGCGCCGACGCCGGGCCAGTCGAACGCCTCGCAGGTCCAGACCAACATCGACTCGATAACCGGGGCGCCGCTGACCGCAGGCATTATCGCGCCCAACAATCCGGTGGCGCAATTCTTCGGCGCGACGCCGCTTCGGCCCGAGAATTCGTTCAACGTCGCCGGCGGCATCGTGGTGAAGCCCTCCAATCGCATCACCTTCACGCTCGACTATTTCAACATCAAGGTCGAAGACCGGATCGCCGTATCGGGCAATTTCAATCTCACCCCGGCGCAGCGTGCGCAGCTCGCGGCGCTTGGCATTCCCGGTGGGGATTCCTTCCAGCAGGTGAGCTTCTTCACCAATTCCTTCGACAGCCGCACCCAGGGCGTCGATGCGGTGCTCACCGTGGGCTTCGACCTCGGCGACGGCAAGGCCACGCTCGGCCTCAACGGCAACTATACCAAAACCGATGTCATCAAGGCTTCGCCGGTGATCACTGCGGACCGCGAGCGGCTGCTCGAACTCGAGGGCTTCGTTCCGAAGTGGAAGGGCAATGCGTCCTTCACTTATGCGGGCGAGCGCTTCGGCTTCGTCGCGCGCGCGAACTATTATGGCAAATGGACCGACTATGGCGCCGCACCGGCTGCCGACCAGACGGGCGGCGCCGAACTGCTGGTCGATCTCGAGCTGTCCTACAAGGTCAGCGACATGCTCAAGCTTGCGGTCGGCGGCGAGAATATCTTCGACAATTACCCCGACGTCGAGGCGCGGCAATCCCAGATCAACAACGGGATCCGATATCTCCGCTTCGCGCCGACGGGGTTCAACGGGGGCTTCTGGTACGTCCGCGCGACCGCCTCCTTCTGATCGGTGGCCGTGAGGGCCGTGCGGCGTCTTGTGTCTTCAGCTGGCGTCGGAGCCGAACATCGCGTCGCGGTGGGATTCGAGCACCGCGATAAAGGCCGCAGCGACTTGGGACATCGGCCTCAACTTCGGCGTGAAGAGCATATATTCAAAATGGACCTCCGGCGCGAAATCACGGACCGTAAGGCCCCGCTCGGCATAATCCGCTGCGGTCACGGGGTTGAGGATCGAACATCCGACCCCCTGCATGACAAGCGCGCAGATGGTCATCGCATATTGGGTTTCGATGACCATCTCGCGGTGGACGCCCGCGTCCTCGAAAATGCGATCGATGCGGTGACGCACGCCGTCCTCGAGCGCGAGCGAAATGAAGGGCTCGCCCTCGAGATCGGCCGGCCGAATGACGTCCTTGACGGCCAGCCGGTGACCGGCAGGGAGAACGCAGGCGCCGGGGCAGCGCAGGAAGCGCTCCATCCTTATGCCGGGCAATTCGCGCGCCGGCGTCGCGAGCCCGATGTCGAACTGCTGGTTCGCCATCCATTGCCGCACCGTCGAGGAACTGCGGGTCTGGAGCTGAACGGTGACGCCGGGATGCGTCTCGCGAAAGGCCGCGATCACGCGCGGCAGGAAACTGACCGCGAGCGCCGGGAGGGCGGCGATCCGGAGCGTGCCGGTCGCCATGTTGCGGATGTCTTCCGCTACCCGCTTCAGGGCCGCAATACCGGAGAAGCTCCGCTCGACTTCGTAGAAAAAGGCGTCGGCTTCGGGCGTCACGGTGAGCGCGCTGCCACGCGAGCGCAGGAAGAGCTGAAAACCCAGCTGATGCTCGAGCTCGGCAAGCATCTTGCTCACCGCGGGTTGCGACAGGTTGAGCGACTGCGCGGCCTGGGTGACCGATCCCGAGAGCATCACGGCCCTGAAGGCTTCGAGGTGACGCAGGTTCATTGGACATCGCTCCCTATAGCTGTTTCTTATGGCACTAGCAGTGAAAGCCTCGTTTATGAATAGGTCGCACGCACCGCGCCGCTGGTTACCGGCGCTGCTCGCCGCAGGCGCCCTGTTACTCGGCGGCTGCGGCCGCGAGCCCGCCGGCACCGGTGGGCATGAAATCGCCGCGGCGAAGGGATCGACCCTTGCGCGGATTCGCGCGCGCGGAACGCTCAATTGCGCAATTCATACGGGGCAGCTCGGCATGTCCTATCTCGACAAGCGCGGACGCTGGCAGGGCTTCTTCGTCGATTACTGCCGGGCGCTCGCCGCCGCGGTCCTCGGCGATGCCCGCAAGGTCCGGTTCATGCCGGTCGCCTCGAACAAGCGCTTCACGATCGTGCAGACGGGCGAGGCCGATGTCCTGTCGCGGACGACCACATGGACGCTGACGCGCGACACCGACCTCGGGGTGAATTTCGTCGGCACCATGTATTATGATGGTCAGAGCTTCCTGGTGCCCCGGCGATCGGGCGTGCGGCTTCCGGCGGATCTCGATGGCGCGTCGATCTGCATCACCAAGGGGACGACCTCCGAACTCAACACCGCCGAATATTTCGAGCGCAAGGGGTTGCGTTTCCAGTCCGTCGTGTTCGAGAATCCCGAGGAAGCCAAGCTCGCCTTCTTTGCCGGGCGGTGCGACGCAATGACCACCGATGCCTTCACGCTGACGGTGATCCGCCTAGCCGACACCGCGCATCCCGACGATTATGTGGTGCTGCCCGAGCGGCTCACCAAAGAACCGGTCGGCCCAGTCGTGCGCAGCGACGACGAGCAATGGTATGAGATCAACAAATGGGTGCTGAACGCGCTCTTCGCTGCCGAGGAAATGGGGGTCACCCGCGCGAATGCCGCGCGCATGCGTATGGCCTCGCGCGACCCTGAGGTGCGCAAGATGCTCGGCGGCTTGCCCGGATTCGGCAAGTCGCTCGGCCTCGACGATGACTGGGCGTACCGGGCAATCGAGGCGACCGGCAATTATGGCGAAATCTTCGACCGGCACATTACGCCGCTCGGCGTCGAACGCGGACAGAATAAGCTCTATCGGGACGGCGGGCTGATCTACCCGTTGCCGATGCGATGAACCATAAACACAGGCGGCTTGCCATCGCTGCGTTGCCCTGGCTGCTGATCGCGGGCGGGCTTGTGGTCGCCTACGGCCTGTTTGCGACATTGGCGGACAATCTAGCGGACCGAAACATCCGGACGGGGTTCGGTTTCCTGTTCGACCGGGCGGGCTTCGCGATTGGCGAAACGCTGATTGCTTACGCGCCGGGCGATTCCTATGCCGCGGCGCTGGCGGTGGGTCTTCTCAACACGCTCCTGATATCGGCGCTCGGCATCATCTTCTCGACCTTGCTCGGCCTCGCGGTCTGCATGGCGCGCCTGTCGTCCAACTGGCTGCTTGCGAGGCTCTCCGGCCTTTATATCGAGCTGGTTCGCAATATTCCGCTGCTGCTCCAGATGTTCGTCTGGTACGCCGCGCTGCTGTTCGGTCTGCCCGGACCCGGCCCGGGCGCCGTCGGACCGTTCGACCTCGATAATCGGGGATTGCACCTCCCCGCGCTCTCCTTGGCCGATCCGGGACGGCCGGTCTTGCTCATCGCGATCGTCGCCTGTGCGATCCTGCTGGGTGCCGTGCGGCGAGGAGCCGTTCGCATGCGCACTGCGCTGGCCTTCGCCGGCATCTCCCTGGTGCCGCTCTTGCTGTGGGGCGGGATCGATCTGCCGCGGGCGGGGCGCTTCGGAACCGTCGGCGGATTGTCGCTCTCCACGGAGTTTCTGACTCTGGTCGCCAGCCTTTCGGTCTATGCCTCGGCCTATCTGGCCGAGATATTCCGCGGCGCGATCCTCGCCGTTCCCGCAGGGCAGAGCGAGGCCGCCAAAGCGCTCGGCCTGTCGCCCGCGCAAACAATGGGACGGATCGTGATGCCGCAAGCGCTGCGCATCGCCATACCGCCGATGACGAGCTGGCATCTTAACACGATCAAGAACAGCTCCCTGGGGGTCGCGATCGGATATCCCGAATTTGTCTCGGTGGTCGATACCGTCATCAGTCAGACAGGGCAGGCGATCGAGGGCGTCGGCCTGATCGTCGCGACCTTCCTGCTGCTTTCGCTATCCTTGTCGTTCGTCACCGGCCTCTATGCCCGCCAGTTGGGCTGGAGCGTCGCCGGGCAGCCCGGCCGGAGCATCCAGTCGGCGCCCCTCGAACCGTTTCCGCTGCGCTCGGCGGCCGCCTGGCCGTCGTGGATGCGGCGCAATCTGTTCAGGGGAGGACGCCAGTCGATATTGACCATCGCGATCCTCGCCATGACCGCGGTTTTCGCCGGCAAGGGGCTCTCGTGGCTGCTGTTCGACGCGACCTTCGCCGGGGGCGCGGCCGATTGCCGTTTGGCCAGCGGTGCTTGCTGGCCATTCCTCCGCGAAAATGCGAGGCTGATATTGTTTGGCACCTATCCCGAAGTCGAGCAGTGGCGGTCCGCAGCAGCGGCGGCCGCGCTGCTTTCATGCCTTGCCTTCTCCTTCGTCCCTCGATTTTGGCGCAGCCGCCTCGGGCTTGTCTGGCTCGGCGCAATCGCCGTGGCGGTACTTCTGCTACGAGGAGGATTCGCGGGCCTTTCCTATGTCCCGATGGAGAAGTGGAGCGGCCTGCCGGTCACATTGCTGCTCGCGAGCCTCGCGGTTGTCGGCGCGTTTCCGCTGGCCATACTCCTCGCGTTCGGCCGCAGGTCGACGCGGCGCGGCATTCGCTGGCCGAGCGTCGTCTTCATCGAGCTGGTTCGCGGAACGCCGCTGATCGGGGTGCTCTTCCTCGCTGCGGTCCTGTTTCCGCTGTTCGTGCCCTCTTATCTCTCGATCGACAGCCTGCCGCGCGTCCAGCTCGCGCTCATATTCTTCACTGCCGCCTATATGGCCGAGGTCATCCGGGGCGGCCTGCTGGCGGTTCCCGTCGGGCAGGCCGAGGCCGCGCATGCTCTCGGCCTCACCAAATGGCAGGCGCGGCGCCACATCCTGTTGCCGCAGGCGCTGAAAGTCAGCGTACCCGGGCTGGTCAACACTTCGATCAGCGAGGTGAAGAACACGACGCTCGTCCTCATCGTCGGCGTCTTCGATTTGTTGCAGACGACCCGCCTCTCCTACGTCGAGGCGCAATGGCGACCCTATTTCGCCGAAGCCTATCTTTTTACCGGGACAATCTTTTTCCTCCTCTGTTTCTCCCTGTCCCGGCTCAGCATGAAGATCGAACGGAAACTAAACTATGCAGGATAATCACGACAGAAAATGGCCCGGGGAGCCGGCAAGCCCGAAAGGGCGCGCCTGGCAGGATCCGACGCGTGCCGTGCACGGCGGTCCCCGCCCGCGCGATCAGCGGGGCCTCATCAATCCGCCCGTCGACCGGGCCTCCACAATTATCTACGATAGTGTCGAAGCCTATATGGACCGGCACCAGGGTCTCTACGATGAAGTCATCTATGGCCTGTACGGAACGCGAACGACCTTTGCGCTCGCCGAGGCTGTCAGCGAACTTGAAGGCGGCTGCAACACCGTCATCACCTCGTCCGGAACCAGCGCGATCGCGCTGGCCCTCACGGCTTTCGTGGCCGGGGGCGATCATCTGCTCGTTGCGGATTGCGTCTATGGGCCGACCCGCAAGTTTCTGACCGACGTTCTCGCGCGTTTCGGGGTCGAGGTGGAATATTTCCGGCCCGATATCGGAGCGGAGATTGCCGGGCTGTGCCGCAGCAACACGCGGCTCATCTATATGGAGACCCCGGGCTCGCAGACATTCGATATGATCGACGTCCCCGCGATCACGGCGGTTGCACGCAGCCGGGGCATATTGACCGCTCTCGACAACACCTGGGCGACGCCGCTTTTCTTCAAGCCCTTGGCCCACGGGGTCGACATCTCGCTTGCTTCGGCAACCAAATATCTCTCGGGGCACTCCGACTGTCTGCTCGGCACGATGACGGCCGCCAGCGATGCCGTCTACCGCCAGCTCAAGGACGCGGCGGCGCGCTGGGGCAACTGCGCGAGTCCCGACAATTGCTATCTGGTCCACCGGGGCATCAGGACGCTCGATGCGCGCCTTGAACGCCACCAGCGCACCGCAACGACGCTGATCGAATGGTTCGCCCAGCAACCCGAAGTGGTTGCGGTCCGCTATCCGGCTCATCCCGCCGACCCCGGCCATGCGATCTGGAAGCGGGATTTCACCGGTGCGTCCGGATTGTTCGGTGTTCAGCTCGACGGTCTTACCCCGCCCGAAACTAGCGCCTTTTTCAACGAATTCTCGCTATTCCAGCTCGGTTCGAGCTGGGGCGGCTTCGAAAGTCTCGCGGTTCCGGCGTGGCCCGCTCCGATCCGCGATTTTCCCAATGGCGAGGCAGATGGGGCGCTGATCCGCATTCACGCCGGCCTCGAAGCGCCGCAGGATCTGATCGCCGACCTCGCCGCAGCCTTCGCGCGGGTACGAGCGCTCCGCGGCCGGGGGCAGGCGTCATGACCGACGCCTCGGGCCACGCGGCCGTCAGCTTGCGGCAGGTCGACAAATATTATGGCGCCTATCATGCCCTCCGCTCGATCGACCTCGAAATCGCCCCGCGCGAGCGGATCGTGATTTGCGGGCCTTCGGGTTCCGGCAAGTCGACGCTCATTCGCTGCATGAACAGGCTCGAGGTGCCCGACTCCGGCGCCGTCCTGATCGAGGGGGCCAAGATTACCGACGCGTCGCGGGAGGCCGTTGCGGCGCTCCGCGCCGTCGGCATGGTCTTTCAACAGTTCAATCTGTTCCCGCACAAGACGGTGCTGGAGAATTGCACCCTCGCGCCCGTCCTCCTCGGCGGCTTGTCTCTTCCGGAGGCGGAGGCGCGCGCCATATCCTATTTGGACAAGGTGAGGATTGGCGACCAGGCGGGCAAATATCCAGGGCAGCTCTCGGGAGGGCAGCAACAGCGGGCCGCAATAGCTCGCGCTCTGGCGATGGAACCCAGGATTCTTCTCTTTGACGAGCCGACATCGGCGCTCGATCCCGAGATGATCAAAGAGGTACTCGATGTGATGACGGCCCTTGCCGGCGAAGGACGGACGATGGTGTGCGTGACGCACGAAATGGGATTCGCGCGCGAGGCGGCCGATCGCATTCTTTTCATGGATCAGGGCCAGATCATCGAAGACGCAAGGCCGGCCGATTTTTTCGCCGCGCCGAAAAGCGAGCGCGCACGGACCTTTCTCGAACAGATACTTTCGCATTGAGCGGCTCAAGTCGGTCGCCCCCAAGCTGTGCCGACCCACTTAATCATGTCATTTCATAAGCAAGCCGAGGGAGGGGCCAGCCGGCTCCTTGTGCGAAAAGGCTCAGGCCGGAAAAAAAATTTCAAAATTGATGAGGGGTAGAGCTTTGGGGTGCGTATCTAATAGGTATCGTGCGCCCGGAATTTCCTTCATAACTAATTGATATGATTCAATAAATTCCTATTGACCTGTATATACATTTGATGCTCTCTGAGGGGAATCAGCCAACCATCAGGGGGTTTCGCTATGATGACCAGGACAATTTTGCTCGCCAGCGCCGCAGCGGTCGCCACTTTTGCAACACCCGCGCTCGCGCAGAGCGGTGCCGCGACACAGTCACCTGCCGCCGAGGATGCTCCGAACGGATCGGACATCGTCGTGACCGGCTCGCGTATTCGCCGCCAGGACCTCGCGGGCGTCGGCCCGGCGACCGTCGTGTCGGCCGAGCAGATCGAGAACACCGGCGTCGTCAATATCGAGACGGTGCTGCAGCGCCTCCCCGCCAATGCGGGCTTCGCGGGCAACCAGACCTCGGCTTATTGGGCGAACAACGGCTATGGCACGGCGCAGGTGAACCTGCGCGGTCTCGGCATCAAGCGCACCCTCGTGCTGCTCAACGGCCGCCGCCTCGTCGCGGGCGGCACCGGGGCGAACTCCTCGCCCGACCTCAACATGATTCCCGTCGCGGCGCTCGCACGCACCGATGTGCTCAAGGACGGCGCCTCGGCAATCTATGGCGCCGACGCGATGGCGGGTGTCGTCAACCTTGTAACGCGCACCGACTATGAAGGTCTCGGTCTCAGCGTCCGGCAGGGGATCACCGAAAAGGGCGACGGGTCGGATTTCACCGCCGATCTTTTGTGGGGCATCCGCAACGATCGTGGCGGCTTCATGGCGGCGGTCACCTATCAGAAGACCAAGGCGGTCAACATGGCGACACGCGCGCCCTGCTCGCTCGCCGAAACGACGCCGGGCCAGTTGTCGTGCGTCAACAGCGCCTCGACGATTGGCGGTCGCGCGGTGCTGCCCAATGGTCAGCAGATCAACTTCAATCAGGTGCTGGGCGGCAACGGCAATTTCTTCGAGCCCTACAGCGCGGCGAAGCACAATTTTAACTCGAACCCGTTCCTGAACGCAGTGAGCCCCGTCGAGCGCGTCAGCACGGCGTTTTTCGCCGACTATGATCTGACCGACAATATCGAGGCATTCGGCGAATTCCTGTATACCTTCCGCAAGTCGAACCAGATTGCGACGCCGGGAACCCTGCGCAATCTGGCGATTTCGGCAAGCAACCCGACCAACCCCACGGGTCAGAACATCGTTCTTATCCAGCGCCGCCTTGCCGAGCCCGGCCCGCGCCAGTTCTTCCAGGAAACCGATACCTGGCAGGGTACTTTCGGTCTGCGCGGCAAACTGTCGAACGACTGGGGCTGGGAAGTCGCGGGGGCCTTTGGCCGCAACACAGCGGTTGATGGTTCGACCAACATCGCCAATCTCGAGCGCGTCGCGAATTCGCTCGATACGACCAAGTGCAGCCTCGCGGCCGGTGCGACGATCCCCTGCGCCGACTATCTTGGCTTCGGCGACCTGACGCCGCAGGTTCTCGACTATATCCTCTTCACGTCGCGCGATCGCGGCGGGAACGAGCTCGCGACGGTTACGGCCGACATCAATGGCGATCTGTTTAAGCTGCCTGCAGGTCCCGTCTCCTTCGCAGCAGGTCTCGTCTATCGCAAGGAGAAGGGTTGGCGCGACCCCGATCCGTTGACGGTGCTCGGTATCGCGAACACCAACCAGCAGGATCCGATTTCGGGAACGAGCACCGCGAAGGAAGCCTATATCGAGCTGTCGGTGCCCGTTCTAGCCGACACACCCTTCTTCCAGTCGCTTACCCTTGACGGCGCGGTTCGCTACTCGAACTACGACCTGTTCGGCAGCGACTGGAACTACAAAGGGAGCGTCGACTGGGTCATCAATGACAGCTTCCGCCTGCGCGGCACTTACGGCACGGGCTTTCGCATTCCGAATGTCCCCGAATTGTTCGGCGGCGTCTCCGAGGGCAATCTGACCACCACCGACCCTTGCTCGCGTTATGCGACCAGCGGCAATGCGACGCTGATCGCCAATTGTCAGGCGTCGGGCGTTCCGGCCAATTATGTTCAGCTCGGTACAACGATCCTGACGACCGTCGGCGGCAATGAGAATCTGAAACCCGAAAGCTCTACGACCTGGACGGTCGGCACGGTGATCACGCCCAAGGGGCTCGTGCCCGGCCTGTCGCTCACGGCGGACTGGTTCGATATCAAGATCAAGGATGCCATCCGCGCCATTCCCGGGTCGACCAAGCTCAGCATCTGCTATGCGAGCCAAAATCTCTCGCATCCCTTCTGCGACGATTTCACGCGCAGCACGCTGACCGGCGAAGTTACCTTCCTTTCGGCGCAGCCGATCAACACCGGTCGTGAGGAAATGAACGGCCTCGACCTCGGCCTCGTTTACAACAACAATATCGGCAGCGTGAACGTCTCGCTCGACGTCAACCTGACCTATCTCAACAAATATGTCGTCCTTCCCTTCCCGGGTGGCGCACCGATCGATTTCGATGGTTTCATCGGCGGCGGCAACGGCGGTTATCCGAAGTGGCGCGGCTATGGCGTGCTAACCGCTGAAAAAGATGGTGTCAGCGCGACTTGGTCGACGCAGTGGATCGGCAAGGCGACCGACTTTAATGCGGCTCCCGGAGAGATCGGCTACAGCACGCCGAATGTCTTCTATCACAACCTCCAGGTCGCCTATGAGATTGACGAGAAGACGCGCTTCCAGCTTGGTGTCGACAACCTCTTCGATCGCAAGGCCCCCTATATCCAGAGCTTCACCGATGCGAACACCGACACGATGACCTACGACCTGCTCGGCCGGCGCTTCTATGTCGGTTTCCGCACCGCCTTCTGAGGAATTGGGAGATGGCAATCCGTTGGCCGCTGCTCGTTCGGCGAACGCATAAATGGCTGGCGCTGGTCGTGGGCATCCAGGCTTTGCTCTGGACGTTGACCGGCTTCTACATGGTGGTCGTTCATATCGACACCATCCACGGCGATCATCTGGTGCGCTCCCCGGTGGCCCAGCCCTTCGACCTCGACGGCCTCGCAGCGCCGTCGAAGGTCGTCGCGGCTGCGCCGGGGGTGTCCGAAATCCGTCTCCAGCGCTTTTTCGGCCAACCGGTCTGGCGCGCCGAGACCCCTGAAGGCGCGCGCCTGTTCGACGCGCGTTCGGGTGCGCCGCTGCCTGCCCTGACCGAGTCCCAGGTCCGCGAACAGGCACGGCGCATCTACACCGGTGACGGCAAGATCGTCTCAGTGCGACTTTTGACCGAGGCACCTCAGGAAATGCAGGCGCGCAGGCCGCCCTATTGGCAGGTCGAGTTCGAAGGCTGGAACCGCCCGACGCTCTATCTTTCGCCGACGACCGGTGAGCTCATTTCGCGCCGCCACGCATTGTGGCGCGTGTTCGACTTCGCGTGGATGCTCCACATCATGGATTATGAAGAGCGGACTGACGTCAACAACCCGTTGCTGCGCATCGCGACCTGGAGCGTCTTTGCCATGGCACTGACCGGTGCGTGGCTGCTGATCTGGTCCTTCAAACGCCGCAAGAGGAAGCAGGCATGAAACGCATCCGGCTGACGCCGCTCTTTTTTCGGCGCATCCACAAATGGGTGGGGCTCATCCTGGGTCTCCAGTTCCTGCTCTGGGCGCTCAGCGGTTCGGTGATGGCGCTGCTCGACAAGGACAAGGTCGGCGGTCACGGCGGCGGCATGTCGCATGCGCATGCCTTACCCGCGGGAGAGTATTTCGACATCGCCGGCCTGCCGCGCGGTGAGCCCGTCACCGGGGTGGTTTTGCGCGATCTTGGCGTCCGACCGATCTACGAACTCCGCACCACCAAGGGCGTGCGGCTGGTCGATGCTACGAGCGGCGAGGATATTCGCGTCGATGAGGGGATGGCCCGCGAAGTCGCGTCGATGATGAACGAGGCACCAATCCGCAAGGTGAGCGTGATTGCGAAGCCAAACCTGGAATCACGCGACCATGAAGGTGCGATGTGGCGCGTCGACTTTGCCGACGCCGAGAATAGCAGCGCCTATGTCTCGCTCGACACGGCGCGCTTCCTCGTGATGCGCGGCGATACCTGGCGGACCTGGGATTTCTTCTGGATGCTCCACAACATGGATTATGTGAACCGGAAGAGCTTCAACCACCCGTTGATCATCTTCGTCGCTTTCGGGGCGCTGTGGCTTTCGGGGACCGGTTTCTATCTGCTCTTCAAAAGCTTCAGCCGCGCCGATTTTCGCTGGCTGCGCCGTCGCCGCAAGCCCGTCGTTACCCGCAGCACGGCCTGACGCGTCAGTCGTCGACCGAAAAGGCGGCGGAAAGCTCGAAGCGCGTGCCGGGATGGGAGAGCCAGGCGTGCGACACCAGCCGACCGTTGCTCCAGGTCCGCCGGGTCATGCGCAGAACCGGTTCCCCCTCGTTGAGACCAAGCATGCCGCGCGTGCGCGCGTCGGGCATTTCCGCGCGGACGCGGTGTTCGACCCGCTCGAGCGGCGCGGTGCGCGTCAAATATTCGTTCGGCGTCAACTGCGTGAAATCGAGCGTGCCATAATCCGGCGCGGCAGACGCAAGCACGAACCGCTCTTCGAGCTGGATCGGGAACTCGGCCTCGTGGTGGACGATGATCGAGTGGAAGATTTTCGTGCCCACCGGCACCTCCAGCAACACGGCGGTTTCGGCGCTGGCCTTCTCCTCGACATTCTGGATGACTCTCGCCCGGTAGTCATGACCGCGTCCGCGAATTTCCTCGGCGATATTCCGGATCTCGATCATATGGCCGATCGGCTTTGGCTCGGCGATGAACGAGCCACTGCCTGCGCGGCGGACGATGATACCTGCCGATTGCAATTCGCGAAGCGCCCGGTTCGCCGTCATGCGCGAGACGTCGAATTGCCCGACCAGATCGGCTTCCGACGGCACGCGGTCTCCCGGTTTCAAACGGCCTTCGCGGATAGCATCATGGATGCTTTGCTTAATCGCTGCGTAGCGCGGTGGGGCATCCGGGGAAGCGCCGTCGGCAGACCGCTGGGCGCTGTTCGAGTTCAGTCGAGGCATAAGATCCATCACCCGTCTATACAGGTGAAACCATTCAGATTCCAAGCGTTCCGACGTGAATTTCCGTTAGGCTCCTTCCAAAGTCATATGACTGCAAGAAACGATTTGCGGCATCGGGGCGACTGGTGCCTGATGCCACCGATTTGTGACGCAAGTCATCTCGCCAAATGACTATTGGGCTTGCCCATGCCGGCCAAAAGCTCGGCTACCTTGAGTGAAGCTCGGCGATTAATCAGGGCCTGCTGATGCTGTGGGCAGCGGCGGAAGCTCGTTCAGGAATTCGCGGATGCCAGGCGCCAGGCATCGAGCGAAATCCTCGGCTGTCACGATCGCATCCGACATTGCTGCCGCAGCCAGCTTGCCGTGCGGCAGCAGGTCAGCGAGCTGCTCCGCTAACGCTTGTGGATGCCTCTCGTCCATTCCTGGAATAATCAGCGTCGGCATTGCTATAGCTGCGAGTTCGCTGACGCCGCGGAAGGCGCGGTCATCACCTATTGCCGCGGCAGCCGCAATGCTGGCCGCATTGCTTCGCGGAATCGCGTCGTGAACCATCTCGCGAATGACTGGCGCCAAATTGGGCAGTATTGGCGCCCAGGCCGCATAAAGCCCTTCCTCGCGGACGCGCGCCGCGAACTCTCTCATAAATGCCGTTTCAGCTACTTTGGCCTCGTCGTCTTCGATGTCTTCAACGCTGATCAAAATGGCCGCTCTCACTCTCTCCCGATGGGCGAGTGCGGTTCGCAAAGTGATCGTGGCGCCGAGCCCCGCACCGCCGACAATGGCGGAATCTGCCTTCAGGTGATCGAGAAGCGCGATCACGTCGGCTGCGTAGGACGCCCAGGTGTGTTTCGCTTCCTCGCTGCAAAGGGACCGGCCATAGCCACGGACATCGGGCAGCAGTACCGCATGCCGGTCGCACAGCTGGCGCGCCAAGGGTATCAAACTTTGGTGATCAGGGCCGCCGCCATGCATGAGCACAACGACGTTGGCGGTCGGCAGCCTGCGATAGGGATCTACAAGCGCAGCAAAGAGCGGCCAGCCGTCAGGTCCGGAATAGGTTATGTCGATTATGTCGGTCCGCATGCTAACCGCCACGAGCTGCCGAGAGGATGATCGCACCGTCATCCGAAAGACCATTTAATCGGGCTATATCAAGCAGCCTCTCCAGATCGTCGCGCAATCCGCAAGGCTCCGGGATCTCGTGAAGCCTCTGTCTGGCCGATAATTCGATTTGGGAAACGGAGAGGGGCACGAGAAAAAGCCTACAAGAATAGTCGATCTTGAAGCCGGCGGTCAGAAATGGGGCGGCGAGATCAGCTGGCTGGGGGCAGGGATTGTGCACAAGACCGGCCCGGCGGTCTATTACCTTTATCCATTCGTCATATAGCTGTGCTGCCAGCTGCGATGGAATGGCCGCATCGTACCAGCAATCCAGCACCACGACACCCAAACGTGCGACCCGGATTGCCTCCTGAAGCCCCCTATGAAGGTTTTCAAGATGATGCGCGGCGTATTCCAAAGTCACCACATCAAAGCTTTGATCCGGGAATGGAAGTGCCTCTGCTCGTCCGAGGTGTATTTCCAGACCTAGCGCGCGGCCTTTCTCTACGGCCTCTTCCTCCGGGTCTATGCCGACGCAGTGGGCGACATCGGCTTCGCTGAATAGCTGCAGCGAAGCACCATTGCCGCACCCTACATCCAGTATCGACGACGGCTTGAAGGCGAGCACGCGCGATAGGAATTCTTTGCGATACTCCCCGTGCGGGCGAGGCATTTCTTCCGGCTCTCGCTGTTCGACCATCTTCAACGACATCTGCAACTCCACCTGATGGCGTCTGGTAGGCAATCCGCGTTACGTCGGATATATGCTAGCATGACAAGTAATATTCTGAATCGGACATGTTGTGACAATTGCCGAAGGCGGGGCCGATGCCCTTTCAGTAGACCGTTCGGTATTTCCGGCGGGGTTCAGGGGCACGTGGCATGTTCACCCTGCCGCACAGCTCATCTATCCTAGCCGCGGTGTGATGATCCTCGAAACGGCGGCTGGATGCTGGGTGGTGCCGCCCCAGCAAGCCTGCTGGCTCCCTTCCAATGAAAATCACCGCGTGCAAACTTCAGCTGGCTTCGAAATGCTCAGCGTTTACTGTCGCGGCAGCGTGCTCCGCCGGCTGCCCGAGGCTCCCGGTGTCGTTGCGGTGAGTGGCCTCCTGCGCGAGTGCATCTTTGCCCTCGAAAAGGCAGCGCCGCGCTCCCGGCGCGTCAGTTTGGCGATCTTGTTCTCCCAGGAAGTGTCCGTCGAAATTGCGCCATCCCTATTCGTCCCTCAACTGCGGTCCTCGCGTCTCAGAAAAATCGAGACCGCTCTCTCGCGGGAGCCGGGGAATGACAAACCATTGTCGGAGTGGGCGAGCGAATTGGGCGCGAGCAGCAGGACCCTGGCTCGCGCATTCGAGCGTGAAGCGAATATGACTTTTACAGATTACAGAAGACAGGCGCGACTTCGGGCCGCCCTGGTTCGCTTGGCCGAAGGAGAGCCCATAACCAATATCGCCCTGGATTTGTCATTTGGCTCGGCCAGCAATTTCATCCGTATGTTCCGTCAGGCGACCGGCGTCACCCCGGGGAAGTATTTCCAAAGCCAGTCCAAGCGGAGGTAGATGGTCGAATTTCGGCGCGCCGCTAACTGCGGCTTGCGATCTGAATTCAAGCTTCCCTCCAAAATCGCGTAACCCTGTCCCATCTAGGCTGCCTTGCGAATTGGTGCCTCCTGTCGATCGAGGAACTCGGAGAGAGCCGCCTTCCGCGATGCGCGATCGAGCGAATACGCACGCTGCTTGAAGATTCTTCCGTCGAGCAGGGCGGCAATGTAGCCGGCCAGTGTGTCGGCCGCCATAATCAACGCCGCGTCCAGGACATGGATATATTTGCTCGTTACCGATCCCTTCGCATGACCCATAAGGGCGGCGATGGTGACCTCGGTGAAGCCCAGGTCATTACCGATGCTGGCGAAGCTGTGGCGCAGAACATGCGCAGTGACGCCTTCGAGGGGCGAGCCCAGGAATATCTCGTCCCAATGGTTTGGAAAGCCGCCAAATGCCGTGTCCTCACCGCGCGGGCCAGGAAACACATATGTGCCATTGTCTTCGCTTTGATGCTGCTCGAGGAATTCTACAACCGGCAGGCCGACAGGGCGGACCGACTTTCCTTCCTTGCTCTCGGAGAGGCGAAGGCAACTTCCGTCGATATCGACATCGCACCATTTGAGATTGATAATCTCACCGCGTCGGCAACCTGTAAGTGCGATTTGCCGGATGATATCGATCGTCGGGCCGAACTTCTCGATTTGCGCAGCGGCCTTGAGCATGCGGCCAAGAATTCGATACTCGCCGTCGTTGAGACGCCGCGAACGGACATTGTCTTTGGGACGCTTGATGCCATGCGCGGGATTGCTGTCGATGATGCCGAGATCGACGGCATAGGTCAGTATTCCGCCAATCAACCCCAGCGTCCGAGCCGCCGTGCCTGGCCCGCCCCGCACATTGGCGCGGCCGCGGAGCTTTTTGGTCTTGATGAAGGCTTTGGTCTTCCCCGCCATGATATCGCGCATGGCTTTCGTGAGGATCGCCTTAGTGAGGTCTTTGACCCGGCGGGATCCGAGGAGCGGGATGACGTGCCGTTCGATCCGGCCCAGATCGATGTCGACGGTCGATTGCTTCTTTGGGCGGCCCCCTTTGCCCAGAATGAGTCCATCCCTGAGATCCTGCATGTAGAGCTCGCATAGCTCCTTCATCGACATCGCTTTGTTGAGTTCGGCCCGTTCTTCGGCAGGGTCCTCACCTTGAGCAACCCTACCGAGCTGGGACTTGGCCTCCCGCCTGGCAGTTTCCGGAGTCCAGACTCCGTGGATGCCGATCGTGTAACGACGCGAGCGGCCTCCGGCGCGATACTGAATGAGGTAGCTGCGCTTGCCGGTGGGGAATATCCGGAGCCCGAAGCCAATTAGTTCATCGTCCCAGAGGACATAATCTTTCGTCTCTGCTACAGCTGCATCGACAACGCGCTTGGTCAGTTTGACCATCGAGCCTACTCCCGTTTGGCCCGGTTTTCGCGTAAGCACCACGTAAGCACGCGGAAGGAAATCAGGGCGAATTCAAGGTTACGGCAGCGCAGATCGACAAATCAAGAATAGCGTTTTATTATAGTGGCTTAGGCTAGAAAAACTTGCTCTGGCGTAGGCTGGCGCAAACATGCTAGTACCCCCTCCGAAGGCAGAGGCCAGGGGTTCGAATCCCTTCGGGTGCGCCATTTTCCTTTATATTTCAATCAAATGACGGGATTTCGACAAGGGGTTCGGGCGCCCGGATTTGCCGGGTAAGCATCGCGCTCGCGTAGCGGGGCTGTTGCAGGTTGAATTCATCCGGTCGCGGATCGAATCGACGCAAGCCCTGCTCCATATTCCGGCGCTTGGGAATCATCCTGAAGACCGCCGGCGATCGCCCCCTGTCTTCACCAAAGCGCGCGGTGTCCACCGGCGATACCCCGAAAGACCAGCTGCGATCGACCGAGCTAATCTGCGCATCGATCAAGCGCGCCTTTGGTTTGGACCCTCTCAGGTCCTTCCCATAGGAATTGCCGCAACAAGGTCGCCGCGGGCGGCCGTGGCGGCGATCACAAAGGAGAGGCTTGATGGATCCGGTGGCAATGGCGCAGACGTTGGGGGCAGGCTTGCTTTCCTTTCCCGTGACGCACTTCGATGCGGATGGTCGCTTCGATGAGGCGCCCTATCGCGAGCATTGCGCATGGATGCTGGAGCATGAATTGACAGGCCTGTTCGCCGCAGGCGGGACGGGGGAATTTTTCTCGCTGACCCCGACCGAGGTCGTCGATGTCGTCCGTGCCGCCGTGGCCGAGGGGCAGGGCAAGGTGCCCGTCATTTCGGGCTGCGGTTATGGCACGGCGATTGCGGTCGAGATCGCGCGCGGGGCCGAAAAGGCCGGAGCCGATGGCCTGCTGCTGCTGCCGCCCTATCTGGTCGGGTCGAAGCAGGAGGGTCTCGCGGCGCACGTCGAAGCGGTGTGCAAGGCTACCGGGCTGGGTGTCATCGTCTACAACCGCGACAATGCGATCCTCGACGACGAAACATTGGCGGGCCTTTGCGATCGCAACCCGAACCTCGTCGGATTCAAGGACGGTGTCGGCGACATCGAGCTGATGACGCGCGTCTATGCCCGCATGGGCGACCGCCTGACCTATATCGGCGGGCTCCCGACCGCCGAGACCTTCGCGACGCCCTACCTCACCATGGGCGTAACCACCTATTCGTCGGCGATCTTCAACTTCATGCCCGAATGGGCGCTCGACTTTTACAAGTCGGTGCGCGCTGGCGACCAGGCCGAGGTGATGAACAAGCTTCGCCAGTTCGTGCTGCCCTATATTGCGCTTCGCAACCGCGGTCGCGGCTATGCCGTATCGATCGTCAAGGCCGGGTGCCGCGTCGTCGGACGCGATGCCGGACCGGTGCGCTCGCCGCTGACCGATCTCAGCGCGGCGGAGGAGCAGGAGTTGCGCGCGCTGATCGAGCGCGCGTCGCCAAAGGCTCTTTCAGCGGCGGCCTGACGGGATTAGGCTGGGCCATGTTCGAACTCAGCCAGCTTCGCTGCTTCGTCGCCGCCGCCGAGGAACTTCACTTCGGTCGCGCCGCGCAGCGGCTCAACATGACCCAGTCGCCCCTCAGCCGGCAGATCCAGCTGCTCGAACGAATCCTCGACGTGACCTTGCTCGAACGCACGAGCCGCAACGTGTCGCTGACGCCCGCCGGCCGTGTGTTCCTGATCGAGGCACGGCGGATCGTGCGGCTCGCAGAAAGTGCGTCGCTGTCGGCACGCCGCGTGGCCAAGGGAGACGCCGGCAAGGTCGGTATCGGCTTCACCGCCGTGTCGGGCTATACGCTCGTCCCGCGTATCGTGACGCAGGCGCGAGCGACGCTTCCGAATATCGAACTCGAACTGCGCGAGATGGTGACCAGCGACCAGACCGACGCGCTGCTCACCGGTCTGATCGATATCGGTTTCGTGCGCCCGCCGGTCGAGCGCGGCGAGTTCAATTCGGTGCTGGCGCTCAGCGAACCGCTCGTCGTCGCGCTGCCGCTCGGCGATCCGCGTCAGGCGAAGTCCGTCCTCGAACCCGCCGACCTCGATGACCAGCCGCTGATCATGTATTCGCGTCAGGGCGCGGGCTATTTCCACGATCTGCTTGCGCGCCTGTTCGACGAGGCGGGCGTTGCGCCCCACTATGTCCAGCATGTGACGCAGATCCATTCGATGCTGGGGCTGGTGCGCGCGGGGCTGGCTGCCGCGGTGGTGCCGCGGTCGGCGATGGGGCTGCACCCCGACGATGTGCAGTTTCGCGAGCTCACGACGACGCCCGAACAACCGGTCGAACTCTACATGGCCTGGCGCCGCGACAACGCCAATCCGGCGACCGAACCGATGCGCCGGCTGTGCATGGAGGTCATGGCCGCGTGATCGCGCGCCGCCACCTGATGGCGGGCGCGGGAGCGGCGATGCTGCTGCCGTCAGCGGCGTGGACAAAGGGCACAGATCCGGTCGCGACGATGCGTTATGGCCGCGTAAGGGGGCTTCGCGAGCAGGGCGTACTGACGTTTCGCGGCATCCGTTACGGCGCCGACACCGCGCCGCGCCGCTTTGAACGCGCCCTGCCGCCGACGCCCTGGCGCGGGATCGTCGATGCGACCGCTTATGGCGCCGCTGCACCGCAGACGAAGGCAAGTGAGCCCACAAGCGAGGACTGCCTGTTTCTCAACATCTGGACCCCGGCGCTCGATGGCGCGCGGCGGCCGGTGATGGTCTATCTGCACGGCGGCGCGCACGCGCACGGGTCGGGATCGGACCCGCTCTACGATGGCGGCAATCTCGTCCGGCGCGGCGATGTCGTCGTGGTGACGCTCAACCACCGGCTGGCGGCGCTCGGTTACGCTTATCTCGCACGGCTCGGCGGGCCGGCGGAGTCGGGCAATGTCGGCAATCTCGACATCATCCTCGCGCTCCAATGGATCCGCGACAATATCTCGGGCTTCGGCGGCGATCCGGGCCGCGTGATGATCTTCGGTCAGTCGGGCGGCGGCGCAAAGGTCGTCACGCTGATGGCGATGGAAGAAGCACGCCCGCTGTTCCACAGCGCCGCGACGATGAGCGGCCAGCATGTCACGGCGGCCGGCCCGAACCATGCAACCGGGCGGGCGAAGGCGTGGATGGCAAAGGCCGGCGCGGCATCGTTCGACGCGCTGCGCACGCTGCCGGTCGAACGGCTGGTCGCGGCGATGGGCATGACCGATCCGATTGAAGGAAAGGGCGAGATCAGCTTCACCTCGACGCTCGACCATCATGTGCTGAAGCGCCATCCCTTTTACCCCGGCGCGCCGCGCGAGGCGGCGTCGATCCCGCTGATCGTCGGCAACACGCATGACGAGACAGGGCTGTGGATCGCTGCGACGCTGAAGCTCGGCGACACCGACTGGGCCAACCTGCCCGCGCGGCTGGAGCGGGAGATCGTCAAGGACGTCGACCCGGTGTGGCTCGTCGAGCGCTATCGCGCGCTCTATCCCGATCGCTCGCCGGGGCAGATATTGCTCGCGGCGTCGACCGCGGCGCGGTCATGGCCCGGGCATCTGATCCAGGCCGAGGAGCGCGCGCGGATCGGCGCGCCGACGTGGATGTATCAGCTCGATTTTCCTTCGCCCGAGGCCGGCGGCGTGCTTGGCGCGTTCCACACGCTCGATATCGGGCTGGTGTTCGACAATGTGCAGCTTGCCGGGGCGCGCACCGGAAACAGTCCGCAGGTGCGCAAGCTGGCCGGACAGATGGCCGATGCCTTTATTCGCCTCGCACGGGACGGCGATCCCAATGGCGGGTCGCTGCCCCCATGGCCGCATTATGACCTCGACGCGCGCGCAACGATGATCTTCGACCGCGACATTCGCGTCGAGAAGGACCCGCGCCGCGCCGAGCGCGAACTGCTGTCGGTCGCGCCCTATATCAAGCCGGGCGGTTAACCCTGGCGATCCCAGGGAAAGGCGAGGGTGGGGCGATTGGCGTAACGCGCCATCGCCAGTTTGAAACGCATCCCGCAGCCGGGTTCGAGGCGGAGCGCGAAATGCCGCCCGCCGACATGCTGCTTGCCGCCTTCCCATGCGATGGTGTCGATCCGGTGTTCGGCATAAGCGCCGCCCTGCACGATCAGGTTGCGCGCTGTCGTGCCGGTGTTGACCAGCGTGACCTCGGTCTGCGTGTCTCCGAGGCTGTGTACGAGCGCGGCGATATCCTCGGGAACGCCGGCGCGGCGGCGGTCGGCATCGAAATAGCGCAGCCGGCAGTGGAGCGGCACGCCGCCCTGCGGCGCGGTGGTCGGCGACCAGGGCGGGCGGGCGATGTGGAGGCCGCCCGTCATCGTCTGGATCAGCGCTCTGGCGGCGGCGGGGTTGATGGCGAGCGTCCAGTCGGCCAGCCGCTCGCCGGGTGTCGTCTTGTCGGCCTCGGCCACCGTGGCGCGTTTTGCCACATGGTCGAGGTCGGCCTGCAACGCATGTTCGGGGTAGCCGGCATTGCGTCCTTCCAGAAAGTCGATCCACGGATGGCTGCCCGCCGCTTCGCGGTCGGCGGCTTCCTGCGTCGCGTACCAGATTTCGAAGCCGTTGGTGCGATAGGGGCCGGGCTTCCACCCGTACCAGCCGTCGGCATTGTGCATCGTCGGGGCGGACATCACGCCGTCGACCAGCTTGCTCTCCTCGTTGATACGCATGTTCATCTCGCGCCAGAGGCGCAGATAGTCGCGGTCGCCCGAGAGCAGCAGGGCGTTGAAGAAGGTGGTGATCGATCGCGGTACGCGGTTGCGGTTCTCACGCTCGCCGGTCTGCGGCACGACGGGCGAGAATCCCCAGCCATAGACGCCCTGCCACCAGTCGGCGCCGACGCGACCATCGGCGCCGACGCGGCTCGGCAGGATGCCGCCATTGGCGCGGGCGCGTTCGGCCCACGCGGTCAGATAGTCGAGCGCCCATGTCCGGAAGCGATCGCCCGCGCCGAGCGCATAGGCGTTGAGGCCCAGCGTCGTGGCTTGCAGGTTCAGCGGATTGTCGCCGACGACGTCGCCATATTCGGCATAATGCGCGAGGAACTGGCCGTAATCATCCTCGCCATGTTCGAGGTGGAAGGGGGCGGCGTCGAACGGGTCGCCCGCCCAGTCGAGCGCGGTGACGGGTCCCGGTGCCGGTCCGCGGCTGCCGTTCATCAGGCTGCGCATCACGCAGTGCTTCGGGTCGTAATTGGCGACCGACGTGTCGCGGCCGGTGTAGAAATCGGCGAACCGCCGCGTGCGATCAAGGAGCTTGCGATCGCGCGGCGCGCTCATCCCCATGACGTTGAAGCTCGTCAGTCCCTCGGCATTATGCTGCCAGTCCATGCGGACGGGGAATTCGCGGTAATACATGCCCTGCCGCGCGATCGCGACATCGATCGTCCGCGCGGCGGTATATTGGCGGATATGGCCGTCCCAGAAGCGCTGCGCGAGGGCGAGCATTTTGTCGGGGGCGCCGAGCGCGTGGAGCGTCACCCAGTCGTTCGTCGCTTCGGCCGCATCGTCGGGGCCGTCATTGGCACCCCAGCGCGCGAAAATCTTCAGGGCATCGTTCGCATCGACATATTTGGCATAAAAGGCCTCGCACGCCGCTGCATTGGCCGCGAGCAGCCGGCGCTGGAGCGTGGCCCAGCGGGGCGCCGGCATCGGGGTCGCGATCCGGATCGGCCGGCCGGCGGGTCTGGCCAGCGCCGCGGGCGCCGCGAGAATGGCGCCGCCCGCGGCAAGGAACGTCCGGCGCGAAAAGGTCATGCAGTCAGTTCCAGCCGTCGGATCGGGCCGACGATCCACGCATAGGCGACGATGGTGAGCAGGCAGTGGACCGCGACGAAGGCAAGCGCGAGGTCGAACGATCCGGTCGCGGCGACGATATAGCCGACGACGATCGGAGTCACGATACCGGCGATGTTGCCGAACATGTTGAACACCCCTCCCGACAGACCCGCAAGCTGTTTCGGCGCGACATCGGCCATCACCGCCCAGCCGAGCGAAGCGACCCCTTTGCCGAAAAAGGCTATTGCCATCAATGTGATGACGACCCATTCCTCTTCGGCCCAGACGCAGGCCAGGATGGTCGTCGCCAGCAACATGCCGACGACTAGCGGCGTCTTGCGCGCCTTGTCCAGATTGCCGCTGGTCTTGAGGATGCGGTCGGAAATCACCCCGCCGGCAAGCCCTCCGACGAACCCGCACGCGGCGGGCAGCGCGGCGGCAAAGCCCGCCTCCATGATGTTGAGGCCGCGTTCCTTGACCAGATAGATCGGAAACCAGGTGACGAAGAAATAGGTCAGCACATTGATGCAATATTGGCCAAGATAGATGCCGAGCATCATCCGGTTCGACAGCAGCAACCGGAAGTTGGGCCACGAGAAGGCGGGGGCGGTCTTGCTGCGATCTTCCATCGAGACCTGTCCGCCGCCCTCGCGGATATGATCGAGCTCGGCCTTGTTGACACGCGGATGGTTGTCAGGCCCGTGGATCTGGCTGACGAACAGCAGCGCGGCGAGAATGCCGAGCGCGCCCATCGTCCAGAACACCGAGCGCCAGCCATGTTCGTGAACGAGCCAGCCCATCAGCGGCGCAAAGGCGACAAGCGAGAAATATTGGGCGCTGTTGAAGATCGCCGAAGCGGTACCACGCTCCGCGCCGGGGAACCATGCCGCGACGAGGCGGGCGTTGCCGGGAAAGGAGGGCGCTTCGGCGAGGCCGACGAGGAAACGCAGCAGGAAGAGTGTCGCGACCGCGGTGAGGCCGGGGATCAGGCCGACGAATCCCTGTGCCGCGGTGAACAGCGACCAGATCAGGATAGCCGAGGCATAGACTTTTTTCGTCCCGAAGCGGTCGAGCAATGCACCGCCCGGGATCTGCGCCAGCGCGTAGGCCCATGCGAAGGCAGAGAGAATATAGCCCGTCTGGATGGCGCTGAGCCCCAGCTCACGCGACGCTTCCTCCCCGGCAATCGAGAAGGTTGCGCGATCGGCATAGTTGATCGTGGTGATAATGAAGATCAGCGCGATGATCCAATAGCGCGTTCTCGTCGGTTTTTCGGCGTCGTGGATCATGATCCTCTCCCTGTCGACCGGAAGCGCTCGCGGCTTTTGCGGTCATGCGAGAGGCTAGCGGCTGCGCTTCCGGGGGTCCAAGCCGATTGTTGCAACGATTCAGCCAAATCATAGCTGGATCGCGATCGAAAGTGCTGATTTTCCGGAATCGGTGCGTGATCGGCAATGATTCATGCTGGATTGAGGTTGGCCTTATCGCGAACTTTGGCGTTAGCCTTGTGCCATTCTAACCGACGACTTGCCGCGTGACGGCAAGCAGGGAGAGGGGATTACCAATGGCTACTTCCGCAATGTGCAAGATCAAGACCGGCCTTTTTGCAGGCTCGGCGGCTTTTGCCATTCTCTGTCCGACCATGGCGTATGCGCAGGAAGAAGCGGCGAGCGTCGCCGGGCAGGAAGGCGCAGCCGATGCGACCGACGCAGGCGCCGAAGGCGATATCGTCGTCACCGGCTTTCGCCAGAGCCTGACCAGTGCGCTGAACATGAAGCGCAACGAAACCGCCTCGATCGACGCGATCAAGGCCGAGGACATCGCGGAATTTCCCGATCTCAACCTTGCCGAGTCCCTCCAGCGCATCCCGGGCGTCGCGATCAGCCGCGTGAACGGCGAAGGCCGCAACATCTCGGTCCGCGGCCTTGGTCCCGAATATACGCGCGTGCGCATCAACGGCATGGAAGCGATCGGTACCAGCGGCGGCACCGACAATTCCGGCGGCGTCAACCGCGGCCGCGGTTTCGACTTCAACATCTTCTCCTCCGACCTGTTCAACAGCCTCGCGGTACGCAAGACCGCGAGCGCCGACGTCGAGGAGGGCTCGCTCGGCGCGACCGTCGACCTGCAGGTCGCGCGCCCGTTCGATTTCAAGAAATCGACCGCCGTGCTGTCGGTTCAGGGCAGCTACAATGATCTCGCGCGCAAGCTGACGCCGCGCTTCTCGGGCCTCGTCACGGTTTCCAACCCCGACGAGACGTTCGGCGTGCTCGTATCGCTCGCTTATGAAGAGCGCCGCCTGCGTGAAGAAGGCGCGAACATCACCCGCTGGACCTATGGCGGCTTCAACGGCGGCTTCAGCCCGCTTTCGACGCTGCAAGGCTATACCCCGGCACAGATCAACAACAGCAGCAACCTCGACACGGCGCTGTTCCATCCGCGCATCCCGGGCCTCGTCAGCTACGATATCCGCCAGAAGCGGCTTGGCGCCGCGGTGTCGGTCCAGTTCCGTCCGTCGGACAGCACGCTGATTTCGATCGACGGCCTCTATTCGCGCCTCGACGGTACCCGCGCCGAAAGCCAGTTCCAGGCGATCAGCTTCAGTCGGTCGGGCAGCGGCAAGCCGCAGACGATCATCCGGTCGGGGGTTGTCGACGCGAACAACAACATCATCAGCGGCACCTTCGACAATGTCGATCTGCGCACCCAGTCGCGTTACGACGTGCTGAAGACCGATTTCCACCAGCTCACCGGCAACATCGAACAGGAGTTCGGCGACAAGCTCAAGTTCACGGGCCTCGTCGGCTATTCGAAGTCGGCCTTCCGCAACCCGGTGCAGACGACGGTGACGATCGACGCGGCGAATACCAACGGTTTCTTCTACGATTTTTCGACGCGGTTCCCGACGATCAAGCCGGGCGTCGACGTCAGCAACCCGGCGACGTTCGCCTTTACCAACGGAACCTCCGAAGTTCGCATCCGCCCGCAGACCGTCGACAATAGTTTCGCGACCGCCAAGGGCGCGCTGGCTTGGGAGGTCAGCGACATGTTCACATTGAAGGCCGGTCTCGACTGGCGCCGCTTCACCTATGACTCGACCGAACAGCGCCGGTTGCAGGGCGAAACCGTCGTGACGACGCTGACCGCGGCGCAGCTTGCGCCGCTGACCACCGTCTATTCGGGCTTCGGGCGCGGGCTGAACCTGCCCGGCAACACGATCACGAGCTGGGTCGTGCCGAACCTGCCGGCCTTCCTTGCCGCGCTCGATACCACGGGCAATCCGACCTACGCGACCGGCGGCGTCGAAAACGCCACCGCGCGCGGCTCCTTTATCACCGTCGAGGAAAAGGATCTCGGCGGATGGGGGATGGCCGAATTCAACCTCGAAAGCGCGGGCCTGCCGCTGCGCGGCGATATCGGCGTGCGCTATGTCGATACCAGGCAGGTATCGACTGGCTATGCGAGCCAGGGGGCGACGATCAACCTTGTCGAGGCGAACCGCTCCTATGGCCGCTGGCTGCCGTCGGCGAACCTCGTGTTCGACGTCAGCGACAATCTGCTCGTCCGCCTCGCGGCGGCGAAAACGATGGCGCGCGCCGGCATTGCGTCGCTCACCCCGGGCGGCAACCTCAATGTGTCGGGCGGCAACCGCACCTTCAGCTCGGGCAATCCCGATCTGAAGCCGACCGAATCGACGAACTTCGACGCCTCGGTCGAATGGTATCCGACGCCGGGCGCCATCTATGCCGTCTCGGGCTTCTACAAGGATATCGGGACTTTCGTGCAGTCGCTCAGCACATCGGTGCCCTTCGCCGACCTGGGACTCCCCGCGTCGCTGCTCACCGGCACGACGGCGTCGCCGACCGATATCTTCATCGTCAGCCAGCCGGTCAATTCGAGCGGCGGCAAGCTCAAGGGCTTCGAGATCAACATCCAGCAGCCGTTCAATTTCTTCGACGGCTTCCTGTCGAACTTCGGCATCCTCGCCAACTATACCTATGTCAGCTCGAACATCGAATATCTGACCGCCGCAAATGGCAGCACATCGGTCCGGGCGCCGTTGGTGGGCCTGTCGAAGCAGGCGGCGAACGCGACGCTCTATTACGAAGATTCGAAATTCTCGATCCGTGGGTCGGCTTCCTATCGCTCGAAATATCTGACCGCGGTGCCGGGAACCGAGGGCAATGCGTGGAACGGCACGAACAGCACGCTGAACTTCGACGCGCAGCTTTCGTACAACGTCAACGACCGGCTGAAGCTCAGCCTCGAAATGATCAACCTGACCGACGAGAAGAACGACCAGTTCGTGGACGAGACGAACCGTCTGAACGTGCTCACGCACAGCGGCCGCCAGTTCAATTTCGGCCTGCGTTACAGCCTGTAAGCGGAGAGATACGGTGATCGACGGCAGCATCCTGATCGGGCAGGGAGCGCGGCGGAGCGAAGCGAGCTTCCGCGCTTATGATCCGGCCACCGGCGCCGTCGTCGGCCCCGCGTTCAGCATATCGGGCGGACAGGACGTCGCCGATGCCTGCGCGCTCGCCGCGGACGCGGCTGGGGTCTTCGGGTCGCTGGCCCCCGCCGTCCGCGCCGCCTTTCTGGAAGCGGTTGCCGATGCGATCGCCGGGATCGGGGATATGCTGATTGAAACCGCGATGGCGGAGACGGGGCTGCCGCGCGCGCGACTCGAGGGTGAGCGCGGCCGGACGACCGGCCAGTTGCAACTGTTCGCGTCGGTCGTGCGGCAGGGCGACTGGCTCGACGCGACGCTCGACAGTGCGCTGCCCGATCGCGTGCCGCCGCGTCCGGCGCTGCGGCGCATGAATCTGCCGCTGGGTCCGGTCGCGGTCTTTGGCGCGTCCAACTTCCCGCTCGCCTTTTCGGTCGCGGGCGGTGACACGGCGTCGGCCTTTGCCGCCGGCTGTCCGGTGGTGGTCAAGGGGCACAGCGCGCATCCCGGCACGGGCGAGCTGGTCGCGCGCGCCGTCCGGAAGGCGGTCGCCGACTGCGGTCTGCCTGAGGGCGTATTCTCCTACCTTCCCGGCAAATCGCACGAACTGGGTGCGGCGCTGGTCGCCGATCCGCGGATCAAGGCGGTCGGCTTCACCGGCTCGCGCGGGGGCGGTCTCCACCTCGTCGAAATCGCGCGCAAGCGCAAAGAACCGATTCCTGTCTATGCCGAGATGAGCAGCGTGAACCCGGTAATCATCCTCCCGGGCGCACTTGCTGATCGCGGTATTGAACTGGCCGGCGCCTTTTCTTCCTCCCTTACACTCGGCGCCGGCCAATTTTGTACCAATCCCGGAACGATCGTCGCGGTCGACGGTCCGGCGCTCGATATATTCGTCGGTGCGGCCGCCGACGCGCTCGCCGGTGTCGAGCCCGCTACGATGCTGAGTGCCGGTATCGCCGCGGCTTATGCCGAGGGCGTGGCCGCGCTCGACCGCAACCCCGCGGTCGAACGTGCATCCACCGAGCGTGGTGCCGGCCACAACCGCTGCGCGCCCGCGTTGTTCGATACGACTGCGGAGGCCTATGGCCGCGATGCATCGATCGGCGACGAGGTGTTCGGAAGCGCCGCGATCGTGGTGCGCTGCCGCGACCTCGCCGAGGTCGCGGCTGTCGCCGCGGACATGGAAGGCCAGCTGACCGCGACGATCCATATGGATCGGCGTGATATGGATGCCGCGCGGACGCTCGTGCCGCTGCTTTCCGGCAAGGTGGGCCGTCTGCTGGTCAACGGCTGGCCGACCGGGGTCGAAGTGACGCACGCGATGGTGCATGGCGGGCCGTTTCCCGCAACATCGGATAACCGTTCCACCTCGGTCGGATCGCTTGCGATCGCGCGCTTTCTGCGCCCGGTCTGCTTCCAGAACCTGCCAGACGAAATGCTGCCGCCGGCGCTTCAGGATGCCAATCCCTGGCACCTGTCGCGGCGCGTCGACGGCGAGCGGCGCGCGGTTGCCGCGAATATGCCGCCGGCCGGGTAACGCGACCGCGCGGTGATTTCATTTCAGGGAGAGGCACCATGAGCCTTGTTTTCGCGTTGCTTCTTGCCGGCAGTGAACCGGCAAAGATGGTCGTCATCGACGAAGCCGACACGGTGCAGGAAGGCCCTGCGCCGCATGGCAAGATCGGGCAATCGACGGCATGGCGGATCAGCGACGCGGTCCCTTCGCCGCGGAGCTTCGAGTTCAGAAAGCGGAAGCTCCACGTCGGCGCAGCGATCGGGGTGCACCCGATCGACCATGACGAAATCTATTATGTGCTGTCGGGCTCCGGCGTCGTCCACTCGGATGGCGAGGAAAGGCCATTGCGGCCGGGCACGGCGGCCTGGCTGTATAAGGGAGCCAGCGTCGGGATTCGCCAGACCGGCGGCGAACCGCTTGTCCTCATCATCGCATATCCCAATCCGCCGCAAGGCTGAGGAGCCGGGGCATAGCGATCCGGGAAGGACACATCGGTCTGCCGAAAGCCGCCAGTTCGCTACCGGCCCGATGTGACGACGCAAGCTCGCGCGCAATCCGGACATGTGCCTTCTATTTCCACGATCGCGTTCGCGGTGCGAAAGCCGGCCTCGCGGCCCAGTCGCGCAATATGATCGCCGAGTAGTTCGATACCCAGCGTTCGCGCCCGGCCACAGCAGCGGCATATAGTCACTGCGGGCGCATCGCTTTCGTCTTCGAAATAGGCGTTCAGCGTCTCGACCCGCCGGACGCGTCCTTTCAGCCGGCCAAGAATCCGATAGACCTGGTTGGGCGCGAGCGGGACGCCGAGCGACCGGCTCCTGCGCGCGATGACATACGCGCCGAGCGGCCGTGGACTCGCGCGCAGGATCGACAGGACGATTGCCTCCAGTTCGGCCGGCGTCCGCCTTGCGCCGCCGTCGGGAGGGCGGGGCTGTCCTTCGGCATCAGCCAATGGTCCGGCGCAGCCGCCAGTTTATAGGATGGCCGCCGATCGGCGACAGGTTGCCGAGGGCCGCGATCGCCGCTGCCGCCCCTTCCGCCATATCGGTCGTTGAGGGGCGCCGCAAAGGGCGCGAGGGGAGCGCGCGCATGAAAGATAAAGCCCTGTCAGGGTTGTGATATGAGATAACATATCATATAGGGCCCGCGTCCAAAGAAGAAAGGGGTTTTTGTGAAGTTTCGAGCTCTCCTCCTGTCCGCCGCGGTTCCGGCGGCTGTTCCGCACATCGCCTTCGCGGCCGAATCGGCTGCGCCCGCCCGGCCCGCGGCCGCGCCCCATGCGGGCTTCCTTCAGGCCGGCAGCACGGCGGACCCCGAGATCGTCGTGTCGGCGAATGTCCTCGGGCTGCGCGCCGACGAAACCGCGACGCCGGTGATCACGCTCTCCGGCGAAGAACTGATCCATCGCCGTCAGGCGACGCTCGGCGACACGCTCGCCGGACAGCCGGGCATCCATTTCGACAATTTCGGCGGCGGCGCGAGCCGGCCGGTCATCCGCGGGCAGACCGCGCCGCGCGTCCAGGCGCTGTCCGACGGCGCAAGCGTCCATGACGCATCGGCGATCTCGCCCGACCATGCGGTCACGACCGAACCGCTCCTGCTCCGCGGGATCGAGGTGCTGCGCGGGCCGTCGGCGCTGCTCTATGGCGGCAGCGCGATCGGCGGCGCGATCAACCTGCTCGACGAAAAGGTTCCGACATCGATCCCCGACGGCGGCATCGCGGGCACGGTCGAGGGCCGCTTCGGCACCGCCGACGACGAACGCTCGCTGGTCGGCGGGATCACGATCGGGGGGCAGGGGCTCGCGCTGCGTGTCGAGGGCGTTCACCGTTCGTCGAACGACTATCGCGTGCCGAAGGGGTTCGGCGGACGCCATGTCGATGGATCGTACAACGACACGTCGACCTTCACCGTCGGCGGCTCATGGGTCGGCAGTGGCGGCTATCTGGGCGTTGCCTATACGCGTCAGCGCAGCGAATATGGCCTGCCCGGGCATAATCACGATTATGAAGGCTGCCATCCGCACGGCAGCAGCCTTCACTGCGGCAGCCACGGACACGACGATGGGGATCATGACCATGATCACGACCACGAGCATGAGGACGTGCCCTTCGTCAAATTGCGCAGCGAGCGTTTCGATATCCGCAGCGAATATGAGGATCCGCTCCCGGGGTTCGAAAAGGTGCGCTTCCGCCTGTCGTTCACCGATTATGAGCATGACGAGATCGAGCATGACGAGGTTGCGACGACCTTCAAGAACAAGGCGCACGAGTTGCGTTTCGAGCTGGCGCACAAGCCGATCGGCCCCTTGCGCGGAGCGTTCGGGGTCCAGCATTCGGAAAGCAGGTTCAGCGCGGTCGGCGAAGAAGCCTTCCTGCCCGAAAGCGATACGCGGAACACCGCGCTCTTCCTGATGGAAACGCTGACGGCCGGCCCGGTCCGCTTCGAACTGGCGGCGCGGCAGGAATGGCAGCGGATCGAGACGACGCGGAACCGCGAGGTCAGCCACAGGCCCTTCTCGATATCGGGCGCCGCGATATGGGATATCGGCGGTGACTATTCGCTCGCGCTGTCGCTCGCGCGGTCGCAGCGTGCGCCGAATGTGCAGGAGCTGTATGCGCGCGGCATCCATCTTGCCACCAATACCTATGAACTCGGCACCGCGACGCTGGGCAAGGAAACGGGCAAGTCGATCGACCTGACCTTCCGCAAGACGAAGGGAACGACGACCTTCACGATCGGCGCCTATCATCAGGACTTCGACGACTATATTTTCGCGAACACGCTCGACCGGTTCGAGGATTTCCGGCTCATCCGCTACACCGCCGCCGATGCGAGCTTCACCGGCGTCGATGGTGAGGTGCGGCATGATTTCGGTCCCGTCGGTGTGTCGCTGTTCGGCGACTATGTCCGCGCGAAGCTGAAGGGCGATCGCGGTGACCTGCCGCGCATTCCGGCCGGCCGGCTGGGCGCGCGCGCCGACGCGCGGTGGGGGCTGCTGTCGGGCGACGTCGAATTTTATCATGTTTTCGAACAGGAGCGGATCGCCGCGTTCGAGACGCGGACGCCGGGTTACGACATGCTCAACGCAACGCTGGCCTACAAAGTGGGGCTCGGACCGAAAGCCGATGCCGAACTGTTCGTGCGCGCGACCAATTTGACCAACGAACTCGCCTATAACCACGCATCCTTCATCAAAAATGCGTCGCCGCTGCGCGGACGCAATTTCGCCTTCGGGCTGCGGACCAGCTTCTAGACCAAAGCGGGCGGCCGGAAGGAGGGGCACTTCGTCTCGCGTCCCTCCTTCCGCCGATCCGGCGCGCGCCGGTCAGGCGGGTTCGGCCGCCAGCACATAATCGAAGCCATGGCGCAGCCCGTTCGCGCTTGCGACATGCGCAAGCGCTTCGGCGCGTAGCGCTTCACCGCGCGCGGCGAGTGCGGCGGCGAGGCCGCGATCGGCGATCTTCGCGAGCCGCGGCGCACACATGTCGATCTGACTGTTGACGAACCGCTCCTTGTAGCGGTTCGCGAAGCGCTTTGCGGCGATGACGCGGTATCCCGACGCCTCGAGATGATCGACCGCCCATTGCGCGGGATATTCGCGATAGGGCTGCTCGCCGGCGAGGAGCAGGCAGGCGTCGCGGAAGCGACCGATCTCCCGGACGAGCCGCGCCTGCGCGCTGTCGGGTTCGCCGATGACATAGGGTTCCAGCCCGACGACATAGAGACGCCGTCCGACGAGCGGACGCAGCCGCGCGAACAGCCGGTGCTGGAAATAGGGAGCAAAGCCGTCGATCGCGCCGAGCAGATAGTCGGCGAGCACCGTATCGTAACGCTCGCCCGCCAGCAGCGCGGGATCGGCCCAGTTGCCAACGACGATCCGGTCGGTCGCGCGGCGCTTTGCGGCAATCGCGTCGGCTGTTTGCGCGGCATGGCCCTCGGCGCCGCTCACCGCGGTCCAGCGTTCGGTCACGAGCGATCCGACCCAGCCGATCGAATGCGTGCCGGTCCCCGCGTCGAGCAAGCTGCCCCAGCGCCGGGCGCCGTGGATTCTCTCGATTTCGCGGAAGAGCCTGGAATCAGGCTGGCGATCGTCGGTGTTTGATTGCATCGCTATGATATAGAGTATCATCAATGCCGATTGAACCTGAAAATCATGGCGAATCACGAATCTGCCATTCTCGGCGTTCGAAGGTGGTCGGCTCCCATTTTTGCTGATGTCCTTGTGCAGACCTGCCCGATACTCTCCGCCTCAAAATGACATGAGGAGGATGCGATGGATCTGGGTCTCAAGGGCAAGAAAGTCATCATGAACGGCGGCGCGCACGGGCTGGGGCTCGCGTCGCTCAAGATTTTCGCCGCCGAGGGCGCCGATGTCGCATTCTTTTCGCGCGACGCCGACAAGGTAAAGGCGGCGGTCGCGGCGATCGATGCCGCGGGGCCGGGCAAGGTGTTCGGCGAGCAGTTCGACATGACGGGCAATCCCGACGGCTATCGCGCCTGGCTGGAGAAGGCGCGCGACGCGCTCGGCGGCTGCGACATCTTCATCCACACCGCAAGCTCGTCGGGGCAGGGCGCGACGGGCGACTGGCAGCGCGGGCTCGACATGGACGTCATGGGCGCGGTGCACGGTGTCGAGGTGCTGACCGAGGCGCTGGCAGCGTCGGGATCGGGATCGATCATCTTCATGTCGTCGACCGCGGCGGTCGAGACCTTCATCGTGCCGCAGGCGTTCAACGCGCTCAAGGCGGCGCTGATCACCTATGGCTCGCAATTGAGCCAGGCGCTCGCGGCGCAGAATATCCGCGTCAACATCGTCTCGCCCGGCGCGATCTATTATCCCGGCGGCAATTGGGAGGTCATCAAGTCGGCGGTGCCGGCGCTCTACGAAGGCACACTCGCGCAGATGCCGATGGGGCGTTTCGGCGAGCCCGAGGAAGTGGCGAAGGGTATCGTTTTCATGGCGTCGCCCGCTTGCCCCTATATGACCGGCGCGCATCTCGTCATCGACGGCGGCTTCACCAAGCGCGTCCAGTTCTAGGGCGGCCGCGATGAAGCTTTATCAGTCGCTCGGCCCCAATCCGCGCGTGGTGCTGATGTATCTCGCCGAGACGGGGTTGGTGGTCGATCGCCAATTCGTCGACATCATGGCGGCCGAGAACCGCAAGCCGGAGTTTTGCGCGAAGAGCCCGCTCGGCCACACGCCGTTGCTCGAACTCGACGATGGCGGCTGCATCGCCGAAAGCATCGCGATCTGCGAATATCTCGACGAAACGCCGGGCGGCCACAAGCTGCTCGGAGTGACCGCCGAAGAGCGCGCGCGGACGCGGATGCTGGTGCGGATCGTCGATCAATTGGTCGTTGTGCCGATGACCGCGGGCTTCCGCGGCGCCGAAGGACTGCCGATGTTCGAGAGCCGCGTTCTTTGCCTGCCCGACGCGGCGGCCGATCTGAAGCGGCTCGCTGCCGACGGGCTGGTGCAGGTCGACCGGATCGTCGACGCGGGGCCATGGCTCGCTGGCAACCGCTTTAGCCTCGCCGACATCCTCCTCTACAGCTTTGTCGAGTTCGGCGCGATGGTCGGGCAGCCGCTCGATCCCGCGCTCGCCAACCTCAACGCATGGCGCGACCGTGTGGCGGCGCGTCCCGGCGCTGCCGCCAGCGCCAACCCCCAACTGGGCATCGGAGAGCCTGCATGACCGAGACGACGATCGATCGCGAAAAGCTGCGCGACATTTATACCCGCACGATGCGCGTCGCGCGCGCCGACGAGAAATTCCGCTCGCTGCTGATGACCGGCAAGCTCGCGGTGATCTATTACACCGTGCGCGGGCAGGAACTGGTGTCGGCCGCGGCGATGGCCGCGCTCGAACAGGATGATTATCTCGTCACCACCTATCGCGGCCAGCACGACCAGATCGCCAAGGGCGTGCCGCTGAACCCGCTGTTCGCCGAGATTGCGGGCAAGGTCGGCGGTACCTGCCGCGGCAAGGGCGGGTCGATGCACATCACCCATCCCGAAACCGGGGTGATGGTGACGACGGGCGTCGTCGGGTCGGGACTGCCGATTGCCAATGGCCTTGCCCTCGCGTCGCAGAACCGCGGCGACGGCAAGGTGACGATGGTCTGCTTCGGCGACGGCGCGACCAATATCGGTGCGTTCCACGAAGCGATGAACATGGCGCAGCTGTGGAAGCTGCCGGTGATCTTCCTCTGCCAGAACAACCGCTATGGCGAACACACCGCCTTTGCCGACCACACCAAGGTCGACTCGATCGTCACCCGCGCGAAAGCCTATGGGATGGCGGGCGCGCATGTCGACGGCAACGACGCGATCGCGATGTACAACACGACCAAGGCCGCGGTCGACCGCGCGCGGGCCGGTGAGGGGCCGACGCTGATCGAGGCGATGTGCTACCGCATGATGGGCCATTTCTTCGGCTCGGACTTCTCCTACATGCCGAAGGAGCATCTCGCCGAGATGGCTGCCGAAGATCCGTTGCCGCGGCTGCGCCAGCTGATGCTCGACCATCAATTTACCGAGGCCGAGCTCGACGCGATCGTCGCCGATCTCGACGCGCAGATGGACGCCGCGGCCGAATTCGCTGCGAACAGCCCGCTGCCGGGGCCGGAGGAAATCCGCAAGGATGTCTTCGAAGAGGAGATTGCGGCATGAGCGCGCAGATCACGATGACGCAGGCGATCAACCGCGCGATCGACGAGGCGATGGCCGAGGATGAGGGCGTGATCCTGCTGGGCGAGGATGTCGCCGCGAAGCAGGGCGGGGGCGTGTTCAAAATCTCGTCGGGCCTGACCGAGAAATATGGCGAACATCGCATCCGCGCGACGCCGATTTCGGAAACGGCCATCGTCGGCGCGTGCGTCGGTGCCGCGCTGACGGGCTTTCGTCCGATCGCCGAGATCATGCTGATGAACTTCGTGACCGTCGCGATGGACCAGATCGTCAACCATGCCGCAAAGCTGCGCTTCATGTCGGGCGGTCAGACCAACGTCCCGCTGGTGATCCGCACCACGACCGGCGTCGGGGTCGGTTTCGGCGGCCAGCATTCGGACATGCTCGAAGCCTGGTTCGCGCATGTGCCGGGGCTGAAGATCGTCACCCCGTCGAACGCCGCCGACGCGCAGGGGCTGATGCGCGCGGCGATCGCGTGCAACGACCCGGTGATCTTCATCGAGAATATCCTCTGCTACGGCCTGAAATCCGACGATCCGGGCGCGAACCATTTTGTGCCGCTCGGCAAGGCGGCGGTCGCACGCGAGGGGAGCGATTGCACGATCGTCACCTATGGCCGCACCGTGCTCGACGCGCTCGAAATCGCCGGCAAGCTCGCCGAGGAAGGGATTTCGGTCGAGGTCATCGATCTCAGAACCATCGCCCCCTATGACGAAGCGACGGTCACCGCGTCGGTCGAAAAGACCGGGCGAGCGGTCGTGCTGCACGAGGCGGTGAAGCAATATGGCACCGGTGCCGAGATCGCGTCGCGGCTGGGCGAGAAATTGTTCGGCAAGCTGAAAGCTCCGGTGACGCGCATCGGCGGCGCCTTTTCGGCGGTGCCGATGGCGAACGCGCTCGAACAGGCGTGGATCCCGAACAAGGATGCGATCGCCGACGCGGTGCGGACCGCGGTGAACTGGAAAGGCTGAGGTGATGGCGGAGGAATTGCGCATCCCGAAGATCGGCATGTCGGCGACCGAAATGACGCTCAATGAATGGATGTTCGGCGACGGCGAGCGCGTCGAGATCGGCGATATCATCTATACGGTCGAGACCGACAAGACGACGGTCGAGATCGAGGCGCAGGTCGCGGGAACGATCCGCCCGACCGGCGTCGAGGGTGAGGTCTATCCGGTCGGCGCGCTCGTCGGGACGATCGAATGACGCCGCTCGAAGCCAGCAAGGCGATGTATGCCGCGGTCGCGCGCGGCGAGTGGGAGGCGGTGGCCGACTTCATGGCCGACGATCTCGTCATCTATGAGCCGGCCTCGCTTCCCTATGGCGGCGAATGGCGCGGGCGCGATGCGCTCCAGAAGCTCTACGCGCATGTGATGGGCTATTGGGAAGAGCCGGTGGTCCGGTGGATGGAGCTGGTCGGCGGCGAAAAATATGCCGTCGCCTTGCTCCATTTCACCGTCACCGCGAAATCGAGCGGCAAACGCTTCGAGACGCATATCGCCGAGGTCACCGAGTTCGACGACGCCGGCAAGATGGCGTCGATGCGCATCCATTATTTCGACACCGCGCACATGGTCGATCAATTGAAGGCATAAGATATGAGCGAAGCGCCGCACGTCATCGTCCTCGGTACCGGCGGCGCGGGTTTCACCGCGGCGCTGTCGGCGCATGACGCCGGCGCGCGCGTTTCGCTGTTTGAAAAGGGCGATCAGGTCGGCGGAACCACCGCCTGGTCGGGCGGGATGATCTGGATCCCGAACAATCATCATGAGGCGACGCTGGGCGTCGAAGATAGCCGCGAGAAGGCGCTGACCTATCTCATGTCGATGTCGCACGGGCTGATGCAGCGGCATCTGGTCGAGGCGTTCCTCGACCATGGGCCCGAGATGGTCGCCTTCCTCGAAGCGAATACGCCGGTGCAATTCCGGCCGATTCCCGAATTTCCCGATTATCATGCGGAGTTTCCGGGCGGGATGCCGAACGGCGGGCGCTCGCTCGACTGTCCGCTCTATTCCTTTCACGAACTCGGCGAATGGGCCGGCAAGGTGACGCTGTCGCCCTATTATCCGATGCCCTATTTCTCGATCTACGACACGCCGCTGGGACAGGCGAAGCCGCAGCCGCTGACGCCCGAAGAGTTGCAGCGCCGCATCGACGGCGACCTGCGCGGCAGCGGGCAGGCGCTCGTCGGGCGATTGCTGCGCGCGTGCCTCGATCGCGGGATCGAACCGCAAACGGGGCACCGCGCGATACGATTGATGATGGAGGACGACCGCGTCGCGGGCGTGGTGTTCGAGACCGCCGATGGCGCGGTCGAGGTCGCGGCCGATGCAGTCGTGCTCGCGACCGGCGGGTTCGAATGGGACAAGGATTTGCTCCGTGCCTTCATCCGCGGGCCGATGACGCATCCGCTGAGCCCGAAGACGAACACCGGCGACGGGCTCAAGATGGCGATGCGCGTCGGCGCGATGCTCGGCAATATGCGCGAGGCGTGGTGGATGCCCGTCGCCGAGGTGCCCGAAAGCGAAAGTTCGACCGGCAAGACGCTCGTCGCGGGGCAGCGCAGCCTGCCGCACTCGATCATGGTCAACCGGGCGGGCCAGCGCTTCACCAACGAGGCGGCGAATTACAACGCGATCGGCGCGGCGTTCCACGATCAGGACGTCAGCGCGTTCGACTATAAGAATCTGCCGTGCTGGCTGATCTTCGACCAGCAATATATCGACCGCTTCGGTTTCGGAATGATCAGCGGCGAGCGTGGCGTCGCGCCGCCGCAATGGGCGATGCGCGCCGAGAGCCTGCCCGAACTGGCGACACGGCTGGATATCGATCCCGACGCGCTGGAAGCGACCGTCGCGCGCTTCAACGCGCATTGCGCGACCGGGCGCGACCCCGATTTCGGGCGCGGCGATGCGGCGCACGACCAATGGTGGGGCGATCCTGACGGGCGCGGCTCGACCGCGGCGACGCTGGGGCCGATCGGTAAGGGGCCTTTCTTTGCGGTCGAGATCAAAAGCGGTGCGCTCGGCACCAAGGGCGGGCCGCAGACCGATGCCAATGCACAGGTGTTGAGCGTCGACGGCAAGGCGATCCCCGGGCTTTACGCCGCGGGCAATGTCATGGCCTCGGCAATGGGCATGACCTACGGCGGTCCGGGTGGGACGATCGCGCCGGGAATGGTGTTCGGCTTTCTCGCGGGGCGTCACGCCGCGACGGTTTCGACAAAACAGCTGGAGGGTGCAGCATGAAGAAAGTCATCGTCCTTGGCGCGCCCGCCGATCAGGGGATTCCGCTGCTGACGGCACTGAAGGCGCGGGGCCTCGAACCGACCGCCGGCGTGCGGCGGCCGGGCGCGATGGCGGCGACGGTGCATCCCGATGTGCCCGAGGTCGCGGCCGATCTCTACGACGTCGCCAGCCTGACCGCCGCTTTCAAAGGGCAGGACGCGCTGGCGATGCACCTGCCGTTCGAGTTCGACCGCGCGCGCGCCGCGACGATGGGGCGCAATATCGCGGCGGCGGCGCGACTGGCCGGGCTGCAGAAGATCGTCTTCAACACGAGCTGTTTCGTCGCCGACCATGACCTCGATCTGTCGGCGCACGACGGGCGGCGCGATATCGAGCGCGCGATCCATGACAGTGGCGTGGCCTATGCGATCATCGAGCCGATGGTGTTTATGGACAATATCACGCGCATCTGGTCGCGCCCGGCGATCGTCAACAGCGGGGTCTTCGCCTATCCGGCCGCCGAGACGCTGAAGATCAACTGGGTCTGCCTTGAGGATGTCGCGGCCTATATGGTCTCGGCGCTGCTGCACGAAGATCTGGTCGCCGACCGGATCGCGGTGGGCGGGCCCGAGGCGCTGGTCGGGGCCGAGGTCGCCGAGCGGCTGAGCGTTGCGGCGGGGCGCCCGGTGCGCTTTCAGAGCCTGTCGCCCGACGAATTCGCCGCGCGGATGAGCGAACTCGTCACCGGATCGCGCGCGGTGCAGCCGGCGAGCATCTATGACGGGATGGCGAAATTCTATCGCTGGTACAACGACCAGCCGGTGTCGCCCGTCGCGCTCGACGCGGTGCCGGCGGCGCGGCTGCTCGGCGTGACGCCGACGTCCTTTTCGGACTGGGCCAGACGGCAGGACTGGTCGCCGGCGGAGGTTGTTCCAGCCTGACGGCGAATTAGGGCAATTGCCCGTCGATATACTTCCCCAGCGTGTTCTGGAAATGCCGGATCCGGCTTTCCTGATAATGGCCGAGTTCGATCACGCCGTTCGGCGATGATTTCATCCCCTCCTGCACATAGGGCAGATTCTCCATATCCTGATCGAACACACCCGCGAGCGCGGCGCCGATCAAATGGCTGGCGCTGGCGAAGGGCTGGTCGTCGGGGATCAGGTGCATCGGCGCCGACCTGGGCGGCTTTTCGCCCTTCGGCGTGCGCATCAGGATGCGGACTTCCATCAGGCAATGGTCGGCATCGCCCCATGGGCGCCAGCGATAGACGATGTTCGGCACCAGCCCGCCCCACGGCGCCCAGTTGGGGAAGACATTATAGGTGAAATTGTCGAGCATCTCGCTGTCGGTCGCGGCCGAATAATCATGCCCGTTCATCGCCGAAAAGGCGTCGCGATTCGCCTGTGCCAGCACCTTGCGTGCCAGCATCGGATCGTCGGCCTCGAAGCCCTTCAGGTCGGTGGGATCGCCGGTCGCGCGGCGCGCGCGGCTGTCGCCGCCACCGATGAACTCCTCGAGCGATTTCAGGACATAGAATTGGTCCTTGCCCTTGATGTGCGGCGACATCGCGCCCGCCGGCGTGATCGCGCGATTGAGGAAGTCGCCGTAAAGATCGTAGCGCGTGTTCGCATCGGCGGTGAAGCCGAGGATCTGCGGGTGGGTGACGATGCTGTGCCACGCCTCCATGAAAGCCTCGGCCACCGCTTTCCAGTTCGCCGGAATGACGCGGCCGACCCAGGCGGCGGTATGGCATTCGTCGAGCCGCCAATTGTCATAATGCTCGACGCCGGGGCCGACCCAGTCGGGGAAGTTCGGGAGATCATGATTCTCGGTGACGAGAATGAAACCCTGCCAGCGGTCGACCTTCAGCTCGGGCAGGCTCATGTCCTTGTCGTCCAGATGCTTGAAGTCCCACGCGCACGGTGCCTCCTTGAAGCGGCCGTCGTGATGCCAGGAGAAGCCGTGGAACGGGCAGCGCAGGTTCACCGCGGGTCCGCTCTCGGTGCGCAGCTTGCGGCCGCGGTGAAGGCAGACATTGTAGAAGGCCTTCACCGACCCGTCCTTCTGGCGGACGAGCAATATGCTCTTTTCGTTGATGTCATAGACGACGGTATCGCCGGGGTTCGGCATATCCTCTTCGCGCGCGGCGAACTGCCAGATGTTCGGCCACATCTTCTCGCGTTCGAGCCTCGCCCAATCCTCGCTGACATAACGCTCGATCGCGATGGGGGCGTCGCCGAGTAGCTGATTGGACTCGGCGAAGAGGTAGTCGGGGACGCGCCGCGTGTCGGCGTTCAGCATGTCGGTGTAGCTGGTGCCGGGGCAGCGGTCGTCGCGGTTCTGGTCCTGGGGAGGCGAGAGGTCGTTCATCGATAAGCTCCGAAAGGGTCAGGCGATCTGGTCGAGCGGCATCCTGCACGCCGCGGCGATCGAGCGGTGGACGCCGTGCAGCGCGGGTTCGTTCGCGCCGAGCACGACGCGGAAGTCGTCGGGGGCGGTCAGCAGGTTCGAATAGCCGCTGCTCGCGACGCGATAATCTTCGGTCTGGACGACCGTCGCGGTCGCGTCATAGGCCATTTCGCACATCGCGCGATGCTGCTCATTCTCGACGCCAAAGGGGGCATAGACCGCGAACTGGCAGAACATCTTGCCCGCACCATCGGGAAAAAGGCGAAAGACCTGCGTGAAATAGACGCCGGGGGTCACCGCGCCGAAGAAGATCACGGTGTTCGGGAACAGGAAATGCACCCCGCCATAGTCGGTCTCGGGCCATTCGCTTTCGTCCTTGCCGACGAGATTGCCGATCGACAGGTCGGGAAAGCTCACCCGGTGATGGCGGCCGATCGGTTCATAGACGTTGCGATCGCTGTAATGCGTCCCACCGATCGTCGAGGCGTGGAGCATCTTGAAATGATAGCCCTCGCCATAGGTGTCGAGCGCGAATTTCCAGTTCGAATCGGCGGTCAGGATACCCTTCTTCACCGGCTCGGCGCGGTGGAGCTCAAGCTGCGCGAGCACCGGCCCGAAGTCGCCGAGGTGCGCCGCGGCATCGATCGGTTCGCCGTCGGGATTGGCGCGCACGAAGATCAGGCCGAGATGTTCGGCGCAGGGCAGTTCGATCAGGTTCCGCGCGCCGATCTCGCAGTTGGCGAAGCCTTCCTTGCCCGGCTGGCCGACGAGGGTGCCGGCAGGGTCGAAAGTCCATGCGTGAAAGGGGCAGACTAGGCGCGGGCGCGGGCCGCACCACGGTTCCATTTCCTCGACAAGCTTTGCGCCGCGGTGGGTGCACATGTTGAAGAACGCGCGCGCGACGCCATCCTTGCCGCGCGCGACGAGGATCGACGGGCCGACCGAGTCGAAAACGAGCGTGTCGCCCGTCTTGGGAATATCGCCCGAGAGGCCGACGACGATCGGCTCGTTCCGGAAGATATGCTCCATCTCGGCTGCGTTGCGCGCCTCGCCGGTATAGATGGATTTGTGAAGCGGCAGCGGCGCTGCCGCACGGTCGGTGCGGTTCTCGGCGACGATCGAAACCAGTTTGCGCAGCCCCGCGCGCGCGTTGCGCTTGCGGACGGCGAACCAGTCCTGCGACGCGATCTTCGGATCGGACTCGGCCATGGCACTCCCTCACATTTTGCCCAGTATGACTCCGGGTCCGGAAAAGCTTATCGCATAAAGCCCGGCGCTTGTGCGCTATCGCTTTTGAGGGGGAGATCCATGGCCGGACCCAAATCGCTCGCATCGCTTGGCGACATCATGCAACTCGCCTTTGTCCCGTCGGACTTCGACGCCGCGATCAGGCACTGGACCGGGGTGATGGGCGCCGGGCCGTTCTTCCTGCTGCCGAACGTGTCGCTTCCCGGCGGACGCTATCGCGGCGAGCCGAGCGATCCGGTATTCACCATGGCGCTCGGCTATTGGGGCGACATGCAGATCGAACTGATCCGGCCCGAAAATGACGCGAAATCGCTCTATCGCGGGGAGTATGCGGTGGGTGAGGGGCTGCACCATGTGTGCGTGCTCGTGGATTCGATCGCCGCGGCGAAGACGCGCTGCGGCGAGGTCGGGGCCGAGATCGTCTTCGAGGCACCGGTCGGCGACACCGGCGGCGTCATCTACGCCGATCCCGGCACGGGACCGGGAACGCTGGTCGAACTGCTCGAACCGCAGGCGGGCACGCGCGAACTGTTCGCGATGATGCGCGATGCGGCGAAGGGCTGGGATGGCGGCGCGCCGCTGCGGTCGCCGGGTTAGCTGTTCGCGCCCAGATATCCCAGCTGCCCCGCCTTGAAGATCGTCTGCGCGCGGTTGACCGAGTTCAGTTTCTCGCCCGCGCGGTGGACGTGATAGCGCACCGTTGCATGGCTCAGCGAGATGATCATGCCGATCTCGCGGTCGGTCTTGCCGATCGCCGCCCAGCGCAGGCATTCGACTTCGCGTTTCGACAATTCGCAGTCCGACGGAATGCGCCTTTTGGTCCGCATCGCCGAGGCATAGCCGGCGATGAAGCGCCGCGTCGCAAGCGCCAGCGTGTCGCCGATTTCCGCGAACAGGTCGGTCAGGTCGTCGATCTCGGGATCAGTCGGGTGAAAGCTGTTGGCGGAAATCTGGCCGAACGGGAGATGCACTGGAACGACGATCGCCGCCTTGTAGCGCGGGTTCGCGGCGAAATAGCGCGCCGGGTCGATTTCTTCGAGATAGGGATTGGGCTGCGCGGTGCGGAACCCGTCGCTGTTGCACCAGAAGGGCTCGCTCTCGTAGCGGCACGAGCGCGGCAGCGGCGAATGGAGCGCCAGCCGATGATCTTCCCACCAGCGCTCGCCATCGCCGAGCCAGCCGAACAGGTCGGCGGCCAGCACTGCGCCATCCGCGTCGACCATCGTTTCCTTCGACGCGATATCGTCGCACAGCGCGGCGCGCAGGCCATAGGCCGCGGCATAGTCGCGCAGCACCTCGGCGGCGTCGTGGATATCCTCCACGCAGCGGATCGTGACCGCATCGACCAGCGTTCGGGCATCCATTGGGGGTGCGAACCCGTCGACCGGCAGTTTTTCTGCCTGTTCTCCCATGGCGGGAACTATTTCATAGTGGCTGGCAAGTCGCAATGCAGGAGTCATAAGCGGAGCACCGTCTTTGCTATGATGTTCTTCTGAACTTCGCTCGAACCGCCGAATACGGTCCAGGCACGGCTGTTGAGATAGCGGGCGGCGGCGACCTGCGCGTCCTCGTCGCCGATCGCCGGCGGCGCTTCGTTGCCATAGAGCGGGCGCACGGTGGGCAGTTGCAGCCCGTCATAGCCATGCAGGTCCATCGCAAGCCCGTCGATCCGCTGATGGATTTCGGACGAGATGAGTTTGGTGAGCGAGGTCTGCGGCCCGGCAGGGCGGCCCTTCGCAATGTCGGCAAGGATGCGGAGTTCGGTCGTTTCGAGTGCCTCGGCCTCGAGACGGAGCTTCGCGATCCGCGTCGCGATCTGGATATCGCCGCCGAGCGACCCGTTATGGCCGCTCGGCGCGACGCCCGCGAGCTGCTCCAGATGGTCGATCGCGCGGATCAGCCGCGGCGCGTGGAACGATCCGCCGCGCTCGTTTTCGAGCAGGAATTTGGCGATCGTCCAGCCTTGACCCTCTTCACCGATGCGGTTGTCGACCGACGTGCGCGCGCCGTCGAGGAAGACCTGGTTGACCTCATGGTCGCCCGCCATCGTGATGATCGGGGTGACGGTGACGCCGGGCTGGTCCATCGGCACGAGCAGGAAGCTGATTCCCGCCTGCTTCTTGACCTCGCCGTCGGTGCGGACGAGGCAGAAGATCCAGTTCGCATGATGCGCGTGCGTGGTCCAGATTTTCGACCCATCGACGACATATTCCTCGCCGTCGCGCCGCGCACGGGTGCGCAGCGAGGCGAGGTCGGAGCCGCTCTGCGGTTCGGAATAGCCCTGGCACCAATAATCGGTGCCGGCGCGGATTGCGGGCAGAAAACGGTCCTTCTGTTCCCGCGTGCCGAAGGCGCAGATCACCGGGCCGACGAGGCGGAGGCCCAGCACCGACAGCGCCGGCGCTCCCGCGATCGCGCATTCTTTTTCGAAGATATAGCGCTGCATCGGCGTCCAGCCGGTACCGCCGCAATCCTCGGGCCAGTGATAGGCGACCCAGCCCTTGTCATTGAGGATGCGGTGCCAGACGAGCCCGATGTCGGGTTCGACGAAAACGCCCGGCGTGCGTTTGGCCCCGTCGCGCACATGATCGGGAAGCGAGGTGCGGAGGAAATCGCGGACCTCCTCGCGAAATTCCAGTTCGTCCTTGGTGAGATCCAGATCCATATTTCTTCTAGCGTTCGAGGATCGCAACCGCCGACAGGCCGGGCGCGCCATAGACATGGGAATAGCCGACCTTCGGGCCGTTCGGCACCTGCCGTTCGCCGCCGCGACCGCGCAGTTGCACCGTATTTTCATAGACCTGTCGCAGGCCTGAGGCGCCGATCGGTTCGCCGCAGGCAAGGCAGCCGCCGTCGGTGTTGATCGGCAGCTTGCCGCCGATCTCGCTCCAGCCTTCGGCGAGCCATTGTTCCTGTTCGCCGTCGGCGCAGAAGCCGTTTTCGGCCATGTGCATGATTTCGGCGCCGCTTTCGGTATCCTGCAATTGCGCGACCGAGACATCCTCGGGCCCGATGCCCGCCATTTCGAACGCGGCGCGGCTGGCGACCTCGGTGGGCTTGCCGCCGCCGTCCACGCTGATCGACGGCGCGAACACTTCGAACGATCCTTCGGGACGGGTGCGGAAGGCGACGCTGGCGATGCGTACCGCGTCGGATCCAAGCTCGCGGACCTTCCTGCTGCTCGCGAGCACCAGCGCGACCGCGCCCTCGGCGGGCGAGCAGAACATATATTTGGTCAGCGGATCATTGACGACCGGCGCGTTCAATATCGTGTCGAGATCGACCGGCGAACGCCGCCAGGCGTGGTCGCAGAGCGTGCCGTTGCGGAAGGCCTTTTCGGCGACGAGGCCGAGCGTGCGGCGGCTGATGCCGTGGAGCGCCATGTAGCGCTGGATCTTGAGCGCAAAGAATTGCGTCGTCAGCATCATCCCGGTTTCGCCATACCATAAGGGCAGGCCGTAGTCCGAGGGTTTGGCGTTGAAGGCGCCGCGCGGATGCTTGTCGAATCCGACCGCGAGCGCGATGTCGCATGCCCCCGCCGCGATCGCGTTGCGCGCCGCGGTGAGCGCGCTGCCGCCGGTCGCGCAGCCGTTCGCGACGTTGATGAAGGGGACGCTGGTCAGGCCAAGCTCGTTGACCATGATGTCGGCGGAACCCGCCGCGGCCGAGCCGCCATAAGCGAATTCGACGTCGCCCCATTCGATCCCTGCGTCGGTCAGCGCTTCGCGTACCGCATAGACGCCCTGATCGCGCCCCGACCGCCCGTCGGTGCGGCCGAAGGGATGGATGCCTGCGCCGATGATATGGACGTCGTCGTTCATGGCTGGCGCTCCGGACGGAAGGCATAGGTCGAGCGCGCATCGTCGAAGGGAATGATGGCGAACTCCATCGGCATGCCGATGATCAGATCGGCGGGATTGGCATCGACGATCCGCGTTTCGACGATCACTTCGCCGGGCAGTTCGACATAGCCAATGAGGAAGGGCTGGAAGGGCTGCGGGCCGCTATAGGGTTCCTTCGGTTCGAAACCCTGTGTCGTCCACGACCACAGCGTGCCCCTGCGCGACAGCGCGACGGGTTCGACGAGCGCGGCGGCATCGCCATCGGGCACGGGAAAGACGATCTCGCCATCCCCGCGGCGCGCGCCGATCAGCCGCGGTTCGGCTTCGTCGGTCCACAGGCCCGGCGCGATGGGGGTGAGCGCGCTCATGCCGCCCTCGCATAGGTTCGCAGGCAATGATCCTGATCGCCGAACAATTTGTCGAGCAGCATTACCCGCTTCAGCGCATGGCCGATCGCGAGTTCGTCGGTCTGGCCCATGCCGCCGTGCATCTGGACCGCCTCGAGCCCGATCTTTGTCGTCGCTTCGCCGACAAAGGCCTTCGCGCCGGCAGTGAGGCGCGGCCAGTTCGCATCGTCGGTCGTGGGATCGAGCATCGCGGTGCGCAGCACCATCGAGCGTGCCTGTTCGAGCGCGGCATAGCATTCGACAAGGCGATGCTGGAGTGCCTGAAAGCTGCCGATCGCGGCGCCGAATTGCTGGCGTTCGCCGACATAGGCGAGCGTGTCGTCGAACATCGTCTGCGCCAGCCCGACCATCTCGGCGGCGGCGAGCAGACGGACGTCGCCAATGACGCGCTGGAACTTCGCGTCCGGCAGATCGGCGATTTCCGCCGGGGTGCGGTGCAGGTCGAGCGTCGCGGCGTTCGACCCGTCGATGACCGGATAATCCTGCCGCACGATTCCGGTGGCGTCCCTTTCGACTTTGGCGAGCTTGTTGCCGGCGAGGGTGACGAGCAGCGTATCGGCGAGCGGCGCGCCGAGGACAAAAGTCTTCGCGCCGGCGATATGGCCGCCCTCCGCCCTGGTGGTCACCGCCTCGGTTTCATAACGGCGTGCGGGTTCGGCGAAAGCGGCCGCAGCGAATTTCGCCCCCGTGACCAGCTCGCCGACCAGCGCATCGTCGCTGGCCGCCGCCGCCAGCCGGATCGGCAACACGCCATTTTCGAGCCAGGGATCGATCGCGACACCCTTGCCGAGCGCCTCGGCAACGAGCGCGAGATCGACGATCGTGCCGCCGATGCCGCCCATCGCTTCGGGCGCCGCGAGCGCGAGGAGACCGAGATCGGCGATCTCCTGCCAGCGTGCGTGCGAATAGCCGCCCTCGGCTTTGCGCATCGCGTGCCGCGCGGCAATATCGACCGGGCCGAGAAAGCGGCCAATCGTGTCGCGCGTGAGCTGCTGGTCCTCGTCGAGATCGAAATTCATGCGCGGCGCTCGAATATGATCGGCAAAGTCGTGAGCCCGCGCAGCAGCATGTTCGGCGGCCAGCTCGGTTCATGGCCCTCGGCGACGCGGAAGCCGGTGAGGCGCTTCAGCAGCTCGGAGTAAGCAACCGCCATTTCCTTGCGGCTCAGCATATTGCCGACGCACATATGGATGCCCTTGCCGAACGCGAGGTGGCTGCGTGCATTGGCGCGTTCGATGTCGAAGCGGTCGGGGTCGGGATATTTGGCCGGATCGCGGTTCGCAGCGGCATAGCGAAGCTGCACCATGGCGCCCTCGGGAATCGTCACGCCGCCAAGTTCGGCGTCCTTGAGAACCATGCGCCACATGCCCGCGGTCGGGCTTTCGGTGCGTAGCACTTCTTCGACAAGGTTGATGATCGCGCGTTCATTGCCTTCGTCGGCGGCGGCGACGGCTTTCGCCATCTGGTCGGGGTTCTCGATCAGCTGGAGCAGTCCGCCCGCGAGCGCCGAGGTGGTCGTCTCGTTCCCCGCGACCATCAGCTGCTGCATGATCGACAGGATTTCGGCGTCTTCGAGCGGCCGTTCGCCATCGACCTCGGCATGGACGAGGTCGGAGAGCAGGTCGTCGGTGCGATGGGCGCGGCGCTCGTCGATTTTCGCCTTCACATAATGCTGGAATTCGACGACCTCGCGCGCGCATTCGAGCTCGCGTTCCTTCGGGATCATCCGGCCGAGCCGGTCGACGAAGGCGTCGGACCAGCGCTTCACGCGGTCGAGGTCGCCTTCCATGCCGATCTGGCTCGCGATCATCGCGACGGGCAGGGGAATGCCGAAATCGCAGACGAAATCGGCTTCGCCTTTTGCCGCCATCTTTTCGATCAGGCCGATCACCACGCCGCGCATATCCTCTTCGATCGCGGCGACGCGTTTCATCGAGAAGGCAAGGTTGACGAGCTTGCGGAAGCGCGTGTGCGTGGGCGGATCGGCGGTGAGCAGCGTGTCGACCTGCGGCCACCCCTCGGCGAGGATCGCGGCGACGTCGCCGTCCTCGGCCATCGCGCCCGACAATGTTCCCTGGAAATTGTTCGAAAATGTCTCGACGTCGCCGGTCGCCTGCACGCAAAGATCGTAGGAGAGGACGAGAAACATCGCTTCCGAAAGCTGTACGACGGGGCTTTTGGGCATCCAGGCGCGATAATAATCGAACGGGTCCGCGATGACCTGCGGGTCGAAAAAACTGTTTGCGGCGATATCGTTCACGCGCCTCTTCCCTCGATCTTTTCTTTATACGCGCAACTATATGCAGCGGCTCCGCCCAGGCGATGCACATTTTCGTTAGGAAGCGGCGACATGGGCGAGCGCGTTGGCGAGCAGGCGGCGAAGGTTCGGATCGGCGTAGGCCGCGGGCCCGTCGCCGGGCTGAAGATAGACAAGGCGGCCCGCGCCGACGGGCTTTTCCCATGCGATGACATCGCCTTCGGGGCGATGGTCCCAGCCGGCGTTGCTGAACATGCGCCCCGCCACAGCCTGCGACGCCGAATAGAAATTGGCACGGACGAAGGCGTGGTCGGCGCGCAGCAGCGGGGTCGCGTCGCCCCAGACGGGCGCGAGATAAAGCTCGTCGCAAAGCGGGAAACGCGCCGGAAGGCCAGCGGTTACCGGATGATCGGGGTCGAGGACGACGGCATCGTAGGGAACGTCGTGCCGATAACCCGAGTCGAGATGCTGCTCGCCGTTCGCTTCGCCGGGGTCGTAGAGGAAGCGCCCGCCGATCATCTCGGCCCATTCGGGCCAGTCGGCCCAGCCCGCGATCGCATGGTGCATCGCGACCGCGCCGCCGCCGCGTGCGAAATAGTCGGTGATCGCGCGGCGCCAGGCGAAGGAGGGCGGGCGCGTCGCGGCTTTGCCGCCCGCGAAGCTGTAGCCCGGCATGTCGTAGAAGAGGATCGCGTCGGCGCGTGCCGCTGCACCCCCGGCGACTCCGGTTTCCGCTTCCGGATGGATCAGATGCGTGACCGTCCAGCCGTCGAAACTGGCGAGCAGTCCGGCGAAGGGTTCGGCCTCATAAGGATGGCCGCCCGACAGAACGAGAAGGTTCCGGTTCATGGTCATGCGATCTTCAGAATCATCTTGCCCTGATTGCTCCCCGCGAACAGCCGCATGAAGGCGTCGAAACTGTTCTCGATCCCCTCGTCGACATGCTCGTCGGCGGTCATCTTGCCCTGCTGCAGCCATGCGGCCATCTCGGCGCCGCCCTCGGCGAAGCGCGGGATGTAATCGGCGACGAGCAGCCCGCGGATCGAGGCGCGGTGGACGATGAGCTGCCAGATGTTGCGCGCGCCGACTTTCTCGACGCTGTTATACTCGCTGATCAGGCCGCAGAGGCCGATGCGCGCGCCGTGGCGCAGATTGTTGAGTCCGGCGTCGAGGATGTCGCCGCCGACATTTTCGAAGATGATGTCGACTCCGTCGGGGGCCTCGGCGCGGATCGCGTCGGTCAGCGCCTGAACGTCCTTGCCGCGGTAATCGATCGCGGCGTCGAAACCGTATCGGTCCGTCAGCTTGGCGCACTTCGCGGGTCCGCCCGCGATGCCGATCACCTTGCTTGCACCCTTGATCTTCGCGATCTGCCCGACGAGCGATCCGACCGCGCCCGCCGCGCCGGTGACGAGGACGACATCGCCGGGCTTGGGTTCGCAGACGTCGGTATAGCCGAAGTACGCCGTCATCCCGACCGCGCCGAGCACCGAGAGATAGTTGGTGACCGACGGCACGAGGATCGCATCGATCGGCTGGGTGAAGCCGCCGACGGTGCCGACCGAATAATCCTCGATGCCGTTGAGGCCCATCACCCACTGTCCGGGTACGAAGCCGTCGGCCTTGCTCGCCTCGACGATGCCGATCGTCGAGGCGCGTACCGGATCGCCGAGCGGGATCGGTGGCATATAGCTTGGCGCGTCGTCCATCCAGCCGCGGATCGCGGGGTCGAGCGAGGCATAATGGTTGCGGATCAGGAACTGACCTTCTGCCAGCGCGGGCGTGGGTTCGGTGACGAGCGAGAAGTCTTCCGGCACGGGTTCGCCCTTTGGGCGACGGACGAGCAGGAAACGGCGGTTGTCGGGCATGCAAACTCCTCAGGCAGGAACAATGGAAACCGGGATCGCGCTTTGCAGCGACTGGCCGGTGAGGGGGTCGTAGGCGACGCTCTCGCTGACGAGGCGATTGGTCGAGGCGCCATGCTCGTGCACCCCGTCGGGGCCGATGTCGGGACCGCCGAAGGCATGCGCCATCGACACGACACCGGGGCGCATATTCTCCGCCGCGCGCGCGACCGCGACGACTTCGCCCGCCGCCGAGCGGATGCGGACGGTATCGCCGTCGGCGCAGGGAATCAGCGCGAGGTCGTCGGGGTGGAGGAAGGCGGGGTTGGTCGTGCGTTTGGCGCGCAGCGCGGGCAGATTCTGCCCGGTCGAGTTGAAGCGGTGGCGGCTGCGTCGCGACACCATGCGCCAGGGAAAGTCGGGGGTGGGCTGGTCGGCGCTGCCATAGGCGATCAGCTGGTCGGGCATGGCGCCCGCCGTCAGATCGAAACGGTCGGGTGCATCGGGCTCGCCGGCTTCGACGACCGGGTGGAGGTCGGCGTAGATCACCGCCTTGCCGTCGACGGTGTCCGCGCGGACGACACTCGGTGCGACCGTGCAGCCTGCGACCATCAGGTCGAGGAAGGCCTCTTTCGTGGGCCGTTCGTCCATCGGACACGCGCCGCCCGCGAGCGGCATGCTGGTGCCGATACGGTGCGCGAGTTCCCAGAGCATCTCCCACTCCTCGAGGAGCCCTGCGGGCGCTTCGATCATCGCCTCGGTATAGCGGGCATAGGGGATCTCGTACCACCATTCGGAAAGATTGCTGATGTCCTCGCGCTCGAGGCACATCTTGGGGGCGAGGACATAATCGGCGCGTTTCGCGGTCGCGGATTCGGCGTTGACGTCGATCGAGACGAGCAGTTCGAGCCCGTCGATCGCGCGCGTTATCTTGTCCTGATCGGGAAAGGCGACCACGGGGTTGCCACCGATCACGATCAGCGCGCGCACCTGGCCTTCGCCCGGCGTCAGCATTTCGTCGGCCAGCACGTTGCACGGCATCTCCATGCCGAGGTGCGTGAGGCCGCGGATACGCGAGGCGGGGAAGCCTTCGCCATAAAGCGCGATCGGCGGCGCGACCTGCGCGCGGCGCGGGGTGACGGGAGTGAAGACCCGCGGGATCGAGCTTTTCTCGCCTTCGCGGCAGAAGCGCCCGCAGATGATGTTGAGCGACGAGACGAGATATTGGGTGAGCGTGCCATTGCCCGCCATCTCGGGACCGGTGCCGGTCGAGACGACGCCCTTGGTGCCATTTGCGAACATCCGCGCGGCGGCGACGAGCTGGCCTTCCTCGACCCCCGCGCGCGCGGCGGCGATGTCGGGGGTGAAACCTGCGACGGCACGCTGTAACTCGTCGATGCCATCGACGTAGCGCTGGACGAACGCCTTGTCGTAAAGGCCCTCGGACAGAATGACGTGGATGATCCCGGCGAGCAGCGCGGGATCTTCGCCCGGCCGCACGGGCAGGTGGATATGCGCGAGCGCCGCGACGTCGCTCTGGCGCGGGTCGGCGACGATCAGTTTCAGCCCGCTTTCGAGTGCGTCGCGCAGGCGGCGCGAGGGCGAGAAGGGGGGAAGGCCGCCGGGCGGGCCGTAGTGCGAGACGATCGGGTTATTGCCGATAAAGAAGGCAACGTCGGCTTCGCTGAACGTGTGCATCCCGCCCATCCAGCTGCCGTAGCGCATCGTCGTATAGACTTTCGCGGGCTGGTCGAGCGTTACCGAGGTATAGATGTTGCGCGTGCCGAGCCCTTGCGCGAACGACATTGCGCTGCCGACCCCGGCGCTGTTCTGGAACGCGTAGGTGCCGCCATAGATGGCGACGGCGTGCGGGCCATGTTCGGCGATGATGGCGGAAAGCTTCGCGCCGATCTCGTCGAGCGCGGTCTCCATCGCGATATCCTCGAACGCGCCGTCGCTGCGCTTCTGCGAGACCGTCAGTCTTTGCGGGCCGTTGTGCGCCTCAGCAAGCTGGCGTCCCTTGATGCAGGTATAGCCGCCGAACACCGGGTCGTCGGGGTCGCCCTGTACCTTCGTCACGCGGCCCTCGTCGACGGTGACGAGCATCGCGCAATTGGCGTGGCAGAAGCGGCAGAAACTGCGGCGGACTTCGGGCATCGTCTCTCTCTCCCTGATCGCACCCTACGCCTCGGCGCCCCTCAATCGACTGGCACTTTTGGCGGTGGTTGCTCCGGCGATGCAGGCGCAATTTCGGTGTCGAAACAGGGAGAATATCGATGCCGACATCGCGCCAGTGGCTGCTGAACGGACATCCGCGCGGGCGCGGGATCGAGGATGGCGACTTTCAGCTCGTCGAGACCGAAGTCGGCGCGCCGGGCGACGGCGAACTGCTGCTCAAGACGCTCTTTCTGGGCTTCGATCCGGCGCAGAAGGGCTGGATGGAGAATATCGCCGACTATGTTGCGCCAATGGCGATCGGCGACGTGATGCGCGGCAGCGGGATCAGCGAAGTCGCCCTGAGCAACCATCCGGGTTTCGCGGTCGGCGACCTCGTCATGGGATCGACCGGCTGGACCGAATGGCATGTGTCGACCGGTGACGGGCTGGTGAAGATCGAAACGCAGCTGCCGCCGACGGCGATGCTGTCGGTGCTCGGGACCACGGGGGTCACCGCTTATTGCGGGCTGTTCAAGGTCGGGCGGCCGGTTGCGGGCGATACGGTGCTCGTGTCGGGCGCGGCGGGCGCGACGGGGTCGGTCGTGGGCCAGCTTGCGAAGATCGCGGGGTGCCGCGCGGTCGGCATCGCCGGCGGCGAGGACAAGTGCCGCTGGCTCGTCGAGGAGGCGGGTTATGATGCCGCGATCGACTACAAGGCGGGCAATGTCCGGGGCCAGATCAAGGAACATTGCCCCGGCGGCGTCAATGTCGTCTTCGACAATGTCGGCGGCGCGATCCTCAACGACATGTTGGGCGAGATCGCGACCGGCGCGCGCGTGGCGGTGTGCGGGGGGATCAGTCGGTACGAGATGGGGACGCTGCCCGCCGGGCCGCAGAATTATTTCAACCTGATTTTCCGCCGCGGTTCGATGGCGGGCTTTATCGTGCTCGACTGGGCGAACGAGTTTCCCGAGATCCGCAGGCGGCTCGAGGGTTTCGTTCTCGATGGGCGGCTGAATTACCGCGAGGATGTGCAGCACGGGTTCGAGAATGCACCCGACACGCTCAAACGTCTGTTCAGCGGCCAGAACCGCGGCAAGCAACTCTTGAAGCTATAAGGAGATCGTTATGGGCAGGCTGGCTGGCAAGCGCGCCGTCATCATCGGTGCGGCATCGACGGGGAATATGGCGCAGGTGACCGCGCGGCTGTTCGCGCGCGAGGGCGCGACGGTGATGGTTGCGGGGCGAAAGCAGGCGCCGCTCGATGCGCTCGCGGCCGAGATCGGCGGCCATGCGGCGCTTTGCGACATCACCGACAAGGCCTCGGTCTTCGCACTCGCCGACGCGGCGAAGGCGAAGATGGGCGGGGTCGATGTCGCGCTGAACGCGAGCGGCTGGGGGCTGCTCAAGCCTTTGCTCGACGTGACCGAGGAGGAGCTCGCTCGCATCGTCGCGCTGCAATTCACCGGGGTGCATCATTTCCTCCAGGCATTCGTCGGCGCGATGCTGACGAACGATCCGACGGGCGGGTCGATCATCCAGATCTCTTCGGCGACGACGCGGTCACCGATCGGCAACCATGCGGCATATATCGGCACCAAGACGGGATCGGAGGCGCTGATCCGCTGTGTCGCGAATGATTTCGGCGCGGCGGGCATAAGGGCGAACATCGTCTCGCCGGCCTTCACCGAATCGCCGATGACCGAGGGGGCGTTCGCGACGCCGGGGCTCGTCGATGCCTTCCTGCCGCGCTACCCGCTGGGGCGGCTCAACACGGCGCAGGATGTCGCGAACGCGTGCCTGTGGCTGGCGAGCGACGAGGCGTTTGTGACGGGCGAGAATCTGCAGCCGAACGGCGGCCTCGCGCTGCGCGGCAATCCGCAGGAAGCCGACATCGCCGCCGCCGTCGGCGCGGCGATGGCGAAGCTGCAGGCTAGCTGATCTGCCGCTCGCGCCCTTCCCAATAGGGCGCGCGTAGTTCGCGGCGGAGGATCTTGCCCGACGGGTTGCGCGGTAGTGCGGGGATGAAGTCGACCGACTTCGGGCATTTATAGCCTGCGATCCGCTCGCGCGCCCAGCCGATGATCTCGTTCGCCTCGGCACTCTGCCCTTCGCGGAGCACGACGCACGCCTTCACCGCTTCACCCCATTTGTCGTCAGGCACGCCCACGACCGCGACATCGGCGACCGCGGGATGGCCATAGATCGCATTCTCGACCTCGGCCGGATAGACATTCTCGCCCCCCGAGATGATCATGTCCTTCACCCGGTCGTGGAGGTAGAAATAGCCCGCCTCGTCGGTGTAGCCGGCGTCGCCGGTACGCAGCCAGCCGCCCGCGTCGATCGTTTCCGCCGTTGCCTCGGGCCGCCCCCAATATTCGCGCATGTTCGCCTGCGTCCGGATCGCGATCTCTCCGATCGCTCGCGGGGGCAGGGGGTGGCCGTCGGCATCGATCACCTGCATCTCGACGCCGCGCAGCGGTTTGCCGACCGACCGCATCCGCTCGTTTCCGGCCGGATCATGATCCTCGGGCGGCAGCGCGGCGATCGTGCCCGATGTTTCGGTCATCCCGTACATCTGGACGAAGCCGCACTGGAAGACGTCGATGCATTGCCGCAGCAGATCGAGCGGGATCGGCGAGGCGCCATAGGCGATGTGGCGCAGCCGCGAGAAATCGACCTCGCGCGCGCGCGGCTGATTGACGATGATCTGCATCGCCGCGGGCACCATGAAGATTTTCGAGATGCCATGCGCCTCGATCAGGTCGAGCACCCCGCCGGGGTCGAACTCGCGCGTGATCACGCCGGTCGCGCCGTTGGTCATCACGGTGATCCCGTAACCGGTGCCGCCGATATGGAAGCAGGGCATGGCGACGAGCCCGACGTCATCCTCGTCCCAGCGTTCCCAGTCGGCCTGCAACGCGGGATCGCGGTCGAGCTGCGATCGCAGCACCGATCCGTTGGTCAGCACCGCGCCCTTGGGTTTGCCGGTGGTGCCCGAAGTGTACATCTGGATCACCGCGTCGGTCTCGCTACGCGCGATGCCGGGGTCGCTGTCGGGGGATCCGCCCCGCCAGTTGCGATAGTCGGGGAAGCTGCCCGCAGCCCCTTCGACCGCGACGACATGCTCAACGCCCGGATAAGCATCGCGGTTCGCGGCGACCAGTTCGGTGAATTCCGGCCCCACGAACAGGATGCGTGCGCCGCAATTGTCGATGATCCAGGCGATCTCGGGCACCGCGAGCCGCCAGTTGACCGGCGTCATCACGCCGCCGGCCTTGGCGACCGCCATCACCAGTTCGAAATAGAGGTCGCTGTTCTTGCCGAGATAGGCGACGCGGTCGTCGGGTTTCAGCCCCGACGCGATCAGCGCATTGGCGGCGCGATTGCTGCTCGCATCGAAGTCGGCATAGCTCGTCGCACGGCCTTCGAAATGGAAGAGAATCTTGTCGGGCCGCTCGCGCCCGTTCCGCCGCGCGACGTCGGCGACGCGTTCAAATGCTGCGACCTTCACCGGTCTTCTCTCCCTATGATGCGCCGAGCGCTTGTCGATAGAGCATGGAGTCCGCCGCATAGAAATTGCAATGGAAACCCGACGGGACACGGAACGGCACCTGCACCGTCGCGACCGGACCCGCCGCAATGTCGAGCGCGTCGAAGATCGCCAGTTCGCTCGTTGCCGCACCCGCGCGGTGAACCAGCGTCATCGCGTAACCGTCGCCTTCGCCCTGCGCGCCCATCTTCGGCGCAAAGATCAGCTCGCCGCACGAGGCGCCGTTGCCGAAGTGATAGACATCCTCCTTGCCGCTCACCGTGTCGAAGCGGAGCACGCCGTCCATTCCCTCGGCGCGGCCGTCGCGGCTGTTGAGGTTGATGTTCGCAAAGCTGTGGCGCGAGGCGCGCGTCATGAAGCGGTCGTCGGGGCGCGGGAACTGGATGTCGCGGTCGTTGAGCGTCTCTTCCCTGATCCATGTCCCGTTGCCGCCCATGCCGGGGTCGATCGTCCAGCGGCGCAGGCTCTGCTGCGTATCGCCATGCGTCTGCTTTACCCCGGTCTCGTCGGGGAACAGCGCGGTGCCGTTGGCGGCGGCGACATCGGCGATGATCTTGCCGTCCTGTTCCCAGACGTTGAGCTCGTGGAACATGTGGCGCGGTTCATAATCGAACCAGCGAAGATCGCTCGCACTGCCTTCGCGCGGCATCACTCCGAATTTGGTCGGACGGCCGTTGACCCACGCGGTCATTGGTCCGCCCCTCATGAAGCGACCGAGATCGGCGTCGATCGGGATCACCGGGAAGACCACCCAGTGCTCGGTCAGGAAGAAGGTGTGCATCAGCGCGTTGTGCGGCATGTCGATGATCTCGGCCTTGCGGACGCTGCCGTCGGCGGCGATCACGTCGTACCGCAGTTGCGGCGCGCCCATCGGGCCGTTGATCGCCATGCCGATGTTGACCAACTCGCCGGTAGTATGGTCGATCTTGGGGTGGGCGGAGAAGGTCGTGGTGATCGTCCCGCCATAATGTTCCTCGCCCAAGGTTTCGAGCGTGCGCGGGTCAAGCTCGACCGCGGGCGCGCCCTCCATCAGCGCGAGCAATTTGCCGCCATGGACGATGATGTTGGTGTTCGCGGTGTTGTAGCGCTTGCCCTGCACCGACGGATCGGCGGTCATCGGGTTGCCGAACAGGCCGAACAGGCGTTTGCCCGCCGCCTTCTCCAGCTCGAATTTCTCGGTCCGCACCCAGCGGTTGAGCATCGACGCGCGCCCGCCTTCGATGTGAAAGGCATAGACCATGCCGTCGCCGTCGAACCAGTGATACTCGCCCTCGCGCGTCGGATAGAGCGGTTCGGGGCCGTTGCGATAGAAGACGCCGACGAGATCGGCCGGGATTTCGCCTTCGACGATCAGGTCGGGCGCCGTGCCCTCGAAGCGGACGGGCTGATGGTGTCCCGACAGGAAAGGGTGGTCGAAAAAGGCCTGCGTCATCGTGGATCCCTTTGATCATCGAACAAGGGGCGGTGCATTGCGCCGCCCCTTGCTCCCCCTTGCGATCTCGCCGTACCCGTGGCGGGATCGTATCGCCCGTCAGAAACGGAAGCCGAGTTCGACCCCGTAGGTGCGCGGCGCCTGCGCGGCGCCGAAGGTGAAGAGACCCGCGACCGGCAGCGTCGACGACAGGCCCTTGTGGTTGGTGAGATTGCGGCCGAACAGCGCGAGGCTGACTTCGCGGTCGTCGCCGAGCAGGAAGGTATAGCCGATCTGCGCCGACAGATTTTCGCGGTCTTCGGTAAAACAGCGATTGTCGTTGGTCACCGCGCCGGGGACGACCGGACGGTTCGGCGCGATGCAGGTCACATATTTGCTCTGGTAGCGCAGCAGCGTCGAGGCGTCGAAACGGCCCGAGCCGATCTCCTTCGAGTAATTGAGCCCCGCCGACCATTGATATTTGGGTGCGCGGCGCAGCGTCAGCGTCGACACATCGTCGGCGATGCCGTCCGCCGGGCTGCCCGGGGTCAGGCCGACGATGTCGTTGAAGAAATTCTTGTATTTGGCGTCGGTGTAGCTGAACGACGCATTGAAGCTGAACGCGTCGGTCATCTGCGCGATGATTTCGGCCTCGAACCCCTTGATGTCGGCCGACGAGGCGTTGCGCACCACCGTTTCCTGCGGGTTCGACGAACCCGGAGGTGCGGGCTGCACGACCTCCTCCTGCTTGTTGTCATATTTGGTGTAATAGAAGGCGAGGTTGGTGCGCAGCGTGCGGTCGAGCCAGTCGGCCTTCAGCCCGACTTCATACGCGTCGACCGTTTCAGGCTGATACGGCCCGAGCGAGGTCGGCGACGCCGCGCGGCCGTTGAAGCCGCCCGAACGGAACCCGCGCGAGAAGGACACATAGGCGAGCTTGCCCGGTTCGATCGTATATTCGGCGTTGGCGCGCCAGGTGAATTTGTCGAAACTGTCGCTGCCCGAACAATTGGTCGCGGGGCTGTAGACGGGGATCACGACGCCCGGTGCGGGGCTGGTGGTTCCGGTCACCGCGACGCACGACATGCCGTCGAAACTTGGCTGGGTCAGCCGGACGAGCGCGCCGATGCGGCCGTAATTGTTGAAGATTTCCTTCTTGTCCTTGGTGTAGCGCGCGCCGAGCGAGATTTTGAAGGCATCGGTCAGGTTGATCTGCGCGTCGGCAAAGCCCGCGTAGGATTTGGCGCTGTGGTCGACATATTGGCGTAGCACCGCAGTCGATCCCTGCCCGAGCACGACCCCGAAATTGGTCGACTGGTCGAGCGTGTACGAGCTGTCGAAATAATAGCCGCCGAGGAGCACGTTGACCGTGTCGAAGTCGGCAAGCAGGCGGAGTTCCTGGCTGAACTGCTTATATTTCTGCTGGCGCCGCGTGTCGAAGAAATTGGCCGAGCTGCCGTCGAAATCCTGCGTCACCGATTCCTTGTTCTTGATGTAGCCGGTGACCGACGACAGCGTCAGATTATCGCTGAGGTCGATGTCGATATTGCCGGTGACGCTGTCGACATCGTTGCGCACCGGGGTCTCGATATTCTGGAACGTCGTATAAAGTCCGCGCGAAGGCAGCGACCAGCGGTTGCATTCGGCGGCGGGCGAAAAGCCGGGCGCGCCTGGCGCGGCGCAAATGACGTCGCGGCCGGTTTCGGACAGGGCCGAGGCAACGGTTTCGCCGCGTTCGCGGCTGTGCTGATAGGTGATCTGCGCGGTGATCGCATCGCTCGGCGTGATCAGCGCAGTGACGCCGCCGGTCAGCGTTTCATATTTGCCCTCGCGGCGGTCCTTGGTGACATTGTGATAATAGCCGTCGGTCTTGTCGTAATAGCCGAACGCCTTCAACGCGATGAAATCGCCGAGCTTGCCGGTGTTGACGACAAGGCGCGCGCGTTTGGTGTCGAAACGGCTGTAGGCGAACTGGCCGCGCACGCCGAAATCCTCCGTCGGGCGGGTGCGGATGACGTTGATCACGCCGCCGATCGTGTTGCGGCCGAACAATGTGCCCTGCGGTCCGCGCAACACTTCAAGCCGTTCGAGGTCGAAGCTGTCGAGAAGCTGGCCGGTGTTGGTGCCGATGAAGACGCCGTCGACAACGACGCCGACCGCCGGATCGAAGCTCTTCTCGATATCTTCGAAGCTGATGCCGCGGATCGCGATCGCTGCGGCGCTGGGTCCGGCGCCGACCGAGTCGACGACGAGGCTGGGGACGCGGCCGGCGATGTCGCGAATGTCGTCGATCGTCGCCGATTCCAGTGCCTTTTCGTCGAGCGCGGTCACCGCGATCGGGATCGACTGGATGTTTTCCTCGCGCTTCTGCGCGGTGACGACGATTTCGCGGATGGCGCCGCTATTCTCCTCGACGGGGGGCTCCTGCGCCGCGGCCGGGGTGGCGATTGCCAGTGCGGCAAGCGATACGGTTGCGTAAACGGCAGGCAGCATTCGGGCATGCGTGATCATCGCGTTCCTCCCTCTCGCGCCGGCGCATAGGTTCGCCGGTCACGTTGGAGGGGAAGGTCCGCTTAATGCCCCGATTCAACAATCATCAAAAATATCAGGCGTGCGGATATGGCATCCAAAACCTTGATTTTAATGCCTTTGTGTCGCCCCGCCATCGACGAAAAGCCCGTGTCCCGACATGAATCGGGCGTCGTCGGACGCCAGAAAGGCGGCGACGTCGGCGATGTCTTCGGGCTGTCCGAGCCGGCCGAGCGCAGCCTTGTCTATCCAGCGCTGCCTGAATTCGGGCATGGCGGCGAAGGCGGGCGCGGTCATCGGCGTATCGATCGCGCCGGGCTGGATGCAGTTGACCGTGACACCCGACGCCCCGACTTCGGCCGCGACCGATCTGGTCATGCCGAGCACGGCATGTTTCGACGCGCTGTACGCGGTCATCCCGGCCTCTCCGAAACTCGACATCACCGATCCGATCAGGATGATCCGCCCGTGCGGCGAGCGTTCGAGCAGCGGTAGCGCGTCGCGCATCAGGCGGAATACTGCGGTGACATTGACCGCCATCATCGTGTCGAAAAACGCGTCGTCATGCCCGTCGAGCGGCTGCATACCCGTGATGCCGGCGCAGGCGACGACGATATCGAGACCGCCGAGGCGGGCTTCGGCCTCGGCGACCAGTTTCGCGTTGATTCCGGGTTCGGTGACATCGGCGACGATATCGACATCGCCGGCGCGGTCGGTGGTCAAAACGCGCGCGCCGTCGGCCGCCAGCCGCTTTGCGGTGGCGAGGCCGATCCCCGATCCGGCGCCGGTGACGAGCGCGGCGCGGCCATCGAGGCGCCCGGCCGTCACAGCGAACTGCCGCCGTCGACGCGAAACTCCGCGCCGGTGGCAAAGGCCGATTCATCCGACGCGAGATAGAGGATGATCGCCGAAATCTCCTCGGGCTTGCCGAGGCGCCCGACCGGATGCGTCGCGACCCAGCTGTCGTAGAGCGCCTGCCCGTCGGCAACCTGCGCCATCACCTTGTCGAGGATCGGGGTGTGGATCGCCCCCGGGTGCACCGAATTGCAGCGGATGCCGTACCCCTTGCGTGCATAGTGAAGCGCGACCGATTTGGTGAGATGCGTCACCGCCGCCTTCGCCGCATTATAGGCAGCGAGGTCGCCCTGCGCACGGACGCCGCACATCGACGACATGTTGATCACCGATCCGCCATGATCCTTCATCTTCGGGATCACATGCTTGCAGCCAAGGAAAACGCCGTCGACGTCGACCGAAAATTCGTGGCGAAAGGCTTCGAGCGTCAGATCCTCGATCGATCCGTGCGTCGTGATGCCGGCATTGTTGACGAGGATGTCGATGCGCCCGCACGTGCCGAGCGCGGCGATCCATTCGGCTTCCTTCGACACGTCGAGCCTGACGAAGCGCTGGCCGAGTTCGGTGGCGAGCGCCTCGCCCGCGGCGACATCGATGTCGGCGATGACGACGGCGGCGCCCTCGGCGACGAAGCGACGAACGATGTCGAGACCGAGCCCCGACGCGCCGCCGGTGACAAAGGCCGTCTTGCCCGCGATCCGTCCGCTTGCTCCCGCCATTCGATCCTCCCTCTTTCGCCGCGACACTATCCTCCCGCGCGAAGGGCGAGGGGACTATTTATTGCGCTAGGTGCGGGGGACGTGCCCACGGTTCCAAGGTCGAGGCGCCCGTTGCAGGAGAGGCGGCATGTCGGCAGGCTGGGATTATATCGTCGTCGGTGCGGGGTCGGCGGGCTGCGTCCTCGCCGAGCAGTTGAGCGCCGACCCGCACGTGCGCGTGCTGTTGCTCGAAGCGGGCGGCAGCAACGACAGCCGATGGGTGGCGATCCCGAAGGGGGTCGCGAAGCTCGTGACCAATCCCGACCATATCTGGGCCTATGGCGTGTCGCAGCCGCGCGGCGATGGCGGGGCGCCGGGCGAGGTGTGGATCCGCGGCAAGGGGCTGGGCGGATCGTCGGCGGTCAACGGCATGATCTGGAGCCGCGGCGAGCCCGCCGACTATGACGAATGGGAAAAGCTCGGCTGTACCGGATGGAACGGCGAAGCGATGACCGGGGCGTTCCGTAGCATCGAAGATCATGGGCTTGGTGCAAGCGCGATGCGCGGCGCGGGCGGGCCGGTCGGCGTTGCGCCCAAGATCCACAGCTATCCGCTCGCCGAGACGATGGTGCAGGCGGGGGTCGAGATGGGGCTGAAGCCCGTCGACGACCTCAACGCTGCGACCTCGGACCGCGTCGGCTTCTATTCGCACAATGTTCGCCGCGGACGCCGCGAGAGCGCGGCGACGACCTTTCTTGCGCGGGCAAAGGCACGTCCCAACCTCTCCATCGTCACCCGGGCGATGGCCGAGCGGCTGATCGTCGAGGGCGGTCGCGTGACGGGTGTCGAGGCGCGGGTGGCCGGGCAGATGCGGCGCTTCGACTGCGATGGCGAGGTGATCGTGTCGGGCGGTACGCTGGAGAGTCCGTTGCTGCTCCAGCGGTCGGGCATCGGGCCCGCCGACGTGTTGCGCGCCGCGGGGGTCGAACCCGTTGTCGATGCGCCTGACGTTGGCGGACGGATGCGCGAGCATCTCGGTTTTTCGATGCCGCATCGCCTGTCGCGCGATATCGGCAGCAACCGCAGCTTCTATGGTTTCGGGCTGGCGCGCGCGATGGCGCGATATATGCTGACGCGCGGCGGCATCATGGCGACGGGACCGTTCGAGGTCGGCGCCTTTCTGAACCTGACGAGCCGCGACATGCGGCCCGACCTGCAACTCTATCTCGGCGGCTACACCTTTGCCCTGGGCGACGACAAGCATCCGGTGCCGCTGAACAGCATCGACCGCAAGCCGGGGATGACCATCTATGGTCAGCTCCTGCGCCTGACGAGCGAGGGGAGCATCCTGATCACGGGTCCGGGCAGCGATGCCGCGCCCGATATCAAGCCGAACTGGCTGTCGACGCGCGAGGATGAGCGCACCGCCGTTGCGGCGGTCCACGCGATGCGCCGCTATATGGCGCAGCCGGCGCTTGTCGGGCTGGTCGAGCGCGAGTTGCTCCCCGGCGCCGCGGTGCAGAGCGATGCCGAGATCCTCGCCGCCTTTCGCCGTCTCGCGACGTGCGGGCTGCATGGGGTCGGAACGTGCCGGATGGGCAGCGACAATCGTGCGGTCACCGACGCGCGGCTCCGCGTCAGAGGGATCGATGGCCTCCGCGTCGTCGACTGTTCGGTGATGCCGTCGCCGGTGACGGGCAATACCAACGCCCCTGCGATGGCGCTCGCCTTGCGCGCAGCGGGGCTGATTCGCGAGGACCGGCGGAAGCTGCGCGCGGTCGCCTAGGCGGTCTCGCGCGCCTTCAGCCAGCCCAGCCCGCGGCGTAAAAGGTCGTAAAAGACCGGCAAGTCCCACGCGCAGCGGTCGACCGTCGGCCACCAGTCCATCATCGGCTGCAGGTCATAGTGACCGCGACAATGGCCGAGGGTGAGGTAGAGCACCGCGCCCGCGCCATGCTGCTTGATATAGAAAACCGGCCAGGTGCCGGGGGCATCTTCGGCCTCGACGAAGCCCGTGCCGGGGCCCGTGCACTCGGTGTCGAGCAGCACGTGAAGATCGCCGTGCGTTTCGAGGTGATAGAGTTCGTCGGTCGTCTCGAACGGTTCGATGCCTTCGACAAGCGGGTGAGCGGGGTCGGCAACGCGGACCGTATAGGGCTCGATCGCCGGATGGCTGATAAACTGCGAGCCGAGCAGGTCCATCATCAGCGGCGCCCAGCGCGGCGCGTCCCACACACCGGTGTCGAGCAGGCGGAGGATCGAATTGGTGCCGTGCAGCGCGTACCAGCGCCCGCCCTTGGTCAGCCAGCGCTTCAGCGCCTCCTGTGCGGGAAGCGAGGGCGTGACGTCGCAGGTATAGGTGATCAATATGTCCGCCGCCTCGATCGCGTCGATATTGTCGTAATTCTCGAACACACGGGTGCGGACGCGCTGGTCCTCGGCGAGCAGTTTGAGCAGCTCGAGCCGCGCGAAATCCATGTCGTGCCAGACACCCCCGCAGATCAGCACGCAATCGATGCGGGGTGGATGTTCGCTGTCGCTCATCGCCGGTCCTCTCCTGTCGTTATCGTCGCATCATGCGAGCGTCGCGCGCGGACGTCACCTTGCTGTATTGATAGGTTCACGCGCCGCACGAAACTGGCAAGAGGGCATGCGAGAGGAGAGGCACGATGCAGCAGAGACTGCGCGGCAAGGTCGCTTTGGTCACCGGCGGGACGAGCGGGATCGGCGCCGCCACGGTCGGGCGGCTGGTGCGCGAGGGCGCGAAGGTCGTCTTCACCGGTTCCAACGCCGATGCGGCCGCGGTCGTCGAAGGCGAGACGGGCGCGATCTTTCGCGCGCACCGCGTCGAGGAGGCGTCGGCTTGGGACACGCTGATGGCCGAGATCGAGGCCGAATATGGCCGCCTCGATATCGCCTTCGCCAACGCCGGGACCGAAGCGGGCGACGCGAGCGTCGAGGATATCGGCATCGACGCGTGGAACCACATCGTCGGCGTCAACCAGACCGGCGTGATGCTGACCGTCCAGCATGCGATCCGCGCGATGGCAAAGAACCCGCAAGGACCCACGGGCTCGATCATCGTCAATTCGTCGATGAACGCGCACCGTGCGATGGGCAATTATGCCGCTTACTCGGTGACCAAGGCGGCGGTTGTCGCGCTCGTCAAATCGGCGGCGATCCATTGTGCGGGCAAAGGCTATCAGGTCCGCGTCAACGCGATTCTGCCCGGCGTCGTCGAAACCGATATGATCCGCGGCGTGATCGATCGTGCGCCCGATCCCGCCGCCGCGCGCGCCGCGTTCGAAGGCATGGCGCCGATGAAGCGCATGGCGCAGCTCGAAGAGGTGAGCGCGCTGGTCGCGTTCCTCGCGTCGGACGAGGCGGGTTTCATCTCGGGCGCCGATTATGTCATCGACGGTGCGACGACGGCGGGCATGATGGGGGTGTGACCCCGATCAGGACCGCCGCGGCGCGTAAAGCCCGCGATGCGCGCGCGGTTCGCTGCGCTCATATTGCGGCGGCACGGTGACGGTCGCGCCCAGCGCCGCGGCGGCGTGCCAGGGCCAGCGCGGATCATAGAGCGCCGCGCGCGCGATCGCGACGGCATCGGCGTCGCCATTGGCGAGGATCGCTTCGGCTTCCAGCGGATCGGTGATCAGTCCGACCGCGATCACCGGCATGGTGACCGCCTCCTTGACCCTGCGCGCCAGCGGCACCTGATAGCCCGGCTCCAGCCGGATCTGCTGCGCCGGATGCAGCCCGCCGCTCGACACGTTGATCGCCGCGCACCCGCGCGCTTCGAGCGCCTGCGCAAAAGCCAGGGTCTCTTCGATCGACCAGCCGCCCTCGACCCAGTCGGTGCCCGAGACGCGCACCGTCACCGGGCCTTGTGCGCCGAACGCATCGCGCACCGCGTCGAACACCTCGATCGGAAAGCGCATCCGGTTTTCGAGGCTGCCGCCATAATCATCGTCGCGCCGGTTCGACAGCGGCGACAGAAACTGGTGGAGCAGATAGCCGTGCGCCGCGTGCAGCTGGACCGCGTCGATCCCCAGCCGGGCAGAACGCGCTGCGGCATCGGCGAAGGCGGTGCGAACCCGGTCGAGGCCGCCGCGGTCGAGCGCGGCGGGTGCCTTGTCGGTGTCGAAGAAAGGGATCGCGGACGGCGCGGTGGTTTGCCACCCGTTCGCGGCGCCGGGCGCGATCTGCCCGCCGCCGTCCCAGGGCCTGGCTGTGCTCGCTTTGCGTCCGGCGTGCGCGAGCTGGATCGCGACCGGAATATCGGACCATTGGCGTAACGCGGAAAGGACGCGCGCCATCGCGGCTTCGCTCGCATCGTCATAGAGGCCGACATCGGCGTAGGTGATACGCCCTTCGGGCAAGACCGCCGAGGCTTCGATCGTCAGCGCCCCCGCGCCTGAAATGGCGAGTTGCCCGAGGTGCATCAGATGCCAGTCGGTCATGCACCCGTCCTCGGCCGAATATTGGCACATGGGCGCGATGATGATCCGGTTGGCGAGCGGCAAATCCGCTATTGCGAAGGGTTCGAACAGCCTGGCCATAAATTCTCCCGCGATACGCCGCGGTCCCGGCCCCGGTCACGGGCGGAACCCGTGGGGATCGATAGCCGGGCATCGCGGCGCGGCGCACCCCCAAAATTGCGAAGGGGACCGTTTCGGTTCGCGCCGGCCGGCCGCTTAGCGGCGTTTACGATCCGGCCGCGCCAGTTCGGCTTCCGACGGCCAATGCCCCTGCGGATTTTCGCGGACGATTTCGGTGAGCAGCGCCTTTGCGCCCTTTTCGTCGCCGGCGAAGCGGCGTTCCATCGCGATCGCGAACTTGATCGTGCTGTCGCGGCTGTCCCTGAACGCCGCGGGATCGAGCCGGCCTTGCATGATCTGCACGGCCTGATAATAAGTGAAATTCTCGATCAGCTTCAGCCCCGGCTCGATCGCGTCGATCGCCGCACGCGCTTTCGCATGTTCGCCCATCTTGCGATACGCGAGATAGGTCCAGTATGCGGTCGGTACGCGCATGTCGTCGCGCGCGAAATCGGCCGCGAGCTCCAGCGATTTCGCCATGCCCGTCACCATCGTCGGATAGTCGCCCGTCGCGAAGCTCGTCTGCGCATGATAATAGACGATGTTGCCGCGATAGGTGCTGATCGTCAGGCCGATCGGGTTGGGCATCCCGTCGGGTTCGAAACTGTCGGGCGTATCGCCCATCAGTTCGAGCGCCTTTGCATAATCGGCGAGCGCTTCCTCGAACCGGCGCGCGCGCGTCAGGTCGCGGGCGCGAAAGCGGTAGAGTTTGTAGCTGTTCGGGAATTTCGCGATCCCGGCGCTGAACGCATCGACCGAGTCGCAGATGCGCCCCGCATAGTCGAGGCGGCGGCCGTACCAGATATGGCTGTCCTCGCGGTCGGGCGCGATGCGCAGCGCCGCGGCGGCGATCGCGATATCCTCGTCGAGCATCTTTTGCGTCGCGGCCGAATATTCCGGTATCGCCAGCGGCGTGCCGATCAGGCTGGTCGCGCAATTCCCCGCGTCGGCGCCAGGGACGTTCGCCGACGCAGGGGCTGCCACCAGCAGCAAGGCAAGGGTGAGGGTGGACATGCGGACGGTCATCCGATCACGTCCTGATAGATGCGGCGGACGTTGGTCCCCATGATCTTTTCGACGGTGCTGGCCGGATAGCCCAGCTTGCGCACGCCGTCCCACACGACTTCCATGCGGCGCGGGCCGTTGAGTTCGTTGATGAACAGCGGCCAGTCGTCCGCGTTGAAGTTCGCGCCCTCTTCGGCCTTCAGCTCGGCGACATAGGCGTCGGTCATCTCGACGACGCGGTGGTCGCGGTCGCTGCCGATCGCGACATGGTCGGTGCCCATCACCTTCACCGCATGGTCGATATGGCGGAAATATTCGGGCAGCGCGTCGTCGCGTTTGGTCGTCAGGAACGGCCGCATCTGGCAGATGCCCGCGACCCCGCCCTTGTCGGCGAGCAGGCGCAGGTTCGCGTCGGTCGTGTTACGGATATTGCTGTGCACCGCCATGCACGCGGTGTGCGAGACGATCACGGGGACTTTCGACGCGGCGATCGTGTCGGCCATCGTCTGCATGTTGGAATGCGAGAGGTCGATCAGCATCCGCTGTTCGTTCATGCGGCCGACGAGATCGCGGCCGAAGTGCGTCAGTCCGTTTGCGCCGAGTTCCTTGCACCCCGCGCCCGCCCAGTTCTGGTCGTTATAGGTGATCTGTGCCGACGTCACGCCGAGCTTGCGGAACAGGTCGACATTGTCGAGGTCGCGTCCGAACTGGGTGCTGTTCTGGAACAGATAGAAGAGCGCGAGCTGACCGTTTTTGCGCGCGACGTCGATGTCGCTGGTCCTGGTCGCCTTCAGGAACAGTTCGGGGTGCTTTGCGATATGAGCGTCATGATCGAGCACCGCCTGCACGGCTTCTTCATAGGCTTGGCCTTCATAGACCTTGGGATCGCAGAGCGTGACGGTGATCGCGTCGAGCCCGCTCGCGCGCATCTGGCCGATCAGCGCGGCGTCATATTCGAAGCGGACCTCGCCCATCGCGTCGAAGGTGAGCGGCCGCGCCGCCGCGCGCGCCGCCGCGCCGGGCGCGACCGCCATCGCGGCGGACAGCGCCGCTCCCGACAGGATGAATTGCCGTCTGTCCATGGCTTTACCCTCTCCAATTTTCTATTGGAAAGAAATTAGCGTATAGGAAAATTATTGCAAGCCCATAGATGGGGCTGGCCGATCGGCGGAATCAGCCGGTGTTGACCCACAGGACGACGGCATCTTCCTCGCTTGTCGAATAGGCCGCGTGCTGCATGCTGCTGTTGATGTAGATGCTGTCGCCGACGCCGAGGATCGCGGGTTCGTAATGCTCGGTCTGGAAACAGATTTCGCCTTCGAGGACGTAGAGGAATTCCTCGCCGCTGTGCTGCGACCAGCTCTTGAAATCCTCGAGGCTGCGCGCCTTGATCGTCGTGACGAACGGCAGGATTCGCTTGTTCTTGAGTTCGGCGGCGATCAGCCGGTGGCGATAGACCGCGGTTTCCATCAGGCGGCCGGCGCCGTCCATCGTGACGCTGCGCCGCCCCGCGGCATCCTGCCCCGAATTGCTCGCGAACAATTCGGTGATGTCGATGTCGAAGCCTGTCGCAAGCTTTTGCACGACGTCGAACGTAGGCGACATCTGGTCATTTTCGATCTTCGACAGGGTGGAGGCGGCGAGGCCCGTCAGGCGGCCGGCGTCCTCCAGCGTCATGCCGCGTTCCTTGCGCAACTGGCGCAATCGCTCGCCCAGGTGAAAACCCTCGGAACGGGGCCGTTTCCTGGTACGAACGGCGTCCAGAACTTCCGGCTCGTCTCCATTTCTGGGCGGCATAAGTCTCCAATCCTCAACTTGCTCGAGATCATACGGTATCGGCCATTGGAGGACGGCTGGGGGAAGAGGTCCGGCCAATCAGCCACCGCAATCTATAAAGCACAAATTTCCGATAGGCTACGATATTGGCATATCCGCTATGCCGCCATCGTATACGCCCACCGGAAATATTGGCCGACCTCGAACAGACGAGATCAGAATTTATACTTGGCATTCAAATAATAGAAGCCGCCGGCGACCCCGAATACGCTGTGATTGTCGTAGATCAGGCCCGACCGCGCGCGCGCCGGACCGCGGCCCGGCGGGAAGATATTGAAGATATTGCGTGCGCCGACGCTGAGGTCGACGCCCTCGATACCCGAATAGGTCACTTCGGCGTCGAACAGGGTCACGGCCTTGCGCGGCAGGAAGGTCGCACCATCGAGGCGGCGCCATGCGCCATAATGGATCGCGCGGCCCATGAAGGCGAAATCGCCGACCTTGGTCGTTGCCGAGAAGTTGCCGCGCCAGCGCGGGGTGCCGCGTTCGAACTCGGTGACGATCGCCGAGGTAAAGCCGACCGGCGGTGCGCCGCGCAGCTGCTGCTCATTATAGTTCACCGCGAGGCTGAAGTCGGTCGAGGCGTTATCCGACCAGGTCTGGCGATAGGTGCTCACCAGGTCGAAACCGCGCACGCGGGTGTTCATTTCATTCTGGAAATAGCGCACATCCTCGATGTCGGCGCCGTTCGGGAAGCCGAGCGCCGCCAGTGCGGCGCGCTCCGCCGCGGTGGTTTTGCGCGACGGGGTGAGCAGCAGGCGATCGTCGACCTTGATCTGATAAAAGTCGAGCGTGGTGAGGAAGCCGTCGAGACCGGTGAAGACCACGCCCGCCGACATGTTGAACGAGGTTTCGGGCTTCAGCGACTTCGACCCGAAGACCTGCGCTGCGGGCGAACCCGGGACCAGCACGGCGTCGAGGATGAAACCGCCCAGCCCGTCGAGCTGCGAGGTCAGGCTGGTTCCGAACACCTGCCCGGCGGCCGGAGCGCGAAAGCCGGTGCTGACCGAGCCGCGCAGCGCGAACGCATCGCTCAGCTCGAAACGGGTCGCCGCCTTGTAGCTGAAGTTCGTGCCGAACTGGTCATAATCTTCGTAGCGGCCGGCGGCCGACAGGTTCCACCAGGGCGTGATATCGGCATCGACTTCGGCGAAAACCGCGTAGCTCGCCGAATTGAAGCTGCCGGCGAATTCGGGCGAGAAGCCCTGGAAGCCGTTCGAACCCGCGGGCAGGTCCTGCAGCGGCCCCGTCGTATAGCTGGCGACATCGCCGCGGCCGATGACATAGGTTTCCTTGCGATAGCTGGCACCGGCGAAAGCGAGGATGTTGTCGGTCAGTTCATAGGATGTTTCGGCATCGAACTGGATTTCACGCTGGGTCAGCGATCCCGGCTTGAACGAGGTCGGCGAATTGACCCCCATCGATGCGTTGATCGTGCCGGTGATCGTATAGTCGACGGTGTTGGTGCCATAGCGTGCCGACAGGTCCCAGTTCCACGGGCCGACCTGATCGCGCAAGCCGACGAGAGCGCTGAAATCCTCAAGATTGCCCGAGAATTCGGGCGTGAACCCGCCCGGATAGATCGCGGCGAGATTGAACAGCTGCGGATGCGCCGGGGTGAGATCGAAGCGCGAATTGGCGTAGGTGCCATGGCCGTTCACGCCGCCGGCGGTAAAGGGCTGACGCAGGCCGAAGGTCACCGAGCTTTTGCCCGTCATATAGTTGCCGAACGTATAGGCTTCGAGCTCGTCGCCCAGCTCGACGCCCGCGTTCCACACCGCCTTGAACGCCATGTAGCGCGGATCGAGATTGCCTTCGGGGTGCTCGGGCACGCCCGGGACGCCCGCCGCCCGCAAGGCGACCGCGCCGGCGTGGCTGGCCTTCTTCGCATAGGCTTTGGCCTGATCGGTATATTGGGCGGCGAGATTGAAATAGGCATTGTCGCCGACGGGGACGGCAATATGGCCCTGAATGTCGTAGTTGCGGCCGCCGCTTTCGAAATATTCCCCGACCTGCGCCATGATCGAGCCGCCGCTCTTCGCCTTTTTCAGCTCCATGTTGATCACGCCGGCGATCGCGTCCGAACCATATTGGGCCGACGCGCCGTCGCGCAGCACTTCGACGCTCGACAGGGCGATCGGCGGAATGACGTTGAAATCCTGGCCCTGCGAGCCCGAGGTCGACGCATGGCCGGTGCCGATCTGCACGATCGAGGCGCGGTGGCGGCGCTTGCCGTTCATCAGCAGCAGGACATGGTCGGCGGGCGAACCGCGCAGCGTGATCGGCCGCACGAACGACGAGCCGTCATTGCCCTGCAGGCGCTGGGCGTTGAACGCGGGCACCAGCGTGCGCAGCGCGTCGTTCACGTCGGCATAGCCTGTCGCGGTGATGCTTTCGGGCGAAATGACGTCGATCGCGACCGAGCTGTCGGTGATCGAGCGATCCTTGCGGCGTGTCCCGATCACGACGATGTCATTGCCGCCATTCTCGGTCGTGGCGCCGTCGGCTTCGGGCGGTGCCGTCTGGGCCTGTGCAGCAGGCGCGATCGCGAAAGCGACCGCCGACGACAACAGCAGGCGTGAAACGAACTTCGACATTTTTCCCTCCTTGGTAACCCATTTCCCCACCCGGAAATGTCCAAATTTCCGGAGTCCATCTCATTGTTGATAATTTTCCTATCATAAAATTTATTGCCCAACCAGCAAAATATTCCTATGCGATGGGCGAGGCCCCGGAGCCGATCTTCGGCGCCCGGTCGGCGGGAGTTTTTTCAGGTGATGGGCTTTCAGGTGACGGACAGGACGAGGCGCGCGGCGCCCGCGCGCTCGTGGCTATGGCGCGGCGCGCTGCCGGCTTCGATCGTCGGTGCTTTGCTGGCGGGCACGGCGGCTGCGGCGCCCGCTCCACGCGAGGAACTGGTGATTCATGCCGGCGCGGTGATCGCGATTCCCGGCGAACGCACGCTCGGCCCGACCACGATCGTCGTTCGCGACCATCGGATCGCCGAAGTCCGCGCGGGTTATGTCGATTTCCCCGACGTGCCGACGATCGACCTCAAGGACCGCACCGTGCTGCCCGGGCTGATCGATATGCATGTTCATTTCAGCTTCGCCCCCGAAACGAGGCTCTGGTCGGCGGCGATCGACACGCCCGAGGATGTTGCGCTGTTCGCCTTTTCCAATGCGAAAAAAACGCTGGAGGCGGGGTTCACGACGGTGCGCGATGTCGGGTCGGACGGCTATTCGATCCACGCGCTCCGCGATGCAGTCAACGACGGCACCGTCACTGGCCCGCGCATCTTCCTGTCGGGTACGTCGCTGTCGATCGTCGGCGGCCACGGCGACATGTCGGGGCTCAATCGCAAGACGACCGAAGCCTTGTTCCCCTATGACTATACCGGCGCGTGCACCGGCGCGGTCGAATGCGCGCTGCGCGTCCGCGAAGCAGCGAAATATGGCGCCGACCTGATCAAGATAACCTCGACCGGCGGCATCATGTCGCAGCAGGCGCGCGGGCTGGGCCAGCATCTGAGCGACGAGGAACTCGTCTCGATCGTCACCACCGCGCACGGCCTCGGGCTCAAGGTCGCGGCGCATGCGCATGGCGCTGCGGGCGTCACCGCGTCGGTGCGCGCCGGGGTCGATTCGATCGAGCATGGCACTTGGCTCGACGCCGAAACCGCGCAGGCGATGGCGAAGCGCGGCACCTGGCTGGTGCCGACGCTCGGACTGCTCGATGCGCGCAAGGAAAGCGACGCCAGCCCCGCGGTGCAGGCCAAAATGGCCGAAGCGCGCCGCGTCGCCGGGCAAAACATCCGCCTTGCGGTCCAGCACAAGGTTAACATCGCCTTCGGCACCGACGCGGGCGTATCGCCGCACGGGCAGAATGCGCGCCAGTTCCGGCTGATGGTCGAGCATGGGCCGATGACCCCGATGGCGGCGCTCCGCTCGGCGACCGTCGATGCCGCCGCGCTCCTCGACCAGTCGGCCGACCTCGGGACGATCGAGGTCGGCAAATTCGCCGATCTTGTCGCCGTTGCCGGCGACCCCTCACGCGACATTACGGTGATGGAACGGGTCGCCACCGTCATCAAGGACGGCCGGATCATCATTCACGACCGGCGCTGAGCAGCAGGTTGACCCATATTCTCGCAACACTTTTTACGGACACAAAAATGAACGCCATCGATATCTCTCTCTCCTCCCAGCCGGCACCGGGCACCCTTGCCGACGCGGTGACCGACATTTTCGGCGAACTCGGCCTGTCGCTCGCGGGCGATCTGGGGTCCGGCCTCGACGTTTTTTCTCCGATCGACGGGTCGACGCTGGCGTCGCTGAAAATGCACCGGGCCGCCGACATGGACGCGATGGTTGCTCAGGCCGAGGTGGCCTTCGCTGCGTGGAAGCAGGTCCCCGCGCCGCATCGCGGCGAACTCGTCCGGCGCTACGGCCAGCTTGTGCGCGAGCATAAGGAAGCGCTGTCGCGTCTGCTGACGATCGAGAATGGCAAGATCCTGACCGAGGCGCGCGGCGAAGTGCAGGAGGTGATCGACATCTGCGAATATGCCGTCGGCCTGTCGCGCCAGCTCTTCGGGCTGACGATCGCGTCGGAACGCGCCGAGCACCGGCTGACCGAATATTGGCATCCGCTCGGCCCGCTCGGGCTGATCTCGGCGTTCAACTTCCCCGCCGCGGTCTGGGCATGGGGCACCACCGTTGCGCTGGTGTGCGGCGACAGCGCGATCTGGAAGCCGTCGGAAAAGACGCCGCTGACCGCGCTCGCCTTCGGCAAGCTGCTCCAGCAGGCGGCCGCCGACTATGAATTTGCGCCCGAACATCTGGTGCAGGTCGCGATCGGCGCCGCCGAATGCGGCGGCGTCATCGCCGACCATCCGGGAATCGCGATCGTCAGCGCGACGGGCAGCGTGCGTATGGGGCAGGACGTCGGCGTGCGCGTCCAGCGGCGCTTCGGGCGCGCGGTGCTCGAACTCGGCGGCAACAACGCCGCGATCGTCGCGCCGAGCGCCGACATCGGGCTCGCCTTGCGCGGCACGGTCTTTGCCGCGACGGGCACCTGCGGCCAGCGCTGCACGACGCTACGCCGCCTGATCGTCCACGACAGCATCCGCGCCGATTTCGTGAAGCGTCTGATCGCGACCGCTGACAGCCTGCGCATCGGTAGCCCGCTGGCAGACGATACGCATGTCGGCCCGCTGATCGACAAGGCGGCGTTCGACGCGATGCAGCGCGCACTCGATCAGGCACGCGCCGAGGGCGGCACCGTCCATGGCGGCGAGCGGATCGAGATCGCCGGATCGCCCGACGCCTATTACGTCCGCCCCGCCATCGTCGAAATGCCCGCGCAGAGCATGATCGTCCGTGAAGAGACGTTCGCGCCGATCCTCTATGTGCTGTCCTATTCGACCCTCGACGAAGCGATCGCGCTCCAGAACGGCGTGCCGCAGGGGCTGTCGTCGTGCATTTTCACCAACGACGTGCGCGAAGCCGAGCGCTTCCAGTCGGCGGAGGGCAGCGACTGCGGCATCGTCAACGTCAATATCGGGACGAGCGGCGCCGAGATCGGCGGCGCGTTCGGCGGGGAGAAGGTGACGGGCGGCGGCCGCGTGTCGGGGTCGGACAGCTGGAAGAATTATATGCGCCGCGTTACCGCGACGGTGAATTATTCGACTTCGCTCCCGCTCGCGCAGGGCGTGAAGTTCGATCTCGACATCGACTGAACATTATCTGTTGGAGGAGGTTTGAAATGGTCCCCGGGAAACTGAAATGGCTGGCGTCGGCCGGCCTGCTGATGCTGGCGATGCCGCTGGCGGCGGCGGCGCAGGAGGGCAGCGTGCAGGGCATTTCGCTGCTCGGCAAGCCGATGGTCACGACGCAGACGCGCAACGCCAATGTCGCGGCGACCGAGACGCTCGACCGCGCGGCGCGCGACGCCAAGGCGGCCTATGAAGCCAATATGACGGTCGACAGCGCGACCTGGTACGGCCGCATCCTCTTCTATCAGGGCTATTCGAAGGAATCGGCCGCGGTTTACGATCAGGCGCTCAAGCGCTTCCCCAATTCGGGCAAGCTGCTGCGCCACCGCGCGCACCGCGCCTTTTCGCTGCGCGAATTCGACAAGTCGATCGAACTCGGGCTGAAGGCGGCGAAGCTGTACGAGAACCAGCCGCTCGAACGCGAAAAGCCGGGTCCCGACTATTTTCCCGGCGACCCCGATGTCGTGCAATATTATCTCTACTATCACCTCGGACAGGCCTATTTCGCCAAGCATGATTTCGACAATGCGGCGAAATGGTTCGCGAAGTCGGCCGAATCGGCCGCCTTCACCCACGACGTCGAGGCGCGCACCGCGAACGGCTATTGGGAATATCTGTCGCTCGCGCGCGCCGGAAAGCTCCGCGAGGCGCAGAAGCTTCTCGACGAGTATGACCTGACCTTGTTCGAGGTCCATCCGAAGGGCGGGTCGGACACCTATTTCGACGGGTTGCAACTGTTCAAGGGCAACCGCGCCGCCGACAGCTTCTTCAGCGACAAGGACAGCGGCCGGGCCTTTGCGACCGCCGACGGGGTGGCCGCTTCGACCGCCTACAGCCTTGCCAACTACTATATTCTCAGCGGCGAGCCCGAGAAGGCAAAGCCCTGGCTGAAGCGCTCGATCAATGTCGACAGCTGGGGATTTTTCGCGCGTATTCAGGCCGAAGCCGACTGGCTGCTGCTCTTTCCGGGCGAGCAGCCCTGAGCCGACAAGCGGTCCGCGATGGACGGTTCGCACTTCGGGGCCGGGCCTTTTCCGGCCCCCGGAGTGCGGACCGCCCGCGCCTCCGGCATGGTCGCGCCGGCGCGGCCGCGACGAGGGGCGCAATTTTCGTGCGTCAATTGATGCAAGCGCCGTTGAAATGATGCGGCTTCGCCCTTACGCGCTTTCCTGAAGAGGAGAGCCGATGGCGAGGATACTGGAAGGCAAGGTCGTCGCGATCACCGGTGCGGGGCGCGGCATTGGGCGCGAACTGGCGCTCTATTGCGCGGCCGAGGGCGCGGCGGTTGTCGTCAACGATCCCGGCGTCGCGCAGGCGGGCGACGGCGGCGACGCGGCTCCTGCCGAGACTACCGCGAACGACATCGTTGCAGCGGGCGGCAGGGCTGCCGCGAATTTCGGCAATGTCGCCGATCCGAAAGAAGCCGCGGGCATCATCGAGGATGCGGTGGCGAAGTTCGGCCGCATCGACGCGGTCGTGAACAACGCCGGCATCCTGCGCGACACGATCTGGCACAAGATGAGCTACGAGGACTGGAAGAGCGTCATCGAGGTCAACCTGACCGGCGTCTTCAACGTGTCGAAAGCCGCGACGCCGTATTTTCGCGAGCAGCAGTCGGGCAGCTTCATCCACTTCACCTCGACCAGCGGGCTGATCGGCAACATCGGGCAGGCGAATTATTCGGCGGCGAAGCTCGGCGTCGTCGCGCTGTCGCAGTCGATCGCGCTCGATATGGCGCGCGTCGGGGTGCGTTCGAACTGCATCGCGCCCTTTGCATGGAGCCGCATGACCTCGTCGATCCCCGCGACGACGCCGGCCGAGCAGGAGCGCGTCAAGCGCCTCCAGTCGATGTCGGCGGACAAGATCGCGCCGCTCGTCGCCTATCTCGCCTCCGACCGCGCGAAGGATGTCACCAACCAGATTTTCAGCGTGCGCAAGAACGAGATTTTGCTCTTCTCGAAACCGCGCCCGATCCGGTCGATGGCCAAGCTCGAAGGCTGGACCGCCGAGACGATCGCCGACGAGCTGATCCCGGCGTTTCGCCCCGACTTTGCGCGCGCCGACGAGGTGTCGGCGCATGTTTTCCCCTACGACCCGATTTGAGGATCACCGCCATGAGCAATCCCGGCATGGACGCCGACATCTTCGACCAGTTCATCGAGCAGCTCGAACGCTATGTGCGCGACCGGCTGATTCCTGCCGAACAGGGGATCATCGAGACCGACCAGATCCCCGCCGAGATCCTCGCCGAAATGCGCGACATGGGGCTGTTCGGGCTGACGATCCCCGAAGAGTTCGGCGGCGCGGGGATGAACGTCAGCCAATATGTCCGCACCATCCACACCCTGTCCTATGCGATGCCGGCGTTCCGTTCGATCATCTCGATCAACATCGGCATGGTCGCCTCGGCGCTCAAGAATGGCGGGACCGACGCCCAGAAAGCCGAATGGCTGCCGCGCATCGCGGCGGGCGAGATCGCGTGCTTCGGCCTGACCGAGCCCGGTTCGGGGTCCGATTCGGCAGGGCTGCAGGCGAGTGCGGTGCAGACCGACAATGGCTGGGTGATTAACGGGACGAAGCGTTACATCACCAATTCGCCCTTCGCGAAGCTCGGCCTGATCATGGCGCGCACAACGAAGGAGAATCTTCCCAAGAACGCCCATGTCTCGGCCTTTCTGGTCCCGTTCGACGCGCCGGGCGTGACGATCGGAAAGTCGGACAAGAAGATGGGCCAGTCGGGTAGCCATATCGCCGACGTCATCTTGGAGGATGTCCGCGTCGGCGGCGAGGCCTTGCTCGGCGGCGAGCTCGGCAAGGGGTTCGCCTATGCGATGATGAGCCTCGACAACGGCCGTATGTCGGTCGGCGCCGCGGCGACCGCCTACGCCCGCCGCGCGCTCGACAGCGCGATCCGTTATGCGACCGAGCGCAAGGCGTTCGGCGAGCCGATCGCGAACTTCCAGCTGATCCAGCAGATGCTCGCGCAGAGCGAGATCGACATCTATGCCGCCGAATGCATGATGGCCGACGTCACCCGTCGCGCCGATGCGGGCGAGAATGTCCTGCGCAAGGCCGCGGCGTTCAAGGTGTTCGCTTCCGAAATGTGCGGGCGTGTCGTCGATGCCTGCGTCCAGGTTTATGGCGGCGCCGGCTATCTCGCCGAATATGACGCCGAGCGTTTCTTCCGCGATGCACGCATCTACCGCATCTACGAAGGTACGACGCAGATCCTGCAGCTCCAGATCGCGAAGCATATGCTGCGCGAATTCGCGGCGGCGAACTGACACCCCGCGCCGCCGCTTTTCGAGAGGGTGCAAAGGTTGAAAAAGCGGCCGCGCGCTGCGCTGTGCGGCGTGTGAAACACGCGCCGTCCCTGGCGGTTTCGCGTCGTTCCGGATTATCCCCGCTTGATCGACGGGAAAAATGCGCAAATATGTGCCAGATGAGAAAATCGATCGAAAGGACGGAGATGCCGGCCACGCGCCATCCGAGCTCGCCCGGTAGTGACCGCCGGACCGCCGTCGACAGCAATCCGGGGACATTCCTGCGGGAGTTGCGGACCGAGAAGGGCTGGACCCTTGCCGAAGTCAGCGAGCGGACGCGCATTCCTGTTTCAACTTTGTCAAAGATTGAAACGGGCAAGATGTCGCTGAGCTATGAAAAGCTGCTGCGCCTCAGTCAGGGGCTCGAAATCGACATCACCCGGCTTTTCGCGGCGGCGGCGGCGCTGCCTGCCGCGACGCACACCGCCAACGGGCGTCGCAGTATCACGCCTGCGGGCGAGGGGCCTTCGATCCAGACGGCAACCTATAATTATACCTATCCCTCGGCGGGTCTGCTCAACAAGCTGCTCAATCCGATGATCATCGACATCAAGGTGCGCTCGATCGAGGAATTCGGCGACCTGATGCGCCACTCGGGCGAGGAATATGTGCTCGTGCTCGAAGGCGAGTGCGAGTTCCACAGCGACATTTACGCACCCTCGCTCCTTCAGACGGGTGATTCGGTCTATTTCGACGCGTCGATGGGGCATGGCTATGTCGCGGTCGGCGACAAGCCGTGCCGTATCCTGTCGGTCTGTTCGGCGACCGACGCCGACCTCAAATCCGCGCTCCATCCGATCGAAGGCGAAAAGATCCTTTCGGACTGACGGGCGGAGTTTTCACGCGCCGTTTCGACGGCGGCGACCCCATTTTCATCTGCAGAAAATAGCCCTGCTCGAGCGGCTGCGCGACGGTCCGTGCGGATGCGCGCGGGCGCCGTTGACAAATTTCCGTACAGGATGTTTATGCTCCAAATTGAAAATATTTCAAAATGAGAAATTTCGGGCGCGGCGGATACTCGCGGCCATGTCGAAAGGGGAGGGCGAATGCGGGTCCTGAGTTCGTGCGGATGGTTGGGGGCGGCTTTGCTCGCCCTGTTCGTGGGGCCGCTGGCGGCCGACGCGGCAGCGCGTCCGGCCGCCGCTCCGATAGCGGAAGCGCGCGATGCTGCCCCGTCCCGCGCGGCACCCGCGCTGGCGAAAAGCGACATCGACGCCTGGCTCGACGGCTATATGCCCCATGCGTTGAAGCGCGGCGATGCGGCGGGCGCGGTCGTCGTCGTGGTCAAGGACGGCGCGGTGCTGACGCAGCGCGGTTTCGGCTATGCCGACGTTGCAACGCGACGGCCGGTCGACCCCGAAACCACGCTTTTCCGGCAGGCATCGGTGTCGAAGCTGATCACCTGGACCGCGGTGATGCAGCTTGTCGAGCAGGGCAAGATCGACCTCGACCGCGACGTGAACGCCTATCTCGATTTCCGGATCGCTCCCTTCGACGGCAAGCCGGTGACGATGCGCAACCTGATGACGCACACTGCGGGCTTCGAGGAAGTGCAGCGCGGGCTCAACAGCTATGATCCGGCGAAAGTCCCTTCGCTCGGCGCCGCGCTGAAGCGGCAGGTGCCGTATCGCATCTTCGCGCCGGGGACGACGCCGGCCTACTCGAACTTCGGCACCTCGCTGGCGGGCTATATCGTCGAGCGCGTATCGGGGATGCCGTACGACGACTATGTCGAGCGGCATATCTTCGCCCCTGCGGGCATGACGCGGTCGAGCTTTCGCCAGCCGCTTCCCGCGGCGCTGCGGCCGCTGATGGCGAGCGGCTATATGCTTGGGTCGGGCGAGCCGGGGAAGTTCGAACTGAGCAGCCTCGCGCCGTCGGGCGCGATGACCGCATCGGGTGCCGACATGGGGCGCTTCATGATCGCGCATCTCGCCGATGGCGGCGCGCTGCTGAAGCCCGCGACCGCAGCGCAGATGCACAACACGATCCTGCGGCTGATTCCGCCCCTCAACGGCATGGCGCTCGGCTTCTACGAACAGAATATCAACGGTCGCAGGGCGCTCTCGCACGCGGGCGACAGCCCCAATTTCCACAGCCAGCTCTGGATCTTCCCCGACGAGAAGGTCGGCATCTATATGTCGATGAACGCCGCGGGCATGCAGAATGTCTCGGGGCCGATCCGCAGCTATCTGTTCGAAGCCTTCGCCGATCGATACTTTCCCTTCGCGCAGCGCGACGGGCGCGTCGATCCGGCGACCGCGCGCGAACATGCGCGCATGATGGTCGGCACCTACAACAAGACGCGCCGGCTCGAATCGAGCTTTCTCAAGGCGATGGAGCTCGCCGGGCAGATGAAGGTCTCGCTCGACCGCGATGGCGGAATCGTGCTGAGTCTGGCGCCGGGACTTAGCGGAAAGCCGCGCAAATGGGTCGAAATCGCACCGTTCGTCTGGCGCGAGCAGGACGGCAAGATGCGCCTCGCGGCAAAGGTCGAAAAGGGCCGCGTCGTCCGGTTCAGCCTTGATTCGGGGTCGCCCTATATCGCGTTCGACCGGGTGCCCTGGTATCTGTCGACGGCGTGGATCACGCCGGCCTTTCTGGCCGCTCTCGGCGCGCTGCTGCTGACCGCGATCGCATGGCCCGCAGCGGCGCTGATCCGCCGCCGTTACGGCGTGAAGACCGGGCTCGCCCCCGCCGCATTGAAAAGCTACCGGCTGACGCGCGGCTTCGCGGCGTTCGCCGTCGCGGTGGTCGTGGGGTGGATCCTGTTCGTCAGTCGCCTGGTCCGCGACTTTTCGTCGCTCAGCGGCGAACTCGACGGCATATTGATCACGCTCCAGATCGTGACCCCGGTCGTCTTCCTTGGCCTGCTTGCCAGCGCGATCTGGAACATCCGCCACGTCTGGACGGGAAGGCGTGGCCGGTTCGCCAAATTCTGGAGCATCATATTGCTGCTGTCGGCCGTCATCCTGCTGTGGGTCGCTATCGGCTTTCACCTGATCGGCTTCGACACCCGTTTCTGACCGCTACGCGCGAACGGACGCGCTCCCCAGCGCGTCCGTTCGCGCGACAGTCTGAAGAAAATTCTCCAACTCTATTGCAATTATCAAAATTTGAAAATAATGTCCTAAACAGGTCAACAGGGAAAAGGGGCTGAACCCGTGCCGTCAGGGCGCTGCGTCCATGCCTCCTCCCGATTTTGGTGAGAGACGTGAACATTCAAACCGCCCCCGACACCGCCGGTGCCGCCTTGCATCTGCCCCAGCCCTATCTGCTGTTCCTCGGCGATACGACCGAGCCGGGCTTCGCCAAGACGGCCTATGGTCTGCGCGACTGGGCGCCCGAAAAATGCGTCGGCGAATATGCATTGCCCGCTGCGACGGTCAGCACGGGATTGCCGGTTCTGACGCCCGCAGACGCCGCGGCGCGCGGCGCGCGCGCGCTGCTCATCGGGGTCGCCAACAGCGGCGGCGTCATCCCCGCAAGCTGGGTTCCCGCACTGTCCGAGGCGCTTGAGGCGGGGCTGGATATCGTCAGCGGGATGCATATCCGTCTCGCGGACGTTCCCGGGCTTGCCGCGCAGGCGGAGCGGCTTGGGCGCCAGCTGATCGACATACGTCACCCTCCGCGCGGCCTGCCGGTCGGTACGGGGCGCAAGCGTCCCGGCAAGCGGCTGCTGACCGTCGGAACCGATTGCGCGCTCGGCAAGAAATATACCGCGCTTGCAATTGCGCGGGCCTTTGCCGGCCGCAGCGTCGATGTCGATTTCCGCGCGAGCGGCCAGACCGGCATCATGATCGCCGGCGGCGGCATTCCGATGGACGCGGTGGTGTCCGATTTCGAAGCGGGCGCCGCCGAAACGCTCAGCCCCGACGCCGACCCCGCGCATTGGGACGTGATCGAGGGGCAGGGCTCGCTGATGCACCCTGCCTATGCCGCTGTATCGCTCGGGCTGCTGCACGGCAGCCAGCCCGATGTGATCGTCGTCTGTCACCAGCCGGGCCGCGTGGAGATGCTCGGGACGCCGGGCTATGCGGTTCCGAGCGTCGAGGACACGATCGGTCTCAACCTGCGGCTCGGCTCGCGGACCAATCCCGCGATCCGCTGCGCGGGCCTCTCGTTCAACACCTCGCACCTCGGGGAAGAAGAGGCGCACGCGCTGATGGCTGCGGAAAGCCACAGGTTGGGACTGCCGGTGGCCGACCCGATCCGCGGCGGCGATGCCTTTGCCCGCCTGGTGGACAGCTGCCTCGCATGAGCGCAGCGAGCGCCCCGGCAACCGCGGCTGGTTCCTCCTGGTTCCAGCGCTTCCTGTTGCCGGGTTTCGCCTTCAAGGCCGTCGTGATCGGCGGCGGCTATGCCACCGGGCGCGAGCTTGCGGAGTTTTTCCTGCCGAGCGGGCCGTGGGGCGGGCTGGCGGCGATGCTGCTCGCGATGCTGCTGTGGAGCATCATCTGCGCAACGACCTTCGCGTTCGCGCGGGCGATGCAGGCGTTCGACTATCGCAGCTTCTTTGAAAAGCTGCTCGGCCGCGGCTGGATCTTGTTCGAGGTCGGCTATGTCCTCCTCGTGACGCTGATCCTCGCGGTGTTCGGCGCCGCGGCGGGCGAGATCGGCGCCGCGATCTTCGGCTGGCCGCCGCTCGTCGGGACCGCTTTCCTCGCCGCCTCGATCGCGCTGTTCGTGACCTTCGGCAATGCCTCGGTCGAGGGATTGTTCAAATATGTCTCCTTCCTGCTCTACGGCGTCTACGCGCTGTTCATGGTCCTCGCGCTGAGCAGTTTCGGCGACGAGATCGCGGCGCGCTTTGCCATTCCGGCACCCTCGGACGGCTGGGTGATCGGCGGGCTGACCTACACGGGTTATAATGTCATCGGCGCGGTGGTGATCCTGCCGGTGATCCGCCACCTGACCAGCCAGCGCGACGCGATCGTCTCGGGGCTGATCGCGGGGCCGCTCGCGATGGCGCCGGCGATCCTTTTCTTTGCCGCGATGATCGCCTTCTATCCCGGCATCATGCACGAAACGCTGCCGTCGGATTTCATGCTGCGCCAGCTCGACATGCCGCTGTTCCACCTGCTCTTCCAGTTCATGATCTTTGCCGCCCTGCTCGAAAGCGGTGCGGGATCGGTGCACGCGATCAATGAGCGTGTCGACGCGGCGCGGCGCGCGCGCGGACATGCCGCGCTCGGCAAGCGCGCGCGCGCGGGCATCGCGGCGGCGCTGCTGGTCGGTTGCATGTTCCTCGCCGACCGCTTCGGGCTCGTGACGCTGATCGCCAGCGGTTACCGCTTTCTCTCGTGGGTATTCCTCGCGGTCTATGTCGTGCCGTTGCTGACCATCGGGCTGTACCGTCTGCTCCGCAGCCGGAAACAGGATCTTCCACCCGCCGTTCAGGGGAATGTGACATGACGAAACCGACGGGTTGGCGGCGGTTCCGGCGCTGGGTGAAGCGCATCTTGCTGGGCCTGCTCGCGCTGCTGGTGCTGCTCGTCGCGGTGGGCGCGATCTACGAGGCGCTGGGCCGCAAGAATGCCGCGGCGAATTATCCGCCGCCCGGAAAGCTCGTCGATATCGGCGGGCGCAAGATGCATATCGATTGCCGCGGCACCGGGTCGCCGACGGTCATCCTTGAATCGGGCCTTGGTACGGGCGGCACGACCGACTGGACGCTGGTCCATGACGAGATTGCGGGCTTCACGCGCACCTGTGCCTATGACCGTGCCGGCATCATGTGGAGCGATCCCAAGGATAGTCCGCAGGACGCCGCCGCGGTGACCGAGGATCTGCACAAGCTGCTCAAGGGCGCCGGGATATCCGACCCGCTGATACTTGTCGGCCATTCGATCGGCGGCCCCTACACGCGGACCTATGTCGGCAAATATGGCGAACAGGTCGCCGGGCTGGTGATGGTCGATCCGTCGCACCCCGACCAGATCGCACGGCTCGGGAAAGTCGTGAGCATCGACGTTCATCCGAAGCGCGCCTCGACGCTGATCCACACGGCCAGGGCCCTCGCTTGGACCGGCATCGTCCGCTTCGTAATCTCGCGCGGCGACAAGCCGAAGCTTCGCAACCCGGCGGAGACCAAAAGGCTTGGCGACGCGCTGGCCAAAGCCGCCGCCTATGCCAGCACGTCGATAAAGGGTTCGGCCTCCGAACTCGATGGCTTCGACCGCACGATGGATCAGGCGCGCGCGGTTCACAGTTTCGGGAACCGGCCGCTGATCGTGCTCACCGCGATGGCGCCGATGAAGCCCGAGCAGCTCAAAGGTCTGGGCCTGAAGGCCGAAGAGGGTGATCGCTTCAAACAGGAATGGAAGCAGCTCCACACCGAGCAGGCGGCATTCTCGACGCGCGGCCGCCAGCAGATCGTGCCCGATGCGACCCACTATATTCAGGTCGATCGCCCCGAAGTCGTGATCGCCGCGGTCCGCGAGGTCGTCGACGAAGTGCGCGCCGATACGCAGGCCGCCGCCAAGAAATGAAAGCAAGGTCGTCAGTCCCCACGGCTGCCGACAGGGAGATGAATGATGAAGCGTAAGATCCTCTTGGGTGCCATGTCGATGCTGCCGCTGCTGCTCGCCGCGAACACCCCCGCCCCCGAATATGACATCGTGATCCGCGGCGGCCGCGTCCTCGACGGCGCGGGCAGTCCGTGGGTCAGCGCCGATGTCGCGGTCAAGGACGGCCGTGTCGTGCGGATCGGCCGTGTTGCCGGGCGCGGTGCGAAGGAGATCGACGCGAAGGGGCGTTATGTCTCGCCGGGCTTCATCGACATGATGGATCAGTCGGGGCGCGTCCTCGTCAAGAACGGCGCGGCCGAGAACAAGCTGCTGATGGGCGTAACCACCGTCATCGCCGGTGAAGGCGGCCCGCCGGCCGAGGCAGCGGAAATCCCGGCGCATTTCAGCCAGCTCGAGAAACAGGGCATCTCGGTCAACTACGGCACCTATTATTCGGCGACGCAGGCGCGGGTGAAGGTGATGGGCGATGGCGCGGGATCGCCGACCCCGGCGCAGCTCGAAGCGATGGGCCGCGAGGTCAAGATCGCGATGGACAATGGCGCGTTCGGCATCACCAGCGCGCTGATCTATCCGCCGAGCAGCTTCCAGACCACGTCGGACCTCGTCACCTTGGCGAAGGTCGCGGCGCAGTGCGACGGTTTCTACGCGACACACATGCGCGACGAGAGCGAGGGCCTCGTCAAGGCGGTCGAGGAAGCGATCGAGATCGGCGAAAAGGGCGGGGTCAAGGTCGAGATATTCCACCTCAAGGGCGCCTATGCGCCCGGCTGGGGCAAGCTGATGCCGCAGGCGTTGGCCGCAATCAACGCGGCGCGCGCGCGCGGCGTCGACGTTGCGGCCGACCTTTATCCCTATACCGCGGGCGGCACCGGGCTCGAAATCATCGCGCCGAGCTGGGTGTGGGCCGACGGGGTCCAGAAGGGCATCGAACGGCTGCGCGATCCCAAGGTGCGCGAGCGGATGAAGAAGGAAGTCGCCGCGGGTTCGATGCCGGGCTGGTCGAACCTCGTCCACGCATCGGGCGGTTTCGCCAATGTGCGGCTCGCGAACGGCTTCAGCGACAAATACCGGCCCTATCATGGCAAGAGCCTTGCCGAGATCGGCAAGGCACTGAACCGCGATCCGGCCGATGTGGCGTGGGATATCCTGCTCGAAGGGCTGCCGAACCGATCGGTCGCGCTCTATTTCATGATGAGCGAGCAGGACATCGAAACCGCGATCAAGCAGCCGTGGGTCAGCATCGGCAGCGACGCCGCGGCGTCGGAGAAGCTGGGCGAGATGGACGCGCTCGGCCTGCCGCATCCGCGCGCCTATGGCACCTTCCCGCGCATCATCGCCGAATATGTGAAGCGCCGTCCGGTGCTCTCGCTCGAGGATGCGGTGCGCAAGATGACCGGCTGGCCGGCGCAGCGCATGGGGCTCACCGACCGCGGGCTGATTCGCGACGGGATGCGCGCGGATATCGTCGTATTCGACCTCGACAAGCTCGACGATGTCGCAAGCTGGGAAAAGCCCACCGCGTCGCCGACCGGGATCGAGACGGTGATCGTCAACGGCGTCGTCACCATCGCGAACGGCAAGCACACCGGCGCCAAGGCCGGCGCGGTATTGCGTCACAGCTGCGGCGTCTGAGCATGGTCCGGGAATTTTCGGGCCTTTGCCTGACCGGCCTTGCTCTCGTGGCGGCGGCGCCAGCCTTTGCCGCTGCCCCGCCGATTTCAAAGCCCGAAGATCTCGGCACTGCGGTATCGGCGCAGATCGCGTGCGCCGGCATCTTCGTCGCCGAGCGCACCGAGGCCGACGTGCTGCGCGACGACATCCATGCGTTCGCGCCGTTCATGACGGCGGTGACGCTGGCGGTCGACCGCAAGGCGCGGACGGTCACCGCATCGGCGCCGGGCGCCGCGACGCGCACCGCGCTGTACCGCCCGGTCGCCGGGTGCACGCTGCTGACCGGCGATGTTTCGACCGCCGTGCTCGATGCGCAGGCGGCGAAGCTCAAGCCGACGCGCGGGAAGGCTGCAAAGCCCTGGCCGATCGGCGACGCCCCGGTGGCCAAGCTTGCGGCGGCCGCCGAGGCCAGGCTCGACCGCGCCGCGCTCGACAAGGCGGTCGCCGCCGCCTTCGACGAACAGAATAAGGGCGGCTATCCTGACACGCGCGCGATCGTCGTCGTGCAGGGCGGCGCGATCGTCGCCGAACGCTACGCGCCGGGGTTCGACCGCCATACCGAGATGCTCGGCTGGTCGGCGTCGAAGAGCATCATGGGCACGCTGGTCGGCCTGCTGGTCGACGACGGCGTCCTGAAACTCGACGAACCCGCGCCCGTTCCCGAATGGCAGGGCGAGGGCGATCCGCGCGCGAAGATTACGCTGCGCCAGTTGCTCACCATGTCGAGCGGCCTGACCTTCAGCGAAAGCTATGTGCCGGGCAACGACTCGATCAAGATGCTGTTCGAGGCGGGCGACATGGGCGCGATGGCGGCGGCTTTGCCGCTGAAAGAGGCTCCCGGTACGAACTGGAGCTATTCGTCGGGGACGACGAATATCCTCTCGCGCATCGTGTTCGACGCGACAGGCGGCTCGCTCGAGGGTATGACGCGCTTTGCACAAAAACGGCTGTTCGAGCCCACGGGCATGACCAGCGCGCTGATCGAACCCGATGAATCGGGCGTGCAGGTCGGCAGCTCCTACGCCTACGCGACCGCGCGCGACTGGGCGCGCTACGGGTTGCTGCATCTCAACAAGGGCAAGGCCGGAGGCAAGCAATTGCTGTCGAAGCAATGGCTCGATTTCGCGGTAACACCGACAAAATCCGCGCCGCGCCCCGTCTATGGCGCGCAGCTCTGGCTGAACCATGCCGAAGCCGACGGCGAGCGGCGGAAGCTATACCCCGACCTGCCGACCGATACCGTCATGGCGCGCGGGCATAGTTTCCAGATCGTCGCGGCGATCCCGTCGCAGGACGCGGTGATCGTCCGTCTCGGCTGGACCCCCGAGGGGCACGCATTCGACTGGAACAAATATCTCTCGCAGATCGCGGCGGCGCTCGCGCCCGCCGTCGCTGCGCCGTGAATATGACCGAAGGACAATATCGATGACCACGCCTGCTCCCCTCACGCTCGACCTCGCGATCGAATCGCTCCCGCTCGCGAAGCCGTTCCGTATCTCGGGACATGTCTTCACCGACACACCCGTGGTCCTCGTCACGCTTTCGGACGGGACGCACAGCGGGCGCGGCGAGGCGTCGGGGGTCTATTATCTCAGCGACGATGTGCCCGCGATGGTCGCCGCGATCGAGAGCGTGCGCGGCGCGGTCGAGGCCGGGGTGACGCGCGAGGCGTTGCAGACGCTGCTCCCCGCAGGCGGTGCGCGCAACGCGATCGATTGTGCGCTGTGGGAACTCGACGCGCGGCGCAGCGGCGTTCCGGTCTGGGAACTCGCGGGCCTCGCCGAACCGCGCCCGCTCCGTACCACCTTCACGCTCGGTGCCGACGATCCCGATGTGATGGCCGAGGGCGCGCGCGGCTACGCGCAGGCCCGCGCGCTCAAGCTCAAACTCACGGGCGACCTCGACCTCGACATCGCGCGCGTGCAGGCGGTGCGCGCGGCGCGGCCCGAATGCTGGATCGGCGTCGATGCCAATCAGGGTTTCGCGATCGGTGACCTCGATATACTCGTGGCGGCGCTGGTCGCCGCCGACGTCAAGCTGCTCGAACAGCCGCTGGCGCGCGGGCGCGAAGCCGACCTCGACGGCTACCAGTGTCCGATTCCGATTGCGGCAGACGAAAGCGCACTGACGCTCGGCGATGTCGAGGGGCTGGTCGGCCGCTTCAACGTCGTGAACATCAAGCTCGATAAATGCGGCGGGCTGACCGAGGGGCTCGCCATCGCAAAGCGCGCCCGCGAACTCGGGCTGGGCGTGATGGTCGGCAATATGGTCGGCTCCAGCCTCGCGATGGCGCCGGCGTTCATCGTCGGACAGCTCTGCGACATCGTCGACCTCGACGGGCCGATCTTCCTCGCGGACGATCGCAAGCCTTCGATCGAATATGTGGACGGCAATGCATGGTGCGGTGAGGCCATCTGGGGCCGCAAAGCCGGCTGAATGCGACAGGGAGAGGCACAATGAAGAAGACGATATTCGCAGGGCTTGCGCTCGTAGCGCTGATCCAGCCGGTCGCAGCACAAGAGCCGACGACATATATCCATGCCGGCCGCCTGCTCGCCGATCCGGCGAGCGGCCGTGTCGAAACGAACAAGACGATTGTCGTCACCGCCGGAAAGGTCGCCGGGATCCGTGACGGCTTTGTCGGTGAGGGCAGGATCGTCGACCTGCGCGATCAGTTCGTCATGCCGGGCTTCATCGACAGCCATGTCCATCTGACCTTTGAATCGAGCCCGACGAGCCGCCTCGACGCGGTGACCAAATCGACGGTCGATCAGGCGTTCGACGGCGTCGTATTCGCCAAGCGCACGGTGCGCGCCGGGTTCACGACCGTGGTCGATCTGGGGTCGGACCCGCAGGCGATCAACGCGCTGCGCGATGCCACCGCGACGGGCAAGGTCGTCGGGCCGCGGATCATCGCCGCGGGCGGCGTCGCCGCGCACGGCGGGCACGGCGACGTCCATGGCTATCGCCAGGAAATCATCGACCTGTTCCGCTCGCCGACGCTCTGTTCGGGTGCCGACGATTGCGCGCGTGCCGTCCGGCTCGCGGTGCAGCAGGGCGCCGACGTCATCAAGACCGCCTCGACCGGCGGCGTGATGTCGAACACCGCGGCGGGTCTCGGCCAGCAGATGAGCGACGCCGAGCTGATCGCGATCGTCGACACTGCGCACCGCCTCGGCCGCAAGGTCGCGGCGCACGCGCACGGCACCGACGGCGTCAACGCCGCGCTGCGTGCCGGCGTCGATTCGGTCGAGCATGGGACGTATCTCGATGCCGAATCGATCCGCCTGTTCAAGGCGAAGGGAAGCTACCTCGTTCCCACTTTGCTCGCGGGCGATACCGTCGCGCGGCAGGCCGAAACCGCCGACTGGATGCCCGCTCCGGTTCGCGCCAAGGCGCGCACCGTCGGCCCGCTGATGGTCGACGCGCTGCGCCGCGCGCATGAGGGCGGCGTGCGCATCGCATTCGGGACCGATAGTGCGGTGTCGAAGCATGGCGAGAATGCCCGTGAATTCGCGTTGATGGTGAAGGCCGGGCTGACGCCGCTCGAAACGATCAAGTCCGCAACCGTCTGGGCCGCCGCGCACGCCGGGCTCGAAACCGAAATCGGCACGCTTGCCGCCGGCAAGTCGGCCGACATCGTCGCGGTGAAGGGCGACCCGCTGACCGACGTAAGCAGCCTGGAAACCATGGGCTTTGTGATGGCGCGCGGCGTCGTCGTGCGGGCGACAGGGGAATGACGATGCGTTCGATCAAATTATTCGCGCTGCTTCCGCTGGTCATGATGCTCGGCACCGCCGCGTCGAAACCGGCGACCCCGCTGGTGGCCGCCAGGCCGGCGGCCGAAGCGCCAAAGGCGGCGGCGCCCGTCCCGGCGCTACGGGCGTCGGCGGCTGCGCTGACAAAGCAGGACGTCGATAGCTGGCTCGACGGCCTTGTGCCCTATGCGCTGAAACGCGGCGATCTTGCCGGCGCGGTCGTCGTCGTGGTCAAGGACGGGCAGGTGCTGACGCAGCGCGGCTTTGGTTATGCCGATGCGGCCAAGCGCACCCCGGTCGATCCCGCGCGTACCTTGTTCCGCCCCGGGTCGGTGTCGAAGCTGTTCACCTGGACCGCGGTGATGCAGCAGGTCGAGGCGGGCAGAATCGACCTCGACAAGGACGTCAACACCTACCTCGATTTCAGGATTCCGTTGAAGGACGGCAAGCCGGTGACGATGCGCCAGTTGATGACGCACACGGCGGGGTTCGAAGAGCATGGCAAGCTCACCATGTTCGAGGACAGGAAGTTCCAGATCCCGCTCGGCGCCTTGGTGAAGGGCGGTATCCCGAACCGCATCTATGCGCCCGGAACCACGCCCTCCTATTCCAACTATGGCACTGCGCTTGCGGGCTATATTGTCGAGCGCGTGACGAAGATGTCGTTCGACGACTATGTCGAGCAGCGCATCTTCCAGCCGCTCGGCATGGCGCAATCGACCTTCCGTCAGCCGCTGCCCAAGGCCTTCGCGCCGTGGATGGCGACGGGCTATCGCCAGCTTTCGGCGGGGCCGTCGAAGTTCGAGATCGTCGGGCCGTCGCCTGCCGGCGGCCTCTCCTCGACCGGCGCCGACATGGCGAAGTTCATGATCGCGCACCTGAATCAGGGAGCGGGGCTGATGAAGCCCGAAACCGCGCGGATGATGCACGATACGCCGCTGACGATCCTGCCGCCGCTCAACCGGATGGAGCTCGGCTTTTTCGAAACGAACATCAACGGCCGTCAGGTGATCGCGCATCTGGGCGATACGCAGCTGTTCCACACCGCGCTGCACCTGTTTACGAACGAGAATGTCGGCATCTACATGTCGTTCAACGCCACCGGCGAACAGGCCTCGGTCGGGCCGCTGCGCCGCGCGCTGTTCGAGGATTTCGCCGACCGTTACCTTCCGGGCAACGAAATGCCCGATACGCGCGTCGACGCGAAGACGTCGGCCGAACATGCGAAGATGCTGGTCGGCAACTGGCTCAACAGCCGCCGGGCCGAGACGAACTTCTATGCGATCGCGTCGCTGCTCGGGCAGGTCAAGGTCAGCGTCGATGCGAAGGGCGAACTCGTCGTCCCGGCGGGACGCGACCTCAACGGCAAGCCCGCGAAATGGATCGAGACCTCGCCCTTCGTCTGGCACAATGCCAACGGCCACGGCCGGCTTGCCGCGCAGGTGGTGAACGGGAAAGTCGTGCGCTGGAGCATCGACGGCATTTCGCCCTTCATGGTGTTCGACCGCGCGCCGACGTCGAAGTCTGCGGGGTGGATCATGCCCGCGATGTACGTCAGTCTCGGCGTCCTGCTGCTCACCTTGCTGCAATGGCCGGCTTCGGCGCTGATCCGCCGCCATTACAAGGCGCCGCTGACGCTCCCGCGACGTTCGCTGCGTGTCTATCGGGGCATTCGTACTGCGGCTGGGCTGGTGCTTGCGCTGGTCGCCGCGTGGGTGATCAGCATGTCGACGCTGAAGGCCTTGCCCTCCTATGATCCGTGGCTGTGGTTCCTCCAGATCGCCGGATTGATCGTCCTCGTCGGCAGTGTCCTGCTCGCGGCGTGGAACCTGCGGATCGTCGTCCGTGAAAAGCTCGGCTGGTTCCGCACGCTCTGGGCGCTGCTCGTGCTGCTCGCGACGATCATGCCGCTCTACGTCGCGTGGACCTTTGGCCTGATCGCGATGACGGTGAACTACTGATGTCACGCCTGAAAATGGGGGTTTCGGTCGAGAAGCTCCGGCTTGCCAATCCGTTCCGGATATCGGGCCATGTGTTCGACGGCCGGAACGCGGTCATCGTCACGCTCGACGACGGCGAACATGTCGGGCGCGGCGAGGCGTCGGGCGTCTATTATATCGGCGACGATCTCGAACAGATGCTCGCCGCGCTCGCCAATGCGCGCGGTGCGATCGAGGCCGGTCCGTCGCGCGCCGAACTGCGTGCGATCCTGCCCGCCGGCGGCGCGCGCAACGCCGTCGATGCGGCGCTGTGGGAGCTTGAATCGAAACGCGCGGGCCGGCCGGTCTGGGCGCTCGCGGGGCTCGATGCGCCGCGGCCGCTCCGCACGACCTTCACCGTCGGTGCGGACGAGCCGGCAAGGATGGCCGCCGAAGCCGTCGCCTATCGTGGCGCGAACGCGATCAAGGTCAAACTCACCGGCGAACTCGACCTCGACATCGCGCGCGTCGATGCGATCCGAGCGGTGCGGCCCGATGTGTGGCTGGGCGTCGACGCCAATCAGGGCTTTTCGGTCGGCGATCTCGACAGGCTGGTCGCGGCAATGGTCGCGGCCGGCGTGTCGCTGATCGAACAGCCGCTGGCGCGCGGGCGCGAGGCCGATCTCGACGGTTATGATGCGCCGATTCCGCTCGCCGCCGACGAAAGCGCGCTGACGCTCGCCGATGTCGCGGGGCTCAAGGGCCGCTTCGACGTCTTCAACATCAAGCTCGACAAGTGCGGCGGGCTGACCGAGGCGCTGATGATCGCCGCCGCCGCGCGCGAGGCAGGGCTGGGCGTGATGGTCGGGTGCATGGTGTGCAGCAGCCTCGGTGTCGCACCCGGCTTCGTCGTCGGCCAGCTTTGCGACCTCGTCGACCTCGACGGGCCGATCTTCCTGAAACAGGACCGGACGCCGGGCATCGTCTATCGAGACGGGACGGTCTGGTGCGATGAAGCGGTGTGGGGTGCCAAGGCGGCCGTCGCCGCATGACGGCCGCCGCCGCTCCGACCTGGTTCGGCCAGCCGCGCGGGCTGACCGTCCTGTTCCTCACCAATATGTGGGAGCAATTCTCCTACTACGGGATGCGCGCGCTGCTGGTCTATTACATGACCAAGGAGCTGTTGCTGACGCAGGGGCACAGCAGCTTCGTCTTTGGCGCCTATACCGCCTGCGCCTATTTTACCCCGATCGTCGGCGGGGTGATCGCCGACCGGCTGCTCGGCAAGCGGCGCGCGGTCATCCTCGGCGCGACGATCATGGCGATCGGCCATTTCATGATGGCGTTCGAACCGCTTTTCTATTTTGCGCTCGCGACGATCGCGCTCGGCAACGGGCTATTCCTCCCCAGCCTGCCGAGCCAGATCAACGACCTCTACAAGGCGGGTGATCCGCGGCGCGGCTGGGCGTATAATGTCTATTATGTCGGCATCAATATCGGCGGTTTTCTGGCGCCGCTGATCTGCGGGACCCTCGGCGAGCTTTACGGCTGGCACTATGGGTTCGGCGCTGCGGGTATCGGCATGTTCGTCGGGCTGGTCATCTATCTGTGGGGCCAGCGCTACCTGCCGCCCGAACCGCCGCGTGCGCCGACCAGCGACATGCCGCCGATGCGCTGGGCCGATCACAAGGGCACCTTCATGGTGCTGCTCGCGGTCGCGCTGTCGGTCACCGTGTTCCGCGGCGCCTATGAACAGGTCGGCAATACGGTCGCGCTGTGGGCCGACACCGGGCTCGACCGCGCCGCGGGCGCCTTCACCATCCCGATGACCTGGTTCCAGTCGCTCAACCCGCTGCTCGTGATGCTGATGACCCCGCCGCTGCTCGCCTATTGGCATCGCCGCGCCGATGCGGGGAAGGACATGTCGCCCGCTCGGCGCATGGCGCTCGGCGCCGTCGTCGTCGCCTGCGCCTATCTGCTGCTGGCGGCGGTCGAGTGGAGCAGCGGCGATGCAAAGGCTCCCTGGCTGTGGTTCGCGATCTTCTTTGCCATCTTCACCTTCGGCGAGCTGTTGATCCTGCCGACGGGGCTCGGGCTCTTTGCCCGCCTCGCGCCGCCGCGCCTGGGCGCGACGACGGTCGCGGCCTGGTATCTCGCGATCTTTGCCGGCAGCCTGTCGGCCGGGCTCGTCGGGATGCTGTGGAGCCACATGGCGCAGGCGCCCTTCTTCGCGATGCTCGCCGTGATCGCGCTCGCCGCCGCGCTGCTACTGCGCGCGCTCGACGGCGCGGTGCGGCGCGTCGACCCGACGTGGGCGCCGAAAGGCGACTGACCGACAGGGTGTTGCACCCAAAGGAAAGGGCCTGACGCGACAGTGCCCGGCCGCGGCAGGCCCTCCCTACGCCCTCCCCGGTTTCGGGGAGGGGGAGAGTCGGGTCAGAACTGGCCGCGCAAGGTCACGCCATAGGTGCGCGGTTCGCCGGGGAAACCGACGAACAGCTGGTTCGCGGTGCCCGCCAGCCCCGAGGCAGCGGGCGCCGCGACGGCGCGGAAGGTGCCCCCGCCCTGAAGCGGCATGTCGGCGCCGATCTGGTAATATTTCTTGTTGAGCAGGTTCTGGCCCCACAGCTCGATGCCCCAGCGCCGTTCGGGTCCGTAAAGGCCGATGCGGCCGTTGAAGATCGCGAAGCCGTCCTGGATCTTTTCGACGTCGAGGTCGGACCCGGTGTTGGTGTCGCTTTGCAGGCGCGTGTCGAGATAGACGAGCGCGCTCATCCCCGAACTGCCGATCGGGGGTGTCCAGCTGATCCCCGCGGTTGCGACATAGCGCGGCGCGTTCGATACCCCGCGGCCGGGAAGCTGGAACAGCACCGGCGACAACGGCCGCCCGCCCGTGCCCACGAGGTTGCGGCGATAGAGGGTGTCGACATAGGTCAGCCCCATATTGACCGACACATAGCGTACGGGGCGCAGGAACGCCTCGATCTCGATTCCCTTCGACCGCACACCGGGTTTCAGCCGGTCGGACGCGCAGGCGCCGGTCGCCGCCGACCCGTCCGAATCGGTGCCGTTCAGGTCGTCCTTGCACGCCTGAATATTGGTGACCTCGAAATTGACGCCGTTGAAGGTGTTGAGCTGGTAGTTGCTATATTCCTGATAAAAGGCGGCGATATTGACGTCGATGCCTGGACCGTCCCATTTGACCCCGAGTTCATAGGCGTCGACCTTTTCGCTCGCGAATTGCAGGTCGCTCGCCTCGGGCCGGCCGTTGCCGGCGGTGTTGGCGGGGAGTGCCAGCCGCGCCGCGCACGCGGGGTCGAAGGTCGCGCTGCACGTCCGGTCGAGCGCTGAAAAGTCGAGGTTGAAGCCCCCGGCCTTGTACCCCTTCGACGCCGATCCATAGACCAGCCATTCAGGCGCGGGTTTCCAGCTGAGCACCGCGGTCCCGGTCCATTCATTGTCCTTGAACTTCGTCCCCGCGCTACCGCGCGGCAGGTCGGGCGCAGTGCTGTTGATCACGCACGGCAGGGTTGCGAGCGACTGGAATGGCGAATTGACGATCAGCGGGCAGATCGCATTGTTGAAATTCGCGTCGGCATCCAGCGTCTTGCGCTCGCTCGTATAGCGCGCGCCGATCGTGAAGGTCAGCACGTCGGGAACGATGTCGAAACTGTTGTGGGTAAAGACCGCGAAGTTGCGGCTGCGCTGCGCAAAGGTCGATCCCTGATTGCCGGTGCCGTTGATCGCTAGCGCTGGCTGGCCGAGCGCGGCCGCGAGCGAGCCGAAGCCCGGGCGCGCCGGATTGGCAATCAGCGACTGGAGCAGCGTCCGCGTCGCGCCCGGCGGCAGCACGGCGATCGTCCCCTGTACCACTGGCACGTTCACGCACGACGCGTTCGAGGGCAGCACCGCGCTCGGCAGCGCGCTCGCGAAGAGCAGGCAATTGGCGAATTGCTCGTAGTTGTTGCCATAGACGATGTCGTCGTCGACATCGAGTTTCTCGTTCGCATAATAGCCGCCGACCAGCCAGTCGAGCCGCCCGTCGAACGCCTCGCCCTGCAACCGGACTTCCTGCGTGAACAGGCGGAAACGGCGATCGAGGTCGGTGCGACGCAGAATATCGAGCGCGCTGAAGTCGGCGTCCTGACCCTGCGCATTCTTGTAATCGCGATAGGCGGTGATCGAGGTCAGCGTTGCCGCGCCCAGCTCCCAGTTCAGCTCGCCCGAAACGCCCCAGTCCTTGGTATCCGAACGATAGGTGACCCCCGGCGTCGTCGACTGGCGCCGGACGAACGGTGTTCCTCCGGGGGCGACCTGATGGTTTGCGCCCAAGGCTTGCAGGATCGGCAGCAATGTGTTCGCCGATGCCACAGGGAAGCCGTCGGGACCGCGCGCGAGGTTGCGCACGGGGTTCAGCAGGATGCCGCCGCAGCAATTTTCGTTGCGCTTGCTGTAATCGGCGATCAGGCGGAATTTCAGCGTTTCGCTCGGCTCGAACAACGCCTGCCCGCGCACCAGCCAGCGGTCGCGGTCGTTGATGTCGGGTTCGCCGGCGGTCGCATTGTCGATGAAGCCGTCGCGTTTCTGCCAGACACCGTCGACGCGCACCGCCGCCTTGTCGCCCAGCGGCGCGTTAATCATGCCGTCGACGCGCCAATAGTCGTAATTGCCATAGGATATCGAACCCTTGGCGCCGAAGCGGCCGAGGTCGGGACCTTTGGTCACGATGTTGATCAGGCCCGCAGTCGAGTTGCGCCCGAACAAGGTCCCTTGCGGTCCGCGCAGCACCTCGACGCGTTCGATATCGCCGAGTTCGGACAGGCCGACCCCGGTGCGGCTGCGATAGACGCCGTCGATGAACAGGCCGACCGACGATTCGAGGCCGGGATTCTCGCCGACCGTGCCGATACCGCGGATGCGCGCCGAGAAATTGACCTCGCTCGTCGCGCCCGACACGAGCAGCGACGGCGCGACCTGCCCCAGCGCGCGCACGTCGGTGGCCCCCGTCTTTTCCAGCGTGTCGCCGGTGACCGCGGACACGGCGATCGGGACATCGGACAGCGCCTCGCTGCGCCGCGTCGCGGTGACGATGATCGTTTCGTCGTTCGTCGTGGTGCCGGCTCCCTGCGCGATGGCGGGCGCGGTCCACAGGGCAAACGAAAGCGGCAGGCCGGCGGCGCAGCTGCGCAGCAGGCGGGTACGGCGGGAACAGTCTGTCATGGTCATGGCCCTCCTCCACAGGTTTTTTCGTGCGGGAGAGCGTCGCGATATTCTATTTGTGGCCAGCCTATCACGACCGGGACGCGGCAAGCCAGCGCAAGCCGTTCCGTAACGTCATTGTCCGGCGCTGCGCGGCATTTATGTCACAGCTGTCAGAAGTGACGGGTTGACGTCATCCGCCAAAAGAAAAGGGGCGAGGCCAACGGCCCCGCCCCTCTGTTACAAAGGTCGCTGCGATCAGAACTTGCCGCGCAGGGTCACGCCATAAGTCCGCGGTTCGGCGAGGAACTGCGAGAAGATCTGGCGGCCGCCCGGATATTGCGGGTCGGCAAAGCCGGGCGACGTTGCGCCTTCCTGGAACGGCGAGTTGAAGGCGACCTGGGCATATTGCTTGTTGAAGATATTCTGCGCCCAGAGCTCGATACCCCATTTCTCGTCCGCACCGCGCAGGCCGAGGCGGGCGTTGAAGATCGCATAACCGTCCTGCGCCTTTTGCGGGAACAGGTCCGAACCCGTGTTGTAATCGCTGGTCATGCGACCGTCGAGATAGACGAGACCGGTCAGGCCGCTGCTGCCGATATCGGGCGTCCAGGTCACGCTGCCGGTCGCGACCAGTTCGGGCGCGTTCGACATATTGTCGCCGGGAAGCAGGCGGAGCGCCTGATCGAGCGGCGCGCCCGCACTGTTGCCGACGAGGTTGCGGCGATATTTCGTCCGCGCATAGGTCAGGCCCGCGGTCATGCGGAAGCTTGGTGCCGGGACCAGCGAGGCTTCGAGTTCGACGCCTTCCGAACGGACGCCCCAGCCGACCTTGTTGGCGGCGCAGGCGCCCGTCGCATTCGCCGGATTGGCGTTGGCGGCGGTCGGCGCGACATAGTTTGACGACCCGGCAAATTTGTTCTGATCGCGGTCGGCGCCGTTGAGGTTCGTTTCGCACCCGTTGATGTTCTGAACGAGGAACACCGTGCCATTGAACGTATTGAGCTGGAAATTCTCGAAGTCCGAGCGGAACAGCGTGATGCCGAGGCCGAAGGGACCGGTCGAATATTTCGCGCCGATTTCGTAGCTGTTCACCAGTTCGGGGTCGAACTGGAGATTGCCGACGAGCGCCTGTGCGCCGCCGACCGCCGCGAAGGTCGAGCTCGGGGTGCTCGGTGCGAGGATGACCGGATTTTTCAGCGCCGAACGGTCGAGGTTGAAGCCGCCCGCCTTGTACCCGCGCGAGTAGCTCGCATAGACCATCAGGTCGTCGATCGGCTTATACGACAGAATCGCGGTGCCGGTGAACTCGTCCTCGCTGCGCTGGTCATTGATCGAGACACCGTTGAGTTCGGCGGTCGAATTGCCCTGACAGCTCAGCCCGAGGATGCCTGCGACCAACGGCTGCAGCGCGGCATTGGCAAGCAGCCCGCCGATGGCGGCCTGATTCTGCGTGCAGATATTGTTGTCGTTGGTGAACGACGCGCTGAACTTCTTCTTGTCGTGCGTGTAACGGATGCCGAAGGTGAAATCGAGCTTGTCGGTAATGTGGAAGATATTGTGCGTGAACAGCGCCCAATTGGTGCCGTTCTGATGGTAGCGGTCGTTGATGCTGCCCTTGTCGCTGAGCGTGCCGAGACGATCGATCGCCCCCAGCAACAGGGGCGTCGCTGCGCCGAATTGGCCGACGCCGCCATTGGCCGCGAGCAGACCGGCGCGTCCCGCCGGGCTGAGGCAGCCGGGCGACGTCGGACCGTAAGCGAAGGCGAAGCTGCCCGAGACAAGGCGGCATGCCGCGAACCGGCCATATTCGGTGCCAAAGCGCAGATTGTCGCGGACGGTTAGCTTTTCGTTCGCGTAAAAGCCGCCGACGAGCCAGTCGAGCTTGCCGTCGAAGGCTTCGCCCTGCACGCGCAGTTCCTGCGTGAAGGTGTGGAACTGGCGATAGGCGTCGTCGCTCGGGGCGCGATAGAGGATGTCGACCGAGCCATAGTCGAGGTCGCCCGCCTGCCCCGAACGATATTCGCGGTAGCCGGTGATCGAGGTGATCGTCGCGCCGCCCAGATCATAATCGATCTGGCCCGAGAAGCCGTAGTCCTTGGTTTTGCCTGCAAAGCTGCGGCCCGGCGTGACCGAGATGTTGCGATCATAACCCTGGTTGAAGGCGCCGATCGGCTGGCCGAGGTCGCGCAGGACCGTGACGATATTGTTCGCCGTCGGGGGAACCGGGGCGCCCGGCGGCAGCGGCAGCGGCGACGGGTTGTTCAGATTGCCGATCGCGGGGTTGACGCTGCTGTCGACATAGATCGCGCCGCAGCACTTCTCGTTGCGATAGGTATAATCGGCGATCAGCCGGATCGACAGCGCGTCGGTCGGCTCGAACAGGAGCTGGCCGCGCAGGAAATAGCGGTCGCGGTTGTTCACGTCGGTGTTGTTCGCCGCGTCCTTCAGGAAGCCGTCGCGCTTCACCCAGATGCCGTCGAGACGGGCGGCGAGGGTGTCGCTGATCGGCCCGGTGACGCTGCCGCCGATGCGCCAATAGTCGTAATTGCCATAAGTGACTTCACCCGTGGCGCCGAATTCGAAGCTTGGCTTTTTCGAATAGATGCTGATCAGGCCTGCCGACGAGTTGCGGCCGCCGAGCGTACCCTGCGGGCCGCGCTGGACTTCGACGCGGTCGATTTCGCCGAGTTCGTTGAGGCCGATGCCCGATCGTGAGCGATAGACGCCGTCGATGAAGACGGGGACCGAGCTTTCGAGGCCGGGGTTGTCGCCGACGGTGCCGATGCCGCGGATACGCGCCGAGCCGTTCGCTTCCGAACCGGTCGACGAGACGAGCAGCGACGGGGCGACCTGGTTCAGCTGGCGGATGTCGTTCGCGCCGCTGTTCTGCAAGGTTTCGGCGCTGACCGCCGAGATGGCGACCGGCACGTCCGAGAGCAGCTGGGCGCGGCCCTGCGCGGTGACGATGATCGGGGTGTTGTCGCTGTCGTCGGCCGTGGTGTCGGCAGGTGCGTCCTGCGCAAAGGCCGGAGCCGAGATCGCCGCGAGGGCAATCGAGACGCCGAGCGCGCTCGTACGCAGAAAACGGGCAGCACGAAGGGAAGATGATTTCATATCGGGCACTCCTCTCAACATTTATTTATTTTTGTTGCGGGTGGAGCATAACTCAATTGCGCGACCGATCCAGCCGGAGCCACGCTTTTGCGTCGTTTTTGATCGGGTGAGGCTTTTTGGTCACAGGCGGAAAAGCGTATGTTCGGCAGGGTTTAGGCGCCAGTTTGCCGCGTCGGCGGGCTTGCCGTAGCGTCATCGCCGCCGCGACCGGCGCACGGGAAGCGGAGCTGGCGGCCGCGCGCGACGAGCATCGCCGCATAGGGTCCGTCAAAATTTGCCGCGATTGCGGGGTCTTCGGCGGCAAGGCCGCCTGTCAGGCTGCCGAAGGCGGGCAGGATCAATCGCCGCGCGTCGCCCGCGAAACAGGGACGCGAAATCGGACGGCCGCGAATGTTCAGCCGGAGCTTGGGGTGAAAATGCCCCGAAATCTCCGGCCGCGTCTCGCTGCTTTGACTCTGGTGGCGAAAGACGATGCCGTCGACGACCAATTCGTCGGCAACGTCGCCCCCCCATGCGCCGCCGGTCAGCCCATCGTGATTGCCCGCGATCCACAGGAGTTTGGCCGCCGCCGTCTGCCCCGACAGGCGCTCGGCCACCGCGGGCACGATCCGTTCTGCCGCGTCCCGATCATGGAAACTGTCGCCGAGACACCAGATCGCGCGCGCGCCGGTTTCGGCGGCCAGCGCGGCGAGCCGGTCGAGCGTGTCGTGGCTGTCATAGGGCGGGAGCGGCTGGCCGAGCGCGGCGTACCAGCTTGCCTTTTCGAGGTGCAGGTCGGCGACGATCAGCGCGCCGCGACGCGGCCAGAACAGCGCGCGCTCGGCCAGCATCCGGAACGACTGCCCTGCAAAGTCAAAAGTCGGCGCGGCGGACATGGCGCCGCTATGCCGGTGCGGCGGATGCGCCGCAAGCGCCCTAACTGCCCTGCGTTGCCATGTTTGCGGCGAAGCGCTGGCCGGCCTTGCGGCTGGCTTCGTCGGGCAGATCGAACACGACGCGCTTGTTCGGGAAATCGATCTCGACGCGGTCGAACAGCGACAGGCTGTCCATGCCGAGCAACAGCGCGGGCCGTTCGTGCAGCCCGAGCGCGCGGAAGGCCTGGCCGTCGGCAAAGGCGACCGGCAGGTCGTTGACGTCCATGCCGTTGATCACGATCCGCCTGATCGCCGTCTGCATGGCGGGGACCGACTCCCCCGTCACCGCGTCGAGGATCGTCTCGGTAAAGGGAAAGCGGTTCGCGCGCTTGCTCGCGACCAGCCGCTGCAGCGCCATATTGCCGACGCTCGTCTGCGCGCCGGTGTCGACGATGACGTCGATGCGTTTGCCGTTCAGCCGCGCGTCGGACAGGATGAGGCGTCCCGCCGAATTGCGCGCGGTGACGACGATTGCGTCATCGTCGCGAATGATCGGCTGCGCGCGGCGTCGCGTCTCCAGTATCTGCATGCTTTCCTTGCGGAAATCGATGAGCACGCGGCGTTCCTCGAGCATGTCGACCCCGATCAGCCCCGCGGCGCCGATATGCCGCCCGAAAAAGGCCGGCGCATCGACCGAGGCGAGGTGGAGCTTCGCCATCTGGAGCGCCGCGACGCGGTAGCTGGGAACGGTCGCCGATCCGCCGATCGTTGCAAGCCGCAGCTTCGCGCCCTCGGCCAGCCCCAGCCGTTCGGCGAGTTCGCGCGCGATCACCGTGCGCTCGGCGCCGGTGTCGACGAGGAAGGAGAAGGGGCCCTTGCCGCCGACCATGACCTTCACCGACATGCGCCGCGACGCGTCGAGGTCGAAAGGTTCGATGAAGGGGACGACGACGACCGGCGGCGCGATCACCTCGCCCGTCGCGGCGGGGGTTGCGGCCGGTGCCGGGTCGGGGGGAGCCGGCGTCGCGCCGACGAGCGCCGGGGCGGCGAGCAGCAGCGCAAACAGGACGGACCGCTGGGTAGCTTGGGTCATCGCTGGCATCCTCTGTATATTTTGTCGCAATCTACGCCTCATCGGGCCTTGCAGCAAGCGAAACGCCGGTCACTGGTCGAGGCGCATCGCCCGTTCGGCGAGTGTGTCGGCGAGCTCGCCGAGCAGCGCGTCGTCGATATCGGCCGCGGCGACATTCTCGCGCCCGATCAGCACGAGCACGGGAATCGCGAGCGGGCTGATCCGGTCCAGCCTTTGGTGCAGCATCGTCCCCGCCGCGCGGTCGAGCAGATCGCCCAGACGCGCGACGTCGGTCAGCCGTTCGCGTGCGTCGGCCCACGCGGCTTCGAGCAGCAAATGGTCAGGCTCGTATTTTTGCAGCACATCGAAGATCAGGTCGGTCGAAAAGGTGACCTGCTTGCCCGTCTTGCGCTTGCCCGGATGCTGACGCTCGATCAGCCCGCCGATCACCGCGACCTCGCGAAAGGCGCGCTTCAAGAGATGCGACCGCTCGACCCATTCGATAAATTCGTCTTCGAGGATCGCGGCGTCGAACAGCGTTTCGGGATGCGTTACCTCGCGCAGCGACCAGATGGCGATGGCGTAGTCGGAGGCGACGAAGCCCAGCGGCTGCAGCCCGGCGCGCTCCATGCGCTTGGTGAGTAACATGCCGAGCGACTGATGCGCATTCCATCCTTCGAAGGGGTAACAGACGAGATAATGATGCCCCTCGTGCGGAAAGGTTTCGACAAGCAGCTCTCCGGGGCGCGGCAGCACCGATCGCAGCGCCTGCATCTCCAGCCAGAAACGCACGTCTTCGGGAAAGCGGTGCCAGCTTGCCGGGTCGGCAAGGAATGCGCGGACCCGGTCTGCGAGTCGCGTCGAGATGGCAAGCCGCGCGCCCATATAGCTCGGGATCCGTGCGGGCCGCGTCGTTGCGCGGACGATCAGGTCGGTGTCGCGGATCGACTCGACCTCGAGGCTGAGCCCGGCGAAGGCGAAGGTGTCGCCGGGCGACAGCGTGCTCGCGAAATATTCCTCGACCTTGCCGAGCCGTCGGCCGTTCCTGAACCGGACATCGGCCATCGGCGCCTCGACGATGATCCCGGCGTTGAGCCGGTGCTGCGCCGCGAGCCGCGGGTGCGCGATGCGCCAGCCGCCCTCTCCATCGGGGGCGAGGCGGCGGAAACGGTCATAGCTTTTGAGCGCATAGCCGCCGTCGCGTACGAAGCCGAGGAGGCGGGTGAAGATTTCGGAGTCGATCCACCGATAGGGCGTCGCCGACCGGATCTCGGCGAGCAGCTCATCCTCGCGAAACGGCGCCGCGCAGGCGAGCGCCATCACATGCTGCGCGAGCACGTCGAGCGCGCCGGGGCGGAAGCGATCGGCGTCGCGCTCGCCCGCGTCCACCGCATCGAGCGCCGCGCGTGCCTCGAGATATTCGAAGCGGTTGCCGGGGACGATCAGCGCGCGGCTCGGCTCGTCGAGCCGGTGGTTGGCGCGCCCGATGCGCTGGAGCAGCCGCGAGGAGCCTTTCGGCGCTCCCATCTGGATCACGCAATCGACGTCGCCCCAGTCGAGTCCGAGATCGAGGCTCGACGTCGCGACGAGCGCGCGCAGCCGCCCTTCGGCCATCGCCGCTTCGGCGCGCTGGCGCGCTTCGCGGTCGAGGCTGCCGTGGTGGATCGCGATGGGGAGCGACAGGTCGTTGACCTTCCAAAGCTCCTGAAAGATCAGCTCGGCGAGCCCGCGCGTGTTGCAGAAGATGATCGTCGTGCGGTTCTTCGCAATCTCCTGCATCACCTGATGGACCGCATAGCGCCCCGAGTGCCCGGCCCAGGGCACCGCCCCTTCGGGCAGGAGGATCGCGATGTCGGGATCGGCGCCCGCCTCGCCCTCGACCAGCGTCACGGCGTCCGCGTCGCCGCCGGGCGCGAGCCAGCCGCGATAGGCGGCCGTGTCGGCGATCGTCGCCGACAGGCCGACGCGGCGGAGGCCGGGAGCGATCGTCTGGAGGCGCGCGAGGGCAAGACTGAGCAGGTCGCCACGCTTGCCGGGCGCGAAGGCGTGGATCTCGTCGATCACCACGGTCTTGAGGTCGGCGAACATCGTGAAACTGTCGGGGTAGGACAGCAACAGCGACAGCGATTCGGGGGTGGTCAGCAATATGTTGGGCGGCCGGCTGCGCTGGCGTGCCTTCTTGTCCGACGATGTGTCGCCGCTCCGGCTCTCGACGCTGATGTCGAGCTCCATCTCGGCGATCGGGCCGAGGAGGTTGCGCTCGACGTCGGCGGCGAGCGCCTTCAGCGGCGAAACATAGAGCGTGTGTAGCCGGTCGGACGGATGCTCCGCGAGGTCGACGAGCGTCGGCAGGAATCCCGACAGCGTTTTGCCCGCACCGGTTGCGGCGACGAGCAACGCGCTCTCGCCGCGCGTCCCCGCCGCGAGCATCTCGGCCTGATGCCGCCGGAGCCGCCACCCGCGCGCGGCGAACCAGTCGGTGAAGGGAGCGGGGAGCGGCATACTGGGATCGTGGGGCGGGAGCGAGGCGCGTGCAATGCTTCTCTTGTCGATGACGTTGGGGCGCTTCGACCGATTTCTGCTATTCTCTATTGTCGTCACCCCGGACTTGATCCGGGGTCCACAGCGACCGTCGCGCTCATCGATCCCGGATCAAGTCCGGGATGGCGAAGCGGGGGTGGTTTGCTGTCAGCTCCCCAGAGGAGGCCGTCGCTCACAGCCCCGCTTCGATCCCTTTCAGCAACCCCCGCCAGTATTCTCCCAGCCGCCGCTGGAACAGCATCAGCTCGAACCCGTGCCGCGCGACATGTTTCTGCGGGATGCTGTCCCAGCCGCGATGCTCGACCGTCACGCGCGTCTCGTCCCCGACGGCCTCGAACCGCACATCGACCTCGGTCGCCTGATCGGCCTTGAAGCTCGGCAGCCGCCAGCCGAACGCCAGCCGCTCGCCGGGTAGCCAATGACGCACCGGACCGATCTCCCACTCCCTGCCGTCGTCGAAGCGGGTGACGAGTCGCCCGCCCGGCCCTTCGGGGTCGAACCGCAGCATCCCGTCGCCCTTGCGCGTCAGCTGGAAGAGCGGATGGCTTTGCCACCAGCGGCCGATATCGCGGGTGAAAGCGGTGAAGGCTACGTCGGGCGCAACCGCCACGCGCAGCGCGACGATCACCGCGGCGCTCATTCGCCTGCCTCGACATGCGCCTTGAAGCCCGCGAGCTGGTGCGTCCACAGCGCCTCGGTCTCAGCGAGCCAGCGTTTGAGTTCGGCGGTCGCGCCATGCTTGAGGCTGTAAATGCGGACGCGGGCGTCGAAGGTCGGATGCGCGTCCTCGATCAGTCCGCTCTCTTTCAGTGCGCGCAAATGGCGGCTCATCGCCGGGGCGGCGAGCCCGAGCGCGCCCGCGAGCTCGCCCGCACTGTGCGGCCGCTTCCCGAGCAATTCGACCGCGCGCCGCCGGTTGGGGTCGGCGAGCGCGGCGAAGACGCGGTCGACCCCCGCGCTCAATCGTCGAGCCGCGTCTTGGTCGTGAAGCCGCCCTCGGCGTCCCATTGTTCGGCGGTCTTTTCCTCCACCGTCACGCCGAAGGTCCAGATATGGCCCTCGGGGTCCTTCGCGCGGTAACTGCGATCGCCGTAAAATTGCGTTTCGGGTTCGGCGATGATGTCGGCGCCCGCGGCACGCGCCCTTTCGCAATGCGCGTCGATATCGTCGCCGACGGCGAGCTGGACGTGCACCGACTGGGTGTTTTTGCCGCCGATCGACTTCGGGCTCTTGTGATCGTCCGACCATTCATTGCCGACCATGATCGCCGAATTGCCGAACTCCATTTCCGAATGGGCGAGGTTGCCGTCGGCATCGAGCAGCACGAACAGCGGATCGAACCCGAACGCCTCCTCCAGCCAGCGGAACGCCGCCTTGCTGTCCTGATAGCTGACGGCGCTCGAAAGCCCCTTTCCTCGCGGATGATCGACCATGTCTCATTCTCCCGATTCGCGAAATTGATTTTAGTTTCATAGAATATTTTCGCAAAAATGAAAATACATGCTTTGCGCGGCGATTATGCTAGGCGGGCGCGATGACCGACGATCTGCGCAACCATATCGACGAAGCGATGATGCTTGCTGCGGCGCAGCTCGGAAGGGGGCGCGTCGCCGACTATATCCCGGCGCTGGCCGGGGTTGATCCGACCAAGCTTGGCTTCGCGCTCGCGCTGCCCGACGGCACCGTCCACAGCGCGGGCGACGCCGACGAAGCCTTCTCGATCCAGTCGGTGTCGAAGGTGTTCACGCTGGCGATGGCGCTCAGGCAGGTTGGCAGTTCGCTCTGGGACAGCGTCGGGCGCGAACCGTCGGGATCGGCGTTCAATTCGATCGTTCAGCTCGAAAGCGAGCATGGCATCCCGCGCAATCCGCTGATCAACGCGGGTGCGATCGCGACGACCGACCGGCTGATCGACGGGCGCAGCGGCGATGCGGTCGCGGACGAGATCGTCGACTTCATGCGCGCGCGGGCGGGCGACGATGGCGTCGAAATCGACTTCGACGTGGCCTTTTCGGAATCCGAAACCGGCGCGCGCAACCGCAGCCTGTCGCATTTCATGGACGCGTTCGGAAATCTGCGGCACCCCGTTGAAACCGTGGTCGGCGTCTATTTCCGCCAGTGCGCGATCGCGATGTCGTGCCGCCAGCTCGCGCGCGCCGGGCTGTTCCTCGCGATGGAGGGGCGCGATCCGCTCACCGGCGAACAGCTCATCGAACCGCACCGCGCGCGGCGCATCAACGCGATCATGATGCTGTGCGGCCATTACGACAACAGCGGCGAGTTCGCCTTTCGCGTCGGCCTGCCGGGCAAGAGCGGGGTCGGGGGCGGCATCTTGTGTATCGCGCCGGGGCAGGGATCGATTGCGGTCTGGTCGCCCGCGCTCAACGAGGCAGGGACGTCACTGGCCGGCGCGGTCGCGCTCGAACATTTTGCCTATGCGGCGGGGTGGTCGGTTTTCGACTGACCTCAGTCGTCGTTGAGCAAGGCCAGCTTCACCCGCGCGGTGCCGCTGCGGTGCATACCGATTTCGCGTGCGGCGGCCTGACTGACGTCGATGACGCGGCCGTGTGCAAAGGGGCCACGGTCGTTGATGCGGACGATCACGCTGTCGCCGTTCGACGTGTTGGTGACGCGTACCATGCTGCCGAAAGGGAGCGACCGGTGGGCCGCGGTAAGCTGACCGGGATCGAAGCGTTCGCCGCTCGCGGTGCGATTGCCGGCAAGCTCGTTGCCATAATAGCTCGCCATGCCGCCGCCGATTTCGGTTTCTTCATCGATGTCGGCGACGCTCTGGTCGGCTTGATCGATCGCTTCGACTTCCTGCGCTGCGGCCGAAACCGTCAGCAGAAGCGGTATCATCATGGCAGAAAAGGCCCGCATGACATCATCCCCTTGTCAGAGGAGGGGCCAAAAGCAGCGGCGGCTCGCCTGGGCAAGCCGCCGCGCGTTAAACTGAAGTGATTTTGCGTCCGGATGTTCGATTTCGTCGGTTTCAACCGAACAACAACTGATTTTATACGTCGAGATTCGCGACCGAAAGCGCGTTCGTCTGAATGAAATCGCGCCGCGGTTCGACCTCGTCGCCCATCAATCGTTCGAAGATTTCGTGCGCGACATCGGCCTGCTCGGCCTCGACGCGAAGCAGCGAACGGTTGGCCGGGTCGAGCGTCGTTTCCCACAGCTGTTCGGCATTCATCTCGCCCAGCCCCTTGTAGCGGCTGATCGCGAGCCCCTTGCGGCTGTGCGCAAAGATCGCCTCGAGCAGTTCGGACGGCCGCGTGACCGGATTGGCCTTTGCGTTCGTCGCGGCGGGAAGGTCGCCCTCTTCGCCTTCGACGACGTCGGTTTCGACTTCGGCGGCCGCACCGGTCGCCTTTACCAGTCGCGCCGGGCGTGCGTAGCTGTCGGCCTGTTCGGTGGCGAGTTTGTGCATCCGTCGCGCTTCCTGACTGCCGAGGAAGGCGGCGTCGATCGCATGATGGTCGCTCACCCCGCGCCAGCGGCGTTCGAGCGTGTAGCCGCCGCCTTCGACCGCCTCGACGGTCCATATGGCTTCGGCGCCGCCGGTCAGCGCGCGCTCGGCGGCGTTGAGCCAGGTCGCGGCGGTCGCGGCGGCGCTGTGGCGTCCCGCGGTGTCGAGATCGGGGTCGAGCGCGCCGGTCAGCGCGAGCGCCTCGATCAGCCCGTGGTTCAGGTTGCGAGGCACATAGCGCATCAGCGCGCGCAGACGCCGTCCATGATCGATCAGTCCGCGCAGATCCTGCCCCGAACGCGCGCCGCCCGGCGTTTCGAGCAGCAGCGCGTCGATGCCGGCGTCGACAAGGTAATTTTCGAGCGCGGTGTCGTCCTTCAGATACACCTCGCTGCGCCCCTTCGTGACCTTATAGAGCGGCGGCTGGGCGATGTAGAGATGACCGCCCTCGATGATCTCGGGCATCTGGCGATAGAAGAAGGTGAGCAACAGCGTGCGGATATGCGCGCCGTCGACGTCGGCGTCGGTCATGATCACGATCTTGTGATAACGCAGTTTTTCGAGGTTGAACTCGTCGCGGATCCCGGTGCCGAGCGCCTGGATCAACGTGCCGACTTCCTTCGACGAGATGATGCGGTCGAAGCGCGCGCGCTCGACGTTCAAAATCTTGCCCTTCAGTGGCAGGATCGCCTGCACATGCCGGTCGCGGCCCTGTTTCGCCGATCCGCCTGCCGAGTCACCCTCGACAAGAAAGAGTTCGCATTTGGCGGGATCGCGTTCCTGGCAGTCGGCGAGTTTGCCCGGCAGGCTCGCGATATCCATCGCGCCCTTGCGCCGCGTCAGTTCGCGCGCCTTTTTCGCGGCCTCGCGCGCCGCGGCGGCGTCGATGACCTTCTGGATCACCGCTTTTGCATAAGCGGGATTTTCCTCGAGCCATTCGGTCATCCGGTCGGCCATCAGGCTTTCGAGCGGCTGGCGGACTTCGCTGCTGACCAGCTTGTCCTTGGTCTGCGAGCTGAATTTCGGATCGGGCAGCTTGACCGAGACGATCGCGGTCAGCCCTTCGCGCATATCCTCTCCGGTGAGGCTGACCTTCTCCTTCTTCAGGATGCCCGATTTGTCGCCATAGCCGTTCAGCGTGCGCGTCAGCGCGGCGCGGAACGCCGCGAGGTGCGTGCCGCCGTCGCGCTGCGGGATGTTGTTCGTGAAGCAGAGGACATTTTCATAATAGCTGTCGTTCCACTCGAGCGCGACGTCGATGCCGATGCCGTCGCGCTCGCTGCTGATCGCGATCGGATCGGGCAGCAGCGCATTCTTGTTGCGGTCGAGATATTTGACGAACGCCGCGATGCCACCTTCGTAGAACAGATCGTGGCTGACATGTTCGGCATGGCGCGCGTCGACCAGCTTGATGCGGACGCCCGAGTTCAGGAATGCCAGCTCGCGATAGCGATGCTCGAGCTTCTCGAAATCGAATTCGGTGACATTCTTGAACGTGTCGGTCGATGCGAAGAAGGTGACGCGCGTGCCCTTCTTGCCCGCGGGCGCGGGACCGTTGATCTTGAGCGGCGCGACCGAATCGCCATGTTCGAAGCGCATCCAATGCTCTTCGCCGTCGCGCCAGATCGTGAGCTCTAGCCATTCGCTGAGCGCGTTGACGACCGAGACGCCGACGCCGTGGAGGCCGCCCGACACCTTGTACGCATTGTCGTCGCTGGTGTTCTCGAACTTCCCGCCGGCGTGGAGCTGGGTCATGATGACCTCGGCCGCCGAAATGCCTTCCTCGGCATGGATGCCGGTCGGAATGCCGCGGCCGTTATCCTCGACGCTGACCGATCCGTCGCTGTTCAATGTGATCAGGACAAGGTCGCAATGCCCCGCAAGCGCTTCGTCGATCGCGTTATCCGACACCTCGAACACCATGTGATGCAGGCCCGACCCGTCGTCGGTGTCGCCGATATACATCCCCGGACGCTTGCGTACCGCATCGAGGCCCTTGAGAACCTTGATCGAATCGGCGCCATAGGCGTTGGTGTTGGGCTGGTTGGAGGGCGCGCTCGGCGCGTTATTTTCAGGCGTGTCCGTCATATCGATTATATAGGGTCGAAGGCGCAAAAACCCAAGCGAAAATGCGGCTCTCGCACCTGTGGCGACGAGCGTTGCGCGCGCGCGCCGCGGCGGCTAGTTTCGCGGACATGAAACCATGTCTCGCTTCCACGCTCGCCGCCGTCCTTGCCGTCTCGCTCGCGGGGTGCAGCCAGCCTGCACCGCCGGCCGATAACGCCCCGGACGTCGTGGGCGAACCGCTCGCGACGCGCGCGGTGATGATCGGCACCGAAGGGCCGAGCCTGCCCGCCTGTTCGAGCATCAGCCGCGTCAAGGCAGGCGGCACCGATGTCTATTGGGCGCCCGGCGAAACGCGCGCAATCAAGGCGAAGCTGGCCGGCGGCGCGAATGTGTCGCTGTGCGAAGCGGCCGAGAACGACGCCTGGTTCGGGGTCGTCTTTGCCGCGCCCGGCACCGATCCCGACATGTGCGGCGTCGGCAAGTCGGTGCAGAACGCCCGCGAATATCAGGGTCCGTGCCGCTGGGGCTGGATCAAGGGCGGAACGGTTCAGCTGGGGGGCTAGGCCTCGCCGCCTATCGGCAATCCTCGATCACGCGGCCGATCTCCGACTGCACCGGCAGCGTCAGTGCGCCGCCGCCGGGCGTTTCGAGCGCGAAGCGGCCGCGGCTGAAGGCGATGCGGTCGAGCCGCGGGTCGCGGTTGCCCATCGTTGCGCCGCCGCCGTCGAAGCGGAGCTGGTCGGTCCCCGCGCTCGTGCGCAGGCTGACATTGCCCGAGAGCGCGGAGGTCATGCGGATGCCGTCGCCGCTGCACGTCAGGCTGAGCAACGGGTTGGAACTGCCCGTCGGAACGAAGCTGGCGGTGCGGTTGCCCGCATCATAACGCCACGCGCCGGCATCGACCGCGCGATCCTCCCAGCCTGACGTCGGCGTCGGCAGCGGCGCAGGGGTCGGCGACGGGGCGACCGGCCGCGGCGCGGGGGGTGGGGCTTCGGGTTTCGGGATTGCGGTACAGCCCGCGACGACGAGCATCAGCGCGCCTGCGGCGCCATAGCGAAAACCCTTGCTCATCATCGTTTAAAATCCCTGCCAATCAATCACTTCGTCGAGCGGTACGCGCGGCACCACCCACTGGTTCACCGCCGCATCGGTATCGGCATGGCCGATCGCCAGCCCGGTGAACAAAATCTGCCCGTCGTCCAGCCCCACCGTGCGGCGCACCGTTGCCCCGTACATCGCCCAGCATTCCTGCGGGCAACTCGCGAGCCCGGCTTCGACGAGCAGCAGCATCACCGATTGCAGCCACATGCCCATGTCCGACCATTGCGGCGGCCCCATGATGCGCGAGCAATGGAGGAAAAGCATCACCGGTGCGTCGAAACCCCGGTAATTGTCCATGAACCGAGCAAGCCGGGCCGCCTTGTCCTCGCGCGGGATGCCGAGCGCGGCATAGAGGGCCTCGCCGACGCCGAAGCGGCGCGCTTCCCACGGCTCGGTCAGCCCCTTGGGATAGATATCATATTCGGGTTCATACCCCTCGCGCCCCATCGCGATCCGCGCGGCGACGGCGTCCTTCACCGCTTGCCAGGGTTCGCCGGTCAACACCGTCGCCTGCCATGGCTGGAGATTGCCGCCCGACGGCGCGCGCTGCGCCGCGGCGAAAATTTCCTTCAGAAGCGCGGGATCGACGGGCTTGTCGGTGAAGGCGCGCACCGAACGGCGTGCGTGCAGGGCGTCGGTAACACAGGTGTCAGTCGCTGGCATATTTATCCTCTCGCCGTTTCCCGAACAGCAATTTGCGTTCGAGCCGGGCTTTCAATTGGCGGTAATAGGAAAGCAGGAACACGTCATCCTCTTCGGCGACGGGGCGGCCGATCTTGGCGCGGATCGCGTCGGCGACGTCGCGCATCGCGCGCGGGTCGCGGCCGCGCAGAACACGCTCCAGTTCCTGCAGCTCGAAAATACCGTAAACCGCAAGTTCTTCCTCGCTGAACGTCATCGCGTCGCCCGCCGCATCGACTGCGATGTCGGCGTCGAGCTTGACGCGCTGCGCCATCACCACCCACGTCCCGGCAATCAGGTCGCCCATCCGCATCCGGTCGCGATTGAACAGCAGGAACAGGCTGAGCGTCAGCGACCAGAGCACGCCCGCGAGCATGATCCACCCCGACACGCTGTCCTGCGCCACCCCGGCGCCCAGCATCATCAGCGGCAGGAACAGCTCGAGTTCGCGGATCAGGTTGCGTGCGACCACCGCATCGGCAGTCAGGCGGCCGCCGTCGCGCGCGACGACGCGGATGCCCATCAGCCGCTTGCCGGGTGTCGCGGCGCGCGACCCCAGCTCGAACCCGATGAACCAGAAGGTACGGAGCAGGAAGGCGCCGAGCATCCAGATCACCTCGGTGACGTCGGACTGCGCGGCGACCCCGATCCACAGCATCAGCAACCAGAAGAGGAGCAGCGCGAGCTGGATCAGGATCATGTCGACGAGCAGCGCGCCGAAACGCAGCCCCGCGCTCGCAATCTTCAGTTCGAGGTCGACGCCCTCGGGGGTGACGAACTGGCGGATCTTCTTCGTGCGTGCGGCGCGCGATTTCGCGTTGGCGGCAGCTGCGGTCATGTCACATCCTCACGCCGCGGGATGTAATAATAGGCAAGCCAGAACAGCAGCATCAGCGACCCGATGGCATAGCGCAGCATCGTGTCGGTGATCAGCTGGCGCCCGAAACCTTCGAGCAGCCCGGCGGCGAACAGCATCAGGATGACGCCGACCATCACCTTGCCCGCGGTGCGTCCCGCGTCGGCGGCCGCCTGCAACCGTCCGCGCGCACCGGGAAAGACGACGGCGCCCCCGATGCGCAGCCCTGCGGCGCCCGACAGCGCCGCGGCGAACAATTCGGTGGTGCCGTGGATGAACAGCCAGCCGCCGAAATCGAAACCAAGCCCCTTGGCGGAAAAGATCGCCATCATCGCGCCGAGGCCGATCCCCTGATAATATTCGAGCATCATCGTCGGGATGCCGAAGGCGAAACCGAGCGCGAAGGACAGGATCGAGACCTGGCTGTTGTGGGTGAACAAATAGGTCGCGAAGACGTGCAGTCCGCTTTCTCCCTTGTCCGCCGCCGCCTTGCCGTGCCCCAGCGTCGACTGGAGAAATTCGGCGGTGGCGCGCGGGTCGCGTCCGCCCGACATCTCTTCATCGACGAAATTGAAATACCATTCGGGGTTGCTGGAGACGAGCGAGTAGCTGGTCATCGCGCCGAGCAGGATGATCAGCGAAATGATCAATGTTTCCTTCCACACCGATCGCACCGCGGCGGGCCAGTCGTAGAGGAAGAAACGGCGGAGCCGGTTGAGCCGTGTCTCGCGCACGCCATAGACGAGGAAATAACCGCGGATCGACAGCGCCTCGAGATGGTCGAGCAGCGCCTTGTCGAGGCTCGTCGCGCGTGCGATCGACAGCGACGACAGGGTTGCGCGATAGAGCAAAGGCAGTTGCAGCAGTTCGTCGCTGGTCAGCGCCGCTGCGCCCTTCTTCTCGAGCCGGGTGAGCAGCAGGTCGAACGCGATCCAGTCGGCCTCGCGCTCGGCGCGAAAGCGGCTGGTCGAAAAGCTCGGTGCGTCGATCGCGCGCGTGGAGGCGGCGGGCGGGATCACAGGCTGCCCTGCCGTTTGATGCCCAGATAGGCCTCGACCGCGCTCGCCCCCATCGTGTCGGCGGGCACCTCGATGACGTCGGCGCCGAGCCGCTGGAGGCGCGCGATGACGAGCTGGCGGTCGCGCAGCATCGCCGCGGCGACGTTCGAGCGGGTGACGTCGGCGGCGCTTTCGGGGCGGCGGCGCTCCTCGCTCTCGACCTCTTCGTCGCGGATCACGACGAACAGCAGGCGATGTTTCTTCACCAGCCGTCCAGCGGCGCGGATCATCAGGTCGGCGCTCGTCGCGTCGGTGAATTCAGTGAAGAGGATGATCAGCGAGCGGCGATTGAGCTGCGCGCTCAATGTGGTGAGCGCTAGGGTGAAATTGCTTTCGACATGCGCATAGTCGATCAGGCTCGCGGCGCGCTGCAGCGCCGGGAAATCCTGCGTGTGCATATAGGCGGGGGTCAGCGCGTGTGGCTTCGCGGCAAAGGAGAAGAAGCTGATCCGGTCGTTGAGTTTCAGCCCGACGTAGGCGAGCAGCAGCGCCGCCGACACCGCGCGGTCGACGCGCGGCATGCCGCCGACGGGCTCGGCCATCGTCCGTCCGCCATCGATCGCCAGCACGACGCGATTGTCGCGCTCGACGCGATATTCCTTCGCGAGCAGTTTGACGTGGCGCGCCGACGCGTTCCAGTCGATCGCGCGGCGATCCATCCCCGGCTGATATTCGGCGAGTGCCTCATATTCGGTGCCCTCGCCGCGAAAGCGTTGCTGGCGGAGCCCGAACCAGCTGTTGCGCTGGAACAGGCGGCTGCCCTCGTCGGTCACGGCGCGCAGGCTCGGCACGACGTTGATTGCGCCGTCGATAGCAAATTTCCGCTGTTTCCAGACGAGCCCGAGCGGCCCCGCCCAGCGAATCCACAGCGCCTCGACCCGCGCCTGCCCGCGCCGCGAGGCGGTGAGCGACAGCGTGCGGGTCAGAATGTCGCCGTCGGCGACCTTGCGCATGTCGCCCGCCAGCCGCCCGCTCTCGGCGAGCCGTTCGTCGAGTGCGAGCGCGATCTCGGCACGCTGCGGCACCGCCGCGCCGGTCGCGGCCAGCGACAGGTCGAACGGGTCGCCGACCCCGACCTGATGCGGGAACCGCGCGTCGAGACTGAGATGGCGCGGGTTCGCCCCCGCGATCGTGTCGACGATCAGGCAGGCGAGGATCACCCCGATCCAGCCGGGCGCAACGAGCCACAGCTCGGGCCGCACAAGTCCGAGCGCGAGCGCCATCGGGGCGCCCGCGAGCAGCAGATAGATCGCGCGGCGCGTCGGGTAGATCAACGCGGCACCTCCTCGCGTTCGAGCAGCGCCGCGACGACCTGTTCGACGTTGCGGCCTTCGATCTCGGCCGCCGCCGACAGGATCACGCGGTGGCGCAAGACGCCCGCGGCAAGCCGCTGGATGTCGTCGGGAATGACATAGTCGCGCCCGTCGAGCGCCGCCGCGGCGCACGCTGCGCGGGCGAGCAGGGTCGCCGCGCGCGGGCTTGCGCCGCATTCGAGGTCGGCGCTTTCGCGCGTCGCGCGGACGAGCCGGACGATATAATCGACGATCTCGTCGGCGAGCCGCACGGTCGCGATCGTGTCGATCGCAGCCTCGATCGTTTTCGCATTGGCGACCTCGGCCACCCCGAAATCGGCGACCGCAGGGCTTTTGAAGCGCCCGCCATGGTCGGCGACGATCCGCCGTTCCTCGGCGGCGTCGGGATAATCGACGACCAGCTTGAACAGGAAACGGTCGAGCTGCGCCTCGGGCAACGGATAGACGCCCTGCTGTTCGATCGGGTTCTGCGTCGCGAGCACGGTAAAACGCGGGCTCATCACATGCGGCTCGCCGTTGATCGTCACGCGGCGTTCCTGCATCGCTTCGAGCAGCGCGGCCTGCGTCTTCGGCGGGGTGCGGTTGATTTCGTCGGCGAGCAGCAGCTCGGTGAAGATCGGCCCCTTGGTGAGGGTGAAGCTCGACGTCTGGAAGTTGAACAGGTTCGACCCCAATATGTCGCCGGGCATCAGGTCGGGGGTGAACTGGATACGCCCGAACGCGAGCCCCGTCGCGCGCGCGAAAGCTTGTGCGAGCAGGGTCTTTGCTGTCCCCGGCGGGCCTTCGAGCAGGACATGGCCGCCCGCGAGCAGCGCGATCGTCACCATGCGGGTGAGCGGTCCCTGCCCGAACACGACCTTGGCGACCTCGCCCTCGATCGCGGCACCGAGCGCCTGGACGCTTTCGACACTTTTGGCCCCGTCTCCCTTGTCGATCGGATTAGCTGTCACGGAGTAAATCCTTCCTGATGTCGTGCAACGCCTGTGCGTCGCCGAGAAAATCATGCGTGTTGCGCGCGAGCGGCAGGCGCTGCGCGAGCGAGGAAAACAGGTCGCTGCCGGCGCGCAGATGCTTGTCGATCCAGCGATCGGTCGCTTCGTCGTCGAGCCCGGCGGGCGCGTGCAGCCGCCGCGCGATCGCGGTGCGCTGGCTTTTCACATAAGCGTCAGCACCGTCGAGTTCGCGCCGCGCCTGTCGGATCAGGTCGGCGCTGTTCGCGATCAACGCGGCTTTCGATACCGGGATCGCGCGGCCCGGCCGGAGCGCGGGGCCGAAGCGCATCCACGCCTGCCACAGCGCGAGCAGCCCCGCCGCGATCAGGCAGAGGGTGATGCCGATGAAGGGCGGGACAAAGGCGAAGCGGAGCAGCGATCGCTGGCCGCCGAAGCCGTTGAGCGTGACGTCGAAGGCCAGCCCGTCGGTGTCGGCATATTCGGCGATCGCGTCGACCAGCATGACGCCCGCGCGGGCCTTTTCGCCCGAGGAAAAGGCGAGATTGTTGATCAGGTCGGGGTCGGCGAGGATGTAAAGGTCGCGATCGCCGACCTGCGCCAGCACCGCCCCGCCGCCCGGCCCTGCGATCAGCGTTTCGAGATTTTCGCCCGATACGGTCTGCACATTGTCGGGCAGCAGCGCCGTGAAGACATGGCCGGTGATGTTGGCGGGCACCGGCTGCGCCTTGCTGGGCGATGCCTTGATTTCGATTTTCCCGAAATGGGCGGGGGGCAGCATTTTTGCGGGCGGCCTGACGGCGATGCCCGCGCTGACCCAGCCGGGCTTCGGCGTCTGGCCGGGAATCGCCATCGTCTGCCATTTCGGCAGCACGACCAGCACCGGCGCGCGGCTGTCGGCGTCGATCAGTTCGGCGATCTCCGGCGCGCGGGTGCGGTGTGTCGGGGTCAGCACCAGCAAGGACTCATGGTCTTCGTAACGCGCTGTCTCGACGCGGCGGCGCAATTCGACGCCGGCGCCCGCGCGCTCGGCAAGGTCGACGATCCCCGCATAGCCCGGCGCCGCCTTCGACAGCGCATGGCCGCCGCCGTCGTTGCCGCTGCTGATCTGCGGCCCCAACGCGATCAGCGCCCAGAGTGCGATAAAAGCGATCACGCCGATCGCCACCACCGCGGCGATCAGGCGCGGGTTGAAGCCATGATCGTCGGCGGCGTTGCTCATGCGCGCGCCCAGTTTTTTGCGACGGTCAGCTCGGCATAGGCCGCACGGCACTGTTGCCACGCTGCGGTATCGATCGAACGTCCGCCGAACAGGCTGATCTCGACCGTGCGCGCGATGCGGCTGAAGGCACCCCGCGCGACCGACGGCAGGCCCTCCGCCTCGGCGAGGTCGCGCGAGGTCATCGCCGGTTTGACGAGTCCGGGGCGGCGGCCGTCGATATCCTCGACGCTGCGATAGAGCAGCAAATGCACCGCCTCGGCAAAGCGGCCTTCGGCAGCGAGCGCGTCGGCTTCGGCGAGGAGCGCGCGTGCGGCGCCCGCTTCGGCCTGCCCGGCATGGCCCGCTGCATCGGCGTCGCCCGCCTTGCGGCCGGAACGCAGCTTGTCGACCCAGCGCGCGAACGCCGGGACGAAATGATAGAGGAGGAACAGGATCAGCGCCGCGACGGCGATCCACATCAGCGGCTTGGCGGCGGGCGCGCTCCACTCGAAAAACCGGCCGATCGTGTCGAACAGCGATCGCATCCATTCGGGGGTCGGCGGCGGGGGCGGCGGGGGGGGCGGAAAGGCGGTCTGGATCCCGCCGCCCGCGATCGTCTGGCTATAGCCTGGATCGACGAGTTCGGGATCGAGCAGCCAGCCCTGACCTCCGCCGGTGCCGGACGTGTCGGCCGCGGCCGACGCCTGGGCGATCCACAAGGATATCATATTGAAAAGATGGCCCAGCCCCGGTCGTTCATCGTGAATGGTGGTAGCGCGAGGCGACGCGGAAAGGCAAGAGAGGAGGGCAAGAGATGCTTGCGCGCCGAACGGCCCCGTTCTAGCGCGCGGCGAAACCGGCCGGGTCGTTACATGTGTAACCGAAGGCCGCGCGACAGGAGAGACAGGTGGACGCGGCGCAGGCGGTACATGAGAAATTCCTTGCGGCATTGGCGGGGGGGCATCTGCCCGACCGTGCGGACGCGCCCGACCCCGTGGTCGCCGGCCTGTCGCGCGGCCAGGCGACCGACATCTTCCTGTCGCAGCTCACGAGCCGCCAGATGGACCGGCTGTCGCGCCATTTGCAGGCGCGGGGCGAGGGTTTCTATACGATCGGATCGTCGGGGCACGAGGGCAATGCGGCGGTCGCGGCGGCGCTCCGCGTCACCGATATGGCGTTCCTCCATTATCGTTCGAACGCGTTCCAGCTCCACCGCGCGCGCCAGCTTCCGGGCGGGACGCCGACATGGGACATGCTGCTGAGCTTCGCGGCCTCGTCCGAAGACCCGATTTCGGGCGGACGGCACAAGGTGATCGGCTCGAAGCCGCTCAATATCCCGCCGCAAACCTCGACGATCGCCTCGCACTTGCCGAAGGCGGTCGGCGCCGCCTTCTCGATCGGCATCGCGCGCCGCCTTGGCATGACCGGGCTGCCGCTTCCCGACGACGCGGTCGTGCTGACGAGCTTCGGCGACGCGTCGGCGAATCATTCGACCGCACAGGGCGCGTTCAACACGGCGGGCTGGGCGGCGTTCCAGGGGTCGCCGATGCCGCTCATCTTCCTTTGCGAGGACAATGGCATCGGCATTTCGACGCGCACGCCGACGGGCTGGATCGAGGCGCAGTTCCGCCACCGCGCGGGGCTGCATTATATCAAATGCGACGGCACCGATCTGGTGTCGGCCTATGCCGGCGCCGCCGAGGCCGCCGATTATGCGCGTCGCTATCGCAAGCCCGTCTTCCTCCACATGGGAACTGTCCGTCTCTATGGCCACGCCGGATCGGATGTGCAGGGCGCTTATCTCCCCAAAGCCCTGATCGAGGCCGACGAGGCACGCGACCCGTTGCTCGCGGGCGCGGCGCTGATGGCCGAACATGGCTGGATGTCGCCCGCCGAAATCGCCGACGCCTATGAAGATATCGGTGCGACGCTCGCGCGACAGGCAGAGGCGGCGATCCTGCGCCCCAAGATCACGACGCCTGCGCATGTGATGGAAAGCCTGGTCCCGCCGAAGCGCGAGGTGGCGCGCGCCAACACGCCGTCGGACGAGGATCGCAGGGCGATGTTCGGCAGCGATGCCGGTGCGATGGACAAGCCGCAGCATATGGCGCGGCTCTTGAGCTGGGCGCTCGCCGACCTGATGCTCGCGCACAAGGAAATCGTTGTCGCGGGCGAGGATGTCGGGCCGAAGGGCGGCGTCTATAACGTCACCGCCAAGCTCCACCAGCGCTTCGGGTCGGCGCGTGTCGTCAACACCCTGCTCGACGAACAGGCGATTCTCGGCCTCGCGATCGGCATGGCGCACAACGACTTCCTGCCGATGCCCGAAATCCAGTTCCTGGCTTATGTCCATAATGCCGAGGACCAGATCCGCGGCGAGGCGGCGACGCTGAGTTTCTTCTCCGACGGGCAGTACACCAACCCGATGGTGCTGCGCATCGCGGGGCTCGGTTACCAGAAGGGCTTCGGCGGCCATTTCCACAACGACAACAGCCTTGCCGTCTTCCGCGACATTCCGGGGGTGATCCTCGCGGTTCCGTCGAACGGGCGCGATGCGGTGGCGATGCTCCGCGAATGCGTGCGGCTCGCGCGCGAGGAACAACGCGTCGTCGTCTTCGTCGAACCGATCGCGCTCTATATGACGCGCGACCTGCACGAAGAGGGCGATGGCCTGTGGACCAGCACCTACGAAGCGCCGGGCGCGGGGACGCCGGTCCGGCTCGGCGACGTCGGGGTGCACGGCGACGGCACCGACCTTGCGATCGTCACCTATGGCAACGGATATTATCTCTCGCGGCAGGCCGAAAAACTGCTCGCCGCCGACGGGGTGAAGGCGCGCGTGATCGACCTGCGCTGGCTCGGGCCGGTCGATGAGGACAAGCTCGTCGCCGCGGTGGGCGACGCGAAACGCATCCTGATCGTCGACGAATGCCGCATCACGGGATCGCAGAGCGAAGCGCTGATGGCCCTCTTCGTCGAGCGCACGCCCGAAAAGAAGCTCAAGCGGATCGCTGCCGACGACAGCTTCATCCCGCTGGGGAGGGCGGCGACGCTGACCTTGCCGAGCCGCGATTCGATCTACGCCGCCGCGAAGGCGCTTCTCGTATGAGCGCGCGCCAGACCGCGCTGGTCGTCGCGCCCGGCCGCGGCACCTATGGCAAGGGCGAGCTTGGCAGCATCGCACGGCTGCACGGCGCGCGCTTCGGCGCGCTGATCGCGGATTTCGACGCGCAACGCCGCGAGCGGGAGCAGCCGACGGTCAGCGAACTCGACGGCGCCGAACGCTTCAGCGTCGCGACGCATATGCGCGGCGACGTCGCCGCGCCGCTGATCTATACCGCGACCGTGCTCGACTGGCTCAGCATTGACCGCGAGCAGTTCGACGTCGTCGCCATCGCGGGCAATTCGATGGGCTGGTACAGCGCGCTCGCGCTCGGCGGTGCGGTGTCGGCCGAGGACGGTTTTCGCATCAGCAATGCGATGGGGCTCAACAGCCAGACGCATGGACCCGGCGGGCAGATCCTGCTGCAAGTCGTCGACGAGGATTGGCGTCCGGTGCCGGGTCTGCGCGAAAAGCTGCTCGGCCTCGTCGCCGATATCGCATCGCGCCCCGGCCACGCGCTGGCGCTCTCGATCGACCTCGCCGGCATGCTTGTGCTCGCGGGTAATGAAGAAGGCCTCGCCGCCTTGCTCGCCGAGGCACCGCCGACCTCCGGACGTGATCCGCTCCGCCTCGCGGGCCATGGGCCGTTCCACACCCCGCTGATGTTCGGCAGTTCGGACAAGGCGATGGCCGAGCTGCCGCATTCGCTGTTCGGTCGTCCCGCGCTGCCGCTCGTCGACGGCCGCGGCCATATCTGGCGCCGCCATGCGAGCGATCCGGCTGCGATGTGGGATTATACCTTCGGCCACCAGATCCTTGCGCCCTATGATTTCGCGCTGTCGGTGCAGGTCGCGGTCAGGGAGTTTGCCCCCGACGTGATCATCCTGCCCGGCCCTGGCGACACGCTCGGCGGCGCGATTGCGCAGTCGCTGATTGGCATCGGGTGGCAGGGGATCGCGGGCAAGGCCGACTTTGCCGCGCGGCAGGCGGCTGACCCGATCCTGTTGTCGATGGGCCGCCCCGACCAGCGTGCGCTGGTCGTCCCCCAATAGGGGCAGGCAAAAAGTAGCGCTGGAAAACAAGAGGGCCGGCAAGGAAAGAATATCCTTTGCCGGCCCTGTCGTTTGCACAAGGTCAGGTGGGGTCGACCCCGTGCGTATGAACGGCAGCGCCCATGGGGACCAACTCAAGGGCGGTGCGCCGTTCATATCCCTTATAGGCGCATTGACCGGACCCCGGCCGCGCTTCGCCGCGATCATCCACCGAAACGGACCTGTTTTGTCGGCGCGGGCCGCGCAAGTTCGGCGATGAACTGCCACCGCAGCAGCTCGGCGACATTGCCCGCGCCGGCGCGGCGCATGATGTTCGCGCGGTGCACTTCGACCGTTCGCGGGCTGAGCTCGAGCCGGCGCGCGATCGCCTTGTTGCCAAGCCCCGCGGCGATCGCGTCGAGCACGGCGCGCTCGCGCGGGGTGAGTGCCGCCAGCCGCTCCTCGGCCTCGCGATGCCGGTCGAGCGTCGCCTGACGCAGACGCCATTCCGCGAGCGCCGCATCGACCGTCCGGCGGACGAGGCGCGGGTCGAGCGGTGCGGGCAGCAGGTCGCGCGCGCCGCCACACAGGATCGTACGCGATTCGGCAATGCTGAGCTGGTCGGCAGCGACGAAGGCCGCGATGCCCGGCCGCGCAGCAACGCGGTCGAGTAATGCCGCGCCATCGGTCGCACCCGGCAGGCGCCAGTGAAAGAGCAGGATGGCGCACGAATCCTCGCCCTCGGCCTCAATCCATGCCTCGGCGCTGGCAAAGCTGCGCACGACGCGTCCGGTCCCGGCTGCCAGCGTGCGAAAACAGGCCGCGCGCTCGGTCGCGTCGGGCAGGACAAGATGGATATGGGCCCCGCCGTTCGTCATTCGGCAAGCGTGCCCGCGCGCCGGCGATCAGCCCAGCATCACTCGTTCGGTTCTGGTTCCGGAATGAACCAAACGCGCCCTAGCGCACGCGATAAAGATAGGCCGATTCATTCGCATGGCGCAGTTTGCGCCAGATGCCTGCGGGCAACATATGGTCCGCTCCGACGGTTTCGAGCGCGATTGCGAGGTAGCTCGGCTCGGGCGTGAATTCTTCGATCAGTTCCCAGCCCGGCTGCGGCTGGTAGAGCGGCAGTCGCGTCGCATCCATCTTGGCATTGGGCTTCGCGCCGCGCGCCGGGTTGTAATAGAAAAGCGCACCCTGCACCGGCGGTGTATCGACGGCGCGCGCGTCGGACCGCGCCCAGCGCAGCGGGAGGTCGGCACGATAGCGTGTCATCGGGTCGGTCCCGATACGCTCGCCCGGCCGCGCCGCAAGCGCCGCGATCAGTTGCTCTTCGCCAAAAGTCGGCTCGCGATTCTCGACATAGATGCCCGCGAGATTCGTCCCGACGAGCAGCGCGAGTCCCGCCAGCGCCGCGCGGCGCGCCCGCACCGTCCCTCGCTGCACGATCAGCCCCAGCGCGGTGCCGGTGATCAGGCACGCCATCGACGCGGTGATCATGAAATAGCGCGGGTTGAGTGGCAGCAGGCGCTGCGCTGCGCCGACGCAGACGAACCAGCAAAGCCCGAACAGCGTGAGCAGCCGCGCGAAATGGCGCACCCGCTCGGGCACTGCGGTCGAGAAGCAGAGCCATGCGCCGAGCGGTATCGCGAGGAACATGACCAGCATGAATTCCTGGTTGATCAGCAGGACGAGCAGCGGATCGACCAGCGGATGGACGATGACGTTGCCCGCAAGGTCGATCGACCGGTCGATCGTCGCATCATGATGGAGCGAGATGTTGAACCGGTAGAGCGGATCGCCGGTCATGACGCCGAGATAGAGGAGTTCGAGCGACCAGATCGCAAGGAAGCCGACGGCGATCCACAGATAGTGCCAGCGGCCCATGCGGTGCCCCGCGAGGAATAGCAGGCCGAAGAAGGGAATGATGAAGATTGCGGTCTCGCGCGCGAGGAAGGCGAGCCCGACGAGCGCGCCCGCACCGATCAGTCGCGCGCGGCCGGGCCCCTCTTCGAGGCAGCGGAAGCACAGGAGCCATGCGCCGAAGAGCAGCGCCATCTCGATGAAATCGACATTGGCGATGGACGCCTCGACGACGAGCAGCGGGCTCGTCACGCAAGCGAGCAGCGCGAAAAACGCGGGCAGCGGCCCCGCGACGTCGCGCGTCACGCGCCAGGCCGCGATCAGGAAGCCGATCAGGTAGAGCAGCGACGGCAGCACCATTGCGAATTCGTTGCCGCCGAAGGTCAGGAAGGACAGCGCCATCGGAATCGTGATTGGATAGCGGATCGTGCCATGCCCCCCGACAAAGGGGAAATGCTCGATCCAGCCATAGGCGCCGCGGGCATAGGTCACGTCGTCTGACGCGATGAAGCCGACCCACGCGAGCGCCGCGAGCAGCGCGAACAGCGCAAGGGCGATCCACAGGCCGCGGTGTCCGGGGCCGATCATGCGTTCGATGGCGTTGGTCATAAGGGGCGATATATCCAAAGGCGCGAAAGCAGGAAGGCAGAGCCGATGACGACGATATCGACCGCGATCTTGGCGAAATATTCGTTGGCGCCCAGTCGCTCGATTGCGAGCCACAGCAGGGCCGAGGAAAGCAGCAGGTTGAAGCCGAGCACCGTGAGATAGGAGGCGAATTGCTGCCCCGCGCCGTCGCGCTGCGCCCAGCGAAAGGTGACATGACGATGCAGTACGAAACCGAGCGCCGCGCCCGCAATCTTGCCCGCGACATTGGCGAACAGGAACTGCCCCGGTATCAGCGCCAGCAGCGCCGAATAGATGGCAAAATCGGTGCCGAGGACGATCATTCCGACGAAGGCGTAACGGATGGCATGGGCGATCCAGCCGTTGCCGGCGATCATGCCCCCGCCTCGTGCGGCACGATGTCGGCGAGCGAAAAGGTCGGCTGGATCGGCACGCGCGGCTCGTTCGCCATGTCGAACGACAGGAAGTTGAGCAGGAATTGCACGCCGAGGATGATCGGCAGCACCGCGATCATCACCGTTCCCGTACTCGCGAGCTCGCCGCTGCTCACCGAATGCGTCCATTGTACCGCGCCATAGATCGTCCCGAAGACGAGGAAGATCAGCCCGAACAGCAATTGCAGTGACGCCGGACTGAAATCGCGCAGGAAATAGGTGTAGAAGATGCGTTTGGTCAGCTCACGCATATTCTTGGCGAAGAAATGCCATAGCTCCTTGCGGATATGCAGGTTGCTGACCTCGTCGCCATAGACCGCCTCCATCGGCACGTCGGCGACCACCGCGCGTGCATTGCCGAGGTTGATGAGCATGTCGGTCTCGAAAAAATAGCGCTCCGACACATTGGCGAATTCGATGCTGTTCAGCGCTGCGGCGTGAATCGCCGTATAGCCGTTGGTCGGATCGAAAATGCCCCAATAGCCGCTCGATAGCTTGGTCATGAACGACAGGCCGGCGTTGCCGTAGAGACGCACGCGCGGCATCTTGCGCACGTTCCACAGGCTGTGAAAGCGGTTGCCCTTGGCATAATCGGCCTGCCGCGCGAGCACCGGGCGCGCGATGTGCGGGATCAGCGCCGGGTCCATCTGTCCGTCGCCGTCGACCTTGACGACGATGTCGGCGCCCGCGGCGAGTGCGGCGCGATAGCCGCTGATCACCGCGCCGCCGACGCCGCGGTTCCGGTCATGGAAAATCACACGGACGCGCTTGTCCTTGCACTCCGCCTCGACGAAACGTCCCGATCCGTCGGGGCAGGCATCGTCGACGACAAAGATCATCGCGACCTCGGGTCCGACCCGCGCGATCACGTTCAGCACATGCGCTTTCACGCGATAGCTCGGTATCACCACCGCCAAAATCTGGTCGGGGCGCGTCGATCCGGAGAGGGGGACATGTCTGGGCTGCCACATGGGATTTTGCTTAGCCCGGAAATGTAAAAATATGTTGTGCCAAATGATTGGCGGCCTGGTCTTCGCTCGCGGAAAGATGATTTCCGCTGCCTGACTGGTGACCCCTACGGGAATCGAACCCGTGTTTCAGCCGTGAGAGGGCCGCGTCCTGACCGCTAGACGAAGGGGCCTTTCGGGTCGGAGGTTTCGTGAAGGAGCGCGCCGACCGCGCGCCGTACCGATGGTGACCCCTACGGGACTCGAACCCGTGTTTTCGCCGTGAAAGGGCGACGTCCTAGACCGCTAGACGAAGGGGCCGTCTGATCGGTGAGCGGGCGCCTTAGACGGGCGTTTCGGCGCGGTCAAGCGTGGCGGCGGGGTCGCGCGCAAAAATGTTGCGCAGCGGCAAATCAATCGGCCCACGCGGCATCCTCGAGATGAAGCTCGGCGGCCGGGCGGCTGCCCCAATCGTCGCGTTTCGCGCGGCCCGCGAGCCACAGCTTGCGCCCGCCGCGCGCGTGGAGCAGCGCCTGTCCCAGTTCGGTTTCGGCGCTGCGGAAGGCGACGGCCTTGAAGCGCGCGCCATCGTCGCCCGACACGATCAGGCGGACATGATCGGTGCCGACGATCCCCGATTCGACGATTCGCACCGGTCCCGTCGCGACGCGCGGCGCGGGCCAGCCGGCGCCATAGGGGCCCGCGCTCTCGATCGCGTCGCACCACAGGGGATTGATGCCGCGCGGCGCGAGCACCGCGTCGATCAGCAGCGACTTGTCGCCGCTCGCGCGTTCGACGTCGGCAGCGAGCCGGTCGTTGAGGAAGATGCCGAGCGCGTCGACCTTGTGGGCGGCGACGGTCAACCCTGCGGCCATCGCATGGCCGCCGCCCGCCACGAGCAGCCCGGTTTCCTTCGCGGCGAGGATCGCGGCGCCCAGATCGACGCCCGAAATCGAGCGCCCCGATCCCTTGCCGATGCCGTCCTCGTCGAGAGCGATGACGATCGCGGGGCGGTGGAGTCGTTCCTTGAGGCGCCCGGCGACGATGCCGATCACGCCGGGGTGCCAGCCCTGCCCCGCGACGATTGCCACGGGCGCATTGCCGCACGCGGCGCTCGCTTCGATCGCCTGTTCGAGCACAGCGGCCTCGATCGCGCGCCGCTCTTCGTTCAGCCGGTTGAGTTCCTGCGCGATCTCGGCGGCTTCCTGCGGGTCCGATGTGGTGAGCAGCCGCACGCCAAGGTCGGACTTGCCGACGCGTCCGCCGGCGTTGATCCGTGGCCCCAATGCAAAGCCCATGTCGCTCGCGCCCGGCGGCCTGGTCAGCCGCGCGGCGTCCATCAGCGCCGCAAGGCCCGTATTGCCGCGCCGCGCCATCACCTTCAGCCCCTGCGTCACCAGCGCGCGGTTGAAGCCGGTCAGGCGGGCGACGTCGGCGACGGTGCCCAGCGCGACGAGGTCGAGCAGGTCGATCAGCGCGGGTTCGTCGCGGCCTGTGAAAAACCCGCGCGCGCGCAATGTACGGAGCAGCGCGGCGCCGAGCAGGAAGGCGACCCCGACCGCGGCGAGATTGCCGTGGACTGCGGCGTCGGGTTCCTCGTCGAGCCGGTTCGGGTTCACGAGCGCGAGTGCTTCGGGCAGCGTCGTCGTGCACTGGTGGTGGTCGACGACGATCACCTCGACCCCCGCGGCCTTCGCCTCCGAAATCGCATCGAACGCCTGCGCGCCGCAATCGACGGTGACGACCAGCTTCGACCCCGCCTCGCCGATCTTGACCAGCGCCGCGCCCGACGGGCCATAGCCTTCCATCAACCGGTCGGGGATATAGGCGCCCGCGGGCAGTCCGAGCCCGCGCAGCAGCCGCACGAGCAAGGCGGCGGAGGTCGCGCCGTCGACGTCATAATCGCCGAAGATCGTCACCGCCTCCTTGCGCTCGACCGCATCGGCGAGCCGCGCGGCGGCGGCGTCCATGTCGCGGAACAGCGACGGGTCGGGCATGAAGCCGCGCAGCGTCGGCGTGCGCTGGCGATCGAGATCGTCGCGCGTCACCCCGCGCGCGAGCAGCAATTGCGTGACGAGATCGTCGGGCGCGAGATTCTCCGACGCCATGTCGGCGCTCGCGCGCCGCCAGTGCCACGGCTGGCCCTTGATCGAGTGCGCGATGCCCAAAGCGAGGCTGCTTGCATCGCTCATCGCCGCGCCCTCGCGGCAAGGATGCGGGTGCGCAGGTCGCGCGCCACGGCGGCCGGGATCGCCGGAATCTCGTGCGTCGCGAGCGAACTACCGCCGGGTACGCCGAAGACCAGAGTCGCGAGGCCGAGCGGGCGCAGGATGAAGTCGGTCTTGAGGTCGACGCTCTGCACCGACGCGTGCGGGAGCAAGGTCATCTTGGGCTTCCACGCGCCGCGCCGGATCGCGACCTGCTCGCCGAGGTCGGCCCAACGATGGAAGCGCGCGGCCCACAGGGCGATCAGCGCGATCAGCGGGGCGGCGACGAGTGCGAGCCAGCCGACCTCGTTGCCGAGCCAGAGCGCTACCCCGCCGCCGATCGTTGCGCAGACGGCGCCGACGATCGGCCCCAGCGCGACGATGCGGTGGCTATGCTGCCACGCCTGAGCGGCATCGGGCCGCCGGATCGCAACCTCGGCGAGCACCGGGTCGATCGCGTCGAGCTGCGCAAAGGGAACGACCTGATGGTCGCGTTCCTTCTCGCCGTCGCTGGCGAGGCTCTGCAGACGCAGTTCGTGCCAGCCGAAGCGCCGGCGGAACCATCCGGTGACGAGGATCGCCGCCTGCACGCGCTTCACCGGTACCGCGACATCGGTGCGCGTGGTGAGGCCGCGGGTGCGGCGCAACGTGCGCGGCTCGCGCGTCAGGCGGAAATCCCAGTTGGCGAAAAACATCGTCGCGATCCCGCTGGCAAAGCCGATGAAGAGGAGCGAGATGCCCGCGCCGACGCCCGCGATCCAGCGGTGCGCGATCACCCACTGGTCGAGCCCATATTGCTCGGCAAGGTCGATCCAGTCGCCGGGATTGAAGACGTTGAAGTCGAAGGGGAGCAGGTCGTCGAAAAACTGCATGCCCGCGCCGACGAGGGCGAGCGCGGCGAGCGAGAAGTTGAACAGCCCCGCGACCAGCAACTGGCGCGGCGTCATCGCGAAGAGCAGCCGGTCTTCGGCGACGGGTACAGCACCCGACGCACCGGGGGCATCGGAGGCTGCAACCGGTGCCGCCGCTTCGCCGCTGCGATGCGCGCGGATCGTCGTGCGCAGCGCCTGTGCGGCACCCAGCGCGATCGCGTCGAGGCTCGCGTCATTCTCCTTGCCGCCCGCACCGGTTTCGAACCCGACCTTGGCGATGCCGAGCGCGCGCGAGACGAGCCCCTGTTCGATGCTGACGTCCTGGATGCGGTCGAACGGGATCGTGCGATGCTGGCGCGCGAAAACGCCGCTTTCGATCACCATCTCGTCATCGCCGACAAGGAAGCGGAAGCGCAGCCACCGGAACCAGGCGGCAAGCAGCGAGAAGAGCAGGAAGGCGCCGATCGCGGGCACGATCCAGATCCAGTTGCCGGTAAAGCCCAATGCCGCGACCGCCGGAAGGAATTGCAGCGATCGCGGCCCGATCCTGACGAGCGCAAGCGCCAGCGTCGCGGGGTGCAGCCGCTGCCAGTTCGGTTCGTCTTCGATCCCGCGCCGGGGGAGGGCGATATCGCTCATGCGAAATCGGTCTGAATATGGCGGCGGATCGTCTCGCGCATCGCGGCGGCGAGGTCGCTGTGCAGCCCGGGCAGCGTCACCGTGCTGTTGTGCGTTCCCGATGTGTGGACGATCAGGTGCGACAGCCCGAACCAGCGTTCGATCGGCCCCTGTCCGACGTCGATATGCTGGACGCGCACAAAGGGAACGATCGTGTCGGTGCGGAACAGCCAGCCGCGCGCGACGCGAAGCTGCCCCTCGCCGATCTTATACCCCCAACGCGACACGCGCCGTGAAGGGAAGGTGGCGATCACGATGATGGCGATCAGCCATGCCGCCGCGGTGATGAGCCCATATGGCCCCTCGATATGCCGGATCAGCAGCGCGTCGAAGACGCTCGCGCCGATCGCCAGCGGGATCAGGTTGAGCGCCGTCGCGATGCGGAGCACCTGTGCATAGGCCGGATCGACCGGGTCGAGCCCCTCGGCGCCGTTGAGCGCATCGGCATCGAAGGGGTCGGTGGGGTGCGCAGTGGGGGTTTCGGTCATGATCCTCCGTTAGTCGGTTAAGCGCTTAGGGGACAACAACATTGAAGCGCGGGTCGGCGGGAGGATGCAGCGCGAACCACGACAGGAACGCCATGCGGTCGCCGTCGATCCGGATCGCGCCCGACTGGAGTAGCGCCGGGAACTGCGCCTGTCCGAGCATCACATCGTCGAGCGTCTTGCGGTCGAGCGTCACCGTCGCGGTCGGCGCGGCGTCGGTCATCCCGTATCGGGGTACCTCGACCCCGCCACCGACGACGATCGCGATCGTCTCGCGGCTGTCGGGTAGCACGAACTGGAATGTTCCTTTGAGCGCTGCGCCCTTGGCGGCGTCGAAGCGCGTCGCCAGCGCGTCGAAAAAGACCGCGGTCGGGATCGCGCTGACGAAGCTCCGGCTCTGCCCGTTCCCCGACAGACTTTCGACCGCGGTGCCGCGCAAGCTGGCGGCAGCGGCGAGATAATAATTCCGCCAGGCCCCCGACTCCGCCTGATAGCCGAGCTGGTCGTAAGCCGAAGCAAGCGCGGCGCGCGCGTCCTTGTTATCGGGCTGCGCGAACACGAGCTTGTTGAGCAATTCGGCCGCCCAGCGATAGTCGCCCGCCGCGATCGCCGCCTTGCCTGCCGCGAGCAATTTGTCGGCCCCGCCCGCCAGCGCGACATATTTGGGTGCGCTCGCTTCGGGGGGCAGCGGGTTGAAATTCGCGGGATTGCCGTCCCACCAGCCGAAATAGCGCTGATAGGTGGCCTTCATGTCGTGATTGACCGTGCCATAATAGCCGCGCGAGGCGAAGTCGCTCGCCTGTCCCGGGGACTCGGGGGTGACGTCGGCGAGCTCGTGGAGCGTCGCACCGCGGTTGGCGAGGAACAGTGTGCGGTCGTGGACATAGCGATAGATGTCGCGCTGGCTGGTCAGCAGCGCCGAAACCTCGCCCGCACCCCATGTCGGCCAGTGATGCGATGCGAGTGCGACCTCGGCCTTGCCGCCCCAGCGGACGAGCGCGGCGTCGATCACCTTCGACCAGTGCAGCGCATCGCGCACCTGCGCTCCGCGAAGGGTGAGCACATTGTGCAATGTGTGCGTGACGACCTCGGTCGTGTGGAGCGCCTTATAGGCCGGGATATAGAAGACGAACTCGGAGGGCGCCTCGGTTCCGCCCGCGTCGAGGAAATCGAATGCCAGCCCGTCGATTGTCAGCGTGCCGCCCTGCGCGCCGACAGTCTCGGTCGGCTCCATATAGCCGATCGTACCCGACGACAGTTTCGGGCCCAGCCCGGTGTCGACCTGTCCCGCGGGGCCGGGCGGCAGGATCGATCCGAACATATAGAGCGCGCGCCGTCCCATCGCTGTCCCCGCGAGCACATTCTCCGACGTCGCTTCTTCCGAAAAGCCGTGCGGCGCGATGATCCGGATCTTTTCGCGCCGGACCTGTTCGGGTGTGACGATACCGCCGACCCCGCCGAAATGGTCGCTGTGGCTGTGCGAAAAGATCACCGCCCGGATCGGCAGCTTGCCCGATTTCGCTTCGATCGTATCGGCAAACAGTTTCCAGCTCGCCGCCGCCGCTTCTTCGGAGAGCAGCGGATCGACGACGATCCACCCGCTCTTGCCGCGGATGATCGTCATCACCGAGATGTCATAACCGCGCACCTGCCAGATCTTGCCCGGCACGACCTCGAACAATCCGTGCACCGCGTTCAGCCGCGCTTGCCGCCACAGCGACGGGTTCACCGTATCGGGCGCCTCTCTGGAATCGAGGAAGGCGTAAGGCCGCCGGTCCCACACCGTCTTGCCGTCCTTTGCCAGAATCACGCCGCCCGGAATTTCGGCGAGCTTGCCGCGCATCACATTGGCTTCGTCGCGCGGATCGTCCAGCGGCAGGCGCTTCGCGATCTCGGCCTGTGCGGTACGCGTCGCCTCGCTTGCGGCATCCTGCGCGGTGGCGGCGAAGGGCAGGGTGCCGGCAAGCAGCAGGGCGGTCAGTCGGCGCATATCATGTCTCCCCCATGTTCCGGGGCAGCTTGCGCCGCGGGCCCGTGCTTGGCAAGCATCGCCACATGACCGCCGCGCCGCACCTCCTGATCGCCTGGCACAGCCGCACCGGTGGCAGTGAAGCGCTTGCGCGCGCCGCGGAGGAGGGAGCGGCAGGCGCGAAACTCCTCGCGGCCGACGATGTCACGCCCGAGGTCCTGAAAGCCGCGGGCGGTTATCTTTTCGTTGGCCCCGAAAACCTCGCCGCGCTGTCGGGCGCGATGAAGGAGATGTTCGACCGCTGCTATTATCCGTGCCTCGGGAAACTCGAAGGGCGGCCCTATGCGACGATCATCTGCGCTGGCTCCGACGGCGAAAATGCCCAGCGCCAGCTCGACCGCATCGCCACGGGCTGGCGGCTGAAGCGCGTCGCCGACCCGATGATCGTGGGCACCGCGGCGCAAACGCCCGAAGCTATCCTCGCGCCCAAGACGATCCCCGCGGACCGGCTCGCGGCGGCGCGCGATCTGGGCGCGGCGCTCGCCGAAGGTCTTGCGGCGGGAATCTTCTGAGCTCCTGGTCATCGCCAATCCTTACTGTGTTGTAACAATAATACAGTAAGGATTGTGCGGTCAAGCCGGGGCGGCGCTGTGCTATTTGACGCCCGTCTTTCGCGCTGCCTTGCGGGTTTCGAGCTCGGCGGGCGAGGGGATCGCGCGGCGCAGTTCGGCGATCACGTCGTCGGCGGCGAAATATTGCGTCGGCGCCATCATCGGCTCGCCCGGATTGCCGAAGCGGACGAAGCCGTAGAAGGGCTGCTCGCGATCGCGCCAGAAGGTGAAGCCCGCCTTGCCTTTTTGTTTCGCGAGCAGCGCTGCGTGGAGCAGCATGCTGTCGTTGCACGGCTGCCAGGCCGCCGGACGGCAATCGATGTAGAACATGCCTTTGGCCTTGGGCGATTCCTTGCCGAGCATCTTGCTTTTCTCGACCTTCCACACGCGGCCCGACATCGTCTCGAACGAGCCGACATCGGCATAGGGCAGGATTTTTCCGAAAAGCGTCTTGTTGTCCTTGTCTTGCGCCAGCAGTTCGGCGAGCCGCGTCTCGCGGCGCTTCTTCCGGATTTCGGCGGGATCGGTCGCCAGCGCGCCGACCAGCTCGGCGGGGTTCGCGTTCGCCCGCAGCAGGCCGTTCAGGTGGAGCGACTGCGCCAGCGTGATCGCTACCCATTCGGAGCGCCCGGCATAGCGCCGGCGCGCTTCGGTCATTTCGCCCCGGTCGACCAGCTCGAGAATCTCGAACAGGTCGAAATGCTCGATGATCCGCGAGGTGTCGGTTTCGGGTTTTCCGCGCGTCTTGCGGTCCTCGAAATTGCGGCGCGCGTCGGCGATCAGCGCGCGGGCGCGCTCCCGATTGCCTGCGATATGCTGCGCAATCGCCGTTGCCGTCAGATATTCGGTGTTGCGTTCGTCGAAGCCGAGCCCGCCATGAAAGTCGAGATAGGCCTCGTCGGCTTCGGCCGCTTCCCGCCAGCGGCCGGCAAGCTGAAGCCGTGCCGACAACACCCATATCTGGTTGTGGTCCACCCGCGCGAGGCTGCGCAGCCATGCGATCTCGGCTTCGGTGACGTCGGACGAGAGGCCGATGAAATCCTCGGTCGCACCGACAACGAACAGGCTGTTGGGATAGGCGACCGCCTTTTCGAGCAGCTTGGCTTTGGCCTCATTGACCAGCCCCTGTCGCGCCATGATCGCGGCCTCGATCCGGTCGAGCGACTGGCCGAAAGAGCGGTCGAAATAGATGTCGCCGTTCAGCCCGGCGGCGACGGCTTCGCTGCGTGCCTTGTCGATATCGACGCGTGCGCCGGCATAGTCGAGCGCCTCGACGCGGTGAACCGCGCGCGCGAGGATCAGCGGCAGGCGCCGCGCGACATTACCCTCGGCCTTGGCGCCGTCGATCAGCGCCGAACAGGCGTCGACGCCTTCGCTCCCGAATTTCCGCGCTTCTGCGTCGGGGGCTTCGACCGGCGGCGCGAACAGCGCGAGCAGCGTTACCGCGCCGATGAAGCGCGCGATGCCTTCGCCCGCTGACATATTGTTCGGATTGCCGTCGCATTGCAGGTACAGCGACGGTGCCTTCCCGCCCTTCGCCTCGTCCGCAAGCGCTGTCGGCGCCACGCCGTTTGTCGCCGCCGCAGCCACAGCCGCGGCGATTGCCAGTCCAGTCCTCACCCTTGCCCCTCCCCCGATGTCGTCAAGACGTTTCGGTGAAGCCGGAATTTTCCGTCATGGCAAGGGGTTCTGTCCCCGACGCGGTCAGTGCGACCGATGCTCGCCCTTGACCCAGCGCACGGTGCCCGACGAGGCGCGCATCACGACCGTTTCGGTCGTCATCACGCCGTCGCGGCGACGCTTCACGCCGCGCAGCAGCGATCCGTCGGTGACACCCGTCGCGGCGAAGATGACGTCACCCTTGGCGAGGTCCTCGAGGTCGTAGACGCGGTCGAGATCGTCGATGCCCCATTGCTTTGCGCGGCGCCGTTCGTCGTCGTTGCGGAAGAGCAGGCGGCCCTTGAACTGGCCGCCGACGCAGCGCAGCGCCGCCGCGGCGAGCACACCCTCGGGCGCGCCGCCCGATCCCATATAGATGTCGATATTGGTTTCGGGATTGGTCGTTGCGATTACGCCGGCGACGTCGCCGTCGGGGATCAGCGCGACGCCGCAGCCGATCGCGCGCAATTCGGCGATGGTCGCCTCGTGGCGCGGGCGGTCGAGCACGCAGACGATGATCTCCTCGGGCTTGCAGCCCTTTTCGCGCGCGACGGCTTCGACATTCTCGCGCACGCTGTTGTCGAAATTGACGACACCCGGCGAATAGCCGGCGCCGACCGCGAGCTTGTCCATATAGACGTCGGGAGCGTTGAGCAGGCAGCCCTCTTCGGCGATCGCGAGCACCGCAAGCGCATTCGGTCCGGCCTTGGCGGTGATCGTCGTGCCTTCCAGCGGATCGACTGCGATGTCGATCTTCGGGCCCTTGCCGGGGGCGTTGCCGACTTTCTCGCCGATATAGAGCATCGGCGCCTCGTCGCGCTCGCCTTCGCCGATGACGATGGTGCCGTCCATATAAAGGGTGTTGAACGCGGTGCGCATCGCTTCGACTGCGGCGGCGTCGGCGGCCTTTTCGTCGCCGCGTCCGATCAGCTTCGCGGCGGCGATCGCGGCTGCCTCGGTGACGCGCACCATTTCGAGCACGAGCACCCGGTCGAGGTTGCTGCTATTCGTCATGTCGGTCACTCTCCGTCTTTACTTGTTCGGCCCCGTCGGCATGGTGGCGCCCATATGGTTGCCGAAGCCACTTGTCGAGGATGCTTCGCCCGATTCGGGGCGGCTTTCGCCATGGCCTGTGTCATCGGAATGACAATGACGGGGGTCGCGGCCCCGGCGAGCGCGCAGACGCAGGGGCCGCCCGCGCCCCCGCCGCCGCGCAATGCCGAGGCGGCCGCTGCCAACGCCAAGGACATGGTCGACCCGATCAAGCGGTGCAAACCCGCCGAGGACGGATCGATCAACGTGTGCGGCACCGACACCGAACGCCACCGGTTGTCGCCCGAGCTGCGCGCGATCGCCGGCGTCGGGCGTTCGACCAAGGACAGCATCCCGCCTGCGCCCTATATCAACCCGACCCCGCTCGATAAATTGCCGCACAACTGGATGTCGCTCGGCGGGCGGATGAAGCGCGGCCCTGAATATAATGCGCTCTACGAGGCCGCGAAGCGCGCGACCGACCCCGAAACCGGCAATCCGCCGCCGCCCGAAGAAGAGCCCTAGGCGAACGCCTCGGCTGCGCCGCCGGATTGCGCGGCGCGATACAGGCCTGCCGGCACCAGCGTCACCGCGGCGAACCAGACGCACCAGAAAAGCAGCCATCCCGAACTCATCGCCATCGCGGCAGGCCGCGTCTCCTCGCCGCCGAGGATCAGATAGCTGTGGAGCAGGATGAGCAGCATGATGGCTGCCGCCACGACGATATTGAACGCGAGGTAGAGCGCGAACAGCCGCCACTGCGCCCGCGCGGTGCGGCGCCACGATTCGACGAAGGCGGTCACCGGCTCCAGCCGGCCGCCCGCGGCCATGATCGGCCCGATCAGACACAGGCGCGCGCTGACCCACGCGCTGAGGATGGCGAGCAGGATCTGGCGTGCGATCGCGATCGGCGTGCCTTCGGCGCGCGCCACATCCATCCCGACCGTCAGCCGGAAGGGGAGGGCAAGCAGGAAGCCAACAAGATAATAGAAGAGGAGCCCGGCGATCAGATAGGCGGCGCCCGCGACCATGCCGTACATGATTTCAGAGACATAGCCTTCGCGAATCTCGGCGAGCAGCGCGCTCCACAGCGCGAGCATCGCGCCGCACAGCAGCGCGGCGCAGATGCCGAGCAGATAGAGCGGGCCGACGATCGATCCCGTAAGCCGGAAATCATCGGGTGCGATCGCCAACGCGAGAATGGCGTCCATGCTCAGCACCGGCTCGCTCGCGAGGAGAAGGAAGGGCAGCACGACGCCGAGCAGCATATAGGCGGCGAGCGCCCGCCAATGCTCGCCCGCCAGCACGCGCGCCTCGGCCAGCCCCCGCCTGATGTCGATATCCATCCGTCCCCTGTTCCCCTCACCGGGGTAACAGCGGCGCGCGTGATTTCAAGCGCGGTTCAAAGCGCGAGGATCGGCATATGCATCGGCGTTCCGACCACATGATCCGAGGCGGCGAGAATACCGAGCGCGGCGTGGATGGCGCTTGCCGGCCCGTCATGCGTGACGAGCGCGATGACGACGCCGTCTTCCTCGTCGGTGCCGCGCTGAATGAAGCTTTCGATCGACACGCCGGCATCGCGCATCGCTGTCGCGATCTCGGCGAGCACGCCGATCCGGTCCTCGACGATCAGGCGGACATAATGTTTGCCGATACGTGCGCCCGCGTCGGCGACCGGCGCGGCGTCCAGCGAATCGACGGGCATCGCGAAGGCGGGGCCATATTCGTCGCGCGCGATGTCGATGATGTCGGCAACGATCGCCGACGCGGTCGGCCCTGCGCCCGCGCCCGCGCCCTCGAAGAAGAGGCGGCCGACGAAATTGCCCTCGGCGACGACGGCGTTGAGCGCGCCGGGCACATAAGCGAGCGGATGGTCGGCGGGGACGAGGCACGGCTGGACATGCTGGTAAAGTCCGCTTCCATCGCGTTCGGCCATGCCGATCAGGCGGACGCGGTGCCCGAGCGCTTCGGCTTCGCGGATGTCGGCGGCGATCAGTCCGCGGATGCCGTCGGCGGTCACCGCGCCGATGTCGAGCCTCGTGCCGAAGCACAGCGCCGCGAGGATCGACAATTTGTGCGCGGCGTCGATCCCGTCGACGTCGAAGGTCGGGTCGGCCTCGGCATAACCCTCCGCCTGCGCGGCGGCGAGCGCGTCGGCGAAGCTCGCGCCGTTCCGCTCCATCTGCGTCAGGATATAATTGCACGTGCCGTTGAGGATGCCATAGACGCGCGCGATTTCGTTCGCGGACGCGCCCTCGCGGATCGCCTTGATGACGGGAATGCCGCCCGCGACCGCGGCTTCATATTTCAGCGGCGTGTCCTTTTCCTCGGCGAGCCGCGCGAGGTCGAGTCCGTGGTGCGCGATCATCGCCTTGTTCGCGGTGACCAGCGCCTTGCCCGCGCCGAGCGCGTGGCGCGCGAGCGTTAGCGCCGATCCGTCGGCGCCGCCGATCATCTCGACGACGACGTCGACATCGTCAGCCGCGACGATCGCGTCCATATCGTCTTCCCAGCGATAGCGGGTGAGATCGACGCCGCGATCCTTGTGCCGGTCGCGCGCCGACACCGCGACGATCTCGATCGGCCGCCCCGCGCGCCGTGCGATCAGGTCGCGGTTCGCCTCGAGCAGGCGGACGACGCCGCCGCCCACGACGCCAATACCCGCCAGCGCGACACGCAGCGGCGGGCGGGGAGCGGTCGAGGCGGAATGGGGCGACATGCAGAAACTCCGGATTGGGTAAGCGGGCCATCGCCCGCCGGGTGCCAGCGCCCTATCCGCTTTTCGAACGGAAACAAGCCCGCTGCGCCTAGGGCGCGTTGAAGCTGAGCTTTATCCGTTACGGAAAACGACTCCGGCGTTACCGGAGAAAGGGAAATCAACCCACGGGCGGCTTGCGCGTGCGGGTGCATTCGCCCAGCGCGCCGAGAACGATGGCGTAGTCCGACGCCGCCTTGCGGCGATCCTCGGGCGCCGTTCCCGCCAGCTTGTTCAGCGGCAGGGTGCGCGGCAGGCCGCAGGCGAGCCGATACCAGGCCAGCGTACCCCGCGCGGGCACCGCGGCCGATCCGTCGACGATTTCGCCAAAGGCCGCGGCCCAGCGCCGCGATCCGTCGGCGGCGGTCAGGATCGTCAGCGAGACGGGTTCGCCGGTCTGCGTGTTGAGGAAGAGCTGGGTTTCGCCTTCGCCGGGAAGCGTGCCCGGGACGTGGAAGCCGTTGGCGATGCCGGTGATCGCGGGCGGTGCGCCGGGTTTCACCAGTTCGGTCAGGATCGCGCGCAGCTGTGCCTCGGTCGCCGGGTCCCATGGCAGCTGGGCGTCGGGTGCGATCAGCCGGACGCTGCCGGTGTTGCTGCTTCCCGCTGTTGCGCCCGCGACGGGCCGGGCGAAGAGCAGGACCGGCTGCTTCTTTTTCAGCTTCGGCGCCTTGCCTTTGGCATCGAGCGGCAGGTCGACGAGATAGGAGATTCGCGCCGCGAGCGGCCCCGATCCGCGAATCAGGCTGACCACATCGGCCTCGATATAGAATCGCGCGTGACCCGCCGCGACTCCGGGCGCCTGTGCGGGTTTGAGCGCTGCGCTACTATATATACGCGCGTGAAGCGCGATCGGTGCGGCGCTCGCCAGATCGGCGATATCGGCATAGCTATAGGGGCTGGTCGGCGCGGCCGGAGTCGGTGCCTGCATGGCAGAAACACTCGGGATTCCAAGGGTAAGGGTCAGGATTCCGGCGATAACTGCCGGGTGGGGGAGGCGCATGGTTGATCCACTTTCCGTCGTTTGTGACACCGGTATCGGCGTTGAAATCCCCATGATGGGACAAGGCACATTAACCGCTGATAAAGGGTTTGCGAATGTGCCGCCACCGCGATAGGACGGGCCGCGAAGCGTCCGGCAAAAACATAATAAGCCGAACGTAGCGCCGTCGGGTCTCGCGGAACGCATCGGAAATCATCCGGGCATTTGGCAACCGAACCCGCCGGCAGGGAATTGGTGTCAGGATGATCTAGCAAGGAGCGTCGTCCCTGAATGGCTTATGGTGATAATGTCGACCCTAAAAACAGGGTAGTGGCGATTGTCTTGGTTGGTCTGCTTACAGCGGTTCTGGGCTATGGCCTGGTCAACGGCTTGAATATCAGTATCGTCAAGAAACTCGCCGAAAAATTGGATGTGGTGGACGTAGAAGAGCCGCCGCCGCCGGAGGAACCCCCGCCGCCGCCGCCGCCGGACAACAAGTTGCCGCCGCCGCCGCCGGTCGTGACTCCGCCGTCGCCGTTCCCGCCGCCGGTATCCGCACCCGCGATCCAGTCGGTGCGCGAGGCGCCGCCGACTCCGCCGCCGCCGGTCTATACGCCGCCGGCACCGCCTGCGCCGCCGCCGACGCCTGATCTCAGCGCCGCCGGTACGCCGAAGGGCAATCCGGGTCGCTGGGCGACGAACGACGACTATCCGGCCCGTGCGATGCGCGAAGAGCGTGAAGGCACGACCGGGTTCCGCGTCACTTATGGCGCCGATGGCCGCATCACCTCGTGTGACGTGACCTCGTCGAGCGGTCATGCCGACCTCGATGCCGAAACCTGCAAGCTTATCCAGCGCCGTGGCCGGTTCAATCCGGGCAAGGATCGCGCGGGTAACCCCGTGGGTGGCAGCTACAGCAATCGTATCCGTTGGCAGATTCCGCGCTGATCGCGCGACCGGATCTGTGTTTCGAACTTATCGAATATTTTGAGAGGGATTTTCCAGTATGTTTAATCTGATCGCAAATGCCGCCGCTGCGGCAGCACCGGCCCACGACGCGGGGCTCAGCCTGATGCCCGCCGCGATGTGCGTGAAGGAAGAAGGCGCGAGCCCCTACGGCCTCGTTCCCGCGCTTTGCGAAGGCGGTATCGTCTCGCAGGTCACCTTCCTCGTTCTGCTGATCATGTTCATCGGGACGCTCTACATCCTGTTCACCAAGCTGTTCGAACAGAACAAGGTGATGAACCAGGGCAAGGCAGTCGATGCCAATTTCTGGCGCGCGCCGACGCTGGCCGATGGCGCCTCGAAGCTCGAAAAGAACAGCGCGTATCGCCAGGTTGTCGAAGACGGCCTGCGCGCCAACGAAGAGCATAACAAGCTGACCGATCCCGTCGAAGCGCATGACTGGATGCACGGCACGCTCGAGCGTTCGCAGAACCACATCAACTCGAAGCTCAACAGCGGCCTCGCCTTCCTTGCGACCGTGGGTTCGACCGCACCGTTCGTCGGTCTGTTCGGTACCGTTATCGGTATTCTTCGCGCTCTCGTGAAGATCGGTGCATCGGGTCAGGCGTCGATCGACACCGTCGCCGGTCCGGTCGGTGAAGCGCTCATCATGACCGCCATCGGTCTGATCGTGGCTGTTCCCGCGGTTCTCGCCTTCAACTGGCTCCAGAGCCGCAACAAGGCGATTGCCCGCCGTCTGTCGACCTTCTCGAACGACGTTCTCGGTTCGATCATGTCGAACGGTCAGGTGAAGCCGGCTTCGACGCAGGCTGCCGCCAAGGCCGCTGCTCCGGCCGCGGCACCGAAGAAGGCCTGATCGGTCTCCTGGACCCCCGCCTTTCGCCGCGTGGCGACGGGCGGGGTCCGTTGGACAGGGTTGCCAGGTCGTCTGGCGTGTCAACCCGATGTCCGTGACAGAAATTTTGTGACAGGATGCTAATCCTATGGCGATGAGTGTAGGCGACAAGGGCGGCGAAGAAGCCCCAATGTCCGAAATCAACACGACTCCGCTCGTGGACATCATGCTTGTGTTGCTCATCATCTTCCTCATCACGGTTCCCGTGGTGCTGGAGACGGTGAACCTGAAACTGCCCGACGTGGCGTTTGAGGTGACGACGACGAAGCCTGAGAATGTGCTGCTCTCGATCCGTTCGGCTGATACCGACGGCGATGGCGAGCCCAACCCCGAGAGCACGGCGTGTGAAGTCTATTGGGGCCAGACCCCGGTGGATTCGAAGCAGTTGCTGGAACGTGGGCAAAAGAAGCTTGAACAGCTTATCGAAGATATCGGCGGTGTGCAGAATATCACCGAAGAAAACTTCCCCGAAGTGCACATTCGCGGCGACGTCAACACGCCGTATCAGTGCATCGGCGGTGTGATCTATACGATGCAATATGCCGGCTTCCAGAAGATCGGGTTCATTTCGGAACCGGCTCCTGGCTCGGGCACGGTGGGCCGCCTCTAAGGCGGTCCGCACAGGAATGAAGGAATAATCCTATGTCCATGGCAGTTGGAGATCGGGACGAAAATGAACCGATGATGGACATGAACACGACGCCGTTGATCGACGTCATGCTCGTGCTCCTCATCATGTTCATCATCACCATCCCGGTCCAGACCCACGCGGTGAAGATTGATCTGCCGATCCCGACCGACAGCCAGAGCAATGTCGACCCGGAAAAGAACAAGGTGATGATCGACCCCGCGGGGACGATCACCTGGAACGGTTCGCCGGTCGATCTCGCTCAGCTGGCGCAGTATCTGGAACAGACCAAGGCATTGCCGGTCGAACCCGAACTGCAGGTTCAGCCCGACCCCTATGCGCGCTATATCGTCGTCGACAATGTCATGGCGGTGATCAAGCGCAGCGGCGTCGGCAAGCTGGGCTTCGTCGGCAACGAGCAATATGCCCGCGTCTTCTGATCTCTGATCGGAGCCGTCAGGCGAAATTATGGGGCCGCGAAGCAATTCGCGGCCCTTTTTTATGCCGCAACGCTTTGTCACAGGCACGCTGTCATAAGGGCTTGGAACGCGGGACAAATGACGGCATCGTCGGCGCACGGGATCGAAACGCGCGGTCGCGACGTATTTGATTCAGGTCTTTATGAGCAGGGAGCAGCAAGATGGTGATTGGTTCGCGCCGTAAACAGGCAATGGCACAGGGGCTGATTGTCATCTCGGCCCTCGCGCTCGGCGGCTGCGCCGGGATGGGCAAGAAGTCGACGACGACGCTTCCCGCGCCGGACGCCTACGCCCAGCTCTATGACGCGAAGGGCGCCGACCGCGGCCGCGCGGATATCTATCGCGATTCGAGCGGGCTTCGCGTCGAACTCGTCGCGCGCGGCTTCGCGCCGGGCACCTACGGGATGCACGTCCATGCGGTCGGCCAGTGCAACGCGCCCGATTTCGCGAGCGCGGGGCCGCACTGGAACCCGACCGGGGTCCAGCACGGTCGCGACAATCCGATGGGCGCGCATCACGGCGACCTCCCCAACCTCGTCATCGAACCCGACCAGATCGGCCGCGCGACGCTGCGCCTCGTCGGCTCGCGTTTCGAGGGTGACGGCGGCTTGCTCGATGCCGACGGCGCCGCCTTCGTCATCCATGCCGGACCCGATGATTACAAGACCGATCCGAGCGGCAACAGCGGCGGCCGCGTCGCATGCGGCGTGATCGTGAAAGACGCCGCGAAATAGCTAGGGCATCGTTCCGTCGTCGCCGCGCCGTCGGCGCGACGGGCCGCGGACCTTAACCGGCAAGTTGCGTGGGCGGGCGTCTCGACCGAAAGGGTCAGGCGCCCGCCGCGCGTTCGGCGATCGTCGCTTCGGCCTCTGGCACGGCGCGATAGGCATAGAGGAGCAGACCGAGCGCGATCGGCGCGACGCCGATCAGCGACAATATGCCGGTGCGCAGGTCGCCGACCGGTTTCCCGTCGACCATCGTGCTGGCCAGATCCGAAATCTGCCCGACCATATAGGGGCCGAAAGACAGGCCGACGAGCGTCGTGCCGAGGAAGAAGGCCGCCGTTGCCGTCCCGCGCATCCGCGGCAGCACCAGATCCTGCGTCGTTGCGGCCGCTGCGCCGAGCGCCGCTGCGCCGAACATCCCGGCAAGGAAGTTCATGACGTAGAAGAGCGTCGCATTGTCGGTCGTATAGCCGATCCAGATCGGGACAATCGGCGCAACGACGCCGAAGATGATCATCAGGATGCGCCCCGCAGGATTCTTTGCGCGCAACGTATCGGCCATCCGCCCGCCGATGATCACCCCGACGAAACCGCTCACCGCGCCGTTCGCGCCGAGGATGAAGGCCAGTTCCTGCTTGGGGAGGCCGAGCACGATTTCGGCATAGGGTGCCGACCAGAAGGCAAGCGCATAGGCGGCGAGGCTGACCATCCCGTAACCCAGCGTCGTGCAGATGAAAGCGGGCGTGCCCCAGATCAGCCGGAAGGTCGCGGGATCGCGCGCGCGCAGCGCGCTCGCCCACGAAAAGACGGCATAATAGCCGAGCCCGACCGCCGACCATTGCGGAAAATTGCCCGTCAGGCTGATCATCCACCAGGCGAAGGCGGCTATCGCGGCGGCAAAGCCGATATTGATCGCCAGCGCCGTCGGCCCGCGCCGCCAGGCGCCCAGCAGCGTCAGCGGCGGCACGATCATCGACAGATCCTTGCCGAACTCGCGGAACGGTGCCGGTGAGCCTTCGGTGGGCGTTCCGTCCATCGCGCCGCGTACCGGCTCACGCAAGCTGGCGACCCACAGCGCAAGGAGCAGGCCGGGGATGCCGACCGCAAGGAAGGCGGCCTGCCAGCCGACCAGCCCCGCCGGGCCGCCCGCCGGCCAGGCCTTGTTCCACGCCTCGACGATCAGCGCGCCAATGAACAGTGACACGCCGCCGCCGAGGTAGAGACCCGACGAATAGATGGCGAGCGCGGTCGCTTTCTGCCGCTTCGGGAAATAGTCGGAGATAAGCGAATAGGCGGTCGGACTCGCGGTTGCTTCGCCGACGCCGACGCCCATGCGCGCGAGCGTCAGCGAGACCTGATTGTACGCGAAGCCCGAAAGCGCCGTCATCGCCGACCACAGGGTTAGCCCGATCGACAGCAGTTTGACGCGGCTCCAATTGTCCGCGAGGCGGCCGAGCGGGATGCCGAACAGCGCATAAAAGACCGCAAAGGCGGCGCCGCCCAGAAAACCCATGTCGCCGTCGGTCAGCCCGAGGTCGGCCTTGATGTCGACCGCGAGAATGCTGATGATCTGCCGGTCGATGAAATTGAGGATATAGACGACAACAAGCACCGACAGGACGTACCAGCTGTAGCCCGTGGCTTGTGGTTCGGCCGGAACCGGCGCGCCGGACGTGACATTTTCGCTGGCGGTCTCGGCCATCTGGCAACCCTCTCCCTGACCCATTATCTCTTGGCGATCATGGCTAGCAGAGCCGGGCGAAGGCGCAAGTTGAAAGTCGGTTCAACTTTGTGCGAGAGGAGAAACATGCTCGACGATACCAAAAAGAGGCCCGCGATCCTCTTCCTCTGCCTCGGCAATATCTGCCGGTCGCCGCTTGCCGAGGGAGCGGCGCGCGCCGCCTTCGCCAGGGCCGGGATCGAGGCGCTGCTCGATTCGGCGGGGACCGGCGACTGGCATGTCGGCCATCCGCCCGATGCGCGCGCGCAGGCCGAGGCGCGGCGCCGCGGCACCGACATTTCGGATCTGCGCGCGCGTCAGCTGTCGCCGGGCGATTTTACCCGCTTCGACCTCATCCTCGCCGCCGACGAGAGCAATTTGCACGACGCGCGGGCGATCCGGCCCGCCGGCGCAACCGCCGAGCTCCGGCTGATGCTCGACCTGCTGCCCGGACGCGCGGGTGAGGGCGTCACCGACCCCTATTATGGCGAGGCGGACGGCTTCGCCACGACATGGGACGATGTCGACGCGGTCGCGGTGGCGCTCGTCGCCGAATTTTCGCCGTCGAGCGGATAACGCGCAACGGGATGATAGCGCGAGCCGCCGTGGCCGAGTTCGCTTTCATAGAGCGTGACATGCCCGAATTCGAAGGCCGGGCTGGCGAGGCCGCCGTTCAGCGCAAGGAAGGGCGCGACCGGTCCCGAACCCCGATTCAGCCGCGCGAGCGTGACATGCGGAACAAAGGCGCGCGTTTCGGGCGCGACACCGACGCGCGCGAGCAACTGGTCGACCTTGCGGTGCAGCGCCGCGAGCGGCTCGTGCGGTTCGACCCCCGCCCAGACCATGTGGGGCCGTCCCTTCCGCTCGAACATTCCGACTTCGGCGATCCGCGCGGTGATCGCCGGCGCATAGAGTGGTCCGAGTGCCGCCGCGATATCCTCCGCCTGGTGCCGGTCGACCTCGCCGATAAAGCGCAGCGTCAGGTGAAGCTGGTCGTCGCTTTGCCAGCGCGCGCCGGCTATGCCGTGCATCGCGGCGATCAATATTCCGCGGATTTCGCGCGGCGGCCGCAGCGCGACGAACAGGCGGTGCGTGGACATGACGCAGAGCATAAGCGGTGCGGCGCGCGATCGCGACTCCTTACCGTCGGCATGCCAATATTGTTGCTTAATATTGCTCTTGTCCGGTTTCGCTTGAAACGAGGGGGCAAACTCCCGATATTGCTGCTCACGGCCGGTATGGGCTGGCCGGTTATGGAGATGAGAAATGGCGAATTGGAACGACCCCAATATGGCGGCTTCCGGTTTTGGCGCCGGCGCGAACGCAATGGACCAGGCCGTCGATGCCGGCCTGCGGTCGTACATGCTGTCGGTATACAATTATATGGGCTCGGGCGTGCTGCTTACCGGCATCGTCGCGATGCTGGCATATAACAGCGGCTTCACCGCTTCGCTGATCGGTAGCCCGCTGATGTGGGTGGTGATGCTCGCGCCGCTGGCTTTCGTGCTGGTGCTGAGCTTCGGCATCAACAAGCTCTCGACCGGTGCCGCACAGGCGCTGTTCTGGGTCTATGCGGCGGTGATGGGTCTGTCGATGTCGACGATCTTCCTCGCCTTCACGGCTTCGTCGATCGCAACGACCTTCTTCGCGACCGCGGCCGCCTTCCTCGGTCTCAGCCTCTATGGCTACACGACCAAGAAGGATCTGTCGGGTTTCGGTACCTTCCTGATCATGGGTGTCGTCGGCATTCTGGTCGCGATGCTCATCAACTTCTTCTTGCAGTCGAGCGCACTTGCGATGGCGATCAGCGTGATCGGCGTGCTGCTCTTCGCGGGCCTTACCGCCTATGACACGCAGAAGATCAAGAGCATGTATTTCTATGTCCGCGGGACCGATTTTGTCGGCAAGTCGGTGGTGATGGGCGCGCTGACGCTCTATCTCGACTTCGTCAACATGTTCACCTTCCTGCTCAACCTTCTGGGCAGCCGCGACTGATCGCGGCGGACGCGAACGAAACAAGGGAGCCCGGCGGAGCGATTCGCCGGGCTCTTTCTTTTGGGGCGAGGGGTATCGGTATGATTCGCATCGGACTGGCCGCGGCGGCGGCGATGCTGGCCTTGCCGGCTCAGGCTGCCCAATCGGCGCCGGGCTGTGTCGTGGCACGGCCGGCCGGCGGCGACCTGAAAGCCTATGCCGCGACCTTCTTTCCCAAAGCAAGCTCCGCCGATCTCGATGCGCTGGCTGGCTGTCTTGGCGATCCGGATCCCGCGGTGCGCGACGATTTTGCCTTCACGCTCTGGTCCGAAGGGCTGCGTGGGCGGCACCTGGCCGACGGCCAGATGCGCCATGTGCTGGCGCGGCTGAGTGCCATCATCGCCGGCCCCGACGATGCGGCGGGCTTCCAGAAGCCCTTCGCCGCTCTCGCCTTGTCCGAGGTTGCGCGCGCCGACCGGGTCGCGCCCTATCTGAGCGAAGCCGAATTGCATGCGCTCGCGGTATCGGGCGCCGCCTATCTGCGCGGCGTCGCCGATTATCGCGGCTTTGTGGCAGGCGAGGGGTGGCGTCATGGGGTCGCGCATGGCGCCGATCTCCTGATGCAACTCGCGCTCAATCCGCGGCTGACGCGCGCCGACGCCGACCTGTTGCTGGCCGCCATCGCGGCGCAGGTCGCCCCCGCCGCATCGCCTTCCTATATCCATGGCGAGGCGCGGCGCCTCGCGCGGCCGGTGCTCTTCCTCGCCAAACGTACCGACATCGACGCCGCCGCCTGGGCGGCGTGGTTCCAGACGCTGCATCCCGACGACGCGCCGCGCTGGAAGGCGCCCTATGCCAGCATGGCGGGGCTGGCAGCAGTTCACAACAGCAGCGCGTTCGGCGACGCCGTGTATGTCGCGGCCAGCGAATCGCAGGATCCGCAGGTCCGGCGGCTCGCGCCGCTTGCCGCCGGATTGCTGAAGTCGCTGCCCTAGGCCGGGCTCGTGCCCGCCGCCTGCATCGCGGCGATCAGGCCATTGTCGATCTCCTTCGCGCGCCGGTACGCCGGACGTTCGCGCAAGGGGGCGACATAGGCCTCGAACGCCGGGCGCGACGCGATGGTGCCGAACTGAAGCCCCCAGTCGATCTGGCTGCCGACATAGACGTCGGCCGCGCTGAAGCGGTCGCCCGCGACGAAGGCCTTGCCCGCGACCGCGCTTTCGAGCGCGTCGAGCGCGGCGGGCAGCGAGCCGAAGCCCGCCATACGCTGCTGGTCGGTGTCGGGCTCGACGCCGAAATGCTTCGCGGTGATCGCCTGCTCGACCGGCCCCGCAGTAAAGAACAGCCAGCGGTAATAATCGGCGCGGTCGGCCGGGACGGGGGCAAGGCCGGCTTCGGGAAAGGCATCGGCCAGATAGGCGCAGATCGCGGCGCATTCGGTCACGACCCTGCCTGCATGGACGACCGCCGGAACCTTGCCCATCGGGTTGATCGCCAGATAGGCATCGTCCTTCATCGTCGTGCCATAATCGAGGATGCGCGGTTCGTAAGGCGCGCCGACCTCTTCGAGCATCCAGCGGACAATCTGCCCGCGCGACATCGGGTTGGTATAGAAAATCAGGTCGTCGGCCATCATGCTTCTCCCGCGAGGTTTCGATTCGGATTGGAACATATCAGGAACATCGTTCAACTGCTACCGGGCTTGTTTTGTCACCGATCGCGGCTAAGGCAAAGGCATGAGCGACGAACGCATCTGGACCGCCGCCGTGCTGGTGATCGGCGACGAGATTCTCTCGGGCCGCACGCAGGACAAGAATGTCGCGCAGATCGCGACCTGGCTCGAAGTGCAGGGGATTCGCCTCCGCGAGGTGCGCATCGTCCCTGACGTCGAGCAGGAGATCGTCGACGCGCTGAACGCGATCCGCGCACGCTACGACTATGTCTTTACCACCGGCGGCATCGGGCCGACGCACGACGACATCACCGTCGACGCGGTCTCCAAGGCGCTCGGCGTCGGCGTTATCATCCATCCCGCGGCGCGCGCGATCCTTGAGCGTTACTACACCGCGCGCGGCAGCGAGTTGACCGAGGCACGGCTGCGCATGGCGCGCACCCCCGACGGTGCCGAACTGATCCCCAATCGCATGTCGGGCGCGCCGGGCATCCGCATCGGCAATCTGTTCGTGATGGCGGGGGTGCCGCACATTACCGCGGGAATGCTCGATGCGCTGACCGGCGAGCTCGAGGGCGGCGCGCCGCTCGTCGCGCACACGATCGGTGCGTGGGCGCCCGAGAGCGAGATCGCGGATCTTTTGCGGTTGGGCGAAAAAGATCATCCGGGCGTCGCGATCGGCAGCTACCCCTTCTTTCGCGAGGGCAAGACCGGCGCGAATTTCGTCATTCGCTCGACCGACGGCGAACAGGTTGCGGCGTGTGTCGCGATGCTCACCGCGGGCTTCGAAGCGCTTGGCTATGCGGTGACCGACGGCGGCATCTGATCGGCCGGCTGCGCACGCGGAAGGCGGCGCAGCATCAGGATCGCGAACAGGCCAAAGATCGCCGCGACGACGAATGCCGCGCCGGGAAAATGCACCGGCGCGCCGTCGGCGGTAAAATAAGCCATCGTGCCGGTGAGCAGCAGCGGCGCGAACAGCTGGCCCAATCCCATCGCCATCGCCGAAATCCCCTGCACCTCGCCCTGCGTCTCAGGCGTCGCACGGCGCGACATCATCGCCATCAGCGACGGCTGCACCGGCGCCTGCAACGCGACGGGGATCAGCAGAAGGAAGGCGCCGATTGTCGAGGTGGTGAAGGCGTAACCGATATAGACCGCCACCGCGACGAGGATGCCGAGCGTCGCGGCATCGCGTTCACCGAAGCGCGCGACCGCGGGGCCGACGACGAAGACCTGCCCGAGCGCGATCATCACCCCGACCGCGGCAAGGCTCGCGCCGATCATTCCCGGGGTCCAGCCGAGCTGCGCGATGCAATAGAAGCTCCACGTCATCGGATAGACGAGGCTCGCGATCTGCCAGAGCACGAGCACCCCCGCGACCCCGTCCATGCCGGGCAGCGCGCGCATCGTCTTCCACGCGCCAAGCGGATTGGCGCGGCGCCAGTCGAAGGCGCGGCGGCGTTCGGGCGGCAGCGTTTCGGGGAAGATGAAAGCGCCGTAGAGCATGTTCGCGGCGGCGAGGATCGCGGCGGCCACGAACGGCGCGCGCGGGCTGATCTCGCCGAGAAAGCCGCCGAGGGCAGGCCCCGCGACGAAGCCGATGCCAAAGGCGGCGCCGACGAAACCGAAATTGCGCGCCCGTTCCTCGGGTTTGGTGATGTCGGCGATCGCCGCCTGCGCTGCGGCATAGCTGCCCCCGAAGATGCCCGACAGCGCGCGCGCGACAAACAGCCAGGGCAAGGTCTCGACGATCGTCAGCAGCGCATAGTCGACCGCGAGCCCGCCGAGCGCGAGCAGGAGCACGCGCCGCCGTCCGAAATGGTCCGACAGATTGCCGAGCACGGGCGAGGCGAGGAAGGTCGCGACCGCCATGACGAGGCCGATCCACGCCCCGACTTCGATCGCGTGCGGCAGGTCGATTTCGCCGACTTCCATGACAAGTTGCGGCAGCACGGGCATGATGATGCCGAAGCCGACCGCGTCCATGAAAATCGTCGCAACGATGAACGGGATGGTACGCTTCGCCATCACTTGCCCTTTGCCCCTGCCATGCCTAGCGCCACCGAACCTTTCCTCATGCGTTGCCGATAGATGAAACTCGAAATTTCCGCCTCCCTAAATTACCGGTTGCCCGAGCCGGTCGACCTGATGCTCCAGATCGAGGCCGCGGACGGGCATGGCCAGCGTGTCCTCGATGCGACGCTCGACCTCGGTGCCCCCGACCGTATGTCGCGGGTGCCAACCCCGAATGGCCTTTGCGAACCGATCTGGCTGCGTGAGCATGGCGAACTGCATGTCGCCTATCGCGCTCGCATCGCGATCGATCGCCCGCCCGCCGATCTGGAGCGGCTTGCACCCGTGCCGCTGCACCGCCTCCCTGCGGAGGCGGTCCCCTATCTCAACGAATCGCGCTATTGTCCGTCGAACAAGTTCCACGCTTTCGTCGACCGGCGCTTCGGCGAGCTTGCGGGCGGGGCCAAGATCGCACGAATGCGCGACTGGATCGAAAGCCGCTTCACCTATCTGCCTGGCACCAGCACCGCCGAAACCGGCGCGCTCGACAGCTTCGTCGAACGCCGCGGGGTGTGCCGCGACTATGCGCATGTCATGATCGCGCTTGCCCGCGCCGCGCACATCCCTGCGCGCATGGCGAGCGTCTATGCGCTCGGTGTTGATCCGCAGGATTTTCACGCGGTCGCCGAAGTCTATCTGGCAGGTGATTGGCATCCGGTTGACGCGACGGGCATGTCGCGCGGAGATGCGATGGCGCGCATCTGCGTCGGCCGCGACGCCGCCGACATCGCTTTCCTCACCGCCTATCGCGAGATCGAGCTCATCGAACAGTCGGTGTCGGTGCGGCAGGGGTAAGATGATGGAGCGGTGAAGGGAATCGAATAATCGCAAAAACCAAGGGGAAGCCTAGTCATTCAGCCCGATGCTAATTCGAAGGCCCCCTGAAAAGCCCCCGTCAGTACTGGACTTAAAAGTCCGGAGGTTCGATTCCGAACGCGGCGCTTGCCGGGCAAAGTTGGCCCGTACCGAAAGATGCGGCTTTAGGCAAATGAGCGATTAGTTGGCGACCAGTTCGGCGATTTTGGCGGCGACTTCTGCCATGGACTCTTCGGCTGTGTTCAGTCCAGCCCTAGAGGCAAGCAGGAGGCTCACCTGTTCAAGTTCTTCATATGTCGTTCCATGAACGACTGGCACGAGACGCTCCCGCCGCAGGAGCGCCGAAAGTTCTTTGTCCGCGATGCCTTCTGCCGGGAGCCGACGCAACATCGCGGGGGTCACCAAAACGATCCCTACACGAGAATTCACCAAACCCTTGTCAATCGCCCGCATCATCGGGACCCCTAGGCCAAGGTCTTTTTCGCTGAACCATACGCGGACACCGCGCGCTTCCAGCAGATCATGCAGTTGCTTGGCCGAGCCCTGCCTGTCATCCCACGCATGACAGAGAAACACGTCTCGAAGGTCAGGCTGCGTCGCTGCCAGATTCTCTACGTTTTCGCGAACCGGCGTGAGGGACTGCACTTGTTCGGGAGTGTACCACACTGCCGAACCTGCTCTCGACCAGCGAGGCTTCGCGATACGGCGAGATCCGCCACCGCTACTCCGGCCGCCGCCACCGCTGCCCGACGACGAGTATGAAGGTGTATATGAGGGAGTATAAGAAGGCGGGGAATAGGACGAGTAAGACCTAGAGCCACGATAGCGAGGGCCGCACACAGGGCAGTCCGCTCCCCCGCCCCGTATGTGGCCTCTTACTGGTGCTGTGCATCTAGCCATGTCTTTCTTCTCCTTGCTAAGCTTGTTTGGAAGTTCGGGCCATGGGGGCCATCAGGTTGTGCACGTCACTGATTCTTGGCGCGGTGCACTCGCCTGTGGCGAAGTCGGCAATCGCCAGCGGGGGCTTACGATCCCCGAGCCTGCCGCCCATGTGCCGCACAAAGTCTTGGGCCAGTCGCCCTAAGTCAAACCGTAGATCCCTCGGCTTGCAACATTCCGCATATCGCGCCGTCAGTGATCCGCAGCCGCAGAGTTCGTCGTCTTTGCATTGCGCCAAGCGATAATAAGGGTTCAGCACCTCGTTGGGAGGGGGCAGAGAATATTGCCTCCCCGGCCACCGGCCCGTGACCTTCAAGTGCAGGTGGCGAAGCGCCCACACCGTATAGAGGTCCACCAACGACGTCAGATTGCCGCCCTCAGTCCAGACGTTATCGCTGGGCGAAAACGCACATATCGATCCGTCGAAAAAATTTGTGTGCCGAGGTCCTATCCATAGTGGGCCGCCGGGGTCATTCCAAAAGCCCCAGGCACGTGGCCCAAATCCGGGCGCAAACGGCAGGGCGATTAGAAATGTGGCTCCGTAGTCTAGGCCCGATAAAACCGAGCTTTGGGTCTGGAGCCACATTCCGTCATCATCAGGGAACACGCGGGACGTGGGATATACCTTTTCAAGGCTCCCTACCTGCGCTTCGTAGGCGGTCCGAAGCATGCGGCCGCTGATCCGTGCGGAGGCACCGGCCTGCCGTGATCGACAGGGCGTCCCTTTCCGTCGGGCGGTCCCTTTCCGTGACCCGGCTGCGGGTCCTCTCGGTCTTTGCTGTTCATCGTCAGTTTCCTCGCCCAGTGCGAATGATACGACATCGGACGCGCTGGGCATAACCACGCCGCCGTCGAACACGTGAGGGAATACATTGGCGTCCAGTTGCCTGCCGATCTCGGTCAGGATTTCCCGGGACGATGGCTCCATGTCTCCTTCCTCCAAGTTTAAATTGCATCGCTCGCCTTTGATGCTTGGCCCGGCACAGCGCAGTGCCATGTCACTTGGGCTCGATCACTTTGACGAGTCGTGCGATACAGACTATCTGTTACTATATTCGACGCACCAGTCAAGTTTTTGGTGGTGATAGGAACATAAAGTTGTGGGGTTATGCATGAGCCAAGATGATGCGGAAACGATCGACGATCTGAAGCCGGGGCTGCGCCGCCGACTCGAATTCATTGATTTTCGGCTCTTTTGGGATGGCCGGATCAATCGATCAGACTTGCGAGAGCACTTCAAAATCTCGGCGCAGCAGGCCTCCAACGATCTGGAAAAGTTTGCTGAGTTCGCTCCTCACAGCATGGCCTACGATCAGCACGCTAAGTGCTTCGTGCGCACCGAAACCTTTGAACCAGTCTTCGTCACCGGTCAGGCGCATCGATATCTCCTCCAGTTGCAGGCACTGAAGCTGGGATGGCTTGATAAGAATCACACATGGTTTGGGGCCGTGCCCGACATTGAAGTCGTGGAGCTTCGCCGACGGCCCCTAAGTGACGAACTGGTCATGCTGTTGACCACTGCGATCAACGAGCGTCGCCAGATAAGGGTCAAGTACTGGACGATGAGCGGCAAGCCCGCGACGGAGAGGGTGCTCGCACCACATTCACTCGCTTACGTGGCGGGCCGCTGGCACATACGCGCTTACGATGCGGGCAATGGTGATTTTCGGGATTTCAACCTCGGGCGGTTGGAGAACGTCGAACTCAGCGGTCACAGTTCGATCGACCCGAGCTTCGACTTCGAATGGAAGTCAATTGGACGGCTGCGCCTGCGACCAAACCCCGAACTCCCCGCCGAAGAGCAGGAAGCGGTTCGGCGCGAATTCGCTTTCGAGGGCGAGGAGATGGAGAAGCCGTGCCGATTGGCGCTCCTTTTCTATCTTCGCTCAGAGTACCACCTCGCAGATGACGGTATCGACAAGCGCAAACGCCACCTCGTGCTGCTTAATAATGATGAACTGGAGGAACTGAGGTTATCGGCGAGGCGCATGAGCGTTATGGCACTTCAAGGTGGCGTTGAGCCGCAATGAATTTGGCAGACCTACATGCAGTAGATTGGCGCGACCCGGTCATAGGGTTCGCCCTGTTTGGCAGCAGGGCGCGCGGCGATGAGGATGCCGAATCCGATTACGATATTCTTGTTTGGTCTGAGGGGTCGCAACCCCACACGATCCGGCTCGGCATGCACGCGCTGGCTGTCTATCCTTGCGACTACCTTCTGCGGAAAGCCGAGCAAGGAGACTTGTTCGTAAGCCATCTGGTTCATGAGGCCAAGGAGATCTGGGATCCGCGTTCCCTCCTGAAAGCATTGCGAACGTGCTTCTCGCCCAAGCAGTCATACGGTCGTGAGATCGACTTGGCCGCGCAGATTGGAAAGTTTGTTTTACAATTCCACCATCGTATGCCGAACGTTCTCATTAACCGCAGGATCGCTTGGGTTGTGCGCACAATCTTGATAGCCAAGGCGATGGAAATTGGCGCGCCAGTCTTTGCTACGCGAGAATTGACAAGCCTGCTTTGCGCGCCGGAGGCCGTTCCGCTTATCGCCCTCAAGGACGATGCGGAATTTCGCCCTGATGGCTTGATAGGCTTGGATTCATTTCTATCGCGCTGGGTTGCGCCGTGGAACGAGGCTGCGAGCACGATTGATGAATTTCGGGCACTCTTTGAGGCAAGTGAAAACGATTTCGGACTGCAGACTATTAAATCATTGCGGAATGTAACGGACGCCACAGATTATCGATGAGCGACCTGGTCGATGCTGATGGCAGGGCGCAGCGCAGCACGCGCGTTAGGCACGCCCGCGTCGCGCCGGAGCCTTGGCCGCTTTCGCAGCGGGCTTACGACCGCCGCCGCGTCCCTTGGTGCCAAGACCGATCGATTTGGCGAGTGCCCGCCGCGTCTCGGCATAGTTCGGCGCGACCATCGGATAGTCTTTCGGGAGATTCCATTTCGCACGATAGTCGTCGGGCGTCATGCCATAGGCGGTCATCAAATGACGGCGCATCATCTTCAGCTTCTTTCCGTCCTCGAGACAGACAATATAGTCGGGCTTGACCGATGAACGGATCGAGACTGCTGGCTTCTGTTCCTCGACCGGCTCAACAACCGGCGAACCCAGCCCCGCAAGCGCGCCGTGAACGCGGGTGATCAGATCGGGAAGATCGGCGAGGCCGACGCTGTTGTTCGATACATGTGCCGCGACAATATCGGCGGTCAGCGTGAGCAACATATCCTGAGTGTCTTCGGCCATCGGTTATCTCCTCTTCGACCCACGCCCTATCGACTGCCTTGCCGCCCGGCCATGACTATTTGACCGATAGGCTATCGCGCCGTGGGCCCAAGGGCGCGCGGCGCGCGATTTTTTTTGCCGGATGGAATGGGCGGCGGCACGCGCCGCCGCCCTCGACCGTCACGCGGCTTTGCGCTCCGGCTCGTCCTCGGCGTCCGCCAAAGCCAGTTCACCATGCGCCGTCACGGCCCCCACCGCGCCGCGAGCCGTGTAGCCGGCGGGCGGGAAGGCCATCCATTTCGGCACCCACCCCTCAACCTTGGTCCGGCCATTGTTGCCGTCCAGATGATCGCGAACGATCGCCTTCAAGGTCGCGCCCTTCTCTTTGGCATTGGCGGCGGAAACCTCGTTTCCACCGACATCGGCAATCAGCGCGGTCAGAACTTCCTTGTCGCGAAGACCAGCGAAGAAAGCGTCGTCGGCGCTCCACCACGCGGCCATGTCGACACCGATTTGGAGGCCAACCGCCTCGACGACTGCGCTCCCGGCGAGCAGCGTCTCACCCATAACGATAGCGATGACGTCCATTACCGCACGGTCTGGCAGATCGAGCAGTCGCTGGAACAGGCCCGCGAGCGACATCGGATTGCCGCAGGTCACAGTCGGTTCCTCGGCATCGAAACCGAGCAGCGCCAGCACCGCGCGCCGCTTCTCGTCGAACACCACCTCGGCCCGGCTGACCTCAACGCTTTCGCGCACATCGTCATCCTTCGCCGACTGCGGCTCGACCCGCACATTCCAGAGCGGCGAACCGGCGATGATGTGGGCGACCATCAACCGCAGCGCGACCGGCGGGTGGCCGGTCAGTTCGGCGCGCACGGCGGCATGGCGATGAAGATCAACATAGGTCTGCATTCGCGAAGTCAGTTCAGGGCGCGAGGCTTTCGGCGTTGCTTCGATCTTCTCGCCCTTTTCGAGCCGCGCCGCTTCCTTGGCCGTAACATAGCCTTCGTGGATATCGACCTCGCCGCTATCGCGGACCTCGATATAGACACGCCCGCCCTTGCGCTTCGCCGCGTGGCGATGTTGCCATTCGCAAAAATAATCGCCCTTTGGCAGGACAACGACCTCGCTCCACCCCGCGTCCAGAAAGTGTGACCGGCGTTCCTCGACGGCAGTAAGCTGGGCGGTCCAGAAAGCGTCGCTGTCCGCGAAATAGCGTTCGTCCCCGAACAGATCAGCAATGACCGAAAGACCGCTCGCCTCGACGTCAAACAGCGCATGGGCAGCACTGACCGCGCCACCGCCGAACAGCCAATTCTTGAGCTGCTGGCCCTGCGGGCAATAGGCATCCGCGGCGTCGAAAAGTGCCAACCAATCGCGCTGCTGCGATTTGGAGGCCATCGTCAGATGCCGCACCGTACCCGCGCTGATCTTCTCCTTCGCATAGAGCGAGCGGATACGCGGCAAGAGATTGCCGAGCGCGAGAATGCGCTTCACCATTGCCTCGGGCATTCCGAACGTGTCGGAAATATCGGCGATGCTGCGCCCCTCGCGGACCAGCCGGGTATAGGTGACCCATTGGGTGACCTCGTCGGCATCGCGCCGCGCGACATTCTCGATCAAAGAGGCTTCGAGCGCGGCGGCATCGTCGCCTTCTTCGAGGATCGCGCAAGGGAGCGGCTCGGCTTCGCCTTTCTCCCCCGCGACGATGATCGCGGCTGTGAAGCGCCGTGCACCCGCCACGATCTCGAACGCACCCTCGGCGCAGTTCGGCCGCACGATCAGTGGAACGAGAACGCCGCGCGCACGGACGGTCGGCAGAATATCCGCCACATTGGGCGGCTTCTTGGCGTAGCGCATATTGGTCTTGCTGATCGACAGCTTGCCAAGATCGATAAAGTCGAGTTTCATTGTCTTCACCTTTCTTTGTGGAAGGTGCCGGTCCGTCGAGTTTCGCGATTGGGCGGACCGGCTTAGATTGGCGGCGAGACGCGCCGCCCGCGTCTGCCTCAGCCCTCGGACTTCGGAAGTTCATCGCCACGCGCGGCACGGCGGAAATTCTGTTCGGCGGTGATGATCGATCCCGCGCGCCGCGCCGCGCCGGTCCAGCCCGACAACGGAACCTCGGATGCAAAGCCCAGATCGCGCTCGATGCCGAGACCAAAGGGCAGTCGCACCGACGCCAGTTCGGACAGGCTGAACGAACCGAGTTCGGGGCAGCCGAAACCAAGATCGGCCAGCCCGAACAGCGTATCGCCATCCTCGCCCAATTCGGTCGCGAGCCATGTCGCCGAGCCGACCGGCGAGAAGAATTTGGCAACCGGCACGAAATCCGGCTCCACCGCACCCGCCATCACGGCTGCCCGTCGCGCCTCGTCATTCGCGCGCAAGCCCGCATGCAATTCAGTGGACAGGAGCTTGCCCCCATCACGCCGTTCGTTGGTCTTTCCCATGTCATCCTCCATTCCCGCCCCCTAACCATCAGGCCCCCGGCAGAGCGGGGGTGGGCGGCGAGAACGACCTGCCGGGCGCGGCCAGGAAGGCGGCCCGCACCCGAAGGGCTGGAACGAAGAGGAAGAGCCGCGCAGCGGCTTGCGGGACGCCGGGACGCGCCCAGAGGGGAGAGCCGGCCAACCCAGCGACAGACGGGAGGCCGATCGATAACGCCGCCGCGTTCAATGCGGCGCCGACATGATCGTCAGCGACGAGGACTTATTCGCCGTTCCGGCGGATCGTGAGAAGAGACGCGCTCTCGGACCGGCCGCGGGCGGTGTGGCGTGCGCGCGCAGATGTGCTTAGCCGCCTCACCGCCAAGATAGCCGGGCCGAGTGCGCAGCGCGGTTAGAATAGACGCGCGATCCCTGTCGGCGCCCGCCGCCGGCAGCGAGCGCCCAATAACAACCGCGTACAATATCGGAGGAGTCGCGGGGGCGGCCAGCCCCTGCGGAAGGGGTACGGACGGACTAAAGGCCGACCGTCAGAGGAAAACTTTCCTCTTGCTATCTAGGATCAGATCGACGTGTCCATGCAACACCGGCAAGGCACTAAATCGTGAGTCAAAGTGATGCAAATTGTTGCAATTTGACTCGCATTCAGCTAAAGAGAACATTAGAAGAACATTGGTGGGTTAACAATGAGCGATCGATCGAAAAAACTCGGCCCTAGAGTTACCGTCAGTGTGACGCCTGGAGACTATGAAACGCTCAACGCGCTTGCCGAAAGGGGCGATGTATCAGTCTCTTGGGTCGTGAGACGCGCCATCAATGAGTATTTACGGCGGCAACAGCAGCCAGCGCGCGCAGTACGGCGACAGACCCTCGACCAGCGATCGGCCTCACCAGAGCGGGCATAAACGGATCAAAACTCCGAGGAAAGACGAGCATATGCTTCACGCCAAGACCCCACCGCAGAATGCGGCAGCGACGATGTCCGCAAAATCCTTGGACTCCCTTTACCGGCAGCCACTGGCGGCTAAGCGGACCGGCGCCCTTTATGGAGCCTTTCCTTATCCCACGAAGATTTCGCCAGAGGCGATCGCTCTGTATATCGCCGCCCATACAAAACCCGGCGACACCGTGTTTGACGGGTTTGGCGGTAGCGGGACGACTGGCCTTGCCGCGCTGCTTTGCGAGCGGCCGAGCGATGAGCTGCGCGCCGAAGCGATCCGTCTCGGTCTCGACGTGGAATGGGGTGCCCGCAACGCCGTCCTCTATGAGCTTGGCGCGCTCGGTTCATTTGTTGGCCGGACTCTGACCAATCCTCCCGACCCTGCGACGTTTAGGAGGGCGGCCGAAGAAGTACTGGCGGCCGGGGAGGGCGAAGACGGTTGGATGTATGAGGCACATGACCCCGCCGGGGGCATGGGCTCCCTCCGTCATCTGATCTGGAGCGACAAACTGAGCTGCCCTGCCTGCCGGAGCGTTATAACTCTGTGGGACGCATGTGTTTTGCTCGATCCGGCAGAGATTTCTTCTACCTTCTCCTGCCCGAAATGCTGCCACCAAGCGCCCTTGGACAGTGTTCAGCGCGAAACGGTGTGCGAACAGGACGATTTGCTGGGCGAAAAGCGCGAGCTGCGCGCGCGCGCGATGGCTCGCGTCCATGGCTCGACCGGGAAAAAACGCTGGTCGCGTCCCGCAACAGCCGCCGACTTGAGTCTTATCAAGAAGATTGAGGCTGAACCGATTCCGTCATGCGTGCCGCAGGCGCTGATCCCCTGGGGCGACCTTTATCGGAAGGGCTACCATCAAGGCATTACGCATGTTCATCATTTCTACACGCGGCGCAATCTGATCATTTTCGCGCGCATGTGGGAGCGCGTGGAATCCTATCGCGGCGCGCTGCGCGAGGGGCTGCGTTTTTGGCTGCTGAGCTACAATGCGGCACACGGCACGATCATGACGCGCGTCGTGGCGAAGTCCGGCCAGAAGGACCTTGTTGTCACCAGCGCCCAGCCCGGCGTGTTGTATGTCAGCGGCCTTCCGGTCGAGAAGAACCTTTTTGCAGGATTGCGGCGCAAGCTGACAACGATTGCGCAGGCGTTCGAGACGATTCATGGCGGCAGGGGCAAGGTCGAGGTCGTCCACGGCTCCAGCTGCGATGTTGGGCTGCCGTCAGGGAGCATCGACTATGTTTTCACGGATCCACCTTTCGGGGCGAACATACCCTATGCCGAACTCAGCTTCATAAACGAGGCTTGGCTCAAGACGTTCACCGATCGTACGGATGAGGCTATCGTGAGTCCGGACCAAGGCAAGGCCATCGACGAATACCGCCAACTTCTTACCCGTTCATTCAGCGAGGCCCGCCGGATATTGAAGCCGTCCGGAAAAGCCACGATGGTGTTTCATTCTGCATCGGCCGAGGTTTGGAATGCCTTACAGCGCGCCTATCAGGATGCCGGCTTTGATGTGGAATATGCCGGAGTTCTCGACAAAAAACAGGGAAGTTTTAAACAGGTAACGACCGTAGGCTCTGTGCGCGGAGACCCCGTGCTCCTACTAGGACCGCGCCGCAAGGCTGAGGTCCGGAGCGAAAGCAGGGCTGGGGTGAATGACTGTGTATGGACCGTCGCGACGGCCCTGCATCATGCGGCTACCTCTGCGCATGATCCGGCCGAAGCGACGCCGCAGAGATTGTATTCCCGCCTCGTAACGCATTTCCTCAGCCATCATCAGCAAGTCCCCTTCGACGCTGATGTCTTTTATCGCTGGTATGCGCAACAAGCGCAGCCGGGAGTCTTATGCAGTGTCGGTGACTGACGCGGTCGGCGCGATCAGGTCTTCAGCGCGCTCCTTCGAGGAAAGCCTGCCGCCGGCTCAGCGGAAACGGCTGGGGCAGTTCTTCACCGGGCTGCCGCTGGGGTCGCTCCTTGCGCACTTAGCGCTCGACCCTGACACACACACTGTGATCGATCCGATGGCCGGGCACGGCAGCCTGCTCGACGCGGCCGCGTCGACGGCGCTGGCGCGCGGTACCCCGCTCCGACGGCTGGACGGCATCGAGCTCGACCGTGAGACGGCGGCCTTCTGCGGCCGCAGGACGGCAGCGTTGCAGCGGGAGGATGCGGGGGCCGCCGCCCGCATTGCCACGGGCAGCGCCTTTGATCCAACAATCGTCGCTGCGTTCGACGTGCCCGGTTACGATCTTGTCATCACCAATCCCCCATATGTGAGATACCAGTCGCAAAACGGGGCCGGGGCCGGGGCCGGCGTGAGCGACGTGCGCCGGGGCCTGTCCGCGATTGTGGACGCGCGCATAACCGGCAGCGAACGGGCCTTCTGGCAGGCGCTAGTCGAAGGATATTCGGGTCTGGCCGATCTTTCCGTACCAGCGTGGCTTCTGTCAGCCCTGTTGACACGGCCGGGAGGCCGCTTGGCACTTGTTGTTCCCGCGACCTGGCGTTCCCGCGACTACGCGGATGTCGTCCGCTACCTCCTGCTGCGCGCATTTCGCCTTGAATTCATCGTCGCCGATACGCAGCCCGGCTGGTTTTCGGACGCGCTGGTGCGTACGCATCTTGTGATCGCGCGCCGGCTTACAGGAGACGAGGCGCAAGCACCAGTATCGGGCCGGTCGCCCTTGCCTGCCGCAACCTGGCTGCAAATTGCACCGGCGGCTGCGGGCGGAGAGTCGCTTGTGGGCCGTGCCTTTCCTGGTGCGGAACCGGAGCGGGACTTTGCGGCATGGGCCAGCGAGGGGAACAGGAACGTGCCGGGCATTGAGCGTCGCCTCTTTGCGCTGGATGCGGAATGGCGCACGCTGGAGCAGCGGCTTGAACGCAAGGGCTGGTTTCAGAAGGCTGAAAACAGGGGCGATCCGCGGCCGCTATTTTCCTCCGGGGACGTAAGGCCGGCGGCGATTCCGGAAGGACTGCGCGACATGTTACCGCTCGGCGCGGCACCGGCGCCCCTGCAGACACTTGATCAGGCAGGTATCCGGGTCAGCCAAGGTCTGCGTTCGGGCTGCAACCGCTTTTTCTATGTAACCATGGCCGGTGACGAAGGGGGCGAAACCGTCACCGTCGAAACATCGGACAGCTTTCACAACATGGAAGTCTGCGTTCCCGTGGCGGCGCTGCGCCCCGTTCTTCATCGTCAGGCAGATATGCAAGCCTTTGCGGACGGGCGTGTTCCGGCCACACGTGCGCTTGATTTGTCTGATTGGGTTCTGCCGGAAGATGAGAGGCTCGTCGCAGATGCGGCGGAGGCTTATCGTAAGCGGCGCGTGTCTGCGCCTCGCGTGATGCCGCCCGAGCTCGCTTCGTTCGTTCGTCTGGCAGCCCGGACTGCGCCTGACTCGAAAAAGCCGGCACGGTTCATTCCCGATCTCACGGCAGTGCGCACCAATGTTCGTCGGTCCGCCAACGGCCGCGACCTGCCGCGCTTCTGGTACATGCTGCCGGATTTCACCGCGCGCCATCTGCCCGCGATTTTTACACCGCGCATCAATCACGGCATACCGACTGTGGCGCTGAATATGCAGCCTCCGGTACTGATAGATGCCAACTTCTCAACGCTGTGGGCGGAGCAAAGGCAATGGACAGCACATGCTCTCTACGCCCTGTTCAACAGCAGTTGGTGCGGGGCGGCCATGGAAGCCGCCGGTACGCCACTTGGCGGCGGCGCGCTGAAACTCGAAGCGACGCACATCCGTCAGGTGCCGATTCCCGCATTATCTCACCAGGACTGCGAGAGACTTGACGCGCTCGGACAACAGCTCGCTGCGGGGGTGCCGTCAGCCCGTCACCAGATCGACATTTTCATCCTAGCCGCTTCATTACCCGGTATGAGTGAAAGCTACCTCAGGAAAGCAGCGGGCCATATCGACTCTCGCCTTCAGGCTGCGTGCGCCGCCCGTCAAAGGACAGTACATGACAGCTGATATTGCCCGCATTCGTGAAACTATCGCGCGCTGCCGCATGCTGCGGGATGCCGGCCATGTCGAGGCGGTGCTGCGCAGCGAGCTCCAAGGGCGGTTGCGGCTTATGTTCCCTGACACCGCGCACGAGACATGGATCAACAACTACACCGAAGGAACGGAAGCCCATACCAAAGTGGGTACGGGATCAGGCAAAGCCGCGTCCCGGTTCATCGATAATCTGGTGGGTTCGACCACGATTGAGTACGAATCCGACCTGCGCAACACCGCCAAGCGCGATACCGGCTATGCGCAGGTGCAAGAGCAGGCGGCGGGACTTGTCCGTGCTGGCATGCCTGTTTCGACGGTCCGGGGCGTATTGTCCGACACGGTCGAATGGTATGCCTACGATGCCGTGCTCTCAGCCGGGGTCGATCCGTCCACCTGCACCGCTGCCGACATCACGCTCGTTATAATCGACAAACTTAAGCTGCCCGATGACAGCGTCCTGTCCGCTGAGCAGCTCGACGGCTTCATCAAAAAGCATCTCGCACGGGAACAGTCGCGGCCGTTGCGGTCCGAATTCCTCGCCTCCGACCTTGGCATGGATTCTGCCGCATATAAGAGCAGCGCGGAGTCTTTGTCGTTGCTGGTGGAGGAGGGGCGCAAGGCCGATCCGTCCGCGAGCCTCGCCACCGATCTCTGGTCGCAGTTCGTAGATCATCTGGAAGGGCCGGCAGGCACCTTCCGCACCGCCGCATATATTGATGAAGCTTACGTGACCCTTCTCGCCCGGCTTTTGAGCGCGAACGTGCTGACGGGCAAGGCGGCGCTCAGCACGAACGATGAGTTGAGGGAAATCCTGAACGGGGAATTTTTCCGTCACAGCTTCCAGCTCGAGAACGTGGTCGAGCAGGATTATTTCGGCTGGCTTCTCGGCCCGTCCTACATCGACCGGCTTATCGAGGTAGCCCGCGACCTCCAGCGCGATCTCTATGCTTACGATTTCAGCTGGAATCCCGAAGAGGATTTATTCGGCCGCTTTATGGCGCAGCTCGCCCGCCGCAGTCAGCGCAAGCTGCTCGGCCAGGAATGGACCCCGCATTGGCTCGCACGCCTGCTTGCCGACCGTTGCATCGACGGCCTCCCAGCCGGGGAAGCCCCCCGGATCGTCGATATGTGCTGCGGGTCCGGCACGATGCTTGCAGAAATCATAAAGGCCACAAAGGTCCGGTTCGATTTTTCCTCCATCGAACAGCTTGAAGATGTCGCGACCGGATTCGACATCGACCCGCTGGCCGTCAGCCTCGCCAAGACGACTTGGGTCGTCAGCCTGTCGGCTGAAATCAAGGCGGCGACGAAGCCCATCGTCATCCCGGTCTATCATGCGGACTCGCTGTTCGCTGTCACGCCGGTTTCCGACTCAATTCCGCTGGTCGGCGAAAGCGATACCATTCCGGTATCGCTTGACGGCACAACCATCCATTTACCGACAGCGTTAGTACAGCCAGCGTACCGGGAGTTTTTCGACCGGATTGTGGATTGGGCCTATGACGAAGCGCGTGATGCGCAGCAGCGCGGAACCGTTGATGGTTTCGCCAAGGCCGACGCGGACGGTTTTCTCGACAACACGATTACCGCGTTCGGGATCACGTTGTCGCCGGAGCTTTACAAGCAGCTTTCCGAGGCGCTGTTCCCGCTGGCGCATCGCATGGCTGAACTGGCCGTTGCCGGGCGCAACGGAATCTGGGCGTTCATTCTGCGCAATACCTACAGGCCGGGGCTCCCGACCGGCCACTTCAACGGCCTCGTGTCCAATCCGCCATGGCTCGCCATGAGCGGGCTTGCCGACAACCCTTACCGGAACTTGCTGAAAGGCCGGGCGAAACTCTACGGCATCCAGCCCGCAGGACAGTCCTTTCTTCATCTCGAACTGGGGACGATGCACCTGCTTCATGCCATCGACCGTTATCTTGGCCCGGATGCCTGCGTCGCCTGCCTTGTACCCGGTACCGTGCTGAATGGCACCCACCACGAGAGGCTCAGGCAGCATGACTTCCTGAAAAGCGATCGTCCGGTACCGTTCGATATCGCCGAAATCTGGCAGGTCGCGCCCGGAACCTTCAAATATCCTAGCGCGGCGCTGGTCGGTCACAAAAGAGAGAATTCGACCGGGCTTCCACAAAGCACGTTTAGCGGCTTTGTGGCGACCGACGCGGGATTGGATGCTGCAGGCTTTTCGGTTCGTGCCATCAGCTCGGAGCGCAGCGCCTGGGTACTCGAAACGGGAGGCGTTTCAGCCGCGGCCGGCGATGGCGGCGACCTGCCGCAGCAGGGAGCCGACCTTATGCCGCGCACGGCCGTTTGCGTGGACATCGTCCAGAATGCGGGCGGGGAGTATCGCGTCGATACGCCGACCCGCGCTTCTGCATGGGCATTTACGATCAAGTCAGCCAAGGAAATGGCGACCGAACGCTTCCCCGGCCATGTCGCACCGCGGTTTATTTTTCGTATGGCCCAGTCGGAAAACCTGCTGCCGTTCGTGCTCGGTGTCCATCGCGCGCCGCTGGCTTTGCCAGCGCTGCGCGCTGCGGGCGGACAGTGGAGCATTTTAGACGAGGCCGAAATTCGCCGGCAGGGGTTCACCCAGACCGCCCGGCGCTTCGCGGCGATCAACCAGAAGCTCAAAAAGGTGGGGAAAGGCAAATCGCTCCAGCAGCGCATCGATGAACGGGGCAAGCTCTCCAAGCAAGTCTTCGGAACGACGGGGTACCTTGTTCTGGCCGGTGCCGGCGGCAAGATCATATGTGCTGCGTGCGTTCCGGTTGCGCAGGCACAGGACCTTGTCGTTGATCAAACCCTCTACTGGAAGGTCGTGGCGGACGCAGACGAGGCTTGGTATCAAGTCGGCATGCTCAACAGCATGGCCCTTACCAACGCCACCCTTGCGTTCAACCCGAAGGGAGATTTCGGCGAACGGCATCTTCACACACTGCCGTACAGAATGATGCCCGCATACGATGCTGGGAACGGCGATCATCAGAAGATCGCGGCCCTTGCAGAGGATATTGCCATGTTAGCTGATGGCCACTGCACGACGGATGCTTATCTCGCCGATCCCCTCAAGGCGCTGACGGCGCGCCGCCGCAAATTGCGCACGCTACTTGAAGCATCCCCGCTTCTGGCGCAACTTGAGACACTGGCGCAGTCGGTGCTTGCCGGTGCATCGAACGCGCCATCCGGCGAGAGCGGCAGCGCGGCCCAAGCCGGATCATGCTGATCGTACAGAGCGCCGCGGAGCCGGCGCGCATGCGCAATGCTCTCGTTGATATAGTCGCGGCGGGAGCGATCGATATCCGCGCTGCGTCCGCATATGTCACGCTCGGCGGCGCGAATATATTGCTGTCAGCCGTCGCGAATGCCGTGGGGCCGGCCGCGTTCGCCGCGATGCCGAAAACTCTTGTGACCTCTTTTGATTTCGGCATTACCGAACCTCAAGCCTTGCAGCATTGGCGCGGGCTGGCGAACGCCACCGTTCTCGTTTCGGGCGCGCAGAGGCTGGCGCAGGGCTCGCTCATGCCGCAGCGCGCGTTTCATCCTAAGCTATACGTTTTTGGCACCGATCCCCAGACATGCAGCACGCTGGTCGGCTCAGCGAACCTGACCAGCCGCGGGTTTAGCGTCAACACAGAGGCGGCATGGGCACAGCAGGGTGTGGCGCGCGCTGATGCTGATGAAGCTTTCGACAAGGCCCGCTTTGAAACGACTGCTCTCACCGACGACTTGCTGGCGGCCTACGCCGCCTTGCGCCAAGCCCAACCGCCGCCTCCCGAAATGGAACAGGAATCGCAGCCCGTCGCAGCTCCGGCACCATTGGCGGGTGCCGCGCTGCCATTGTTCCGCGTCGCAATCGAAACCGGCGCGATCAATCCCGCCGGCTATGGCGCCATGTGGGTCCAAGGCGAGGCCTTACAGGGCGGATCGAGCAACCAGTTGGAATTGCCACGCGGCGGACACAGGTTCTTCGGCTTCGTGTTCGACCAATACGACTATCCGCATAATCTTTTGATCGGCGAACCTGTTCTTCGCAGCGGTGCCAAGGAGTGGAACGACAGGCGATTGACCTGGCATGGCAATAATAAGATGGAACGGATGAACCTGCCCACTGCCGCGCAGGGCGGGTTTAACTACCCCGACACAGCAGTCATGTTCCGCCGCTTACACAACGGCTCATTTGAGTTGATCGTGACCCCATGGGAGTCCGACCTTGCCCGATCATGGCGGCAGGCCTCGGCCCAGCGTCAAACGCTTTTTCGTCTCGGCACAGTGGGCACCAACCGGGTGGTCGGTTTGCTCTAAAGCGTTTAGATTTGCTGGCACTGCCGAGGTCCCGCTTTCCGATATTGCGCCAGCTCGGGCCTCATACGGTATGGCTGGCCGTCATCGCCGCGACACCCATTTTCGCAAATGAAAGAGCAGATCGCCGAGAATTCTTCTTGTGGGTGGGTTCGATTTAGAGCGCACCTTTCTTTCAGCCATAAGGGCAGTTTGCGGCTCACAATTTGATACGTCCGTTTTTGACGTAAATCTGTTTCAATGTTCGATTGTCCAGAGCGAATCGGAGGTTGAACATGACGTCCCGAAGCAACGAAATAGGCCGCTTTGTCATCGACATCGACGGGTGCCTTAAATCGACAGATCTGATGGCGCTCGCCGCTGAGGACGTTAGGCGACTTTGCCATTTGTCCTGCGATGCAGATCAGATCTTCTGGGAAGTTTATGGCGATCTGGTTCCGCTCGGCCCCGGTGACCGCGTCACACTTTCGGATGAGAGCGTGGCCTTCTTTCGGACCCGCGCTGCGGACGGCCACTATGCCAGCGGACGCCGGCACCGCAACGCGCGGCCGCCGCTCTCGCTTGCCGCCTGAGAAGGAGAAGGACGCATGCGCGTGCAGATAGAGAATGAGTGGGAAGGGTGGGACGGCGATACGATTGTCGTACTGACCGACGGCTCGGCCTGGCGACAGGAAGAGTATCACTACGAGTACAACTATTCCTATCGCCCGAGCGCGATCCTCGATGGCGATCGTCTGCTGGTAGACGGCATGTCACGGGCGATCCGCGTCCGCCGCATAGACTGAAGGATGCGGGACATGAAATCACGGATAGACGGCGCGTGGACCGGATGGAGCGGCGATACCATCGTCAAGCTCGTCAACGGTTCAGTTTGGCGGCAAGCACAATATTATTACAGGTATCAGTACAAATATCGTCCGGAAGTCATCATTGAGGGCGGGCTGATGCATGTCGAGGGCATGCCGAAAGCCATTCGCGTTCGTCGCATCGATTGATGCGGTATCGCGCCGAACTGGAGATTCGATCCAGATCGACGCTAAATTACACTGTGGACGAGCGCGGCGCGGCGCTAGGCAGCATGATCAGGTCAGGGGAGCGGCCCGCAACATGATGGATATCATATTCGGCCTTTGGGCGGACGGCGGTGCATCGCCCGAGCAGGGCGGCGATGGTCCGGGGGCGCTCGGCGCGCCGGTCGTCGGGCCGCACGGCCTGCTCGAGATATTGGAGACGGCGTGCGGTCTCGGCGCCCCGCCCGTCCCCCACGTCGTTCGGGTCGCCGCCTATCAGGCAGCGCTGGAAGCGGCGGGACCGCGGCGATTCTGGTCGCGCTCGCTCGAGGCCGACGGCTGGGCGACGGCGCGGACCTTGCTCGGCTGGCGCGACACGCTGGTCGACATGGGCTGGAACGCCGGCGCGGCGTGGCGATCACCGCGGTTGACCGACCTTGCGGCGGCGGAAGCGGCTGCGGCGGAACTCCCGCCCGCGCCATGCGACCGGGTCGCCGCGCTCGCGCACCATCTGTCGGCGGGTCGGCCGCTTCCCGTCGCGCGGATTCGCCTGATCGACGCGCGGGCGCACCACTCGCCCGGATGGCGCCACCTCTTCGACCGGCTGGAGGCGTGCGGCGTGTCTCTGGTCCCGATCGAGCCCGCACCCCAAGCCGCGGCGGAGATCGCACTCGGGAGGCTGCAGCGCTGGATGCAGGACGGTGCGCCGCTCCAAGAAGGCTCCGACGGGAGCGTCACCTTGGCGACATGCGCCAGCACGGCGCTGGCGGCGGAGGTCGTCGGCCAGTGGCTCGCGACGAGCGGCGAGCCCGACATCCTGATCGTCGCGCAGGAGGGCGATACCCACCTCCTCGACGAAGCCTTGGCGGCCGCGGGGTTGCCGAGGGCGGGGCGCAGCCGCGCTTCGGCCCATCGCGGCGCGCTTCAGACGCTGTTGCTGGCCTTCAAGGTGGCATGGGCGCCTTTCGAGCCGCGCGCGCTGCTCGAACTGCTTCTCTTCCCAGGCTCTCCGGTCGCGCAGCGCGCCGGGGGCCGCCTCGCGGCGGCGATCGAGGATGCGCCGGGCCGGCAGGGATTGCGGTGGGAAGCGGCGTGGGACCGCATCACAACGCACGAGATCGAGCGAGCGGGCGACGACGCGGCCGAGAAGCACAAAGCGGAGGCCCGGATCGCGCGCTGGCGGAGCTGGGTCGAGCCCGAGCCCGCCGACCCGGTCGCCGGGATGCTTCTCGCGGACGCGCTGGCTATCTGCGACAGGGTGACGAGCTGGGCGACGGCGCGTCACGCCCAGGACGAAGACCCGCTCTACGGGGCGACGGCAAGCATCGCGGCGGATGTCCGCCGGGCGCTGATCGCGCTCGGACGCGACCGATTGCCGCGCGCCCTGGTCGAGCGCGTGATCGATCAGGCGCTCGACATCGGTCATGACAATCCGCAGGCGATCGCCGAGGCGTCGTCCTGGCGATGCGTCCCGCACCCGGGCGGCGTCTGGAACGCCACGGGCACGATCATCTGGTGGAATTTCCGGTCGACGGGTGAAGCGCTCGTCCGCCAGCCCTGGACCGAAGCGGAGCGCCGGGAGCTCGCCGCTGCCGGCAGCCCCGCCGATGCCGACACGATCGCCGCGTCGGCGGCGTCGGCGGCGTGGGAACGCGCGGTGATGCATGCGCGGAGCAGGCTGATCTTCGTCAATGCCGGTCTCGATGCCGAAGAGGAAGAAGCGCAGCATCCGCTCGCCCATCGCCTCGCGCCCGCGACGAAGCTGCTGGGGCATCGCTTGCGGCTGGAACGCGCGATCGAGGCCTCCGATATCGACCTCGCAGGAACCCCGCTCGGACGCGAGCGCCTCGAGACCCGCGCCCTGCCCGAGACGCGGACGCTCTGGCCGACGCCGGACGGGCATGGCGACAAGGTCGCAGCCCTCGAGCATTCCGCTACTTCGTTCGAGAGCGGCTTGGCGTGCCAGCTCATGTGGGCGCTCAAACATGTCGCGAAGCTGCGTCCGGGGCGGGTGCGTTCGGTTCCCGATGCCAACCAGCTGCTCGGCAATCTCGCCCACGCGCTGGCGCAGGAGATCTTCCAGCCTGGGACGCCGCCCGAGGCCGACGCCGCACAAGCCGTCGCGAGCGGACGACTGGAGGCGCTGATCGACGAGATGGCGGCGCCGCTCCGGCTCCCAGAATATGCGGCGCACCTCGCCCTCGCGCGGCGACGGCTGCCGCCCGCGATGCGGGCACTGGCGCGGACGCTCCACGACAATGGCCTCATCGTCGAAGCGTCCGAGCTTCAGACGAGTGCGCTCTTCGACGCGGCGCTCGCGGTGCGCGGTGCGATCGATCTGGTGACGCGTGATGCTGGGGGCCATCATGTGATCATCGACCTCAAATGGACGCGGCGCCCTGCCAAGCGGCTCGACGAGCTCGCCAGCGGCAAGGCGGTGCAGCTTGCGACCTATGGCGCGATGCTCGCCGACGACCAACCCTATCGGGCGGGCTATTTCCTGCTCAATCAGCGGCAGTTCGCGACCCTCGCGGCGAACGGCCTGATCGGCCGCCCGGTCGAAGGCGTGCGCAGCCTGCCCGACACCTGGGCGGCGGTCCGCGACAGCTGGGGGCGGCTGGCCGATGTCGCGAACGGCTCCGGGCTCGTCGCCGGCGGCCTCGAGGGCAGCGCCGATCATCTACCCGCGGACCTGCCCATCCTACTCGAAGCCAATTGCCGATGGTGCGACTATCAGACGATCTGCCGGACGAGGGGACTTTCATGAGCGGCACCAGCCAATCGAACCCGGTCGATACGATTATCGCCTCGGCCGGTACGGGCAAGACTTACACGCTGGTCGAGCGTATCCGCGATGTCGTCGATGCGGGGCTTCCGCCTGAGCGACTGCTGGCGACGACCTTCACGAAGAAGGCGGCAGCCGAACTTTCGGGCCGGATTCGCTCGCGGCTGATCGAGCGCGGCAAGCCGGAGCTTGCGGCGGGAATGCTCGCGGCGCGGATCGGCACGGTGAACGGCGTCTGCGGCTCGCTGATCGCGGAGTATGCGTTCGAGCTCGGCCGGTCGCCGGTCGCCGACGTCATCGCCGAAGACCGTCAGCGCCCGCTCTTCGAACGGGCGATCGGAGCGGCCATCGAGCAGTTCGCCGACGAGATCCATCCGATCGCCGAGCGTTTCGACATCGAGGCGCAAGGCTATCGTTCGGCGCGCGGCTGGACCGACGGATGGCAGGACGATATCCGCCGTATCGTGCATCTCTCGCGGTCGAACGGCATCGCAGCGGACCGGTTCGACGCTTGCGCCGACCATTCGCTGACCGGCCTGCTGGCGCTGCTTCCCGCGCCGCATTCCGGCGAGACGGAGAGCGCACTCGACGCCGCGTTGCGGGATGCGGTTATAGCGTGCCGCGCCGCCATCGCCGGCGCCGGCGGCACACTGAAGAAGGGAACGACCGACAAGGATGTTCCGGTGGTCGAAAAGGCGGCGGCGGCGTTCGACGCAGGCAACCGCCTGACCTGGTCGGATTGGGCGAAGCTTGCGAAGCTCGGCGCCACCAAGGCCGATGAGCATATCTTCGAAGACGTGAAGGCGGCAGCTGCGGCGCATCCGCGCCACCCAGGCCTGCGAGACGACATCGAGCAGTTCGTGCGCCTCCAGTTTCGCTGCGCCGCGCAGTGTCTCGCCGATTATGAGCAGTTTAAGCGCGGACGCGGTCTCGTCGACTTCGTCGACCAGGAAATGCTGGCGCTCGACATATTGCGCGATCCGGACAATGCCGAACGCTTGCGCGAGACGATCGCGGCGGTGTTCGTGGACGAATATCAGGATTCGAGCCCGATCCAGATCGCAATCTTCTCGGCGCTCGCGCGGGTCGCACCGGTCAATGTGTGGGTCGGCGATCCGAAGCAGTCGATCTACGGCTTTCGCGACGCCGACCCCGCGCTGACGCAGGCAGCGGCCGACGCGATAACGCACGCGACCGGCGGCCAATTCGGCTATCTGCGCAAATCCTACCGCTGCACGCCCCGCCTCGGCGCGTTCGTCAACGCGGCTTTCGCGCCCAACTTCGGGCGGGCGGGCATGAGCGACGAAGAGATCAGCTTCGATGCCTACGACCGGACCGACGGCGAGACCGCACCGCTCTCGACCTGGCGCCTCGGCGGCAAGAACAAGGAAGAGCGGGCCGCGGCCTTCGCGGGCCAGGTCGCTGGCCTTCTGCGCGACAGGGACCAGTGGCAGGTCGGTACGGATGGCGGGGGAACCCGCCCGGCGCGCGGCGGCGACATCGCTGTCCTCTGCCGCTCGAACGGTCAGGTCGCGGCGCTCGCCGCTGCCTTCGCCGGCCAGGGCCTGCGCGTCGCGGTCGAACGGACCGGATTGCTCGATCAGCCCGAGAGCGAGTTGCTACTCGCCGCGCTGCGCTGGATCGCCGACCCGAGCGACAGCCTCGCGCTCGCTGAGATCGCCCGGCTGTCGACGGGGGACGATGACTGGTTCGGCGCCGCCTTCGCGGACGACAAGACCGAAGCGCTGAAGGCCTGCCTTCCCTTTGCGGCGTCGCTCGAGGCCATTCGCGCCGCGGCGCCCCAGCTGACGCCCGCCGAGGTCTTCGACGCGGTGTGCCATATCGACCCGATCGCCGCGACGGTCCGGGGATGGGGCGGCGGCGAACAGCGGCTCGCGAACGTCGAGGCGCTTCGCGCGCTGATCCTGGTCTATCAGGAAGAGCAGCGCCACGAGCGGCAGGCCGCGACGCTTGCCGGGGTCTGCGACTGGCTCGTCCATCGCGAAGCGACCCCGCAGCCGCAGAACCGGCATCCGGAAGCGGTCAACATCTTGACCTATCATGGCGCCAAGGGCCTCGAGTGGCCCATCGTCCTGCTCTCCGAACTCGAGGCGAAGGCGAAAGGCGATCCGTTCGGCATCTACGCCGAGGAGGAAGTGCCGCCGTCGTGGGAGAATCCGCTGGCCGGGCGCATTCTGCGCTACTGGCCCTGGCCCTATGGCGCGCAGCGCAAGGATGTCGGCCTCGACGTCTCGGCACCGCTGAGCGCGGAGGGCCGGGCGGCGCTCGACGATGAACGGCTGGAACGCACCAGGCTGCTCTATGTGGGACTGACGCGCGCGCGCGATCATATCGCGCTGGTCCTCGCGGGCGGGACCGATTGGCTGAATGAGCTCTGCACGGCCGGTGGTCAACCCCTCGTCACGCCCGGCGCCGACGAGATCGTCGTCGGGGACCAAGCCTTCGCAGCACGCGCAGCGCCGACAGCCCAGGAGATCGAATGCGGGTCCGCCCTACTCGAATTCACCCGTGTGCCCACGGTGCGCCGCGATCACGCTCACTTGCGCATCCGACCGAGCGGACAGGGGTCGGACGGAACCGTCCATGTCGCCGAAACCGTAGCACTCGGCGCGCGGATCGTCCTTGCCGGCGATCCCGACATCCGAATGCTGGGCGAGGCCTTTCACCGCTATTTCGCGTGCGATGACCCTGCTCTGCTACGGACCGAACGCGTCGATGTCGCGCGGATGATCCTGAAGCGCTGGGGGGTCTCCGAGGTCGATCCCGACGAACTGGTGAACGCGGCCGATCGGTTCAGCGCCTTTCTCGACCAGAGGTTCGCAGGCGCGGCGCGTCTGCGCGAATGGCCGGTGCATGCCGCCGACGGTCTTCAGCTGATCTCAGGCCGGATCGACCTGTTGATCGATCATGGCGACGCCTATTCGATCGTCGATCACAAGAGCTTTCCGGGATCGATCGCGCTCGATGCCGAACGTCTCGGCGCCTTCGGCGGCCAGGTGAATCATTATGCCCGCGCAATCGGTCTCGCGACGGGTAGAGCGTGCCGCGATTTTTGGGTGCACCAACCCGTCGCTGGCGTCGTCTCGCGGGTCGAACTGTCGAGCGCGACGTCGTGATCCCGCCATTCGAACGGCGAGCGGCGGCCTTCACGGCAGCGCAGCAGGCATGAGCGACCGGTTCGCGAAGCTCGACCGCCTGCTTGGCTTGATCCAGGCGCTCGCCGAAACGACCGACGGGTTGACCCTCGACGAAATGGCCGATCATCTTGCCATGGGCCGCCGGACGGCGGAGCGGCTCCGCGACCTCATCGCGATGCATTTCGATCTGGATTTCAAACCCGATGGTCGTCGCAAACGCTTCCTGATCCGCGACAGTCTGAAGCGCCACTATGTCAGACCGGCGCCCGCCGAACTCGCCGCGCTCCAAGCAGAGATCGAGGGGCATCGAGCTGGCGGCAACGAGCCCCGCGCCGTCCTGCTGGCCGGCCTGTTGTCGAAGATCAAGGGGGCCTTCGACGATCATGAGAAGCGGCGGATCGACCCCGATCTCGATGCCCTCGCGCGCATCCAGCGCAATCTCGTCGCTGCGGGTCCGATCGTCAGGATCGCGCCGGAGACCATGACGATCGTCCAGAGCGCGATCTTGGCCGGATGCTGCATCGAGTTTCATTACCGGAGGGAGACAAGCAACGATCCGCAGTGGCGACGGGTCATTCCTTACGGCCTTGTACATGGCCCCGTCACTTATTTGCTCGGTAAGATACCAGGAGACGGAAGGGAGCCGGTCTACTATCGTCTCGATCGCATAGTCGATCCGAAGCTGAGCGATAAGTTGGGCTGCGTTCCAGATGACTGGGATATCGACGACTGGCTCGCCCGAAGCTTTGGCGTGTGGCGCGAAGATGAGTTGCAGGACATCGTTCTGCGTGTGCATCCCGCCGCCGCCGAACGCGCGCAGAATTGGCGCTTCCACCGCAGCCAGCAAACGGAAGCGCTCGCCGATGGGGGGCTGCGCATATCCTTTTCTGCTGGTGGAATGCGCGAGCTGGCGGACCATTTGTTCAGTTGGGGCGGCGACCTCGTTGTCGAAAGCCCGCCGATCCTCATCGAAACTCTCCGTACGCGCATCGAAGCCGCTCAGAAAATGGTCGCTCCGACGGTAAAGGAATGAAGATGCTTCCGTTTTCGAACTCCACTTGCGCTCACTGAAGCAGCAGACGCCGGGTATAGAGCGGCACCTCGGCAGCAGCGCTATCCCGCAATCTACCATTGCTGAAATGTGATCGCCTTTCTGCATCGGGCGAGAGCACGCATCATGTGATATTCGACTCCCTGTTCACGGATGCCAATCTCTTCCGCGATTTCCCGGTAAGTCTGCCGCCTCAATCGGTGCATCAGGAAAATGCGCCGCGTCCGACGAGGCATCGCCAAGACCGCGCGCCGTAAGCCACGTCGCAAATCCAGCGCTTCGATCGCGAGCGCTTGTTCTGGCCCGGCGGGTGCGTCACGCTTTTCATCGAATTCGAAAACGCCAGATTCCTTACGCTTTCTTTGGCGTGCTCGCTCGATCACTAAATTGCGAGCAGCGCGGAAGAGGTAAGCACGGGGATTTTCTACCCGCTCGAACGCGCCGCTCCGCAGCATTCGTGTGAACGCTTCGTGCGTTAGGTCTGAGGCTTCCTCGCGCCCCACTCTCCGCCTGAAGAAATGGAAGAGCTGCCTATTTTCGAGCCGATAGAATGCATCAAACGAGGCGAAGGGGCCGGGGGCGGTCATGACCGTTCCTCCCAGTGGTCGCGTTCTCGCAGCGGCGCGTCCCGCGCAGCGCGATAGAGCGTGATACCAGCCTCGATCCGGTCGAGGATAAAGGTGTCGCGCTCAGCCTTGGCAGCTCGCACATCGGACTTCGAATAAATCTCGACGTCGACGGCACATCGGTTGCCAAGTTCTCGATCGATTGTCGCCTGTGCCCGCCGCCAACAGCGCTCGTCGGTAAAGAGGGGGCGATTGACGATGACCCAGAATTCATAATCGGAAAATTCGATCGTGCGGCTGTCTTCGTACCATGGTCGCCGTGCATATGGACCGATCAGGATGATCTGCTTGACCCGTCCCGGCTCGGGAGCCTGAACTTGCGCGGGATCGAACAGGCCGCGCAGGATGCGCGTGATGCGCTCGATTTCGCGCTGCTTGCGCCGGATGAGATGGCCGACGCGCGCCATTACGACTTCGCGCGCGTAAACGTCGGTTATTGGGGGTGTCATTTTCAGCTCGCACCGCGGCGGTCCGCGCGATCGCGCGCGGATGGGCAAGCGGTGTTCGCTGTGGTGCCGCTGGTGCGGCGATCAGCAACCGTCCGACACGCGGCCGGACCTACATGATGCCTGGCAGGATAATCCCCAGAATGGCCGCCAGTCGTTCCATTCCGTGAGGCGGATTATGCCAGAATCCGGGAGTCCCGGCAAGCGGGTCCGGGGCTAGCGCCTATCGGCGCGCCGCCGCCTCAAGCTCAGCGATCTTGGCCGAACAGACCTGATGGACCACGCGGCCTAGTTCCTCGACGCGCTCGCCGAGCCAAGTCAGCTCTTCCTCGCTGATCTTGTAATGCTTGGAATAGCGCGCCTTGGTGTAGGCTTCCTTCAGTTTCTGGAACATCGATCGCTCGCGATGGGTGTCTTCTGGCCAGAGGCCGTAAAGACGGCGGTCCAGGCCCTCAGCCAGCGAACGCAAGAACGCGATGTTATGGTTGTAGGGTGTGTAGAGCGTCAGCGTTAGTAGGACGCAGGAATACAGGCGCTCGGTCGCCTGATGAAGTTCAAAGGCTGCGATCTTGCCACGCCCGCGCTCCATCGCATGTTTTGCTTGATCGTAAAAATCCATGGCGCTGGTCAGCCACTCGTCGAAATATTCCTTGGCGGCTTCCAACGCCTGTTCCGGTGTTTTCGGCTTCGGCGTAGCCAATTCTCGGTCATCGGCTTCGTAGAGCGCGATCCCGTCTTTCACGACCTCCATGAAGAAGACGCGACCGTGCGAGAGCCCGTCGTTCACCTCGTGCAGGCTGTGGACGATAAAATTGACCGGCGTGTGCAGCGTTTTCTCGATCGTGTAAGCGCGAATGAGACGTTCCTCGGCAGTCGCCCAATAGGCGGCGCGGTCGGTCATCTCTTTTTGGCTGACGATGACGAGGATGTCATAGTCGGATTTATACTGGTTCGCCGACAGCGGCGCATCGACCCAGTCGCCCCGCGCGTGGCTGCCAAACAGGATGATCTTGAGAATACGCGCACCCTTGCGCGGGCCGGTCGCACTTTCGGTCGCGCCCCGAAACTCGTCGAAGATCGTCTCAACGACGCGTTCAAGTTCGCGCTGCTTGGCGGCAGGTAGGTGATCGACGTCTGTTCGCATGCTCATAGAATCTTCGAGAAACTGTAGTGGTTTGGCAAGGACAATCGGGTAGCCGGTGAACAGCTCTGCCGAAGACCGGTTTTCGGAGAGGCAATTGGCAAGCCCCTGAAACCTGGCGGGGTTCAGCAACCCGACCTTAAAGCATGGGCGAGGAAAATACATGGGCAGACCGCCGAAACACGACCTCTCGACTTGGACCGTGGTCAACGATTTTCCCGATCCGATTCCCGTCACAGAAGCGGAGGTTGCCGTGTTCGAACGCTGGTTCAGCGACTTTTTCGACGAACTATTTGAGCCGCCTGCGCCGCCATCGGTCGTTCCAGAAACGAGCGCGCACGTAGAGGGGATGGACGCTGAGCCCCTGTGGTCCTGGCCCGACCTGCCATGAACTCTCGAGCAGAGGTGAAAAGCCATTGGATGTGACATTCAATCAGATGAGCGGCGCTATAGGATCGTTGATTCTGATCTGGTCCAGGATCGAACGATCTGCTCGCGATGACGTCGTCCGTCTCTTGGGATTTCTCCCGGCCAAGGCACACGGCATCAAAGCCGTCATAGGAACTTGGGAAGACGCTGTCGTCGAGGCGCAGCAAGCGGACACGCTGTGTGTCTTGCTGGCGGCAACTCTCAAATCGCAGCTTCAGGGGCAGTTGGATATCCGCAACGGGATTTGTCACGGACTGATCGGAATTATGGGGTCGGTCGGCGACGCCCCTGCCACGTTGAGTTGGGAGTTGAACTGCCTGAAGCGATCGATCTCCTGGGAAGAGTTACAATCGTCACTTGGGTGGCTTTCCAAGATTCATTTTGCCTTCTCGATGATCTCCAATCCGGATTTGCAACGCCTCGACTGCAGGGTGATCGACACTGACGAGAACCGAGAATGGTGGCGGACCGAGTGGGGTCTGCACCTGCCGTAACTGCAACCACAGGTGGAAATGCTCTCCGTCAGCGCAATCTCGGTTGAAGAGGTCAAAGGCCGAATGCCGCAAGGTTTTTAGATAATGCCGACCCCGCTGCTTTGTGAGCGTCGGCCGCCGGCATCGTAGCCTGTGCGATGGCCGTCTGCACGGCGCCAGCGCGTTCATTGATCGCCGAAACCAGCTTCGCGCGATTATCAGTGACGATCGTCGCCGACTCCTTCGCTCGCGAGATGCCGACGTAGAAGCTTTTTTGGTCGACCAGATTGGTCGCCTTGCTGTCAGCGTGGATGATGACATGATCGGCGGTGCGTCCCTGCGCGGCGAAGGCGGTATCGACATAAGCTTGGGCGATATGTCGGTCGCGCGCGGCGTCGAGGTCGAGGGTCTGCGTCTGACCGCGAGCCCCAGTGACCGTCGCCGTCCGCGCCTGCTCGTCGATGCCCGTCACTTCTCCGCGCGCACCGTTGATCCGCCCGGCTTCACGATCATTGCGGGTGAAGCGGATGCTGTCGCCGGTCCTCAGCTCCATATTCTGCGGCGCAAACACCTGCACCCTGCCGGCGCCCCATTGCCGAAGCCGCCAGTCGACCTCCCGCCCATCCTCGGATTTGAGCGCAATGGCAGCTTTCGCCGGATCGACCGCCACGACACGATAGGCCTCACCGCGCGCGACACCCTTGTCGGCATAGTCGCGGGTGAAGCGCACGACATCGCCCCGGTCATAGCTTAGCGGATCGCGCGCCTCGGCGCGGGTGAGCCCCTTGTTGACAAGGCTTTCGACGGCGACGGCGGGACCGGAAAGCGCGCCCGACCTGACCAGCGCCGCCCTTATGTCTGCTGTCAGTGCATCGCGCCCCTCGCGCGAGGGTTCGATCACGAGCGTGCGGGACCGTGCCGCCTTGTCGAGCCCGGCATACCGATCGGCGATAGCGGCGAAGCGCCCAGTGCGATCGGCATGTTCGACGATCTGGCCGCCGCCGCGATCGAGCGCGGCGAGCGCCTTCTTCGCATCACCCTCGATTGACGCGAGCACCGCATCCTTGGTGGCGGCATTGCTCTGCCGAACGATCTCGCCCAGCTTCGCGGTTTCCATGCCGGCACTCTGGAGCTGCGCGAATGCCGCGCCGGCCTCGACCGATCCAAGCTGCTTCATATCGCCCACGAGGATGACGCAAGCATCATGCTGCTCGGCCAACTCAAACAGCCGCGCCGTATCGCGCGCCGACAAAAGCGATGCCTCGTCGACGATCCACGCGACCGGCCGGCCGGAGGCCGAAACTTCGGGCGCGAGTAGATGGCGGGCAACGGTATCACCGCGCGTGCCGAGCGCTTCGCCGAGCGTCATCGCCGCCGATGCCGTCGGCGCGAGGGCGACGACCGACACGCCGCGCGCCTCGGCCTCGCGCGCGAAGGTCGCAAGCACCGTCGTGGTCTTGGCGGTGCCAGCATAGCCCTGCACCGCGGTGATCCGATTGCGGCTGGTAAGGAGCTGTGCAGTCGCGGCCTTCTGGTCAGCGTTCCAGCCAAAGCCAGACCGCTCCGCCTGCGCCGCCGCTGCCGCAACCGCCTTGGCGGCGGCAAGCGGCGAGGCGATCGGCGCTAGCGCACTGCGCCCATACGCTTCGATCCGAAGCAACGTCTTCTCGGCCGCGATATTCTGGCGAGTCGTGAATCCGGCGAACGCGGCGCCGCGCCGATCGATGAACGTGCGGTCAACCAACTCGCTCTCTCTGGTGGCCCGTTCGATCGCATCACCAATCTCGGAATAGCCGACTTTCCCAAGGCCAACTCGCCCCGCTTCCTCATGAAGCGCCGCGACCGAAAACACCGATTTCCGCTCGCCAAGCTTGTCGGCGGCATGGGAGACGGCGCGATCGGCGACCGATGAATCGGGAAGGTGAATGCCGTTCGCCGCCCTGGCTTCGGCATCGCGTACCAACGCCAGCCGGGCCTCGGCATCGAACCCGGCCCCGTCGGCGGTCGCGCGCCAGTCGGCGACCAAGGAAGCTTGGTCGGCCGCAACCTTCGCCTGCCGCGTATCGAGCGCGGCGACCTGTTTCTCAGCGGCGCTTGCCTCCTCGCGCGATGTCCCCCGTTCACCCAGCGCCGCCTCGATCTCGGCGCTGCGCGTGCTGAATGCCGCCATGACGTCAGCCGAAACGCCCTTGATCTCGAACATCGACTCCTTGCCCAGCGCGATCTCATAGCCGAGCTCGCGGACCTTCACGGCCAGCTCCTGTCGGTAGATGGCGCCGATCTGCTTCTGGAGCTGATAGATCGCGCGCGGCTCCAGGCTGCGCCACGATCCATCTTCCCCCTGCGTCGCATTCATGATTACATTGTGCGTGTGAAGTTGCGGGTCCTGCGCGCGGCTAGTCCCATGCTTAAAGCTGGCGACAATGAGATTGCCGGTGGCCTCGCGCGTCACGCTGCCGCCGTGCCGAACGCGGGTCGCGGCCATATGTGTCTCGACATGTGCGAGCGCGGTCTTCACCGCCCGCCCATGCGCTTCGATCAACCGCCGGTCACCCGTGACCTCGGCCATGATCGATACTGACTTGGGCGCACTCAGCGTCACATCCCAACCGGGCCGATGTTCGAGCTGACCGTCACGAACCGTGCCAAGCTGTTGCCCTGCGACCTTGCCGTCGAGCAGTTCGCGGAAGGTATCCCGATCAACGTCGCCCGATAGTCCAAGCTCCTTCGCTCCCTCGCCGTGCCATTCAGACGGAGACAGCCCGCCCTCGGCATAATAGTCGTCGGCCTCATAATAGCTGCTCGCCTGCGCCGAGCTGGTCAGTGCGGATACCGACGCGACCATCAGATCGGTCCACCGTCGTCCGCGGACGGGGGTGCCGGCGGCTTCTTCCTTGCCTTCGGCTTTTCGACGACCTGCTTCTCGGCGGGCGGCGACACATCGCTGTCGGGCTCTTCTTTGGGCGCCGCCTCCAACGGCGGGTGCCAGAGGGTCGTATCCGGGTTCGCCGCGACGAAAGCGGGCTGGCGCGGCTCGCCGCGCTTCTCGATATGATCGGCGGTGAGTGCGATGCGCGCGACCGGCAGCCCATCGGGGAACAGCAAATAGCCCTCATAGCGTGCGAGGCGGAGTTCGCTTTCGAACACGGCGGGACGGGTCTTGCGCTGACGGCCGAGCGTCATCCGTGGCTTGTCGTCGCCATCGCCAAGCGCGCCGGTCATGGTCTGGATCTCGACCTCGCAGGTGCCGATCGTGTCGCTCGCCCAGCGCCGGGACTCGCCGTCGCCCATCTGGAGGAAGAGCTTGGTGTTGCAACAGCCGAGCATGGATTCGGCAAGGTCGTCGCCGTAGCGATGTCGCATCTGCCCGACACCTTGGAAGGTCAGCACGACCGCCGCCCCGAACTTGCGGCCCTCGGGCAGCAGGCGCGTCAGATTGTCGACACGCGGCAGGTCGGCAAGCTCATCGAGCAGGAACCAGACGCGGCGGTCGGATGACGGAGCAAGGCCAAGCATGGCACTCGCGGCGCATTCGAGCCAACAGGCGAGCAGCGGCTTCAACGCCGCAAATTGCTCTTCCTTCCGCGGCACGAAGATCCAGGGCTTGGCGCCTTTCGTCTCGTCGAGGCCGGCGATGAAATCGCGGAACGAAAAGACCTTCTCGCCTTCCTCTGGCATCCGAAGGAACTGGATGAGGTTCGCGGCCTTCGCGAGCATGAAGAGCACACTGCCGGTGGCTCGGTCGGCGTCGTCCGAGAAGGTGCGCGCCGACGACGTGTCCTTGAGCCAGGCCTTGAGCTTGTCCTTGTCCATCTTCTGCAGCGCTTCGAGCAAATCGAGCAGCGTGCATTTCTTCTCCTTCCAGAGCTCCCGGATCATGTTGGCGACGAGGATGCGGCTCGTTTCCAGCCAGACGTCATCGTCCTGCTTCCCGGTTTCGGTAACGAGCTGTTGCGCGATACGATCGGCATCGGCGGGATGCGCGATCTCGGCGAAGGGCGACCAATAGACGCAGCGGGCATCGAATGGATTGAGGATGATGTCGCCGCACTCGGGCCGGAAGTAATGGGCGATGAACTCGCCGCTGGTGTCATAGACCAGTGCGGCTTCGCCGCGCGCCGCGATCCCGTCGAGCATCTGGCGCAGCACCGTCGTCTTGCCGCTGCCGGTCGTTCCGACCATCGCCATGTGCCGGGTTTCGAGGCGGCGGGGAAAGGGGACGGGACCGATCGCTAGCGGATGCGTGCCGGCTTCGGCTCGCGCCTGCTTCACAAGCTCCTTCTCGCTCGTAACCCTAGTGCCGTCGATCACGCGATCGCGGAGCGCGCGTTCGCGTCGGCGCGCTGCGACATCGCGGAGCAGGAACAGTCCCGACAGCCACGCGACAAATCCCAGCATGGCGCCGCGCATGACAAACGACTTGGCGATGCTCGCCCGGCGGACAAAATAGGGATCGGTCGCGACCGTGCGAGCGGGGTTCAGATAGTCTCTCCCCTCATAACGGATCACTATACCGGGATCGCCGCCTTCGCCTGCAAACCATGACAGCATCTTCGCGTGATAATGAGTGCCGGTGTCCCGAAGGATGCTCGGGTCGAGCATCAGATAGGGCGCCGCCAAACCGCCGAGCGCGATCGACGAGACCATGATCGCGAACTGTCGTTTGAACCGCCGCGTCTGGCTGTAGCGAAGATGACGCCGCAGCGTCTCGGCATGGAGCCGGAGATCGTGAGGCTCGCTCATGACCGTTCCTCCGCTGTCGCCCGTTGCCGATCATAGGCCCGGTTCGTTTCGGCGGTGATGACCTCGTCGCTCTTGCTGCCGCCCATCGCGGCGCTGCGCGCATAGCAATAGGCTGCGCAGGCCGTGTGCAAGGTTCGGTCGAGCAGGCGTTCGACATCGGCGAGGCGGGTGCTGATCGACGCCACCTCGGCGACCAGTTCGCGATCGTCTGAGCTGCTGACGGTGGGATTTACATGACCGTCGATCCCTGTCTTCACGCAGCGGCGGAGCATCGCATAAACCGTCTTGCCCTGCCGGTCGGCCAGCGCGCGAAGCGCGGTGTCGAGCGCCGCGGGCAGGCGGATGGAATGTTGGACGGTCTTCATCACGCCGCCTCCCTGAGGGTGCGGATCGCACCCTCGAATTTTGGCGGAAAAGCGTCACTGAGGCGAAGCAATGGCGGAGCGCACTCTGATCGCACCCTCGAAAAGTGGTGAAAAAGCTGGATGCACCCGTGCGTGAGGTGTGTATCCAAATCGCGGGTCCGATGCGTAGCATCGCGGCCCAGCAACCTTGCTCCAGAAGCAGCCGTGTCAGACATGGTCCGGGCCCTCCGTAGCTTGGAACTTCGCTTTCCGGAGAGCGACCCAGTCGGCGATCATTGCCTTGGCTTCGCGGTCGGCGGATTGGCGGTCATATGGATTTACGGCTGGCACAAATTTGCGGCGGCCATTGTCTGCAAGCCAAGCCAGGATCGCGCGTTCGGTAGCTCCTCTCATATGATCACGAAGGTCGTTGGCCTCGAAAGGATCGAGATTAATCGTGACGCCGTTGCTGAAGATTTCTCCCCCAAGGGGAAGATCATAATCGCCTGCCAATTGAAGCGGGCCGTCGATGTGGCAGTGGCTCACGTCGCCATCATAGATCGCCAGAGGCGGTCGCTCGGCGTAGCGCCAGAAATTGATAGCAGCGCGATAGGTGTCGCCGTCCTCGCCCTTTGCGAGCAGCTTCTCGATGATCGGACGCATAAATGCCACGGTCGCCACATCGGCGTCGGAATGTAAGTTGGGCGTCTCGCGCGAACGAAAGATACGGGCGAGCGCATTGCGAATTACAGACATAGTCTGTCCTCCTGAAATCGGTTGTGTTGGGGATGGTGCGGGCGAGGCATTCGCCGCGCCGGTATCAGGCTTCACGGCGCCCCTCGGTGAGCCGTGTGATCGACGCAGTCGTGATCAGCGTGCGCGTGCCGATCTTGAGCGCATCGACCTGACCGGTCTTGATGAGCTTGTAGATGGTGCTCCGGCCGACGCCGAGCGCCTTCGCCGTGCGGTTAATCGAGTATGCGAGTTCATCCATTGTCGCCTCCGTTGGAGTGCCGCGATGCGGCGGGCGACAGGATCATTTGCGGCTAAGCGCCGACAGTTCCAACAGGATGTGGATGCACCGGAAATCTGCCATTCGTGGCTGTTCCCCGGTAATTACCCACCTCCGGAAACCACGCAAATGCGAGGTTCCCCGGTAATTCAGAGTAGGATTAAGACGAACGATTTTTCGCGATCGTCTCCAGAATTTGATTTGCGTAAGGCGCGAGCTGCGACTGGCTCGGCACCTTCAGGCGTCTGTCGCGATACCAATCCTCAAGCAACTCGATGATTTCCTTCTGATTGCCGCGCTTCTTTGAGATGTCGAGCGCCTGCACCATTGGGTGATCAATCAGCGCGATGATCGCATTTGTGTGATCATATTGCTTCGGTGCGCCCTTGCGATTCGGTTCCGCCTTGGCGTCAGCGATCAGTTTGTCGACGTCCACTTCCAGAAACAGTTCGCGCGCGAACCAGAGGCCCACCGGTCCGAAGAGCGCGCTGCGGATGGTGTCGCCCTTAGCCACATGGGCGGCGCGAAGCTTGCCGAAGAAATAGCGATGATCGACGTAGCGACGTTGGCCATTGCGAGCGAAGTAAAAGGCGCGCGGCGTCGATTCGCGTTGGAGAATGACGAACAGGCGTTCGAGATTCCGCACGGCCGGGTGTTCCACGTCCGCGTATGCGGGCTCCTGAGGTGCGGCAGCTTTCATCCCGCCATACTGAAACACGCGCCACGATGCGGCGACGGCCAGCATTGAACCGAAGCATCCCAATCCGATCAGCGTGACGATTTCGGCCCCAGGCGTTTCACTCCAAGTGAGCGCGATCCCAGAAAGTAGTGTAGCGACGGTTGCTGAAGCGGTCGCCGTGAACGCGGTAGATAACAGCCAATATCGCTTCTGGATGACGCGCCAAGCTTCCGCCGTGATACGGTCGAGCTCGGCAAGTCCCGCTTGGTCCTCCGTGCTGATGAATCGAGCCGCGACGACGCGGAGCGGCAATACTTCCTTCCGGTCGTCCACCATCTTCTCCTAGCGAGGGAAGTCTACATTGCCTCCATCACGGAGCTGACACAAATATTCACTCCACCACTGGGCCATCTCGACGCGTTCCGTCCAATAGGCCGACTGATTATATATGCGCCGGATGCTCCCCGCGACCATGTGAGCGAGGGCGCGTTCAATGGCATCGGGGTTCCACTTGCCCGACTCGTTGAGCAGTGATGAGGCCGACGTGCGGAATCCGTGGGCCGTCATTTGCTCCTTGGAATATCCCAGACGACGAAGCGCCGCGTTGATTGTATTGTCGCTAATCGGCCGCGCCCGTGTTCTTACCGAGGGGAACACATATTTGCCGTTCCCAGAAAGCCCACGCATACTTTCCAAAATCGCGAGTGCTTGGCGCGACAGTGGCACTGCATGCGGTTGACGCATCTTCATCTTGGCTGCGGGTAGCGTCCAAACTGCCTTGGCGAAGTCGATCTCGGTCCATTCCATCTGGCGAAGCTCACCCGGCCTCTGAAAGACATGCGGGGTTAGCTTGAGCGCATGCATCACCGCCGGATCACCGACATATCCCTCAATCCCACGGAGTAGGGCGCCAAACTCAATCGGATCGGTGATTGCCGCGAAATGTTTGACGGTCGGCTGGATGAGCGCGCCAAGCAACATCTGTGCGGGATCGCGTTCGGCTCGCGCGGTCGCGGCGGCGTAGCGGAAAACGCGGCTCGCGAAACCCCGGACCTGCTTGGCCGTCTCTAAACGCCCGCGGCGTTCCTGCTTCTTCAGCTCGTGGAGTAGTTCCGCAGGCGTGATGTCGGCCACTGGCCGCCGCCCGAACTCCGCGCCGAGCAAACGCAAAAGCCAGCGATGCTTTTCGAGTGTTGCGGCTGCGACACCTTCCTTCTCGCGCTTCGCTATCAGCTCTTCAGCCACCGCCGAGAAGCTGTTGCCCGCGCTGATGCTCGCAGCGATTCTAGCCTGCCGCTTGGCAGTGTTGGGATCGACGGCATGGGCGAGCTGCTTCTTTGCATCTTCTCTAGCCGCTCGCGCCTCCGCAAGCGTAATCGCAGGGTAAGCGCCGAGGGCCAGTTTACGCTCCACTCCATGCAGGCGATATTTCACGCGCCAAAGTTTGCTGCCGGTCGGATTGACCAAAAGATAAAGGCCGCCCGAATCCGAGACCTTATAAGGCTTATCTTTGGGCTTCGCTTTGCGGATCGCGGTGTCGGTGAGCGCCATTTGGGGGCCTCGCAAATCAGGGGCTTTGGAAAGGCCCCCGGATATGCCCCCGAATCGTTCAGCTACACGCGATCATGGGCAATCACCGGAAGCCAGTGAATGCTGCAAAACTAGCGGATTTTCAGGGTTTTTTCAACCATCAGCGACTGCGCGTGAGCAGCAAATTGGAGCGGGTGAAGGGAATCGAACCCTCGTCGTAAGCTTGGGAAGCTTCTGCTCTACCATTGAGCTACACCCGCGTGGCCTGCGCGATTGGCACAGCTGCGCGCGGCGGTCAATTGCCTGTGTCAGCGCGCCGATTCGCAGATTGTTTCCATCGCGACGAAGGTCGAGGTGCTCGCGACATGCGGCAGACTCGAGATTTTTTCGCCGAGCACGATGCGATAGCGCCGGATGTCGGGGGTACGGACCTTGAGCAGATAGTCGAAGCTGCTCGCGATCATATGGCATTCCTCGACTTCGGGAATTTGCCGCACCGCGATGTTGAACTGCTTGAGCGCTTCCTCGCGCGTGTCCGACAGCTTCACTTCGGTGAAGGCGACATGGTCGAGCCCGACCTTGGCGGGATCGACGATCGCGCGGAAACCGACGATCAGCCCGCTGTCGACGAGGCGCTTCACGCGCTGCTGGCACGGTGTCTTCGACAGCCCGACCTGCAACGCAAGTTCGGTAAAGGTGATGCGTCCGTCGCGGCCCAGAATCGCGAGGATCTTGCGATCGAACTCATCCATTTCGACTGTTGAAGAGAAATTTTTCATGTCTATCGACTAAGTCTGATCGAAAACTTGGTCAATTCATATATAAATGCACCAAAAACAAGTCGGATCGACTTAGGGCAATATGGTATCAGGCGGCATGACCCAGAGCCCCGACCGCGCGCCCATTCGCGCCCTCGCCCGCCGCAGCGAATCCGACATCGTCGCCGAGCTGCGTGCCGCCCTTGCCACCTCTTCGGCGAGCGTCGACGCCGTGACGCAGCGCGGGCTCGAATTGATCCGCAAGGCAAAGGCCGAGGGCGAGCGCGAGACGCTCGTCGCGCAGCTGATGAACCGTTATCGCCTGTCGACCGAGGAAGGCGTCGTGCTGATGTGCCTCGCCGAGGCGCTGCTGCGCGTTCCCGACAATGCGACTGCCAATGCGCTGATCCGTGACAAGATCGCCGGGCGCCACTGGAAGGATGGCGAGGACGAGGACAGCCCGCTGATCGTCGCGCTGTCGTCGCGCGGGCTTTCGCTCGGCTCGGCGACGCTGATGCTCGACGCGATGGGCAGCCGGGCGAACCCGCTCACCCTGATCAAGTCGATGGTCCGCCGTTCGGGCGAGCCGGTGATCCGTCAGGCGGCGCTCGCGGCGATGAAGATGCTGGGTCAGCAATTCGTGATGGGCGAGACGATCGATGCGGCGGTCAAGCGCGCCGACAAGCAAAAGTCCGAACTCGCAAGCTTCGATATGCTCGGCGAAGCGGCACGCACCGCCGAGGATGCGCAGCGCTATTATGAGAGCTATGCGAATGCGATTGCGCGGATCGGCAAGGGGGCAAAGCCGGGCGACCCGCACGCCAACCACGGCATTTCGATCAAATTGTCGGCGCTTCACCCGCGTTACGAATATCTGCAGGCTGCACGCGTCCAGAGCGAGCTGATCCCGAACGTTATCGAACTCGCGCGCGCGGCGCGCGCGGTGAACATCCCGCTGATGATCGACGCCGAGGAAAGCGACCGACTCGAACCGCATATGGATGTGTTCGCGGCGCTGATCGACGCGGGGATCGCCGATAACTGGACCGGGCTCGGCATCGTGATCCAGGCGTATCAGAAACGCGCGCCGGCAGTGATCGACTGGCTGGCGAACCGCGCACGGACGCGCGGGGTCAAGCTGTCGATGCGCCTCGTCAAGGGTGCCTATTGGGATACCGAGATCAAGCGCGCACAGACGCTCGGACTCGGCGATTTCCCGGTGTTCACGGCAAAGCTTCACACCGACCTCAACTATATGCGCTGTGCGCAATTGCTCCGCGACTGTCAGGATTGCATCTTTCCGGCGTTTGCGAGCCACAATGCGATGACGCTGGCCTATGTGTCCGAGCTGTTCGCGGGCGCCGACTATGAATTGCAGCGGCTGCACGGCATGGGCGAGGGCGCGCACGACGCGCTCGTCGCGCTCTTCCCGCCGCCGCGCCCGGTGCGCGTCTATGCGCCGGTCGGCACGCACCGCGACCTGCTCGCCTATCTCGTCCGCCGCCTGCTCGAAAATGGCGCGAATTCCAGCTTCGTCCATCAGTTCTCCGACCCCGGCGTCACCGCCGAACAGCTTGCGGTCGATCCGCGCAGCGTAGCGAGCGCGGCGGCGTCGAATATCGCGACCGGCCTTGGCCTGTTCGATCCGGTGCGGCGCAACTCGCGCGGCTATGATCTCGGCGAGCCCGGTGTACCCGAGGCGCTTGTGTCAGCGATCGGCGCGGCGCGGCGGAGCGATCTTGTCGCGGCGCCGATCGTCGGCGGTGCAGCGCGAAACGGCAAGGCCGAACCGGTGCGCAACCCCGCGACGGGCGCCGTCGTCGGGCAGGTGATCGAAGCCGACGCCGCTGCTGTCGCCGCTGCCGTCGCCGCGGCGCAGAAGGCGCAGGGCGACTGGAGCCTCGCCGGCGGAGCCTTCCGCGCCGAACGCCTCGAACGCGCCGCCGACCTGCTCGAAGAGCGCGATGCGCTTTTCCTCGGCCTCGCGATCGACGAGGCGGGCAAGACGCTCGTCGACGCGGTCGCCGAAGTCCGCGAGGCGGTCGATTTCCTCCGCTATTATGCGGCGCAGGCGCGCGCCGATTTCACTTACCCGGTCGCACTCCCCGGCCCGACGGGCGAGCGCAACGAACTAATGTTCGAAGGCAAGGGCGTGTTCGTGTGCATCAGCCCGTGGAACTTCCCGCTCGCTATCTTCCTCGGGCAGGTGTCGGCGGCGCTTGCCGCGGGGAACAGCGTACTCGCCAAGCCCGCCGAGCAGACGCCGCTGATTGCGCATGCCGCCGTCGAGTTGCTGCTCGAAGCCGGGATTCCCGGCGATGTGCTGGCGTTTCTCCCCGGCCGCGGCGAGACGGTCGGCGCGGCGCTGACGAGCAATAACGATATCATCGGCGTCGCCTTCACCGGATCGACCGAGGTCGCGCGGATGATCAATCGCAGCCTCGCCGGGCGTGACGGCCCGATCGCGACCTTGATCGCCGAAACCGGCGGCGCGAACGCGATGATCGTCGATTCGACCGCGCTGCCCGAACAGGTCGCGCGCGATGCCGTCGCCTCGGCCTTCCAGTCGGCGGGCCAGCGCTGTTCGGCGCTGCGTCTGCTCTGCGTGCAGGAAGATGTCGCCGACACGATGATCGAGATGGTCGCGGGCGCGATGGCCGAACTCAATGTCGGCGATCCGTCGATCCTCGCGACCGATGTGGGCCCGATCATCGACGACGAGGCGCAGGCGAACATTGCCACCTATGTCGCCGAAGCGCGCGCCGCGGGGCGTGTGATCGCCGAGGCGGGGCGGACGAACCTGCCCGTCAACGGTCATTTCGTGCCGCCTGTGGCGATCCGGCTCGATCATGTCACCGATCTGAAGCGCGAGATTTTCGGACCGGTGCTGCATGTCGCGACATGGAAGGGCGGCGAACTCGACGCGCTTGTCGATGCGATCAATGCTTCGGGTTATGGCCTGACGCTCGGCGTCCATACGCGTATCGACGGCGTCGCGGCACATATCGCGGCGCGCGCGGCGGTCGGCAATGTCTATGTCAACCGCAACCAGATCGGCGCGATCGTCGGCTCGCAGCCGTTCGGCGGGCGCGGCCTGTCGGGCACCGGCCCGAAGGCGGGCGGCCCGCACTATCTGCACCGTTTTGCCGAGGAAAAGTCGATCTCGACCGACATTACTGCGGCGGGCGGCAATGCGGCGCTGATGGCGGGCTAAATTCTGCGCTGGCGGATGCGCGGTGGTTACGGCCGTCTGCGCATCGGCCGGTCAGCTTTGACCACGAGGCCCGATACAGAGTGGACGGCTGTCCCGGGCAAATACGTCCGAAATCGTCTCGCGGCAGAATGCCGCGGCGACCCTATGTTATGGTTGCCCCCCGCAGCGATGACGGCCTACCGCTTCGCCGCGGGCGCGCCAATGGGTAATTTTACGCACCCGGCACGCCGAGCAGCTGCGCCTGCGCGTTCAACCGGCCCGCCGCCGCCGGGTTCGCCGCGATCCCGTCCTTCAGCGCCTGTGCGGCCTTCGCACTTTCGCCCAGCGTCATCCGGCTGCGCATGAGCATGATCCAGCGGTCGACATCGGCCGGATTGGCCTTCAGCTTGGCTTCGAGCCCGCTCACCATGCCCTCGATCATCTGGTCCTGCTGGCCCTTTGGCAATTGCGACGCGGCTTCCATGTCGGCGCGGCTCGGCCCCGGGATGGCGCGCGCGGCGACGGGCATTTCGTCGGCGGTCAGCGGCCTCGGCTGTGTGCTCGCGAGCCGCGCGGCGACGTCGATCTTGTGGATCTTTCCGACCTGCTCGATCGTACGGCGCAGGTCAGCCTCCCACGGCGCGCCTTGCGGCGTGTCGGCGAGCAAGGCGAACCAGTCTTCGATCGCGCCCTTGTGGTCGCCGCCGACATCCTTCTTTACCGCGAGGAAATAGCGTGCGCGCGGATCCTTTGCGTCGAGTGCGAGCGCCTTGTTGAATGCGTCGAGCGCGGCTTGCGGCATCGGATCGCTGTCGCTTTTCATCACCCGCGCCTCGCCGAGCGCCGACCACAGCCCTGCCGATTCGGGCGAAAGCGCGACGGCTTTTTCGTACGCCGCAGTGGCGCCGGCGAAATCGCTCATGTCGAAACGCGCCGCACCGAGCGCGGTCCAGGCATCGGCGCTGTCCGGTTCGCGCTTCGTCCGCGCCTCCAGCTCGGCGAGCTGGTCGGAGGGTGCGGCGGCGCCCTGCGTGGCCGGGTCGCCCGCGCGAGATGCGGAATCGCGCCAGATTGCATAGCCGATCGCTGCCGCGAGCAGGATGAAGGCGGCAACCAGTATCGCCCGGTTCGTGCCCGTCATGCCCTGCTTTCGGCTTTCCGTCATGCCGTTGCTCTCGCTCATTTTTACCCCTCTTGGTCGCGCCGCGAAAAAATGCCGCCTGTGCGCGCTGTCATATTGCCTTTGCTTGGCGATGGTGTAGCCTTTGGCATACAAGGTCGGTCAACGATAAAATCGTCAGGGGTCGCACCGGCTTTCCCAGTCATACAGGGGAGGGGTGCATGGCAGTTTCGGATCACGTCGACTTTTCGACGTTCATGGAAGGCGTAAAGAAGCGTAACCCGGGTCAGCCCGAGTTCGTCCAGGCGGTGCAGGAGGTGTCCGAAGACATCTTCGATTTCATCGCCGACAAGGAAGAATATCACGCGCAGCAAATCTTGCGGCGCATCGCCGAACCCGATCGGGTCGTGTCCTTCCGCGTCTGCTGGGAAGACGACAACGGCAATATCCGCGTCCAGCGCGGCTGGCGCGTCCAGAACAACAATGCCATCGGCCCGTACAAGGGCGGTATTCGTTTCCATCCGAGCGTCACCGAAAGCGTGCTCAAATTCCTCGCGTTCGAACAGACCTTCAAGAACGCGCTCACCGGCCTGCCGATGGGCGGCGGCAAGGGGGGCTCGAACTTCAACCCCAAGGGCAAGAGCGTGCGTGAGATCATGCGCTTCTGCCAGAGCTTCATGACCGAGCTGTACCGTCACATCGGCGCCGATATCGACGTGCCCGCGGGCGATATCGGGGTCGGCGGCCGCGAAATCGGCTTCATGTTCGGCCAATACAAGCGGATCACCAACGAGTTTACCGGCGTGCTCACCGGCAAGGGGCTCGAATGGGGCGGCTCGCTGATCCGCACCGAGGCGACGGGCTATGGCGCGGTCTATTTCCTCGCCAACATGCTCGCCGCAAAAGGGCAGGATCTGGTCGGCAAAACCGCGGTTATCTCCGGATCGGGCAATGTCGCGACCCATGCAGCCGAAAAGATCGTCCAGCTTGGCGGCAAGGTGCTGACGCTTTCGGATTCGGGCGGTTTCATTCACGATCCCGACGGCATCACGCAGGAAAAGATCGACTGGGTGAAGGCGCACAAGACGCACCGCCGCGGCCGGATCGAGGAGTATTGCGACGAGTTCAAATCGGCCAGCTTCACAGCGGGCAAGACGCCGTGGGGCGTGAAGTGCGACGTTGCACTGCCGTGTGCGACGCAGAACGAGCTGCTCGGCGACGATGCCAAAGCGCTCGTTGCCAACGGCTGCATCGCGGTCAGCGAGGGCGCCAACATGCCGACCAACCTTGAGGGCGTACACGTCTTCAAGGATGCGAAAATCATGTTCGCGCCGGGGAAGGCGGCGAATGCCGGCGGCGTCGCGGTATCGGGGCTCGAAATGAGCCAGAACAGCGGGCGGCGCGCGTGGAGCGAAGGCGAGTTGCAACAGATGCTGAAAGACATCATGGACGGCATCCACACGAGCTGCCTGACCTATGGTGACCGCGGCGGCGGCTATGTCGACTATGTAAAGGGCGCGAACATCGCTGGCTTCAAGAAGGTGGCCGACGCGATGCTGGCATTCGGGGTGGTATAAATCGGCCGAAGGCGTAAAGGCGCCGGGTTGGGGAAAAGGGGTTCTGCGGATGACGACGCACGCTGGAAAGGAGCGCGCCGATCGGTCTTGGGCGGCGTTTGCCGTCCTTGTTCCGAAGCTTGCGGTGTTTGCCGCCTTGCTGCTGTTCGCGCTTGCCGTTGCGGCGTTCGTCTTCGCAGCCCCCGCCCGGTCGCAGGGCGAAAGCGGCGCACGCTACACCGGTGTTGCCTCGTGCGCGGGGTCGACCTGCCACGGCCGGATGGAGGGCGACGGCACCGTCGTCCGCCAGGACGAGCTGATGAAATGGCAGGAGCCCTCGACCCCCGGCGGCGCGCATAGCCGCGCGTGGGCGGTGCTCAGCAACAATCGCAGCCAGTTCATCGCGCGCAACCTCGGCATCGGCGATCCCGCCAAGGCGCAGATGTGCCTCGGCTGCCACAGCACGGCGGGCACCGCACGTGCGGTTCCGGCCGAGGACGGCGTCGGTTGCGAATCGTGCCACGGCCCCGCGGGCGCCTGGCTCGCGAGCCATTATGCCGGGGTCGGGACCAACGCCGATCCCGACCGCGAAATGCGAGCCAAGCATCTCGCGAACCTGTCGGCGGGGCTGAAGAAGCTTGAGGACCCGGTCGTCCGCGCCGGCGTCTGCGTCGACTGCCACTTCGGCTCGGCCGCCGATGGCCAGTTCGTCACGCACCGCATCATGGCGGCAGGGCATCCGCGCATTTCGTTCGAACTCGACCTTTTCTCGTCGCTGCAGGCGCATCATCAGGAAGACGCCGACTATGGCTGGCGCAAGTTCGGCGCGGCGGGCCGGCGCACCGACCATGTCCAGATGTGGGCGGTGGGGCAGGCGACCGCGATCGAGCGCAGCCTCGCCCTGTTCCAGACGCGCCGCGGGACCGAGGGCATGTTCCCCGAATTCTATTTCCTCGACTGCCACAGCTGCCACCGCCGCATCTTCGATCAGGCGAAGCCGGTGCGCACGGGGCTCGACAATCCCGGCCGCAATCTTCCCGAAGGCATGCCCGCCTATAATGACGAAAATCTGATCATGCTCGCCGCTGCGGCGCGGCTTGCCGCTCCGGCGCTCGCCGACCAGCTCGCGGCGCGCACCGCCGCCTTCCACAAGGCGATGGCAACTGACCGGGCAAGCGCGGTCGCGGCCGCAGCGCAGCTGTCGCAGACGGTCGCGGCGCTCAAAAGTGCCTTTGCTTCGCGGAGTTTTTCGGGCGCCGACGCCTTTGCGATGGTCGACGCGATCTCGGCGAAGGCGATCAGCGAGCGCTACACCGACTATTCGGGGTCGCAGCAGGCGGTGATGGGCGTCGACACGTTGCTCAACGCGATGGTGTCGTCGGGGCGCGTCACCGTCGGCGCCGCGGCAGGCATCCGCAGCGATATCGACCGGGCCTATGCTTCGGTGAAGGACCCCAATGCCTACAAGCCGTCCGAATTCCAGGCGTCGTTCGGCAGCGCGGTGCGCGCGATCGGGGCGCTGCGGTAAGACCATGCACAGCAAGACCCATCTTTTCCGTTCGGCCGCCTTCGCTGCGATGGGCGCGTTGGTGCTCACCTCGTGCGGGGGTGGTGGTGGAGGCGGCGGAGGGACCCCGACCCCGACGCCCACGCCGACTCCCACTCCCACGCCGACCACGGTCTACACGCCGCCCGCCGCCGAGGCACTGACCACCGTCGACGTCGAGCGCGTGCTCGCGCAGGCGATATCGGAAGCGCAGGCGCGCAGCCTGCCGTCGGTGATCGCGGTGACCGACCGCGTCGGCAATGTGCTCGGCGTCTTCCGCATGACCGGCGCGCGCGCGACCGCGACAACCGCGCCCGCGCCCAATGGCGTGAACATCGACGCGCAGAATGTCACCTTCCCCGCCGAGGGCGGCGCGATCGCCAAGGCGGTGACCGGTGCATACCTCTCGAGTGGCGGGAACGCCTTTTCGACGCGGACCGCGAGCCAGATCGTCCAGGAACATTTCCCGCCCGCGCCGACCACCGTCGGTCTCGAAAGCGGCCCGCTGTTCGGCGTGCAGTTCAGCCAGCTCCCGTGCAGCGACCTGTCGGCGCGTTTCGGCGCGCCGGGTGCGGCGGCGCTGATCGGTCCCAAACGCTCGCCGCTCGGTCTCGCCGCCGACCCCGGCGGGCTGCCGCTCTACAAGAATGGCGTGCTCGTCGGCGGCATCGGGGTGATGGGCGACGGCGTTTACGGCAGCGACGCCAACATCCTCGACATCGACAACGACCCCGAGGAGTTCATCGCGCTCGCGGGCACGCGCGGGTTCGAGGCGCCGAGCACGATCACCGCCGACAAGATCACCGTCGACGGGACCAGTTTGCGCTTTTCCGATGCGACCTTCGCCGGGGTGATGTCGAGTGGCGGTGCGAGCTTCGCCAGCCTCAACGGGACCGCGGGCAGCCTTGTCGCGGTGATCGGCTATGCCAATGCCGCGGTGACTGCCGGGGTCGCCTACGGCAGTGAGGCGTCGGGCATTCGCGCATCGACTGCCGCCGAATTTTCGAACCGCGACGCGTTTGTCTTGACCAACGGCAGCGGCACCAACCGCTATCCGCTGCGCGCGGGCACCGACGGCGCCACCAACAGTGCGCCGCTGACGCAGGCCGAAGCGCGCGCGGTGCTCGAAGAAGCTTTCACGGTGATGAGCCGCGCGCGCGCGCAGATCCGCCGCCCGCTCGACAGCCGCGCGCAGGTGACGATCAGCATCGTCGACACGCACGGCGCGGTGCTCGGCATCGTGCGCTCGCCCGATGCGCCGATCTTCGGCACCGACGTCAGCTTGCAAAAGGCGCGGACCGCCGCCTTCTTCTCGGGCGCGCAAGCGGGAACCGAACTCGGCGCCAATGCCAGCGCCGATGTCCGCCAGTTCGTCACCGCGACGCGGACCTTTCTGAACAATCCAGCCGCGCTCACCGGCACGATCGCATTCTCCGACCGCGCGAACGGCAATCTGTCGCGGCCCTATTTTCCCGACGGCGAGGTCGGCCGTCCGAACGGGCCATTGTCGCGCCCGATAGCGCAGTTCAATCCCTTCTCGACCGGGCTGCAATCGGCGCTGATCATCGGCAATCTCGGCGCGCACCTTGGCTTCGTTTCGGGCGCCAGCCCGACCGATACGCCCGCGCGCTGCACGACCTTGCCCGACGTCGCGGCGGGACAGAACCGATTGCAGAACGGCATCCAGATCTTTCCCGGATCGGTGCCTATCTATCGCGGAAACCAGCTCGTTGGCGCGATCGGCGTGTCGGGTGACGGCATCGATCAGGACGACATGATCAGCTTCCTCGGCGCGCATAATGGCGGTGCGCGCGTCGGCGGCATCGGCAATGCGCCCAAGGCGATCCGCTCGGACAATGTCGTGGTCAATGTCGGCGCGGGGGTTCGTCTGCGCTACATTAGCTGTCCCTTCGCCCCGTTCCTCGACACGGCGAACCAGAATGTCTGCGACGGGCTATAGGCGATGATGACGGGGGGCAGCCTTTGGCCGATCATCGCGACACTCGCGGCGCAGGGTGCGCCGGGGGCCGATGTCACGCCGCCGCCGCCCGCGCCCGAGGGGCCACCCGTCGCGGGGGACGCGGCGCCCGCCGAGCCGTCCGCCGAAGAGCTGATCCCGCCCCCGCCGCCGGTCGACTGGCAGCAGATGGTGAAAGACGACCTCGTCACCGACATCATCGAGGGGCGCCGTCGTCCGGGCTATCGCCCCGACCTGCCCGACGCGCTCAGTCAGGATAATGTCGGCGCGCTCCGCCCGCCGCCGCCGCAGGCCTTTCCTGGGATGGAGGATCAATTGCCGGTCCCCGACCGCTGGCGCCTGATCGAGACATTGGGGGTGGTCAAGGAACGCTGGTTCGATCCCTATCACCAGAACACCTACAAGGGCGACCGGGCGATCGACCGCAGCAAGGTCAAATGGCTGCCGATCAAGGGCGACGACTGGTTCATCGTCGCCAATGCGGTGTCCGACACGGTGTTCGAACCGCGTACCTTCCCGATCCCGGTCGGCGTCCAGACGACCGAGCGGCCGGGCAGCCTCGACGTGTTCGGCAAGGACCGCAGTTTCGTCTTTGCGCAGACCTTCATTGCGGGCGCGGCGCTGATCAAGGGCTCGACCGCGTTCAAGCCGCCCGACATCGAATATCGCGTCACGCTCGCCTATCAGGCCAACTATGTCGACGTGCCTGAACGGCGCGTGCTCGACGTGCGCCCGTCGAAGGCGAGCCACCGCTACGACAGCTTCCTTGGCGTGCAGGAACTGTTCGTCGACAAGCATCTCGGCAACACGTCCGACCGGTTCGATTTCTATTCGATCCGCCTCGGCATCCAGCCGTTCCAGAGCGATTTTCGCGGTTTCCTGTTCAACGACAGCCAGCTTGGCATCCGCCTGTTCGGCAACCGCGACAACAACCGTTTCCAATATAATCTCGCGGCCTTCTGGCGGCTCGAAAAGGACACCAACAGCGGCCTCAACGACATCACCCAGACGCCGCGCAGCGACTTCATCTTCACCGGCAACCTCTATCGCCAGGATTTCCCGTTCGTCGGGCTGACCAGCCAGGCCAGCGTGACGTACAATATGAACCGCGAAAAGAATGACGTGCAGATCGACCACAACGGTTTCCCGGTGCGCCCCGCGCTGCTCGGCGACCTGCGCGGGCGCGAATATGACGTCGTCTATCTGGGCTACAGCGCCGACGGGCGCATCGGCCGGATCAACGTCACCGCAAGCTTTTATGCCGCTTTGGGCGAGGACCGGAACAGCTTCTTCACCAGCAAGCCCGCCGAAATCCGCGCGGGCTTCGGAGCGGTCGAGCTCAGCTACGATCATGACTGGATGCGCTTCCGCCTGTCGGGGCTCTACGCGACCGGCGACGGCGATCCGTACAACAACACCGAGGGCGGCTACGACGCGATCTTCGAGAATCCGATCTTCGGCGGCGCCGACACCAGCTACTGGATCCGCCAGACGATCCCCTTTGCGGGCGGCGGGCGCGTCATCGCGATCAGCGGGCGCAACGGCATCCTGAATTCGCTGCGCTCGTCGAAGGAAGAGGGGCAGTCGAATTTCAACAATCCGGGCACCGTCTTCATCGGCGCGGGTGCGGATTTCGACCTGACGCCGGAGTTTCGCGTCAGCACCAATTTCAACCATCTGTGGTTCGAAAATACCTCGACGCTTCAGGCGCTGCGCACCGAGGGCTCGATCCCAAAGGATATCGGCTTCGACCTGTCGGTCGCGACGATCTGGCGGCCGAAGGCGACGCAGAATATCGTCGGGCGCCTCAGCGGCGCGGTGCTGCTGCCCGGCAAGGGGTTCAAGGACCTGTTCGACAACAAGCAGAAGAACGACGCTTATGTGTCGATCCTCGCCAATGTGATCGTGAGTTTCTGATCGTGACGCGCAAACTCTTCGCCCTCTTCGCCTTCCTGCTGATGAGTGTCAGCCTGGGCGTAAGCGTCACGCGCGCGGCGGAAGAGGAAAAGCCGCTCAAGATCGAATATCGCTTCACCCCGCCCGCACCGCGCGAGCAGGGCGAGGCCGAGGTCGTCCAGAAATCCGAAGGCTGCTACAGCTGTCACACGCGCACCGACCAGCCGTCTATGCACGCGACCCCGGCGGTGCGGCTCGGCTGCACCGACTGCCACGGCGGCGACGCGAGCCAGCGCGGGACGCCCAGCCTTGGCTACCAGCATCCGACGAACAAGGCGGTGATGAAGCTCGCGCACCCGCAACCGACGCTGCCGGGCGCATGGCACGACAGTTCGGCGAACCCGCAGCGCAGCTATACCCTGCTCAACAAGGAATCGCCCGAATTCATCCGCTTCGTGAACCCCAGCGATTATCGCGTCGCGCGCGAGGCGTGCGGTGCCTGCCACCTCGAAGTGATCGAGGCGACCGAGCGATCGATGATGTCGACCGGCGCGATGCTGTGGGGCGGGGCGGCGTATAATAACGGCATCGTCCCCTACAAGAATTACATCTTCGGCGAAGCCTATACGCGCAAAGGCGAACCCGCGTGCATCCTGTCGCCCTCGTCGCGGTTGACCGCCGAGGAATATAGGGAAGCGTGCAAGCCGGGCTTCGGTTTCGACAAGATATTGACCGACGAAGAGAAAAAGCGCGGCGCGCTCGCCAAAATGTATCCGCTGCCGCGCTGGAGCGTGCTGCCGCCGGGCGATGTCTTCCGTGTGTTCGAGCGCGGCGGGCGCAATATCAACACGCAATTCCCCGAAATCGGCCTGCCGAACCCCACCGGCAGCATCCAGCGGCTCGAGGAACCGGGACGCCCCGACCTCAAACAGTCGAACCGTGGCCCCGGCACCGGCTTGCGCGTCTCGATTCCCGTGCTCAACATCCACAAGACGCGCCTCAACGACCCGCTGTCGTGGTTCATGGGCACCAACGACCAGCCCGGCGACTATCGCCATTCGGGCTGTTCGGGCTGTCACGTCGTTTACGCCAACGACCGCGAGCCGCGGCACAGCCTGACCTACGCCAAATATGGCCGCGACGGCGAGACGGCGACGGTCGATCCGACGATTGCCGGGAAGAAATGGAAGCCCGAAGGCGGGCATGGGGGCGATGCGCATGGTGCCGGGGACGGCCATCAGGCCGGCGGTGGTCATGGCGCGTTGATCGACCCCGCCGATCCGGACGTTCCGACACGCCCGGGATCTCCGGCGCGCGGCGAATCGGGCCATCCGATCAGCCACGCCTTCACGCGCGCGATCCCGACGTCGCAGTGCATGTCGTGCCACATGCACCAGCCGAACATCTTCCTGAACTCGTACCTCGGTTACACGATGTGGGATTATGAATCGGACGCACCGCAGATGTGGCCGGGGCCGGACAATACGGCGCCGCGCCCGCCGGGGATGAGCGACGAAGACTATCAGAAGAAATACAAGCAGCAGCGCTATCCGACCGCCGCCGAGGTACATCAGGTGCTCGAACGCAACCCCGAGGGCGCGGCGACGCGCGGACTGTGGGCCGATGTCGAGTTCCTGCGCGACGTTTATGACGTCAACGACAGCAACAAGGATACGCAGTTCGCCGACTATCACGGCCATGGCTGGAACTTCCGCGGCATCTTCAAGCGCGACCGGAGCGGCAATCTGCTGACCGCCGACGGCAATATGGCGACATACGGCACCGACACCGCGAACATCATCGATCCGAAGGATCCAGAAAAATGGCGCAAGAGTTGCAGCCATTACACCGATCCGAAGGAGCGCGACCTCTGCCTGTCGAGCGCCGATCCGGGGCGGCCGGGCGTCGAGGGCAAGTTCGTGCCGCCGGGCATCAATCCCGGCAAGGCGGTCCATATGATGGACATCCACGCCGAAAAGGGCATGCAATGCGCCGACTGCCACTTCGCGCAGGACAGCCATGGCAATGGCTATATCCAAGGGGAGGTCGCGAACGCGGTCGAGATCAGCTGCAAGGATTGCCACGGCACTGCCGATGCCTTCCCGAACCTCTTGACGTCGAACGTCGCGGCGCGGCCGCAGGGCAATAATCTCGCGTTGCTGCGCAACCCCGACGGGCGCCGCCGTTTCGAATTCCAGTATAATGACGATGCCGAAGTGATCGGGCTGATCCAGCGTTCGATCGTCGACCCCAAGCTCGAATGGCAGGTCAGCCTCGTCAAGCAGGCGGTGACTCCGGGGCCGCATTTCAATGCCAAGGCGGCCCGTGCGAAGCTGATGGCCCGCGCGGGATCGGAGGACGGCAAGTTCGAATGGGGGCCGGGGGTCGCGAAGGAAGACCGCGCGCACGGCGACGACAAGATGACCTGTTTCACCTGTCACCTTTCGTGGACGACGAGCTGCGGGGGCTGCCATTTGCCGATCGAGGCGAACTGGAAGACCAAGATGCACCATTTCGAGGGTGAAGAGACGCGGAACTTCGCGACCTACAACCCGCAGGTGGCGCGCGACGAAATGTTCCAGCTCGGCCGGCACCAGCTTACCAAGCCCGGCGAACCCGGCCCGAACGGCGAGGCGCGGGGGATCATCACGCCGGTGCGTTCGACCTCGGCGCTGGTGCTGTCGTCAACGAACATCAACCGCGAGCGCATCTATGTGCAGCAGCCGCCGATTTCGTCGGCGGGCTATTCGAGTCAGGCTTTTGCGCCGCACTTCCCGCACACCGTGCGGCGTTCGGAAACGAAGCAGTGCAGCGACTGCCATCTGTCGGCGGCCGACGACAACAATGCGATCATGGCGCAGCTCAATCTGCTCGGCACCAATTTCGTCAATTTCGTCGGCCTCAACGTCTGGTCGGGTCAGGAAAACAGCTTCCAGGCGACGCGCGTGACCGAATGGGATGAGCCGCAGGCGGTGATCGGCAGCTATCTTCAGAAATATGCCTATCCCGACTATTGGAAACTGCACGTCGACCAAAATGGGCGCGAGCTGAAGAATTGGGTGCGCGGCAAGACCTTCGACAAGAAGGGGTCGGGCGAAACCCACGCGCTCGAGGAATTCGCCAATATCGTTCAGGGGACGAGCGGCCGCGTGAACTGCCTGCAACAGCGCGGCGAATATATGTTCGTGGCAGAGGGCAAGGGCGGCTTCCGCGTCTATGACGTCGCGTCGATCGGCAACAAGGGCTTCTCCGAACGCATCATCCGTGCGCCCTTCTCGGCGCTCGGCCACGATACGCATGTGAAGACGAAGAACGCGACGTGCATGGCGATCGCGACGACGCAGCCGATCAGCGTGTCGCGCAACGAGAATATCGTGAAGAATTTCCCGGAGAACCGCGAACAGGTGATGCACGACATCTACCGCTACGCCGTCATTACCGACAGCGTCGAGGGTCTCGTCCTCGTCGACATCGACACGCTGGCCGACGGTGAGTTCCGCAACAACAAGTTCAAGCGCGCGCTGACGTGGAATGAGGGCAATGTGCTTGCGGGCGCGCGGCACATCACGCTCGCGGGCAGTATTGCCTATGTCACCACCGACGCCGGCCTCGTCGTGCTCGACCTCTCGACCCCGCTCCAGCCGAAGGTCACTGCACAACTGCCGCTCAACGATGCGCGTGCGAGTGCCGTGCAGTTCCGTTATCTTTGGGTCACCGATGCCGAGGGGGTGAAGCTGTTCGACGTCACCAACCTGGCGCAGCCGGTCGCGGTCCCCGCGGGCACGGTGCGGCTGGCGAACGCGCGGAAAGTCTATGTGGCGCGGACCTATATGTATGTCGCGGCGAAGCAGGACGGGCTTGTCATCGTCGATGTGACGCGGCCCGCGGCACCGATCGTCTGGCCGGGGCTGACCTTTGGCGGAATGCTCAACGATGCCGAGGATGTGATCGTCGCGTCGACCAATGCGTCGCTCTTCGGTTATGTCGCCGACGGGCGGAACGGGATCAAGGTGCTCCAGCTGACCAGCCCCGACAATCCCGGCCTCTACGGCTTCTCGCCGAAACCGACCCCCGAGCTGATCGCGTGGGCGAAGACGCCGTCACCCGCGCTTGCGCTGTCGAAAGGCCTCGACCGTGACCGCGCGGTCGACGAGACCGGCGGCCAGATGGCGGTGTTCGGGCGCGTCGGATCGCGGCCGTTTACCCGGCCCGAAATGGAGAAGCTGTTCCTCAACAGCAAGGGCATGGTCTACAAGGTCAGCGACGAGGTCGACCAGAATGCCTGGCGGCCGCCGCTGCTCTACGCGAACTAGATCTCAGGCCGGGCTTCGACTGTTTGCGGACCTTCCCATAATCGTCATCCCGGACTTGATCGGGGATCCACGACGACGGCGCAGCTATGGATCCCGGATCAAGTCCGGGATGACGAAGCGAGATTAGGTTACCGTCCGCTCTTCACCTCAAAACGGACAACGCCTGCGCTCCTTACTGCCGCTCGGCCTGAACCACCGTGTCCGACGCGCGCAGCGCCGACAGGATACGCATCACATGCTGGACGTCGCGCACTTCGACGACGACGTCATAGGTGTGGAAGCCGCCCTCGCGGTTCGACAGGCGCAAATTGGTGATGTTCGCCATATTCGCGGCGAGGATGCCCGACATTTCGGCGAGCGTTCCGGGTTCGTTGAGGATGACGATGCAAAGCCGCGCGTTGCCGCCCTCGCTGTCTTCCTGCCATCTTAGGTCGATCCAGTCGGCATCGATCCCGTCGGCGAGCCGCGGGCAGTCGATGACATGCACCTCGATCCCCTCGCCGGGACGCGACAGGCCGACGATCCGGTCGCCGGGAACGGGGTGGCAGCAATCGGCAAGCTGATAAGCGACGCCGGGGGTCAGTCCGGCGATCGACACCGCCGCGCCCTGCACGAGCTTGCCGGGCTTGGCCTTCATCTCGGCGGTGATGCCGGGGACCAGTGCCTCAAGCACCGCATTGTCGCTGAACCGCTGCTTCGCGATCGCGACATAGAGCGCGCTGTCGTCGTCGAGCTTCAGCCGTTCGCGCGCCGCCGCGCGCGCCTTGTCGCCGACCTTGTTGGGCAGGCGCGCGACGATCTCGTCATACATCTTGCGGCCCAGCGCTGCGAGTTCGACCTTTTCCTTCGACCGCACATGGCGGCGGATCGCCGCGCGCGCCTTGCCGGTGACCGCGAACCCCAGCCAGGCTGGCTGCGGCGTCTGTTTGTCGGAGGAAAGGATTTCGACCGTGTCGCCGTTGTTGAGCTGCGTGCGCAGCGGCACCAGCCGGCCGTTGACCTTGGCGCCGACGGTGCGGTCGCCGAGCCCCGTGTGGACGGCATAGGCGAAATCGACCGGGGTCGCGCCCTTGGGTAGCTGGTGCAGGCTGCCCTTCGGCGTGAAGGCGAAGATGCGGTCCTGATACATCGCGATGCGCGTGTTTTCGAGGAATTCCTCGGGGTCGTGCGTCTGCTCGAGGATTTCGATGAGGTCGCGAATCCATCCCGCCTGCCCGTCGGGAACGGTGCCGCCCTGCTTGTACGCCCAATGCGCGGCGAAACCGAATTCGGACTGCTGGTGCATGCCAAGGCTGCGAATCTGGATTTCGATCCGCATATTCTGCTGATGCATGATCGTGGTGTGCAGCGACTTGTAGCCGTTGCGCTTCGGCGTCGAGATATAGTCCTTGAATCGCCCGGGGACCATTTTCCACTTGCGGTGAAGGAGGCCAAGCGCGGCGTAGCAGTCGGCATCGGTCGGGGTGACGATGCGAAAGGCGATGATGTCGGTCACCTGTTCGAAGCTGACGTGACGCTCCTGCATCTTGCGCCAGATCGAATAGGGATGCTTTTCGCGCCCCGACACTTCGGCCTCGATACCGTTCTTCGCGAGCAGTTCCCTGAACTCGCGGCTGATCGCGGCGACCTTGTCCTTGCCGCCCGCAGTCAGCTTGGCGAGGCGGCCGGTGATCGTCGCATAGGCTTCGGGCTCGAGCTCGCTGAACGCCAGCAACTGCATCTCGCGCATATATTCATACATGCCGATCCGCTCGGCGAGCGGCGCATAGATATCCATCGTCTCCTTGGCGATGCGGCGGCGCTTTTCGGGGTTCTTGATGAAGTGCAGCGTCCGCATATTGTGCAGCCGGTCGGCGAGCTTGACGAGCAGCACACGGATATCGTCGGACATGGCGAGCAGGAATTTGCGGAGGTTCTCGGCCGCGCGTTCGTTCTCCGTCTGCGCCTCGATCTTGCTGAGCTTCGTCACCCCGTCGACCAGCCGGCCGACGTCGGCGCCGAACAGCCGCTCGATTTCCTCGGGCGTCGTCAGCGTGTCTTCGAGCGTATCGTGGAGCAGCGCGGTGACGATCGTCTCGCTGTCGAGGTGGAGATCGGTCAAAATCCCGGCGACCTCGACCGGATGGCTGAAATAGGGATCGCCCGACGCGCGCTTCTGGCTGCCATGTTTCTGGACGGTGAAGACATAGGCGCGGTTCAGCAGCGCCTCATCGACGTCGGGATCATAAGCGCGTACGCGCTCGACAAGTTCATATTGCCTCAGCATTGCACTCAATGTCGTTCATGCGGTCCCAATTGCAATGCGAAATTTGTTTGCGCAGGACCACCAGAGGTTAGCAACTTTGGTAAAGTCCGTTGGAAGCATCGTTCGTCGCGGGTAGGACAATCATCAGATGGGGACCGAAGCTCTTGATTCGACGCCGACACCGCGGGTGTCGATGGTCATGCCCGTGCACAATGGTGCGCGCTGGCTGGCGGACGCGATCGGGTCCGTGCTTGCCCAGGATTTTCGCGATTTCGAGCTGATCCTTGTCGACGATGCGTCGCATGACGCGTCGCCCGCGATCATGGCCGAAGCCGTAGCAAACGACCCGCGCGTGACCTTGCTGCGCCTCGACACGAATGTCGGCTTGCCCGCGGCTCTCAATCACGGATTTGCCGCAGCGCGCGGTGAAATGCACAGCTGGACGTCGGACGATAATCTGCTTCGGCCGAATATGCTGGCCCGGCTTGTCGAAACACTCGATGCGCAGCCGGAGGCGGGCATCGTCCACGCCGACTTCACGTTGATCGACGACGCGGGCGTCGAACTCGGCGTTTCGCGCGTCGGGCCGATCGAACGGCTGCTTTACGGTAACAATATCGGCGCCTGTTTCCTTTATCACGCGCGCGTGACCGAAGCGCTCGGCGGCTATGACACCGGGCTGTTCGGGGTCGAGGACTATGATTTCTGGCTGCGCGCGGCGCGACGCTTCACCTTTGTCGCGTTGCACGAGGATCTGTATATCTATCGCAAGCATGGCGGCAGTTTGACCAGCCAGCGGTCGGAGCAGATTCAGGCACTAACCGCCCAGATCGTCGAACGCGCGCTGCCCGACACGCTGCCGGCGCGCAGCCGCAGTGAAATCCTCCTCGGGCTCGCATTGCGTAGCAGTCGCCGCTGGCGCCTCGACCTTGTACGCCGCGCCTTTCGCGCTGACCCGCGGCCAGTCCTCGCGCGGCTGCCTGCGCTGGCGCGCTGGTCGCTCGTCGTCGCGCGCAACCGTCTCGCAGCCTGATAGATTCCGATTGCGTGACAAGGCCGCCGCGTCGCGGTTGCGATGCGGCCGCCTTGTCCAAAATCTCATTTCACGGCGTTGCAGCGCGCGAGCTCATCGGCATCGAGCGCCTTGCCACCCGCGGTAAAGCTCGCCACCGGGCCTGCGGCCTTGGCGAGGGCCGAGCACATGATGAGGGGGCGGCTTGTCCCCTGGCCGGCGATGCAGCTCGCGCCCTTGCAGGCCCACACGACATCGCGCGCGACGAAGCGCGCGTCGGAAGCCGGGCTGGCGAGTTCGGCGCGATAATAGGGGCCGCCCGCGGCACTGGCTGCGGCCGACCCGAATGCCAGGCTGCCGACCAGCACGGCGCTTGCCAGCGAAAGCGAATTTGAACGGGGAGAAAGCTTGAATTCGGGCATCTGGACCTCCTGTTTTGGCGCGACCGGGAGGCCACGAAACGCTGCCTAGCGTTTGAGTTGCGAAATGCAACGGAGGCACTATATTTTTTTGGCGCATGGGCGGATTTTACGTTAGGGCTTTGGCTATGGGAAAACTACGCGAACTGCTGAACGACATGGATGGGGGCAATTGCGCCCTGCCGCTTGCGCTTGAGGCGATGGGCGAGCGATGGTCGTTCATGATCCTGCGTGCGGCGTTCAACGGGGTTCATCATTTCGAGGAGTTCCAGCAGGAACTGAACATCGCGCGCAACATCCTGTCGAACAGGCTCTCGCGGCTGGTCGACCATGGTATCATGGCGCGCGAAGTCATGGCCGAGGATCGGCGCAAGGTTCAGTACCAGCTCACCGAAAAGGGGATCGAGCTGCTGCCCGCGATGATCGCATTGCGCCAGTGGGGCGAGAAATGGGGCGCGGGCGTCCCCTCGACCCCGGTGCTCGTCGACGCGCGCGACGAACAGCCGATCGGCCCGGTGACGCTGACCGCGCACGACGGCCGCGTGATCGGGTACAAGGAATTGCTGTGGAAGCATCGCTCGGAATTGCAGCCGCTGGGACAGGCGCGCGTGCGTAGTGACAATGCAGCGGCCCCGGTCGCCGCCGAATGACCGGCCACGCCTGCTTCAAACCCCGCGCGCGCGGCCGCTGACCTTTCTATCGCCCGGACCCCCATGCCGCTGTTTCGACTGACTTCGCCCGGCCCCTTTTTCGACAATAAGGTGCGGGCTTTCTGGAACCTGCAGCTATTGGGCTGGGCCGCCTGGCTCGGCCTGCGCGGGGTGTCGGGGCTTGCCAACGGGCAGGCCTTCACCTTCCTGATTCCACAGATGATCTCGGCGATCACCGGTTTCTCGCTGACCCTCCTGCTGTCGGTCTGTTATCGCACGCTGATCAACCGCCGCCCGCTGTTGATGTGGGGCGTCAGCTTCGGCCTTGCAGGACTCGCGACCGCGCTTTGGGCCTTCATCGATGCGTGGGTTGCACAGATCCAGAATCCGGCGAGCGAGGCGGGTTTTACCAGCCTGTTGCTCGGCGCGATGTATATCGACGCGACGTCGCTTGCGGCCTGGTCGGCGCTCTATTTCGCCATCAACTATTTCCTCCAGCTCGAAGAACAGAACGACCGCGTCCTGCGGCTTGAGGCGCAGGCGGCGTCGGCGCAGCTCGCGATGCTGCGCTACCAGCTCAATCCGCATTTCCTGTTCAACACCCTCAACAGCATCTCGACGCTGGTCCTGCTCAAGCAGTCGGAGCCCGCCAATGCGATGTTGTCGCGCCTGTCGGCGTTCCTCCGCTACACGCTCGCGAACGAGCCGACCGCGCAGGTGACGCTGGCGCAGGAGATCGAGACGCTGAAACTCTATCTCGACATCGAAAAAATGCGCTTCGAGGAGCGGCTTCGGCCCCATTTCGCGATCGACCCTGCGGTTTCGCGGGCGCGTTTGCCGTCGCTTTTGCTCCAGCCCCTGATCGAAAATGCCATCAAATATGCCGTCACGCCGCAGGAGGATGGCGCCGATATTACGCTTTCTGCACAGTTGGCCGGTCAAAATGTCCGGATCACCGTGTCCGACACCGGCGCGGGATTGTCAGGCGAGACCACGGACCCCACCACTGGCTTTGCAACGGAATCGACCGGTGTGGGTTTAGCCAATATCAGGGACCGGCTGGCGCAGGCTTTTGGCGACCAGCACCGGTTCGACGTCCATGTGGGCACTGAAGGCGGATTCACGGTGGTGATCGAGTTTCCGTTCCAGCCCGATGGGCAAATGACGATTGGAACCGACAGAACATGACGATCAGAACCATCCTGGTGGATGATGAAAAATTGGCCACCCAAGGCCTGCAACTGCGGCTTGAGCCGCATTCGGACGTCGAAATCGTCGACACCGCACAAAATGGCCGCGAAGCCATCCGCAAGATCAAGACACACAAGCCCGATTTGGTGTTTCTCGACATCCAGATGCCGGGGTTCGATGGTTTTTCCGTCATTCAGGGGTTGATGGAAGTCGAGCCGCCGCTCGTCGTCTTCGTCACCGCCTATTCGGATCATGCGATCCGTGCGTTCGAGGCGCAGGCGGTGGACTATCTGGTGAAGCCGGTCGAGCCCGAACGACTTGCCGACGCCCTCGATCGCGTGCGCCAGCGTCTCGCCGAGAAGCGCGGCGCCGCTGAGGTCGAGCGCTTGAAGACCGTGCTCGCCGAAGTCGCGCCCGAGGCGGTCGAGGATTATGACGCCGAAGTCGCCCCCGACGCGCACGCCGCCGACCGCTATGAAAAGATGATCAACATCAAGGATCGTGGTCAGATTTTCCGCGTTGACGTCGACAGCATCGAGCGCATCGATGCCGCGGGCGATTATATGTGCATCTATACCGCCGACAACAGCCTGATCCTCCGCGAAACGATGAAGGATCTCGAAAAGCGGCTCGACCCGCGCAATTTTCAGCGCGTCCATCGCTCGACAATCGTGAACCTCAGCCAGGTCAAGCAGGTCAAGCCGCACACCAACGGCGAATGCTTCCTCGTACTTGGATCGGGTGCGCAGGTGAAGGTCAGCCGGAGTTATCGCGACGTGGTCGCGCGCTTCGTGCACTGATTTTTCGGCCTGACGGCAGAAGCGGCCCCGGTCCGCTCACCCGCCCGGCCTCCCATTTCAGGATACGCTGTTGAGAGGCCGGGCTGGGAGCGTTCCGGGGCCGCATGTTTCCGCGAAGCGGAAAACGGATAATCAGAGCTGGTGTCCGGTCCGGTCGCGTTTGGTCGCCAGATATTGCTCGTTATATTTGTTCGTCGGCAGCGCGAGGGGTAGTCGCTCGACGACCTCGACGCCCTCCTTCTCGAGCTGCGCGACCTTCTCCGGGTTGTTGGTCATCAGCCGGATGCGCGGGATATTGAGCAGCTCGAGCATCCGCCCCGCAATCGCGAAATCGCGTGCCTCGACCGGGAAGCCGAGCCGCAAATTGGCGTCGACCGTGTCATAACCCTGATCCTGCAGCGCATAGGCGCGCAGCTTGTTGACGAGCCCGATCCCGCGCCCTTCCTGCCTGAGATAGAGCAGCACGCCCCACGGAGCGTCGGCCATCGCGTGGAGCGCAGCATGGAGCTGCGGCCCGCAATCGCATTTGAGGCTGCCGAGCACGTCGCCCGTCAGGCATTCGCTGTGGAGCCGGACCACCGGCGGACTGCCGTCGCGTTTGCCGATGACGAGTGCGACATGATCGGACGCCTCCTCGGGCGAACGGAACGCGACGATCTCGGCGGCCTCGCTGGCTTCGACGGGCAGGCGTGCGCGCGCCGCGACTTCGAGCCGCGTCGGATCGAGCAGCGCGGCGACATCGGCGGCGGTACAGATGGTTTCGGCTTCACCCGTCGCTTCCCGCACGAAGAAGGCGGGAAGCAGGCCGGCGTGGCGCGCCATCGTCATCGCCGCGGCGGCCGCAGCGTCGTCACCGGTCGCGATGGTCCGGAACGGGCCTTTGAGCGGATTGGCGAGATCGAGCGCCGGATCGGCGATGGCGAGGGCGGCCGTGACGGTGTCGGCGGCCTTTGCCAGCCGCACCGGACCCGGCGTTGCGGCTATGCGCTGATTGGTGAGCTTGAGCGTGACCGCGCGCTCGCCCGACAACAGCAGGTCGTGGCTGGCGAATTCAGCGAGCGCGTCGTCGCGCGCGCTCTCGACCGCAAGCAGGTCGAGCGCGCCGCCATTGCCCTCGACGCGGAATGGCCAGCCGCGCCGTAGCGCGTCGATCGCGCGCGCGGCCTGACGGGCGCCGGGATCGCTCAAAAATCGAACTCGGTGATCAGCGGGATGTGGTCCGACGGCCGTTCCCAGCTCCGCGCCGGCTGGACGATGCGATGCGACATCGCTTTCGGCATCAGGTCGGGAGTTACCCACATATGGTCGAGGCGGCGGCCGCGGTTCGATGCCTCCCAGTCCTTCGCGCGATAGCTCCACCAGGTATAGAGTCGCTCCGGCGCCGGGATGAAATGGCGGCCGAGGTCGACCCAGTCCGACGCAGCCTGTAGCCGCGCAAGCGTTTCGACTTCGATAGGCGTGTGGCTCACGACGTCGAGCAGCGCCTTGTGGTTCCAGACATCGCTTTCGAGCGGCGCGACGTTGAAATCGCCGGTCAGCACCGTCGGCGTGCCATCCAGCGCGCCCGACCATTCGGTCATGCGGCCGAAGAAATCGAGCTTTTGCCCGAATTTGGGGTTGAGGGTGCGGTCGGGAATGTCGCCGCCTGCGGGGATGTAGACATTGTCGAGCCGCACGCCCGACGGCAGCGTCACGCCGACATGGCGCGCCTCGCCATTGGCTTGCCAGTCATATTTGCGCACGTCGGTGAGCGGTACCTTGCTGACGATCGCGACGCCGTGATGCATCCGCTGGCCATGGGTGACGATATGGTCGTATCCCAGCCGCCTGAACATCTCGGGCGGGAAGAGCGAGCATTCGACCTTGGTCTCTTGCAGGCAGAGGATGTCCGGGGCTTCTTCGCGCAGGAATTTTTCGACGATACCGATGCGGGCGCGAACGCTGTTGATGTTCCACGATGCGATGCTGGTGCGAGTCATGCGGTGGCTCTATCGGCGCAGGGCGTCGTTCGCAATGCGATTGCGGGCTGGTGCCGTCTGCCGCGTCGGCGGCAGAAAACGACCGCCGGACAAATTAAACCCCCGTTCCAGGGGCGGTGGAACGGGGGTTCAAGGTCAGCGTTCGTCACGCTCTTGAATGAAGGTGCCTGGCAGTCCGGGTGGGGCAACAGGGGGAAACCCAAATCCGGGAGCCGTGTCGGCGCCTTCGAGAGTTGAAATAGCCGGTCTTCCCTGTCGCCAAGCTGAACGAAAAGGAACGGCTTCGCGCCGTTTTTGCAGTTCGTCGATACAGGATGGCGGTTGGTCCGGAAAACGGCGCCGAATCCGTTGAAGGGACTCGGCGCCGCCTGAAGGGTCATCGAAAGAGTTTGTTGTGTCAGCCCGCACGGCCGCGCTGTTTCGGACGCGGGTCGGTCCACTTGAACGCCGAATCGGCGACCGCGACGTTGAATTTCTGGTTGCTGAGGTCGATCCGCGTGCGGTTGTTCTGCGAATCGAGCGCGACCCAGCCGCGCAGGCGCAGCCCCGCGGGCGCCGATCCGTCGCGCACGAATACCATCGTGATCGTGCCATATTCGGGGCGCTTCGGGTCCTTGACCTCGACGCTCAGCACATCGCCGCTGCCCGTCGGCAGGACTTTGGCATATTTGGTCAGGTCGCGATCGGGGTCGAGCAGCGCGCCGAGCGGCGAATTCTTCACCGGCCAGCGCTGTACCTGCTTCACTTCATAGTCGATCATCGTCAGCGAACTGCCATCGCCGACGATCAGCAAAGGCACGCCCTTCTGATACTGGAACCGGATCTTGCCCGGACGCTTCAAGGTCAGCTGGCCGCTCAGCCGCTGGCCGTTGCGGTCGGTCTGCACGAAGTCGGCGGTCATCGAGCTGGTCGATTTGAGATGCGACTGCACCGCCGACAGCGTGCTCGCCGATTGCGCGATCGCCGGGGCGCCGATGGCAAGGCTGGCCGCCGCGACGGGGGCAAGCGTCCAGGCGGCGAGGCGGGTCATGGGGGTCATGAAAATCATCTGGCTCTCATTCTGCGATATGTCTGCGGTCCATCGCAGGCGGGCATTGAACCCGCGCTGAACCTGTCGTTAGACGCTGTTCAAGTCGTGAAACCGGCGAAGGTTCCTCATCTTTGCTGGCCGTACTGGTCGGTGAGCACGTCGCGGCGGCCGACATGGTTGGGCGGGCTGACCAGCCCTTCCTCCTCCATCCGTTCGATCAGGCGCGCGGCGCTGTTGTAGCCGATGCGCAATTGACGCTGGAGCCAGCTCGTCGAGGCTTTCTGGCTTTCGACGACGATCTGGCAGGCCTTGGCGTACATGCGATCCTCGGCGCTGTCGCCGCCCGCGGGCGCGCCCTCCATCGCGAAACCGCCGTCCTCGGGATCCTCGGTGACGCTTTCGATATAGTCGGGGCGTCCCTGCCCCTTCCAGTGATCGGCGACCGCGCGCACCTCGTCGTCGGATACGAAGGGCCCGTGAATGCGCGTGATCTGCTTGCCGCCGGGAACGTAGAGCATGTCGCCCTTGCCGAGCAATTGTTCGGCGCCCGCTTCGCCAAGAATGGTGCGGCTGTCGATCTTCGAGGTGACGTTGAAGCTGATGCGCGTCGGCAGGTTCGCCTTGATCACGCCGGTGATGACGTCGACCGAGGGGCGCTGCGTCGCGAGGATCAGGTGGATGCCCGCGGCGCGCGCCTTTTGCGCGAGGCGCTGGATCAGGAATTCGACTTCCTTGCCCGCGGTCATCATCAAATCGGCGAGTTCGTCGACCACCACCACGATCTGCGGCAGCGGCGCATAGTCGAGCGTTTCTTCCTCATAGACCGGCTGGCCGGTGTCGGGGTCGTAGCCCGTCTGGACGCGGCGGCCGAGCGACTTGCCCTTGGCGAGCGCGCCGCGCACCTTGTCGTTGTAGCTCGCAAGGTTGCGCACCGACAGCGACGACATCATCCGGTAGCGGTCCTCCATCTGCTCGACCGCCCATTTGAGCGCGCGGATCGCCTTCTTGGGCTCGGTCACGACGGGTGCGAGCAGGTGCGGGATATCGTCATAGACGCTGAGTTCCAGCATCTTGGGATCGATCATGATCATCTTCACCTGGTCGGGACCGAGGCGATAGAGAAGCGACAGGATCATCGCGTTGAGGCCGACCGACTTACCCGAACCCGTCGTACCCGCGATCAAGAGGTGCGGCATCGGCGCGAGGTCGGCGATCATGGGATCGCCGCTGATATTCTTGCCGAGGATGATCGGCAGGGCGCCGGTCTGGTCCTGAAACAGCGCGCTGCCGATGATTTCGTGCAGCACCACCGATTCGCGGTTCGCATTGGGCAGCTCGATACCGATCACGGTGCGGCCGGGGATCGGCGCGATACGCGCCGACAGCGCCGACATGTTGCGCGCGATATCGTCGGCGAGGTTCGACACGCGGCTCGCCTTGGTACCCGGTGCGGGTTCGAGTTCGTACATGGTGACGACGGGGCCGGGGCGCACCGCGGTGACGACGCCCTTGACCTGGAAATCTTCGAGCACCGATTCGAGCAGCCGCGCATTGCGTTCGAGCCCCGCCTTGTCGATCTGTCCCGTCGGCCCCGGCGGCGGCGGCGCGAGCAGGTCGATCGACGGCAGCTGGTAGTTGGTGAACAGCTCGGTCTGCGGTTTGGGCTTGGGTTTCGAGGGTGCGCTGCGCTCTGCAGGATCGGCGATTTCGGGCGGGGCGCGGTCGCTCGGCTCGGCAACCGCGCGTGGACGGACGACGCGGTCCGCCGGCTCGGGCGCCCGGATATCGTCGCTCGCCACGCGTGCGGGTTCGACGACGCGGCGGCTGCCCTCGGCCGCGGGCAGTCGGAACCGCGACGCCCAGCCCTTTTCGAGCCGCAGTGCGCGCCATGCGAGCCACAGGCCGACACCGACAAGCAGCAGGATGGTAGCGAAGCGGATCAGCGCCGCGGCGGGCTCGCCCGCCTGCGCGAACAATGGTGCGATCGCGCCGCCGAGCAGCAACGCGATGATCCCGCCCCAGCCCGCGGGCATCGGCGCGTTGGTCGCGGGCGACCAGAGTTCGGCGCCGAGCCCGACGAGCAATATGCCGATGAAGCTGTAGGCCAGCTGGCGCGGCCACCAGGGCTGCGCCTCGCCGGACCAGAGCCGCCACGCCATGATTCCGAGCAGCGGCAGCAACAGCGCCACACCCACGCCGCCGATCGACAGGCCCAGATCGGCGAACCATGCGCCCGCGCTGCCCATCCAGTTCGCGGCGGTGCCGTGCGCGGCGGTGTTGAGCGCCGCGTCGGTGCTGTCGTAGGTGAGGAGCGCGAGGGCGAGGAACAGCGTGAACAGCCCGAGTAACGCCGCCGCCGCGATCACGATCGATCGCGCGATGCTTTGGCGGAAAACCGTGCGCCAATCGGCCTTTACGGGTGCGGCCTTGCGGCTTGCCATGCTCTTTACGGGTCCCTGTCAGTTAACCACGGCGATATGCGCATGGGGCGGACTCGCCGTCAAGCGGGCCGCCGCCGCCACCGCGGCCTTTCCAACCGTCCTGCCGCACGCTAGGGCATCGGCATGAGTGAAACGCTGCGCAGCGATGTCCTGATTTCGGGTGGCGGCCTCGTCGGTCAGGCGCTTGCCCTTGCCCTTGCCCACCACGGCCTCTCGGTTCAGGTCGTCGACCCCGCCGATCCGACGCGGACGATCGCGCCGGGGTTCGACGGCCGCGCCTCGGCGATCGCCAGCGCGACATGGCAGATGTTCGAGGTGCTGGGGATCGCAGAGCGACTCGCCGGCCATGGCTGCCCGATCCGCGCGATCAAGGTCGGCGACGGCGCGCCCGACAGCGGCCGCGGCGGCGAACTCGACTTCATCACCGCCGACGGCGCGCCGCCGCTCGGGACGATGATCGAGAATCGCCAGCTCCGTCTGGCGCTTGCCGCGGGGCTGGCCGATACGCCGCTCGTCCGCCTCTTCATGCCCGCCGAGGTCGTGGCGCGCGATACCGATGCGCATGGTGTCACGCTGACGCTCGCCGACGGTACCCGCCTCGTTGCGCCGTTGCTGGTCGTTGCCGAAGGCCGCCGTTCGCCGACCCGCGACGCGGCGGGGTTCAGCATCGCGAACTGGTCATACCATCATCATGCGATGATCGGCGCGGTCGCGCACGAAAAGCCGCACGGCAACGTCGCGCACGAAATCTTCTATCCGTCGGGACCGTTCGCGCTGCTGCCGCTCGTCGACGACGAACAGGGCCGGCACCGCTCGGCGTTCGTCTGGACCGTGTCCGAAACCGACGGCCCCGGCTTTGCCAAGCTTGGCGAACGCGGCTTCATCGCCGAGTTGCAGAAGCGTGCCGGCGGGGTGCTCGGCGCGATGGAGCTGGTGGCGCCGCGCATGACGTATCCGCTCGGTTTCCATCACAGCGCATCGATTGTCGCGGAGCGCCTCGCGCTCGTCGGCGATGCCGCGCACGGTATCCATCCGATCGCGGGGCAGGGGCTCAACCTCGGGCTGCGGGACGTCGCCGCGCTCGCCGAAGTGCTCGTCGAGGGCGCGCGGCTCGGCCTCGACCTCGGCGATGCGGCGCTGCTCGCGCGCTATCAGCGCTGGCGCGGGCTCGACAATATGATGGTCAGCCTCGCGACCGACGGGCTGACGCGGCTGTTCGGCATTCCTGGCCGGACCGCAGCGGCGGTGCGCCGTACGGGGCTCGGCGCGGTGCAGCGTATGCCGATGCTCAAGCGTTTCTTCATGGACGAAGCGCGCGGTGAGGCCGGCGACCTGCCGCGCCTGCTCGCGGGCGCCGAAATCTAGGTATTATTACCTAAGCGCGCGGCAGTCCGGCGCTAAGCATGACCGCCTATCCCTGACGAAGCGGCAACCATGTCGCGGCAGGATGGGGATGGCAGCATGTCGGCAAAAAGCGATGCGCTCGAAGCGGCGGTGACCGACTATATCGAGGCGCGAACCGCGATCGATGCGACGCCGGGAGCGCGCACCCGGGCGCTGGCCGATCGGGCCTTTGCTCGGCTCGCGGCACTTGCGACGCCGCGCATCCGCTATTTCACCCGCGCCTATGGCCTGGCCGATGTCGCCGATGACGCAGCGCAGGTGTGCGCGATCGCACTCCACCGCGCCGCCGAACGCTATGATCCGGCGCGGGCGCGCTTCACCACCTATATGAACTGGCAGCTGCGCGCCGAATTGCAGGCGCTGCGCCACCGCCTCCACGGCGATCAGCGCTGCGCCGGGCGGCGGCATGTCACCGCGACGCTGTCGCTCGATGCATTGCACGAGGATGGCGCCGACGACTGGCTGGTCGATCCCGCCGCCGAAGCCGCGACCGAACAGGGCGCGGCCGACAATCTCGCGGCGCTCGTCGCCGATCGCCTCGTCGGCGACTGGGCGGCGCGGCGTCGCGCCGGGCTGTCTCGGGGGGCGGGCGGTGACGGCAAGCGGATCGCGGTTCGTGTTGCGGCCGAAAAGGCACTTGTCCGCCATCATCTGATGGTGATCGAGGCGGCCGACCGGCTGCGCGAGAGCGATCGCCACATCGTACGACGTGCGCTGGCCGACATGATCCGCCATGCTGCGGGTCGGAAGACGCACTGAATCTATGGAATCAGCGGTGCCAGCCCGCCAAATATTATTGCAGCGTGGCGCGGCCGTCGTCGCCGTCGAAGCGGCCGAAGAATTGCATCAGCTGGACGACGAGTTCGGCGCGCGCGTCGATCGGCGTCGCTTCGAGCAGTGCCTGTTTCGCCGCCGCGTCGAATGGCGCGACCTGCGCGATGCCGTTGACCAGCGTCGCGTCGTCGAGCTGCCCGACCGAATCCCAGTCGACGACATAGCCCTGCCGTGCCGCGAAGCGCTTCGCCTCGCGCTCGAGGCTGGCGCGCTCGATGCTCGCCAGCACGGCATCGTCCTCGCTTTCGAGTTCGATTTCGGCCTCGACCTGCCGGAACGGCGTCGTGACGTCGAGTTCGCGGCGGACGCGAAAGCGCGCGACGCCTTCGAGTACGAGGTTGAACCGGCCCTCGTCGAGCGCCTCGACGTCGATGATGCGGCCGACGCAGCCGACGTCATAAAGCGCGGGCGGCTCCCGATCCTCCTCGCCGGGCAGCTGGCGCGGCTGGATCATCCCGATCTGCCGGTCGCGCGCCAGCACCTCCTGCACCATCGCCGAATAGCGCGGCTCGAAAATGTGCAGCGGCAGGTGCAGCCCGGGGAACAGCACCGCGCCGGTCAGCGGAAAGATCGCGATCCGCTGGATCGTCAAAGGCGCGGTCTCGCCCATCACCCGAACAGGATCAGCGACAGGCGGCGGCGCTGCGCCGCGACCCAGGCATCTTCAAGCCCGACGGCTTCGAACAGCGACAGCAATTTGGCGCGCGCGGCGCCATCCTGCCACTCGCGATCGGCGGCGACGATGTGGAGGAGATTGTCGGCGGCGGCGTCGCGCTGTCCCGCGCCGATCTGCGCGGCGGCGAGATCGTGACGCGCCTGATGATCGTCGGGGTTCGCCGCGACTGCGGCTTCGAACGCCGCGAGTTCGCCCGCGTCGGGGGCGTCGGCGGCGAGCGCGAGCGCGCTTTTCGCCTGCGCGATCGCGGGATCGTCGGCGATGTCAGCGGGCACGACGTCCAGCGCGGCCTGCGCGCCCTCGATATCGCCGGCGAGAAGGAATGCGCGAATCAGTCCGCCGTGCGCGGCGGCATTGTCGGGCGCCATGTCGAGAATCTGCGCGAAGATGCTCGCGGCGCGGGCGCCATCGCCTTCGGCCAGCACGCTTTCGCCCATCTCGATCAGCGGTGCGATCTCGACCGCCCGCGCGCTTGCTTCGCTTTCGATCGGGAGCTGCGCGAGCAACTGGTCGAGAATCGCCTTCAATTGGCTTTCGGTGCGCGCGTTGGTCAGGTTGGCGACCGGTTGACCCTGGAAGATTGCATAGACGGTCGGGATCGACTGGACCTGGAACTGGCCGGCGATGAAGCGATTCGCGTCGACGTCGACCTTGACCAGCACGACGCCCTTGTCGGCATAGTCGGCCGCGACCTTTTCGAGCACGGGTCCGAGCTGTTTGCACGGACCGCACCATTCGGCCCAGAAATCGAGGATGACGAGGCTGGTCATCGACGGCTCGACGACGTCGCGGCGGAAGGCGTCGACGGCTTCCTTTTCGGAGGGGTTCAGACCGAGGGTGGCCACGAAAATATGCTCCTGTTCCTGATTTCCGGTCGCGCCCGCCGAAGCGGGCAAGACTCTTGCCCCGCTTATGTGGGATTTGCGGGCGATATGCCAACCCTTCGCAGAAAAACGCAATCAGGGGTTGCCGAGTCAAAAAGCCGGTGCTAATCGCCCGCCTCACCCGCTGGAACCGACCGGTTTCCAGCCGCCAGAGCGGGCGTAGCTCAGGGGTAGAGCACAACCTTGCCAAGGTTGGGGTCGAGGGTTCGAATCCCTTCGCCCGCTCCAGTTTTCTTTAAAGATATCAATCGTGTAGATCCGCGTTGCGCGGCGTTGGCCTGCTTACATGTGCAGTAGCATGTTGATGTGTCAGCACGCTGTAAGCACGGCCAAGCGTTTGCTGCGTGCGTTGAACGTTTGCGACCGTAAGCCATTTCGCTCAGTTGGATCGTGGCTACACGGTCGCGTGAATTCCACTATCGGCTTTTCATGCGTAGCTGGGCATCGAGTCGGGGGAAACACCCGGCGGGCATTGCCTTCCAGAATGACGTGTCGTTCGACCTCGCCGATATCGAGCGTGTCGATGTAGCGTTTGGTATCGTCGAAATAGAACCCGGTGGGAGGAACGATCCCGCTCACCGCACCACCCATCTCGCTACCGAACAGGATGTTCTTGTTGTCGATCACGTCGGCCAGCAGATCGACGCCGGACTGGTGATAGACGCAGACTGCATGATCTTCGCAGGACGCTCGCAACAGGTTTTCAGCGCCTTGGAGTCCGCTTCGAAGTCACCGAGGCCGTGCTGAACCACGTGGGCGGCTCGCGCGCCGGCGTCGCTGGCATTTATCAGCGGCATGATTGGAAGGTCGAGAAGCGCCAAGCCCTCGATCTTTGGAATGATCACATCGCCGCTCTCTTGGGTGGCGCTCTCGCTTCACCCATCGGGTAGAGTAATTCGCAATTGCTTCCGCTAATAAATTCGAATGACGAAACGTGGTCGCCCTCCGCATCCAGACATTCTCACTCCAGCCGAATGGAGGGTCGTCGAAGGTGTCCGGCATGGGCTGACCAATCCGGCCATCGCCGCCCGGTGTGAACTCACGCTTGATGCCGTCAAGTTTCATGTCAGCAGCGCATTGGGCAAGCTCGGCCTGAGTTCGCGTCAAGAGCTGCAGCAATGGTCCGGTGTCCGCGCCGACAGCGCTCTTGCCACAGCAAAGCGTCCAGATGGATCGGCTGATTGGTCTTTGGGACAAGTGTCACGCACGACCCACAATCTGCCAGCGATGGCGGATTGGCTACGCGACGTGGTCGGGCTGTCGGAGGTAATGCGCTTCGAAAGCGCGGCGTTTTTCGATTGCGGTGGAGTGAGACTTTATCTTTCGGTTGGCGACCCGGCGAACAACTCAATTCTGTATTTTCGTGTCGGGGATATCGAGGCTGAGGTTGAGAAGCTGCGCGCCAAGGGCGTGACCATAAGGAGCGCGCCGCACCGCATCCACGTCCATGATGACGGGACAGAAGAGTGGATGGCCTTTTTGAATGACCCGGACGGAGGTCATTTGGGCTTGATGAGCGTCATTTCCAAGAAAGATGGAGAAAGTGTATGAAAGGCCTGCTTGCCATTCCCCTGATTCTTGCAGTGCTCCCGACGACAGCGACAGCCCAGAGCTCAGCCGCGCCAGTGCTTAGTGAAGCCCGCTTCGAGCAGGTTGCGCTGACGGTTACCGACGTAGATGCCGCACGGACATTCTACCGCGACCGTCTGGGGCTGCGTCTGATGTTCGAAGCGAACAATATGCTGTTCTTCGATGTCGGCGGAACGCGGCTGATGATTGCAAGAGATGAGGCGCGGAAGCGCCCGGAACGGCCTGGTGGCATTCTTTACTTTCATGTTGAAGATTTTGCGGCCGCCCTTGTCCGCCTGCAAGGCACGCGTGCGACCTTGGTTGGTGCGGTCGAAACGGTGCAGACGACAGGATCCGGATCGCTCAGGCTTCAGCAATTTGAGGATGCCGACGGCAACATGCTCGCAATCATGGGCTTCGTGCCGCGCTGATCGATATTCTCCGCAGGGCCTTTGCTTCAAGCGCAAGCTTCGGGACGTGAATTGTTCAACGCTTTGTTAGCCGAGGTGCATGAAGCCCAAATCTACCCTCTTTCGCGCCGCAGAACATGCGGCATCTTATCTCGATGGCCTATCAACTCACCCAGTCGGAGCGACAACCACTGCTGATGATCTGCGCCAACGCTTGGCGCTCGCCTTGCCAGAGACCGGCACCGATCCAGCCCGCGTCATCGACGATCTCGTCGAGCAAACACGCGGTGGCCATCTAGGTTCGGCTGGCGGACGCTTCTTTGCATGGGTGATCGGAGGAGCGTTGCCGTCAGCTCTGGCAGCTGATTGGCTCACCTCGACGTGGGACAATAACGCGGCCCTTTATGCTTGCGGGCCTGCCGCAGCAGTCGTTGAGGAAGTTGCCGGAAGTTGGGTCAAACAACTTCTAGGCCTCCCGATGAACTCGTCCTTCGCGTTCACTACAGGCTGCCAGATGGCGCATGTGACTTGCCTTGCTGCAGCGCGCCATTCGATTTTGCGTGATGTTGGGTGGGATGTCGAGGCAGACGGACTGCAAGGCGCTCCATCGATCCGTGTGATCACGAGCGAGCATTGTCACGGTTCGATCGAGCGCGCTGTTCGCTTTTTAGGTCTGGGCAAGAATAGCATCGTTGCACTCGCGACGGGCGCAGATGCGCGGGTCAGGCCCGATACTCTCGAGGCGAGTTTGGCTCAAGGCGAGCCTACCCTTGTGGTGCTTGACGCGGCAGACCTCAATGTCGGAGCGATCGACCCGTTCGACGAACTTATACCAATCGCAAAGGCCCATGGGGCCTGGGTTCATGTCGATGGTGCATTCGGTCTATGGGCGCGGGCGAGCAAGCATGCACCCAGGCTCGCAGGTGTCGAACTCGCCGACTCATGGGCGACGGACGCTCACAAATGGTTGAACACGCCAAAGGACAACGGAATCGCCATTATCCGCGACAGCTCGGCCCATCGTGCAGCGATGAGCGTGAGCGCGGCCTATCTTTCGTCACCGGGCGAGGTTCGCGACCAGATCGATTGGACGCCCGATTGGACCCGGAGGGCGCGAGGTTTCGCAGTTTATGCGGCGATCCGTGAACTAGGGCGAGATGGGATTGCCGACCTTGTCGAGCGCTGCTGCCGCTTCGCCGAAGAGCTGGCTAACGGATTTGCTTCAATCCCTGGCGTCGAGCTCGTAGCAGCGCCCACACTGAATCAGGCGCTTGTGCGATTCATTCATCCCGACCCCTGCGCCAGTGTAAACGAGCAAGATGGATGGAATGACAAGATCATAGACGCCCTCAATCGCGAGGGGACAGCGTTCTTCAGCGGCTCGCGCTGGAGCGGGTTGAGGGTGATGCGCATCAGTGTAGTCAACTGGCAAACAACAAGCGATGATGTCGTAAAGACACTCGAAGCTGCTGAGCGCGTTATTGAGACTGAGCGGGGCAATGCGATCGTTCTTCGTCCTGTTTAAGCACTGAGCAAGAGTTGCGCCGCAACGGCTTCATCAAAGCCGTTGACGATCAAGTCGCCAGAGAGCTTCAAACGCTTGTAGTCACGGGGCGAAATGCCCGTGAACCGCCGGAACTCGCGACTGAAATGCGCATGATCGGCAAACAGGTTGCTCGCTTCGCTAATTGATCCTGTGCCGTAGAGCGAAATCCAGCCTTGCTCGATCCTCAGCAGGTTCAACAGCTCTTTGGGTGCCAGGCCGATCTCGTCACGCATGATCGTACGAAATTGCCGCGGACCCAGATCGAGGCTCTCAGCAAATTGCCCAATCTCGCCAAAAGGCAAGGCGCGCATGTTGCCGTGCAACGCGGACAGGGCTGAAACCCTGACTCGTGACGGAGATCGGGCTAATCTGGTTTCGGCCCATTGCTCAAAAATCAGCAGGCGGCTGTGAAAGTCGCCGGCTTCCTCGATAGCATCGACGACGCCATCGCTGTCAGCGAGCACGGCGCCGAGGTCTGCGTCAGAATTCACCAGAGCAGCCACCGGACAGTCGAGCAAGGTGCGCGCGCCCAAAGGAGTGAGCTGGACTAGAAACCAGTCCGTCACCGCGCCAACCCGGTGTTGGTAGCAGGCAGTCTTTGGGCCAAAAACGGTAGCTCTTCGAAGCGGACGGATATCGCCTCCTACTGACGTATTAACTTCATGATCGCCGAAATTGAAAAATATTTCGCAGTTCATGTTTGGAAAAATGCGGTACGTGCTCGGCACATTACGCGAGCTTCGACCAATAGCGTTGATCACCCAGGGACGAAGCCAGTTCTGCGGTGCCCTTCGTACATTTCGTGGGTTGATTGCCGATTTGTTCAAGACTGGAAGCTCCCGCTTGGTCTATGACATGCTATGGTTTTATCGCTGGAAAGCAAAATAATATGATCCTGAGCTTGGTTCTTGCCGCAACGTCGTTACCGGCTGAGCCGCTCATCCCTTTCGATACTCTTGCCAGGGGACCTTCCATCTCGGCGGCTGCAGTGTCGCCGGATGGCGTGAGGGTCGCAACCATCGAAATGAATGACGGTCGGGCGTCAATCTACGAAGGGGAGCTTGGTGGCACCCGCCGGCTCCTCTACCGCAACCCAGCAAGGTCCATCGACAATGTCCGGTGGTCGGCCGATGGACGTTGGCTGTTTTTCCTTCAGGACAGCGGTGGAGATGAAGGGTATCACCTGTTTCGATTAAGTCCCGCAAACCCGGGTGAGGCTACCGATCTGACCCCGTTTGCGGGCGTTGCCGTAGAACTGGTGTCGACGCCAAGAGGATATGCAGGGCCGGTACTGGTCGCCATTAATGGCCGCGATCCACATTTTTCAGATGTATTCTCCGTTGATCTCACGGACGGACAGGTCACTGAAGTCTTCAGGAACGATGCGCAATACACAGAGTTTTTTGCTGACGCGCAGGGCCGCATCCGTGCCGCGGGTCGGATTGTGGCCGACGGGTCGCTTGAGCTTTGGGGCCGGGCTGACGGAACAAGCAGCTTGCGCCGCCTGTACACCGCACCTGCGAATGAACGCTTCAAAGCCTTGGCGGTGCATGCCGACGGGCGGTCGATTATTGTAAAGTCCAATCGTCAGTCCAATTTCGAACGGGCGATGCTGATTTCTCTCGCCGACGGAAGCCAGCGCCCACTGCGAAACGGAACCTGTGGTCGATACGATGTCGACGATGTTCTACAGGATCGAGGCGGGCCGCTGGCTGTCGTCTGCACTCGCCTCGCGGGCGAGCTCGATCCGCTACGTGGGAGCTTCGCACGCGACATTCGGGCCGTCCGCCCGCTCGTTGGCGCGGGCAGCCTCAGTTTCGAGTCGCAATCCGCAGATGGTGCCACGACCATCTTCTATAGCGATGCAAGCAATCGCCCCGGCCGCTTTCTGATTGTTCGTAGCGGCGTTGCCTCAGTCTTTGCAGAGACCCGTCGCGAGCTTGCGAGCTATCGTTTTGCGCCGTCTGAGCCGTTCAGGATGCGCGCACGCGACGGCATGCAACTCCTTGGCTATGTCACCCGACCGCTTGGCCAGAGGGTCGCAGGTCCAGCGATCGTCGCGGTTCATGGCGGGCCATGGACCCGCGATGCTGGCAGCTTTGAGCGCGAAACCCAGTTTTACGCCAATCGCGGCTATACCGTCATCCAAGTGAATTTCCGTGGCTCGACTGGCCTCGGCAAGCAGCTGTTCGAAGGCGGCATAGGCGAGTTTGGCGGAAGGATGTCCGACGATGTCGACGATGCTGTGCGCTATGCCGTTCGGCAAGGCTGGGCTGACGCCGACCGCGTGTGCATCATGGGCGGTTCTTATGGTGGGTTTGCCGCGCTGACCGGAATTTCGCGCGCGGGCGGCTATAACTACCGATGCGCCGTTGCTTATGCCGGTCCTGCTGATCTTGAAACCTTGGTGCGAGCTTTTCCGCCCAGTTGGCTGCCATTTTTGCCCAGATCCTGGTATCGCTTCGTCGGTCGACCCGACCAACCTGGCGATCTGGAACGGATGCGCGCGCGCTCACCTCTGACGCATGTCGGCAACATGCGGGCGCCCTTGCTAATCTTTCAGGGAGCCAACGACCCGCGTGTTCGTCAGGACCAGTCGGACCGGATCGTTTGCTCGCTTCGTTCGCGCGGCGTCGATGTCGATTATCTGTTGGCGAACAATGAAGGGCATAGCTTTGCCAATGAGGAAACGTCGCTCGCCATAACGCGCGCGACTGAGGAATTTTTCGGACGCCATTTGGGTGGAAGGGTTGGTGATGGAACCACGCAAACAGCCAACGACGCACTTCGCACCTTCCGGGCCGCCGGACGAAACATTACTTGCTGACGCCACGCAAACCATCAAAGTGCGCGACGGAAAAATCGCACCATCCTTCGCCATGCGTCTGCCGTCGCACGGCCGTCTTCGTCGAGGTCCGGCCTTCGCGGATCAGTCGATTGGTCTGCCCAGAGGTGCGTCGGGTAGGTGCCATCGCCACAAATTGCGTGGCTTGCTCGCGAATAGACGAGCAGTTCCGAATTCCGCGCTTTGTGCGCTTGTCTGAGTTGACGATCGTTCCGCTGCGCCATCGCTCCGGACGCCCAGGTTTCGTCGCGACCGCCCCCGATCCACAGAAACCGGGCATTCGAACGCTCAACTGGGATCCGTGCTGCAGCTGCAGCTGCCGGATCCGCTTCGCGACGCGCTTCATAGTAAGCGGTGTTATTGAAATAGCGCGAGCGATCGTCACTGGCAGGCAGTGCGATATATGGCAATGGGCGGCCCTGCCAACTCCACGACGACAGCTGAGTCGGCATCACCTGATTTGCGTTTGGCCGATTGCGTGGGTCTCCAATGCCATATCCTTCCCAAACGGAGTCGCTGGGAACACAGGCGGCTACGGCGTCGATCCAAGGCAAATAGGTGGCTGCAACCGCCGCGTATTCGGCTCCTTTGGAATGTCCATAGACTCCCATCCGCTCCGTATCCGCCTCGGGCTGTCGAGCTAGCCAAGCGCGAACCTGATCCAACAATTCTATCGGCTGGTTCACGTGGGCGTTTGGAATTCCCGACAGGCCCTTTAGATCCCAAGCGAAATAATTGAGCGCAAAAGCCGCAAAGCCTTGGCCAGCGAAGCGTTGAGCGATTGCCTGCGCTGCATCGCGGTCACCGCCTTCGCTTCCGTGCAGGAGGATGATGGTTGGGTGGCGACGATCATCTGCCGGAGCCGCAAAAGCTCCATTGATCGCACCATCGGCAACCAGCACTGTTCGCAATCCCTCGGGGGCCCGGCCTACCGCGTTCACCGACGCGAGGGAGTCGCCGTTCCGCGTTACGAAAATACGTGATTGGCCATCGCTGATCGAGTTTGGGTCAAAGCCGTTTACCGTAACTCCCGCTAATAAGGCATCGCCTGGCTTGCGCCCGGACCACCAAAGTCCGTAGACGTCGCGCCCTCTATAGGTACCGGCACCCGATGATGCTCGTGAGAGATCGATGGTGCCGCGCCGGTCAGCGCGGACATCCGCCCAGGCATGCAATGTTATCGGGACAGGCCTCCACCCTGACCGTTTGGTCGGATCGTCTGTGTCCCAGCGGACAAACCCACGAAACATGTGAACGCGAACATTTTCGCGCGGCGCAAGCCCGGTGATCCGAATGACAGGCTCAAAGCCCCAGATAGCCGGTGGCGCTTCTACGCGGACTGTAGCGTACGATGGAGTCGAGACGAGCAAAGCCGCAATAATTACCACGCGGAATTTCATGGAAAGCCCTTCAATAAAAGCAGTCCATGATGGCGCGGCACAATGCTATACACCGATAGCGGCTCTAAGTTGCGGCTCCATGCTTGCGGCAGCTTCCGTGAGTCGACGAAGGTCGTCGAACAGCATCGGGTCGGCCTTTTTGAAATTGAAGCAGGTCTTGCCTTGCCGCCGTTTCTCCAGGCTGGGTGGAACGGCGCCGTTAAGGTCGGACAGTGTGTAGAGCGGCATGACGTGATAGGCGACATACGACTTTTTGATCGCGATCCAGCCAAACCAGGCAGGCTCCTTGGTCCGCGCCTCAATCCAAGGGGTCTTGAGTGTAAAGTTGGTAGGCGTGTCGTCAGTAACCACCATTCCTGGGGAGGCTTCAGTCATGAGGCTTCGCAACTGCGCAAAAATCGCTTGAAATTCATCACTCATTTTGCCGCCTCTCCGCGCGTTCTCATAAACAAGCCCGCAACGGCGGATAGAAGGATTCCGAATATGAAGGATCCCATGACCACCGCCGTCAGCTGAGTTGTCATATCGACTTCCTGCCCTCTGGCTCTCATCGCGTCGAGAAAAGCAGGATTGATCGACGTGTAATAGACATAGAAGAATATGACGCCGATGGCAGCACTAATTGCGGAAACCGCAACGCCGCACATCAATGCCTGCTTCAAGGTCAAGCGGTCGCCGTTCGAACGCTTGGTCGCGCGCAATGCCCAAAGGATCGCGGCGGTCGGGAAGATGATGGCGACAAAACCCGTCATGGCCCCTGTTTCGAGATGTTCGTTATGCCAGCCCATCGCATATTCGAACATCGTCCAGAGCGCTGCGCCAATGCCGGCAAACATGCCGGCATAGGTTGTGATTGGATTGAAGCGCATGGCGGTCCCTTCAGTTTTGTGGATGCGCGACGGGGACGCAGCAAAGCAGGTCGAATTCCGTCCAGCCGATGTTCTCTGGCAATTTGAGATAGACTTCCTCGGCCGGCTCGTCCCTCAGGTCGAGACCAGAGGCGGGCAACCAGCTTTTGAACAGCATTGACCATGCGCGATCAACGACATCCAGCCCGCCCGCGACGGGTGCAATGGCCCAAAGGCCCGCCTTGCGTTCGGCGATGGAGAAATGGGTCGGCGGCACGAGCCCATCTGGCAACTCGATCAGGAAATCGTAGCGGCACCTAGACAATGGCGTGAGGTCAGGATCGTCGCGCGATGCGCCCGAGATTTTGCCTCCGTGGGCTTCTATGCCCGCCTTGTCCGCCCAATTGCGTAGCCGATTGTAAGCCCCAACCAAGCGCTCGGGATGAAGGTATCCGCCCCAAGCTCGTGATACGGCTAGCCGCACCGCCGGCCGTTCCACCACATCAACCTTAAACTCTGGATCGAGGGATGGAGCAGGCCTCAGAAAGTATGAGGAAACCTTGAACGCGTCGCCGCGATCATTGCGCTTGTGCCACCATGCGGCGAGGTCGAACTCAGAAGGCGGCACGCTGAATACGCGCTTGAACGCTCGGGTGAAGCTGATGGGCGACCTAAAACCGCACGCGGCTGCAGCATATTTCCAAGATTTGCCTTTGTTAGCGAGGGCAATCGCATGCTCCAATTTACGGCGCTCAACGAATTCCCGGACGGCCTCTCCAGTCAAAGACCGAAATATCCGATGAAAGTGAAAAGGCGAAAGGCAAGCGATCGCTGACAACTTTTCCAGTGATATGTGTTCAGCCGGATTTTCATCCACATAGGATATCGCGCGCGCAATTCGCGCTTCGTATCTCTCTCCGAAAATCCCCCTATCAAGCATGCTATTACCGTTCTTTTGGTTCCTGATTCTGATCGCAACTGTGGATCGGTGCGTCAAACACCCTGACCAAACAAATCTTGCTTAATGTCGCGGATGGGGACGATCCAGATTCCGGTCACCATACATTTCTTGCTATGGCACCGTGGATAGCAAGTCGTGGGGGACGCCTAGATGCGGGTTAGCAGGAAGTGATTGAACGCATCGAATTGCGCCAGCTTCGGTATGCCGTAGTAACTTCGGACGCGCAGAGCTTTTCGCGTGCGGCTGCTACGCTAAATGTGAAACAGATCACATTAAGCAGGAAAGTCCAACAACTGGAGGAACGCCTTGGGGTGAAGCTATTCAAGCGCTCCACACGGGGCGCCGAAATCACCGAAAATGGCCGTCCATTTATCGAGCAGGCTCGCCGCATCGTGACCGATGTCGACAATTTGCGCACAACTGCTCGTAATGTCAGCTACGGTCTGCAGGGGCGGATTGCAGTGGGGTATTGTACACCGTTGCTAGCAGGCAACCTCAGGCTTGCGATTGCAGGCTATCTTACGAAGTTCGCGGACGTTCAATTCGACGGAATCGAGGCGAGTCTCGAGAAACTATTCCACGGGCTGCAATCCCACGCGCTCGATGTCGCGGTCGCGCCAATCGGCTTTGGCGAAGACGGGATCGTGTCGCGGCGCGTCTGGTCCGAACGACTCTTTGCCGTGCTGCCCGACGATCATGCGCTTGCGGAAAAGGAACAGCTTTATTGGCAGGACCTGCGGCGAGAAGTTTTCGTTGTCTCGTCAGTCGGTCTTGGTCCAATATTTGGCAACCTTATCGCGGGACGGCTGACGGAACAGGGCAAGCGCCCCAATATTATCGTCCAGGACACGAGCCTGGAAAGCGTGTTGAGCATGGTAGCGGCAAAGCGCTACATCTCGATTGCGACCGAGGCCTCGCAGGGCGTGTCATGGACTGACATCTGCTTTCACGAGATCCACGATCCGACGGGCCCAGCGCGCCTTGAGTATGCCCTGTATTGGCGCAAGAACAATGATAACCCCGCGCTTAGGCGCTTCTTCGAGCTGATTGAGGAACGCTACCCCGGCTGAGCGGCGCGCCGCGCTTTCCCGAAGCTCCGGTCGGTTGCAATGAACCGCTCGATCATCGGCGGGATCAGTCGCTCGGGTGTAGGTGCATCCTTGGTATTTCCGCCGTTCAGCACCGTCGCATAGGCCAGCAGTTCCCTGTGCAATCGCGCCGAGACCTCAACAGTCAGGCGCACGGGCTTCTCGTCGGCCAGATCGGCGAGTTTGAGCCGGGTCATTGCCCGCCTCCAAACACCAGATCGCGCGTCACCAGCACCCGCACCGGAAATCCGGGCCGGATGGTCAGGGTCGGTCGGACATTGAGTTCGCGCGACACGATCTGCTCACCGGCGCGATTGATGCTGTCCTGCGTGCCGCGGCGGAACGCACGGGTAAGATTGCCGTCGTCGCCCGAACCGAACTCCGAGCCCGCGCCCAGCAGGGTCGAGACCAACGCCGCCTTGAGCACGCCTCCCCAGTGGTAATCGGTGCCGTCCTGCAGACCGGCAAAGCCGCGCGGGTCGGCAGCAGGCTGGCGTTCGAGCACGATCGAGCGGCCATCGGGCAGGATCAGCCGGTTCCAGGCGAGCAGGATTCGGCTCTGCCCGAAGGCGACATCGGCGTCATAGTCGCCGATCAGCCGCGATCCTTGCGGGATGAGCAATATGCGACCCGTCGGGCTGTCATAGACATTTTGGGTGACCTGCGCGGTCACCAGGCCAGGCAGGTCGGAGCGGATGCCGGTAATCAGTGCGGCCGGAATGACCGAGCCTGCCTGCAGGATCGAAGGTGAGGCCAGCCCGGTCAGCCGCTCGGCCGACACCGTGCGCCGGTCGCTGGCCCGTTCCAGAAATGCCTGTTTGCGGCCTGCTTCGGTCAGAGGCGCGGCAGAGGGCGCAGCAGCTCCACCATCGGCAGCTGGCTGAAGCCCTGCCAACCCTGTCGCACCACCGCTCGCTGGCGATCCCCCGCCGAAGAACAGGCGACTGCCGCGTGCGGCCTCGCGTTCCTGTTCGGCGCGCTGGCGGGCAACATCGGCGGCAGTGGCCGCAGGATTGATTGGAGGCGCAGGCGCCTGCGCGCCGATCGGCGGCAATAGAGCCACATCGCCGCGACGCTGCGCATCGAGGATCGGCTTGCCAAGATCACCGGGTAGTGGCGGGCCGAGCTTTGGGACCTGGCCGTAATCCTTGGGTGCGCCCGCGAGGTTGTCGGCTACCGCAGCGCCATCGGTGTTGTAGAGCTCTTCCGCCCCCTTCTGGCCAGCAGGCTGGAGCGCGTAGATCAGCGCGCCGCCTACAGCCGCGAAACCGCAAGCCGACGCGATGCCGATGGCTTTGCGCGACAGGCGCATGACGCGCGGGGGATCGCCGCGCAGCTTGACCGCGCTTTCAGGATCGGCGGGCGGCACCTCAGGGCGTCCGTCCTGTTCCCCGCTGTTCATGCCCGCCCCCGCCGGTTGGAGACGATCCGCACCGTCTGCTGGCCCTTGCGTCCGCCGAGCCGCAACTCGGCGCGGGCGAACAGCCGGTCGACAATCATGTAGCGACCGGAGACGCGGTAATTGACCAGCTCGGCTTCGTCCTTGGCGCCGATCACGAACAGCGGTGGCAATTCGCCCTGGGCGATGCTCTCGGGGAACTCGACGAACACCCGCACGCCGTCGTCGAAGGCAAGCAATGGCCGCCACTCGGGCCGGTCGCCCTCGATCGCATAGTGGAAATTGAGCAGCGACAAGTCCATGCCTGCCGCCACCGGTGCCGCGCGTTCGGCTTCGGCGCGCGCCTGTCGCAGCGCGATCAACTGGTCCTGCGGGTAGGTCCAGGAGACCGAAGCCATGTAGACCGACGGGTTGGCGCGCAGTTCGAGATGGTAGGTCCGCCGATCGGTATTGATCACCAGGTTGGTGGCGATGTCGGGCCGGATCGGCTTGACCAGGATATGAACCCGGGCGGCGGGGCCGATCCCGCTCACCGTATCGCCGATCATCCAGCGCACGGTGTCGCCGGCGGCGACCGGACCGGAGCCGACCAGTTGCTCGCCTTCCTGCAGCGCGATGTCGGTGACTTGACCGGGCTTTGCATAGATCTGGTAGAGCGCGCCTTCGGTGAAGGGGAAGACCTGGATCGCGTTGATGAACCCGGTGCGCTCGGGCTGAATTCTTGCGGCTTCCATCGCCGCTCCCACCCTGTCCTGCAGAGTGGGGCGACTCTGGGACGGGCGGGAGCGGCCCGCAGCGTGGGGAGGGAGGCGCTGCGGAAACGCTTTGAGCTGACCGGGGAGCGGGAGCGGCACAGGGATCGCCACGACCGCTGGTTCCGAATGTGGTGCCTGCGCTACCTCGTTGGGGATCGCAGGCGCAGCAGACTGGTGCGTTTTCTGTTCCTGGGCCTGCGTAGGGAAAGCAAGCGCCGAGCTTGCGGCAAGTACGGCGGCGGCGACGCGGCGGTTCGTCGCAAAAAATGTGCTGATCATGATCCGAGTTCCTTCGACCAGTTGATGGCGTTGACGAAAATGCCGAGCGGGTTCTTGCGCAGGGCATCGGGGGTGCGTGGGGTCTGGACGACGATGGTCAGGATCGCAGTCCAGCGACTGGTTTCGGCGAGGCTGCCGTCGCGGTAGCGGCGCTCGACCCAGGCGACGCGAAAGCTTGTCGGCGAGGCACGGATCACGCTGGTGACATCGACCCCGATCTGTTCGCGCCCGATCAGGGCGAACGGATCGTTGGTCCGGGCATAATCGTTGAGCGCCAGCGCGCCCTTGTCGGTGGCGAAGTCATAGGCGCGCAGCCAGTTCTGCCGCACCACGATCGGATCGACGGGCACGGCGCGGACCTGCTCAATGAACCGGGCGAGGTGGAACGCGATCTGTGGGTCCGAAGGCATAAACCCGGCATCTGCGGGCGCAACGGCCTGGGCTTCGCCGAGCTTGTCGACCTGGACGACCCACGGGATGATCGACCCTCGCGCGCCCTGCCAGATGATCCCGGCGGTGAGGCAGGTCGAGAGCCCGAGCGCGCCGAAGAAGGCGAGGCGCCAGCTGCGCGCCTGGACACGGGCCGAGCCGATCCGGTCATCCCAGACCTGCGCCGCGCGCTGATAGGGCGTTTCGGGTTCGGGGGTCTTGCCATAGCGGATCGAGGGGCGTCGGAACATAGGTCAGTCCTTTTCGGAAGTGTCGATGGAAGCCCCGCCGCCATGGCTGTCGCCGGACTTGAGGGTGTGGGCAGCGATCGTCGCGCCGTGAGCCAGGGTCTGCCGGTCCTTCATCGCCTTGGCCCAGGCGGGCAGGCCCTGGTCGGGATCGGATGGCGGCGTGGGTGGTGTGCTGGGGGCGGGCGTAATCGTGCCGCCGGTATTGGTGATCGCAGCCCGACTGCCATCGCGGAACGATTGGCGCATAGAGTCGCCCGCTTTACGCAGTGGCGAAGTCGCGGCGCCGACGGCGGCATCGCCGACCGCGGCCATGCCGGAGCCAACTGCAGTTGCACCCGACTTGCCCGCCGAGCCCAGAGCATAGGCCATGGTCGCACCACCTGCGGCCCGCGATGTGCCGTGGGCGACATTGGATGCAGCCGATGCGACCGCGCCGCCTGCCATGCGGGCACCCGCAACCGCGCCGGCGGCGGCACCGCCTGCGAGGAGCGCGGTTCCAGCAGCGGCACCTGCGCCAAGCTGGGGTCCGCCCGAGACGATGCCATTGGCAATGCCGGGACCGAAGATGCTGAGTCCGAGCAGCGCCAGGCTGGCCAGCACCACCGAAAGCGCGTCCTCGATGGTGGGTTCAGGCCCGATCGCGCTGGTGAACTCGGTGAATATGGTCGAGCCGATGCCGACTATCACCGTCAGCACCAGCACCTTGATGCCACTGGAAACGACATTGCCGAGCACGCGTTCGGCCATGAAGGCGGTCTTACCGAACAGGCCGAACGGGATGAGGACGAATCCGCAGAGCGTCGTCAGCTTGAACTCGATCAGGGTCACGAACAGCTGGATCGCCAGAATGAAGAAGGCGATGATGACGATAGCCCAGGCGAGCAGCAGGATCACGATCTGGAGGAAGTTCTCGAAGAAGCTGACGAACCCCATCAGGTCGGAGATCGCTTCGATCATCGGCTGCGCGGCATCCATGCCGACCTGCGCGACCCGGCCTGGCTGCAACAGCTCGGCTGCGGTGAAACTAGTGCCGCTCGCTTTGAGCCCGAGCCCAGCGAAACTCTCGAAGACGATCCGCGCGAGATTATTCCAGTTGCCGATGATGTAGGCAAAGATCCCCACGAACAGGGTCTTCTTGACGAGCCGCGCCAACACGTCGTCGGCCTCGCCCCAGGACCAGAACAGTGCGGCCAGCGTCACATCAATCACGATTAGTGTGGTCGCGATGAATGCGACCTCGCCCGATAGCAGGCCGAATCCGCTGTTGATGTAGCGAGAGAAGATGTCGAGGAAGCGGTCGACGACGCCGGTGCCACCCATGTCAGAGGCCCTTTTCTGGTTGGGGTTGGGATGGCGGTGCCGGAGCGTCACTTACTTGGGCGGCGGGATCGCTGGCCGGTGTGCTCGCTTCGCCCTCTTGCCCGAGGAACCGCCGCCGCTTCTCGGCCCAAGCCGCGCGGCAGTCGGACGAGGACAGCGCGAGTTCGCCCATCGCAGCGCAGGCGCGCAGCTGTGCCGGAAGCGGGTCGCCGTCCGGTTCAAACACGGTGAAAACTTCGGGCAGCGGTTCGGGGCGCTCTTCGCGCAGCTGAAGCACGGACATGGTCAGCGCGATGGCGACGAACGCCCCGGCTCCAATCCGCGCGAAGAGCTTGGTGTCCATCGCCTCAGTTCCGGAACATCTGCACGGTGGTGGGCACATAGCCGCGCCCCGGCGCGAGGAAGCGGCGGAGCTGTTCGCGGGCCTGAGCCTTCGCCGCGGCCGCGTTGGCGGCGTCGAGCGACTGGGCGCGGCCAAGGCTCGCGACCGTCGCGGTCAGGTCGGCGAGCTGCTGCGCCTGAAGCGCCAGCAGCTGGTTTCCGGCCTGGGCGGCTTGCAGCGCGCCGGTCGCCGACTGGCTGGCGGTGACGATCGTCTGCACCGCGCTTCGCGTGCCTTCGATGTTGCTGACCGCGCCGGCCTGGACCTTCAGCGCATCCTCGAACGCAGCAACGCTGTTCTTCCAGCGTTCCTCGGCACCCTGCACCATCTCGCGCTGGCTGCCGGTCAGGCTCTGACCGGAATACGCCCTTGCGAACTCGCGCTCGATCTGCTGGACGTCGAACGAGATGCGCTGTGCCTGGGCGAGCAGTTGCTGGGTCTGGCGGATCTGCTGCTGGAGCGGATCGAGCACGCTGGTCGGCAGGCTCGCGAGGTTGCGCGCCTCGTTGATCAGCGAGGTCGCTTGGTTCTGGAGCTGACGGATCTGGTTGTTGATATGCTCCAGCGTCCGCGCGGCGGTGAGCACGTTTTGCGCGTAGTTGGAAGGGTCGTAGACGATCCCGCCGAACTGGGCATAGGCCGGTGCCGGGACCAGCGCGGTCGCGGTCAGGGACAGCGCAGCGGTGCCGGCGGCGAGCAAATGGCGGATACGGGATTTCATGGTGGCTACTCCTTGGGTTGGCCCAACTGGGCGGGGGGAACGGGATCGGGGATCGGCAGCATGTCCGCCGCCCAGGAGAGGCCGCGATGGCGCAGCCAGCGGGCGGCGAAGTCGGCTGTGCCGTGTGCTTCGGTGATCTCGCCGATCGTCAGTTGGTCGGCCTTCGATGACGTTGCGGTGAAGGCGAGCGCGACTTCGCCTAAACCCAACTCGAACAGCCGGTTGCCGCGCGCAGACTGGCAATAGTAGTCGCGCTTGGAGGTCGCCCGGGCGACGATCTCGATCTGCCGATCATTAAGCCCGAAGCGGCGATAGACGCCCAATATCTGAGGCTCGACCGCGCGCTCATTGGGAAGGAAGATTCGGGTTGGGCAGCTTTCGATGATGGCGGGCGCAATCGCCGACGCCTCGATGTCGGCCAGGCTCTGGGTGGCAAACACCACGCTCGCATTCTTCTTGCGCAGCGTCTTAAGCCACTCGCGCAGCTGCGCGGCAAAGGCCGGGCTGTCGAGCACCAGCCAGCCCTCGTCGATGATGATCATCGTCGGCGAGCCGTCGAGCCGGCCTTCGATGCGGTGGAACAGGTAGGACAGGACGGCGGGTGTCGCCGCCGAGCCGGTCAACCCCTCGGTCTCGAAGGCCTGGAAGCTCGCTTCGCCGAGATATTCGACCTCGGCATCAAGCAACCGGCCGAACGGCCCGCCGATGCAATAGGGCGCTAGGGCTTGCTTGAGCGCTTGCGATTGGAGCAACACGGCCAATCCGGTCAGCGTGCGTTCGGCGACCGGTGCGGTCGCCAACGAGGTCAGCGCCGACCACAGATGATCCTTGGTTACTGGATCGACCGTGACGCCTTCGGACGTCAGGATCGCCTGGAGCCATTCCGCCGCCCAATTGCGTTCGGCGGGCTCGTCGATCCGCGCCAGCGGCTGCAACAGGACTGCGCCAGCGCAGTCTTCGGAAAGGCTGGTGCCGAGATCCTGCCAGTCGCCGCCACAGGCGAGCGCAGCAGCTCTGATCGAGCCGCCGAAATCGAACGCAAAGACCTGCGCGCGTTCATAGCGCCGGAATTGCAGCGCCATCAGCGCGAGCAGCACCGATTTGCCCGCACCGGTCGGCCCGACGATCAGCGTGTGGCCGACATCGCCGACGTGGAGCGAGAAGCGGAACGGGGTCGAACCCTCGGTCCGCGCATAGAATAGCGGGGCACTGCGAAAGTGCTCGTCCCATTCCGGCCCAGCCCATACGGCAGAGAGCGGGATCATGTGGGCCAGGTTGAGCGTCGAGATGGGCGGTTGCCGAACATTGGCGTAGACATGGCCCGGCAGCGATCCGAGCCAGGCCTCGATGGCGTTCATGCCCTCGACGATCACCGTGAAGTCGCGGCCCTGGATGACCTTCTCGACCAAGCGCAGTTTTTCGGCTGCGAGCGCGGGATCCTCATCCCAGACGGCGACCGTCGCGGTGACATAGGCTTGGCCAACGAAATCCGACCCAAGCTCCTGCAGCGCGGCATCGGCGTCGGCGGCCTTGTTCGAGGCATCGCTGTCGAGCAACGTCGATGCCTCGTTGGTCATCACCTCCTTGAGGATGCTTGCAACCGACTTCCTCTTGGCGAACCATTGCCGCCGGATCTTGGCTGTCAGTTTGGTCGCGTCGGTCTTGTCGAGCATCACCGCGCGGGTCGACCAGCGATAGGCGAAGGCAAGCCGGTTGAGTTCATCGAGCAGGCCCGGGAAGGTGCTGCTCGGAAAGCCGACCACGGTGAGTGTGCGCAGATGGGCGCGGCCCAGACGCGGTTCGAGCCCGCCGGTGAGCGGCTCGTCGGCCAGCAGCGCATCGAGGTGCATCGGGGTTTCGGGAACCCGAACGCGGTGGCTGCGTGTAGAAATGCAGCTGTGCAGGTAGGTCAGCGTTTCGCTGTCATCGAGCCATCGGACCTCGGGCACGAAGCCTTCGACCAGTCGCAGCAGCCGGTCGGTGCGGTCGATGAAGAGATCGAGCAGTTCCTTGGGGTTGATCCCTTTCTCGGCCTTGCCTTCATACAGCCAGCTTTCGGCGCGTGCGGCGTCCTCGGCGGGCGGCATCCACAGTAAGGTCAGGAAATACCCGCTCTCGAAATGCGCGCCTTCTTCGGCAAACTGCGCGGCGCGCTCGCGCTCGACCAACGCGGACGCCGGATCAGGAAAGTCGCTATCGGGATAGTCCTGTGCCGGACGGCGCACAGCCTCGACGAAGATCGCCCAACCCGAACCCAGCCGGCGCAGCGCACTGTTGAGCCGCGCGGTCGTCGCGATCAGTTCGGCAGGCGTTGCGCTATCGAGATCGGGACCGCGAAAACGGGCCGAGCGCTGAAAGCTGCCGTCCTTGTTGAGCACCACGCCGGGTGCAACCAGCGCCGCCCAAGGCAGGAAGTCAGCGAGCCGGTCGGCCTTGTTACGGTATTCGCGAAGCGAGAGCATCGGCTCAGACCCTCAGATAGGTGGGAAAGCGCAGATGCCGCCGCGCGACATCGACGAATTGGAGATCGTGCCGCGCCGCCCAGACCGAGACCGCATGGCCGAGCGCGAAGATGACCATGCCGGCGATCCACAGGCGCAGGCCCAGGCCGATCGCGGCGGCCAGCGTCCCGTTGGCGATCGCAAGGCCGCGCGGCGCGCCGCCGAGCAGGATATGCTCGGTCAGTGCGCGGTGAACCGGAACGACAAAGCCCGGCACGGCCTCGGGCGGCGCGGCCTCCATCAGACCAGCGCTCCGCCGCCAAAGCTGAAGAACGACAGGAAGAAGGACGAGGCGGCGAATGCGATCGACAGGCCGAACACGATCTGGATCATCCGCCGCGCGCCGCCCGAAGTGTCGCCGAAGGCGAGCGCGAGGCCGGTCGCGATGATGATCATCACCGCGACGATCTTGGCGACCGGGCCCTGGATGGATTCGAGGATCGACTGGAGCGGCGCTTCCCACGGCATCGACGAGCCCGCCGCATGGGCGGGCGTGGCGACGGACAAGGCAACAATGCCGCTGATCATGGCAGCGGACAGGCGGGTACGGGTGCGCGAACTGGTCTGGATCACTTGGTTTCTCCTTGGGCTTGGGGGGTGATGGGAAGGATGCGGTAGTCGCCTTGGCTATCGAGCCCGGTGACCTGGGCGAGTTCGGCGAGCCGCCGACCGGTGCCGTCGCGGACCAGCACGGCGATGACGTCGATGGTCTCGGCGATCAGCGCGCGCGGCACTGTGACCACGCTTTCCTGGATCAGCTGCTCCATGCGCCGCAGGGTGCCGAGCGCGGTTCCGGCATGGATCGTGCCGACCCCACCCGGATGGCCGGTGCCCCAGGCTTTGAGGAGATCGAGCGCCTCCGCGCCGCGTACCTCGCCGATCGGGATGCGGTCGGGCCGCAGCCGCAGTGCGGACCGGACCAGGTCGGAGAGGGTCGCAACGCCGTCCTTGGTGCGCAGCGACACCAGGTTGGGCGCGGCGCACTGCAACTCGCGCGTGTCTTCGATCAGGACCACGCGGTCGTCGGTCTTCGCGACCTCGGCGAGCAGCGCATTGGTAAGTGTGGTCTTGCCGGTCGATGTGCCGCCTGCGATCAGGATGTTCTTGCGGGAAGCAACGGCGGCAACCAGCGCATCTGCCTGCCATGCAGACATGATCTCCGCCGCGACATAGTCAGCGAGGGTGAACACCGCGACGGCAGGCTTGCGGATCGCGAAACTCGGCGCGGCCACGACCGGAGGCAGGAGTCCCTCGAACCGCTCTCCCGCATCGGGCAGCTCAGCCGACACCCGCGGCGCCTTGGCATGGACCTCGGCCCCGACATGGTGCGCGACCAGCCGGATGATCCGCTCGCCATCGGCAGCGGACATCCCGCTCCCCGTATCGGCGATCCCGGCTCCCAGCCGGTCGATCCATAGCCGTCCGTCGGGATTGAGCATGACCTCGATCACCGAGGCGTCTTCAAGCCAGGCGGCGATCTCCGGTCCAAGCGCCGTCCGCAACATGCGCGCGCCGCGCGACGATGCCAGAGACTGGATAGGGATGACGCTCATGAAATGCCTCGTGTCTGCGAGGCAACCGACCATCGGCTGCACTCGTGAGGCGGATCAAAGAGACATCAAATCAGCCTATGGCAACAGCTTGTTGCGAACCGCGTGTCCTAGCGAAAAAGCAGAAAGGATCGGCGGAGGCATCATGGGAGCGTTGGGCAAGAATCGCTGACAGAGCAGACCTTCGACAGCTCAAACGCGGTCGCCATTTGCTCGCCGCTGGCGCAGCTGTCTTGTCGATGACCGTCACCGTGCTCGTCCCGGTGCCCGCCAGCGCGCAGATTGGCGGCATCGTCCACGATCCGTGCAATTACGCGCAAAATATCCTGACCGCAGCGCGCACGCTTGAGCAGATCAACGCCTGCTTCGGTAAGTCTGTGGGAGAAGCTCGTGAGCACCAAGCCAGAGGGCCGTCAAGCCACTCTTGCCCCGTGGGCCGATCAGCCAGCACAACTATCGGTCGGTGATAATAAGCGATAATATTGGGTCGCTCGCTGAAGTGAAACAGCTGGACATTCGTGACGTCAAACTCGAAACGCTGAAGCGTTCGGCGACGACCGCGCGATCAGCTCGACAAATACTGGCCTGTATTCCTCAAGCGCCAAATCAGCTAGCGAAGTCACCTGATCAAGAGGAAACCAATGAAGCTCTGAATGCTCATCGTCAACAATGGTTGGCTCTCCTTCCCAAGCGGTCACTGCGTACAAATGATAGTAAATTGGTTCTGCTGTCGCGTTCGGGTCCGAAATTCGCGTTATCGGATGGTAAGCCAATGGAATTATAGAAATCTCTTCGGAGACTTCCCGGCACAGCGCTTGAACTAGTGTTTCATCGCCCTCGACGTGTCCTCCCGGAAAACTCCAAAGGTCCGGATAAGCCTTACGATGACGGCTCCGCCGGGCGAGCAAAACTTTGCCTTCGCGGAGTAGCAGAGCGTTGACGATATTGCGCATCTAGCGTTCTCGAATCTTGTTGCTGGCATGGTATGGGGCGTCATTCTATCGACCTCCATCCTGATCACCAATATCCAGCTGGCCTCAGTCGACTGATACAATCAGACGATAGCCCGCGTCGTAAAATTCACAGCCAAGCAGGTTTGCATATCGCCGTGCCCACTCGCCCGTTTCGAGATCGTCGCTAAGGCGCGCGATCCCCTTGGCAACATCAGGCAAGGCCCAAAATGAAGAACTGCCCGAACGGAGCCTTGGGTCGAGGTAGGCATACGGCCTGCGCCAATAGGCGTAGAGGAAGCCGTCGCTGCAATCGTGCGGGATCATGAGTGGTGCTGTACGGACCGGACCCAGCCATGTCTGGTACTCGTCGAGCGATGGCATCTGCGCTTCGTCGAGTGCCGCGAGCTCAGGAAGATAGTCTGTAAGCCAGGGACGACTGGCGGGATCAAAGGTCAACAGCACCACTCTGCCGCGCGCCACCCGCCGCAACTCGTGCAAACCTCTCAGCTTGTCGCGCCAGTGGTGCACAGTCAGAATGGCCATGGCAGCATCAAAGCTGTTGTCATCGAATGGCAGCTTTTCTGCCGATGCCTGGACTGCAGGTGCCGCGTTCGGCGCACGCTTGCGGATCATGTCCATCGACGGCTCGACCGCAACCACCTGCCGGTCGGCAGGTTCGTAAGAGCCGGTGCCCGCCCCCACGTTGATCACTGATTGGCAGTCACCCAGTGCGCGCCATATCGCCGAGGCAATGCGAGGGTCCGGCTTGCGCAGATCGGAATAGTTGAGGCCAATTGAATCATAGAGAGCGGTCATGCTGGTTCCCCTGAAACCCTATTCTCCCAATGCGCGCTTGCCGATCCGAGCTTTTGTGCTGGTCGATCCCAACGCATGGCGCAGTTCGATAAATGCAACGGCGGCTTCAATCGGCGCGCAGGCCCCCAGGGCGTAGCTTCGGGATCGCTGGCATAATCCGCCGGCGCTGCTGGTGGAAAACTCCCGGTGGCTGCTTCTCTACGGGCGGTAAAGAGAAGCTCGGCCGTGCGGGCGAGCGAAAGCTGCGCCGTTCGCACGGCCGAGCCGGATAATCGCGTGCGCACCCCGCGGATGACCGCAGCCGCCATCAAATATCCCGTAGCGTGGTCGAGCGCCTGCACGGGCAAAGAGACAGGCCGATCCGACGACCGCCAGACCATGCCCGCCGCAGCAATACCCGAGGAAAGCTGAACCAGACTGTCAAACCCGCGGCGGTTCGCCCAAGGCCCGGAATGACCATAGGCATTGAGCGAAACGTCCATCAGGCCTGGCCGAATGGCCTGCCGTGCGGCAGCGTCAAGCCCCAAGGCCTCTAGCGCATCGCGTCGATAGCCATGAACCAGCACATCCGCTTCAGAGAGCAACTGCTCGAACACTTCTCGATCAGCCTGACGACGAAGATTCAGCCGCGCGCACCGCTTGCCGAGCGTTACATCGGGCGCAATAGCGGGCTCATCCCAGTCTGAGGGATCAATCCGCAACACGTCTGCGCCAAAGCCGGCCAGAAAGCGGGTCGCGACCGGCCCTGCCAAAATGCGCGTCAGATCTAGAACGCGCAGGCCAGCCAGCGGGCGATCCGCCGCCGGTCTCCATGCAGACGGGCTGTCACTCGCGGCTTCGTTCCAATGGATGAGCGGTTCGGCGATCACCGCTCGACCTTGCGGATGCTCCTGCCACTCCGAATGGCTTCGCATTACCGCTGCACATCCACCCGCTGCAACAATCGCAGTTTCCAGTTCTAGCGCTGATCGTCCGGCAACGGCGGCCGCAACCGCATCTCGATCCGGCGCACAGCCCAGAGCGGAAAGCGCCGAATTCTTGTGATGCGGCGCATTGGTGTGCAATTTTATCCAACCATCGCGAGCCTCATAATCGCCCGCAATTGAATCCCAGGCGCTCGGCAATTCCCAACCGTCAGGCGCAATTGTGAAATCGAACCATAGCGAAGCCATGCGTCGATCCACCTCTACATGCACAGCCTGGCCAGCATCGGCTATCAGGTCTGCCAGAGCTAGCCCGGCCGTACCGATCGATGCGACAGCAAGGTCGGTCACCGGGAAGCAGGACGGAAGGCTCTCAGTGCCCGTCACGCTCAGCCACTCGATCACATGATCGGGCAGTCCAAGCGCTGATGAGCATTGCGTAAGAATCGCATGCGCGGAAAATTGGGGCATCGGTGCTTCCTCTTGAAATGGAAGAAACTAACCGCACTTGGATTTTGCGATCAATCTTGATACATATAATCAATATGAAGTCCTGGATTGATCGAAACGCCGCGCTGGCGGTGCTGGGCGTCAAGGCCCAGACTCTCTACGCCTATGTCAGCCGTGGTCGTATCCGCATGGAGCCGGATCGCGCGGACGCGCGCCGCAGCCTCTATCATGCCGGTGATATCGATGATCTGGTGAGGCGGCGCTCGCGCGGGCGCAAGGCTGCTGCCATCGCAGCAGGGGCGCTCTCGCTCGGTGAACCAACCATCCCAACCGGAATTTCAACCTCAGCCAAAGGGAGATTGTTCTTCAAGGGTCAAGATGCAGTTGCGCTCGCCCAGACCGCACCGTTGGAGCATGTCGCCAGCCTGTTGTGGGAAGCGCCGATTCCAGCTGATCTATGCAGTCGCTCGGTTGCTGCCCCCGATCCCTTTGCCACCCTAGCGCGTCTCGCATCATCCTCCCAGCCGAGCCTTGGGCGGGGCCGCATGACCCTGATCCAGGATGCGGGCCTGATTGTCGGTTCACTTGCCAACGCATCTGGCGCATCATTGGATGATGCACCGCTTCATCAACGGCTCGTGGAAGGCTGGGGCTGCGATCCCACGGTAGCGCCAAAGCTACGTGAAGCGCTTGTGCTGATGGCTGATCATGATCTGACGGCATCGACCTTCGCCGTCCGGGTTGCCGCATCGACGGGAGCGTCGCTTGCTGCATGCGTCCTCGCCGGGCTCTGCGCGCTTTCTGGCCCGCGCCATGGCGGTGCGCCAGCGGCGTTAAGCCAGCTCATCGCCGAAGCCTCGCGCGATGGCGTGGCAAGCACGGTTGATCGCTGGCTCAATCGCGGCGCAGAGTTACCCGGCTTTGGTCACCCACTCTATCCGGATGGCGATCCGCGCGCGGTCGTCATGCTTGAGGGTAGCGCCATCCCTGATCACATGAAGCGCCTGGCGGACGCCGTTTTCGCGAAGACGGGCTTGCGGCCCAATTGCGATTTCGGACTTGTTGCAATTTCCACTCGTTTTGCATTGCCTCAAAATGCACCCTTCAGCCTCTTCCTGATCGGCCGCAGCGTCGGCTGGTGCGCGCACGCGATGGAGCAAACCCTATCAGGCCAGTTGATCCGCCCTCGCGGCAGATACGAAGGTCCGGCATTAGCGATTGATTGAACCTTGGTGCCATTAACGAGGCCCATTCTTAACAGACGGCAAGTTTGGATGGCGCGATCCGCTGCGCGTATCGACCGCTCTCTTGTCGTGTCCGGAAATGCACATTTCGGATCAAAATGTTGAAAATCGGTACTGCGCAGACTGTCCCTTAAATCGGGAGCTCGCGCTGACATAGCCGACTTTAGCGTTGCCATGTCGACCTCCCGAAAGCCGCCATCCGTTCAGCTAGCTTTTGTGCCCTGCTGGTGGCTGCTTTCGGAATTCGGGTTTGGAGGCGACAAAGTCTCGTATGGGGTGGAAAGCAGACATCGCGTCTATAGCGGCAGTGTTAGCCCTCAAGAGTACGGGCTACATTGGGCTAGCATATCTTGCTCTGGCAATGCAGCTAATCTACGTCGGTTGCGGAGGACGATCTTTCGATTTGCGGCAGGCAACCGTACAAAAGAAAGGTGAACCACAGTGATTCCCAACAGGATTAGCCTTCCGATCGTGATGCTTGCAGCAATGACGTCGGCGGCAGGCTATTCGCAATCATGGGTACCGCCAATAGAAATGGCTGAACCGGGCGCGGCTGGTGCAAGAGTGACCGATGCAGGCATTATTGCGAATTACCTTCCCGCCAAAGGTGAAGGGAAGCACCCTGCGATTTTGCTGTTGGGCGGGTCAGAAGGCGGACTAGGTTCTGGTGCCTTGCAAATGGCAGTTGATCTGCAGTCGGCAGGATTCAGCGTCCTTCAACTCTCCTACTATCGCGCGCCTGGTCAGCCTGTTGCATTTTCAAGGGTGCCACTTGAAACATTCGACAAGGGAATTTCCTGGTTGAAGCGACAATCCGCAGTGGACAAGCGACGCATCGCGATCGTCGGCGCGTCGAAGGGCGCTGAGGCGGCACTAGTCGTGGCAAGCCGCCACAAAGAAGTGAAAGCTGTCGTTGCAGGCATGCCGTCAGCCTACATGTGGGCCGCTTTCAGTTGGGATGGTTCTGATCAACCTGGCGCTTCGTGGTCGCTGGGAGGAAAAGATGTTCCTTTTCTCCCATATGGTGAATTTGATCCAGGCATTGGCATGGCCTCAATCTACATAGGTGGTCTCAGGCTGGCGGGCGCTCATGGTGACGCAGCGATCAAGATTGAGCGTTCACCTGCTCAGGTGCTATTGGTTTGCGGTCAGGCAGATGCTCTTTGGCCAAGTTGTCCAATGGCGGATATGCTTCGAGCACGGGACCACAACGTCACCATCCTCGCGTATGAGGATGCAGGCCATGCCGTATTCGGGCCTCCCCTTGCTGACGACAGCAAGTCTTTGCCACTATTGGCTTCACTGGGAGGGTCGCCAGATGGAAATAATCGAGCTCGAAAGGACAGTTGGCCCCGAGTTATCGCATTTTTGCGCGGTTCGCTGAAGGACTGATTGAATCCCGGCAACTTCGCGGCATCCGGATCAAAACACCTCAGCGTTTGGCAACGGCCAAATGCCAATATTGCGTCGTGCGGAAATCTCAGAAGTAAGGCTCTTCAGTGGTGCGCTGGGATATCCACCAGATGTTGCCAGATGGGTCTACTACACCGCCTTGCCGGTCGCCGTATGGCATGTTGTCAACCGGCATTTCCAGCCTAGCACCTACTGCGAGCGCACGAGCCATCGCCGCTTCTGCATCTTCGACGTAGATATAAAACGCTGCACGGCTTGGGGGATATTTATCCTGGGCCTCGCTGACCATCAACATCGCAGTGCCAATCCGAATTTGGCAATTTGCAATCCTACCATCCGGTCGTTCACTGCGCCCCAATTCCTCTGCACCAAGTCCATCGACCAGAAATTGCACATAGCTCTTCGCGTCAGACGCAAAAATATAGGGGTTAACTGTCGCGAAACCGGGCGGAACGTACATCATCATTCTCCTGAAAAAGGTTCCGGTGGCATTACTTCAGCATCTTGTATTGGAAAATTGTTTCGGCGCATTTCGGCGATCAGGGCGGTGGGAGAAAGTCCGGCAAACAGGTTTACGTCGCGGATCATGTGCGGCTGATCAAAATAACCGACATCAAGCGCGTGATCGACCCATTTTGTCCGGTTTCCGGTCTTGAGTCTGCTTCGGAGCGCATCGAAACGGGTCAATCGCGCGACGGTTTTAGGTCCAATGCCGAAAACAGCCCGAAAACGCTGAACCAGACGTTTTCTGCTCCAGCCAAGTTCAGCGGTCAGGTCTGCGATGCGCGTCGTATAGCCTGTCGTCAATTGCCCCCATACCCATTCGATCTCCCGGGGGACGGCATGTATTTTGCTTAATGGCACGAGCATCCCCAGTTCGGTATCGACAATACTTCGTATTCGGTCAGCTCCAGCAAAGTCTTCGAGCAAAACGGCGCGGTTGTTGCATTCGGCAGCCATAGGGCCGAACCATCTAAAGGCATCAAGCGCTGACATCCGGAGATGAATGCCACGCTGCAAACCGCTGGATTCTGTGAAGCAGACCTTATCATGAAGCCCGGCGTAAAAGACTTGCCCGGCTGTCACAGATATCGATTGCCCATGAACGTCGAAAACGGTGAGTGGCGCGCCAAGGTTCAGGATCAGGGTAGGCTGCAATGATGGGTAAGCACGCTGGCGACCAGTTTCGACCCTAAGGGCTTGATAATGCTCATGATCAACACTGATTCTCTGCACGCTTTGAGAAGCTCCCTGTCGGTAGGCTTGTGTACTTTCGTTGTGCCAGCCCTTGAGAGTCAAGGAAATCGCGACAACGTCTGAAAACGGGTCGTAAGCGGATAGTCGGCTTGTGGTTCGGAAAGCGCGAAAGCGGACATCGCCGTGCGGAGCCGGGATCGTCCGCTTTCTAAGATTTCAATAGATTAGCTGCCGTTCCGGTCAGTCCCCTGAACCCGACGCTAATTCAACGCTCAGGAACGTTAACCGCATCGGCAAGCTTTGGCCCAAATTCCATCTTACGTGCCAGGGCTTCGATAAAGCCTTCGAACCGTTCCTTGCCCTGTGCTTGTGCCGCATACCGCGCGGCGTCCGGAAGTGCCGGGTTGGCAGTCAACCAGAACCGCACAAACAGGGCCAAGGCTTCAGAATTCAGTTCGACACGGTAATCGAGTTTGTCGAGTTGGCGCACTACTCTGTCCAGTCGGCGGCTGAACGCTGCTTCCATGCGTTCCGAGCCGTCCGGAGAAAGAAACGAGTTCAGGGCCGTCTCGACGACTTGCGCCTGTGTCACGCGCTTGCGCCGGGCATAGTCAGCCAGTCGATCCGCAAGATCGGGAGGCAGGCGAAAAGTATGCTTCGACTTCACAGCGCAATTCCATCGCCAGGATCGAGCGAGGCCTGCCGGGCGCTGCGGGCCATGTCGATACGCAGCCGTTCGGCCCGCACCGCATTGTCTGTTTGATCCGGATGGTCGCCAAAATCGAACTCGGCAGAACGACCGTTTTCCTTCTGGGGTTGGACATCGACATGAGCCGGGATTTCTGGCTCGCGGCGGATCCCTGAATTGGCGGCATCATCATGGGTTGCGGCCTTGCGCTTATTCTTGGGTAAAGGCTTGATCGTCGGCAGCGCACTCCAGTCATCAGATTTCGGGTTGTCGGTTTTCGCGGTTAGCGGTTCCGGTGGTGGGAGAATACGCGCCTGCAACCTTGGGTCAGCATAGTAACGCGCCTTCTTGGCTTTGATCGGCGGCGAGCCGGACAACATCACGATCTCGTCAGTGTCGGGAAGCTGCAAGATCTCGCCCTGGGTCAACAGCGGCCGCGAGGTTTCGGAGCGCGAGATCATCAGGTGGCCAAGCCAAGGGGACAGACGGTGGCCGGCATAGTTGCGCATCGAACGCTGTTCGGTCGCGGTGCCCAGCGATTCCGACACGCGCTTGGCGGTGCCTTCATCATTGGTCGCGAACGCGACCCGGACATGGCAGTTGTCGAGGATCGCGTTGTTCTTGCCGTACGCCCGCTCGATCTGGTTGAGGGACTGCGCGATCAGGAATGACTTGAGGCCGTAGCCCGCCATGAACGCCAGCGCGCTTTCAAAGAAGTCGAGCCGTCCCAGCGCAGGGAACTCGTCGAGCATCATCAGCACGCGGTGACGCTGCGCCTTTGGAGAAAGCTCCTCTGTGAGGCGACGCCCGATCTGGTTGAGAATGAGGCGGATAAGCGGCTTGGTCCGGCTGATGTCGGACGGTGGCACGACGAGGTAGAGCGTTGCGGGCTGTTTGGCCTCGACCAGATCGGCGATGCGCCAGTCCGAACATTTGGTGACCTCGGCGATGACTGGGTCGCGGTAGAGGCCGAGATAGGACATCGCGGTCGAGAGCACGCCGGATCGCTCATTGTCTGATTTGTTCAACAGCTCGCGCGCGGCGCTAGCCACGACTGGATGTGGGCCAGCCTCGCCCAGATGCGCGGTTGCCATCATTGCATCGAGCGTCTCTTCGATCGTGCGCTCGGGATCAGACAGGAAGGCGGCAACCCCCGCGAGCGTTTTGTTGCGCTCAGCATAAAGGACATGGAGGATTGCCCCGACCAGCAGGGCATGGCTGGTCTTCTCCCAATGGTTGCGCTTCTCGAGGCTCCCTTCCGGGTCCACCAGAATGTCGGCTATGTTCTGGACGTCACGCACTTCGCTGATCCCGCGACGCACTTCGAGCAGCGGATTGTAATGGGCAGAGGCTAGGTTGGTGGGGTCGAACAGCAGGGTGCGGCTGAAGCTTGAGCGGAAGCCGGCGGTCAGGCTCCAGTTTTCGCCCTTGATGTCATGGACGATCGCCGACCCGGGCCATGTCAGTAGGGTGGGAATGACAAGGCCGACGCCTTTGCCCGAGCGGGTTGGCGCAAAGCACAACACATGTTCGGGGCCATCATGGCGCAGATAGTTGTTCTGGAACTTGCCGAGCACAACGCCGGTTTCTGAGAGGAGGCCGATGCGCTTGATGTCCGCCCGTTCTGCCCAGCGCGCCGAGCCATAGGTCTTGGTGTTGTTGGTCTCGCGACCGCGCCAAACCGACATGGCGATGGCAACCATGATCGCCACGAACCCGCCAGAGGTCGCGATCATTCCGCCTTTGTCGAAAATCTGCGGCGCATAGGCGTCATAGGAGAACCACCACCAGAACAGGTCATAGGGCCGGTAGACCGGATGGCCGAACAGCGAAAACCAGGGCGTGCCCAACTCGGGCTGGAAGCCGAGCGCCGAGGACGTCCATTGGGTTGCGGCCCAGACGCTGGTCAGGATGATCAGGAATACGGCCAGCACCTGGCCCCAGAGGATCTTTGCAGCGGACAATTGTCAGGCTTCCTTCTGTCTTGGGGGAGCATGTCGGCAGTGCGATGGCAGAATTGCAAGGCTCTGACCCCGTGGATCGCAGACTGGCGGATGATCGGACGGGTTAGCGGGAGCGGATCGACAGGAGAGGGACCAATGGCGGCGGCTTGAAGAACATAAGTAGAACTAATATCATTCAAGCCTCGCCGATTCGGCTTTGCGACAGGAATGATGATCATGCAGCACGATGTGGCGCTGCGCGAAGCCGCGCGCGCGATCTACGAAAGCGTCTATCCCAGCGAGGAATGGACACCCGTCCCGTTTCCCGAAGCCGAGAAGTATGGGACAATTCATTACCGAAACGCTGTGGCCGCGGCGTTGCGCGCAGATGCCTGTCTCAATGGTGATCGCGACCGGCAACTGGCGATGCTGTGATGAAGGTTCGGATTGATGACATCGAACTGGCCCGCGCGATCGGTATCGGGTTGGCGGTCACCGGCAAACGCGGCCAAAGCAAGGATCATGCTGTCAGTATATTGCGCCAGCTTGCTCCCTATGCGGTGTTTCGCGAAGCTGGTTCGGCCGAACTCATGTCGAGCGCCATACCGCTTTTTCCGGATGACTTCGGCATCGTTCGGGCACTGGACGCCTATGCCGAAAGCGAAGCGCAGCGACGCGAGCAGCGGAGACATTTTGACTGGCCGTTGCGCCTGATTGTCAAATAGAAATCCCGCGACTTCGGCCAAGTGTCCACTCAATCCCGCCGCCGCTTTTGATCGTCCCCATCACCTGCTCGCCCAGATGCCGGTCGAGAGACGGCTTCCAGGGGACGAGTTCGAACCCATGGGCGTGCTCGATCATGGCGAAGCGACCCGAAGCCAGCTTGATCCGTTCGCGGTAGACGCCCTTCAACCGATCGCCTTCCTCGCCGGGCACATGGTCAAGCCCGGTGCGATGGGCGATGCCGCTTGCGGCGCTGGCAAGTTCGCGGTCACGCAACGTCGCGATGAGATCGCGCGCAAGGATGATCCTTGTTCCCTGCCACCGGGCGAACCCTTCGCTGACTAGATGCTCGGCGCGCGCAATCTTGGCCTGTTCGACTTCGATGCCAAACCCGCTGCCAGTGACAAGCGGTTCTGCGGCAACCAGTTGACGGTCAAGCCAGGTTGCGCCGTTTGCAGTAATCTGGTCGCCGAGCGCCAGATCCGAGCGTAGAGCGAGCGACTGTTGCCGACGTCCGCGATTGTCGTCCCAGCTTCTGAGTTCGATGATCGCGCCGGGTTCGGCATCGCCGGTTACCTCAAGGTCGGAGAATTTCAGATGATGGACGCGGCCATCGACACCATCGACGATGGCGTAGGCTTCCCCCGAAAGCTCATCGAACAGCCCACGCTCTACCAGCCTGCCAATGACGGGATTGTCGGGAGCCTCTTGATGGAGGGCAAACCGTCCGGTTTCGGCGCTGCCGATCTGGCGCGACATGGCCCGGTGCATGGTCTTGATGATATCGCCGCGTTCACCAAGCGCGCGCAGCTTGCCCTCAAGGTCGGCGCCCAAGGTCCAGCTCGCCGGACCGTGCGCGTCCGCCAGTCCAAGCCGCTCAAGGGCCCTGGCCCTGCCTATCAGCAATGCACGATCGGAACGTGCTTGGCCGGATGGATCGGGACGCAAATCAATGAGGCCGCTTTCGTCCTGAAGGCGTTGCAGACTGCGGTCCAGGCTGGTCCAGCGCTCTGCGCTCACCTCGCGACGCAGCGCCTGTTCGATTTCCCGTTCGGTGCGGTGGCCGAGTTCGGCGGTGACACGTTCCTCGGCGCGTCCGCGCATCCCTTCGCGGATATAGTCGCGGTCGATCACCAGGTCGCGGCCATCGTCTGTTTTGCCGCGCACCAGAATATGGATGTGCGGGTTGTCGGTGTTCCAGTGATCGACCGCCACCCAGTCGAGCCGGGTTCCGAGATCGTGCGCCATGTCGTCCATCAACTCGCGGGTGAAGGCGCGCAGGTCTCCCATCTCGGCGGCATCTTCAGGCGAGACGATGAAGCGGAAGTGGTGGCGGTCATCTTCGCATCGTGAAGCGAAGCCATCGGCGTCGACGCTATCGCTGTCCCTATCAAGCAGTCGGCCCTCGGTTCCGTCACGATCGACACCGTCGCGTTTCAGATAGTTCAGATGCCGGGCGAGTGGTGCAGCTCGAAAGTGCGCGCCACGATGGCGGACAACTCGGGCCTTGATGATGACGCGGCGCTGGGAAGGCGAACGACGCATGGCCAATGCGGCACCACCTCCGCGGCCCGATCTGCCAGTTCCGCCGCCGGTGCGCCGACCGAGCGAGCTATAGCCCGCGCGCTTCGAAACTTGAAGTACTCGCCCGGCCAGCGACTTGGCCTTTTGCCCGGCGGGCCGACCGCGATCACGCACGCGACCCGGCTTGATCTCAAAATCGTCGTCGCTCACCGGGACATGGTCCGGATCAAGGGAGACGGCTCAAAAATTGAGAGAATTGCGGGACTGTTCCGGTTCAGTGCCAGCAGGTTCAAATAGCGTATGGCGCTTGAATCCAAGGATTTCTGCACCTCACAACCACCACAGCCAGCCGCTCTTTTATCTCGCCATCCTCCTGAACCTGCTCCTTCTCCTGCTGCCCTTCCGCACTTCCCCACGCCAATCGACGCCATGACACGATCAGGTATCGAACAGGCAATCACCGCTGACGGCTCCCCGAGACGGGCACGAAGAGGCCGTTCAGGGGAGCGGGCGAAGCGGGAATGGAGGTCGGCGGCGCGGCGGCGGCGAAGCTGCCGGATGCGTCTGCCGTGGCATTCCCGCGCACGGCGAACAGCTGCCCTTGTGTCCAGGAAAGGCGAACCGGCTGCACAAGCGATGCGCTGGCGACGACGGTTGCCGCGCCTCCCGATTGCAACATCGGCGCGATCTTGGCGACATAAGCGCGGGTCTCGGCGGGAAGCGGACGACCGTCATCCCGCCACTGTTCGTAGCGGCCTGGCCCGGCATTGTAGGCCGCGAGCATGCCGGTGGCGCCGTAGCTATCGTACATTTCACGCAAGTAGGACGTTCCCGCCATGATGTTGTCGCGCGGATCGAACGGGTCAGCGCCAAGCCCGAACCGGGCGCGCTGGCGCGCCCAGGTTCCGGGCATGAGCTGCATCAGACCCATCGCCCCGGCAGACGAGACCGCGCCGATCCGGCCCGCGCTTTCAGTGCGCATCACCGCATAGATCCAGCCTTCGGGAATGCCGAAGCGCTGCGAAGCCTCGGCGACGTGCGAAGCGATGTCGACGGAGCGCGGCTGCGCCTGTTCCGCAGCGGCCTGCCCGAAGGCAGGCGCGTCACCGAACAGGGAAGCTGCGAGGAACGCGGCAAGGCCCAAGCGATTCCTGTGCATCGCCTCAGTCCGCCTTGTCGTGCCTGGACGGGCGCGACCAGACCAGGACGTGGCCAATGCCATCGTCGTGGAACAGGTTGGCCCGCAGCGGCTGGACGAAGGCGGGATCGTCGATCTGGAGCGCGACATAATCGCCGGCCTTTTCGCCGGTGCGCTTCCAGCCCGCACCGATCTCGCGCGCTTCGTCGCCCTCGCCCGCAATCACCCGGTAATCGGGCGCGTTCTCGTTGTCGGACGGTTCTGCGGGCAGCACCACCACGCCAATGTCGAGCGTCAGCGTCGTGATATGTCCGGAAAAGCCGTCCTCACCGCGCACAAAATAGCCAATCTTCACTTTCAGTCTCCTTCGGTTGGTGAACCGGTGGGTGGGATCGCACGGGGATCGGCGAACCAGGTGTGGTCGCCATCGCCCGCCTCATCGGTCCAGACCGGTGTCGCGCGGCCGATCACATCGGCCATGCGCAGCACGCCGAAATAGCGGCCATCAAAGCTGTCGGGCGCGGCCGGGTTCATCACGAACAGCTCGCCGGATCGCAGGACACGGCAGCCCGCCCAAACGGGGAGTGGACGTCCGAGCCGGTCACGCGCGCGCGCCGCGCCGACATATGCGCTGTCGATGGTCACACCATGCGCGAAGCGGCAGACGCGCTGGCCGTTAACGGCGGCGATGCGCTTCAGCAGCGGTATGCCGGTTGGCAGGTAGTGCCGCTCCGCGAGCAAACGTCGCAGGCCTGGTGGCGGTTCGATGGCGATCCGCTCACCGACATGCAGGCTCGCCTTGCCACGGATCGCGTAAAGTCCGGTCGGCACCGAAGCTGTCGCGTTCCACACCGCGTAACGCGAGACCGGCACGGTCAGCGTCGCGAGTGTAGCGGCGGCGACGATGCCAGCGAGGATGAACCGCCGCCGCATCATGCGAGCAGCGCCTTACGCTGGAGCCAGGCGCAGTGACGCGCGAGGCTGTAGCCGCGCGGGCGTTCACGCCCCGCCAAGCGGTTGTGGATGTGCCGCCAGTGATCGGGCGCGACCTCGCAAGGGTCGATGCCCGAGGCCTCGATCGCGTCGATCAGGCGGAAGACCTGGTTGACCTTGGGCCAGCCCCGGACGGAGAGCAGCAGCTCGCCTCCGGGGTCGACCTGCGTGATCGGCGTGCAAGGCTCGTGCGCTCCGACGGCGCGCACGATGTCGAGCGTCGAGCGGATCGTGCCATATTCGTTGGCTGCCCAGCGCACCAAGGCAAAAACTTGGCCCGCTGCGTAGCTTTCGATGCGCTGGCGACGGTCGATGATCCGCTCGGCAACCGGCCTGCCGAATTTGAGCCAGTCCTCACGCTCATCTTCACGCCAGACCAGCGTGACGTGAGTCAGCTGTGGCCCATCGCTCAACCCTGTCTCGGCTGGCCTGCGCGGCGGCGCGGCGCCATTCGTCCACAGGCGCGATTCCGTTAGCAAGAATCCGAAGGATTCTTTGTTAGGATAGTTAAGCGCGAAATTCGACGCAGATTTCTGCGGGTTTGAAGGCCATTCCGGTTCCCAATAGTCCGAACTTTCGGTTCCTGATCGTCCGAGTCCGGCAGTTCCTGATAGTCCGTGTTGCATCACGACATATCCACAGGGCTGAACCCGACGCGCCGCATGGCGGCATCGAACGGGTCGATGGGGATGGAGACGAAGTTCAGCCGCTCGCGTCCACGCGCTTGTTCAACGGTGAGCTGGTATCCCGGCAGCGCCTGTCGCCGCGCGATGTCGCGCAGCTCGAACGCGAAGCGTTTGGGCGGCGAGAGCGCGCCGGACTTCAAATACAGGTGCTGGAAGTCGAAGCTCCAGCCCCAGCGCTGCTTGCCGCCGTGCTTGCGCACGAGCCGGTAAAGCCAGCGTTCGAGCCCCCCGGTCAGCGCGAAATAGTTAGGGTCAATGGTCAGGACGAGTGCCTGATCGATCACGCCTTCGTAGAACCAGTCGGGCACGATCATTTCGATCCCGAGCGCGCGGCCCGAGCCATCTAGCCGTTCCTTCCACTCATTGATCCAGCTGAAGCGGTGCCGCCGCCGCGCATCGCGCTGCCGGATCGAAGTCGCAATCGTCGTCGACTGTAGCCGGTCGAGCCCGGCTTTGAGCCGTTCGTAGCTCGCCTTGCCGGTCCCACGACGCGTGAACGCAAGAATCTCGTGCGGCGTCGCGGCGATCAGCCGCGAGGTCGGGCGGCCCATGTCGCGCGCCTCGACGATCTGGCTCGCGACCCAGATCAGCACGTCGGCGTCCCAGATGGTCGCCATGCCATGTTCGGCGGTGGCCTCGACCAGAATCGAGACCTCACCCATTCGGAAGTCGATCGGGCGCACCCGCTTGGACTTGGCGAGGCTGAAGAAAGGCCAGGCCATCAGATCCTGCGCGTCGCGGGCAGCGATGTCGCCGCCGTGACTGACGAACAGGTCGAGCTGCTGCGCGCTGGCGGGAAAGGCAGACGTGCGACGCATGGGTTCGCTCAGCGCCGCACCGGCGGAGTATAGCCGTCGAGCCGCTTGGCTGGATGGACGATCCCCTTGCCCGGATCGCTGGTCGAGCGGCGCAGGCCCTGTTCGGCCCAGGCGTCGAGGTCGGTGACCGAATAGACGATCCGTCCGCCAAGCTTGCGATAGACCGGGCCAGTGCCGAAGCAGCGGTGCTTCTCGAGTGTGCGGGCAGAAAGCCCGAGATGCACTGCGGCATCGGGCGTCCGCAAGAAACGGGCGGTCACGGGTGTGGGTCTGGCGTCCATAGCAAGGCTCCGGCGAAAGGTGGCAGCGGCAGCGAGCTGTCGCTGGAATTCGCAAGCTTTGGCGAAGGAGAGGCGAGCGGAGGGAGTGACAGAATGAGTGGGTGCGAAATTGTCACCCCTTCCGAGCGCGATCAGCGATGGAGGAGCAGTCTTCGATATCCGGTGGCGATAAGGCGGCGGGCATCGGCGATCAGCCGGAGCACGTGCCGCCTTTCGCCCGAACCCTTCCATATCGCTCCTGCAAGCGGGCGATGGTTCGGGAAGACGAGGCCGAAGGCGAGGTCGCGCGCCGAGGCGCCAGCCTCCAGCGCATCATGGATGCGAAGCAGCCCGGCGTAGCGAATGCGTTGATTGGGGGTGGGAAGCGCTGCCCGACCGGTCGCGATGCGATCGCCGCGCATCACCCGCTGCAAGTGGGAAGCGGCGGCGAGCCGCAAGGCGCAAGTCGCATCGCAGGGGATCGCGTAGGTCGGGACGGGCAGGGATGGCGCATGGCGCACGCACAGGCGAAGCCGTGCGGTGCCGTGCGCGGCGACGATATGCCTTTCCTTGCCGGTGGCGATGTCAACCAGCGGTTCGGATCCAGATGGAAGCGACAACGCCTGTCCTGGATCCTCGGCCTCGATGATCACGACGTCAGGCGCCACGGCGGGTGACCAAAGCGCGGGCGTTTCGCGCGGACTTGCCTGCGGGTCTGTGGGGAAAGCTCAAGCCCCATCGCCGGGACAGGCCCTCCTGTTCTTCCTGCTCGGTCTGGGGATGCTCGGCGATGCGGGCCAGCGTGTCCGCATGGTCCCGACGATAGTCGGCATTGCGATTCAGGAATTCCTGCGCGAAATCCGCATAGTCATGGTCTCGATACTGATCTGCGGTCGATGGTGACCGCCAAGACGAACCACCGGACATAAAGACCCCTGCAAGGCACAGGCGAAAAGGCCAAGCATCAAGTCTTTGATTGCTATAGATAAGCCGCAAGTAACCAATGCTGCGGATGATTATGCAAGCGGTTGTAGTAAATCGAGAGACCTACTTACGTAATACCCGCATTGCCAGCCGGAGAATCATCCTTCTCTCGATTTATCAAGAAGATGCTTATAGCCCTGCTCTGTCAACCAGCGAGCGCGGGCCAAATGGCTGTCATGGACCTGCCGCGCGCGGTCCGGTTCGCCGGCTGCATCCAGGCCAAACACGACGGCGGCGACTTCGGACCAGTCGGCACCTTCCGCTGCGGCGTCAAGTATCCGTAAATAGGTAACAAAATGGCGCTCATCATAAGCCGTGATGCGATCATCGGCAGGCGCGCGGTCCTCGAATCGCAGTATCGTCATGGGCCGAGCCTTGGCTTCGACTCGATTTGCATGCCGTTACTTATAGCACGAACTCCCTCCAAAATGGTGAAAACTCGGGTTATGCCCGGTTCGGAAGGGTGATGTTCGAGCAAGTGCATAAGCTGACTTCGCCTTGAGAGCCCAACCAATACGGATCGCGGCACTTTTCCGAGTATTATAATACGTAGCACGGAGATACGCGAACCGTTTCTAAGCTACGGATGGATATCCGTAAGTTGTTCGGCGCGAACGTGCGCTATTATCGTATTGCCGCTGGGTTGAGCCAGGAGGCGGTTGCCGAACGCATGGGTGTCGACCGGGCCTATGTCAGCATGATCGAGCGCGGGGGCCAGAATGCAACGCTCCTTTCCATCCATGAGACTGCTCAGGCGCTGCGGGTGAAACCTGCGGACCTTCTCGCCGATCCGCCTGCCGGAAGCGACGCATGAACACGCTTAAGCCCCGCCCGGCAGATGCCGGGCGGGGCGGGCGTTCCGGTCAGTCGCCGTTGGTGCGGCGCGCGCGCGACCAGATCAGGTTGTAGCTCTTGCCGTCTTCGTCGTCGAACAGGTTGGCGAAGATCGGGGCGGTGAAGCTGGGATCGTCGAGCTTGACCGAGAGATAGTCGCGGCCTTCGTTCGAGGTCTTGGTCCAGGCGGCGCCGATTTCCGCGCGGCCGACGAAGACCCGGTGCGACGGCGCGTTCTCGTTGTCGCTGGTTTCGGGGACGATGCGGACGTTCTTCTGCTGCACCGACATGGTGACGATTTCGCCCTTGTATTCGTTGCCGGTCTTGGTGAAAGTTCCGATGTTGGCCATGATGCATTCCTTCAAGTTGGTCGAACCCGCGCCCATCGCGGCCTCGATGGCTGGTTGAAGGCAGGGGCTTGTGCCCGCTGCACCGGGACGGCCGGAACGTGAGTGGAGGACGGTGGCCCGACGGCTTTCTTGTTTCCGCGAGGAATGGGCGGCACGCCCAGGGGAAGAAAGTCGATGCAGACGCCGTTGCAGCAGGGGATCAAGCGGCGAAGCCATCCCCTGCCAACCAGAGCCATTGAAGAGGGCGCATTGGGCTCGGGTCACACTTGAGCGGGAAGCCATGGCCATTCCCAGACTTACCAGACAGAGCAACGAGTAGGGTGATTTCGTTTGTAGCGTGACCGTTGATCGTTTCCGCATCCCGGACCCCCAGCGACAACGAGAACGCGCCTGTTCCGGTTCGGTTGAGATTCCGCAATCGGTCCGTCACTGACCTGGCGCCGAAAGGCCGCGCATTCGTGTCCAGGCTCGACCCGGCACCCGCCCTGACCGACCCCGCCCAGACGGCGAAGGCGAATGCCCCTGATCTCCGCACCTCGCTCGTCACGGCCAATCTGACCGTGCCGGCCCCGTCCTGGACTTGCCGGGCGGGGCTTTGAGGGTGTGCCAAAGCTATAGGCGGGCGCGGCTCCATTGCGTCCAGGACGCAGCCGCGATAACAGCGGTGCCGAGCACCGAAACGGTGAGCTGCCATGCGCCCTGGGGCATGGTCGCAGCCGCAATACCGTGAACAGCGTGATAGCCGGCGATCGAGGCGGGCGCGGTGAAGGCGACGCCAATTGCCGCCCGCGTGAAGTGGGACTTGGCGAAGCCCAGCGCGAGTTGGGTGGCGGCGAGCAATGTAATCGCGGCGATGGCGGCAACGGCAAGCGCAGCGAGGATGCCGCTGTCGCTGCGATAGGTCGCTGAACCGGCGAGGAAGGCGACGAACAGCGGCAGGGCGTTGATTGAAAGGCGGAAGAGCAGCGCGCAGCACATGAAAACCGCGACAATTATCAGGGTAAGGCCGATCAGCATGGCGTCCTCCTTGAAGCCAGGGGCAAGGGACGCGCTCTCCTCCTCCACCGCAGCGCAATGTGCCCGGCGGTCATAGCAGATTTGGGTGCAGGCCGGAATACCCGATGGGCATCCGGCCAGCGTGCGGAGGGCGCTGTGGCGCGGTCAGGGGTTGAACGGGTCATATTCGCGAACGATGCTGCTGGGATCGCCGTCGAACTCGGCGGTCGGGACGGCGGCGTAGCCGTTACCGGCGTGAAACAGGGTGACGCAGACCATCAGGGTGCGGGCAAGGCTCCAGGCGTGACGTTGTGCGATGGTGAGTGACATGTTCGAGCTCCTGTCTCGGAGCAGGGACCATCCCCGCTCGACAGGCCCCGGACAGACGGCGCAAAGCCGCAATCACCACGAAGGCGTAGCCGCAGTGGCCGCACGCGGATGCGTAGCGGACCCTTCATGGGTTGATTGAAGGAGGCTTGGGGTCGGCCAACGGATTGGCCATTGAGAGAGGGGTGGGTATGTGGACAGGATGACGAATTTTAGGCCTATACCGCGATGGCACTTCTGGACCCACCCAAACAGCGCGTGGATGGAGAGCTTCGTCTCACGTTTGATCAGTCCAGATATTGTAATGTGGGCAGAGGAGACAGACTCTGTGCCTGCGTGGTTCGCTTGGTCATCGAACCATTTGGATGATGTGGGCAGCCCAAAGGAATTCCTTGATCGATCAACGTCACTCAAGGCTCTGTTCGACGGTGCAATGCTAATTGCTTCCGGCCCCAGTTATTATCCAATCGAACTTGTCAACCCAAGCGCGGAGGAAGTGACCGATCGGCCGATGGTGAGTGGATTACCATATCCTGGTGACGTTGGCGTTGAACCCTTCTCGCCTGCTTATTCCAAAGCGCACCACGGCCTCGACGATCACTACCTAGATGACCCTCTGACGCGAAGCCTGTTCCTTGCTCGATATGACGATGTGACACGTGCCATACTCAAGTACACTGGCGTCCAAGGCCTCACCTATTTGAGTCTTTATGCTTATCGGGATTGGATGAAGGATGCCGGATGGAACGATGCGAAAATCGCGAGAGAAGCGGGTTGGTCGGCTGCCAGGCTAAAGGACTTTACAAACACAGCCAATAACCCGGCGTATTTGGGCCCCTATTGTCGGCACGGAGGGAATAAAACGCCGTTGCCCAAGCGACCAATGCCATTGGCCGAAGCTGATGAAGGAATGCGCAAGGCAATGCGAAGTTTCTTGTTACATCGAGCGAATATTTTCGATCTGCGACGCAAGTGGAATCTGCTCAAGTAAGCAACGACACCGTCAATGGATTGAAATGACCGCAACGTGTTACTGATGCAGGCAATCATTCGATCGCCCACACCGAAATGCCCAGCTTGCGAGCCTTGTCGATCAGGTTGGCATTGATGCCATTGCCAGGACAAGCGACCACGGCCTTGGGCAGCGCCTCGAGCATCTGATCGTTGCGACGGAACGGTGCCGCCTTCTTGAACCGCTCCCAGTCGGGCCGGAACGGGACATGGACGATCTTGCGGTTACGTGCCCAAAGCGTTGCGATGTGTTCGCCGCCAGTCGGGTTGCCGCCATGGAACAGGACCATGTCGGGATACTTGGCGAGAACCTTGTCGAGTACGGCCCAGATGCGGTTATGATCCTGGTAGGCGGGACCTGAGGTGAACGCGATCCGTGTGCCGGTCGGCAACAGCGGTTCGGTTTCTGAGCGGCGTTTGGCGGCGATGAAGTCACGGCTGTCGATCATGGTGGCGGTCAGGGTGCGGTGGTTGACGAGTGATCCGGTGCGCGGGGTCCAGGCCTTGCGGAAATGCGCTTCGAAGCGGTCGGAAGCGGCCTCGCGCATGAACTCCATCGCATTGCGCCGTTCGATCAGGCCGATGCCTTCGTTGATAAGCCGTTCCAACTCGACTGACTTGACCTCGGAGCCGTCCTGTTCGCGCTGCCCGCGCTTCTGGGCGTCTTCGTTGTCGTCGAGGTCGCGCTGGATCCGGCCCTCGGCGCGGTGGAAGAGGTTGGCGAGTGACCAGCACAGGTCTTCGAGATCGGGTTCGAGCCTGGTGTCGATCATGGTAGCGATGAGCGCGTCGAACATGTCGGCGACAGCGCCGGCGGCGATGCGTTCGTCGGGAAGTGGTCGCGGATCGGCTTCGTCGGAGAAGGGACGGTAGCCGTAGAGGGCCAATTCATCGAGGAGATGGGCGGTGGGCGAGATTCCGTGATCGGGTTCGAATGGCTCGGCCATGATCGGCGTCCTTGAGGATCTGAGCCGGGCACCTCGCCCGGCCTTCCGGCGATCCCTCTGACCGGCAGGGGTGTGGGCGCACGCGCAGCGCCGAAGCAAAGCGGAGGATGGCGGGCGGCGGCTATTTTGATTCGCGATGGAAAGGCGCGCTTGCCGCGCCGCCGGAAAATAGTCGCCGGCCCGCCATTGCGGCCGCGCCGCAGCCGGTCTCTTAGATCGCCCCCAAAGAAGGCCGGGTGTGTCCGGCACAGCTCCAGGGACCTGCCCATGCCGGGGGCCATCATCCCGATCCCGTCTCGGCCCAAATCAACGTCGGTGAAAGCGAGCCCGGTCGGCTTCGTGCAACTGATCGATCACTCGCTCACCCAGCACCGATGGTCCGTGCTGGCGCAGATCATCGTTGAAATCGCCCAACGCGGGCATGAACGGGAGAAGTTCGATCCCTGCAGCCTGTGCCCGGTCGGTCAGGATTGAAAACGCCGCGTCTCCGGCTGCATCGCGGTCTCGCGCGACGTAAAGGCGGCGCAGCATTGGCGGGAGCTGAATGGCGGCCAAGTGCGACGAGGAGGTGGCAGCGGCGAGTGGTAAGGACGGCAGGACTTCGCGCAAGGACAGCATGGTCTCGATGCCCTCGCCCGCGGCCATGACATCCTGCATGTGCCCGAACCGGATCGCGTTGCCTAGGATATTGCCCATTGCACGGCGCGGCGATGCGACTGCGGCTTTGGCACTTCCAGATGGATCGAGCCAAGTGCGATGCGTGCCGGTCTGGGCGCCGTCGTCATCGGTGACCGATGCGATCAGCGCCGCAAATACACCAGGAGTCCCGGGCACGTCGTCGGCGTTAGAGCGATAGTAGCAATGGGGATGGAACCGCAGAGCTGGCATGTCCGCAAAGTGCGTGATGCCGCGTGATTGCAGGTAAGTTGCCGCCAGCGTGCCGATGATCGGCTTCGAGGCTGCGAAGAGTCGCTGTGCAGCCGTGGGCGACCCGGCGCGTGGCGGTGGACCGGACGAGTGCTTCCGCTCTTCATCGCCAGTCGAGGGTGGAAGCGACAGGAAGCGCTCAGCCTCGTCGATGGTCTCGGCAAGCCGCCCGTGGCACTGGTTGAGCCGGATCAGGTCGATGAGATCACCGTGTTCGCCTGTTGCGGCATCGACCCAGTTGCCGATTGTGCCGCGTTCGGTCTCGAACAGACGAACATAGAGGCTGCGCCCCGGCGTCCCGGCAACATCGCCAACCATCCAGTATCGGCCCTCGCGGCGTCCGGCCGGTAGGTATTGGCGGCAAACTCCTATCGCGTTCTGGGCGAGCCGTTCTGAAAGTTCCGATGCGCGCCTGGAAAGCCTCCTCACGTCACGCGGCCTTGCGGTCGAGGATGCGGGTCGGCGGATGGCGTTCGAACAGGCGTTCGAGCACCTGGCATCCTGACACTGTGTCGTCAGGGACGAACAGGCGCAGCTTCCAGCTGATGATCTCCGAAAAAAGCCCCATCGCCTTCAGCCGGTCGACCGCTGTCGGAGCAAACCCGGTTAGCTCGATCCGGTTTACCTGCATCAACCGCGACCGGCGCAGTTGCAGGCCTTCTACGAGATCAAGGACCGTTTGCCCCTCACGCATCAAGGCCAGCGCCTGCGGCGGCGTCAGTTCGGGCGCGTTAGTGCTGGCCGCGGCACTCGCTGCCCATGCCGGTGACACCCTCCGTCCGACAATGCTCATGCCATCGTCGGTCTGGAGCCGGTAAACGCGGGTCGATTCCTCAGGCAGCCGTTTCCAGATCGGCAGCAGCAACCCAGTGACGATGTGCAGTTCGCTCGTCGTGAACTCCTCGACCTGCGCCACCTCGGCCTGCCAGACGGTAGAGAAGGTGCGCTCGTCGACTTCCGCCCAGGCGGTCTCGGGCAGGTGGCTGAGTGCGAGGTTCAGCCGCTCCATCGGTCGGATCAGCCGGACCCTACGTTCAACCTCGCCGTCGTCGAGCATGACGCTGCGGGCGGGAAGCTGCACGGCAGCGCGTTTCGAGCGGGAGTTGACCAGTCGCCGCGCGCCCGGCTCGCGCAGCAGCTCGAGTGCCTTGGCGAGTGTGAGCGGCTGGTTGCGCTCGCGCATGGCGATCGTAAGCAGCCGGGTTTCGGCACCGGTGGCGGGGTGGACGTATATCGGCTCGCTGTCGGTGACGGAGAAGCTGTCGGCGACCAGTGTTTCCAGCCCGACATCGTAGGAGCCTGCGGCGATCGCACTTTCGACCTTGGCGGCGAGCAATTGCTCGAACACCGTGAACAGCACGTTCTGCATCGAAATCGTGAGCGCCAGAAGGCGGTTGAGGAAGGTCGTGATCGGCGGCAGTTCGTCCTTGATGCAACCGCTGCCATCGGTCAGCGACAGCCCGGTCATGGCCTCGAAGGTCGCCAGCGAGCAGTGCTCGACCTTGCCCGCGTAGATCAGCAGGTAGAACTGCCGCAGCGCTGCATGGGCATAGGGGCTTTCGAGATTGTCCTCAGGACGAAACAGCCCCTGTCCACCTGTCTGGCGCTGTCCGCGGGTAATCGCGCCCAGCGTGTCGAGCCGCCGCGCGATGGTCGAAAGAAAGCGCTTTTCCGCCTGAACGTCGGTGGCGACCGGACGGAACAGCGGGGGCTGCGCCTGGTTGGTGCGGTTGGTCCGGCCGAGCCCCTGGATCGCGGTATCGGCCTTCCAGCCCGCTTCGAGCAGGTAGTGGTGCCGCAGGCGTTGGTTCCGGCTCCCAAGATCCGCATGGTAACTCCTGCCCGTCCCGCCCGCGTCGGAGAAGATGAGGATCGGCTTCTTGTCCTCCATGAACGCCTGCGCTTCGGCAAGATTTGCATGGGCGGGCCGGTTCTCGACAACGAACCGCTCCCCGTCCGCATCGACCTTGCGGACAATGCGCCGCGAGCGGCCCGTGACTTCAGCGACCATGTCGGTGCCGAACCGCTGGACGATCTGGTCCAGAGCGCCTTGCACCGGCTCCATTGATGCCAGCTTCTCGATCAGGCGGTCGCGCCGCTGACAAGCTTCGCGGCATTCGATCACGTTCCCGGCATCATCATAGGCTGGGCGCGAGGCGAGATTACCGTCGCCATCGGTGTAAGTCTCATGAAGCTGGGTCGGGAAGCTGTGCGCCAAATAGTCGAGAACATACTCGCGAGGAGTGACGTCACAATGGATGTCGTTCCATTCACCCGGGTCGATCTCGGCGAGACGGCGGGACAGCAGAGCTTCGCCAGTCGAGACGATCTGCACGACGGCGGCGTGGCCATCGGCAAGACCCTGCTCGATTGCTCGGATCAGGGTCGGCGTCTTCATCGCGGTTATCAGATGGTTGAAGAAGCGCTGCTTGGCGGACTCAAAAGCCGAACGGGCTGCCGATTTCGCCTGGCGGTTGAGGGTGCCCTCGCTGCTGCTGGTGACGCCGGAGGCTTCGAGCGCGGCATCGAGGTTGTTATGGATGACCTGGAACGCCCCGGCATAGGCATCGTAGATGCGGACCTGGTCGGGGGTAAGCTTGTGTTCGACGAGTTCGTATTCGACGCCTTCGTAGGACAGCGAACGGGCTGAATAGAGTCCAAGCGCCTTGAGGTCGCGCGCCAACACTTCCATCGCCGCGACCCCGCCCGCCTCGATGGCCGCTACGAAATCTGTGCGCTTGTCGAACGGGAAGTCTGCGCCGCCCCAGAGGCCAAGGCGCTGGGCATAGGCGAGGTTCTCGACCGTGGTCGCGCCGGTTGCCGAAACGTAGAGCACGCGGGCATCAGGCAATGCGTGCTGCAGGCGCAGCCCGGCGCGACCCTGCTGCGAAGGAGCGCTGTCGCCCCGGTCGGATTTGCCGCCACCGGCATTCTGCATCGCATGGCTCTCGTCGAAGACTATGACCCCGTCGAAGTCTGACCCCAGCCAATCGACGATCTGTGCAACGCGCGAAACCCGGTTCTCACGCGCGTCGGAGCGTAGCGTGGCATAGGTCGTAAAAAGGATGCCCTGATCGAGCCGGATGGGCGTTCCCTGCCGGAAGCGGGCGAGCGGCTGGATCAGCAAGGGCTCCTGTCCCAATGCCCGCCAGTCGCGCTGGGCGTCCTCGAGCAGCTTATCCGATTTCGAGATCCACACCGCGCGGCGGCGGCCCTTGAGCCAATTGTCGAGCAGCACCCCTGCGACCTGGCGTCCCTTGCCCGCGCCTGTGCCATCGCCGAGGAACCAGCCCTTGCGGAACCGGACGGCGGTGTCGCAATCGTCGGGTGCGGCTTCGATCTTGTCGAAGGTGGCATCGACGGTCCATCTCCCGGCGAGATGTTCGCTATGCGCTTCGCCCGCGTAGATCACAGATTCGAGCTGGGCGTCGGAGAGGAGACCCCGTTCGACCAGTCCCTCGGGCAAGTGGGGCCGGTAGCTGGGCTTGGGAGGTGCGACCGAGGCCATGGCGGCGGACTGGACGAGCCGGGTCGGGTGCGGTTGCGCGCCCGCGATCCGGATCGATTGCAGTACATAAGGCTCATAGAGGGCGTCGGTCAGGCGGCTTCCACAGGTCGCTACCCAATCGACGGTTTCATAGTCGAGCACGGCTCCGGCAGGTTCAACCGGCGGCACGGCGACAAGGCGAGGTTTGGGAGCGGCGGCGCGGCGGCTAGCGCTAGCGCTAGCGCTAGCGATCTTTCCCGTCGACGGGATGGCAGGCAATACCGCAACCGGCGCTCGCGCTGGCAGTGCATCGACCAGCATTCGCAGTAGGCTTGGCATATCAGCGGCCATCTCGTGCGATGGCGGAAAGCTGCCGGGATCGTCAGCAGGCAGCTTGTCGATTACGGTCAGCCGGGTCTCGAAGGTCGTACCGTGGCTCGCGTAGATGCTGCCGGCGATCGGCGCGGTGAACACGACCCGAGCGTTTTCCTGCAACCGAATGAAGCTGCCGCGCCAGGCGGCATGATCGGGCGCACAACTGCTTCCCGTGATCGCGACGAGCCGTCCGCCATCGGTGAGCCGGGCGAGCGCGGAGGCGATGTGGCGGAATGCGGCATCGGCGACGCGGGTCTCGACGCCGAGCGAGGCCGAGAACGGCGGGTTCATAACGATGCAACTGGGCGCCAAGCTTGGATCGAGCCGGTCGTGGATCTGCGTCGCATCGTGGTTAGTGATGTTTGCGTCGCCGAAGAGGTACTTGAGCAATGCGTGCCGCGTGTCGGCGACTTCATTGAGGGCAAGCCGTGCGCTGCCCAGTTCGGCCTGGATGGCGAGCAGTCCTGTTCCCGCCGAGGGCTCCAGCACCAGTTCGCCGCGCTGGAAGTTCGCGGCGAACCCCGCGACCCAGGCGAGGCCAAGCGGTGTTGAGAACTGCTGGTATTGCACCATTTCCTCGCTGCGCCGGGTCTGGGTGGGTGCAAGCCGGGCAATGCGATCGACCAGCTTCAGCCGTTCGAACGGGTCGGCAGTCCTGGCGTGGATGGCAGGGCCATAGCGGCGCAGGAACAGCAACTGGGCGATTTCGACCGCTTCGTAGGCGGTCTTCCAGTCCCAGGCCCCGCTGGCATCGCTTGCACCAAAGGCCGATTGCATGGCGGTGCGAATGGCGGGAGCCTCGATGCGGCGACCGGCGGCAAGATGACCGAGTAAGTCCTGGGCGGCTGCAATGATGAAGCGGGCAGTCTGGTCTGGACAAGCGGAAGCAAGCGGGCGCACGGCGGCACCCGCCAGTTGCGAGTTGGTCATGTCATGATCCTTCGATTGGAGGTGTGGTGATGCCTGGCCGCGCTCAGGCGGGCGGAATGTAGGCCTCGTAAGGGTTGCCGGGGGCGAGATGACCGAACGGAGTCATCACATATGCGTCGCCATCGCGGCCGACTGCACAAAGGACATAGCGGGTCTCGCCGCTGCTGAGCTCGGTGCATTCCATCAGCGCGAGGTTGTCTTCCCGGGCTGCCCTCAGCAGCGTCTGGAAGTTGGTGCGGGCATATTCGGGGATAGCCATCGGTGGCTCCTAGTTTTGGGAATATCGGGAGATGGCGGGGCGACCGGAGCCGCCCCGCGCACCGGTTCATTCCGCGGCGATCGCCAACGGATCGAACTCGCCATCCTCATCATTGAGGAAGTCGGGCAGCTCAGTGTCAGGCGCGTCCTGCTTCGCAGCTTCGGCGACTGGCAGCCGCAGCGGTTCGGGTAGCCAGCCCGTGCTGTCGAGCAGCCGTTGAGCCTCGCGGGCCATGTCGCCCTTCTTGAGATGTTCGATCAGCGCGGCGGTCGCATCACCCTTGGCTTCGCGCACAGCCTCGATGATCCGGGGCTTGGTGACGCGGCCGAGGTAGTTGTCGACCGTGGGGGTCCAGCCCGCTTCGGCCATGTCGAGCCCGACCACCGTGGCGAGCGCATCGGCGGCGGCGATCCGCTGGGCGATTCCATGCGCCGAAATCTGCCCGCCGTAGCCCTTGACCGGTTCGAACAGCGCATTGACGCCGAGCGAGACGCAGTGGGCGAGCAGCGCCATCTGGTCTTCATGCGCGAGGGCCGCCAGCGCATCCCACAGCGCGCCAGCCTCGTCGGGCAGGCGCGCCGCCCACTGCTCGTGCCGTTCCTGGATCGCCAGGCTCCATGGCGTTTCGCGCAGGTCCGGAGCGACATTGCCGAGCCAGGCCTGGGTCACGCCGATTTGCACGCAGCCATGGGTGGCGTGCGGCCGGAACACCGACAGGGCGAGTGCGTGGAGAACGGCAATGAATGCAGCACCCGGATCCTGCGCAAGAGCATTGCGCAGCGCCACCGTGCGCACGGCCGTCAGCTCGGAGACGAGCCGGTCCGGAAGCGGACGGATGGTGTCGTCCTCGTCGTCGCCCTGATGCTCATCCTGGACCTGACCGCCAACGCTGATCGCCGGGCCGGTTCCCTGCTGGCCTGCTTCGGCATCGACCGATTTGCCCTGGTCCTCGCCAACAGGTTCGTCCTCGGGCCGGACATAGCCGCGATCGATCCGCAGCCGGCCATCATGGGCCAGCGAGACGAACACGCCAGCCCGCGCCATCTCTTCGGGCTCATAGACCACCGGGCGAGAGGTAAGCGGCGTCAATTCGGCGTCGATCTCGGTCAGCCGGGTATCGACCTCGTCGGGCAAGTCACAGCCATCGCGGTATTCCTCGCCGATGGCGTCGTATTCCTCAACCAGCGCATCGATCCGGGCCTGTTCCTCGTCGGTCAGAGGAACCGTTGTGCCGGTGATCCGGCGCTTGCCGCGCTCGCAGCCGTAAGGAAGGTCGATGGCGGCCTCGACCCATTTCCAGCCCTCGGCGCCGATTTCCTGCGCCGCCTCGTTGAGCTTTTCGTTCACCAGCAATTCGACCAAGGCCGGATCCTGCAACCAGCCATCATCATCAGCCGAGAACAGATCGCGCATCACATAGCCGCCAGCCTCGGTATAGGCGTCGATGCCGATGAACCGCACGCGGCGGTCACTGGCGGCAATCGCCTGTTCGGTCAGCAGCCGACGGATCTGGTGCGCGGAGATGTACTGGCTTCCGTTCACCTGCTCCCAGACCTGCTCCTGGCGCGCATGGTTGTCGGTCACGGTGAAAGCCATGAGCTGCTCAAGCGACATGCCGTCCTCGCCGTAGACATCGAGCAGGCTGGGCGCGACCGAGGCGAGCCGCAGACGCTGCCGCACGGTCGAGACCGAGACGAAGAACCGCGCCGCGATGTCCTCTTCGCTGAGGCCTGCCTCGACCAGCGCGGTGAACGCGCGGAACTGGTCGAGCGGGTGAAGCCCTTCACGCATGACGTTCTCGGCGAGCGAGTCTTCCTCGGCGATGCCGCCTTCGCGCACTACGCAGGGAACCGGTTGATCCTTGGCCATCCGCTTGGACTTCACCAGCAGTTCGAGCGCGCGGTACCGTCGGCCGCCGGCGGGAACCTCGAACTGGCCGGTTTCCTGGCCATTTGCATCGACGATCGCGCGGACGTTGAGGCTCTGGAGCAGGGTTCGGCGGTAGATGTCGTCGGCGAGATCCTCGATCGAGATGCCAACCTTCACGCGCCGGACGTTCTTCTGGCTGAGCACGAGCTGGGAAAAGGGGATGTCGCGCGATGAACTGAGCACGAGCTTCGGCAATGGCTTGGCCGGGGACTTGGTTTGAGACTTGGTCATGGGTGTTCTCCATGACGGGTCGCCGGGAGCCTCTCTCTCGGCCTCGACCCGCCACGAAGCGAAGCGCCACCCTCTCACTCTGGAGAGAGCAGCGCCACGCTCGAGAAACACCGGGATCAGCCAGGCTCAGTGGACCCGGTCGAGCAGCTTCTTCGCCTTGCCTTCCATGTCGAGCCGGGCGTCCTGGTGCGCCTTGTCGCGGGCCAGCGCGGTGATCCCCTGCACGAAGTCGAAGATCGATTCCGGTGGGCGGCCTTCTTCGGCGAGCACCCGTTCGATGATCTTGCCAGTCTCGGCCTTGGAGAACCCGCGCGCCCGCAGGAAATCGCTGCGATCCTCGTCGGTCCGGGCAACGATGCGTTCGCGCGCCGCCTTGATGCCGTTGACGAAGGGCAGCGGCGAGGAGTTGGCGAAGCCTTCCAGCGCCGGGGCGGCTTCATGGGCGAAGCGGTTCGCCGCATATTTGCTGTGCCGGATCGAGATTTCCTCGAAATCCTCTACGCCCCACAGGTTACGGTTCTGGCAAACGGCGCGGAGGTAGAAGCTCGCCATGCCCAGCGTCTTGGCTCCCACCTCGGAGTTCCAGCAGTAAAATCCGCGGAAGTAGAGATCGGGCGATCCGTCGGGCAGGCGCCCGGCTTCGATCGGGTTGAGATCGTCGACCAGGAACAGGAAAACGTCGCGATCCGAGGCGTAGAGCGTGGTCGTGTCACGCGTGATGTCGACGCGCGGATTGTACACGCCGGTCGACCAGTCGAGGACGCCCGGGACCTTCCAGCGGGTGTCGCCAGTGCCGTTGCCGGCGATCTTCTGCACGGCTTCGACGAGTTCATGGTCATAGATCCTGCCATAGTCAGGGCCGGTTACAGCGCGCAGTTCAACGCGGCCATTGTCAGTCTCCAGGGTCTTGATCTGCTCGGTCCGGTTCGAGGTCAGTCCGTACTGCAGATTGATCGCCGCCAGCGGCGCTGGAAGCTGGCGGAGGTAAGCTGCGGGCGCGCCAACCTGACTCGCCAGCTGACCGAAGCTCCAGTGGGTCGGCGTGACAGGCGCATCGGCGCCGGGCAGGATTAGCGCCAGGCGCTCCGGGTCGTTGCGGTTCGCTTCGACGTGGATCAGCGCGCTTTCGACGACGCGGGTGCGGCTGCGCTCCGAGCGGCCACGCACTGAGCGGGCCAGATCATTGAGTGACAGGAAACGCTCATCGTCGGGCCGCGAGAACCATTCCGATGACACGCGACCGTTATGGGAGCCGCGGGACACATCGACCTTATAGCCGCCGCTGACGTCACGGCGCGCATCGAGAACCTGCATGTTCATGGGAAAATCTCCATGACGGGCGGCCGGGAGCCTCTCTCTCGACCCTCATCCCGTCATGGCGAAGCCCGCCATCCTCTCACTCTACCTGCTGATGCTGGGCGTCGCGCGAGCGGCCAGCGAGATTGCCAAGACAGAAGACCGCACCCTGAAGGGAGGCGGTGGTCCCTACCTTGCCCGTGCAGGCGGAAAGGCGGGGCCTGTCGGCTTTCCTGGCCTGCACATGCCCATCTGGCCGCCGGAGGCAGAGTGCGTGCGGGGCCACTACGTCGAACGCCGCGCCCGCAGGAGCGCGCCGGAACGGCACGCGGGACCGTGCGCGCCACCAGCCCCGCTTTGCGTTTCGGGGCGTTGCGGGGTGTCCCCGCATGAAGGGGTAGGCGGAGACAGCGTAGCGGCTCCGGCTCAGGGGAAAGCATTCCCCTTCCGTTTGGGGGATTTCGTTCCTGTTATGTTTGCCTTCCTGAGACATTCAATTATGGTTACCTAATGACAAGCCGACATAATCTTCCCTCATCGCTCGAAACGATACGCACGAGTCTTCAGGCCAGGGCGATTCTCGATGTGCTTGCCAAAGAAGGCGGGTCGAACAGCAGGTTGCTGGAGACATGGCTCGCTACGATAGGCCTCACGGCATCGAGCCGCACCATGACCGATCTACTGGATCGCCTTGAAAAAGATGGGCTGGTTCGACTGGAGCAGGTTGACACTTACCGCGTGGTCCGAATTCGGCGATTTGGAGGAGAGGTCGCATCCGGTCTGGAGACCTTGGACTGGATTGCCAAGCCCGAACTTCCAGAGTGACGTAATCGTGAGCCGTCATCAGCGCACCATCCTGATCGCCGATTTCGAACTGCCTCGAGGTGCTGTCCCGATCGAGCAGTTGATGGATATGCCCCGCGCCGGATGGGGTCACCTGCGATCACAGATCAACGTGCGGCGACGCGAGGATCGGTCCAAACCGCTCGCGCGGTGCAGGATCTGCGAAGGTGGCGTTTTCATCAGGGTGCAAGCGACCAAGGATGGGCACATCCCGATGTACGCGCACTACCCGGAAGCGGACAGGGAGTGCCCCTGGTACGAAGGTAATAGTCTACGCCCCGATGACGCTCGAGCGGCTCAATACCAGGGTCATCAGGAATCCGCGCTGCACCGCCGACTCTGCTCAACAATCGAGCAACTGGTCAAAGCCGATCCGCGTTGCACGCACACTGCAGTGAACACCTACTTGCGACCCGAAATCCACAAGCGTGGTCGCTGGCCGGATGTCTATGCTGACTTGAGTGACCTCGGGCGCTTTGCGCTTGAAGTGCAGCTGTCGAAGCCGTTTGCACCGGAAATCGCGGCCCGGCATGTTCATTATGATGCCGAGGGGGTCGCGCTGGTATGGATCTTCAATGCACTTGAAGACCCTATGCCTCAGGGGTTCCATGATGTCGTGGCCATGCAGCGCGGAAATGCTTTTGTTTTCGATGACGAGGCAGAGGCAGCATCGATCGAGCGTGGGACGCTGGTTCTGAAATGCTTCCTGGAAGATGGTCTTGGCGGCTGGCGTGAACCGAGATTGATCGCGTTGGATGAGTTGCAGACCGGCGCGGGACGGTCAGCCTTCGTGGAGGACTGTCGGTCGGAGGCCTTAAAACAGCGTTGCAAGGAGCATCGCGCACGTTGGTGGGATGCCATGAAAAAGGCTGGCAAGGAACGGCCTAACTCTCCGGAATACAGCGAGCACCATGAAAGTGGCTGGGCCGACATGAAGGCCGCTGATCCCGGTCTGTGGCAGTGGGAGCGGGATTTTTGGACAGAGCGATCTCACCGTGCCCGAGCCCATACCGCCGTGCTCTACGCGATCTTGTGCTCGATCGCGCACAGTGCCGAAGCCGGGCGGCCGATCCTCCATATCACCAAGTTCTCCGGCGACAGCGCCGTGCTATCGATGCTGAACAGCAAGCTAAGCGGGGCGGATTTTAAACACTGCGCCAGCCTGATCGAGACCTTCGTTCGAGCAACGGCCTTGTCGGATTTGCTCGAAAAGCCCTCGCTTAAGCGGATCATCGCAGAAGCTAAGGCGGGGGACGTTCAGGTCAGTGAGGACCATCCGCTGTGGCGAGCCATGGCACGCTTGTTCCCGGAAGTGCTGAATGGCCTGGTCAGGGCGGAGCTTGACGATCTGGGGCAGTTGCCATGCTGGGCGACTCCAAGCCCGAAAGTACCGATCGCCGATTTGGTTGTAGCACAATGAAGCCGCTGTTCTCGCAGGCGGAACTCGAAGCCATCGCCGGTGCGCTCGGCGATACCGACATCGGTTTGAAGGGCGCGGAGATCGAACTGCTGATTGCCACGTGCGGCATGACCGATCCTGGACCGATCACCAAGCGCATAAGAATCTACAACGCATTTGCGGACATCCAAAACCAGAGGCGTGATCGCACACGGATTCTCGGCTTCATTCGGCATGCCATGAAGCCGGCGCGCTATATTCGCGAACCCGAGCGCTTCGAGCCGATGCGGACAAAGCTGAACTTCGCACTGGCGTTTGCCGGGCTGGTCGTAACCGAGGCCGGCGCACTCGAATCCGTCCCTGTCGCAACGACACTTTCCGAAGCCCAGCGCCGGGCAAACGAATTGCGGTGCGACCTTGAAACGAGAGGTGTCCATGCAGATGTGCTCGTTTTCTGCCGCGCCGAACTGGTAGCGGACGACTATTTCCATGCGGTCCAGGAGGCCGTGAAGAGCGTGGCGGCAAAGATACGAACGAAGACCGGCTTGACCGACGATGGAGCCACGTTGGTGGATCGCGCCCTGGGCGGGACTCCTCCAATGATCGCGATCAACCCGCTTTCGAGCGAAAGCGAAAGGGGGGAACAGCGCGGCTTCGCCAATCTCGTGAAGGGAACTTTCGGCATGTTCCGCAACCCGACGGCACATGAGGCTCGCATTCACTGGCCGATGTCCAAGGGTGATGCGCAGGATCTTCTGACCCTGGTTTCGCTGATCCATCGCCGTCTCGATGCGAGTTATATGCCTGCTCGCGGATAGACCATGAGTAGCCCCGCGTAACATTGACAGTTTCGCAGAGGCTGTAGTCGGAGACAGCGCAGCGCCTAGAGGAAGGCTTTCCCCTGTTATACCAGAGATCCTGTCAAGACCGGATCGTCGCAGTGCGGACAGGTTTGAAAAGGGTTTTGTCGCACGATCTTGCTGTAGAACGGGTCTGTGATCGCGCTTGGGTGGGTATGTCCTGCGATCCATTCAGGTGGAATGTCACGGCGCAATACAAACGAAAAATCGAATTCTGGAACAAGGTCATCCCTTGCCACAATCTGACGGCTCCATTCACGAAGCAGGTACCAGGCAAGTTCCTTGCGGGTTTCAGGCGCGATTGTGCTCAAGGGGAGATGCACTTCGATGATCGTCGGCGCGCCATACGTTCTGAGGGCGGCATGTGCTTCCCAGCCAAGTAGAACTTGAAGCCATTCACTACCGTAGAGGAGATAGTGCCCGCATCCATTGGGAAGTAACCTGTCGTCGGCCATGAGGTAAACCTGACCAGTGTCCCGATCTCGATCGTCAAATGCAGCCAGACGTGCCTCGATTTGGGGGCGAAGCAGGGCAAGCCCGGGCACATCAGCAACTAGGCTGCGAGCATGTTCAGCAAGAATAACCGGGTCATTGCACTTGATGCCCTCAGCGTGAAACACTCCCGCATCGACAGGCCTGCAACCGTGATAGGCTACTATCAGGGCATCTTCGATCGCGGCTGCCAGATTTTCCGTCAGTTGCTTGGCGTCCTGGCCGACCACTGCGCAGACTCTGTCTACCCATGCTGGATCATCAATGGCATCGATTGTCGTGCTCTGTGCGGCCAAACCGGTGCGAGCATCAGCAGGCAGTCGCGGTTCCAGCCATTTTGCCAGTCTTCCCATCCAGGTTGGGTGCGCCTTCCATTCGAAGAGGGCGCCAGACCATGGGTTTTCAGCTTGGACCGGATTTGGATTTGGCATCAATCCTCTCGCATCACCTTTTCGGCGACATAGGCGCAGTAAGAGCAGAGCCCCTCGTCCAGACCATCCAGATAGTCCTGTATGCCGATCCCGGTGCCGCACCGGATGCATTCGGATCGATAGTCAAGCGGCTCGCTGCAATTTGCACAGCAATCTTCTCCCTCAACCAAAGTATGCCTGTCGCAAGCCGGGCACTGGTAGAGAGGACCGTCCTCCATTGCATCCTTGTACCGAACATAGGCGCTGGAAGCGTAGAGGTCGTCGAGTGCTTGTTCGATGACATCGCCTGCTTCCGGCTTGGCGCCGCAGGTACGGCATCGAAACTCGATATCATCTTGCGCCTCATTATCTCCATCAACCTGTTCAATAAGTTCTGACTGACAGCTCGGGCATCGCAGCCCTGCGCCAGCAACTGAGGGCGAGTGCCAGGCCACGCCCGCCAGTGTCTTCCGGGCTGCCTGCAATTCCTGGTCGTAGAGATCCTTCGTCTCCAGCATGACTGTCCAGGCATTGCCAAGCAGCGCCAGCGGGTCCTCATCCAACTGACGGAAGAGTGAAGCCACGACCGGGAAGCCCTTGCTAATCGCGGCGCGAATGGCTGCCGCGGACTCGGACGTATAGTGATGCTCCATATCGTTGCGGATCTTGTTGAGGCTCCTGAGGGCGCTGTGGTCGATCGCAATGCCGAAGTCGCGGGCGCGATCGCCGATCTGTTGAAAATCAACTGTGGTGTGGCCGACCTGCTCCATTTCAATGCCACCCTGACCATCGGGAATCGGCTTGAGCTTCGCACCGATGACGACGTTGGGGTCCGCCTCTGGTGCGGCACGAACCAGTGCTTCCTTGGCAAGCAGCAGTACGCCGGCATAGAAATTCCGCACAGCCGAAATGTCGCGGTCATGGTCCTGTTGCTGAAAGTCTTCGACGCCCATGCGGATCGATGCGACGGCATTAGCAAATAGCGATGACAAGCGGTCCTCCCAGCGCAGCGAAGATCATAGGACCATCCGCTGTCCCGCAATTAATTCAAGCTAGAAGTGAACAACCAGTCGAGTTGTTGGGCTATTGGTCAGCGGCAATCCTGAACTGCTCGACTGTCAAAGGCGGCAGCCCGTAGGCTTCGGCCATTGCATTGAAGACCTCACGAACTGCCGCGGCCACCGTGTCGTCGTTGATCTCGGCAAGTTTGATTTCGCGTTCGACTCTGCCTTCAAGGGCGAACGCGCCGCCGTCGCTTCCAAAGCGATTCGGCCAGCTTGTCTCGGATAGACCTTCAGCGCCCAACCTAAGGCGCCACGGACCTTTTCCGCCAAGGGCCATGGCAACGCGCGCATTGCCCGCAATCCAGCCCGACCATCGCTGAATCGCATATTGTGTTGCGAACACCGGCTTCGCGCTGCCGCTGTTGAAGAAACTCGAGGCAACACCCCAAAGTTCACCGGTGTCCTTGAACCAGCGGGTTGCGGTCGGCGTCACGCCACTTTCCCGAACAGTCTCGCTTGAGCGAAAGATCAGGAAGCCGCCGGTCGTAGGACCGTAGTCCATTCCGCTGCAGCGACCGAGTGGTAGAGGATGGCCCGTCGGGCTATCCATGATTTCTGCCCAATTCTCTGCGCAGACCCAAACCGTTGGAAGGAGCCTTGCGAATCCGAACGGCGCCCCCTCGGGTCGAATTTTGGTGCCTTCGCCGTAACCAAGATTGACCGGTAACGGGGTGCCGCCGTCTTTCCAGATGCCCGGAATATCAGGCTCTGAATCTTTCCAGTCGTTGCGTTCGATTGCAACTTGGCCTGCAGCCTGAAGCGACGCACGGATACGCCGTTCGAGTTCAGACGAAACATCAGTGCGCACCTTGCGCAACTCGGCAGTGGGCGCACCGATTGGCAAGTGAAACGCGACCGGGCCGCGGCGATGCCGCATGTCGAAGGGCAAGTCCTCGGGCTTGGCATCTGTCAGTGCCGTATTCCACACCGTGATAACGCGCTCGGTTCCCAGGGCGCGTTTGGCGTAGCCAAGCTCGATCAATACATTCGGGTTGGCGACGTGCTTTCCACCGTCTGTTACAGCAATTGGAGTGACATCAGCGATGAAGACCGCTGCCGCCTCGATCTTTGCCAGGATCGACGCCACGATATCTGGCGAACCGGGCATGTCTTTGGTGTCGTGATCGATCTCCGGTCGATCAGCTTCCTCCAAGTCGACCGCGATACGGTCCAGCGCCGCGATCAGCGCGTCACGGATCAGGCTTCTGGTCTCGCGGGACGGTTGGTCACTTTGCCAGGACCAGAATACAGTTTGTGCCAAGGGCTGGTCCTGATTCCATAACGTCGCATAGGTGCTCGGCTCCTTCGGCCAAGCTTCCTACGCCGTTCAGTCCTTGTCGCCGAAGATCGACACCACGTTGGACTGCTGCCTGAATTCATCCTTCAGGATCGGTGCTGCCCTACGGTCAGTGATTCCAGAAAGCGTGCCTGGTTCCAGGTCGGCCAGCTCCTCAAGATCGGCAACGGGAAGGGGCAAGGCTTTGAGAATTTGGCTCGCTGATTGCACCCCTTCTTCCATCAGCATTTCAAAGCTGCGTCGGATGAGCTGGGGTTCCTCGACTTCGAGCTTGCCGTCCAACGGCTCTCCGGTCCGCCAGCCTCTGCGATTGTAATTGATCCACAGGCGGCGAGCATCGTCGTCATCAATCAGATCCAGTTGCTTGCTGCGCATGATCATGGCGCCGACAGAAGCGCCCCAGCGCTCTTTCAGCGTCAGGAAGCCGTCCAGCGACGGTGCATAGAGCTCGCCTGTGAAATCGGCTTCCGGCAGAAGCATGGCGGACGCGATCTGATCGGCCTGCTTCTCGACCGCCTTGTAGAAGGCACGGTCATTCAGCCGACGTTGCGGAATGTTGGCGTGGCAAACAATATGGGCCAGTTCATGGAGTACATCGAAACGCTGCCGACACGCGCTAGCCTTGTCACGCGACAGGACAACGAATGGAATGCCGAAGCGATCGGACCACTGGGAGAAGGCGTCGAGCTTGTCTGCGCGCACATGGATCCTCGAAACGAGAATGCCGTTGTTTTCCAGAAGTTCGACCGTGTCCGGCATTGGGCCGGGACGAATGTCCCAGAACTCCCGGATCTCCTGAGCTACCCGCTCAACGAAATCGGAGCTGCCAAAGCTGTCTTCGGCAAATTCGATTGTCGGAATGTTCAGGGCAGGGAGTTCGAAAAATGAGGCCAGATAATCGACGAGTTCCTTCATCCATTCCAGACGCACTTCGGCCCGGTCGCGCGCAAGCGGTGGCGCTGATAGCCGCGCGCGCCAAAAGATCGGTCGCTCGTCGCGTTCCGGCGCAGACCGCAGGAAATAGTCGTGTGGAAACTTGAGGGTGGCGGCGAGGTTGTGAACGACGTCCAGCTTGGGGCTCTGCCTGTCATTCTCATATTTGGAGATCGACTGCACGCTAACGCCGACCATATCAGCGAGGTCGGTTGCGCTGATTCCCCGCGCCTTGCGCGCCTCGGTCAGACGCGCACCCACGAATCCCTGGGCGATGATGCTCATTTTTGGCCGTCCGTTCCGGTACCTTCATCATCCTTGGGCTTTTTCCAGCGTAGCGAACGCTTCGGAGCACTCTTCTTGGGCGCTTCAGGATAAGCCGCGAGAATCTCGGTGATGCTCAATTCGACAGCCCACGCTTTGAAATCGCGCGCCGGCACGCAGAGCTGGATCGTCCCAAGCTTCTGCTCATCCGTGTTGAACCGCCGGCCAACCGGATTGTGGGCGATGACGCCATAAACGTTGGGCATGATGAATGCCCCATCGGGTTCATCGCCGAGATCGAGGCGCGGCAGATCCATTGCATTGGCGAGGCGTTCGCGGAATTTGGCGGGCTGCGGCATGGAGCCGATAGCCTGGACGTAGGACTGGGTCATGGCGACCTCGTCCTTGAAGACATAGGCATGGCGGCGATTATTCTGCACGATCAAGCTCATCGAATGCGACATGCCGTACTTGGCGGCGAGGTCGATCAAGAGCTTTTCCATGCGAAAATGCCGCCGCTGGAGTAGGTCATCGATCTTCTGATCCGGCAGGACGTTGCGGTCGGTCGCCACATCGGCGAACACGTCCGCATAGGTGATCTTCGACAATTCGCGCAGGTCGATCCAGAACTGAGCCGGGGTATCCCGGACTATCATGGTGATTGTTGTGGCCCGAAGGCGTTCATAAGCGTCCATGCGAATCTGGCCCTTGGTCATTTTTCCTGCAAAGCACAAATTCGTTTAATCGTTAAAGAGTTTCGTGTCAACTGCTCGGACGTGGCGCAAGGCATGATCCGGCAGGGTTACCAGTGCGAGGTGATAACGCTGCGGTCTTCCCTTTCTCCCAAACTTAGATCCACGATGTGGCCCGTCCGAAATCCGTCTACATTTTTCGGACAATGGCGATTTGGGCTGTGTCCGAAGTTATGCTACATATTTCGGACATGGACAAAATCCCGCCTGGACTGAAAGCGCAAATTCTCGATCGTGTAAGCCGAGCGGCGGCGCACACTGTCTGGACACCGGCCGACTTCCTCGACCTCGCCGGCCGTGATGCGGTCGACAAGACCCTCCAGCGTTTGGTCAAATGGGGCGAGCTGCGCCGGATCGATCGCGGACTTTATGACAAACCGCAGTTCAACAGCCTGACCCGGCAGGACAATGCCCCCGATCCACGCGCGGTCATCGACGCCGTTGCGCGGCGTGATCAGATCCGCGTCCTGGTCGACGGAATGACGGCGGCCAACGATCTCGGCTTCACCAATGCCGTACCGGCGAAGATCGTCGTGCACAGCGAAGCGCGCGCCAAGTCGATCAAGCTCGGTAATCTCACCATCGAGTTCAAAATGACCGCTGCGAGCAAACTCTATTGGGCGGGACGCCCGGCCATGAGGATCGTCCAGGCGCTGCACTGGCTGCGCGATACAATGTCGACGGACGACACCGAACAATGGCGCCAGCACCTCGCCATCCTTCTCGGCAATCCCGCCCACGGCGCGGCATTGCGCGCTGATCTTGCCGAGGGGCTGCCAACGCTCCCGGCATGGATGCAGGAACTGCTCCGTCCGCTCGTCTCGGAAGCGCCCAGCGAATGAACTTCGCCTTCGATGAAGTGCTGCGCGCAGACACGGCCACCCGCACGGGTCTTTACACAGCAACTGCCCAGCGGCTCGGCACGACCCCGCAAAACGTCGAGAAGGACTTCTGGGTCTGCTGGACACTCGATGCGCTGTTCAACGGGATCGAGGGCGGACCCCGACTGCTGTTCAAGGGCGGAACTTCGCTGTCGAAGGGGTTCGGGCTGATCGAGCGGTTTTCGGAAGACATCGACGTTACGGTCTTCCGCGATGATCTTGGCGTGCCCGCGACCATCGCGGAACTGGCAGCACTGAGCCGCAAAAAGTGTGAGGCAGCACTCGATGCGATCAAGGCCGCCTGCGAAGCACATATCAACGGACCAATGAAGGCGCGCCTCGCTCAGATCTGCGCCGATACCTGCGCGCGCACAGGCCTCGAAGCGCAGTCAATTCGGGTCGAGGCCGATGCCCGGGATGGCCAGACCTTGCTCCTGGTATATCCCAGCATCACCCCCGAAGATGCCTACATCGCCAAGTCGGTGAAGATCGAATCAGGCGCAAAGTCGGCGCTCGATCCCAATTCGGTCCGAACTATTGTGCCCTATGTCGACGCTGACGCCATCGACCTCGACCTCGCCGTGCCGGGCGTTACTGTGGTCGATGCCGAACGAACCTTCTGGGACAAGGTCGTCATCCTGCATGGCCTGAGGCGATGGTTCGAAATCCGAGGGCAGCTGCGCGGCGACGGCCAGCGCATCTCTCGCCACTATTACGACCTGTTCCGCTTGGTCCAATCGGAGATCGGCCAAGCGGCCCTGGCAAACCGCGCACTTGGCGAGGACTGCGTTGCCCATGCCCGAATGTTCTTCAATCGCCCGGACTTCGATCTAGCCACCGCGCAGGCCCCGACATTTGCCTTGTGCCCGGAGGGAGGGATGACGGATGCCTTGCGCCAGGACTATCGCGCCATGAGCAACATGATCTTTGGGGAGCCCCCGCCCTTTGATGCGGTCATCGAGGCGATTGCCGAATTGCAAAATTCTTTGAACGCGGCCGCATGAAGGGGTTCCTCCAGCGCCTGTTCGGCGGCGATGGTCCGAGCGACAAGACGCCCGCGCAGCCAGAGTTTGCCAGTCCGCCGGAAATCAAACCCTTCTCCCATGGCTTGGTAAGAATCCCGGCGCTCAACTTCTTTGGTCCCCACACCGCATCGCCGAATGGCAGGTTCCATCTCATTTGGCTGGATAGAAACCCCGACGGCACAACTGGCGGTCATCGGTATGAGGGACATGGGACATGGTCTCTGTTGACCGATGGTGGCGCGACACTGGCTACGGGTCGTCTCGAGCGACCGCAGGATGGTCATGTTGCCGACAACGGCACGTTCATTCTCAGCGATTGGATGTTCGGTGATGGATTGAATGGCCGCCTTTGCGCCTTCCGTGCCGACGGACAGAAGCTCCTCGAGCGCGAGTTCTCGGCGAACCTGGGATCCAGCGGGATCTCAATCGATGGCCGTTTTGCAATCTGCCAGACCGCCCATGCCCCCGGTAGCCCTGAGAGCAATCGCCATTTTCTATTTGACCTCGAGATGGGGCAAGAGATCGCGAGTTGGATGCAGGAGACCGGTTGGACCAACACCTACGAGGTTGATTCAGTCAACCGGAGTGTCGTCCTGGTTGGCCAGGAGGATGAGCGCGTAGGATACGGCTTCGATGGCGAAATGCTCGACCGCGACGGGTGGCAGCGCGGCAGGATCGCGATCGGTGACATAGATGTCATTCGTCATGTTGCAGAATCGTTGGAGCATAACCCCTCATCGGATTTGCGGGCGGCCATCCTCGCCGGGCTGGATGTTGCCTTGACCACAGGCGAAGGCTGGAAACAAGCGCGAGCGTTGAGAATTCGAGGAGAAATGCACGAACGGGCTGGGGAACTGGAAGCTGCAATTGAAGCCTACGACCAGGCACTGACGATCGATCCTCAGGTCGGGGTCGCGAGGAAATTGGCAAAGCTCCAGCAACCGAAATCACCGAAGGATGCCAAGGCATCCACCACGAAGAGAAGCCGCTTCGAAAAGCAGGCACAGCGATTTGGCATCGAGCACGAAGTGGTTCAGCTGGACGGCGGCGGAAATGACTGGCGCTTCCATCGGTCGGATGCCTACAAGCCGGTCGAGCTGGCTGTCCTTGACCACTACCACGCCGAAGGCTGGCACGGTTGTGCCGCTGAGGGTGGCCTCATACTGACTTTGATCAAGGCCGCGTCCTTCAAGGCGCTGCCGGTCCGACATGCCGACACGTTTATCGAAGCGCTCTATGCCAAGAACGTGGCCTTTCCCGAGGACCGGTTTGAGCACAGCGAACTTCTTGCAGCGATCGAGCAGGCTTCACCGGATCAGATCGAGCGCAATTGGGCTGTCATCGCTGCAAGTGCCGGCGACACTCCACGGTTCTACCCACGGGTGCAACGCGATCACGTGGTTGGGCTGTTCAATTGCCTCGGGGGTTCAGGTCTGCGTCCGATTGCCGAGCTGTTCGCGGCGGCTTCTTATGACCTCCGCGCTGGATGGCCGGACCTTACGCTTTGGCGAGATGATGAAGTCCGCTTTGTCGAGGTCAAAGCACCCGGCGACTCGATGCACGCAAGCCAGGCGCGGCTCATCTCGACGGTCCTCGTCCCACTTGGTCTGAGGGTAGGTCTCACGGAAGTCCGGCCAGCTTAGCGCCCCGTCTTCAACATCAGGCCGCCCAGTCGAGAATGACGGCGGTTTCGCGCCTGAGCAGTTGATCAATCTTCGACGAAACGCGCTCAACTGCCAAGCGTAGGGCTTCATCGATGTGAACGTAATTCTGCGTTGATCCCCTCGCGCCATGCCCGAGGAGCGCCTTGATGGTCAGTTCCGAAAAACCCATGTCGCCCGCGACACTGCCGAAAGTGTGACGGAGCACATGCGGCGTGACGCCCTTGATCCCTGCGATTGCGCACAAGGCACGCAGGGTTTCAGGAACGCCTGAGTACGGCCGGTCCACAAAGTCCGAAGGGAAGAACAGCGACAGGCCACGCTTCTCTGGCAGGGTTTTTAGCAACTGGATGGCTGCCTGGCCGATCGGGCGCACTTGCCCATCGGTCTTGGTGTCGGGGAAGTGGACATATCCGCGGTCAGCGTGGAGCCAACTCCGTTCCATGCCGATGACCTCGGAAATGCGGTAGCCGGTCAGCATCAGGGCTCGGACTGCGGCGAGGCCAGTCGGATTTTCCTCGTTCCGCTCCGCGATTTCCATTGCTTCGCCAAGGGCTCGGATTTCGGCGGCACTAAGCCGACGAGTGCGCGCTTTGCCGGCGATCTTGCGAACGCCCGCTGCGGGATTGTTCTCGACGATGTCATACCGAAGCGCGTGGGACAGGAGGCTTTGCAGCGTCGAGACAGCGCGTCCGGCAACGCCCGGCCCACCGGCAGCCTTGCCACCGCGCCCACCTTCCTTCCGGGGCCTGGCCGTCTTTCCAGCGACGATGTCCATCTGCATCTTTTCGATGTCGGCGATGCGCAAGGCGCGGACCTGCCGAGTGCCGATCAACGGTACGATATGCGTCTCGATCCGGCTGCGATCCATGGCCAGCGTCGAAGCCTTGATCGGCCTGTGCTTGCGACCGAGGATCGTCCCGGCTTCGGCGTTCTCAAGATACCAATTGCAGACTTCCCGGATCGTGATGGCTGCCCTGGACTGCGCTCGCTCCTCGGCAGGATCGGCACCGGCGACGACCGCCGCCAGCTTCAAGATCGCTTGCTTGCGCGCCTGCTCGACGGTGAGGATGCCATAGCGACCGATCACGATCCTGCGGCTGCGCCCTTCCTCGTTCCGGTATTGAACGACGAAGGCCTTGAGACCTGACGGGATGACGCGCACGCCAAATCCACGCAGCTCCGAATCCCACAGGAAGGCCTGTCCCTTCGCAGGGATCGCGAGCGCGTCGATGGCTGTCTTGGTGAGCTTGCCCATGCCGGCTTGTCCTTTCCGGCATTTTGCTTACACAAGCAGGAGTCCTTGGCAATGTACGCACAATGTAAGCGAGCGGGAAGAAACGACAGGTCAGAATTGGATTGCCCTGGCGTAGTTTTCATTCGATATTTGCACGGATATTCAGAAGGATAGAGTTCGGTGGCGGGCTCTGGGGTGCTCTCGGCGGAAGCAATCTGGCATTTTGCCAAGGTTGGGGTCGAGGGTTCGAATCCCTTCGCCCGCTCCAAATCTTTGGATTCCAGTAAATACCTGAAATATAACAGCAAAAATCGTCGATTTTTGCCTGTGTAGGTATTGTGCAGAAAAATTTGCGGAATCGTTGGCGGCGCGTCGTGCGCAATCTTCACAGTTGGACGATTAAATTAGAATCGGGCGGGGTTCCGGGGCCGGGGCGGAATAGCGTTAGCCGCGAGCGCCTGCGAGCGGCCCCGCGCATTGGGGTGGGTGGTGCGGGTCAAACGACATGCGCCGCCCCGTATTCGGGGCGGCGCTCTCTGTCGGCGGCTCAAGCTGCCTCCCTCACTTCGTCGGGGTTCGCCAGTTGGTGAAGATATGCAACGGCACGTTCCGCGTGCGCAGCGGCTTGCACGATGGCGCGCGTGTCGTTCTGCAAGACCTTAATCCAGCTTGCGAGATAGCTGGCATGGTCGGGGCGCGGCTCAATCGACAGGCCAAGGTCGGCGGCAAGGAAGGCAGCGCCAAGTTCGGCGACCAATTCCTCGCGGGCGTAACCTTCATCGCCCCATTTCTCGCGTCCGAATGAGCGATCAAGGCGGCTCTTGTGGTTCGTCCAATGGACGGTTTCATGGCCTCTGGTGGTGTAATAGCCGTGGGCGTCATGGAAAGCCGCAAAGAGCGGTAGCTGGATGCGGTCGGCTGACGGGATATAATAGGCGCGGTCGCCCCCGTGGTTCACGGTGGCGGGGATGCGATCAAAGAATGCCTCGGCAGCGGCAATGCGCTGCACCTCTGGCGCGGGTTCGGGGATATAGTGAAACCGCTCGGGAAGCCCGTCGATCTGCGCCACATTGAACACGGTATAGCTTTTCAGGAAACGGAATCGGTGTTCGTTGTCCTCTCCGCCGTTCTCGTCGCGCACGGTCTTGTTGCTGTCGCCGTAATAGACAATGGTTGCACCCCGTTCGCCTTTGCGCACCTGCGCGCCGAAGGCTTGGGCTTGGCGGTATGTCATCCATGACGGGCTTACAAAGCCCGATGCCTGCGCCTCGATCCACAGCAACAGAACATTGATGCCGCGATATGGCTGGCCGGTGGCACGCAGCGGGCGGGTCGCGCCCGATGTCGCCATGTCGCCCCCGCTCCACGGTTTCAACCAAGGGCGTGTGCCTTGTTCCAGTTCGGCAAGAATCCGGTCGGTGATGCGGGTGTGTGGGTCTAGCTTGGTGGTTGTTTTGGTCATGGTGTTTGCTCCTTTTCTGATCCGCGCAGCGGGTCATGCGCCGCGCATGACCCCTGCCGACCCGGCGAGGGGCGGAGAGAGAGGGGGCAAGGTCCGGTGCCGGGGGTGGTGCGGGCGCAACAAAGTGAGCCACGGCCCCAAAAGCGGCACCTTGCAGGGAGAGAGAGGCAGAGCCGCTTTCTCCCTCGAAACAGGAAAAGTTGCGCCGCTGGCGGCGTCATTCAGGGGGCGGCACTGCCGCCCCTATCTCGCGTCAGGGATTGTCACCCGCATGGGCGGAAACCGCAGCGATGGTTCCGTCGCGTCAGCGATAAAGCCCAGCCCGAAGGGGATGCTCAACCGCCTACTCATCCATGCTGCATATATGTATTGACGTAGAATGATATTTCTATCATACATGTTGCATGGAAGGAGATTCGCGAATGGATGATCGGTTTGACAATGTTTCGCATGGAGCCGTTCTGGCTCGCTTGAGGTCTGAATTAGGTGCAACACAGGCGGCTCTGGCTACGGAAGCTGGCCTCGATCAGAGCCGCGTTTCACGTATCGAGAAGGGAGAAGTCACTTCACAGGCAGAAGTGGACAAGGTGCTTGACGCCCTCGCCGCGCTAGGCTCGCCCTATGCGCGCGCCTACAAGGATTATTGCGCTCGCGAGTGGGAGCATGTCGCCCCTCCGAGCTTCTTCAATCCCCAACGCGCTTGTCTAGAAATTGCAGACGAGGCGCTCGGCAATATCGAGGAGTTTTTGTCGGATGACAGTCGTCCTTGGCCGCTGCGCCGCCAGATTGAGCGGCATCGCGAAACCCTCATCAAGGGTGCCAGTTATCTCCAGAAGATGACGCATAACATCGCGTTCATTGGACCGATTGGCGTGGGCAAATCGACCGGATTGAGTTTTCTGTTCGATCTTCTGGTGCCGCCGTCTCTCGCATCCAAGCCTATCGACCGTCCCGTGCTGGAAACCGGCGCGGGTGGCACGACGATCTGCGAAGTTCACATCAAGCGCGGGCCGGAGTTCGGAATTTCCCTGCTCCCCATGCCGGAATCGGAACTCCGCGAGCTAGTGTCGGATTTCTGCGCAGCGCGGTGGGCGGTGCTAAAAGGCGAGATGAAGGAATCTACGGACACGCCCGGCGTCAGCCGCGAGCACGACCGCGCCATCCGCAATATGTCCGGCCTAACCCGCCGCCGTTCGATGGAGAACGGCAAAATAAACTATTTCGATCCCGTTTCTGATCTCGTCGCGTCAAGTTCTAGCGAGGATGAGTTCCGCACGCGGATCCTTGAATTGATGAACCTGCCAGAACGGTCGCGGCGTGAGCTTTGGTATGACAGCGCCACGCGCCAGCACCCGATGGAATGGGTGATGAAAACCTTTCGGGAAGTGAACAATGGCCGTTTGTCGGACGTGTCGCTGCCGTCCAGCATTGACCTGATCGTGCCGGAGTTTGGCCGTTCCTTCGGCGAATTGGAAATCAGCGTCATAGACACCAAAGGCGTCGATGACGTGGCCGTGCGCGAGGATTTGGACCTGCGCCTGAAAGACCCACGCACCGCTGTCGTATTCTGCACGCGATTCAACGACGCTCCCGGCGTCACGACGCGTTCCCTACTACAACACATGCAGCAAACCTACTCGGAGCCGGTCAACACCGGTAAAGTGTCGATCCTCGCTCTGCCGCGCGCAGACGAAGCCCGCGCGATGAAAGACGACACCGGCGAGTTGGCGATGGACGATATGGAGGGCTACGCCTTCAAACAGATGCAAGTGGAGAATGAACTGGCCGCTGAGGATTTAGCGGGTGTGCCGATGGTTTTCTTCAACGTGCAGTCCGACGATGCCGCGCCTGTGCGCGAGGCATTGTTCGGACAGTTGAACCGGATGCGCACCACGGTCGAAAGCAGGTTGTTCGACCTCTGCGCCGCTGCCGATGAAGTGATGAAGAATCACGAGGCCCAGGCTCTCACGGCGGCGATGGAGGAAGTAGCCGAAAGGCTGCACTCCTTTCTTGAAACCCATGAGACGCTCCACGCCCGCGAGCGTCATGCTTATGCGGAGGCACTGAACACCATCGGCAGCGTTCGTTATGCGGCGACGCTTTGGGCGGCAACACGCCGTAACGGAGAATACTCGGGCCTAAACATCGTTCATCATATCGGCGTCGGCGCGGCGCGCGATGCCCGCCTACGCAGCGAGCGTTGGTTTGACTCACTCAAGGATTACCTTGCTGTGCTCAAGGGTGACGAAGGGCTGCAACTGGCAACAAAGACTATCGATCAGATGGGACGCAGTGCCATCGCATCGCGCACCGCCTTTTTAGAAGCGGTCCAGCGTGCAGGCATGGAAGTTTACCGCGAGCCGCTCTCACAGTCCCCGATTTGGGGTCAGTGTGCGGCACAATGGGGGGCTGGTCCCGGCTTCAAAGGTCGCGTGGCCAATTACCTTGAAGGATGGTTCGAGAAGCGTGACGATCTAAAAGACAAGTTGGAAGAAATCACGAATACCTTGTGGGAGCAGCTTGTCATCGCGCCTATGCGCCGTCTGGTGGCCGAGAACGCACCGGAAGTGAGTGCAACGGGAAATGTCATCCCGTTTCCGACCAAGGCGGCTTGACGGGGTAAAGACGGCGAAAGTCCGGCTTGGGCCGGTGGGCGCATTAGCGCCCACCGGCCTTCTTGGCGTTCGCCCGCGCCTTCGGAGCTTCGGCCTTCGGCTTCGGGTTGTAAGCCCGCATGACGATACGACCTTGCAGCGGAACAGCGTCGCACAGAATGTTGAAGCCCTTGCCGTCGCGGTTCGGCCATGCTGCACCGATCTTGGTCCAGCGGGCGTCGGGACCGTTGCCGTCCACGCGATAGAGCATGAAGGCGGGGCTGTTGGTTTCGGTGGTCATCGAAGTTCTCCTTGTCGAGCATTGAGCCGCAACCGTTGCGGCCGATGTGGAGAACAAGGCGCGGCCAAGAGGTCGCGGGGTCATGTCGGCCAGAGGCCGCCCGACAGGGGAAGCTGCACAAATGAAATGCGGAAGCGCACGCGATTGACGCCCGATCTGGCTAAGCCAGTGAATCCACGCATGAGGCCCATAACGTGCGCGGCTGTCGACAAGGGGAACGGGCCATCGGAACCAATAAGCCTACTATGCCGGAGGTGGAGCACTGCCGGGATCACGCACCTGCCGGAGCGCGCGGTTGAAAAAGTGGCGCGTTGCCTTGTCCCGCGCATCAGCGTCGGTCAGCACGATATTGCGCATTTCATTGTCGCGCTGGAACATGCGGACTGCACCTTGGAAAAAGGCTTGGGCGAAGGCAGCATAAACTACATCCGGTGGATTGTTGCGCAGCATGTCGGCAAGGTCATCGCCAAGGATTTCCTCATTCACCTGCTCAAAGCGGATCATGTCGGCTTGGGTGAATTGCGTGCCGTGGCGTTCGTTGAACGCCTTCACGATCTCAGACAGTTCTTTCTTCTCGTCCTCTGTATAGGGCTTGGCACCAAACTCGCTGATCGCCTTGAGCGCCGCCGTTTCGCCGGCGGCCAGCGAGGCGTCGCCCTGCTCCTTTTGCTCGACCTTGAATTTTTGCAGCCGAAGCATGTCGTCAGTGATTTCCACCTCGGGCGGAATCTGGCGGTTAGGAAGCAAACGAGCCAGCCATGCTCCATAGGCATAGAGCTTCTCCAAGCTCGTATCCTCAAGCTTCATCACCTGCGCGATGAAGCTGTAGAAGCGCATGTAGCTACGCAGAAGCTGGCGGAACTCCTCCTGCCGCCCCTCATCGTCATCGGCTTCGAAACGGGCGACGGCCTGACGGACAAGCCCTTCGAGCCGCGCGCGGTCATGTCCGTCCAGCGGTCCCTTGTAATAGGTCGCGGCGAAGCGCTCGATCTCGTCCTTGTCGAGATAAGCGAATTTGAACAGCCGCCCCTCAAGGTCGTAAACGAGATTGGGGTCGGAATTGGCTTCGAGCGCCGTCACCTCGAAATAGGGCCGGAAAGCGTCCTGTATGTCTTCAATGGTGTTCTGGAAGTCTAGGATATAGGTCTGATCCTTGCCGGGCCTAGTGCGGTTCAGGCGTGACAGGGTTTGCACCGCCTGTAGACCCGCCAGCTTGCGGTCCACATACATGGCGCAAAGTTTAGGCTGATCGAAGCCGGTTTGGTATTTCTCGGCCACGATCAAAATTTGATACTGCTCGGGATAAGGTGTGCCGTCCGGCTTAAAGCCGTCGAAGCGCCCCGGAAGCTCAGTCTCGGCAAAGCCCGTCAGGTCAGCTTCGGTGTAGGTTTGGCCGTCGAAGGTCAGCTCGCCCGAGAAAGCGACTAGTGCGCGAAGGTCAGTATAGCCCTGCGCCTTGATGTAGTCGCGCACACCGAAAAAGTAGCGCAACGCATGATCGCGGCTGCCCGTGACGATCATTGCCTTGGCCTGCCCGTCCAGCACTTTGGCGACGTGGCGGCGGAAATGTTCGACAATGATCTCGACTTTCTGGCCTATGGCGGTGGGATGTAGGTTGGCGTAGCGCGCAACGCGGCGCTGGCCGCGCCGTCCGCTTAGCTGCGGATCATCCTCGATCGCCTTTTCCAGCTCGTAATAGGCTTTGTAGGTCATGTAATTCTGGAGAACGTCCAGAATGAAGCCCTCTTCGATGGCTTGGCGCATCGAGTAGAGATGGAACGGGTGTGGAAGCCCGTCCGCACCTTTCGTGCCAAAGCGTTCCAGCGTGACGTTACGCGGGGTCGCGGTGAAGGCAAAGAAACTGATATTCGCCTGCGGGCCGCGCGCTTTTTGATATGCCGCGATAATATCCTCAATGTCGTCGCTGGAATCCGCCTGACGAGTGAGCGCATCGGTCATTGCCTGGGCGGATTTGCCGGACTGGCTGCTGTGCGCCTCGTCCACGATAACCGCGAAAGTTCGATCACCTTGGCCTGAAATCTCTTTCAGATGTTCGGTCGAAAACTTTTGGATCGTGGTGACGATGATGCGGGCACCCTTGGCGATGGCCTGCTTAAGCTGCTTTGATGTGCCGTCGATCTTACGCACGACGCCTTGCGTCTGCTCGAACTGCGAGACAGTGTTTTGAAGCTGGCGGTCCAGCACGATGCGGTCGGTAACGATGATCGCGGTGTTGAATACCGCGCTGTCATTGGCGTCATGTAGGTTGATCGCGTGGTGCGCGAGCCAGCCGATGGTATTGGATTTGCCTGAACCTGCGGAGTGCTGGATGAGGTAATTGCGCCCTGCGCCAAACTGGCCCGCGTGCGCCATGAGCTTGCGCACGGCGTCAAGCTGTTGGAAGCGTGGAAAGATTAGAGCCTCGGCCTTCCCGCTGGTGTCGAGGTGCATGAAGCGTCCGATAATGTCGAGCAACACGGCGCGGGAGAAGATCGCCTCGCCCCATTCGCCTGAACTGTAGAGATAGGCGACGCGGAACTCGTCGTCGATGTCGGGATTTCCTGCGCCGCCATCGCGGCCACGGTTGAAAGGCAGAAAACGGGTGCGACCATTTTGCAGCCGCGTCGTCATGGACACGTTGTCTTCGTCCAGCGCGAAATGGACCAAGGCCCCGCGCTTGAAGGTCAGCAACGGCTCGCCCGCTGGGGAGCGGTCCTGCCGATATTGCTTTTCGGCGTGGCGGAAATTGGAGCCGGTAAGAAGGTTCTTGGTCTCCATCGTGGCGACGGGCAGACCGTTTAGGAATAGCGCTACGTCAAGCCGCCCGCCGTGGCGCTCGCTGTATTCCACTTCCTTCATTACCGAGAGGATATTGGCTTCGTATTCCGCGACGCGTTTGGGTTCTAATCCGCTGGCGGGGCGGAAGTAGCACAGGGTAAACTTGATGCCGGGAACAATCTTGATCCCCTGCCGCAGCACATCTAGCAGGCCGCGATCTTTGAGGGACTTTTCGAGCTGCTTGAAAAAGGTGTCCTCTGCCGCAGCGGTGTAATGCCCCTCCAGTTTGGTCCATTCGTCGGGCTGGGTGCTTTGCACGAAGCGCAGAACCAAAGCCCTGTCCATCGCCAGCGCACGGTCGTAGTCAGTCTTTGCTTCGCGCAACTCATAGCCCTGACCTGCAACCAGCCGGGCGATCAGGTGATCCTGCACGACCTGTTCTTTGTGGGCGTTGTGAGCGGCGGACTGCTTCATTCCGCAACCTCACTTTGATCACGGTGGGCTGCGGCGGCAGCGGACAATCTTTGCATCAACTTATCGGAAATCTCCTCTTGAGCAGCAGAACTAGAGGCCATGATAGCCTGAACGATGGCCGCTTGGCGCCTCTTAGCAAGTAGAGAAAGGAGCGATCCCTCTGTGGCCACTTGGACGGCGCGATTACCGCCAATTTGGGCAACTATCGTGTCTATTGCAAATAAAGATTTGCTCAATCTAGACACAATCTCCCGCTGCTCTCGTAAATTCGGAGAAAGAATCCAATCATTCGGAAAATCATTGAAGCTAATTGACTGACGGACACCGCCTCCAAGTGAATAATAGTATTTGGAAATATCCAATGCGTAGAGGAAGTAGTACCAATATTCAGGATCATCGCCTTGCGAAGGATGCACGGCATCGTACGCCGACGTAACGATCCCTCTTTCTTTTACTAGCCCTTGACGAAGGCTTCGTTTATCGTTTTGTAGGTCTGTTAACCGAAGCACAATATCTCCGGGTTCAACAATCTGATAACCCTCATAAGAGGCCGGAACGAGACCCTCTGCGCTCTCAATATCCTTACGGACAATATTGCCATAGCTTAGAGAAAGAAGGTTTTTCTCTTTCAATCCGTCATTCTTATTCGATTTTCTGAGTCTCAGTACGTGCTTGAGCTTTCGCGGTGTCCAGTGAGATGGCGGCTCAATACCCGTGACTTTTAATTGCAGGGAGATCATTGCGTTACCTCCATGAGAAGGTCGGATATGTCAGCGCGAATGCTATCAATGGACTTATCAATGTCATCAATATTTTCTGGGCGATAAAATTGAAAGAAATGCCTATTGAAATTTATTGCATATCCAATTCGTCCAACTTTCTTGTCCTTTGGATCAACATATTGTTCATCAACCCATGCATCTGGATAAAAGCGACCAACTTCACGCTCGAAAAAGGCACGCCAGTCCTCCTTGAGTGGCACAAGCTCGTGATCGCGGAGGTCTGCATCCGGCTCAGGATTTCCGTCCTTATCGGCGCAAATGTCAGCACCTTCGTCGCGCGCTGAAAGGGCAATAAGGATTGCCTTCTTGACCGGCGCGGCGATCTTCACACCCTCTGACCTAAGTGCCTTCGCCAGCGCCTTCTCGAAGGTATCGCGGTTCCTGTAGAGCCTGTCGCCCATCCTTAACAAGGCAACTTCAATCTCGTCCTGTTCACCGTCAGACAGGCGCGCATATGCTTTCTCCGTAGCAAGGCGGGCGACACGCTCTTCGCTCGCCTGAAAATTTAGACGCAGCGGGCGCTCGACTCGGATTTCCCGGTAGCCGAAGTCGGCAACATCGAAGATTTTAGCGACATCGCCTTCGCCACTACTGCCATTGAGGAAGCCCTCGTAGATTCGCACGATGTCGGCGCGGGCTTCGTCGGGGATTTCACGGCGTTTGGAACCGAGAGACTTACGCATTGTACGGCAAAATCGCTCGCTACTGGCGTCGATCAACTGCACTTTTCCCCGGCGATTATCGGGTTTGCGATTTGTCAGCAACCATACGTAAGTTTGGATGCCTGTATTGTAGAACAGGTCGGTGGGCAGCGCGACGATCGCTTCAACCAAATCGTTCTCGAACATCCAGCGCCGGATTTCGCTTTCACCTGACCCGGCTCCACCAGTGAACAGGGGCGAGCCGTTCATAACGATGCCGATGCGCGAGCCGATTTCATCATCGCGCATCTTCGAGATCATATGTTGGAGGAAAAGAAGCTGACCATCGGAGATGCGCGGCGTGCCCGCACCAAAACGGCCCCCAAAACCGAGGCTATCAGCCTCATCTTTGATGGCGTCCTGATATTTCTTCCAGTCCACGCCGTAGGGAGGATTGGACAGCATATAATGAAACTTCTTGTCAGCGTGGGCGTCGTGCGTGAGCGTATTGCCAAACGCAATTTGCTCGGGGTCATGGCCCGTCACGAGCATGTCGGATTTGCAGATGCCGAATGATTCTCCGTTCAACTCTTGCCCGAACAATTCAACACGGATTGAAGGGTTGAACTCCTGCAAGGCGGCTTCGGTGAGAGCAAGCATACCCCCCGTGCCACAAGCTGGATCATATACTTGCCGTATGATTCCCCGCCCTGTCAGCTTGGTGTCGTCATTGGCGATCAGCAAATCAACGATTAGCCGGATCACCTCGCGTGGCGTGAAATGTTCACCCGCCGTCTCGTTGGAGATTTCCGAGAAGCGGCGGATCAGTTCCTCAAAGAGGTAGCCCATCTCGATATTGCTGACTGAATCGGGATGCAGGTCAATCTCGGTGAACCGCTCAAAGACGTTCCAGAGGATGCCGCCCTCCTTGAGGCGCTTGAGCTGATCGGTGAACAGAAACTTATCGAGGAAGATGTCGCGCACGTTGGCCGAAAATTTGGTGATGTAATCGACTAGGTTGGCGTGAAGCTGACCGGGGTCTTGGCCCTTGAGGGTCGCCAGTGTGAAGCGGGATAAGTTGTATACCTTCACGTTGCCGCCGACAGCACCGAACAAAATCATGTCGCGCGTGGCGTCGTCCACACCTTCGGGAACCGAGTTAGAGGCTTCCAGAACAGCGTCTTTGGTAGATTCAAGAATGCAGTCGAGTCGGCGCAATACGACAAATGGGAGGATAACTTTGCCGTATTCAGACTGTTTGAAGTCGCCGCGCAGAATTTCCGCGATTGACCAAACGAATCCGCTAAGGCTGCGGATTTCCTCTCTTTGCATCTATTAATCCCCTGTCGATTCAGCGCGAGTCAAAGCACGGGCCTTCACCCATTTCTCTTTGCTTATTCGGATAACACACTCTCACTGCAACCGCACCTAGAGCACTGTCGGCCCCCACTTTGGCCGTTATCATGCCACAGGGCAAAGGTAATTTTCTTTCAATGTAGCGGATGAAGGCTTATCGGTTGTGGTCGGCGATACAACGGGGAGATTGTCGGAATACACCCGGTTAGCGGGATCAGCATGGGCGTTCGCAGGAACGCCTCGCTTTCTATCGCATCCACGGCGGTTTCAGGAAGTGGCGCGCACGGAATCTTGAACGCAGGCGGCGGCGCACCGCGCGCGGCGGCTTCGGTCGCGGTGCCAGCGGCGGAGCAAGGAACATCGACCCAAAATCAGCCCCGTCGCCCACGCCCTCGGACGTGCTGCCGGAAGTCGAAAAGAAACTCGACGTGATTTCGGAATGGCTGGCGCTACCAGCCCCACCCTTCGTTTTCTTGGCGCGGCGGGCAACTGCCATAAATCGGGATACAAGGCTCGGCACGAGTGCAAGGGCCGTATTGCGCACGAAGCGCGATACCGATTTGGCGGCTTGAGGCACAAGGCTGGCAATCTGTCCTAGCAGCAGGCCCGGTTGCGATTGCAGGAAACGCGAGCCTGTCAGCGTGCGCGCGGATCTCGCTCCGGCCCTTCGCGCTCGCGTGCCAAGGCTTCTCGTTGCCGTTCCTCATATTCACGCGCGATCTGGCGCGCGCGTTCGTCATCCTCAATGCGACGTTTGAGGTCGCTGGCCTGATCTTTCAGCAGGTCAGCCCGCTCTTTACCCTGACGGTCAACGAGTGTGTTGATCTCGGCTCGCTGTGCGGCGTCAAGGCCGGACACCATGATGCGGATTTCATCGTTGCGGCGATCTTCAAGGTCGGAGGCGCGTCGTGCCTCGTCCGCAAGGCGCTGTTGCCGGGCTTCCTCGTCCACGGCCTCGCGGATATTGCGCCAGATACGCTCAAAGCCACCCGGCGCGGGCAAGCGATCCGCGACTATACGCTGCGCCTGCTCCTTGGCGAATGTCTCTATCGCCTTGTCTGCTGCTGCCTGCTGGCTTTCCTGCAACTCCGTCACCTCGCGGGCGTGGCGTAGCTCCTGTTCCCGCAATTCGGTTGCGTGAAGCTCCATCACAGCGCGGCGCAAGGCGTCGATATGCTGACGCTCGGCTTCTGCCGCTGCCTCCTGCGACATCTGTGTATCGCGATCAGCGGGTTTTGACTCTTGAATCGCCTGCTCTGCGCTGATGTCGGGCTGACCGGACTGATCGGCCTCTGGCGATGGCGCGTCGCGCCCAGCTTCGCGGATCGCGGCGCGGGCTTCCTTCACGCTCGGCAGGCTCTGCGGGTCAATGTCCACCATGAAGGCGCGCAGGTCTGCGGCCTTCACGCCGGGAAGCTGGCGGCCAAGGCTATGCACCTTGGCATCGTCATCAAGGATAACAAAATCGCGGCGGTCGCCGCGCGCCAGCACGTATCCCGCATCTTCAATCGCGGCCTTGAAGGCGGGGCCGGAATCGCTGGCTTCATACAGCGCCGTGACCTGCGCCTTGCGCTCCCGGTGGTCGATACCGCTCCGCTCGGCCTGTTGCCATTCGTCGTGGCTGACTTCGGCGGTCGGGAACTCGGGCTGGGCCTCCTTGTCGCGCTTGGCGTGCTTGCCGGGCACATGCTCGTGCCCGAACTCCTGCTCCATCCGCAAGCTGGCCCGCTCGTGCGCCTGATAATTCTGGCTGTCAGATCGCAGCGTCATGGTGTCCATGTCGGTGCGCGCCCAGACGACATGGATATGTTCGCGCCCGTTCTTTTCGTGCATGACGACGGCGCGGGGCTGGCCCTGCAAACCAAGCTCCTCCTCCAATATTTCGACTGCCCGCGTCCATTGCTCTGGCGTCATTTCATACTTGGTGTCGGGGTCGATATTGGCGTGGTAGAGGCCCAGCTTGCCCTTGGTGGCGAGGGTGTAAGTCTGCCAGTCGCGGAAGGCTTGCTCGGGGGTGCCAGCAGAATCCAGTTGCAGGATTTCGACGCGCTCGTTGGTATCTGCGCGGCCAAGGTGGTGGGCGAGCTGACTAGGGCCAGCCCGGCTCTTGCCCTTGATTATCACGGGCTGGCTCCATGCCGAGGGCTTCGTAAATGGCGGCGATCACTTGATGGTATTGGTGCAGCGCGTCACGCAGTTGCGGCACGTCAATGTCCATCCCGCGATTGGTGTTGCGGGCAATCTGGTTGAGATTGTTGCCGACGCGGTTGAGGGTGGCGAGCGCCTGCACAAGTGCCTGATGCTCGACGGGGCGACGGCGACGCGCGCGCGGGCCTGCATCGCCCAATGCGAGTGCGCGCATGAAGGCGGCGGAAGCCATGCCCGCCCGGTCAGCGCGGGCGATAAAAGCGGATTTTTCTTCGGGGGTGACGCGGGCAAAAAGGGTTTCCGTGCGCTGCCGTTTATCGGACTTGCGCCGGGTGCCGGGCGATGGTTCGCGCGGCGGCGTTTGCTCGTCGTCGGCCATAATGTGGCCTCTCCGTTGCCCCCGACAAAAAATCCGCCGGGGGATCGAAGGGGGTTCACCCTCCCTTCGTCAGGGTGCAGGGGCTGACACGCTCCTGCTCGTGGCCCGGGGCGCGAAAGCTCCGGTCAGGGTTCCAAGGGGCATGAAAGCCCTTTGGTCGATGCCGCCGCCGAAACAGCGGTCGATGGGTTCCAAGGGAGCGCGAAGGCTCCTTTGGCTGGGACGCAGACATGCCCGATATGCGGGTCATGGCAGCGGCCCTGTCCAGGGTGCAGGGGCGGGAAGGCTCCTGCTCTGGGGGTTCCAACGGGGGGCACGAAGGCTCCCATTGGTCGTGGGGATGCAACGGGGTAGAATAGACCCCTTGCCAAGCCGGAACCGTCAGGTTCCAGTGTGGACGGTTAGTCCGCACATGGCTTGCACCCTCACTATTTCCATAATAGCACGATTCTCAGTTATTTCACGCAACATTGTCACGGGGAGCCTGACAGGTGATGCAGCCGAGGGGTGCCAAGGGTTGTAGGGTCAGAACTCGTGCGACAGTGCCACCACGTCCTGCCGTGCGATACCGGCACGCTGGATATGGGCATAGGCGTGCCAGCGTCCCATTGCGATGAAGTCAGCGGGGGTCATCGCCGGGGTCATCGAGTTACCTTCGGAACGGTATTGGCGGTCCCGATCCTCCTGCCGCCATGCTGCTTGTTGTTGGGCGCTCAAGGCCGCAAGCTGGGTGGCCTGATCGCTGGCTTCGGGCACAAAGCGCATATCCGGCGCATAGGTCGGCTTGGCTGTCGCCGAGCCGATAGCGGCGCTGTCCAAGAAGCCGCGCGCCGCCTTGAAGTAGAACCCCGCCCCGCCCGCGTCCGGTGGCGGTGCGTCATCATCCACTGGCGCAAAGGGCGACCAGCCGCTTATCAATTCCCGCTGATCTAAGCTCTCCCACTGCCCTTCGCCAAAGACGCGATTGCGTTCAAACTCGCCCGCCAGCCAGCAGGCATAGGACACTGTGGCCTGATCTTCGCTGCGCAGGAATATCTTGCTGCGGGCCTGCTGCATGAAGTTTTCGGCGGCGTCTTTGCCCATTGCCTGCGTCAGCGCCGCCACCGTCTGCGTGGCAAATACGCCTGCAACCCCGGTCGAGCGCGCGACGTTCCAAAACGTCGCGTCGCTCAAGCCCGATGCCGGGTCAACGGTCGCAAGTTCTTGCACCTCGTCCATCATCACGACGCAGGGCTTGGACTGCGGGCTGCCGCCCTGCTTTTTCAGCGCAGCTTCGCGCCGCCGTGCTTCCCGATACAGCACCGTCTTGAGCAGGATGGCGACAAGGCGGGCGGGCAAGCCGTCCTCCATCGTATTCAGGGTCACAAGCGCGATTTTGCCATTGAGCGGCGCGTCCAGGCTGGCGGTATCCTCATTCAGCCCGCACAAGAAACGCTCGCGCAAGGCCGTCGCCCCAGCAAAGCCGTCCATAAGCTGCGAGATATTGGCGGTGATACCTGTCTTGGTGTCCTTCGCCATGTCCTTCCATGTGGTCGTCACATAGGACAAGCTGGCGGCGACATCGGATGCCGACAATATCCCCATGCGGTCGATCTGGCGCAAGAGGGCTTCCTGATCGCTCGCTTTGCGGGCGTCCTCCATCGCCTCAAGGCAGGCTTTGTTAGCGCGGGCAATTGCATCGCAGGCGGATTGCAGGCGTTTTTCGTCCAGCACGGTTTGATACGCCCACCATAGGCTTGACGGATGAACGCGCGAAGCCTCCGCTTCTCCCTCTGGTGTTGCCGCATAGGCGCGGCCAACGGTGAGCGCATGGCGCATGAGGTTGGCGGCCATGTCGGGCCAGAAGGTATCTCCCTGCGCCCCGCCGACCTGAGCGAGAACAGAGCGCAGGACGGCAGCGACGTGGCTGGGTGCGAGGCTGGCGGTGATGTTCACGCCAAGGTCGCCCGTGCCTGTGCCGATGCGCAGCACGTCGCCCGACCGCCCTGCGGCGGCGGCGATCTTCTCGGCGTCATGCCACAACACGCCCTTGGCGTCGGTGATATATGCGCCGCACTCTGGCTCTGCGAACACCTGACGCAGCAGTGGCTTCAAAATCGCCGTGGTCTTGCCGTCGCCCGTGCCGCCAAACACCAGCAGGTGCTGGAACAGGGACTCCCCGTCGAGAGCGAGGGTTTGCCCCTTGCTCGGAGCTGCCATGTCACCGCGCACGCGCATGGTGCCCGTGCCCTTGCCGATGTGAAACAACGGCGCTTCTGCCAGATAGTCGGTGGCATGGGCGACCTGCCGCACATAGCCAGCGCGGGCGATCTCCCGCGCTTCGGCACGAAACGGCCAGCGCACATGCGCATCCTTGGACAGCACTTCATACGGAGCAGATGCTTCGCGCCGCCAATGCTCAATGGCGGCGATGGCGACAAGGATGCCAACGCCCACGGCAATTAACAGCCATGCGGCCAGTAGGCCTAAGATGGTGATGGCACCGCCGAACAGCGTTGCGGTGAAGTCCGCTGCCACGGTCTGCCATACATCCCAGCCCGAAACATAGGCAGGCGCTTCGCCGGGGAATTGTTCGATTAGGACGGGCGCAGCGGTCGCGTCCTGTGACGCAACGCCCTTCCACGCCAGCAGCAACAGCGGTTGCGCTAAAAGGGCGATCAGCGCCGCTGCAAGGCCGCTTTGTGCTGCGGCCTTCGTCAGTCCCGCACTGAAATGGCGGTCGGCCATCCAAGGAATATCCTGACCGCCAACAAGTTTCCCGTCCTCCCACAATGGACGGCGAATATCCTCGGGCACCTCTTGATAGAGGAACGGGTAGCGTTCTTCGGGCCACAGTTCGCGCGCAAATGCTGCCCGATCGCCAGCGGGCAACCCGGTCTTGCGCGTGCCGATGCGCTCCACGCCCGCCGCGAAGCGTTCGCTTGCATTGGCAAGGAAAGGCACACGCGCGACAAGCCAGTTCACCGGCCTCCACAGCACGTAGGCGGCAAGACCGATGATAAATAACGCGAGCGCAGGAATGAGATTGAGCGCCTTGCGCAAGATTTTGCGGATGGGTGCGAACAGCAAGGCTACCGCGACAGCGGCGGCGATGGCGAGGGGGATAAGCCAGCCTGTCATCTTTGCACCTCTAAGGCAGCGGCGGGCAACATGCCGCGCATGGTTGCGGGGATGGCGGTCGGGTCGATAGTGGGCGATCCGCACGGCGGCGCACCCGGCATCGCAAGGCAATAGTGCTGCCATGTGCCTTGATCGTCGCGGCGGATCAGCCCGAAGATGCGCCGCACTTGCGGCGGCTGCTGATAGCTGCGGTCGGCGAAATCGACGTAATAGCCGATCAGGATATTACGTCCGTCCTCGACTGCCTGAATACGGTCGGCCTGCCAATCGCCACGCCAGAACGCATCGGCGGTCAGGCGGGTAACAGTCGCTGGCAAGTCTCCATCGCGGCGCAGCGCGCCAAGCGCGGCGGTCACTGCGGCTTGGGCTGCATCGGGCGTGGGTGTCTGAATGGCGGTGTGTGGCGGCTGGCTGAGTCTGTCCCCTGCCTCCTGCATAAATTGACTGACGGCGCGGCGCTGCTCGTCGGCGTAAGCAGTTTTGGCCTCGGACACGCGCGTTGATGGCGGGCTATGGGGTAATGACAGAGCAAGCAAAACACCGAGAATAATCGCGGCCACCGCGCCCCAAAACAGGTATGGCGCGGCCTTGCGCCAGCGAGCCGCCCTCACATGGCCTTGCGTTACAAGCTGCTCCCACTGTTCCACAAGCAAGCTCCCCCAAGCTTGCCACGGCTGCAACTGACGGCGCGACAAGCCAATGATTCAGTTCGGCATATTAAGCGGGGCAGCGATGCGATCAAGCAGACTGTGCATTGCATCCTGACATCAGCGGACAAGTAATTGCGCGATTGGTGTTGTTCTTTCATTTCAGCACGGATGATGGGCAGAAGTTGAACGTCTGACTTCCCTGTAAACCCGACACTCTCGACCTTCTTTATTCGCATCCTTGCAGGGGATTCGCCCCATTGCGCCGCAAGCCATTGCACGGCTTCTCCACTTCGTTTCGACCTCACGGTGCGGCAAGGGCGAACGCCCTGCCTCTGTCTGCTTATGAAGGCCGCGATGGTCGCGGTTCAGACAGGGAGAAAAATCATGTCACAATTCATCGCCCCCAACGAACTGCACGGCATGAGCGAACAAGAACTGCGCGCGCTGCGTGGCCGCATCATGGCCGATCTGCGCAGCATGGGTCAGTCGGTCTTTCTCAACCCACATATTTACGCTTCACTGCAAAACATCGACGCTGCTATCCAGCGTCTGCAACAGCAGCCCAAGCCGCGTGGACCGAAGCCGCCGGGGTTCTAAGGGGTGCGCTGGTTCTCGCTGGCATTCTTGATCCAAACAAAAGTCGTTTACTATCAATTAGATAGAGTAAGGAGCGTGGCGAGCCACCTTGCCTTCGAAGCCACTCTGTGCCAGAATTAAGATATGGAACGAGAGGTAGCATTGGCCCGATTGAGGCCGTTGGAACAAAGGCTGCGCCAGCAAGGCGTTTCGGCCTTGTATCTCTTTGGCTCCACTGCACGCGGCGAGGCGGACGATAAATCGGACCTCGACCTGCTTTTTGAATATGTGCCTGATCGTGGGTTTAGTTTGTTCGATCAGGCTGGGCTTCAAGTCGAGCTTTCAGAGCTACTGAACACGAAGGTGGATTTCATCCCCCGCAGAGGATTACGCGATAGGGTCAGGCAGCGCGTAGAAGCTGACATGGTTCAGGTTTTTTAATGAGCCGCGACATAAGCGATTACCTCGATAATCTCCAAGTGCTGATTCAACGCATAGAGGATGGTTTGAAGGATAGGTCCTATGAGGACTATCTGAATGACCAAGACCTCCAAGATGCCACCACATATCGCCTGTCAATGCTTGGCGAAATATCGGGCAAGCTGCCTGACGACGTGAAAGAGCGACACCCAGACATACCTTGGAATAAGATACGCGGTTTAAGGAACGTCGCCAGCCACGACTATTTCAGCATCATGCCTGATATGGTTTGGGAAGGAACACGGTCGCTCGAACCTATCAAGCAAATGATCCACGAGGAACTAGCGCGCATTGAAGCGGAGCAACGCGAGCGCGACGGTGGCCGCAGGCGCTGACGGATTTCCGATGCGCCCCGTGGAGGCGCGGAACAGGACAGCATGGAGCAATGGATAGAGGACCAAGACTTCATCGCCGCTGACGTGATCCGGTGGAAAGAAGGCGTCTTTCACAACCGACGCAAAGGCAAGGCGCTTCGCATAGGCGAGCGGCAGGTTGCCGCTGAAGTGCTGGAACGTGGTGAAGATGGTTGGATAAAACTGCTCGTGCGGGGCTGCATCGTTACAAAAGATGAGGCCGCCGGAAAGACTGTCCAGACGCTCAAGGCAGGCGAACAGATACGGCGGGCAATCAAAACCGTCCTGCGTGGCAAGGTCGAGCGATTGCTATGGGACGATGAGACCGCTCGGGCGGCGGTGCTGGCGAGCAAGCCCGCCACTTCACGATTCACGGACATTCCAAATGACGAATAGGCATAAGCCATAAGCGGGGCGCACCGCGCCCCGCTCGCGGCGTCACCACCAAGAGTCGTAATAGACGGTCTTGCCTTGCGCGATGGCTTCGCGGGCCTTGGCGACGAAGGCCAGATCGTCGGCGATTTCCGTGCCATCGGATGATCCGAAGAAAAAACCACTGGTCTGCGGCAGGTTGCCAGCGCGAATGTCGGCCTCAAGGCGGTTAAGGTCGTCGGCAGTCAGCTCGACGGGCACGCAGTTGAACTCCTGGGCACCGCCCTTCTCGAAATAAAGGGTTTCCATCCAGCCATGCAGGTTCGGGTGTTTGCGCCAGTAGTGTAGCTCCGTGGCGTCAGCCACCTTGAAGTCAACCGGGCTGTCCGGCAGCGTGGTTGTGACCATTGCATACATATCGAGTCCCATGTTTTCGCTCCTATGGATTGGGGTTGATCGTCCCGAAGGACGCGGACCCGGAAGCGGCGGGATCGAGCTGCGGCTGTCATGGCCAACCCGGCCCGAAGGGGTGGTGCGGGCAGGCCATTGACGGCAAAGCGCCCGACGCAAATGTCGCGTCAATGATGCGAGGGCGATCAATTCCAAGCGGAGCGATCTGCGGACTCTTTTTCCGCAATGGTCACGGATGCAGCCGGATTGTGGAGCAAAGGCTGTGACGGAGAATGCTACCGTGAAGGTGCTATGCAGCGCCTACGGAGATGGATTGGTTTTCACCCCCAAGAGAAAGCTGCGCAGATATTCAGCGCGGGTGGCGACCAGTAGCGCATTGCCGGATGGCCAACCCCATACTACGCCTGTCACCTTCGCCATGTCGGGCGACCACGGGACGCCTGCCATTCTCGCCGCGACAAAGCCCGTATTCCAAACGGTCGAGCCGCTAAGTCCGTGAGGGTCAGGCAGGCCGTCGCGACCGATCACATCGGTTGCAAGGTCGGGGCGATATTCGATGCCAAAGTGAAAACGTGGCGAGAATTGATCGCTTTCGGGCAGCTCGGCTTCCCGTGCCGTGTAGCAGGTGCCTTGGGTCAGTAGGGTTCCGAAGCGGAACGACACCCGCTGACCGGCAAAGCCAGTGAAGGTTAGAATCTCACCCTCTACAGGATCGTGCGCAAGCGCGATCTGCTCGATCCCGATGGCCTGCGACAGATTGGACGGGTCAGCCCAAGCCGTCTGATTCACCGGCAACAAGGCCAAGTCCAGCGGATATGGGTATTCGACATGATTGCCGACGATCCGGCGAATGTCCTCTTGCCCGTCAAACTGGTGCGCCAGCACGCGGTTATCGGGGCGCACACAGGACACGTGCTCGTTCGTAAGAATGAAAACTTTATCGTCAAGCCGGAGATAGGAACCGCTGCCCCAGCCTGTTCCGTATTCTTCGTCACCTTCTGTGGCGGCGTGATGCTCATAGATCGAGGCACGATATGGCCGGAGATAGGCCGTCATGTCCGCGACCACTTTGGGCATCGCGGTGTTCCAGTCGTCCTCGGTGAATAGCAATTCGGTCATGGGCATCCTTCGGATGGTTCAGCTTGCAAGTCCTGCCCTCAAGATTGCCAGCGGCAACGGGCAGGCAGAAAGGCGGCATGGGGGCCGTGTCGAACTCGACACAGCTTGATTCCCCAAACCGCCAGCCGGTTCACAATCGAGAAGCGCCAGCGGCGCATTGTGAATCCGGCAGAACGCAAGGCTTGAAGCATCGGCAACCGGACCCGGTTGCTGGTTCGATACCCGCCTAGCGTTTGGGCCGCGACGGTTTATCCGTCTGCTTGGCCTTGATGGACTCAACAGCTTTCGCCTTAGCTTCCAGCTTGTCGATCTCCTCGTTCATTTCATTGTGCATGGCGTCCCATCCGCCAATGCCCATCAACACGCGGTCGGCGTGCTTGATGGTGTTCACATGCCCATAGTGCTGTTCGATCATTTTGACTGACGTGCCCATCTGCTGGGCGAGGATATAAACATCGACACCTGCGGACAGTCGCAGGGTGGCGTAGGTATGACGGAAACAATATGTCGTGCGGGGAATGCCGCTCGGCCCCTCTCGAAGGTCGGTATATTTTAGCAGTTCTTCGACAGTATCACGGTAGAGCCATTTGGCGGGTTTGCCGTTGATGATCGTGAATACGTGATCGTCCTGTTTGGTCGCCTTGGACAACTCCCGCACGCGATCAAGATATTTTCCGACGCTGATTGGAGCGATCAGTTTGCGGGTTTTGCCTTTACCCTGAACATAGAGGACAAGAATTTCCTGCCCGTCCTTGTCCTTGGCAGTTGTGATGTCCCGCCAGCGCAGGTTCTTCGCCTCGGGCGGGCGCATCCCTGTGTTGCACATGATGAGAATGAAATTGTAGCAAATCTGGCGATACCAGACGCCCTGCGGCGTGGTCGCCTCCTTCATCCATTTGCGCCCCTTCGTGTGCAGCTTGCGGTATTCCTCAAGCGTGAACTCGTCGCGGCGGTTGGATTTCAGCTTTGGCATACCTTCAAAGCGGTGGTGCGCGGGCACATACCGCTTGCTGATAGCGAAATTCATAATCGCAGCGAAAATGGTCATCTCAATACGGATGGTTGAATCGCTGATGACGCCTTTGCGACGGCCTTCGCCGTTTTCCCGTCGCCACAGCGGATAGTCGGCCCAGCGCTCCTGCGTCACCAGATGAATCTGTGTGCTGCCGACATAAGCCTTGAGCGGGCCGTCGATCTTGCTTCTGATATTTCGTGAGCGGGCTTTACTGACTTCCCCTGCGTTGGCGCGACGCTGCTGGGCATCGGCGTATTCCTCCGCCACCTGCGAGAAGGGGCGATTGAATACTGGAACGTCGTGTTTCACCCGAAACCGGATATCGGCATATTCGTCCAGTGCTCGGTCACGCGCCGCCTGCCTGTCAGCCGTGCGGAGCGAGATTGTCTTGTAGCGGTCCTCGTTCTGGATTCTGACCCGGCAATAGTAGTTGTCGTGCCCGACATCGCCACGTCGGAAGATAATGAGGCCCGGCTTGACCTGCTCTTTATCGAGGATGAAACTCATTTCCCTGCTTCCTACTGTGCAGAAACTGTGCAGAATAGCAGGGTAAGTGATTGATTCCCCGTGCCTGTGCAGGTTCTGTGTAGGCTATTATAGCAAAAAATAGTGAACAATTGTAGTGATTTATTGGAATACCTTCACCCGCTCCAGAATCCAGACATCGACAGAAAACTGCGACGGACCGTCATCGTGACGGTCCCATGCGTGTGTCGTTCCCGCAAAGCCGCTACAAACACGAATGGCGGGCAAGGCGACTGGCGGAAGAAGGATCGGACTGCTTTCGCAACCGTTCAACTATTCGCGAATTTGCCGTCTCCGGCGTCGCCGGCCAGAATCTCGGACGTGACAACGCTCACGAGCATCGCGATCATCAGCAGGCCGCACACTGTGCCGAGACCCGGCCATCCCCAGGCGGTCACGACCATTCCTCCCAACGGCGGCCCGATCAGCGCTCCGCCCGCGCCGAACTGCGTTATCAGCCCGTTGGCGGTCGCGATTCGTGGATCATATGACGATCGTGCGTTGGCGAGCCGGGGCAAACGTGCGAACATCAGCGCAGGGACGATGCCGCTGATCGCGACCGCCGACATCGCCCACGCGCTGCGCGTCAGGAGGGCGTCGGCACCGCTCCGGTAGACCATGACGATCAGAGGTACGGTCACCAGCAGCGCTATGCTGGCCGTCCGGATCATGATCCTGTTGGGCAAATCGCCGTCCCGCATCATTCTGATAGCCAAGGCCACGCCCGGAAGGCAGGCGAGCGACGTGAGCGCCGCAGCCAGGGCAGCTTGACCGAGCGTCGCGCCCGATTGTTCGATCAGAAAGGTCGGCAGGAGCATCGTCACGATGCTGACGAATATGGTGTAGAGGCCGAAACCCAATGTCGAGATCCAGGCTGCCGCGGCGGGCAGGGCGACCCGCTGTCGGGGAGACTCGGCAAAGCGGATTCGCATCGCGACCGGTATCGCGATCGCGAGCAACGCCGCCCAGAGCAGCATTGCCCCGGACGCGTCCATCATGGCGAGCATGATCCCGGTCAGCCCCCCGCCTGCCGCGATGCCGACCGGCACGAAAGTGCTCCAGAGCGCAAGCGCGCGCGGGCGCGTCATATCGTCAGCGGTCGCCGCGATGGCGGTTGGCGCGGCAATAACGACCAGAAGATAACCGATGCCTTCGATCGCGCGCGCCATGAAGAGGATGGAGAGGTCGGACGTCAATCCTTCGACAGCGCTCGCAGCCGCCAGCATGCCGACGCCGATCAGCAGAAAGCGCCGCAATCCGGTCCAGGCCAGCGCGAAGCTGGCGATGAGGCCGAACAGGGCACCCCCGACCTCGAGCAGCGAGATGAGCCATCCGAGCTCGGATAGCGACAGCCCCCATTCGGTACGCAAAAGCGGCGCGACGATCGACATCTTGGCGAATTGGGCGGCCGCCAGCACCCCAAGAAGCCAGAAGAGGATGATGCGGTACCATATGCGGTTCATGCCGCCGGGCTAGTCCGGGCGCGTTCTTCAAGCCACGTATAAATTATGCGTCAGGACCATCCGACCGTCGTGGTGATCCGGCCGACCCGGCCATCAGCCAGGGGCACGGTCTCCCAAAGCATCACACTCGGCTCGACCTTGATGATATCGCTTTCGTTTTCCCCCGTTCGGAAGCGAAGCTGCTTGAACGGCTGCTCGTACCAGCCGAGTGCCGCGAGGCTCGCCTCTGCCGATATGATTTCGCGGCTGGCGAAGCGCCAAAGCGACTTGCCGATAAACGCGTCGACGTTCGCTCCCCAGCTCGCCACGCGCGACGGCGAAGCGGCCAGCAATCTATGGGTTGCATCGCAGACCATGTGAACCGGCAGGGAGGACGTTTCGATCAACCGCTTCAGCGCAGCGTCCGCGGCGTTGCCGGAATGCGCCGCAACCATCGCGGCGATCGCCTCGCGGTGCTTCGCTTCGGGTTCCTGCGCGCCGCTTTCCCACCGCGAAATCGTGGCTTGCGAAACCTTGAAAAATTCGGCGGCGTGGCTTTGCTTGATCGCGTTCAGGCGACGAAAGCGGCGCAGCGCCCTGCCTATGGGTATGTCGTGAAGCACACGCCGATTATAACGGAAAAGCCGTTTTCGTCCACAGCCCGACCTTGCACCCGATGCCATTACAGTCGGTCTGCCTTTATGTCGACCGACTGGCTCGACCGCATCCGGCCCGACAGGCTCGTCAACTTCCAAAATATGCCGCGACAGGGCCGCGGGGCCTACCAGCTTCGTTTGTAGGCGACGGTCAACGTGGCGCCGTTGGCGGGAACACGGCTCGTGTTGGTGTTGCTGCGGAGCAGCTGGCTGTAGACCGGCAGATACTGGTTGTTCAGGAGATTCTCGATCCCGAGCGTCAGCTGATCCTTTTCGGTGACATGGTAACGCGCGATCAGGTCGACGAGCAGGTAGCTTTCGACTTCGCGCCGGCCGAAGCTGGCGACACCATTCAGGCGGTAGTCGCGGTCTCCCGAAAACAGCGTCTGGAGGCGGAGGTCCAGCCGGTCGGAAGGCGCATATTCGGCATAGGCGGTGACCTTGAGCGGGGGGATGCGATACCCGGTCATATTCTGCCAGCGGACTGCGGTTGCCGCCTTTTCACGGCCGCGCAAATAGGTGACGCTGCCGCCGAACCGCAACGTGTCGCCCGTATCGCCGAAGTCGAGCGATGCCTCGACGCCCTTGATCCGCTCGGCCGTGCGCAGCAGGATCAGCCCGTTGTTGAAGCTTTGCACATCGCCGAGATCGGAGGTGGTGCGGAACAGCGCGACCGCGCCCTTCACCCTTCCGAAATCGCCGCGCCATCCCAGCTCATAGCTGTCGATCTGGACCGGCTTCAGGTCCGAATTGTCGATGCTGAACCCGGCATTGGCGTTGCGCAGCTGGAGCCCGATGTCGGGAAGCTGGAAGCCCTGCGAGAAGGACGCGTAGACGCTCTGGTTCGCGACCGGGGTCAGCGTCGCGCCGGCGTTGAAGGTCCAGCCGTCGAAGCTGATCGTGCCACCCTGAACCGCGACGGGGTTCGCCGCGCGATATTGCGAGAGCGGGGTGAAGGTGTCGAACGACGCCTCGGCGCGATCGTAGCGAACGCCGCCCTCGATCGCGAGCAGGTCGGAAAAGCGATGCTGGAGCTGGACGAACGCTCCCTGCGTGTCGGTCGTGAGCTCGGGCATGTAGATGAGCGTGCCGGTGCGGTTGAAGATGAGCCCGCGGCTTGCGTCATACGCTGCGGGGTCGAAGATATCGAGCGGCATGTCGCTGACTTCGCGGCCGAGGTCGCCGCCCCAGCTGATCGCGGTTCGTTCGGCAACCGGCGTCTCGATGGTCAGCCGTGCGCCATAGGTCTGGCTGTTCTGGAAGACCTGGTCGACGTTGCGGCCGCGGGTGGCGACCCCGCGGGCGTCGAACGGGGTGAAGCGGACGAACATGTCGCGGTAATAGCCGAGCAGATCGACCTTGCTGCCGAAGAGGTCGCTGTTGCGGTAACCGAAGGTCGCCACGAGGTTGCGTACCTGGTTCTGGTTGGCGAGTTCGAGCCCTTTGATCGGGCGCGCGAGCACGCTCCCCGCAGGCAGGCGGCCGGGCGCGGGATCGGCGGCATAATCGCTGTTCTGGTCGGCGCGATAATAGCTTGCCGAGGCGTGGAGATAGCCGGTGTCGCCGAGCCGGTGCCCCAGCTTCCCGCCGACGTTCCAGACATCGCTGTCGATCAGGTCGCCCTGACTCGGTTCGGGCGCGCGGCGATTGCCATTGCCGTCGAAGCCCGCGCCGATGCTTTCATAACCACCGTTGACCGCGAAATCGAGCGAACCCGCAGTCCCCGATACAAATTGCTGGAGCCGCATGCCGAGGCTGTCGTCGGTCAGCTTCGAAAGCGAGGTCACCGCCGAGAGGGTCGTCTCGACCCGCAAGGGACCGCCGGCCCGGCGCGTGTTGATCGAGATGATGCCGCCGGTCGCGCCGCTGCCATAGATCGCGCTGCCGCCGCGCAACACTTCCACGCTCTCGATATTGTTCGGATTGACGCTGATGAGGTTGCGCGAACTGTCGCGATTGGTGTTGTAGGGAACGCCGTCGACGAGCACCAGCGCACCGCGCCCGCGCAGCGTCTGCCCGTAATCGGTGATGGTACGGCTCGAATCGGCGAGACCAGGGACCGCCTTGGCGAGGATCGTCGAGAGCGTGTCCGAAGCGGCGCGTGCCGTCTCCAGCGCTTCGCGGTCGATCGTCGTGATCTGGTGGGTGGGTGCGACGATGCCCGAGCTCGTGCGCTGCGCGGTCACGACGATTTCGCTGCCGGGGTTCTCTTCATTCTGTGCGAGAGCGGGCGCCGGAACGGCGGCGAGGGCGGCCGACAGGGTGAGGAAAGAAACCGGACGAACGCGCGAAAGGAACATGCAGGCACCTGAAAGCTGGGAGAGGAGGGTGCCCTTAATCGCAACTGCGAGTGAATTGCAAGAATCCGCCGGCGACGGGATTGAGCGACACCGCGCCTTCGAGGGATGAGGCGCTATTCGGAATCCTGCGTGGTTGTCGTCAACCCTGCGGGATGCCCTTCATATCGGGCAGATGGTGCGCGATGCCCTTGTGGCAGTCGATGCATGTCTTCTGGCCGGTGCCCAGATATTGCTGGTGGATCTGCCCGGCGCGCGGCGACTGACGGGTGAGGTCCATCGAATCATATTGATGGCAGTTGCGGCATTCGAGCGAGTCATTCGCTTTCAGGCGCGCCCATTCATGCTTGGCGAGTTCGAGCCGTTTATCGAGGAATTTCTCGCGCGATTCGATCGACCCGAAAATCTTGCCCCACACCTCCTTCGACGCCTGCATCTTGCGGCCCATCTTGTCGGTCCAGTTGTGCGGGACATGGCAGTCCGAGCAGACCGCGCGCACGCCCGAGCGGTTGTTGTAGTGGATCGTCGTCTTCAGCTCGGCGAAGACATTGTCGTTCATTTCGTGACAGCTGGTGCAGAATGCCTCGGTATTGGTCGCCTCCATCGCGGTGTTGAAACCGCCCCAGAAGATGATCCCGGCGATGAAGCCGCCGAGGGTCAGGAACCCCATGCTGAAATGCAGGCTGGGCCGCCACACCGTGGTCCAGAAGGGTTTGATCCAGCCCCAGACGCGCAGCCAGATCGTGCGAAGCCGCCCCCGGATCATTGCTTCTCCTCCTTCGCCAATGTGGTGTTGAGGCCTTCGTACCGGTTCGCGACCAGCGGCTCGGCGTCGGTCTGGACGACGTGGCACTGGACGCAGAAATAGCGGCGCGACGAAATTTCCTCGAGAACCTTGCCGTCGCGCGTCAGATAATGCGCGTCGCTGACCGGCGGTGCCTGAAATTTCTTCGCATTCGACCGCGTGTGGCAGAGCATGCAGCGATTGGTGTTCACGGTGAGCTGGTAATTGTCGATCGCGTGCGGGATCGTCGGCGGCTGCATCTCGTAATTCACCGGGCGGACGCGGTCGAAATTCTCGACGCGCGCCATCGGCAGCGGCGAGGCTTCCTTGTCGATCGGGACACCGCGGCGGATCGCGTCGATCTGTTGCCCGGCATTCGTGATGACCACCGGGGCGCTCGGCGCCTTGCGCGGCGTTTCCTCATGCTTCGACCCGCACGCGGCGAGGCTCGCGGCGGCGATCAACGGCAACAGCGCGCGCGTCAGAAGCCCGCTCATGCCATCACCACCTTGACCGCGCATTTCTTGAAATCGGTCTGCTTGGAAATCGGGCAGGTCGCGTCGAGCGTCGTCTTGTTGATGAGCTGCGCGGCGTCGAACCAGGGCACGAAGACCAGCCCGACCGGCACGCGGTTGCGCCCGCGCGTCTCGACCCGGCTGCGCATCTCGCCGCGGCGCGAGATCACCTTGACCTCGTCGCCGCGCTTCAGCCCGCGTGCCTTGGCGTCGTCGGGGTTCATGAAGACGACCGCCGAAGGAAAGGCCTTGTAGAGTTCGGGAACGCGCATCGTCATCGATCCCGAATGCCAATGTTCGAGCACGCGCCCGGTCGCGAGCCACAGATCATAATCGGCGTCGGGCGATTCGGCGGGCGGCTCGTAAGGCAGCGCCCAGATCACCGCGCGCCCGTCCTTGTTGCCGTAAAATTGCCAGTCGGTTCCGGGCTTCACATAGGGGTCGGTGCCTTCCTTGTAGCGCCAGCGCGTTTCCTTGCCGTTCACCACCGGCCAGCGCAGCCCGCGCGCCTTGTGATAGTCGTCGAAGGGCGCCAGGTCATGGCCGTGGCCGCGCCCGAATTCGGCATATTCCTCGAACAGGCCCTTTTGCGGATAAAAGCCGAACGCCGCGGCCTCGTCATTGGCATAGCCGGCTTCGACCTCGCCCGGCGCGAAGCGGTCGACCTTGCCGTTGCGGTACAGCACCTCGAACAACGTCTTGCCCTTATACGCCGGATTGGCGGCGAGCAGGTCGGCGGGCCAGCATTCGTCGGTGGTGAAGCGTTTGGAAAACTCCATGAGCTGCCACAGGTCCGACCGTGCCTCGCCCGGCGCCTCGACCAGCTGGTGCCAGAATTGCGTACGGCGCTCGGCATTGCCGTAGGCGCCTTCCTTTTCGACCCACATCGCGGTCGGCAGGATCAGGTCGGCGGCCTGCGCGGTGACCGTCGGATACGGGTCGGAGACGACGATGAAATTGTCGGGATTACGATAACCCGGATAACCTTCATTCTCGAGGTTCGCACCGGCCTGCATATTGTTGTTCGCCATCACCCAATAGGCGTTGAGCTTGCCGTCCTTCAGCATCCGGTTCTGTTCGACGATATGATAGCCGGCCTTGTCGACGATCAGTCCGTCGGGGAGTTTCCAGATTTCCTCGGCATGCTTGCGGTGTTCGGGATTGGTGACGACGAGGTCGGCCGGCAGGCGGTGCGAGAAGGTGCCGACCTCGCGCGCGGTGCCGCAGGCCGAGGGCTGGCCAGTGAGCGAGAAGGGGCTGTTGCCCGGCGTCGCGATCTTCCCCGTGAGCAAGTGGATATTATAGACCATATTATTGGCCCAGGTGCCGCGGGTGTGCTGGTTGAAGCCCATCGTCCACAGCGACATGACCTTGACCTTGGGGGCGGCGTAAAGTTCGGCGAGCTGCTTGAGCCAGCCCTTCTCGACCCCGCTGAGTTCGGCGGCATAGTCGAGCGTATAGGGCTCGACGAACGCCTTGAACGCGTCGAAGTCGATCGGGGTGCTGCCGGTCGGATCCTTCGCATTCTTCGCCTTGAGCTCGAGCGGATTGTCGGGACGCAGCCCGTAGCCGATGTCGTCATTGCCGCGCTTGAAGCTGACATGCTTGCGTACGAAATCCTCGTTCACGCGGCCGGTCTGGATGATGTGGTTCGCGATATAGTTGAGGATCGCGAGGTCGGTCTGCGGCTTGAAGATGATCGGGATGTCGGCGAGATCGAAGCTGCGATGCTCGAAGGTCGAGAGCACCGCGACCTTCACATGATCGTGCGACAGCCGCCGGTCGGTGATCCGCGTCCACAGGATCGGGTGCATCTCCGCCATGTTCGAGCCCCAGAGCACGAAGGCGTCGGCGGCCTCGAAATCATCGTAGCAGCCCATCGGCTCGTCCATGCCGAAGGTGCGCATGAAACCGGTGACGGCGGAGGCCATGCAGTGCCGCGCATTGGGATCGATATGGTTCGACCGGAACCCCGCCTTCATCAGCTTGTTCGCTGCATAGCCTTCCCAGACGGTCCATTGGCCCGACCCCGCCATGCCGATCCCGGTGCCGCCCTTCGCCTTCAGCACGCGCTTGAACTGCGCCGCCATCACGTCGAACGCCTCGTCCCAGCTGACGGGTTCGAAATCGCCGTCCTTGGAAAACTGCCCGTCCTTCTTCCGCAGCAGCGGCGTCGTCAGCCGGTCGGCGCCGTACATGATCTTCGAAAGGAAATAGCCCTTCACGCAGTTGAGCCCGCGATTGACCTCGGCATCGGCGTCGCCGTGGGTCGCGACGACGCGCCCCGACTGCACCGCGACCTGCACCCCGCAACCGGTGCCGCAGAAACGGCACGGCGCTTTGGACCATTTGACGTCGGCGGGCGCCGCGGTCGTCGCCGTTTCGGCAAAGCTCGCGGGAACCGCGATGCCGGCGGCCGATGCCGCGGCGCCCACCGCGCTGGCCCGGATGAAATCACGGCGCGTCGTCATAAACGGCTCCCCTGTTCGGCGCCGGGCTGGACGATGTCGCCCAGCCTGCTGCGCGGTTCGGCATGATGATAGACAAGGCTGACGCCGACGACCCCGGCGAGCGCCTGCACGGCGTCCATGCAGGCGAGCAGCTCGCGCGTTCCGCCGCCCTCGTGAAGCAGGATGGCGCGCCCCGCCTCGCGCGCCGCAATCTCGGCGCCGGGCATCGTTGCGGCGAGATGCTCGATCGAAGCGAGCGCATCGGGCCGGTGGTGGACGATGAAGCTTGCGATATGGACTTCGTCATCCATGGACCTGCTCCGGGTTCGCCAGCGAGATCGCCGCGACGGGGCAGACCCCGACGCACGCGCCGCAGCCGGTACAGCGTGCGGCATCGAGTTCGGGAAGCGCGCCGCCGACGGCGGGGCGAAAGCGGATCGCCGCCTCGCCGCACGCATCGCGACAGCTGAAACAGGTCACGCCATTCTGCGCGAGACAGGCGGAGGCGATGCCAGCCTTGATCGTCCATGGGCCGGGCAGCCGCCCGTCGAGCGCGCCGGTGTCGCACGCCTGGACGCATTTTTCGCAGAACAGGCATTCGCCGTGCCGCGGGTCGAACAGTGGATAGCCCCCGTCGCCGCGGACCAGCACCTGTTCGGGGCAGGCGGTGATACAATCGTCGCAGCCGGTGCAGAGATCGACGAAGCGCGCCTCGCCCAGAGCCCATGGCGGGCGCAGCGGGGATGGCGCGGCTGGCTGCCCGCGCAGAAAGGCGCGACGGTCGGACGAAAAGGCCGCCGTGCCGGTCACACCCCCGGTGGGCCGTTGAGGAGTTGCCACATCCAGACGAGGAAGCCGTAAGCGGCGACGGTGAGGACCGCGAGCACCGGAAACAGCACCACGGTCATAAAGAGGAAGAGGCGCAGTTCCCTTTTTCTCGTCCCTGTATCAGCATTTTGACTCATCGACGGTTTCCCCCGTTCATATGCTCAAGCTGTTGTTGAACCTTAACAGACCCTTCGTCGTTTTTCCATGCCGGCCGGCCGACTATCCGCCTGTTTCGAGGCCTCCCTTCGTCGCGATCGCGGCTTTGACCCGCAGAGTGTCATGATCCGGCACATCGGCGCGCTTTGCCGCATCGCGGCTAGTCGCCGACGACCACGACGTCGGGAATCTCGTACCGTTCGGTTCCAATCGAGATCAGGTTGAGGTCGGCGTCGCGTCGCGATTTGAGCTGTGCCTTCGCCGAACCGTCGGCCTGGCTGGCGTCGAAGCCGATCGGCTTGCCCGCCGTGTCGAAGAAGATCGCACGCTGTCCGCCGCCTGGCCAGAAGATCGTGACCGTCGCGCTCCCGTCGGCCGCACGCACGACCCCGAAACGGCATTCGGTGGTCGGTTGCCCGGCATTGCGCGCGCATGGCACGGTCCCCGTCGCGTTGAAGTTCGTTCCGGCGACGAGCGCGTCCCCGCGCTCGTCGCTTACCTCGTCGGCGGGCGCAGGAACCGGCGGGGTCATGCCGGGCGCGGCGTTGTGCGCGGCCGGGACGGAAATCAGCGTGATGCCGTCGACTTCGTCCACGACCTGGCCGGCAATCGTCGTGATCGCGGTGGCGGCCGGATCGCCGGGACGGCCGGGACAGCCCACGAGCGTCGCCGAATCGTCGAGAAAATTGGAGGTCGCCGCCGATTCGCCGACGCGGCGGCACGGCGCGCCGGGGGCCGGATAGCCGTCGCCGACGGTGACAAAAGATGCGGGCCAGACAAATTCGTTCGCGGATTTCTTCGCGTCGGGGCTGCCCGACCCGCAGGCGGACAAGGATGCGATGGCGCAGGCTGCGAGAAAGGGCAGGAAGGATTTCCGGACGATCATCATTGTCCTCCTCGAAACGCGATCAGGCAACATAGGAACAGCGGACAAGGTCGGGAAAAGCGATGTTTTCGTTCCCTGTGCTCCCATGTTCATCGCTTTTGCAAGTTTCGATTCAATGATACATGGATGGAAACCGGTTGCAAGTTCAAACCCGGCCCCAACTATACTGAATCTGTTCGCACGGACTGCATTTCTTGCCGGTCCCGATTCGAGGAGCAAAGGTGATGAGGAAGATCCTGATGGCCGCCGTTCTGGTGGCCGCGCTCGCCGTGCCGTCGCTGGCGCAGGCGCCGATCCGTACCGAACGCGTGCAATTTGCCAAAGGCGCTTCGTCCAAGGCGATCAAGGCGTCGATCAAGGGGTATCAGACGGTCGACTATGCGCTCGGCGTGCGCGCCGGCCAGACGATGACTGTTTCGCTGACGACGAGCAATGCCTCAGCCTATTTCAACATCATCGCGCCGGGCGCCGACGCCGCGTTGTTTACCGGATCGATCGACGGAAACCGTGCCAGCGTCCAGATCCCGTCGAGCGGCGATTACAAGGTCCGCGTTTACCTGATGCGCAACGCTGCGCGCCGGAACGAGACCGCCAACTACACGCTGACCATCGGTGTAAGGTGATCGTCTTTCGCGCGCTCGCGGCTCCCGGTCTTTAGGAGGAAGACGGTTTTGACGCTGCACCTGATTCCGTTCGGCCTGTTTGCGCTGTCGGTCGCCCTCCCGGCGAGCGCGCTCGCGCAGGGCGCGCATACGACATCGGCGGTCGAACTGGCGCGTGAGGCCGGGCGGCTGCAACCCGGACAGTGGGTCTGGGCGCCCGAAATTTCGCCCAGGGGTCCGGTCCTCGTCGTCGTCGACCTGTCGACGCAGGTCGCGACCGTCTATCGCAACGGCGTGCGGATCGGGGTCTCGACGGTGTCGAGCGGGAAGCCGGGGCATGAAACGCCGACGGGGGTGTTCACGATCCTCCAGAAGGACCCGCGCCATCGGTCGAGCACCTATAACAACGCCCCGATGCCCTATCAGGAACGGCTGACGTGGGACGGCGTCGCGCTTCATGCCGGCGGGCTGCCGGGCTACCCTGAAAGCCATGGCTGCGTGCACCTGCCGCTCGAATTTTCCAGATTGTTGTTTGGGACGACCCAGCTTGGCGGCACGGTGATCGTCAGCGGGCGGGCGGGCGAGCCGATCGCGGGCGTTTCGCCGGGCGTCTTCAGCCCGGCGGGCGAACGGCGCGGGACGCATGTGCCGCTCGCCCCCGACGAGAGTTATCGCTGGCAACCCGAACTGTCGCCGACGGGGCCGCTGACGATCATCCTGTCGCGCAGCGACGGGCGCGCGATCGTGATGCGCAACGGGATCGAAATCGGCCGCGCGCGCGTCGAACTGCCCGACCAGAATTTCGAAACGCACGTGCTGAGCTATATCGCGGGCGCGGGCGGCGCCGGGGGGCATTGGGCCTATGTCGCGGTTCCGGGGCACGACGGCGATCAGGGGCGGCCGCTCGATATGAGCATTGCCGACAAGGCGCGGATTCCGGAAGCGTTTCGCAAGGCGGTGCTGGGCGCGGTCGCGCCGGGGACGACGATGCTGGTGACGCAGGCGCCGGTGCTGCCCGCGTCGACCGGGGGCAAGCTGACCGTGCTGGCGAGCGAGGAAGCGAAATGACGCGCGCGCCGCGCATCGCGGGCCTCGCGCTGATCTTGCTGGCGGCGTTGCCGGCGCATGGACAGCCGGCCGCGGTGCCGCCGCCGCCCGACCAGCCGGTCATCGATTGCGCGCGACCCGTCTATGCGATCGACACGATGATCTGCGACGATCGCGATCTGGGCGCGGCGAATGCCGAAATGAACGGCCTGTTGGCGGGCCTGTCCTTCGCCGGGCTCGATCCCGACCGGATCGAACCGCAGGCCGACTGGGTGCGGCGCCGCGCGCTCTGTGCGTTTCAGCCCGACGGGCGCGCCTGCGTCGCCGGCGCCTTCGCCGAACGCCTTGCGATATTGCGGGCGCTGCGCGGTCCCGGCGCGGCGAAGGCCGTGAAGGCGCAGTGCCGCGGTGCGGGCGAAACCGGGGATCTGACGGTCGAGCGCTACCCGCCCGCAATCGTGCTGCGCGACACCGAAGGCCGTGTGCGCCTTGTCGCCGTGGCGCCGGGGGCCTCGTCGTGGCGTCCCTTCGTCGCCGTCGAACGCGACGCGGGCCGCCAGCTTGCGATGAAGGCGAAGACCGCGCAGGTCAGCTGCAAGATCGTTTCGCGCGGGCGATAGGCAAGACTGCGACCTATCCGGATGCTTTCAGCGTGAGCGGCAGTCCGGCGGCGAGCAGCACAACCTCGTGTGCCGACGCGGCGACCGCCTGGTTGAGCTGTCCTGCCGCGTCGCGGAACCGCCGGGCGAGCGCATTGTCGGGGACGATGCCCAGCCCGACTTCGTTGGCGACGAGGATCAACGATCCCTTGAACCGGTCGATCGCGGCGCACAGCCCGGCCGTCGCGGCGGGGATGTCGGCATCGGCGAGCAGCAGGTTCGACGCCCAGAGCGTGAGGCAATCGACGAGCACCACCGCCCCGCTGCCGTTCAGCGCATCGATCGCGGCGGGCAGGTCGCGTGGCGCCTCGACGGTGCGCCAGCGTGCGTCGCGGTCGGCGCGGTGTTGCGCAATCCGCGCGCGCATCTCGTCGTCGAACGCCTCGGCGGTCGCGACGAAGACGGGGTTTTCCCCCGCCGCCTCGGCCCGGGCTTGCGCATAGCGGCTCTTCCCCGAGCGCGCGCCGCCGATCACGAACAGCGCGGTCATGGGCCCGCCTCCGCGACCCGCAGCAGCGCGTCGATATCGGCGTGCGCGGCAAATTCGGCCGCGATTTCGTCGAGCGCGGCGTCGACGTCGGCGGCATAGCCGCGCCCGCCGCCCGCCACGCCGATCCTCGCGAGCCATGCCTGTCGCAGGTCGGACGATGCGAACAGGCCGTGCAGATAGGATCCTATCACATTGCCGCCGGGATTGACCGCGCCGTCGTGGGTGCCGTCGTCGAGCCGTGCGAAAGGCCGTTCGATGCCGGGGCCAGAGGTTTCGCCCATATGCATTTCATATCCCTCCATCGCGGCGCCGAGCGCGGTGCCGCTCACATGGCGCAGCGTCTTCGCCGGCGAGAGCGTCGTTTCGACGTCGAGCAGGCCGAGCCCCTCGACCTCTGCGGGCGGCCCTTCAATCCCGAGCGGGTCGGCGATCCGGCGCCCGAGCATCTGATACCCCCCGCACAGCCCGACGATCAGACCGCCGCGCCGGTGATGCGCGGCGATGTCGATATCCCAGCCCTCGGCGCGCAGCGCGGCCATGTCGGCGATCGTCGCTTTCGAGCCCGGCAGGACGATGACCGCGGCTTCGGCAGGGATGGGCCGGCCCGGCGGCACCATGACGAGTTCGACCCCGGGTTCGAGCTTGAGCGGGTCGAGGTCGTCGAAGTTCGAGATGCGCGGCACGATCGGGCAGGCGATCAGCTTGCGGCCCTCGCGCGGATCGGCGGGGCGTTCGAGGATTACCGCATCCTCGCTCGGCAGGCGCGAGGCGGCCTTCAGCCAGGGGATGACGCCGAATCCCGGCCAGCCGCTGCGCGCTTCGATCGCGCGATAACCGTCCTCGAACAGCGCGGGATCGCCGCGGAACTTGTTGATCAGAAAGCCGCGGATCATCGCGGCGTCTTCGGGCTCGATCACCGCGCGCGTCCCGACGAGCGAGGCGATTACGCCGCCGCGGTCGATATCGCCAATCAGTACGACGGGGACGTTCGCGGCGCGCGCGAAGCCCATGTTCGCGATATCGCCCGCGCGCAAATTGATCTCGGCGGGCGACCCGGCGCCCTCGACGATCACGATATCGCATTCGGCGCGCAGCCGGTTGTAGCTTTCGAGCACTTCGCGCATCAGCGCGCCGCGCGCTTCGCGGAAATTGCCGCTGCCGAGCGTGCCGCGCACGCGGCCGTGGACGATCAGCTGCGAGCTACGGTCGGCCTGCGGTTTCAGCAGCACCGGGTTCATGTCGCTGTGCGCCTCGGTCCGACACGCGATCGCCTGGAGCGCCTGCGCGCGCCCGATCTCGCCGCCGTCGGTGGTGACCGCGGCATTGTTTGACATATTCTGCGGCTTGAACGGGCGGACGCGAAGGCCGCGATGGGTGAGGGCACGGCACAGCGCGGCGACGAGCACCGACTTGCCGACGTCGGACCCGGTGCCCTGCAACATCAGCGCAGCCATAGCGCCCCTCCCGCGATCAGCCACAGGAGCAGACAGGCGCGCACATAGATGGCGAGCGCGCGGTCGATTTCCTCGCCGCCCGCATCGCTGTCACCGCCGCCGATCCATGGCTTGTCGTGCATCACTCCGTCATAGGCGATCGGCCCCGCGAGCCGAAGTCCCAGCGCGCCTGCGATCGCGGCTTCGGGCCAGCCGGCGTTGGGCGAGGCATGTTTGCGTGCGTCACGCCGCAGGATGCGCCAACCGCCCCCGCCCGCAAGGCACAGCAGGGCTCCCGACAGGCGTGCGGGAATCCAGTTGGCGAGGTCGTCGGTCCGCGCCGCCGCCCAGCCGAAGGCGCGCCAGCGGGGCTCGCGGTGGCCGATCAGGCTGTCGGCGGTGTTCACCGCCTTATACGCCCACACCCCGGGCAGGCCGAGGAGGAGCAGCCAGAAGAGCGGCGCCGCGACGCCATCGCAATAGCTTTCGGCGAGGCTTTCGATCGCCGCGCGCGAGACGCCGGCTTCGTCGAGCGCGGCGGTGTCGCGGCCGACGATCATGCCGACGGCCGAGCGCGCGCCGGGCAGGTCGCCCGCGTCGATCCGCTCGCCGACCGCACGGACATGGTCGAACAGGCTGCGCTGCGCGAGCGCCGGCCAGGCGAGGAGTGCGACACCGATCCAGCCCCACACGCCGAACGCGGCGAGCAGCAGATATTGCGCGGCCCACCCCGCTCCTCCGGCGACGAGCAGCAGGATGAGCAGCGTCACAATGCCGAGCGCGCGCCGCGTCGCGAAGCGATAGGCGCGCCGGTTCCACCGTGCTTCGCAGGCGCCGATGATGCGCGCGAACAGCCCGACCGGGTGGCCGATGCGGTCGTAGAACGGCCTCGGCCAGCCGAGCGCGGCGTCGAGTGCGAGCGCAGTGAGTGCGATCGGCTCAGCCATCGGCAAGCGCCGCTTCGAGCCGCGCGGAGGCGTCCGCGCAGGAGGGCAGGCCGATTCGCAGCCAGCGGGGCTGGTCGGCGAAAGGCCGCGTCAGGATCGCGCGCTGCGCGAGCTGTTCGAACAGCGCCTGTGCATCGTCGACTTCGATCAGGCGAAAGAGCGGGCAGTCGCCGACAGGCCGATGGCCCCGGCGCGCCAGCAGCACATCCAGCGCGGCGGCTTCGGCGGGCAGCCGCCGCCGCGTGGCGGCGATCCAGTCGTGGTCGGCATAGGCGGCGGAGCCGATCGCAATCGATGCGGCCGACAGTGGCCATGCGCCGAGCCGCTCGCGCAGGGCCGTGACGATGGCTTGCGGTGCGAGTACGAAGCCAAGCCGCACGCCTGCAAGACCGAAGAATTTGCCGAAGGAACGAAAGACGATCAGCTTTTGGCGGTCGTTGACGAGACCCGCGATACTCGCGGCCGGATCGACATCGGCAAAGGCCTCGTCGACGAGCAACCAGCCATCGTCGCCGCGTCGCTCCAGCAGCGTCCGCATCGCCGCTGCTCCGTTCACGCGCCCATCAGGGTTGTTGGGGTTGGCGAGGATCAATGTGCCGTCATGGCCTCGTGCCGCTTCGGGGTCGATGGGCGCGGAGTCCGCGACCATTTCGCCATGCGTGCGATAGCTCGGCGCAATATGTCGGGTGCGGTCACCCACCAATGCCCCGGCCAAGCGCAGACCGATCTCGCTTCCCGGCACCGCGCAGACATGACGGGCATCGACGCCGAAACAGGACGCGGCAACGGCTTCGAGCCGCGAAAGCGCTTCGGGATCGGGAAGGCGCTGCCAGTCGTATGACATCGCGGCGTCGATCGGCCACGGGTGCGGATTGATGCCGGTCGACAGGTCGATCCAGTCACCGGAACCGAAATGACGTCTCGCCGCCTCGATCCCGCCGCCATGCCAGGTCCAGCGCGTATTCACAGTATTTGCGCCAGCAGCAGCGCTGCGGCGAGGAGCAGGCTTTCGCCGATCTCGATCCCCGCGCCGTGCCCGTCGCCCGAAATCCCGCCAATCTTGCGCGAGAGCCACCAGCCCCAGAGGAGGAAGGCGAGCGGTGCGGCCAGCAGCGACGGCGACGCCCATGCCGCCGCGAACAGCAGGGCGGCCCAGATCGCGAAATCGACCGGGCGCACCGCGTTGCGGAACCGCGAGCCGAGTCCGGCGTGGAGATCGGGCAGCGCGCGCGACCATACCAGCGGGCCGATCCGCGCGGCAAAGGGTATGAGCGCGACGGCGACGAACGCCTGCCGGTCGAGCAGCGCGTGGAGCAGCACGAGCTTGGTCGTCAATTGCAGGACAATCGCGACCACCGCGAAGCTTCCGACATGCGGGTCGCCGAGCGCCGCGAGCAAGCGCCCGCGGTCCTTGTGCGCCGCGCCGCTCGCGTCGGCGATATCGCCGAGCCCGTCGAGATGGAGCGCGCCGGTCACCGCAACCCACAGGAGCAGCGCGGCGAGTGCGCCCGTCCACGGATCGATCCGCGCGCCCGCCCAGCCCGCGCCGGCGACGAGCGCGCCGATGATCAGCCCGACGGCGGGAAACCAGCGCATCGACGCCGCGAACTCGTCGCTCGACACCGTCACGCGCGGCGTTGGTAGGCGCGTCAGGAACTGGATCGCGACGATCAGCCCTTTCATGGGAAAAGCCCCGCAATCTGCGCGCCCGGCCGTTCGCCCGGCCAGATACGGAGCGAAAGCCGCGACGCATAAGGAAGGTCGAACGTCCAAAGCTGGCGCTGGTCGAACCCGCACAGCATGTGGAGCGCGGCACGCATCGCGCCGCCATGGGTGACGATGAGCGTCGGGACGGGGGAAAGGTCGGCGATGGCGGCGGAGACGCGCGCGGTGAGCGCCGACCAGCGCTCGCCACCCGGCGGCGGGTTCGCGTCGGGATCGTCCCAGAAGCGACCGAGTGCGCCGGGATCGAGCGTGCTTGCCGCCTTGCCGTCCCAGTCGCCGAAATCGAGTTCGCGCCAGCGCGGATCGACCGAAAGCACGGCGCCCGTCGCGGCGCCGATCGCTTCGCCGGCGGCGCGGCTGCGCCGAAGATCCGAGGCGACGAGTTTTTCGATGCCGAGATCGGCGGCTTGCGCGACGCAGGCCGCGATGCCTTCCGGCGTTGGCACTCCGTCGGTGCGGCCCATCAATAATCCGGGCGTTTCGGGCGCGCCGTGCCGCAGCAGGTGGAGCGCGAAGGCGGTCACAGCGACGCCGAAACCGCGGCCTCGGTGAAGGTCGCCATCTGGTCGTGCGCGGCGAGCGCGCTGCGGACGATGTTTGTGGCGACCGCCGCGCCGCTGCCTTCGCCGAGCCGCATGTCGAGCGCCAGCAGCGGGTCGAGGTCGAGGCGACCCAGCAGGCGCTTGTGCCCCGGCTCGGCCGAGCAATGACCCGCAAGGCAATGGTCCGCGATCGCAGGATTGTCGGCGGCGAGCGGCGCGATCGCCGAGGTGCAGATGAAGCCGTCGAGCAGCACCGGAATGCCGAGCTGGCGCGCGCGCAGGATCGCGCCGGCGATCGCCGCGATCTCGCGTCCGCCGACGCGGCGCAGCGTCTCGAACGCCGTGCGCGGGGCGTCGACATGGAAGGCGATCGCCCGGTCGATCACCGCGGCCTTGCGCGCGACGCCATGGCCGTCGATCCCGGTGCCCGGTCCAGCCCAATCGGCCGCGCCGCCGCCAAAGCTGCGCGCGCAGAGCGCGGCCGCGGCGGTCGAATTGCCGATGCCCATCTCGCCCAGCACGATGAGGTCGAGGTCGGTGTCGACGACCGCCGCGCCGCGGTTCAGCGCATCGAGGCATTCGGCTTCGCTCATCGCCGCATCGCCGGTGAAATCGGCGGTCGGCCGGTCGAGGTCGAGCGCGACGACGGTGAGTTCCAGCCCCGCCGCCCCTGACAAGGCGTTGATCGCGGCGCCGCCGGCCGCGAAATTGGCAACCATCTGCGTGGTGACGCTTGGCGGAAAGGCGCTGACGCCATGGACGGTGACGCCATGGTTGCCCGCGAAGATCGCGGCGCGAGCGCGTGCGATCTGCGGCCGCGCGCGGCCCTGCCATCCGGCAAAGAAGATCGCGAGCTCCTCGAGCCGCCCCAGCGAGCCGGCGGGTTTGGTCAGCTCGCCCTGTCTGATGCGCGCGTCGCTGGCGGCGTCGTCATCGGCATCGCGCAAATTCGCGAGCGCGACCTCGAAAGCTTGGACGGAGGCAAAGCTGGTCATTCGGCGACGAATCCTGGTGGCGGGGTACGTGTGATGAAATGCCCTTTGACGCCTTCGGGCCAAAGCGAAAAAGGGACGCGGCCATGCTCGCTCGCGGCATAGTGGACGGCATAGTCGAGGATCGCGGCCGCCGATGCTTCGTCGCCCGTGAAGCGGCCGAGCACATAGCCGACCTTGCCGGGTGCGCGCAGGTGAACGGTGCAATGGTCCTGACATGCGAAGAGGCACGCCATTTCCTGCACGTCGATGCCCGCGTAGCGCGGCTCGTCTTCCTTGAGGCGTTTCAATGCCTCGACGAGCCGCGCGCCACCGCGCATGCCTGTCGCGTCGTCCCGGGACGTGCGGCTGTGGCGACAGGTGTTGCACACCACCACCGCCGGACCCGGGTCGACGCGCGTCAGCATTATGCCGCCGTCGCTTGCGAAGGCGCCGGAACGCCTGCCGCGACCAGCGCCCGATAGAGGGCATAGAGCCCGATCAGGATTGCGCCGTTGCGCACGAACTGCTCGGCGAGCAGGTCGGGCGCCATCGCGGTGTGCAGCCCGCCGAGGAAAAGCGCCCAGCCGAGGATGATCGCCTTGAACGCCGTGAACCCCGCCGCATAGGCGAGGCCGAGCCGCGCCGCGACCGAGCGGTATGGGAGCGCCCGCAACGCCGCATAGCTTGCGAGCGCCGAGCCCACCGCCGCGGTGCCGATCCCGGCGCCCCACGCGAGCGTGCTTCCGTCGCGCGGATAACCGAGCAGGAAGAAGCCGACGAGCTGGCTCGCCGCCCACGCCAGAAGCATCAGCGCGATGCCGCCCCGGCGGTGCATATGCACCGCTGCAAGCGCCGCGAGCGACGGAAACGGCGTTGCGCAGCCAAGCGCGAGCGTTGTCACCGTGCTTGCTGCGGTGAGCAACGACACCCAGAGCGCCGACGCGCCGCGCTGCGACAACGCGGTCATCAGAAGCGCCCTCTTATGCCGGCATAGATGCTGCGGCCCAGCGAGCCATAACGGAACGCGGTCATATATTGTTCGTCGAAGATATTCTCGGCGCGCGTGAACAGCTTCACCTCGTCGGACAGCGCGAACTCGGCGCGCAGGTCGACGAGCGTGTAGTCGTCGAGTCGCTGGGCGTTGCTCGCATTGTCGTAGCTTTTGCCCGACCAGCGCACCGCCGCGCCGAGTTCGAGCCCGAAATCGAAGCCGTAGCTTGCCGAGGCATTGGCGGTATTGCGCGGACGGCGCGGTAGCCATTTGCCGAAATTGGCGGTGCCCGGCGACCGATCCTCGGCGACGATCCAGCTGTAATTGCCGTCGAGCTTCAGGCCACCGAGGGCAAGTGCGGCGGTGGCTTCGACGCCGTGCGCCTCGCTGCGTGCGACGTTGGAATAATAGCCGAAGCGCCGCGTCGCTGGATCGCCCGGCACGAAACACATCGGGTTGGTCGTGGTCGACGAACAGCTGTTATAGATGATCTGGTTTTTCGTCTCGCGGTCGAACCAGGTCGCGCCGACGACAAGCTTGCGGTCGAACAGATATTGCTCGATGCCCGCTTCCCAGCCATGCGCTTCTTCGGGGTCGAGCCCGACATTCCCATATTCGCTGAACTGCTGGTAGAGCGACGGCGCCTTGAAGCCCTCGCCATAGCTCGCACGCAGCACCGTTCCGGTCGACAACCGCCACACGCCGCCCGCAGCGAATAGCGTCTGGCTGCCAAAGCTGTCGTGATCGTCGTAGCGGACGCCGCCGTTGAGCGTCAGCCCGTCCACCGGCTCGATGCCGAGCTGGCCATAGACGCTCGTCAGCTCGGCCTTGCCGCGCGCGAAGGCGGGCAGCGGCGTGGCGAGCGAGGCGGCAGGCGAGCGGCTGCGGAAATCCGACCGCTCATTCTCCGCCCCGAAGATCGCGGTGATGCGGTCGGTAAAATCGAAGCTGCCCTGATATTCCCAGCGCTTGTTCTTGCCGTCGGCCTCGAAGCTCCGCGGACGCGCGCGGTCGGGGTTGAAATTGTCGCGGTTGGTGTCGGTATAGGCGTAAGCGACGCGGTTGCGGAAACGCCCGCCCATGAGGTCGAAATTGAGCCCCGCGTAGCCGACAAACTCCTTGTTGAGACCATAGTCGTTGCTGTCGACGTTGAACCCGTCGAATTCGACCCGGCCGCTCGAATAATGGCCGCGCACATCGACGCTGACATTGTCGGCGAGCGCCAGTTCGGTACGGCCCGACACGCTATGGTTGCGATAGCCGTCGCGCTCGATCCCGCCGAAGGCCTTTGCGTGCGACGAAATGCCGTCGGTGGTGAAGCGCTGGCCGCCGATGCGCCAGCTCAAGGGCCCGGTGCGGCCGCCGATGGCGGCGCGCGCGTTCACGGTCTCGCGCGATCCGGCTTCGAGATCGAAGCTGCCTTCGAGGCTCTTTTCGGGCGAAGCGGTCACGACGTTGACCACGCCGCCGATCGCCTGACTGCCCCACAGGATCGACTGCGGCCCGCGTAGCACCTCGATCCGGGCAATGTCGCCGGCGAGCAAATTGGTGAAGTTGAAGCCGCCACCCGTCGACGACGGGTCGTTGAGTTTCACCCCGTCGATGACGACGACGCTATGATCGGATTCGGCGCCGCGGATGCGCAGCGAGGTCGACGTGCCATAACCGCCGTTGCGCGAAATGCTGATGCCGGGGGTGCGGAGCAGGAGTTCGGTGACGCCGATATCCTGCGCGCGGTCGATCGCCGCCTTGTCGAGCACGGCAATCGACGACGGCACTTCGTCGAGCGTCAGCGGCGCGCGCGTCGCGGTGACGATGATGCTGTCGCCGTCGGCAGCGACGGCGTGCGCGGTCGCTGCTTCGCCGGCGGCCGCGGCGGAGGAGGCCGCAACGGCGGCAAGGCAGATCGAACTTCGGAAAATCACTTTGAACATTGGGTACCCCATCGACAAGGCCGCCCACGCGCACGGTCGATGCGGTTGTCCCGGGGACGCACGACATCGCCCGCGCCCATGCGCAGCCGCTTTTGTCGTCATGCGGGTTCACCCCCGTCCGCCCGGCACACCCTGTCCGGTCGAAAGACGACGGCGACGGGCAGGTCTCCTGGCTTGCGGGTCAGCGCCGGTCGGCCGCCTTCTCGGGACCGGAATCCCAATGGCAAGTGGCCGATGGCTCGCCGCGTACAGTTGCAGGGGCAGCCGGGGTTTTCCCGTTCCCTCTTAGTCCCCGTCGCCGGGGAACCTGTCGCTTGCCGCGGCCGTTAGCCCGATTTTCGGGGCGCGGTCAATTGCTGCAATGCGGGACGGCGTTCGTCAGAACAGCCCCGGCAGGTCACGTTGCGCTGCGCTTGGTCGGTCGGCCATCAGCATTTCGGGCCGCTCCGGCGCCAGCGATCGGCTGCTGCGCGCCGCCGCGCCGGTGCTCGCGTCGGCGATGCGCGTGGTGCAGGCGGTCCCCGAAAGGAAACCGATCGCCGCGCGCACCGAAGCTTCGCGGGGGTCGCCGAGCGGCAGGCTCAAATCGTCGTTCGCGGCGCAGCTGTTCGTGATCTTCGGCGCCAGCCCGTCATAATAGGCGCTCGCGCCTGCCGAGTTCGCGGTCGCGAAGGCGATCACGCGCATCCGGTCGTCGCACTCGGCGCGGTCGAGCGCGATCTGGCCGACGGGTTTGCCATAGGTATTGGCGCCGACGAGCGTCATATTGGTGCCGAGATAAGGCAGCATCGAATTGATCACGAGCTCGCTCGCCGATGCGGTCGATCCGGTGCCGATGAAGGCGATGCGCGTCGGGGCGATCGATTCGGGCTGCGCCGTGAAATAGCGCGTTTCGTTGTTTGCCGAGGCCTTCGACGGCCGGAAGACCATCTGCGAGAAAACCTCGCTCGACGTGCGATTGCGCCCGAGCAGGTCGCCCATCAACCCGGCGGTCGAAACGAGCCCGCCGCCATTGTAGCGGAAGTCGATGATGACGTCGGTCACGCCCTGGTTCCTGAAATTCAGGAATGCCGTCCGAAGCTGCGGGTCGGCCGACGAGATGAAGCTGCGCAGGTTGATATAGCCATAATTGCGCCCGCCCTCGCTGATGATCTTTGCGCCATAGCGGTCGGAAACGGGGTCGAGCGAATAGTCGGCCTTGGCCACGGTGACGTCGCGCGTGCCGGCGGCGTCGGTGATGCGCAGCACGCGGCTCACGCCCGGGTCGTTGGGGCCGAGCGCATTGGTCAGCCCCGCGGTCCCTTCGGACGCGACGATGCTGGCAACGGTGCGTACATTGCCGGCGGTCGTGCCGATCCCGACGATTGCAGTTCCGCGATCGATGCCCGCGGCAAAGGCGGGGGCGCCTTCATATGCTTCGGCGATGACGATCCGCTGGTTCGCTGCGTCATAGGCGAGGCGGACGCCGAAACCGGCGCTCGATCCGCTGGCATAGAAGGCGTTCTCCTCGGCGATTGAGGTGATGTAGGTGAAGAAACGGTCCTTGTTCAGCGCCCGCGCCGGCGCGACCAGCGCGTCGATATAGGACTGGACGGTGCCGTGGCTTGCCGGATTGACGCCACTCGCGACGTCGTTCGGGAACATATACCATTCGTCGATCACCGCCTTGGCGAAGGACTGGCGGGCGGAGAGGCTGCAGTTGGCGGTCGGTGTCGGCGTCGGCGTGGGAGGAGCGGTAACCGAACCACCGCTTCCGGAGGTGCCTTCGCCGCCTCCGCCGCACGATGCCAGCATCAGCGCCGCCAGCGTCACGGCCGCGACCGACTGCCTCGACTTACCCATCAATATTCTCTCCCCCGGATGCGACCCATTCGCGTGTCTATTCTGTTTCCACCCCGCCGCCGCGACCCTTGAAGCCCTGCGCGATGACATAAAGTTCGGGCGACCCCTTGCGGCTCGCCGGCGGCTTGGCGTGCTTTACCGTCGAAAAATGACGTTTGAGCAAAGTCAAAAGTTCGCGATCGGCGCCGCCCGCGAAGACCTTGGCGACGAAGGCGCCGCCGGGCAGCAAATTCTGCACCGCGAAATCGGCGGCGGTTTCGGCCAGCCCGATCGTGCGCAGATGGTCAGTCTGCGGATGGCCGACGGTGTTTGCCGCCATGTCCGAAATCACGAGGTCGGGGGCGCTGCCGAGCGCCTCGATCAGCGCGTCGGGCGCCGCATCGTCCATGAAATCCATCTCGAGGATCGCCACGCCCTCGATCGGCTCGCACGCGAGCAGGTCGATGCCCGCGACGCGCGCGCGCGGGTTCGCCTTGCGCACGACCTGCGACCAGCCGCCCGGCGTGATCCCAAGGTCGACGACCGCGCGCGCTTTCTTGAGGAAGCCGAACTTGTCGTCGAGTTCGATCAGCTTGTACGCGGCGCGCGAACGATAACCTTCGGCCTGCGCGCGCCGGACATAGGGGTCGTTGAGCTGGCGTTGCAGCCAGCGTGTCGACGACACGCTGCGCTTGCGCGCGGTCTTGACCCGCACGTGCAAGCCGCCTCGGCCGCTTCCGCCTTTCCCGCCGGCCCCGCTCATTTGCGATACTCGCGGCGGGTAACGGGGATGTCGCGGCCCTGCATCGCGAGGCAGCGCAAGATGCCCTCGCGAATCCCGCGGTCGGCGACGCCGACGCGCGCGGCGGGCCACAGGTCGATGATGCTTTCGAGGATCGCGCAGCCGGCGACGACCAGATCGGCGCGCTCGCGGCCGATGCACGCAATCTCGGCGCGGTCGGCGATGCTCGCATCGGCGAGGCGGCGGCTGATGTCGCGCATCGCGTCGGACGGGACGACGAGCCCGTCGACCGCACGGCGGTCATAGCGCGGCAGGTCGAGGAAAACGCTGGCGAGCGTGGTCACCGTGCCGCTGGTGCCGAGCAGGCGGAGCGGCTGGCCCGCGAAGCGTTCGGCGCGCCCGGCGAAGGCGGAAAAGGCATCACGCGTGACTTCGCGCATATGCGCATAGGCGGCCTGTCGGCCCGCAAGGCTGTCTTCGGGCAGCGGGGCGTGCTCGGTCAGGGATACGACGCCCCACGGCACGCTGATCCAGTCGTGGATCCTGACATCCTGATCGGACACATCGACGTGCATCAGTTCGGTCGAGCCGCCGCCGATGTCGAAGATCAGCGCGGGGCCGTCGCCGGGCTCCATGAGGTTATGGCAGCCGAGCACGGCAAGACGCGCCTCTTCGGCGGCCGAGATAATGTCGAGGACGATGCCCGTTTCGCGGCGGACGCGGTCTGCGAGTTCTTCGCCGTTGGTCGCGCGGCGGCACGCTTCGGTCGCGACCGCGCGCGACAGCGAGACGTGACGGCGGCGAAGCTTGTCGGCGCAGATCGCCAGCGCCGCGACGGTGCGATCCATCGCCGCATCGCTGATCTTTCCGGTGCCGTGCAGGCCTTCACCGAGCCGGACGATGCGCGAAAAAGCGTCGATGACGACGAGCTCGCCATTTTGCGGGCGCGCGATCAAAAGCCGGCAATTGTTGGTGCCAAGGTCGATCGCGGCATAGCTGCGCGGCCGGGTGACCGGCATCGGGCGCGGATCGCCACCCGCCTTGTTTCGTCCTTTTACCGCCGGGCCGGGCCGCGGCGGTCGCCTCGATGGCGCTGCCATTTGCCGCATGGCTATTATTACCTGTCTGCTCACGCGCCCGCAAAACCGCGAGCGTGCACTTGGCAGCAAACCTAGGCTTCCCCGGCCTTTATGGCAAGCTTCTCCTCCCGCGGCGGCACGGCGCAAAGAAAACCCCGCCCGGCACGGGGCCGGACGGGGTGAAAGGGGGAGAGGAATTATTGGAGGTCGGGACTGCCCCTTAACGGCAGCCGTCATTCCCCTTGTCGATCGCGCGGCCGGCGATGGCGCCGACGGCGCCGCCGATGATCGTGCCGACCGTGCGGTCGCCGCGGCCGGCGATTTCATGACCGGCAAGGCCGCCTGCGATCGCACCGATCACGGTGCCGCCGGTGCCCTTGTCGCACTGGCGATAATTGCGGCGGTCGCCACGATAATAGCGGCGGTCGTTGCGGTAATCGCGGCGGTTGTCGCGGCGATAGTCGCGGCGGTCATAGCGACGGTCGTCGCGATCATAGCCGCTGTAATAGCTCGAATAGCCATCACGGTCGTAATAGCCGTTCTGCGCTGCGGCGGGAGCCGCCATGCCCAGCGTCGCAGCGGACATCAGGGCGGCGATCGAGAGGGTCACCATCTTTTTCATTGTCGTTCTCCTTCGTCGTCATTGGCCCGACCGGGCTTTGTCGATGAAACAGTTTTGCCCGATTCGCATTGAGCGAAGCCTGAACATGGTTGTTGGCCAATGTTCAGCTTTCTGCGGTGAACCGCTTTCCTTTCCGGCAGCGGCGCCTTAACCCCGCGGCGATGCGCCGCCTGCTCCTCGCCGCCCTGATTTTCCTTGCCGTCGGGCCGGTGCCCGGCGCCGTGATGCGCTATCCGCAGGAAGATCTGACCCAGCGCGCCGCGGCGCGCCCGCTGATCTTCGCGCCCGAAGAAGGTGGTGGCATGCGCTTTGTACGCGGTTGGCATCTCGTCAGTCCGCACAGCCGTTTCGGGGGTTTCTCGGCGATTGCCCGGACCGCGCCGGGGCAGTTTCTGCTGATCGGCGACAATGGCTATTCGACCCGCCTGTCGCTCGATTCGCGCGGCGCGGTGGCGGCGGTCCGGGTCCGGGCGCTGCCGACGATCGATGGCCGTCCGGCACGCAAGGCGGCGGCCGATACCGAGGCGATGCTCATCGACGCGGCCAGCGGCAAGGTCTGGGTCGCGCTCGAAGGCGTCAACGAGATATGGCGGCTCGATCCGGGGCTTGCCCAGATCGAATCGCGCCGCAAGCTCCCTCGACCGCGCTGGCCCGCGAATCGCGGGCCAGAAGCGATGGCGCGGCTCGCAGACGGGCGGACGGTGGTATTTTCGGAGGATGCCGACGACGATCCGCGCGGGCGCGCGGCGCTGATCTACAGTGGCGATCCCGCCGCACCGGGGCCGGCACCCGTCCGCTTCTTTTATGATTCGGCCGGGCGTGGACTGGTCAGCGATGCAGCGGCGCTGCCCGACGGGCGGATATTGCTTGTCCACCGGCGGCTTGGCTTCAACCCCGTTTTTACGACGATCGTGGCGATCGTCGACCCGGCCGACATCAGGGAGGGTGCCGTTGTGCGCGCGCGGACGATCGGTCGTGTTCCCCGGCCGCTCGCCGAAAATTACGAAGGCGCGGCGATCTCGGTCGAGCAGGGGCGCACCTGGCTGTGGCTTGTCGCCGATGATAATTTCAATGTGTGGCAGCGCAGCCTGCTGCTCCAGTTCGAGCTGGTTGACCTGCCGCCCAAAAAGGTACCGGACAGCAAAAAGGCGGCCCGGGCTAACCCGGCCGCCTGATTGCTTCAGCGATTCGAAAGCGCTTAAGCGGCCTTTTCGGCCAGCTTCTTTGCGACTTCCTTCTTCACCTTGCGGGCCGAGGCCGACAGCTGGTCGTCGCCGGCCTTGAGCAGCCAGTTGTCGAGGCCGCCATTATGTTCGACCGTGCGCAGGCCGTGGGTCGACACGCGCAGCTTCACGCCCTTGCCGAGCGCGTCCGACAGCAACGTCACATTCTGCAGGTTCGGCAGGAAAGTGCGCTTGGTCTTGTTGTTGGCGTGGCTGACATTGTGGCCAACCTGGCGGCCCTTGCCGGTCAGTTCGCAGATGCGCGACATGGTCTTCGTCCTCGTCAAAAAATTTCGGATCGGCGTCCGGGCACTTCCCGCAAAACGGGTAGAACAGGACCGGAGTGAGCCGGGAAAGGCGCGCGCTTATCGGCTTGCCGGAGATTCGTCAAGCGAATAGGGCGCTTTTATGCCCTCGTTTCCGCTTCCCGAACCCATGCGCCGCGCGCTCGATCTCGCGCGTATCGCCGCCGAATGGGGCGAAGTGCCGGTGGGCGCGGTGATCGTCAAGGATGGAGCGATTATCGCAGAGGGGCATAACCGCCCACGCGAATCGCACGATCCGACCGCGCATGCCGAAATCGTCGCGATTCGCGTCGCAGCAGCAAAGCTCGGCAACGAACGGCTCGACGGCTGCGATCTCTATGTCACGCTCGAACCCTGCACGATGTGCGCGGGTGCGATCGCCCACGCCCGAATCGCGCGCCTCTATTATGGCGCCGACGATCCGAAGGGCGGCGCGGTCGTTCACGGTCCGCGCACCTTTGCGCAGCCGACGATCCACCACCGGCCCGAAATCTACGACGGCATCGGCGACGCGGAAGCGGCCGCGCTCCTTCGCGACTTCTTCGCGTCGCGCCGCTAGCTAGCCTGTCATTTCATCGACCCATTGCGGCACCAGCCGCGTCGCCGGGCCGTGTCGCGCTTCGTCGAACCAGTGGCTGCCCTGGCTCGGCTCCATGTTGAGCTCGAGCGTGCGCGCGCCCGCTGCGCGCGCCTCACGCACGAACCCCGCAGCAGGATAGACCGCGCCCGAGGTGCCGATCGACACGAACAGGTCAGCGCGGTTCAGCGCATGATAAATGTCCTCCATCCGGTACGGCATCTCGCCGAACCAGACGATGTCGGGACGCAGCGTGCCCACCGCGCCGCACGCCGGACACGCCGGCCGATCGAGCAGCGGCCCGGTCCATGGAATCCGCGCGTCGCACGCGGTGCACCACGCGTTCAGATGCTCGCCGTGCATATGGATCAGCCGCTTCGCCCCCGCACGCTCGTGCAGGTCGTCGACATTCTGCGTGACGATCAGCAGCTCGCCCGGCCATGCGGCGTCGAGCCGTGCGAGCGCTTCGTGCGCGGCATTCGGCGCCTTCGTCTGGATCGCCTCGCGCCGCATGTCATAAAATCGCAGGACAAGGTCGGGATCGCGCGCAAAGGCTTCGGGCGTCGCGACATCCTCGACGCGGTGCTGTTCCCAAAGGCCGCCGGCGTCGCGAAACGTATCGATGCCGCTTTCGGCCGAAACCCCGGCGCCGGTCAGGATGACGATATTCTGGATCGGGGACATGCTATCCTGTTCTTCTTGATTCGAGGGCCGCAGCCGTTAGGCGGGCGGGGGCTGAACGCGCTTCAGCATGACGGGGGCAGGAAAGGCAAGCCATGACCAGCATCGGTATTATCGGCAGCGAAGGGCGGATGGGCGTCGCGCTGGCCGCCGCCATATCCGAAGCCGGGCAGCGCTATTGCGGCGTCGACCGCGGCGGCAATGTCGTGAAGCTCGCGAGCGAGAGCGACGTGCTCGTCGACTTCTCGTCGCCCGCTGCGCTCGAAGCGACGCTCGACGCCTGCGTCGCGGCACGCAAGCCGATCGTCATCGGCACGACGGGGCTCGAGGAGCGTCATCATTATCTGATCGACGACGCGGCGCGCGATATCGCGGTGCTCCAGACGGGCAACACCTCGCTTGGGGTCACCCTGCTCGCACATCTCGTGCGCGAGGCGGCGGCGCGGCTCGACCCCGAATATGATATCGAGATCGTCGAGATGCATCACCGGATGAAGGTCGACGCGCCGAGCGGTACCGCGCTGCTGTTGGGGCAGGCGGCGGCCGAGGGGCGCGGGATCAACCTTGCGACCTGCTCCGAACGCGGCCGCGACGGCCTCACCGGTGCACGCGGGCATGGCAAGATCGGCTTTGCAAGTCTGCGCGGCGGCACCGTCGCGGGCGACCATGACGTGATCTTCGCCGGGCCCGAGGAAATGATCACCCTCGCGCACCGCGCCGAAAACCGCATGATCTTCGCGCGCGGCGCGGTGCGTGCGGCGCTGTGGTTGCTCCGCCAGAAACCCGAACGCTATACGATGCCGCAGGTGTTGGGGCTGTAGCGATGCCGGGGGAAGAGAAAATGCGGAGACGATTTCAGATCGGCGCTGACGGCCTGCCGGATTTGCCGGGCATGATGCTGGTAACGATTGAGGCATTGAGAGACCTCGGCGGATCGGCCACCATCCAGGAGCTTGATGAGCGAGTTATCGAATTGGAGGGTGTCTCCGAAGAAGAGCAATCGTTCGCCATGCCGCGCGACGAAAATCGCCCGAGAGTGAACTACTATCTTGCTTGGGCAAGAACATATTTGAAGCGTGGTGGCGCGCTGGAAAACTCTGCGAGAGCCGTGTGGGCGTTGACTGAGGCTGGCTCGTCCATTGTCACTATTGAAGAAACGCGCGCTATTTATGAGCTTGTAAATTTGGAGGAGAGAGCTCGCGCCAAGGCGAAGCGTGGCGCGGCCAAGTCGACTGGCATTGAAGTGGAAGAGGCCGTCGATACAGAGTCGGGGGATACGGAAGACTGGAAGTCTCAGCTACTTGGCGTGCTGGTTTCTATGGCGCCGGATGCATTCGAGCGTTTATCGCAGCGTTTGCTTCGAGAAGCCGGATTTACGAAGGTCGAGGTTCGAGGGAAATCTGGCGATGGCGGGATAGACGGCCTTGGAGTGTTGCGCGTCAATCTCGTGTCATTTCAAGTCTATTTCCAGTGTAAACGGTGGAAAGGCAGCGTTGGATCAAAAGAAATAAGGGACTTTCGAGGCGCGCTGCAAGGCAGAGCCGACAAGGGGCTTTTCATAACAACTGGACATTTCACGAGCCAGGCATCCGATGAAGCAACGCGCGACGGAGCGATCGCGATTGATTTGATCGATGGAGACCGCCTCTGCGATCTCCTGAAAGAGAATAAGCTAGGCGTCGAAACGAAAATGATCGAACGTATTAAGGTCGATACGCATTGGTTCGATGGCATTTGACCGTATAATGAAGAAAGCCGATATTTTCGAATTCTACCGCCGTCTCGCCGAGCTCAATCCGGGTCCGGAGACCGAGCTGGAGTTCGGCAACACCTATCAGCTGCTCGTGGCGGTCGTGCTGTCGGCGCAGGCGACCGACGTCGGCGTGAACAAGGCGACGCGGCTGCTGTTTCAGGACGTGAAGACGCCGCAGGCGATGGTCGACCTCGGCGAGGAGGGGCTGAAGCAGCACATCAAGACGATCGGGCTGTTCAATGCCAAGGCGAAGAATGTCATCGCATTGAGCGAAATCCTCGTCCGCGATTTCGGCGGCGAGGTGCCCGCCGACCGCGACACGCTCGTCGAATTGCCGGGCGTCGGCCGCAAGACCGCCAATGTCGTGATGAACTGCGCCTTCGGGGCCGAGACCTTTGCGGTCGACACGCATATCTTCCGCGTCGGCAACCGCACCGGGCTCGCGCCGGGCAAGACGGTGCTCGCGGTCGAAAAGAAGCTGGAGAAGGAGACGCCCGCGCCCTTCCGCGTCGGCGCGCACCACTGGCTGATCCTCCACGGCCGCTACATCTGCAAGGCGCGCACGCCCGAATGCTGGCGCTGTCCGGTCGATGACCTGTGCCGCTACAAGCCGAAGACCCCGGCGCCGAAGGCCAAAAGAGTGGCGGCCTGAAATTCCGCTCGACAAGCGCGGCGCGAACCGATTGAACACAGCCGTTCCAAAAAGAGGGTCGAAGATATGCGCCTTGTTTCCGCTTTTCTTGCTTCCGCCGCGTTGCTCGCAGCTGCGCCCGTCCACGCCAGGCCCGCCGATACCGAGACGGCGAAGAAAATCCTGAAGGACAGCATCGCGATCCCGACCGTCGAGGGGCGCGGGCAGGTGCCGAAGCTCGCGGCCTATTATGCGAGCGTGCTCAAGGCGGCGGGCTATGCCGACAGCGATATCGAGATCACGCCGATCGGCGAAACCGCGACCTTTGCCGCGACGCTCGCCGGAACCGGCAAGGGCAAGCCGATCGTGCTGCTCGGCCATATGGACGTCGTCGAGGCCGATCCCAAGGACTGGACGCGCGACCCCTTCGTGCCGGTCGAGGAAAATGGTTACATCTTTGGCCGCGGGTCGGAGGATAACAAGTTCGACGTGTCGATGATGGTCGCGACGATGGCGCAGCTCAAGAAGGACGGCTTCAAGCCCAGGCGCTCGATCATCCTGCTGCTGTCGGGCGACGAGGAAACGTCGATGATGACGACGCGCGCGCTCGCCGCCAAATATAAGGGCGCCGAATTCGCCTTGAACGGCGACGGCGGCGGCGGAACGATCGGCGAGGACGGCAAGCCCAAATATTACGGGCTGCAGGCGGGTGAGAAAACCTATGCCGATTTCACGCTCGAGGTCACCAACCCCGGCGGGCACAGCTCGCGCCCGTCGGACACCAATGCAATCGTCCAGCTGTCGACAGCGCTCGCGAAGGTCGGCGCTTATCGCTTCAAGCCGCAGCAGAATGAGCTGACGAAGATCGGTATGCCGATTGTTGCCGACCAGGTCGGCGGCGATATCGGCGCGGCGCTCAAGGCCTTCGCCGCCAATCCCGCCGATCCGGCGGCGATCGCGAAGATCCGTTCCGACCCCGAATATGTCGGACAGATCGGCACCACCTGTGTGCCGACATTGGTCAAGGGCGGCCACGCTGAAAACGCGCTGCCACAGCGCGCCACCGCGAACATCAATTGCCGCATCTTCCCCGGCGTCGCGGTCGAAACGGTGCGCGCCGAACTCGAAAAAGTCATCGCCGACCCCGCAATCAAGGTGAACACCGATCCCGACGCGAGCGCGAGCGACGCCTCGCCGCTGCGACCCGACGTCATGGCGGCGGTGACCAAGGCGGTCCATGCGCGCGCGCCGGGCCTGCCGATCATCCCGTCGATGAGCGCGGGGGCGACCGACAGCTATCATTTCCGTATTCAGGGCGTGCCGAGCTATGGCGTCGCGGGCCTGTTTTCAAAGGCAAGCGACAGCTTCGCGCACGGGCTTAACGAGCGCGCGCCGGTCGATGCGATCGCTCCGGCGCTCGCGCATTGGGACAGCTTGCTGCGCGACCTGTCGAAATGATCAGATGAGGGCGCCGACCGCGCGCTCGACCATCTGGATTGCCGCATCGGCGCCGAAGCTTTCGGCGTCGAGCGACAGTTCGAGCCAGAGCCCGTCGACCATCGCGGTCAGCATGATCGCGAGCCGCCTGGCATCGGCAGCGCCGCACGCATCGAGCAGCTCTCCGAGCCGTTCGCGATAGCCAGCGTAGCTTGTCGCATGGATCGCGGCCATCCGGGCATCGCTGCGGGCCAATGCCCAAAAGGCGGTCCATGCGCCGAGCAGTTCGGGGTCGGTCACCGGCGGGCGGAAGCTCGCGGTGAGGTACGCCATCAGCCGTGCGCGCGGGTCGGACCCCGCGCCCTCGACCGCCGCAGCGAAAATCGCATCCATCCGGTCGCTCGTCGCCGCGTAAGTGGCCGCGACCAGATCGTCGATTCCCGCAAAATAGTGCCGCAAAAGGCCGGGTGATACGCCTGCTTTCGCGCAGATCGCGCGGACGTTCGTCCCCGCCAGCCCCTGCTCGGCGAGCACCGCCGCGGTCGCCTCGATCAGGTCTGCCCGGCGGGCGTCGGCGCTTTCGCGCGTAAAGGCTTGGCGAGCGGCGGTCATCTTGTTATACGTGTGTATAACAAGGACGAGAATATGGCAACTGCACCGCTTCGCGATTCGAATATCGACCCGCTCGACGGCTGGTCGCTGCCGGCGTGGACCTACAGCGATCCCGATTTCTACGCGGCGGAAATGGAACGGATCTTCCGCCCGAGCTGGCAGGTCGTCTGCCACGACAGCGATATCCCGAACGTCGGCGACTGGCACAGCATCGACTATTGCGGCGAAAGCGTGATCCTCGTCCGCGGCACCGACCGGAATGTCCGCGCCTTCACCAATGTCTGCCGCCATCGCGGCTCGCGGCTCGTCGACGGCGCGGTCGGCTGCGCGAAAAAGCTCGTCTGCCCCTATCATGCGTGGACCTACGAGCTTGACGGCCGCCTGACCGGCGTGCCCGATAGCGCGAGCTATCCGACGCTCGACAAGAGCAGGGCGGGGCTCGTCCCGGTCGGGCTCGAACAATGGCGCGGTTTCTGGTTCGTGCGGCTCGAGGACGATGGCGGCCCCTCGGTCGCGAGCATGATGGCGCCCTATGAGGCGCAGGTCGCGCCCTACCGCTTCGAGGAGCTCGGCGCGCTCGGCCGCGTGACGCTGCGCCCGCGCGAGGTGAACTGGAAGAATGTCGGCGACAATTATTCGGACGGCCTCCACATCCCCGTCGCGCACCCCGGACTCACGCGTCTGTTCGGCAAAAGCTATGGCGTCGAGGCGGAGGAGCGCGTCGACCGCATGTGGGGCGATTTGATCGACCGGCCGTCGGTGAACTGGTCCGAGCGCATGTACCAGCGGCTGTTGCCTTCGGTGCCGCACCTTCCGCAAGCGAACCAGCGGCATTGGCTCTATTTCAAGCTGTGGCCGAACGTCGCCTTCGATATCTATCCCGATCAGGTCGACTTCATGCAGTGGCTGCCGACCGGGCCGACGACATGCCTGATCCGCGAAATCAGCTACGTGCTGCCCGATGAGCGCCGCGAGATGAAGGCCGCACGCTACCTCAACTGGCGCATCAACCGTCAGGTGAACGCCGAGGACACCGAACTCATCACGCGCGTCCAGCAAGGGATGCAGTCGAAAAGCTTCACCATGGGGCCGCTCAGCGACAAGGAAGTCTGCCTCAAGCATTTCTGTTCGCGGATGCGCGACATCATCCCCGAGGCGCGCCTTGAGTATGCGCCCGCCGCGGGGTGGAGCCACCGTTGAGCGTCGATGCACCCGTGGTGATCGTTGGCGGTGGCCCCGCCGGCATGGTCGCGGGGCTGCTCTTTGCGCGTGCCGGAGTGCGCGTCACCGTGCTCGAAAAACACGCCGACTTCCTCCGCGATTTCCGCGGCGATACGGTGCATCCCTCCACGCTGGAACTGTTCAACGAGATCGGGCTGCTGGGCGAACTGCTCAAGGAACCGCACGCCGCGATCGATACGATGACGCTCAACCTGCTCGGGCAGCGCTATACGATCGCGACGATGAAGCATCTGCCCGTTGCGGCGCGCTTCGTCGCGATGATGCCGCAATGGGATCTGCTCGATTTCATCGCCGGGCAGGGGCGGCGCTACCCGACCTTCGACCTGCGCATGTCGAGCGAGGCGACCGGACTGACCTGTGACGATACCGGCCGCGTCAGTGGCGTGACGCTGGCGAACGGCGAGACCCTGCCCGCGCGGCTCGTCATCGCCGCCGACGGGCGCCGCTCGGTGCTGCGCGATGCCGCCGAATTGCCGCTCGAAGATCTCGGCGCGCCGATGGACGTGCTGTGGTTCCGCATCCCGGTGCCCGCGGGCATGGATATGTCCGAAGTCGCGCTCGGCACGATCGACAGGGGCGGGATGGTCGTCGCCATCCCCCGCGGCGATTATTGGCAATGCGCGCAGATCATCGAAAAGGGCGGCTTTGCGCCGATCGAGGCGCGCGGGATCGCCGCTTTTCGCGACCGGATCGTCGCGATCGCGCCCGGCCTCGCCGCCGGTATCGACGCGATCCAAAGCTTCGACGATGTGAAATTGCTCTCGGTCGTGCTCGACCGGCTGACGCGCTGGTCGCGTCCCGGCCTGCTCGCGATCGGTGACGCCGCGCACGCGATGTCGCCTGTCGGAGGCGTCGGGATCAACCTCGCGGTGCAGGACGCCGTCGCGGCGGCGAACATTCTCGCCGCGCCGCTCGCCGCGGGCGCCGACCCCGATCCGCTGCTCGCCAGGGTGCAGGAACGTCGCTGGAAACCCACAACGCGGATGCAGGGGCTTCAGCGTTTCGCGCATCGGCGCGTGATCGAACCGATGCTGCTTGGGCAGATCACGCGCGTGCCCTTCGCGGTGCGCCTGCTCGACACCATTCCGCTGCTGCGCCGGATACCGGGCCGCGTTCTCGGCCTCGGCTTCGGCCGCCAGCATGTCCAATCCCCGCTTGCGAAAGAGTTTTCATGACCAAAGCCTATGACGCGCTGATTATCGGCGCCGGCCACAACGGCCTCGTCTGCGCCTTCTATCTCGCGAAGGCGGGGCTGAAAGTGCGTATCGTCGAGGCGCGCGACGTCGTCGGCGGCGCCGCGGTGACCGAGGAATTCGCGCCGGGCTTTCGTAATTCGGTCGCGAGCTACACGGTCAGCCTGCTCCAGCCGAAGGTGATCGCCGACATGAAACTCGCTGATCATGGCTACCGCGTGATCGAGCGGCCGATCAGCAATTTCCTGCCACAGGAAGATGGCGGTTACCTCAAGCTCGGCGGCGGGCTCGAGCGCACGCAGGCGGAGTTTCGCAAGTTCAGCGCGCGCGATGCCGAGGTGCTGCCGCAATATTATGACGCGCTCGAAAACGTCGCCGAACTGCTCCGCGACCTCGCGCTGCGCGTTCCGCCCAATGTCGGTGAGGGGCTGCGAACGCTTCTGGATGGCGCACGGCAGGGGCGGCGCTTTGCGGGGCTCAGCCTCGAACAGCAGCGCGACGTGCTCGACCTGTTCACGAAATCGGCGCGCACGATGCTCGACAGCTGGTTCGAGAGCGAGGCGGTCAAGGCCGCCTTCGGCTTCGACGCCGTCGTCGGTAATTATGCCAGCCCCGACACCCCGGGCAGTGCCTATGTCCTGCTCCACCATGTCTTCGGCGAGGTGAATGGCAAGAAGGGCGCGTGGGGCCACAGCGTCGGCGGGATGGGCAAGATCACCGAGATCATGGCGAAGGTGTGCCGCGACCTCGGCGTCGAGATCAGCCTCGAAAGCCCGGTCGACAAGGTGCTCGTCGACGGCGGCAAGGCGGTCGGGGTCAAGCTCGTCGGCGGCGAAGAGATCGCCGCCGCGCGCGTGATCGCGAACGTCGGGCCGAAGCTGCTCTACGAGCGGATGATGGACGCGAGCGACCTGCCCGCGGGCTACGAACGCCGGATCAAGGGTTTCAAGGCGGGCAGCGGCACCTTCCGCATGAATGTCGCGCTTTCGGAACTCCCCAAATTCACCTGCCTCCCCGAACCGGGCGAGCATCATCAGTCGGGGATTATCCTTGCCCCGACGCTCGACTATATGGACCGCGCCTTCCTCGACGCGAAACAGCATGGCTGGTCGAAGGCGCCGATCGTCGAGATGCTGATCCCCTCGACCGTCGACGACAGCCTTGCACCGCCGGGCCAGCATGTCGCCAGCCTCTTCTGCCAGCAGTTCGCGCCCGAGCTGCCCGATGGCCGCGACTGGGACGACGAGGAAGAGGCCGCTGCCGACTGCATCATCGACACGGTCGAGCAGCACGCACCCGGCTTCCGCGCGAGCATCATCGCGCAGACGCGCCTCTCGCCCAAGGGGCTCGAGCGCAAGTTCGGCCTCGTCGGCGGCGACATCATGCACGGCAATATGAGCCTCGACCAGCTCTGGGCCGCGCGCCCGGTGCTCGGCAACGGCGGTTATCGCGGGCCGGTCAAGGGCCTCTATATGTGCGGTGCGGGGACACACCCCGGCGGCGGCGTGACCGGCGCGCCGGGGCACAATGCGGCCGAGGTGATCCTACGCGACCGGGGTTTCTTCGCGCCCCGGTGGCGTTAGCGCCGGCGCCGCGCCGAAACCGATCGCCTGCGGTATCGCGGGACGCGCTGCCCGCTCGCGCCGCAGCCGGTCGAGCAGTGCCGCGTCGTCGAGTGCGCCGAGGAAACGCGCCTGACGCGCGACGACCGCGAAGTCGCCGAGCGTCAGCCCGTCGAGCCGGTCGAGCGCCACCGGGGCGTCGTGCCCGAAGAAATGCGCGAATGCTCGCCGCGCCCGCGTCTCGTCGAGCCGCCGCATCGCGACCTTGAAGACGAAGCGCCGCGCCGACGCCGGGTCGAGCTTTGCCGCATGGTTGGTCGCGGCGGCGAAGGGCAGCGGATGATCCTCCATCCACGTCAGCAGTTCGTTGACCTGACTCACTTCCCAGCCGCGCGTCGCGCTCCCGCGGTCGGCGAGGAGCGAGTCGACCTCGTCGAAGAAGAGCATCGCCCCCTGCCGCTTTGCGTCGGCAAAGGCCGCGGCGATCGCCTTCTCGGTCTCGCCCACCCATTTCGACATCAGGTCCGACGCGCGCTTGACGTGCAGCGGCCGCCCGAGCCGGCGCGCGAGCGCCTGCACCGCCTCGGTCTTGCCCGTCCCGGGCGGTCCGGTGAGGAGCAGAGAGAAATCAGCGGGCGCGTCCGCCTTCGCGAGCCTGGCGAACAGCGCGGGGAGGTCGGTGTCGGCGGCGAGCAGGCTCTCGTCGAACGCGCGCGGCGCGCGCGCCTCGACCGCCTCGCCGCGCATCGCGCCGAGGATCGAACCCGCAAAGCGGTTCGCGGCTTCGGGATCGCCGGCAAGCGCCGCCGCGCGCGCCGCGACGCGGAACAGCGACGCGGTTTCGGGCGCGCGCGCCGCGAGCGCCTGCAGCGCGGGGTCGACCGCAACCTGCTCCTCGGCACTGACGCGCGCGAGCATCGCCGGGCTGTGACCCTGACCGGGGAAATCCATGCGGATCGACAGGCTGAAGCGGCGCAGGATCGCGGGGTCGAGGTCGGCGATGCAGTTCGAGGTCCAGATCACGGGGACGACATTGTCCTCGATCAGCCGGTTGACGAACAGCTTCGACCCCGCGCGCCGGCGCACGCGGCCGCCCTGCTCGACGCGCGCGTCGCCGAGCATATCCTCCATCTCGTCGAACAGCAGCAGCGCGCGCCCGCGCTTTTCGAGCGTGCGCAGCGCCAGCCGCAGCGCGGCGAGACGGTCGAAGCGGCTCGGCTCTTCGCCGTCGCTGTCGGCTTCGCCCACCGCGTGCAGCGGTTCGCCGAGCGTCGCGGCGAGCGTGCGCGCCAGTTCGGTCTTGCCCGTGCCGGGCGGTCCGTGGATCAGGATGTTGATCCCGCGCGCGCCGTTCGCGAGCGCGCCGCCGAGCAGGGCGAGCGCCAGCTCGGCGTCGCGCTGCTGCGCGGGGAAGGCAGCGAGCGCGTGGCGCGCCGTCTGGCGACGGCCGAGCAGGCCGTCGATCAGGCTTTCATGTTGCCCCGGTCGCGCGTCGAGCAGGCGCTCGAACGCCCAGCAGAGGCCGAATTCGACCTTGCCTTCCTTGTTCGTCCAGCGCCCGACAAGATCGAGCCGCACCACTTCGGCGCCGCGGATCGCGTGCGGCGCGAAGCCGGTGAGCGCGCTCACCAGCGTCTCCATGTCGAGTGCTTCGCTCTCGACGAGTTTGGCGAGGCTGCGCGTCAGCGGCCCGCGCTCCATCGCCGTCGCGAGCAATAGCAGCGCACGCTCGTCAGCGGCGAGGTCGAGCGCGTCGGCCAGCCGGTTCGCCTTCACAAGGCTGTCTTCTTCGACCGCGCCTTCGGGTGCCGCTTGCGGACCCGCAAGCAACATGGCGCGATCGACCTCTTTCTCCGTCAGGGCGAACTGGCTTGCGCGCGTGCGGGCCCAGCCGAGCAGCGCGCGCCCGGCCTTGCTTCTGCCCGGATGATCGAGCGCGATAGCCCGCGCGAGTGCGCGAGCCCAATGACTGTCGTGCAACATGAATATCTGCCTGCGGCCGGCGCGCAGACGCACTGCGCCTGCCGGCGAAAATCAATATGGGGGATTGAGGGGGGCGGCGCCGCCAGCAGGCGCACCGCGTCAGGAAAAACGCGCTACGACAGCGGGCGGACGCCGCAGGGGTTCAATCCCTGATAGGTCTGGCGTTCCGACACGTTACGTCTCCGATAAGCCCGAATCCGGGCAGGTGGGTGCGGCCGTTAGGCGATTTTGCGCCATTTCGCAAGGCCGTCAGGCGGCCGCCACGCGTTGCCGCCGCATCGCGAAATAGATCGGCAGCCCCGCTGCGGTCATCGCGAGGCTCCACAGGCTGGCCTCGAGCCCGGCGCCGTAAAAGGCCCAGCAGCTATAAACGAAGCCGACGATCGTTGCCGCGGCGAAGCCCGCCGAGACCTTGATCGTACCCTGCCGCTCGAGGATCAGCGCCGCCGCTGCCCCGACAATATAGAGGATGATCGCGGTCGATGTGGTCACCTTGACCATGAAGGCGAACAGGTCGGCGAGCCCGCGCGAGTAATTGGCGTAAACGATCACGCTGGCGAGCCCGCTCGACACGATCTGGGTGATCCACGGCGACGCGAACTTGTTGTCGCGGGCGAAGGCTGCCGGAAGCAGGCGTCGGTGCGCAAGGTCGCGCGGAATGTCGCCTTGCAACAGCACGAAGCCGTTGAGCGCGCCGAGCGCCGCGATCGCCGCGAAGAGCGCCACGACGTCACCGGCGGCCGGGCTGACGAGGCGTCCGAAGAAGGTGGCATAAGCGGCGTTCGACTGGTGCAGCACGTCGAGCGGCACCATCAGCGTCACCATCGTGCACGACAGCAGGTAGAGCAGGCCGACCGCCGCGGCCGCGATCACCGTCGCGCGCGGGATCGTGCGTTCGGGGTCTTTGACGCGGTCGCTGACGACGCACGCGCTTTCGAAGCCGAGCAGCGCGAACAGTGTCAGCGTCGCGGCCGCGCTGACCCCCGACAGGCTGACGGGTTCGGTTCCCGCCATCGTCGGCGGCGGCGCCGCGCCGGTACCGAGCGCCCAGATCCCGACGAGCACCGCACCGACCACCGGGATCAGCTTGAGCCCGAGAGTCAGGAGCTGCGCGCCGCCGGCGCGGCGGACGCCGAACAGATTGACCAAGGTGAAGAACCAGATGCAGCCGATCGCGATCCATGCGGGCAGGGCGCCCTTGTCCGCGAGCCATGGCATCAGGATCGACATATTGCTGATCGCGGCGACCGCGAGCGTCGCGACGACGGTCCAGCAGCTGATCCAGTAACTCCATGCGACGATGAAGCCGGTGCCGGGGCCGAAAGCCGCGGCGCCATAGGTGAAGGCCGCGCACCCTTCAGGCAGCCTTTTCGCGAGCCGCGCAAACACCACCGCAAGGCAGAGCGTGCCTGCGATCGACACACCCCAGCCGATAATCGCATTCCAGCCGAGCGGCGCGAGGTCGCGCGGGAGCAGGAAAACCCCCGACCCGATCATATTGCCCATGCCGAGCGCGATGCACATCAAAAGGCCGAGCTTTTGGCCCGGCCTTTCGTTGCTGGTCGTCAAATCGGTCACCCGGTCAGAATTCCTTGCTGACCTTGATCCCGATCAGCCGGGGCCGCACGACCGTGTCGTAGAAGACACCGCCGTTCGGGGTCACGCCGTCGGGATCGCCGCACGTGGTTTCGAGGCACTGGACGCCGGCATTGATCGTGCCGTTGCTGTCGAACAAATTGGTCGCGAAGACCTCCGCCTTCCAGCTTTCGCCCTTCACCCCGACGCTGACGTCGGCGGTCGTATAGGCGTCGAACATGCCCTTGATGCCGTTTTCCTGCGTGCGAAGATCGCTGCGCCGCTTGCCGATATGATTGACCGCAAACTGGACATGCGCGTTGAGGTCGCCGACCGGGAATTCATAGCGCGCGACGATATTGCCCTTGAACTTCGGCGTGACGGGCAGGCTGGTGCCCTTCGGCGCCAGCGTCGCGTTGATTTCGCTGTCATCGTCGATCGCGCCGCTTCCGTCGAGGTCGGCGTTGATCGAGCAATCGAACTCGGGATTGGCGATGGCACAGAAATCGCGGCGGATCTCGGCATCATTATAGCTCATACCGGCGTTGATCGAGAAGCCGTTCTGCCGGTAACCGAGGTCGAGTTCGATGCCGCGAATGCGCGCGACGCCCGCGTTGCGGATTTCGCTGAGCCCGTTGAGCCCGAGGAATGAGAGCTGGATGTCGTTCCAGTCCTGCTGATAGATCGCGCCGTTGAAGCGCACCGGTCCCCAGCTCGTTTTCCACCCGAATTCGTAATTGTCGAGCGTATCCGACCCGTAGGGCGGCAGCGAGCCGCGACGGTTGATCCCGCCGGGGCGGAAACCGCGCGACCAGGTCGCATAGACGAGCGCATCGTCGCTGAACTTGTAGGTGAGGTTGAGCTTGTGGATGAAGTCGGTCTTCTTCGTCCTTTTGTCGAGGTTGGTGCAGGGTGACCCGTCGACCACCGGAGGGCCCTGGCAAGCATAGACCGGATTGCTGCTGAAACCGGGGTTGTTGTACCCGAAAAAGCCGACGAGGCTGTTGTCGAACTTGTACACGCGGCCGCCGCCGGTCAGCGTCAGCTTGTCGGTGATGTCGAAGCTGACTTCGCCGAACGCCGCATAGTCGCGGTCGACGCGGATTTGCTTGGTCAGCCAGATATTGTCGACGGTGCCGGGGACCTGCAAGTCGTCGGACAGGTCGTCGATGATATAATGCTGTTCGATATTATGTTTCTGACGTTGCCAGAAGACGCCGCCGATGAAGCGGATGCGGGCGTCGGCCGGCGAGGCGACGCGCGCCTCGAAGAAATTGCGGCGGTACCGGTCGATGCCCCTGATATACTGGTTCGGGCTGATCTGGTCGCCGGCATTGTCATAGAGATAGACCGCCGATCCGGCGAGCGCGTCGTAGAAATAGGCGTAATCCGAATAGTCGCTCTCGACATCGGTCTTGCGGCGGAGGTGCCCGCCGGTAACGGTCAGATCCCAGTTGCCGAGCTTGCCCTCGATCGTCAGCGCGGCCTGCAGCCATTTGTCCTTCGACGATTCGGGATTGTACTGGACGGTCTGCAGCTTGCCGGTGACCGAATTCGACCGCTCCTGCGCGAAGCTGCCGTTGGTCTTCTGGATCTGGCCCATGATCGTCGGGCGGAGTGTCCAGTCGTCGTCGAGATCGATGCCGAGCGCGAGGCGCGCGCCATAGGTATCGGCGTCGTTGTAATTCTTCTTCGCCAGATCGGCGTTGGTCTGGGTGATGTCGTCGCCCGGTGCATCGACGAGCGTGTCATTCTTGCCATCGCCGTCGGTGTCGGTCGGCTGCCAGATGCGATAGGTGCGGCTGCCCGGAATATTGTCGATATAACCCGCGTCGTGGCGGTACCAGCCGACGAGGCGCAGCGCCGCGCGCTCGCCGAGCGGGGCGTTGATGAAACCCTCGACGACGCCGCCGAAATCGCCGTGCGCGACATTGTTGAGCTCGACCCCGACTTCGCCATAGGTGCCGCTGGTGTCGGGCTGGTTGGTAACGAGCTTGATCGTGCCCGCCATCGAGCTCGCGCCGTAGAGCGTGCCCTGCGGTCCCGCGAGCGCCTCGACGCGCGCGAGGTCATAGGCGTGGATATCGAGCGCGCCCTGAATGGTCGTGATCGGCATTTCGTCGAGATAGGTGCCGACGGTCGGTAGCGACGCCGAATGGTTGGCGTTCTCGCCCGACGCGACGCCGCGGAAATAGACCTGGCTGAATCCGGGCGCGGCGGTCTGGATCGTCACCGACGGCAGGAATTTGACGACGTCCTGGAATTCTTTCACTTGCAGTTCGTCGAGCCGCTCGGTCCCGATCGCGGTGATCGCAAGCGGCACATCCTGCAGATTCTGTTCGCGCTTCGACGCGGTGACGACAATGTCCCGGTCGTCGTTGGTGTTGCTTTGCTGGGCCAGCGCGGTTCCCGATGTGCACAGGATCGTGCTGCCGAGCAGGAAGGCGCCGCTTTTGGTCAATGCTGCCGATAGTTTCCGCATGGAATCCCCCTGACATGACAGTCCTGTGACGGAGCATGACGCGGCATCGCGCAAGCGCAAGCATTGTTGGTGCGGGACGGTAGTCGCTGGTCGAAAATGTCGTTCGCTGTTGCCCAAAGGCCACGTTTTGTCGTGGGGCTTCAGCCGAAATCGGCGGGGCTGGCCGGATAGGCGTCGAGGACGGGGCCGAGCGCCTGTTTCAGCGGGTCGAGCCAGCCTGCATAGGGCTGCCACTGGCCGACGCCGTCGCGATTGATCGGGCGGCGCACCTGCTCGCTCGACGCGGTGCGGACCGCGCGCGCATTGCTGTGAAAGGCCAAACACGCGTCCTCGAAGGGCAGGTCCAGAAAGGCCAGCATCGCGCGCACCTCGGCCTCGGGATCGTCGAGCAGCGCCTCGTGGATCACGCGGTGGACGCGGCCCGGCTGCACGGCGTCGATATGCGCCATCAGGCGGACATAGTCGCGGTAATAGGCCCCGACGTCGGCGAGGCCGTAGCTGAACGCCTGCCCCCTCGCATAATGCTGGCGGAAGTTCGAAAAACAGCAATCGAGCGGATGGCGCCGCGCGTCGATGATCTTCGCATTCGGCAGGATCAGGCGGATGAAGGCGGTGTAGAGCCAGTTGTTCGGCAGCTTGTCGATGTAGAAGGGCTTGGCGGTCTTCCGCTGCACCGCGGTGCGCTGGAGGAACGCCGTGCCCAGTTCGGCGAGCCGCGCGGGCGGCGTTTCGGCCAGCGCCTCGATCCAGCGGCGCCCGTCGCCATATGCCTCGCGGCCGAGCCCGAGCGCGAGCGCGGGAATATCGGGCAGCTCCATCGTCCCCTCGATCGCCGAGTGGCAGCTGAGGATCTGTTCGATCAGCGTCGATCCGGCGCGCGGCATGCCGAGGATGAAGACCGGATCGGGCGCGGGATCGCCCGCGCCGGCGCGGGCGGCAAAGAATTCGGGGGTGCAGGCGGCAATGATCGCGTCGACCGCGGCGCGCGTTTCGGCGGCGCGATAGCCGAGCTGGGCCGAGCGGATCGCATTGCCCGCAGCATAATGGCGAAACGCCGGCTCGTGCCCGGCCACATCATCATATGCCTTGCCGAGCGCGAAATGCAGGTGCAGCCGGTCGTCGGCGCGCGCGTCGCTGTCGGGCTCGGCGGCGACAAGCGCATCCTCCATCGCGGCGCGGTCGCCTTCGTCGAAGCGGATCGTCTTGAGGTTCGCGAGGCTCCACCAGATTTCGCCAAGCCCGGGGTCGGCGGCGAGCGCGCGGCGATAGGCGGCGACGCTGTCGTCCTGTCGTCCGACCGTTTTCAGCATATGGCCATGGCTCATCCACAGCTTCGCATGATCGGGAAAGCGGCGCGTCAGCTCTTCGTAGAGCGCGAGCGCCTCGTCATAGCCGCCGATGCGGCCGAGCGCGGCGGCGCGCAGGTTCACGTGCGCGGGGTTGTCGGGATCGTCGCCGAGCACCGCTTCGAGCGTCTCGGCCGCCTCGGCGAAGCGGTTCTGCTTGTAATAGACCGTCGCAAGATTGGCGCGCGCGGCGCCGAAACCGGGGGCGAGCTGGAGCGCGCGCGCCAATAATTTTTCGGCATCGTCATAGCGTCCGATGCGTCCCGCAACCTCGGCGAGCATGCGGATCGCCGCGACGTCGGTCGCATCCTCGCGGAGGCGCTGGCGGAGCGCACCCTCGGCGTCGGGGAGCCGGTCCTCGGCGAGCGCAAGCGCCGCGTCGACCATCGCTTCGTCGTGAATTGTCGCCCCGACCGCGGCAAGCGAGGCGGCCTGTGCCTCCTCCTCGCGGCCCAGCGTACGCAAGGCATGGGCGGCGAGGCGGTGCGCGGCCGCCGATGTCGGGACGGCTTCGATGATCGCCTGCGCCTGCGCGAGCGCCGCGCCGGGCTCTCCGCTCAACAGGCGGCGGGCGTTGGCGAGCGCTTCATCGTGCGAGACGGTCGCCATGCCCGCGCCGTTCAGCTTTTCGCCGCGCGGGCTTTCGCGACGGCTTGCTTCAACCCGTCGTAACCGATCTGTCCCTGGAACAGCTGGTTGCCCACGATCCACGTCGGGGTGGCGTTGAGCTGCAACTGGGTGGCGATCGCGAGGTTGCTGTCGAGTTCGCGCTGGAAAAGCGCCTCGTTCGCGGTCGCATCGGCGGTGCCGTCGGTGACCACACCCACCTTCGCCGCCGCCGCGGCGATCGCCGCCTTGTCGAGCGAGCCCGCGGCGAACATCGCGTGGTGGAAAGCGTCATATTTGCCCTGCCGCGCGGCGGCGAGCGCCATGATCGCGGCGTCGCGGCTTTGCGGCGCGATAATCGGCAGTTCGCGGAACACGACCTTCAGCCTCTTGTCCTCGCGGATCAGCCGGTCGACGTCGGGCACGCTCGCGCGGCAGAAACCGCACGCATAGTCGGTAAATACCACCAGCGTGACGTCGCCGTCGGCATTGCCCGCCCACGCCCCGGCATAGGGTTTTTCGAGCGCGGGGCGGATCGCGTCGATCGCCTTGGCGACTTCGCGCCCGCGCTGCGCTTCGAGCGCCTCGGGAATGAGCTGCGGGTTCGCCTTGATATAATCGGCGACGATGGTCTCGACCTCGCTCTTGCTCATGCCGCCGCCGAGGCGGCCGCCGAGCCAGAAGACGGCGGCGAGCAGTATCAGGCCACCGATGGCAAGCCCCCATTTTTGCGTAGAAACGCCTTCCATCCCGGTCCCCTCGATGCGTGGCAGGCGCTGCGACGCCATGGCTTTGGCGCCCGCGGTTTTTTTCGGCGGCTGCGTGACGGGCGAACGGTCGTCGCCTTCCATGGCATTCGTACCGCCCGCTGCCGCGGGCCTCGCCACGGCCGGGATCGCGGCATCGCCCGCGAACAGCGGCAGATCCGGTGCGGCGCTTGCGACCGCGGCCGCTTTCGCCTCCGCCTCTTCGCGTGCGAGCAATTGTTCGAGTCCCGAGGGCGGCGGTGCCAGTTCCTCGCGCGGCGCGGGGCGCAGCTTGCTTGCGGCATCGCCGATGCCGTCGCGCAGGCTTTCGCTGCTGGCCTTGGCGATATCGACGACCCCCGCCTTGGTCTTTTCGGCGACTTCGCCGAGCCCGCGGCCGGCTTCGCTCGATAGCTTTCGCGCCTTGTCGCCGAGTGCCATCTTGTCCCACGCCTCGCTGCTCGCTTTGGCTGCAGCGCGGCCGGCCTGCGCCGATCCGCGCCCCGCAGCGCGTGCGGTACGCGCGGTCAGGGCGCCGGTTTTCGCGGCCAGTTCGCGCGAGCGGCGCGGAATTTCCATGGCCTCGACGCGCGCGGGGATGTCGGCGCGTTCGCCGATGCGGATCGTCCATTCGGCAAAGCTGCTGCTGCCGTCGCGCAGCGCGCGCCATAGCCCGGCAGCGCCCGACCTGAGCTGGTCCGACGTGACCATGGGTTTGCGCGCGGGCGCGTCATGCGCGGGATAGCGCGACACGTCGATGCCGATGGGGGGCGTTTCGCGCGGTTTCGCCAATCCCTCGTCGGGCGCCGCGGGCGGCGTCGGCGCTGCCCCCGGCGTCGGCGCGGGATCGCGCAGCCATGGCTGGTAATAATCGTCTTTTCTATCAGTCACTTGTTGCCCTTGCGCATCATTGGCGATGCGGTTCCCGCTTTATCTCGATTGAATCTAACGCCGTTTGCGCTCGCGTTCCACCTCGGCGCGAGCGACCAGCGAAATATCCTGTGCACGGATCCAGTCGGGCGACCCTTGGGGCAGGCCCTGCATCGCGGCTTCGGCATTACGCAGCGCGAGCCCCGACTGTCCACCCTCCAAACTGTAGCGTTCCGCCGAGGCGAGCGCCGCGCGCGCCTGATCGCCCTTGTTCGCATAGACGATCCCGAGCTGGTACCAGGCGAACGGGTTCTGATTGTCGAGCGCCACCGCTGTTTTCAGAACATCTTCGGCTTCGGCGAAATTGGCCGGATCCTCGGTCGCGATCAGCGCATGGCCGAGCGTCGCGCTGATCAGCGGCTGCGATCGCGATTGGGCGACCGCCTTGCGCAGCGCGGGGATCGCCTCCTTGGGGCGCCCCGATTCGAGCAGAACCTGGCCTTCGAGTTCGAGGAAATAGGGGTCGTTCGGATTGGTCGCGAGCAGCCCTTCGACCTCCGCCAGCGCTTTTTGCGGATAGGCGCTCTTGTGCCAGGCATAGGCGCGGGCATAGCGCGCCGGAATGCTGGTGTTGCTTTCGGGAAATTTGCGCAGCGTCCGTTCGGGCTCGGTCATATAACCCGACAGCTTTGCCTTGATGCGCTGGAATCGCTTTTCGATCCCGGGGTCGGCGGGTTTGGCCCACGCCGGGTCGATCACATAGACCTCGCGCAGCGCCTGGATACGGTCGCCCGACATCGGGTGGGTGCGGCCATAGGCCTGATCGTCGTCCTGCTTCACGGCATAGCGGAATTCGAGATTCTGCAGTTTCTTGAAGAAAGCCAGGCTGCCGCGGCCGCTGATCCCCGCCTTTGACAGATATTGCGCGCCCGCGGCATCGGCGGTCGATTCCTGCACGCGCGAAAAGGCGAGGAACTTGCCGAGCGCGGCCTGCTGGCCCGCCATCATCACGCCCATGCCGGCCTCGCCCGCGCCCGCCGCGATCGCCGCCGCGCCGAGCAGCAGGCTGAGCAGCGAGATGCCGGTCGCGGTCTTGGCGCCCTCGTTCACGCGGATCGCGTGGCCGCCCATCACATGGCCGAGTTCGTGCGCGAGCACGCCCTGTACCTCTTCGGCGCTATCGGCGGCCTCGATCAGCCCGCTGAAGACGTAAATGTCCTGGCTGCCCGCGACAAAGGCGTTGATGCTGCGATCGCCGAGCAGGTGAACGCGCACCTGTCCGGGCTGGAGCCCCGCGGCGACGAGCAGCGGATCCATCATGTCCTGGAACAGCGCCTCGGTTTCGGCGTCGCGCAGGATCGACTGCGCCATCGCCGGGCGCATAGCGATGGCGAACATCGCGAGCAATGTCAGAAGGATACGGAAAATCGGGCGCAGCCTTTGCGCCCCGGGCACGGGCTGCGGCGGGAAAGCGGTCATCCCCGCCTCTCTTGCGCCGCGCGCCTGAACCCCAAGTGAAGCCATGTGGGCTTATTGGGGGTCAGTGCGCGCGGACGCAAGGTCAGCCTGCAATTTCTGCGACGGGTGGCTGCCAATCAGTTGCCACCCGATCGACGTGCACGATCAATTGCCGCCCGATCGGCTCGGCCGATCAATTGCCGAACGTGCGCTGCCACCAGCCGCGGCGCGGTTCGCCGTCGGGGCCTTCGCTTTCGTCATCGCCGTTGGCGGCAACCGGTTCGGCCTCGCGCGTGGCGGCGGCTTCCGGGGCGGCTTCGGCAGCGACGGCCTTTTTCGCCCGGCTTGCGCGCTTCTTCGGCGCGGGCTTGGCGGGTTCGGCTTCGGGCTCGGCGACGGCGGTTTCGACCGGAGCAGCTTCGACCGGGGCCGGGGCTTCGGCCGCTTCGGCGGCTGCCTTGGCGGCTTCGGTCTCGGCTTTGGTCTTGCGCGGTGCGCGTTTGCGCTTCGGCTTTTCCTCGGCGGCGGGTGCTTCTTCGGCAACCGCTTCGACGGCTTCGACCACCTCTACCGGTGCCGTGTCTGCCTCGGCTGCGACCTCGTCGGCGTTCTCCACCGCATCGGCCTTCTTGCGGCCGCGTCCACCACGGCGGCGGCGCGGCTTGGCTTCGGCTTCGTCGGCGTCCGCCTCGGGCGCAGCCTCAACGGTCTCGACCGGTGCGGCTTCGCTTTCATCGGCGTCGGCACTGTCGCCTTCGCGCTCGGACTCGCCTTCGCCTTCGCTACCTTCGGCGATTTCATTGCCTTCGTCGTCACGGCGGCCACGACGGCCACGGCGGCGGCGGCGGCGGCGCTTGCGGCCCTCACCATCGCCTTCGCCGTCTTCGCGCGCACCTTCTTCGCGGTCACGCGAACGTGCAGGACGCTCTTCGGCGGCCTCTTCTTCGGCTTCTTCTTCCTCGTCCTCGGGATAATCGTCGTCGTCATCGTCCTCGATCGGTGCGATCGGGGCGAAGCTGCGGCGTGCGATCGGCGGCGGACCGCTGACCTCGACCGCCATGCGCGCGCCCTCGGTTTCGCCATCGGGCAGGATTTCGACCGTGACGCCGTAAAGCTCCTCGATCTCGCGCAGTTCGCGGCGCTTTTCGTTGAGGAGGTAGAAGGTCGCTTCCTGGCTCGCGCGCAGGGTGATCTTGTTGCCCTTGCCGCGCGCGGCTTCCTCTTCGATCAGGCGCAGCGCGCTGAGCCCCGCCGACGAGGCGGTGCGGACGAGGCCGGTGCCTTCGCAATGCGGACACGGGCGCGTCGAGGCTTCGAGCACGCCGGTGCGCAGGCGCTGGCGGCTCATCTCCATCAGGCCGAAGCCCGAGATGCGGCCGACCTGAATGCGCGCGCGGTCGTTCTTGAGCGCATCCTTCATCGCGCGCTCGACCTTGCGGACGTTCGAGCCATGATCCATGTCGATGAAGTCGATCACGACGAGCCCGGCCATGTCGCGCAGGCGGAGCTGGCGGGCGATTTCGTGCGCAGCCTCAAGGTTGGTGCTGACCGCGGTCTGCTCGATATTATGCTCGCGCGTCGAGCGGCCCGAGTTGATGTCGATCGACACCAGGGCCTCGGTCGGATTGATCACCAGATAGCCGCCCGATTTCAGCTGGACGACGGGATTGAGCATCCCCGCGAGCTGATCCTCGACGCCGTATCGCTGATAGAGCGAGACGGGATCGGCATATTGCTTCACGCGGCGCGCATGGCTCGGCATCAGCAGCTTCATGAACTGCTTCGCCGCCTTGTAGCCCTCGTCGCCTTCGACGAGCACTTCCTCGATATCCTTGTGATAGATATCGCGGATCGCGCGTTTGACCAGATCGCTGTCCGAATGGACCAGCGCCGGTGCGCTCGATTCGAGCGTCTTTTGGCGAATTTCGTCCCACAGGCGCGCGAGATAGTCGAAGTCGCGCTTGATCTCGACCTTCGTGCGGCTCATCCCCGCGGTACGGACGATGCAGCCCATCGTCGGCGGCAGTGCGAGTTCGTCGATCATCGCTTTCAGCTTGCGGCGATCGGCACCGTTCGAAATCTTGCGGCTGATCCCGCCACCATGCATCGTGTTCGGCATCAGCACGCAATAGCGGCCGGCGAGCGACAGATAGGTGGTGAGCGCGGCGCCCTTGTTGCCACGTTCTTCCTTGACGACCTGGACCAGCATCACCTGACGGCGGCGGATGACGTCCTGAATCTTGTAGCGGCGGCGCAGCGACATACGGTTTTCACCGTCTTCGTCGTCGTTGCGGCGGCTGCGTCCGCGGCCACCCTTGCGATTGTTGTTGCCACGTCCACGTCCGCGACCCCGGCGATCGCCGCGGCCGTCCCCGGTTCCTTCCGAACCTTCTTCGGTACCGTCTTCGCTTTCGCCGTCCCCGGCATCGCCATTTTCGGCGTCGCCATCCTCGTCGCCGTCACCGTCTTCGCCGATGGTTTCGGGGGCGGGCGCGTCGCCATTTTCGTCTTCGTCGTGATATTCGACGTCGGCGACATCGCCTTCGAGCTCGTCGAGGTCTTCCTCGGCGCGCTGCGCGGCGGCGGCGGCATGCTCGGCCTCTTCGCGCAGCAGCGCGTCGCGGTCTTCCTTCGGAATCTGGTAATAGTCGGGGTGGATTTCGCTGAACGCGAGGAAGCCGTGGCGATTGCCGCCATATTCGACGAACGCCGCCTGCAGCGACGGTTCGACACGGGTTACCTTGGCCAGATAGATATTGCCCTTGAGCTGCTTGTGCTCGGCGGACTCGAAATCAAACTCCTCGATGCGGTTTCCCTTGGTGACGGCGACCCGGGTTTCTTCCCGGTGCCGCGCGTCGATCAACATGCGCGTGGTCATTAGATACACTCCAAGCGCGCCTCGGCGCGCCCTCAAAAAATCCCGCGACCCTTCCCGAGGAAAAGCCGCGGCGGATACGGGTGAAAGGATAAAAGACGTTATTGCCGAAAAGGGCCTGCGTCCGGTCGTGGACGCGCATGCGGTCTTCAAATCCGGCGACGGCCGGGGCGAAAGCGCCCGCGTCGGGATTCAAAGAGGGCATGGCAAGCCTCATGCGGCATCAACCTGTTACGGGATGAGCGGGCGGGCAGGGCGGGCGCCAAGCGAACGCCCCGACTGTCCGGTCAACCGGGTGGACTGACGGCAGGTCGCCCTTCCCCGTATGTCCGGCGCCAAGGCGGCCATGTTCCGCAACTTTGCGGAGCAGGCCTTCCCCTCAAAAGGCCGGACGGCACCGGGAACGACACCGTCAGTGTGGGCGTGCTAGCATCGGCACGGGCCGACGGCAACCACAACCACGGTGCAAAGATGGGATGGCGGCGCGCTGTTGCAAGAATGTCATCATCGTGAAACCGATTGAATCGCGGGCGAAGCTTGCCCGTCGGCCGGCCGCCGCGCGCGGTGGCTAATGCATGGTTCACGACATTCTGCCGCCGCGGCGCGGGTGTTTTTCAATAAGCGCTGGACCATCGCGCATCGCGGGCGGCATAGACGCCGCATGGGCCACCTGCTTGTCCTGCTTGGCATGATCGGGATTCCGTCGGCGGCGCTGGCGGGACCGGTCGCGGCGCGCGATTCGGGCGGCGAAGTCCGCCTTCTGGCTACCGGTTCGGCGGATGCGTTCGAACGCGCCACGCGCGGCGCGCGCGCCGAACGCCAGCCGTCTGCGGGTTTTCGCGCGAAGCGGCCTGGGAAACGCTACAGCGTCACCGTCCCGATCGGGAAGCCCAGACCGTCGGTGACGCTGCCGCGGATCGAAGGGCCGGCGGACGGCCGCCTGCCGCTCGTCGTGATCGATGCCGGGCATGGCGGGCACGATCCCGGCGCGATCAGCCCGCACAGCGGTGCCCGCGAAAAGGACATCACGCTGGCGCTCGCCCGCGCGATCCGGGCCGACCTGCTTGCTTCGGGGCGCGTGCGCGTCGCTTTGACCCGCGCCGATGATCGCTTCCTCGTGCTCGAAGAGCGCTTCGGCATCGCGCGGCGGTTGAAGGCGGACCTGTTCATTTCGGTGCACGCCGACGCCGCCGAGAACCGCGAAGCGAGCGGGGCGTCGGTGTACACGCTGTCCGAAGTCGCCTCGGACCGCGAGGCGGCGCGGCTCGCGGCGCGCGAGAACAAGGCGAATATCATCAACGGCGTCGACCTTGGCGCGCACAGCGGCGATGTGTCGTCGATCCTGCTCGACCTGACCCAGCGCGAGACGATGAACACCGCGTCCGATTTTGCCCGGCTGCTCCAGCGCGAAGCGGGCGAAGCGGTGAAGTTCCGCACCCATGCGCACCGTTTCGCGTCCTTCGTGGTACTGAAAGCGCCCGATACGCCGTCGGTCCTGTTCGAAACGGGCTTCATCTCGAACAAGGGCGACGCCGAGTTTCTTGCGTCGCCGGCGGGGCAGAAAAAGCTCGCGCGCGGGGTCCGCGACGCGGTGCAGATCCACTTTGCGCGACGAATCGCGACGCGCTGAAACCGCGCCCGCATGAATATATAGTCTTGACTAACTTTTTGTGTGGCGACAGCTTTGCCGACCAGGGAGAGCGGCATGGCGTGGAGCAACTGGTCAGGAAGCGTCACGGCAAACGCCGCGGTCGCGCGCCCGCAAAGCGTCGATGAACTGGCCGCGCTCATTTGCAGCGCGAACAGGCTGCGCGTCACCGGCGCGGGGCACAGTTTCATGCCTTTGTGCGAATCGGGCGAGCTGATTGTCAGCCTCGACGACATGGTGGGCACGATTCATATCGCCGCCGATCGCCGGACCGCGCGCATTCCCGCGGGGTGGAGCATCCGCCGGCTGACTGCGGCGCTGTGGGAGGAGGGATTGGCGCTCGCGAATCAGGGCGACGTCAACCCGCAGTCGCTAGCCGGGGCGATGGCGACGGGCACGCATGGCACCGGCGTCGATCTTGGTTCACTCGCGACCTTTGCGCGCGGGTTCGAGCTTGTCGGGGCCGATGGCGAAACGCGCTGGTGCGATGCGGCGACGAACCCCGACCTCTATCAGGCGCAGCGCCTGTCGCTGGGGCTGTTCGGCGTCGCGACCGAGATCGAGGTCGCGGTCGTTCCCGCCTTTCACCTCGCCGAACGCATCGAAAAGCGCCGCTGGGCCGAAGTCCGCGAGAGTTACGACGAACTGGCGCAGCAGCACCGGCATATTGAATTCTGGTTTTTCCCGTACAGCGACGATGTGATCCTGAAAACGCTCGATCCGTGCGATCCTTGCGACCCGCCGCCGACGACGACCGACATGGAGGAAGCGAGTTTTCGCCGTATCCTCGATATCTCCGCGCGGCTGCCGTTCCTGACGCCCTTCCTCCAGCGGCTGATGATGAAAAGCGGCATTTCGGGCCGTCGCCGCGGCCCCGCGCACAGCATCTTCCCGTCCGACCGCACCCTCCGCTTCGAGGAGATGGAATATGAAATGCCCCGCAGCATCGGGCTTGAGGCGTTGGCAGAGGTCGTCGGCTGGATCCGGCGGAAACGCCTGCCCGTGACGTTCCCCTTCGAATATCGCACCGTTGCCGCCGACGATATCTGGATGAGCCCGATGAACGCGGGGCCGGTCGCGGCGATTTCGATGCATCAATATGCGAAAATGCCGTGGACGGCGCTGTTCGCCGATGCCGAAGCCATCTTCCGCGGCGCGGGCGGGCGTCCGCACTGGGCGAAGCGGCACACATTGGGCCGCGCCGACGTCGCCGCGCTCTATCCGATGGCGGGGCGCTATGTCGCGGTGCGCCGCGCCGCCGATCCGCACGGCAAATTCCTCAACACGCATATGGAGAGCCTGTTCGCATGACCACCGACCGTGAATTGCACGACCATCTGATCGGCCGGCAGGGCTCGCGCGCCGACCTTAACACGCCGGTGCTCGTGCTCGACGTCGACGCGCTCGACCGCAATATCGCGGCGATGGCGGCGCTCGCCGCAGGGCACGGCGTCGCGCTCCGCCCCCACGCCAAAACGCACAAGAGTGTCGATATCGCCCGGCGCCAGCTCGCCGCGGGGGCGGTGGGTGTGTGCTGCGCCAAGATCGGCGAGGCCGAGGCGCTGGCCGGGGGCGGCGTGACCGGCATCCTCATCACCTCGCCCGTCGCGGCGCCCGCCGCGGTCGATCGTCTCGCCAAGCTCGCGGCAACCGCGCAGGGCTTGATGGCGGTTGTCGACCATCCCGGCGTTGCCGCGCGGATCGACGCGGCGCTGGCGGCGGCCGGGGCAAGGCTCGACGTGATCATCGACATCGACCCCGGCATCGCGCGCACCGGCGTCGCGTCGGCGGAGGCCGCGGTCGCGCTGGCGCGCGCAATTTCGGACGCGCGGAACCTAGCATATCGCGGTGTGCAATATTATTGCGGATCGCAGCAGCATATCGAAAGCTACGCCGATCGCCGCGCCGCGATTGTCGAGCGCACCGCCTATTTGCAGGAGGTGATCGCCGCGCTCTCCGCTGCGGGCTTCGCGCCCGGCCTCGTTACCGGATCGGGCACCGGCACCCACCGGATCGACCTCGACCTTGGCGTCTTCACCGAATTGCAGGCGGGTAGCTATGTCTTCATGGACAAGCAATATCTCGACTGCGACATCGCGGGCGGTGGCGAGGTGCCCTTCGAGGTGTCGCTTAGCGTCGACGCGCGCGTCGTCAGCGCCAACCATAGCGGGCTCGTCACCATCGATTCGGGCTATAAATCGCTCTCGACCGACGGCGGCGTCGCGGTGGTGCAGCGCGGGGCGCCCGAAAGCGCCTTCTTCGCCTTCATGGGCGACGAACATGCCGCGCTGATCGCGCCGGGCATCGGGAACGAACTTCAGCCTGGCGATCCGGTCAGCCTGACCGTGCCACACTGTGACCCCACGGTGAACCTCTACGACCATTACCATGTCGTCGCGGGCGATACGCTGGTCGATATCTGGCCGGTGAGCGCGCGCGGCGCCGCGCGGTGACGCTCGCCAGGCGCCGCCCGCCGCAGCAGGAACGCGCGCGCCAGACGCAGGGCCGCCTGCTCGACGTCGCGGGCGAATTGCTCGCCGAGGTCGGGGTCGAGCGCATCTCGACCAATATGATCGCGGCGCGCGCCGGGCTGAGCCCGCCGGCGCTCTACCGCTATTTCGGCGATAAATATGCGGTGCTCGAAGCGCTCGGGCGGCGGTTGATGGAGCGCCAGAACGCCGTGCTCGACGCCTGGCTCGCGCGCCATGCACCCGGCGGGATCGCGATGATGGCCGACCATATCGGCGACCTGTTGACCGAAAATGCCGCGGCGACGCGCGCCGAGCCGGGGGCGGTGTGGATCCTGCGCGCGCTCCACGCGTCGCCGCGCCTCGTCCATATCCGGCTCGAATCGCACCGCCATGTCACCGGCCGGCTGGTCGATGCCTGTGCGCCGCACCTTCCCCGGATCGACCGCGAAACGCTGTGGCCGCGTCTGCGCCTCGCGGTCGAACTCGGCTTTGCGGCCGACGAGATGCTCTATGAAGAGGACCGGGTTTCGGCCGCTGCCGTGCTCGCCGAAGTTGCTTCGATGCTCCGCACGGCCTTGCTCGACCTGACCGCTACCGGCTAGTCGCGCACCTCGCCGCAACCATGCTTCCCTTTCGGCGAGTCAGGCTTTAGAGGCGGAGACATATGGCCGCCGACAGTCCGCCCGATTTCCGCCTTCGCCTCCGCCGCGACGGCAATGCCGTCATCGCCTGGGTCCGCGACATGTGGACGCGGCGCTGGTTCCGCTGGCTCGGCTATCTCGCGCTCGCGGGGCTTCTCGGCATCGCGTTGATCTGGGCGGTTTTTGCGCGCGACCTGCCGTCGGTCGACCAGCTTCGCGACTATGAACCGCCGCTGCCGACGATGGTCCGCGACGGCGAGGGCAAGCCGGTGCACAGCTATGCCCGCGAACGCCGCGTTCAGCTCGAATATAGCGAATATCCGCAGCTTTTGGTGCGATCCTTCCTCGCGGCCGAGGACAAGACCTTCTTCAGCCACGGCGGCATCGACTATCCGGGGATCGCCTCGGCGATCCTGACCAACCTGACGAACAGCGGCCGCCCCGTCGGCGCCTCGACGATCACCCAGCAGGTCGCAAAGAACCTGCTGCTGACGAACGAGCTCAGCTATCGCCGCAAGGTGCGCGAGGCGATCCTCGCGATGCGCATCGAGGATGCGCTGACCAAGGAACAGATCCTCGAACTCTATTTGAACGAAATCCCGCTCGGGCGCCGCAGCTTCGGGGTGCAGGCGGCGAGCCGCGCTTATTTCGACAAGGACGTCGACCAGCTTCAGCTCCACGAGATGGCCTTTCTCGCGATCCTGCCGAAGGCGCCCGAAAAATACGGCCGCGCGCGTAACGAGGCGGAGGCGCTCGCGCGGCGCAATTTCGTGCTCGGGTCGATGGAGAGCAATGGCTGGATCACGGCTGCGCAGCGCGACGCGGCGCGCGCGATGCCGCTCGGCCTTACGAACACGGGCAACACCGCGATCGCACAGGTCGGCGGCTATTATATGGAAGAGGTGCGGCGCCAGCTGATCGCCCAGTTCGGCGAAACCGCCGAGGACGGCCCGCTGAGCGTCTATGCCGGCGGCCTCTGGGTGCGCACCCCCTATGACGGCAAGATGCAACAGGGCGCGACCATGGCGCTGCGCAAGGGGTTACAACGCTACGACGCGGGCAAGGGCTGGTCGGGTCCGATCGCGACGATCGAGGCCGACGATCAGTGGCAGAGCCGTCTCGCATCGAGCTTTATCGGTATCGACTATGACAATTGGCGCATCGCCGCAGTGCTGTCGAAATCGGCCGGCGCCGCGCGCATCGGCTTTGCCAACGGCGACACCGGCACGCTGCCCGCGAGCGCGGCGACGATGGGCTATCGCAAGACCGGCGGCAGCGCCTTTTCGGCGATGCGCCCCGGCGACCTGATCGCCGTCAAATCGAACGGCGGCAGCAGCTATGCGCTGCGCAACATCCCCGAAGTGTCGGGCGGCATGGTCGTCGAAAGCCCGCATTCGGGGCGCATCTATGCGATGCAGGGCGGCTTCGATGTCCGCCTCTCGCCGTTCAACCGCGCGACGCAGGCCGAACGCCAGCCGGGTTCGACGATCAAGCCCTTCGTCTACGCCGCGGCGCTCGACAATGGCATGACCCCCGCGACGATGATCGTCGACGGGCCGTTCTGCGTCTATCAGGGCGCGCGCTTCGGCAACAAATGCTTCCGCAACTTCGGCGGTGCGGGCGGATCGGGCGAACATACGATGCGCTGGGGCCTCGAACAGTCGCGCAACCTGATGACGGTGCGCACCGCGAGCCAGGTCGGTATGGAACCGATTGTCGACACGATCCGGACGATGGGCATCGGCAAGCACGAGCCTTATCTGTCGACCGCGCTCGGCGCCGGGTCGACGACGGTCGAAAAGATCACCAATGCCTATGCGATGCTCGCCAACCACGGCCGCGAGCTGAAACCGCGCGTGATCGATTACGCGCAGGACCGCCGCGGCAAGGTGATCTTTCCGAAAAACTGGCGGCCGTGCGAAGGCTGCAACAAGAAGGATTGGGACGGTCGGCCGATGCCGCGCTTCGCGCGCTCGGGCAAGCAGCTGATGGACCCGATCACCGCCTATCAGGTCGTCCATATGCTCGAAGGCGTCGTCCAGCGCGGCACCGCGGTGCGGCTGCGCGACCTCGATGTGCCGCTGTTCGGCAAGACGGGCACGACCTCGGGGCCGAACGACGTCTGGTTCGTCGGCGGCACCCCCGATGTGGTCGCGGGCATGTATATCGGCTTTGATCAGCCGCGCAGCATGGGCGGCTATGCCCAGGGCGGCAGCTATGCCGCGCCGATCTTCAAGGATTTCGCGCTCGCCGCGCTCGCCGACCGCCAGCCGATACCCTTTTCGGCGCCGAAGGGCGTGCGTATGGTGCGCATCGACCGCCAGTCGGGGCGCCGCGTCTATGGCGCATGGCCGGGCACCGATCCCAAGGCGTCGATCATCTGGGAGGCGTTCAAGCCCGAAAGCGAACCGCGCCGGACGATCCGCGAAGACGAAATCAAACCGATCAAGGCGCCGAAGCGGCAGAGCGCACCGACGCAGAAGGGGTCGTCGGGACGGACCGACAGCGACTTCCTCGACGACCGCGGCGGCATTATCTGACGCCGCGCACCGCCTTCCCTTGCGGCTCGCGAGGCCGTAAGGGCGGGACCAACATATTTCAGGAGCAAGGACATGCGCGCCGAAGCGCAGGATCATATCGACAAGATTGGCGCCGCGCTGGCGCTGTTGCGGCGTTTCCTCGACTGGGACCGCGCGGTGCGGCGCCTCGACGAACTGAACGCAAAGGTCGAAGACCCGACGCTGTGGAACGATGCCAAGGCGGCGCAGGAGGTCATGCGCGAACGCCGCCGGCTCGACGAAGCAATCACCGCGACGCGCGCGATCGAAACCGAATGCGCCGACACCGCCGAGTTGATCGAGCTCGCCGAGATGGAAGGCGACGAGGCGATGGTCGACGAGGCCGTCGCGTCGCTCGCCGCGCTGGCCGAACGCGCCGAGGAAGACAAGATCAAGGCGCTGCTCGCGGGCGAGGCCGACGCCAACGACTGCTACATCGAAGTCCATGCCGGCGCCGGCGGGACCGAGAGTCAGGATTGGGCCGAAATGCTTCAGCGCATGTATATGCGCTGGGCTGAAAAGCGCCGGATGAAGGTCGAGCTGGTCGAATATCAGGCCGGCGAACAGGCGGGAATCAAGTCGGCGACGATGCTGGTGAAGGGCGAGAATGCCTATGGTTATGCGAAGACCGAAAGCGGCGTCCACCGCCTCGTCCGCATCTCGCCCTACGACAGCTCGGCGCGGCGCCACACCAGCTTCTCGTCGGTGTGGGTCTATCCGGTGATCGACGATAATATCGAGATCGAGATCAACGAAGGCGATCTCAAGATCGACACCTATCGCGCCTCGGGCGCGGGCGGGCAGCACGTCAACACGACCGATTCAGCGGTGCGCATCACGCACATCCCGACGGGCATCGTCGTCGCGAGCCAGAACGACCGGTCGCAGCACAAGAACCGCGCGACCGCGATGGGGATGTTGAAGGCGCGGATGTACGAGGCCGAGCTGCAAAAGCGGGAGGCCGCGGCATCGGGCGAATATCAGGCAAAGACCGAGATCGGCTGGGGCCACCAGATCCGCTCCTACGTCCTCCAGCCCTATCAGCTGGTGAAGGACCTGCGCACCGGGGTGACTTCGACCGCACCCGGCGATGTACTCGACGGCGCGCTCGACCCCTTCATGGCGGCGGCGCTGTCGCAGAAGGTGACGGGCGAAAAGGTCGAGGTGGAGGATATCGATTGATGAAGCGCGCCGCCGTCGTCCTGCTGGCGCTTCTGCCGCTGCTCAATGGCTGCGACGCGCCGTGGGACGATGACAGCGACCGGACCGAGACCGCGCGCGACTTTCCGCCCGCCGACCGGCCGGTGGCGCCGACGGTCTCGACCAAATGGTCGACCGAGGAAGCGCGCGACCGGGTCAACGAAGCCGACGATGTCATGGATTCCGCCGACGTCCGTCCGAATATGACCGTCGCCGACATCGGCGCGGGCGACGGCTATTACACCGTGCGCCTCGCGCAGCGCGTCGGCGCGGGCGGCCGCGTGCTCGCGCAGGACATCATTCCCGAGGTGATCGAGCGGCTGGCCGACCGTGTCGCGCGCGAGCGGCTCGATAATGTCTCGCTGAAGCTCGGCGCGGTCGACGATCCGCGCTTGCCCGCAGCCAGCTTCGACCGCGTCTTCATGGTCCATATGTATCACGAGATCGGCGAGCCTTATGCCTTCCTGTGGCGATTGCGTCCGGCGCTGCGCAAGGGCGGGCAGGTGATCGTCGTCGACGGCGACCGGCCGATCGCGCAGCATGGCACGCCGTTCCGCCTGCTCGTCTGCGAGTTCGAGGCCGTGGGGTACAAGCTCGTCTCCTACGACGACAAGCAGCACGCCGGCGGCTATCTCGCGCGCTTCGCGCCGGAGGGGAAACGCCCCCGGCCCGACGCGATCAAGGTGTGCGATAATCCCTGACGGAATCGCTCCTTCCGCAGGCGGGAGGGAGGCCTTTCAATAGACGATCAGCCGGTCCTCGGCGCCCACTTCGGCGAGAAAACTGACCAGCCCCGCGGCGCGAACGTGCGGCACCAGTTCGGTTGCCGCGATGCCGACGAGCGCCATGCCCGACTGGCACACGAACAGCGCGACCTCCATCGCGATCGCTTCCTCGACGAGCCACGCAAGGTCGGGCTGTCCCGCGGCGCGGCGCGCCTCGTCGCCGGCAAAGGACACCGGATCGCGCAGCAGCGCCGCAGCTTCGCCCTGCAGGAAGATACGCACCGCGCGGCCGAGCGCCGCCGCCGCCATTCCCGCCTCCAGCGCCGCGTATAGTCGCCGTCCTTCGGCGACCGCGACGATGATGTTCAGGCTTTGCATATCGGGCACTCGGGATCCTCGGGCACGCCGACTTCACGCCAGCGCCGCTCGAGCATATCGACGATCGCGAGGCGGCCCGTCAACGGCGCGCCCCAGCCGGTCAGCGCACGCACCGCCTCCAGCGCCGCCATCGTCCCGATCATCCCGGCGAGCGCGCCCATTACGCCGGTTTCGGCGCAATTGATTCCCTCGCGGTCGGGATCGCTCCCGACAAGGCAGGCATAGCAGGCCTGTCCGGCGCGCCAGCCTTCGTAAAGCGCGACTTGCCCCTCGAACGCGCCGATGGCGGCGCTGAGCAGCGGGACGTGCAGCGCGATCGCGGCGCGGTTTACCGCGAGCCGCGTATCGAAATTGTCGCAGCCGTCGAGGATCAGGCTGGCGCCCGACAGCAGCTCTTCGGCGTTCCTGTCGTCGAGCCGTTCGGCGACCGCGACCGCCTCGGCGTGCGGGTTGATCCGCCGTGCCGCATCGGCCGCGACCTCGGCCTTGCGCGCGCCGATATCGGCATCAGTGAACAGCGGCTGGCGGTGCAGGTTCGACAGTTCGATCACGTCATGATCGACGATCGTCAGCTTGCCGACGCCCGCCGCCGCCAGATAGGTGATCGCCGGACAACCGATCCCGCCCGCGCCGATGACCGCGACATGCGCGCCTTTCAGCTTCGCCTGCCCGGCGCCGCCGAACGCCGGCAGGATGATCTGGCGCGCGTACCGGTCGAGTTCGGCGTCGCTCAGCAAATTATTCTGCCGGTCGGCGCAGCTTGATGCCCGACAGCGATCCGACATTTTCGGGGATGCTGTCTTCGACCGCATCGTCGGGATCGCTCGCAACTCCGGTCGAACCGAAACCGCCCGCGCCGCGCGCTGTCTCGTCGAGCGTTTCGACTTCCGCAAAGGCGGCGCGCTGGACGGGGGCGGGGACGAGCTGCGCGATGCGGTCGCCGCGCTTGATGTCGAACGGTTCGTCGCCGAGGTTGGCGAGGATCACCTTCACTTCGCCGCGATAGTCGCTGTCGATCGTGCCGGGGGTGTTGAGGCACGTCACGCCATGCTTGAGCGCGAGGCCCGAACGCGGGCGCACCTGCACCTCGTAACCCGCCGGGATCGCCATCGCGAAGCCGGTTGCGACCGCGTGGCGCGCACCGGGACGGAGCGTCAGCGTTTCGGCCGCGACGACGTCCATCCCCGCCGCGCCATCGCTCGCATAGGCGGGCAGGGGCAGGCCGCCGCCGTTGGGCAACCGCTGGATAGCGATTTCAATCTCTTTGAACGGGTGCACGGGTTTCGAGCTCATCGGCGATCTTTTCCATCAATTTGCGGGCGACGGCGTCCTTCGGCAGCCGGTCCCAGCTGTCTACGCCGTCTTTGCTAACGATATGCACCCGGTTGTTCGCGCCGCCCATCGGGTCGGCGGCGACGTCGTTGGCGACGATCCAGTCGCAGCCCTTGCGCGCAAGCTTCGCCTGCGCATGGGCGATGACGTCGTTGGTTTCGGCGGCAAAGCCGATCAGTAGCGGCGGGCGGTCGGCGCTTTTGGCGACGGTCGCCAGAATGTCGGGATTTTCGGTGAGCGCGAGCGGCGGGACCTGCCCGCTGCCGTCCTTCTTGATCTTTTGCGGCGCGGTGTCCGCGGCGCGCCAGTCTGCGACCGCGGCGACCATGATCGCGGCATCGACGGGCAGGCCCCCGGCAACTTCGGCCGCCATTTCGACCGCGGTCTCGACATCGACGCGAATCACGCCGGGCGGGGTGGGCAAGTCGACCGGCCCCGCGACCAGCAGCACCTCGGCGCCGGCTTCGGCGGCCGCGGCGGCGATCGCAAAGCCCTGCTTTCCGCTCGACCGGTTGGCAATGTAGCGCACCGGGTCGATCGGCTCGTGCGTCGGCCCGGCGGTGATCAGGATGCGGCGGCCGTACAACGGGCGCCGGTTCGCGGGAGCGAAGTCGGGTTGTCCGGCTAGCGCCTCCGGAGCGTTCAACGCCACCGGCACCGGCGCACGGGCCAGCGCCGCATCGATCGCGTCGATGATCGCCTGCGGTTCGGGCAGGCGGCCGGGACCATATTCGCCGCACGCCATCTCGCCCTCATCGGGTTGCATCACCGTGACGCCGTCGCCGCGCAGCGTGGCGACATTGCGCTGTGTTGCGGCGTGCAGCCACATGCGCACATTCATCGCGGGCGCGGCGAGCACCGGCTTGTCGGTCGCGAGGAGCAGCGTCGTCGCGAGGTCGTCGGCGATCCCTGCCGCCATCTTCGCCAGCAAGTCGGCCGTTGCCGGCGCGACGACGACGAGGTCGGCCTCGCGGCTGAGCTGGATATGCCCCATTTCGACCTCGTCCTTGAGGTCGAAGAGGTTGGTGTAGACCTTGTTTTCGCTGAGTGCCGCGAGCGTCAGCGGGGTCACGAACTGCTCGCCCGCGCGCGTGATCACGCAGCGGACGATATGGCCGCTCTTGCGGAGCAGGCGGACGAGTTCGATCGATTTATAGGCTGCGATACCGCCGCCGACGATGAGCAGGATGCGAGGCTTGGTCACGCGCCTGCATATGGCGTGAAAAAGCCCCGCCGACTAGGCCCTGTTCGCCGCGACACGATCGGCTATTTGTTGCCGGCGAGCGTGAAGGGGGTCGAGTAGAAAATCGAAATCACCGTCGCCTTGTCTTCGCCGCCGCCCCATTCGTGGGAGAGCTGCACGCCGCCATTCAACCCGTTTTCCTTGTCAAAGGCGACATAGAAAGGAGCGACCGCCTTATAGCGATCTTCGATCTCGCTATAGGTGAAGGACGGTGCGAGGCCGATTTCGGGCAGATAGCGGTGCAGACGGGTCAGCGGGATGCGCGTCCGGACCTCCGCGCCCAGTTCGAACCCCGAATCGCGCGACGGCGGCAAGATGTTGAACTTTTCGCATTTTCGGTTGCTCGCCCCCGCAACGGGCGCTCCGCCGACCAGCGGCGGATCGATCGTGCAGAATTCGACGTCTTTCGCCGCCTTTTCGATACTCCATTTCCGACCGAATTTGGCGCGGGGGATGAGCGTCAGGCCGTCGAGCAGGGGCAGGTCGACGGGCCAGTGATAAAAGACATATCCGTTGAGCGACCAATCATAGGTCACCTTTCTCGCCCCGCCGAGCGTTTCGAACTTCAGTGTGGAGAGCAAAGGCGGATTCGTCGCCGGGAGGAGGACCGCGGGCGCAAAGCCCGCGGGGTCGATGAAGGAAAAGCGTTGCCGCGTGAATTCGCCCGACACGCCGAAGCCGAACTCGGGGAGTTCCTCCTTGCCGGGGGTAATCCAGAACCCGGCATTATAGGCGTCGATCGCCTCCGGCCGTTTGAAGGCGCCGTGCTTTTTCGTCGCGAATGCCCAGCGCAGCAAATTTTCGTAGCGGCACGGATCGTCGGCACCGGCGCTTGCTGCGTCGCCGCTCGCCAGCGCGCCGCTCGCCGGTCGCGGATCGAAAATATCCGCCTGGAGTCTGGCGTCGTCGGCCTTCTTCTTCACATCGGCACGGCACAGCGCGACAAGCGCCGCAACCTTCTCCTTGCCGAGCGTCGCGAGCGTCGCTTGGCCCTTCTCGCCGGAGGACTTCGGCCGCCATGGATAATATTGCATGCTGAAACCCAGCGACAGGCCCAGCGGCTTGTCGGACAGGTCGGAGAAGTCGCCGATATAGCCGCCATTGTCCTCGTCGAAGGTCGCGCTCGCGCCGAGCGAAAGCGTTCGCGTAATCGCGCGCAGATTCCCCTCCTCATCGTCCTCTTTCAGGCGGCTGAGCGGGAAATCGTTGACCAGGCCGACATTCGTGCCCTTTTTCGAGGCGGTGATCGCGCCGCGGAAGTTGCCGGTCGAGCTTCCGAGGCTTCGGGGCGGCGGGCCGCCGGTGCGCCAAACCTCCGTTCCGTCCGGCTCCCTGATCCTCGTCGCCAGATGCCCGAGGAGCTGGTCTTCCTTGGCGTCGGTTCGCTCGACATAGTCGCGGAAGCTGTGGTCGCAATCGAGATAGGGCGTCGCCGACAGTTGGTTCGGCGGCACCGGCCGGGCGCATTGCGCGATATCTGCCTGTGTGGTTTCGACCGGGCGCGGGGATGACCCGGATTGCCGATCGAGCAGGTCGCGGATCAGCGCCTCGGCTCTCGCCGCGGACTCTTCGGCCGCTTTGGCATCTTTGCGCGCCTGCTCGGCGGCCTTGCGCAACTCGGCGATCTGCGCTTCGAGCGATACGGACGCATTTTCGGCGGACACCCGCGGGGACGGCTGTGCGCCGCCGGGGGTTGCCCATGCCGCAAACGCCAGGCTCGTGCCGGCTGCCAACCACCCCGATCGCACAGACGTGCGTGCCCATCCTGCCATAACACCCCCCGATGTTTGCCCCATGAAATGGAAGGACTAGGGCGTGATCATCGGCTCCGATAGGATCGATGCGTCAAAAATGGACCGAATTCAGGCGAGCCACCACATCGCGCCGACCCCGGCGGCGGCGCCGGCCAGCGCGGTCAGCGCATAACGCCACCAGCGCTTGCGTTCACCCTTGTCCCACATCAGCGGAATTTCGGGCAGCGGCGGCGCGGGCGGCGCACCGCCCGGCTTCGGCAATTGCGCATCGAGGCGGCGGATGATGTCGGGAATCAGGGCGAGCGTCTTGCCCTGTTCGCGCAAACCGTCGGCGAGCGCGGCTTCGGGACCGAGTTCGTCGCGGATCCATTCGCTGACGAAGGGCCCAGAGACGTTCCACATGTTGATCCTGGGGTTCAGCATCGTCGCGACACCCTCGACCATCACCATCGTCTTCTGGAGCAGCAGCAGGTGCGGCTGCGTCTGCATGTCGAAATCGCGGGTGATCGCGAATAGTCCGTCGAGCATCTGGCCGACGCTGAGCTCGCTCACCGGCTTGCCGCGCATCGGCTCACCGACCGCGCGCAGCGCCGTCGCGAATTCCTCGACGCTGTGATAGGCGGGCACATATTGCGCCTCGAAATGGATCTCGGCGACGCGGCGATAATTGCCCGTGGTCAGGCCATAAAGGATCTCGGCGAGCCAGTAGCGCGCCTGCCGGTTGATCCGCCCCATGATGCCGAAATCGACCGCGGCGATCGTGCCGTCGGCCTTCACGAACAAATTGCCCTGGTGCATGTCGGCGTGAAAAAAGCCCTCGGCGATCGCCTGGCGCAGGAAGGCGTTGACGAGGTTCGCCGACAAAGCCTCCATGTCGTGCCCCGCCGCGATCAGCCGGTCGCGGTGCGAGATTTTGATGCCGTCGATCCAGCTCATCGTCATCACGCGGCTCGCGGTGCGGTCCCAGTCGATCGCGGGCACCTCATATGTCGGCACCCCGACCATGGCATCGGCGAGCTCGGACGCCGACGCGGCCTCGCGGCGCAGATCAAGCTCACGGAGCGTCCAGCGGCGGAAATTGGCGATCACTTCGCGTGGGCGAAGCCGCGTCGCTTCGCCGCCGAGCGCTTCGAGATGCGCGGCCGCCCATTCATAGGTGTCGATATCGCGCGCGAACTGCTTGTCGATGCCGGGACGACGCACCTTGACCGCGACCGTGCGGCCCTCGGTCGTCACCGCGCGGTGGACCTGCGCGATCGATGCCGAGCCGACGGGTTCGGGGTCGAATTCGCTGTAGAGGCTTTCGAGCGGGACTTCGAAGACCGCCTCGATTTCCTGCTTTATGCGCTCGAACGCGACGGGCGCGAGCGCGTCCTGCAAGCTCAGCAGGTTGCGCGCCGCCTCTTCGCCGACAAGGTCGGGGCGCGTCGCGAGCGTTTGCCCCAGTTTGACCGCGGCGGGGCCGATCGCCTGGAAAGCCGCCGCATAGTCGGGTACCTTCGGCTGGATCGTGCCAAGGCGTGCGATCCGGCACAGCCGCTTGACGCCGGGCGGGGTCTGCGGCGCACTCTCGATCCCGCGCAGCGCGCCGTGGCGCGCAAGGATGCGCCCCCACTTCAGCAGGCGGACGATATGGGTGACGGGTCGGGTCAAGCTTTCCACCCGCTGTGGATCGCGACGAGGCCGCCGAGGATCGGCTCGACCTTCACCGCAGTGAAGCCCGCGTCGCGGATCATCTGGGCGAATTTGGGCATCGGCGGGAAGCGGCGGATCGATTCGATCAGGTAACGATAGCTGTCCTCGTCGTCGGCGATCAGCTTGCCGAGCTTGGGGACGAGGTGGTGCGAGTAAGCGTCATAGGCCTGTGCGAAGCCCGGCCATTCGTTGGTCGAAAATTCGAGGCAGAAGAAGCGCCCTCCATAACGCAGAACGCGGTGCGCTTCCTGCAGTGCTGCGGGAATGTCGGTGACGTTGCGGATGCCGAAGGCGATCGTATAGGCGTCGAAAAACTGGTCGGGGAACGACAGCTTCTCGGCATTCTGCTCGGACCAGACCAGCGTGTCGATGCCGCGCTCGGCGGCGCGTTCGACGCCGACGCCCAGCATGTCGGGGTTGATGTCGGCGACGGTGATGCTCGCGCCGAACCGCTCCATGCGAAAGGCGATGTCGCCGGTGCCGCCCGCCATGTCGAGGATCGTCTCGCCCTCGCGCGGTTTGACGCGGCGCACGAAGCGATCCTTCCACAGCCGGTGCATCCCGCCCGACATCGCGTCGTTCATGATGTCGTACTTGCGCGCGACGCGGCTGAACACCTCGCCGACCATCGCGGTCTTCTCGCCCGCGGGAACCTGTTCATAGCCGAAGCTGACGGTGTCGGGAGTGGCCATGGAGTGCGCGCCTTTGCGGGGGAGAGGTAAAGTCGAACGGCCTTTAGCGGGGCCTTGCCGCCCGCGCAAATGGCGCGTAGCCCGATGCGCGATATGCCCGAACTCCCCGAAGTCGAAACCACCGTCCGCGGCCTCGCGCCTTTCCTCGAAGGGCAAAGGCTGACCGCGGTCACGACCTTCCGTGCCGACTTGCGCCGCCCCTTTCCCGCCGACCTTGCGCAACGGCTGACCGGCGCGACGGTCACGGGGCTTTCGCGCCGCGCCAAATATGGCGTGATCTCGACCGACCGCGACGATCATATGATCTTTCATCTCGGCATGTCGGGGCGCTGGCGCACCGAGGGCGGCGAGGCGGGCAAGCACGACCATCTGTTGCTTGAAACGGCAGGGCACCGGCTGTTCCTGCACGATCCGCGGCGTTTTGGTTCGGTCGATCTGGTAAGCGGCGACCCGCTGACCTTGTTTCCCGCCTTTGTCACGCTCGGCCCCGAACCCTTGTCCGACGCTTTCGACGCCGCCTATCTGGCGCGTACGCTCGCCGGGCGCCGCGCCCCGATCAAGGCGATGCTGCTCGACCAGACGGTCGTCGCGGGGCTCGGCAATATCTATGTCTGCGAGGCGCTCAACATGGCGCGCATCGCGCCGACGAAGCCGGCGGCCGATGTATCGAAGGCAAAGCTGGCGACGCTGGTGCCCGCGATCAAGGAGGTGCTGATCGCGGCGATCGCCGCCGGCGGCTCGACCCTGCGCGATTTCCTCAGCCCCGAGGGCGATCTCGGCTATTTCGCGAAGGACTGGCGCGTCTATGGGCGCGAAGGCGAGGTTTGCGAGTGCGGCGGGACGATCGCGCGGATCGTGCAGTCGGGCCGGTCGACCTTCTTTTGCCCCAAATGCCAGCGGTAAGGCGGGGCTTTCCCGCAATAGGCATTGACCAAAAGAGCCAAGCTGGCTATGCGCGCACCCTTCGAGCAGGGTCCGGTCGTCCGGAACCGGCCGCATCCGGACATTGATTCGCCGCAACTCGCGCGATTCGGCTGCTCCGCTGAGGCTGTGCTCCGACCATGTAGACCGTTTGAAAGACTAGAGGAATTTATGGCCAATACGCCGCAGGCAAAGAAGCGCATCCGCCGCAACACCGCGCGCACCGTCGTGAACAAGAATCGCGTTTCGCGCATTCGCACGCTGGTGAAGAAGGTCGAGAACGCCGTCGCCGCCGGTGACAAGGATGCGGCCGCGACCGCGCTGAAGGCTGCGCAGCCCGAAATGGCGCGCGGCGTTGCCAAGGGTGTGCTGCACAAGAACACCGTGGCGCGCAAATTCTCGCGTCTGACCAAGAGCGTCAACGCGATCGCCTGATCCGGCTGTCCCGAAAGGGAACAAAAAGGACCCGCTGGCGTCATGCCCGCGGGTCCTTTTTTGCGTCCGCTATTGTGACAGCGCGATGGCAATAGTGTTGCAGCGCGGTAAGTGACGGATTTACGGCGATTCGTTGCCCCGCCGTGCATTTTTTGTAAATAAGATACTGAAGTAGAAGGACAAAATGGGGCTTTGGCGCGATTCCGGCACCCCCAATGAGTCAAGATTTTTATTTCAGTATTTTTACATGGCCAGCCCTTGATCGACTCGCCGCCCCCTGACTAGACAGGTGCGTCGTCGGCCTTCGCCGGTGGCCGCCACATCGACATGATTCGCGACTTCCCGGGCTGCTTGCCCCGGATAGTATGCCTGCGTCCTGCGCAGGCGACGAATCGGCGCGTGGCCGGCCGCCCGATCGCGCGGCGCGCGGGGACCTGAGGGGGCGGCACGGCGTGACAGAAAGCGGTAATCAGCATGGGAATGACGCAAAGGGTGGAGCGATGAGCGGTGATGCCGCAACGCTCTGGCCGCGCGTCGCCGAAGGGCTGCGCCGCGACCTCGGCGTCCGCACCTTCGATCATTGGCTGAAGCCCGTGCGCTTTGCCGATTATTGCACCTTGTCGGGCGTCGTGACGCTCGAAACCGCCAGCCGCTTTTCGGCGAACTGGATCAACGAACGCTTCGGCGACCGGCTCGAACTGGCGTGGAGGCAGCAACTGCCCGCGGTTCGCAGCGTCATGGTTCGCGGCGGCGCGGCGGCGAACGAGCGCGCCGCGGCGCTGTCGTCGCAGCCGCTGCCAAGCTTCGAACCGCCGCCGCCGGCTCCCGCCGCCAACCCGGCGCTGCTCAACTTCGATCCGCGCCTGTCGTTCGGCCGCTTCGTCGTCGCGCGCAGCAACATCCTTGCCGCCAACGCCGCGCGCCGCATGGCGATGGTCGAAGCGCCGCAGTTCAATCCGCTCTACCTCTGCTCGGGCACCGGGCAGGGCAAGACGCACCTTCTTCAGGCGATCGCGCAGGATTATGCGGCGGCGCACCCGACCGCGAACATCATCCTGATGTCTGCCGAAAAATTCATGCTCGAATTTGTCGGCGCGATGCGCGGCGGCGACATGATGGCGTTCAAGGCGCGGCTGCGCGCCGCCGACCTCCTGCTGCTCGACGATTTGCAGTTCGTGATCGGCAAGAATTCGACGCAGGAAGAATTGCTCCACACGATCGACGACCTGATGACCGCGGGCAAGCGCCTCGTCGTCACCGCCGACCGCCCGCCGGCGATGCTCGACGGGGTCGAGGCGCGCCTGCTGTCGCGCCTGTCGGGCGGGCTCGTCGCCGACATCGAGGCGCCCGAAGATGACCTGCGCGAACGCATCATCCGCCAGCGGCTTGCAGCGATGCCGATGGTCGAGGTACCCGACAATGTCGTCGCCTATCTGGTCAAGCATTTCACCCGTAACATCCGCGAGCTTGAAGGCGCGCTCAACAAACTGCTCGCCTATGCCGCGCTCACCGGCACGACGGTCGACCTCGCGCTCGCCGAGGACCGGCTCGCCGAAAATGTCCGCACCGCGCGCCCGCGCATCACGATCGACGAGATCCAGCGCGCGGTCTGCGCGCACTACCGGCTCGACAAGTCCGAAATGGCATCGAAGCGCCGCGTCCGTGCGATCGCGCGTCCGCGGCAGGTTGCCATGTACCTCGCGAAGGAGCTGACGCCGCGCTCCTACCCCGAAATCGGGCGCCGGTTCGGCGGGCGCGATCATTCGACGGTGATCCATGCGGTGCGGACGGTCGAGGCGCTGCGCGTCAACGACAGCGAACTCGACGCCGAAATCGCCGCGATCCGACGCAGTCTCAACAGCTGATCCACAGACTTGTCCCGGGGTTATCCCCGGATATGTCCACAGCAACAAAAAAGGCCCGCCTTCCAAATGGAGGGCGGGCCTTTGTCTTTGTCTTCGAGGCGCCTCAGCCCTTTTGGGGCGGGGCCACCGTGATCCGCACCCGCTCGCCCGAATTGCCGGGGAAGCCGGTGAACATCGCCTCGACAAGGTTCGGGACGATCGTTTGCAGATTATTGTCGCGCGACTGCGCCTCGGCATGGCCTTCGAACAGGCGCGCGCCGTCGGCGGCACGGTTGATCTGCAGATTGAGGCCGCTGGTATAGACGGTGTAGCTGCTGACGTCGGTGCCGCCCCAGCCGGGTCCGAAACCGCCCCACAGGAACGGATCGCGATAGCCATAGACATAGCGGCGCCCACCGCGGCCGGTGACGATCACCGGGCTATAAAAGCCGCGGCCATAGTAGCCGCCGTACCAGGGGTCGCCGAAGCTGGGGCTCGACACGACGCGCTCGCGCCCCTTGTCGACCCCATAATCCATGCGGACGACCATGTCGGCGCGCTCGCCATTGGCGGCGGGGCGATAGCCGTAGCGCGTCAGCTCGCCCGCGACGAGGTTCGCATATTGGCCAAACTCGATCCCGCCTTCCAGCGCGGGGTTGCTCGCTTCGATAACGAAGCTCTGGCCTTGCGGCGCGGGAAGCTGCGTCTGGAAGCGGGCGACATCGGCCTTGAACGGGGTCGCGCAGCCGGCCAGCGCCAACGCCGCACCCGTCATGGCGGCAAGGCCCAGTCGCCGGAAATTGATCTTGCTCATCGTCTTGGCTCCGTGATTCGGTGCGCGGTCAGGCCGCACTTTCATACCATAGACTATGCCGATGCGACTTAACCTTGGTTGAACCCGTTTCGTCGCACGGCGGTTCCACGTCCCGATATGGGGACGCGGGCCGCAAAAACAAGAAATTTCGTGCCGAAACAGCGGCGTGTCAGCGGCACAACCCCAGCGCGGCATAAGCGGTGTCGAGCGTCGGCTTCGCCAGCGCACGCGCCTTCTCCGCCCCCTTTTCGAGGATCGCATCGAGCGCGGCGGCATCGTCCTTGAGCGCCACGAAGCGCGCGTTGATCGGACCCAGCTTCTCGATCAGCAATTCGCCGAGCGCGGGCTTGAAGGCGCCGAACCCCTGACCCGCATGGTCGCGCAGCACCGCCTCGACACTCGTGTCGGCGAGCGCGGCATAGATGCCGACAAGGTTGCGCGCCTCGGGGCGCGTGTCGAGCCCTTCGGCTTCGGATGGCAGCACCTCGGGGTCGGTCTTTGCCTTGCGGACCTTCTGCATCATCGTGTCGGCATCGTCGGTCAGGTTGATGCGGCTCATGTCCGACGGGTCGGACTTGGACATTTTCGCACTGCCGTCGCGCAGGCTCATGATACGCGCCATGCCCGCCGGGATGATCGGTTCGGGCAGGGTGAAGACGGGCGCTTCTTCGCTCGCATAGTCATTGTTGAACTTCTGCGCGACGTCGCGCGCGAGCTCGAGATGCTGCTTCTGGTCCTCGCCCACGGGCACGTGCGTCGTCTGGTAGAGCAGCACATCGGCCGCCTGCAGCACGGGATAGGTATAGAGCGCCGCCGATGCGCTTTCGCGATTCTTGCCCGACTTGTCCTTGAACTGGGTCATGCGGTTAAGCCAGCCGAGCCGCGCGGTGCCGTTGAGCAGCCATTGCAGTTCGGCGTGCGCGGGAACACGGGCCTGGTTGAAGAGGATCGAGCGGTCGGTGTCGATGCCGCAGGCGACGAGCGCCGCGGTCATCGCGCGCGTGTTGGCGGTGAGCTCGGCGGGGACGTGCGGCATCGAAATCGCGTGCAGGTCGGCGAGGAAATAGAGTTTGTCGCCCTCCATCTCGTCCTGCATCCGCACCCAGTTGCGGATCGCGCCCAGATAATTGCCGAGATGCAAATTTCCGGTGGGCTGGATGCCCGATAGCGTCCGCATGATGAACTCCTGTTATGCGGCAGGTTTGCCGCGCCGCCGCGTGAGCATGGCGACCAGATCCTTGTCAAGCGCGCCGACGAGGAAGGCGACCGCGAAGAACATGGCGCCGCCCGCGGCGCACAGCACGGCAAGCGACCAGATGCGGTCGAACACGCCGCCGCCATAATAGGGCGCGAGCCGAGGCATCATCCACCAGAGCAGCGCCGACATCGCCGCGACCGCGACGAGCTGGCGCGCGATCCGTCCGGCGAGCCGCGCGGTGAAATGGAACCAGCCGCGGCGGTGGAGCATGACGTAGAGCAGGATGCAGTTCAGCGACGCCGATGCTGCGGTCGCCCCCGCAAGGCCGACGATGCCATAGCGTTCGACGACATAGAGGTTGATCGCGATGTTGACGATCAGCGCTGCGAGCGCCGTCCACACCGGCGTGCGCATGTCCTCGCGCGCGAAAAAGCCGGGGTTCAATATCTTGACGATGACATAGGCGGGCAGGCCCGCGACAAGCGCCGCGACGATCTGCGCCATGATCGCGCCGTCGGCGTCGGTGAACTTGCCGCCGACGAAGAAGGCGGTGACGAAGGCAGGGGCGCAGATTGCGAGCGCGGCCGCGGCGGGCAGCGTCAGCAATGTCGCGATCTCGAACGCATTGCCCTGGAGCCGCTGCGCCTCGGCGGCGTCGCCCGAATGGATATGGCGCGACAGCATCGGCAGGATCGCAGTGCCGAGCGCGATGCCGACGATGCCGAGCGGCATCTGGTTCAGCCGGTCGGCGAGCTTGAGCAGCGTCAGCGATCCCTGCGGCAATGAGGTGGCGAAGAAGGTGTCGACGAACTGGCTGATCTGGTAAATGCCGGCGCCGAAGGTCGCGGGCAGGATCAGCAGGCCGAGCTTCTTCACCTCGGGGGTGAACTTCGGAAAGCGCCAGTGGAGGCGAAGTCCGGCGCGCCGTACCGACCAGATGAGGTAGGCAAGCTGGGCGACCCCGGCGAGGCTGACCGACACGGCGAGCGCGATCGCGACGATCCGGTCGTCATGGCTGTCGCCGCGTAGCCACCAGCCGAGCGTGATGCCCGCGATCAGCACGATGTTGAGCAGGACGGGGGCGAAAGCGCCCGGTGCAAAGCGCGATCGCGCGTTGAGCAGCCCCGACAGCATCGCGACGAGGCTGATCAGCCCGAGGTAGGGAAAGGTCAGCCGGCTGAGGAAGACGGCGAGTTCGAACTTGCCCGGCACCTCGTGGAAATCGCGCGCGAGCAGCCAGACGACCCCCGGCATCGCGATCATCATCACGGCCGAAAAGGCCAGCAATACCCAAAGGAAGACCGAGAGCACATCGTCGGCGAATTTCGCCGCCGCCGCCTCGCCGCCGCCTTCGTCTTCGGCGCCGTGGAGCGCGCGGCTGTACATCGGCACGAAGGCGACCGAGAAGGCACCCTCGGCGAACAGGCGGCGGAAGGTGTTGGGCAGCGTGAAAGCGAGCTGGAACGCATCGGCGGCAAGGCCAGCGCCCAGCACGCGTGCGAGCAGCATGTCCCGGGCGAAACCGAAGATCCGGCTGACCATCGTCAGCCCGCCGATCGTCCCGACATTCCTGATCAGGCTGCTCACCCCGTCAGCCCGCCCGGACTATTACGTCAGGCCTGGCCAACCGGTGCGACCTCGCCCGCCTGTTCGGCCTCGACCTGCTGGACCTGCTGCATGAACAGGCCATGGAAATCGATGGGTTCGAGCAGCAGCGGGGCGAAACCGCCGTCGCGGACCGCATCGGCGACGACGCGGCGCGCGAAGGGGAAAAGGATCCGCGGCGCTTCGGCGAGGAAGAAGGGCTGAAGCTGGTCATCGGGGACGTTGCGGACGCCGAACAGGCCGGCATATTTGAGGTCGATGACGAAGCTCGTGCCCTGGTCGGTCTTCGACGTCACGTCGATCTTCAGCGTCACTTCGTACAGATTTTCGCCCACGCTGTCGGCGGCGATGTTGAACTGCACATCGACCTGCGGCGCGTCCTGCCACTGATAAACGGCGGGGGCGTTCGGGTTTTCGAACGACAGGTCCTTCACATATTGCGAAATCAGGCCGATCGCCGGGCTCGTGTCTTCGCCGTTGGGCTGCAGGGCGGGATTGTTGATGTCGGCGCTGGTCTCGTCGGCCATGATGAAGATGCTTTCGCTGGAAAGATGGAAACAATATCCGCATCCGCGAGCCGTGTCGGGACCGCGGCGGACGGTTGCCGCGGCGCTTAGCAGCGCCCGGCGACCAGCACAATGGGGCCCCTATCCCGGCGGATAGTTAAGGCCGAATCGTTGACCCGCCGCGCGCCAGCGGCCATGGTCATTTGAAACCGGCGCGCGTATCGCCTATGTATCAGTCAGATTGTTTCCGCTCTTCCGCATTGGACAGTTGCCCGTGACCGCTTTTTCGATCGTCCTGCTCGCCATGATTGCCGCCTTCCTGGGGATGCGGCTCTACTCGGTGCTCGGCAAGCGCACCGGGCATGAGCAGGAACCCGTGCTGCCGCGCGAGCGCACCGCCGCGGCGCCGGTCCGGCTCGACGAGAATGACGGGTCTCAGGCCGTTGCCGCCGCGCCCGCCGACACGTCGGGGCTCGTCTATGAACCCGCCGCCGAAGCCGGTCTTCGCCAGCTGCTCGCGACCGACCGCAATTTCGATGCCGGCCGCTTCATGGAAGGCGCCGAGGCGGCGTATCGCATGATCCTCGAAGCCTATTGGAAGGGCGATCGCGACACGCTGCGCGACCTGTGCGACGACGACAGCTACGACGCCTTTGCCGAAGCGATCGCGGCGCGCGAGACACGTGGTGAAACGCTCGACAACCGCCTCGTCAGGATCGATTCGGCCAAGATCACCGCGGTCGAACTGAACCGCGGTGAGGCGCGTGTCACCGTGCGCTACCATGCCGATATCAGCGCGGTGACCCGCGACGCCGACGGCAAGCTGATTGCCGGATCGATGAGCGACGCTTCGCAGACCGACGACCTCTGGACCTTCCGCCGCCAGATCGGCAGCAACGACCCCAATTGGGTGCTCGACGAAGCCGAATCGGCCTGATCGCATGATCCGGGCGGTGGGGGCGCCGCGCGCGCGGGCTTTCGGATTCGCGCTCCTCGCTACCCTGCCGATACTTTCGGGATGCGCTTCGGTGGTCCCGGCGGCGGATAATCGTCCCGCGACTGCAACCCCGGCACCCCCGCGCCCGACAGGGACGCCGCGTGTCTATGTGCCGCGGCCGTCCGAACGCCCCGGTCCCGCTGCGCAGCCGATCCCCGCAACCCCGCGCGCGCCGCTGCCCGCGGCGGCGGTGCCCGCCGACGCGACGACCGCTGCAGCCAGCGGCGTGATCGCCGCTCCCGACTTCGCGACGCTCGGCGTCTCCGCCGAACAGGCGGCGGCGGCGCTCGCCGCCTTCCGGCTCAGCTGCCCCTCGGTGCAGCGCCGCGCCGATGCGAGCGGCCTGACGCAGGGCGCCGACTGGACCGAAAGCTGCACCGCCGCGAGGAACTGGGCGGACACCGACGCGCTCGCCTTTTTCACCCGCTATTTCGGGACGGTGCAGGTCGGCGCGGGCAGCGCGTTTGTGACCGGCTATTATGAACCCGAAATCGCGGGCTCGCGCACGATGCGGCCGGGCTTTGACGTTCCTGTCTATCGACGCCCGACCGACCTCGTCGAGGTCGACCTTGGCCAGTTCTCCGACGATCTGAAGGGCAGGAAGGTCCGCGGCCGGGTCGATGGCGGCAATCTCCTGCCCTATTATGACCGCGCGGCGATCGAGAGCGGCGCGCTCGCCGGGCAGGGGCTCGAAATTGCCTATGCCGCCGACGCGGCCGAATTCTTCTTCCTGCAAGTGCAGGGGTCGGGGCGCCTGCGGCTGCCCGACGGCGGCATCATGCGCATCGGCTATGATACGCAGAACGGGCGCGGTTATGTCGGCATCGGCAAGTTGCTGCTCGATCGCGGCGCGTTGCAGCGCGGGCAGGCGTCGATGCAGGGCATCCTCGATTACCTCCGCGCCGACCCGGTTCGCGGCGCGGCGGTGATGAACGAGAATCCGAGCTGGGTCTTCTTTCGCGAACTCACCGGCCCCGGCCCGCTCGGGGCATTGGGCGTGCCCGTCACCGGGCGTGCGAGCGTCGCCGCCGATCCCAAATATGTGCCGCTTGGCGCCCCCGTCTTCCTCTCGCTCGACCGCGCCGAACCCAATGGTCTCTGGATCGCGCAGGACACCGGCGGCGCGATCAAGGGCGCGAACCGCTTCGACAGCTTCTGGGGCGCGGGCGACGATGCGCGCGCGATCGCCGGGGGCATGGCGGCGCGCGGTTCGGCGCTGCTCTTGCTGCCGCGCGCCAGCATCGCGCGGCTGATTCCGCCGGCCGGCTGAGCCTGCATGCCGCGGCGTCTCGCCCCCGAGGAAAGTGCGCTGTGGAAGAAGGTCGCAGCGACGGTAAAGCCACTACCCAGGGCGAAGGCGCCGCTCGCGCCCGCCGCGCCGCCGACCGTAAGCCCGCCGAAACCGACCCCGCGCAGTACCGCCGCCCCCGCCGCCGCGCCGCGGGCGTCCGCGAAACTGCCGCCGCCGCGGCGGACGCATCAAGCCGCGACGCTCGACGGGCATTGGGACCGCCGCCTGCGCAAGGGGCTGGTTCGCCCCGACCTCAGCATCGACCTGCACGGCCATACGCTGGTTTCAGCGCAGGCGCTGCTCGACGAGGCGATCGGACGCGGGCTGATGCGCGGCGCGCGGGTGTTGCTGGTGGTCGCGGGGCGGCTGCGCCCCGGCGCCGACCGCCTGCCGCAGATGCATGGCGACCCGCGCCCGCGCGGCGCGATCCGCGCGTCGCTGCCCGACTGGCTCGCTTACTCGCCCCACGCCGACCAGATCGTCGCGCTGCGCCCCGCGCATATCAGCCACGGCGGCGCGGGGGCGGTGTATGTCATCCTGCGCCGGACGAGAGACGATTAGGAGCGCGGATCAGGCAAGGGCGCGGATCAGGATGCCCTGATAGATAGCGGTCAGCGTGCGCAGATCCTGAACCGCGACCGCCTCGTCGAGCTTGTGCATCGTGGCATTGGTCAGCCCGAATTCGACGACCGGGCAAAGCGCGTGGAGGAAGCGTGCGTCGGACGTGCCGCCCGTCGTCGACATTTCGGGGGTCACGCCGGTCTCGGCGTGGATCGCTTCGGCGACGAGCGCCGACAGGTCGCCCGGCGGGGTCAGGAAGGCTTCGCCCGAAATCTTGCCGACGACCCTCGCGTTCGGTTCGACATCGTGCGCGATGCGTTCGACCATCGCGACGAGGTCGGCGCCGCGATGCCGGTCGTTGAAGCGGATCGACAGCCGCGCGCGCGCAGAGGCGGGGATGACGTTGGTCGCGCCATTGCCGACCTCGATATCGGTGAATTCGATGTTCGACGGCTGGAACCAGTCGGTCCCCGCATCGAGGCTGACCGTATCGATCGCCGTCAGTATCTTGACCAGCTTCGGGATCGGATTGTCGGCGAGGTGCGGATAGGCGACGTGGCCCTGCGTCCCCGGCACGTCGATCCAGATATTGACCGACCCGCGCCGCCCGATCTTCACCATGTCGCCGAGCTTGCTCACCGACGTGGGTTCGCCGACGACGATCATGTCGGGCTTCACGCCGCGCGCGTCCATATGCTCCATCAGCGCGCGCGTGCCGAAGATCGCGGGGCCTTCCTCGTCGCCGGTGATGATCAGACTGATCGTGCCCGCTTCGGCCGGCGTCGCGGCGGCGGCGGCGACAAAGGCAGCGATCGAACCCTTCATGTCGACCGCACCGCGCCCGTAGAGCAGCTCGCCGCGAATCTCGGGCGCGAAGGCGTCGCCGGTCCAGCCGACGCCCGGCGGCACGACGTCGAGGTGCCCGGCAAAGCCGAAATGCTTCGGCCCCTTGCCCGTGCGCACCGCGAGCAGATTTTCGACCGGTCCATCGGGTTCGATGCCGTCGATGAAGCGCTCGACGGTGAAGCCGAGCGGGGTGAGCGCGGCTTCGAGCGCGTCGAATACCGCGCCGGTGGCGGGGGTGACGCTCGGCGCGGCGATCAGCGCCCTGGCCAGTTCGACGGGATCGACATGATGGGTCATGCCGCTCCCTTACTCCCTCGCGCTGCGGCAAGTCGAGGCTTTGCATCGCGCCGCCTTTGTGCGAAACAAAGGCAGAACAAGTTCATGAGGACTGCGATGCCCAAGCTCGATCTCGATACCATCCCGCAGACGAACACCACCGGCTATCCCGCGCCATATGATGCGCCCGTGCAGGGCCGCTGGTATCGCCGTCTTGCGCCGCCCACGGGGCTCAGCGATTTCGCCGCGAGCCACGTCGTGCTCAAACCCGGCGCCTGGTCGTCGCAGCGCCACTGGCACGACGGCGAGGACGAGATGCTGGTGATGATTTCGGGCGAAGCGGTGCTGGTCGAGGATGACGGACGCCATCCGATGCGCCCGGGCGACATCGCGGTCTGGCCGAAGGGGAGCACCAACGGTCATCACTTGGTCAACGAATCGGGTGCTGACTGTGTTTTCGTCGCGCTGGGCGGCGGCAAGAAATATGATACCGGCGGCGGCTATTCGGACATCGACATGATGTTCACGCCCGACGGCTATTTCCACAAGGACGGCTCGCCCTATCCGACGTCGCGGATTCCCTAGAGGATCCGGAAGCTCAGCAGCGTGAAACGCGCCGGCGCGGTTGCATAGACGCCGTGGCCGCGCGCCGCCGTGGATCCGAAGACCAGCCCGATGCGATCGATGTCGGCGAGCGCCGCCTGCAGTGCGGTGGGGTTGGATCCGGCGGTGCGGCCCTGGACCGAAATCCAGTCCGGATCGTCGAGCCGCACGCTGATTTCATATTCGCCCGGCGCGATCTCGCGTACCGTCGTGTCTGGCGCATACCAGCGGAAATATTCGTACCGCCCCTTCGCGCTCCAATTGTCGCCGCGGCGCTGGAAATAGAGCGAGACAGTGCCGCGAAGTTCGGGCCTTTCCTGCGGCACGAAGCGCGTGCCCGCACGTGCGTCGACGCGGTAGCGCACGACGATGCGCGACGTCGGTGCGACCGGGCCGGGGCGGAAGGTGACATAATGGACATGCCCCGCTTCGCGGCTGCCGACCGGAAAATTGAACGACCAGCCGCTGCGTGTCGGCTGCGGGCGTAGCGGCATTCCCTGTGAGTAATTCTTGCCGCGGATGATCGGGCCGATCTCCCAGCTCGCGGCGTTCTGCGCTGCGGCCGGGCCGGCGCCGGCGAGCAGGGTGAGGGCGGTCAGGGCGGCGAGGGCATGTGTCTGCATCGGCGCGCCTTAGCAGATTTGGGTGGCCGCGTCGTGAACGGGCGGTTCAGCACGGCGACAACCGGCCGTTCAGCCCTCGACCGGACCCTCGAATTTTTCGATCACCCAATCCTCGGCCTGCGCGCCGCCGATCCATTCCTGCATGCACGGATAGCTGATCACCGCCTGCGCATAAGCGGCGGCGAAGCGGGGGAGCGGGATCGAGTAGGTGATGAAGCGCGTGACGACGGGCGCGAACATGATGTCGGCGGCCGACCAGTTGCCGAAGAGGAAATCGCCTTCGCCGCCGAAACGTGCGCGCGCCTCGGCCCAGATCTGGAAGATGCGGATGACATCGGCCTGCACTTCGGGGAGCAGCTCGGCGGGGGGATAGATGCGGCGGATGTTCATGCTGTGGTTGCGGCGGAGCGCGGCAAAGCTCGAGTGCATTTCGGCGGCCATCGACCGTGCCATCGCACGCGCGGGCAGGCCGTCGGGCCAATAGCCCTTCGTTCCGCCGGTCTTTTCATTGAGATAGTCGATGATCGCGAGGCTGTCCCACACGACGATATCGTCGCCGTCCCACAGGATCGGCACCTTGCCGCCCGACGGCGCGAACTCGTCGCCCTCGCGCCGGTTCGACCAGTCCTCATCGTAAAGCGGGACGGTGACTTCCTCGAACGGCAGGCCGCTATGCTTGACCGCGAGCCAGCCGCGCAGACTCCAGCTTGAATAGGCCTTGTTGCCGAGAAACAGTTTCATAGGGTCTCCTTGGCCCCACCCTCAAGGGGAGGGAGGAAAAGGTCAACTCTCGACCGCTTCCAGCACCGCGGTGCGCAGCTCGGCGATGCCCATACCCTTTTCGCTGCTCGTCGCGATCACCTGCGGGTGCGCGGCGGGGTGCTTGCGCGCTTCGGCCTCGGTCGCGGCCTGTACCGCTTCGAGTTCGGTCGCCTTGATCTTGTCGGCCTTGGTGAGGACGAGGCGATAGCTGACCGCCGCGGTGTCGAGCATTTCGAGCACGTCGCGGTCGACGTCCTTGATCCCGTGGCGGCTGTCGATCAGCACCAGCGTGCGTTTCAGCACTGCGCGCCCGCGCAGATAGTCGTTGATCAGGAAGCGCCATTTCTTGACGACATCCTTCGGCGCCTTGGCAAAGCCGTAACCGGGCATGTCGACAAGGCGGAAGATCAGCGGATTCTCGCCGACGTCGAAATAGTTGAGCTCCTGCGTTCGCCCCGGCGTGACCGAGGTGCGGGCAAGCCCGTTGCGGTTCGTCAGCGCGTTGAGCAGCGACGACTTGCCGACGTTCGAGCGGCCCGCGAACGCGATCTCGGGCACGCTCGGCACCGGCAGATGCTGGAGCGCGGGCGCCGATTTCAGGAACGTGATCGGTCCCGAAAACAGCTTGCGCGCGCGCTCCGCCCGTTCGGGGTCGGCCCCCGGATCGAGTTCGGTATCGCTCACTTCGCTACGGCCGCCTTCAGCGCCGGGAACTTGCGGTACATCCACTGCTGCTGCGCGATCGACAGCAGGTTGTTGGTGATCCAGTACAGCAGCAGGCCCGCCGCGAACGGCGCCATGATGAACATGAACAGCCAGGGCATGATCTTGAACACCTGCTGCTGCACGGGGTCGGTCGCCTGCGGGTTCAGACGGAACTGCAGGAACATCGTGATGCCGAGGATCACCGCGAGGATGCCGATCGAGAGAATCGACGGCGGGGTGAAGGGCAGCAAGCCGAACAGGTTCAGGATGTGCAGCGGGTCGGGCGCCGACAGATCCTTGATCCACAGGATGAACGGCTGGTGCCGCATTTCGATCGCCAGCATCAGCACCTTGTACAGCGCATAGAAGATCGGAATCTGGATCAGGATCGGCAGACAGCCGGCGAGCGGATTGATCTTCTCGTCCTTGTAGAGCTTCATCAGCTCCTGCTGCTGCTTCGGTTTGTCGTCCTTGTAGCGTTCCTGCAGCGCCTTCATCTTCGGCTGGACGAGGCGCATCTGCGCCATCGAGCCGAACTGGCGCTGTGCGATCGGGAACATCAGCGCGCGGATGATCAGCGTCAGCGCCATGATCGCGAGGCCGAAATTGCCGAGCTGCTGGAACAGCCAGTGCAGCAGTTTGAAGATCGGCACTTCGAAAAATTCGAACCAGCCCCAGTCGATCGCGTTCGACAGGCGGGGGATTCCCTGATCGTCCTGATATTTCGACAGGATCTCGACTTCCTTCGCGCCGGCGAAGATGCGGCTGGTCGTCGTGACCTGCTTGCCGGGCGCCACCTGTGTGAAGTCGCGCGCAAACAGGGTCTGGTAATTGTTCGCCGCGGGCGAGCTGATCGCCGCGGTCACGCGCTCGCCCTTTGCGGGGACGATCGCGGCGAGCCAATATTTGTCGGTGAAGCCGAGCCAGCCCGCCGAATTGTAGCGCACGGTGCGGTTCGGGGCTTCCTCGACATCGTCATAATCGGTGTCGAACACCGACTTGCCGTCGAGATAGCCCGTCGGGCCGATGTGGATCGTCCAGCTGTCCTGTTCGTGCGGATCGGTCGGCTTGCCAAGGCGGTCGATCAACGCGAAGCTGCTCGCGCTCACCGGCGCGGCGCCGGTGTTGGCGATCGTCTGCTTCGCGGTGATCAGGTAGTTCGCGTCGACGCTGTACTCGATGCGGAAGGTCTGGCCGGTCGTGTTCGCCCAGCTCAGCGTCACCGGGGTCGCCGGAGTCAGCTTCGTCCCGGTCGCGGTCCAGACGGTGTTTGCGTTCGGGACCGCGATGCCCTGTGCCGCCCAGCCGATGCTGGCGAAATAGGCGGCCGGCGTCCCGCCCGGCGCGAACAGGCGCACCGCGGGCGAATCCTTCTTGATCGTCTGGCGATATTTGGTGAGCGTGATGTCGTCGATGCGCGCGCCGACGAGGTTGATCGACCCCTTGATCTCGGACGTTTCGATCGGGATGCGCTTGCCCTCGGCCAGCACGGCATCGACCGGGCGGATCGTCGTGCTCGCAGGCGCTGCGGGCGCGCCGGGCGTCGGCAACGCGCTCGGCTGGCCCTGCGCTGCCGGGGTGGCGGCGGGGGCGCCGTTGGCGCCGGCAACCGTCTTGGTCACATCGGGTTTATCGGGCGTCGGAAAGAATTTCTCCGAAACGAAGTTCCAGCCGATCAGAATGGCTACCGACAGCAAAATCGCCGCGATCATGTTACGCTTGTCGTCCACGCTCTTCGGTCTCTCTTCGTCTCAAAATGTCGGGGATGGCGCCTTACGGCACCGGGTCGTGGCCGTGGCCGCCCCAAGGATGGCAGCGCAATAGCCGCTTTGTCGCCAGCCAGCCACCCTTGATCGCACCGTGGCGCTGGAGCGCGGTGATCGCATAGGCGCTGCACGACGGTGAATAGCGGCAGGTGGGGGGCAGGATACGCGACGGGCCGATTTGCCAGCCGCGCGCGATCAGGATCAGCAGCTTCGCGATCATGACGCTTTCGCCGCGAGTTTCTTCGCCGCGCGCTTCAGCGCCGAATCGAGATGCTCGCCGAGCTCGGCGAAGACGATGTCGTTGCCGCCCGGCCGCCCGATCAGCACATGGTCGGCGCCCGCGATTCCCGATTCGGGCAAAGCGGCGCGGCACAAGGCGCGCAGCCGCCGCTTCATCCGGTTGCGCGTGACGGCGTTGCCGACCTTCTTGCTGACGGTATAGCCAATGCCCAGCGAATCGTCGCCGTCGCCGCGCTGGCGGACGAGCAGGACAAAGCCGGGCATGGGAAAGCGAAGGCCACGGTTCGCGGCCAGAAATTCGCTGCGTTTTGAAAGCGTTCGCACCAGCATGACTGGCGCAGAAGCGTCAGCGATCAGGCCGACAGCTTCTTGCGGCCCTGGGCGCGGCGGTTGGCGAGAACCTTGCGGCCGCCGACAGTCGCCTTGCGGGCGCGGAAACCGTGGCGACGCTTGCGAACGAGGCGGCTCGGTTGATAGGTACGCTTCATCGCGGTATCCCCAAATTCTCTTTAAAGGCTCTAACAGAAAAGGGCCGCCAAACGTGGGCGGCCACTGATGGAGGCGCGGATAAGCGAGAGTCGGCGCAAAGTCAATCGCTCCCGATCGCTCTTGGCGATCAATCGCCCCCGATCGTTCTTGGCGATCAATCGCCATCGCGGCGGCTTTCCGGTGCCTTGCCACGAAATGCTGCGGACTTCATCGCGTCGAGGGCCGCGCGTTCGCGCTTTCGCGCCGCGCTCGCACGCTGCATCACGCGGTCGGTCCACGCGGCATAGCGCGGGTGACGCCATTTGAAGCGCACATAGATGCGTTTCGCCCACGCGCTGTTCTGGAGGCACAGCATCAGGCCGAGCGGGAAGAGGATGATGAAGCCGGGGCCCGGCAAAATGCCCACGATCGGCGAGATTGCCATCATCACGACGCCGAGGATGAACAGCGCCAGCCGGACCTGCGCGGTCGATCGCAATCGCTGATAGAGGCTCCGCTTCGCCATGGAGCGCGATGTGGGGGAGGGTGCGGCGTGTTACAAGGGTAAAGCAGCGCCGACGCGATGCCACGTCAGTTGAGCGTGACGAAACGTGCCATATCGTCGCGCGTCAGATAGCGGACGTCGTCGAACGGGGTGCTGTTGGTCAGCGCGTAAAAGGCGCGTGCCTTGGCGGTATCCATGCCCATTTCGCGGTAATAGCCGAGATACTCGGCATGCACCGGATCGTTGGCGGGATAATCATTCGCCTCGCGGCCATATTCGTCGGCCCAGCTATGGACGCCAAATTCGGCGTCGGGCGCGGCGCGGCGGGTCACCCCGGCGAGCCACAGCTCGACCGCGCCCGAGCGGATCGAGCCGCCTGCGGGAACGATTGTTTCCATGCCCGCGCGGCGGACTGCGCGCGCGAGGATCAGGTTCGCCGCTTCGTCGAGGCTGCCCGGGCAATCGACCATTTCGAGCCGCTTGAGTCCCGGCCAGGCGGCGAGCATCGCGGCGAACTGGCGCGGGGTCGCCGAGGTGACATCGCCCGCCATGCGAACGGTCGTGCCGTCGATCACCGAAAAGGGACCATAGGTCGCTTTCGCATGGCCGAGCGTCGCGAGCGCGGCATGTGGCGCATAGCGGCGGGTCGCGGCGAAATCGGCGTCCTCGGCGAGCGCTTCGTCATCGAGGAGCGCGGCGTCCTCGTCGATATAGTCGACGCCGCCATCATCCTCGGCGTCCTCGTAGGTCCATGTCACAGTCGTGGTGGTGACGGTCACCACCTGCTGCGCGTGCGCCGGCGCGAACGCCAGCACCGCCGCGAGCGCGGCGACGATGAGCGTACGGGCAAAGGCGTACATAGGGGCGGACGGCGAAACCATGCGTCCGCCTTCGCGCGTGCGCGCCTATCAAATGGCGAACGGGCAGCGTCAGCGCGCCGTTAACCCCGTTCCGGGACACGCGCCTTCAGTCGCGGTCGGGCGCGCCGAGCGGGAAATAGGCCCGGTACGGCCGCGCGTCCTCGACGCAGCGCGATATCGTCGGATGCGCGAGCAGCCGCGCGCGATAGGCGCGCAGATTCTCGTGTTTATCCGGGATCTGATGCACCCAGTCGGCGTAGAAGAGCGACGGCGCTGCCGCGCAATCGGCGAGAGTGAAGCCATAGGGCGTCGCCCAGCCGCCGCCCGCCAGCTCCTTGTCGAGCCAGCCATAGATGGTCTCGAGCTTCGCTTTCGCGCCATCGACGATCGATTGCACATGGCCGCCCGGACCGCGGATGGCGTCGTTCACAACATGCTGCATCTGGCCCATCACATGATTGTCGAACACCCGGTCGAACAGCCGGACTTTCAGCGCTGCCTCGAAATCCTCGGGTATCAGGCGCGGTTCGGGCACCAGCCGGTCGAGATATTCGATGATGATCGACGATTCGAACCAGGGCACGCCGTCGTGGACGAGCAGCGGGAACTGCCCGACCGGCCAGTGTGCCCTGAGTTCGGGCATATGGTCGGGAAACGCCGGATCGACCGAGCGGTAATCGAATTCGATCCCCTTCTCATAGAGCGCGATCAGCACCTTCCATGTGTAGGACGAAAAGGGGTGGCCATAAGTGATCAGCATCAATTGCTTCCTTTGCGCGTCAGCCAGGCGAGCGGCCAGCCGACGAAGAATATATGCGGAAAGAGCGCGATCGCACCCTTGGTGAGGTCGGTCGGCGGGAAAGGAATTCCGAAGCGCAGCGGCAGCACGATCCCGTTCATGATGACATAGAGCAGTAGCCCGTAGAGCGTGCCGGTCAGCCACCACGGCCATGCGGTGAGCGCGGACCAGCGCCGCGCGACGAAGAACCACGCCGCGACCATCGCGCCCATGATCGCGAAGTGCGTCGCGAGGCCCGCGATATCGCCGCCGATGCCCCATCGCTGCGCGCCGTCGCCGAACGGCCCGCTCGCAACCGCGTGGAGCATCGAGGAGACGGTGCCGCCGCGCAGCACGCTCGACACCGCCGCATAGACGATGTCGAGCGTACCGCAGAGCGCCCATGCGAAGAGCGCCGGGCTACGCCGCGCCAACGGCTTCGCCCCGCACCGCGGCCTCGATCTTCGCGATGTCGATCTTCTTCATCGTCATCATCGCTTCGAATGCGCGCTTGGCGGCGGCGGGGTCGCCGCCCATCGCCGCGTCGGTCAGCGCGCGCGGGGTGATCTGCCAGTTCAATCCCCATTTGTCCTTGCACCAGCCGCACATGCTTTCCGCGCCGCCATTGCCGACGATCGCGTTCCAGTAGCGGTCGGTTTCTTCCTGCGTATCGGTGTGGACCTGAAAGGAAAAGGCCTCGCTATGTTTGAAGGCGGGGCCCCCGTTGAGCCCGACGCACGGGATTCCCAGCACGGTGAAGTCGACCGTCAGCACGTCGCCTTCCTTGCCGCTGGGATTGTCGCTCGGCGACCGGTGCACCGCACCCACGCTGCTGTCGGGGAAGGTCGCGGCATAGAATTTCGCGGCTTCCTCGGCATCCTTGTCGTACCAGAGGCAGAGGCTCACGGGCTGGCTTGTCGGTTGGTTCGTCATCATTTCTCTCCTTTGATGGGCCCGCCGATCGACCATTGATGGCCGAACGGATCTTTCACCTGGGCATAGCGGTCCCCCCAGAACATATTGTCGAGCGGCATGACGACGCTTGCGCCCGCGGCGACCGCGCGCTCGAACCACGCGTCGGCATCGTCGACCTGCAAGTGCAGGGTCACGCCATCGGGTTTGCCCGATGGTTCGCTGACATATTCGGGAAATTCGTCGTGCATCATCAGCGACGCGCCGTTGATCGTCAGATGCGCGTGCATCAACCGGACGCCGTCGTCGGCGGGTACGCGCATATTCTCGGTCGCGCCGAACGCCTTGATATAGAAATCGATCGCCTCGCTCGCGCGCTTGTCGGCGATCGCTATGTGGGGCGTGAGGCCGGTCGTCGGACCCTGGTTGTCCATCGTCTGTCTCCTGCTATTTGCGCGGGCCGACGAAACCGACCGGCGCGCCCTGCGGGTCGATCGCGTTCATCGCATATTCGCCGCCGGGGATTTCCATCGGTTCGTTGGTGACGGTGCCGCCATGCGCTTTCACCGCGGCAAGCGCGCGGTTGATATCGTCGACGCCGATGTAGAAATTCCACACCGGCACCGGATAGCCCTCCATCAGCGGCATCACCGCGCCGATGCCGACGTCGCCGCGCTGGAGGAAGCGGTACGCGCCGAGCTCGCCCATCGGCATCTCGCCTTCCTGTCCCCAGCCGAAATGCTTCTGGTAAAAGGCGATGGCAGCGTCGGGGTCGCTCGTCGCAAGCTCGTTCCAGCGCACCCGCTGCGCCTCGGTAACCGAAAAGACGTCGCTTTCCATGCCCTCGGCGCCTTCGGGCGGCTTCGGATCCATGACGTAGAAGGGCGCGCCCTGCGGGTCGGTGACCATCGCGATGCGCCCGACGGGAATATCCATCGGCGGCATCTGCACTGCGCCGCCGTCGGCCTTGATCGCCGCGACCGCGGTATCGACGTCGCCGACGTGAAGATAGCCGATCCAGACCGGCCGCGCGCCGCCCGCGATCATGTCGGAATTGAGCGCGAGCACACCGCCGGCATGGCCGCCGTCGCTACGCCCGATCATGCGATAATCGACGCCGCCAGCGGTCTGCTCGCCGGTGTCGGCGATCGTCCAGCCGACGACTGGTCCGTAAAAGCGCGCCGCACCCGCGGGGTCGGGGGTCATCAGTTCGTACCAGATGAAGTTCGATGCCTTATTCATCGTCGCTCTCCTCGTTGGTGTCAGTCGATCGGGCCTCGAAACCGGTCGCCGCCGGGCAAGTGCATAGTGCGGGCCATCACATATTTTGCGCAAACCCCTTCGTCGCTTCGATCGGCGGCGCGCGAAAGCCCATCGCGGCCCATGCCGTCAGCAGCCGCCACATGAACTTGCCCGACGGCGTCCGGTAATTGGGAATGTCGCCCGGCAACTCGACGCCTTCGGGTCGGTCGCCGACGATCGTCCGCATCTCGGCCGGCGGGCGCTCATCCTCCGGGATGCGTCCCGAATAGACGCTCAGCCAATGCCCCTTGGTGAATTCGAGCGCGACCGGCGAGTTGCAGCAACGCGCCACGAACCGCCGCGTCGGCGAATCGGGTTTCAGCCGATGTTCTTCGAGCCGCTCCGATCCCGACAGCCATTCGATACGATCCTTGCGCATCAGGACATAGGGCGTCCCGCCGTCGCTGCCCACGACACCGGGTGCGCCGGGCGCCGAGGCAAAAGCCCGTCCCGCCGTCTGGCAGCTATGGCAATAACAGGTCGCCGCCATGATCGGCTTGCCGGTGAGTTCGAGCGTCACCGCGCCGCACTGGCAGGAGGCGGTCCGCATTTTGGTTTCTTGCGTGCCGGGCATTGGTCTCTCCAATGCCCCTCCCTTCAGGGGAGGGGCTGGGGTGGGGCCAGCGAGATTGTGCAAGGTCGCTGAGCCCCACCCGCTACGACCAGCGAACGAGTTCGCAAGTCTTGCTGCCCTCCCCTGAAGGGGAGGGTGAGAAGGTCACGCCTCGACGATCGGTGCAAAACCGCCATAGATCATGCGCGCGCCGTCGAACGGGTTGTTCTCGGGATCATGCTTCATCCGCTCGTCGGTCATCATCTTTTCCCAGCCGGCAGTGCGCGCTTCCTTGCTCGGCCATTCGACCCAGCTGTAGACGACGCTCTCGCCGTCCTTCTTGTGCGCCGCGCGGGCATAGTCGGTGACCTTGCCGTCGGGGACGTCGTCGGCCCACGCTTCGACGACGCGCGTCGCGCCATAGTCGCGGAACACTTCGGACGCCTTCTCCGCCATCGCGCGATAGGCTTCCTTGTTGCCTTCGGGAACGGGGACGACATAGCCGTCGACATAGGCTGTCGAGCCAGCGGCCCGATCGTCGACGATCGAATCGAAGCCGCCGATGATCATGCGCTTGCCGTCGAAGGGCATATCGCCGCCCATCGCCGCCATGCGCGGGTCGCTCATCATCTTTTCGTTCGCGGCGTCGCGCGTCGCCCGGTCGGGGTATTCGAACCAGCTGAACACGACCGTCTCGTCGTCCTTTGCCTGCACCGCGCCCTTGAAATCGTTCACCTTGCCGTCGGGGACATCGTCGCCCCAGCATTCGACCATGCGCGCGACACCGAATTCCCTGAACAGCGGCGCGGCGTCGGCGGCGTGCTTGCGATAGGCTTCCTTGTTGGCGGTTGGCACCGCAACGACAAATCCTTCTACATAGGTCATCTTGTCTCTCCTTAGGGGGGTGGGGATCAGGCGGCGGGTGGGCCCGCGTCTTCGCTGAAGGCTGCCAGCTGCGCGTCCATCGCGCGCTGGAAGGCGGGGCGGGCGAGGCAGCGGTCGAGATAGGCCTGCAACCGCGGCTGCTCGGCGATCAGCCCCGCTTCGACGGCTTCGCGCAGCACGGTGGCCATCGCGATGTCGGCGACGGTGAATTCGCCCGTCAGATAGTCCTTGTCGCCGATCGCATCGTTGAGGCGGCCGAGCCGGCCCTGGATGAATTCGATCAGGCTCGGGCGACGCAGCTTCGCCCATTCTTCTTCGGTCGAAAAGATATCGACATTGCCGAGTTCGAACAGCATCGGCTCGACGCTGTTATAAGCGGCGAACAGCCACGCGAGCGTGTTGGCGCGGGCCTGCGGATCGCGGGGCATCAGCCGCGCGTCCTTCTCGGCGAGATGGAGCAGGATGGCGCCGCTTTCGAACAGTCGGATACCGCCGTCATTGAGCACCGGCACCTGCCCCCACGGCTGGAAAAGGAAATGGTCGGCGGGGCGGTTGATCGCGCTGATCAGATGTTCGGCATAGTCGAGCCCGATTTCCTCGCACGCCCAGCGCGGACGCAGGTCGCGGACATAGCCGCGCGCGAAATCGGGGACCCAGTCGAAGGCGGTGACTTCTATCTTGCTGTCGGGGTTCACAGGCATGGCGATGTCTCCTCGGTTGCGGGGTTCAGGCAGGTAGCGGTTCGCCGACCGCGCAGTCGGCCAGATGCGCCGCCATGGCGCTCTGAAAGGCAGGGCGGGCTTTGCCGCGCGCGACATAGGCGGTCAGATTGGGGTACGGCGCCAGCAATTCGGGATTTGCGTTGCGGAGCACATCGACCATCACGATGTCGCCGATCGAAAAATGATCTTCCAGCCAGTCACGGTCGCCGAGCGCCTCCGACAATCGGGCCAGCCGCTGCTCGGCAAAGGGTTTCGCCGCCTCGATGGCACCGGCGAGCCAGTCGGTGCCCTGTCCCTTGACGGTCAGCACGACCAGCGTCTGGATCATCGGTTCGACGCTGTTGAGCGCGGCGATCATCCAGCTGATCGCGCGCCCGCGCCCTTTCGCATCGCGTGGCAACAGCCGTTCGTCGGCTTCGCCGATGTGGATCAGGATCGCCCCCGTTTCGAACAGGGTCAGATCGCCCGCCTTGTAGACCGGAACCTGCCCGAAGGGTTGATCGGCAAGATAGGCCGGCGCCTTGTCCTCGAAAATGCCGCCGATCAGCCGCATGCGATAGGGCTGGCCGATTTCGTCGAGTGCCCAGCGGACGCGGATGTCCTTGATGCGCCCGTGGGCGAAATCCGGCACCGATCGGTAGGCGGTGATTTCGGGCACGGCTTGCGTTCGGGCGGCCATGATCAGCTCCGCTTCCCTTTGATCCACGCGACGATCGACATCGCGTGGCCGTGGCCGAGGTCGAAGTCGCTCTTCAGCCAGTCGATGATCGCACCGGCTTTCACGCCGGGGGCGAGGCCGTTTTCGTCGGCGAGGCCCTTGTCGATCGCGATGGCTTTCAGCGCGTCGGCCGATTTGCCGGTCTTCGTCTCGACATTGTCGATATAGGCCTGGAAGCTCATGCGCTCGCTCCTGCCCGCAGCGGGATCAGCGCGCGGAGGCGCGGATCGCGCAGCCACAAGCCGCCCCACAGCATCAGACCGAGGTAGACGCCGAACAGGCAGTGGCTGAACAGCGGGCTGCCGATCCGCACATGCGTGGCGATCGCGCCGCCGAGGTAGCCGGTGATCAGGATCGCGCCAAGGATTGCGGTGCGTGGCCAGATATAGAGCAACGTCGGAATCAAAAGCAGGGTCGCGAGCATCGTCATCGTTGGGACGTCGAGCGGCCATCCGAGGCCGGGCGGGGTGTATTTGATCGCCGTTTCGGGCGACACCAGCTTGAGCCCGGCATCGAAGAGCAGGAAGAGGATCACAAGGCCGCTCAAAATATGGCCCGCGATCAACTGACCCTTTCCGGTTCGTTGGTCCGTCATCCTCTTCCTCCTCCCTTGTCGTCTTTTATGCGGCGGCTTCGGCGGGTTCGCCGGCGGGGATGGCGGTCGGGTCCATCCACATCACTTCCCAGATGTGGCCGTCGGGATCTTCGAAGCTGCGGCCGTACATGAAGCCGAAATCCTGCGTCGGGGTCGGGTCGGCCTTGCCGCCCGCCTTGACCGCCTTGTCGACCTGCCCGTCGACATCAGCGCGGCTGTCGGCCGAGACGCAGAGCAGGACCTGTGCCGCCGTGTGTGCGTCGGGGATCTTCTTCGACGTGAAGGTCGCCCATTTTTCGTGGGTCAGCAGCATCACGTGGATCGACCCTTCGGTAACGACCATGCACGCGGCGGTGTCGTCGGTGAAGGCGGGGTTGTTCGTCGCGCCGACCGCTTCGTAAAAGGCTTTTGACTTGTCGAGGTCGGTGACCGGCAGGTTCACGAAAATCATCTGGGGCATCTCTTCTCTCCTTGGGGGGTGGTGGTTGCTTGAAGTCAGCGTGTGCGGTGTGCGGCGGCAATTACCTGTCGCATCATGGCGTGCCGTCGGCGCCGAACAGCATCCGGACATAACGCTTCAGATGGGTGACGGTGCCGCGCGCAATCGCCGGATCGTTCGTGGTTTTGGCCAGGACGAAGGCGCCCTGCAAAACCGACTGGACATGCTGCGCGAGGCCGAGCGCGGTGACGTCGTCGGGCACGCCGTGAATATCGATCGCCGCCTGGATGTCGGGGGCGAGCGCCTGGCAATAGGCGTTGATGCTCGCCTCGCACGCGGCGCGGATGCGGTCGTTCGTCGCATAGGCTTCCTGCACCATCGTGCCGACGAAGCAGGTGTAATCCTCGGTCGGGCCGTCGAGCATTGCGAGGCGGAAATCGATATGGCCGAGCAGACGGTCGAGCGGGTCCTCCAGCCGGACGTGCGGCGGCAGTTCGAACATCGGGCGCGCGCGGTCGGTCCAGCCTTCGGCTGCCGCGACCGCGAGGTCCTCCTTCGATGCGAAGTGATGGAAGAAGGCGCCCTTGGTGACGCCCGCGGCGGCGCAGATCTGGTCGACTGTCGTCGCCGAATAGCCCTGCTTGCGCACGGTGGCGTGCGCCGCCGCAATCAGCCGCGCCCGGGCGCTGCCGCGCGGGGCGCGGGCGTCCGGGGCGCCGCCGCCCGCCGAGGGGACGCGGGCGGCGGCTGCGGGGATCGAAGGAGGCTGATTCGTCGTCATGCGAATCGACATACCGACTAGTTGGTATGTTGTCAAATCGGCGATCGGCCCCACGCTGCGCGGCACTTTCGCCAACTTCCGAAAAAGACTCGACCTTCCCGCCGCTTCGCCTAAACAGGGAATCGGAACAAAGGGGGCACATCGGTGCTGTTCCGGGGGGAATATGGTCGCAGTCGTCTCAACAACGGCCTATCTCGGCATCGAAGCGCGCGGGGTCGAGGTGCAGTGCCAGATCACGCCCGGCGTGCCGCGCTTCGTCGTCGTCGGCCTGCCCGACAAAGCGGTGGGCGAAAGCCGCGAACGCGTGCGCGCCGCGATGGCGGCGATCGGCCTGTCGCTGCCGCCCAAGGTCATCACCGTCAACCTGTCGCCCGCCGACCTGCCCAAGGAAGGCTCGCACTACGACCTGCCGATCGCGCTCGCGCTGCTTGGCGCGATGGGCGTGATCGATCCCGAGACGCTGGCGTCATATGTCGTCGTCGGTGAACTCGGGCTCGACGGTCGCGTCGCGCCGTCGCCCGGCGTGCTCCTCGCCGCGATCCACGCGGGCAGCGCCGGACTCGGGCTGATCTGCCCGGCGGCGCAGGGGCCGGAGGCAGCGTGGGCGGGCAATGTCGAGGTGATCGGCGCCCCCGACCTCCTGTCGCTGCTCAATCATTTCAGGGGCCATGCGTTGCTGTCTCCGCCGATACCGGGCGAGGTCGAAGAGCCGGTGCGCTCCGCCGACCTGCGCCAGGTGAAGGGGCAGGAGACTGCCAAACGCGCACTCGAAATCGCGGCCGCCGGCGCGCACAACCTGATGATGTCGGGCCCGCCGGGTGCGGGCAAGTCGCTGATGGCGGCGTGTATGCCGGGAATCCTCCCCGACCTCACCCCCGCCGAAGCACTTGAAGTCTCGATGATCGCCTCGGTTGCAGGAAATCTCGAGGGCGGGCGTCTCGTCCGCGCGCGGCCGTTCCGCGCGCCGCATCATTCGGCGTCGATGCCTGCGCTCGTGGGCGGCGGTCTGCGTGTCCGGCCGGGTGAGGTCAGCCTCGCGCATCTCGGTGTGCTCTTTCTCGACGAATTGCCCGAATTCCAGCGCGGCGTGCTCGATTCGCTGCGCCAGCCGCTCGAAACGGGCGAGGTCAGCGTCGCGCGCGCCAACGCGCATGTGACCTTCCCGGCGCGCGTCCAGCTTGTCGCCGCGATGAACCCGTGCCGCTGCGGCCACCTCGGCGATCCCGCGCTCGCGTGCAGCCGCGCGCCGCGCTGCGCCGCCGATTATCAGGCAAAGCTGTCGGGGCCATTGCTCGACCGCATCGACCTGCATGTCGAGGTGCAGGCGGTGAGCGCCGCCGACCTCGTCCTGCCGCCGCCCGCCGAGGGTAGCGCAGAGGTCGCGGCGCGTGTCGCGGCGGCGCGCGATGCCCAGACCGCGCGCTATGCCGGGCACAAGGCGCGGACCAATGCCGAGGTCGACGGCGAGCTGCTCGAAACCGTCGCGACCCCCGACGAGGCCGGCCGCAAGCTGCTCGCACAGGCGGCCGAGGCGATGCGGCTGTCGGCGCGCGGCTACACCCGGATATTGCGCGTCGCGCGGACGATCGCCGATCTGGCGGGCGCCGCCGACATCGGCCGCATCCATATTGCCGAGGCGCTCAGCTATCGGCGGCAGGCGCCGAGGAACTGATGCCCGTGGATGACGCGATCATCTTCGAAGCCGCGATCGTCGAATGGCGCGGCCCCGCCCCCTTTCTGTTTGCCGCGATTCCCGACACGCATGTCGGCGCGATCCGCTATGCCGCGATGACCGAGAGCTATGGCTGGGGCGTCGTGCCCGTGGTGGCGACCGTCGGGAAGAGCGAGTTCGCGACCTCGCTCTTCCCGCGCGACGGAAGCTATTTGCTGCCGATCAAGGTCGCGATCCAGAAGGCGGAGGGCGTCGGGCTGGGCGACCGGATCATGGTGCGGATGCGGGTCGGCCGCCCCGACCGGCATTGAACCCGCGGTTTTCCGGACGATGGTAAACATTTCTCGAACAGTTTCATGCGATAGGGATGGCATGACTGCCGCCGGCGATCTTGTGACAAAGCTGTGCAGCTGGCTCGTGCCGGGCCTCGCTGCCCTTCTGCTCGGCTGGCCGGCGGCGCCGGCGACCGCGCGGGCGCTCGATGTCGATCGTGATGTCTGTCATGCGGTCAGCGATACAACGCTTCCCGACAAGAGCCTGTCTGCGCTACGTTTTTCCTGTCAAGGGACGCCCGCGGGGTATCAGCAGGGCAGCCTCTGGCTTCGCGCGCCATTGGGTGACGCGGCGGCGCAGCGCGGCGATGTCGCGCTGATGGTCCATCAATCGCGGTTCGACCGGCTCGCCGTCGCCTTTACCTACGCCGACGGTACGACGCGCTGGAGCGGCGTGCGCGCGGGCGATTATGGGTCGCACTGGCGCGCGGGCGGGCAGATATTGTTCGAGGCGCCCGACCGTAACGTCCCGCTGACCGCGGTGACGATGCGCTTCGACAGCCTTTCGGACATCGAGTTCGTCCACGCGCGGGCCATCCCGAAGGCGGACGCGGGAATGCAGTCCGCGGGTATGGCCGCCGCGGTCGGGGCGGCGCTCATGCTGCTGCTCATCAGCTGCATCTACAGCCTGTCGCTCGCCGTCGCCGTGCGCCGGCAATATCTGGCATGGCAGGCGGCGTGGGCGGGTACGATGCTGCTCTGGGGAACCCTCTGGTCGCAAGTCCATCTTGCGCTCGTGCCGGGGCTGGCCGGGACGGTGACGACCCAGATCTGCACTTTTCTTGCGTGCCTTGCGATCGCGCTCGCGACGGTCAGCGCGGTGACGGCCGTCGATCGCGGCAGAGTGCCGACGTGGCTGCGGACCACAGCGCTCATCCTCGGTCTCGGCGTCGGGGTCGCGGGTCTCCCGCTCGCGCTGATCCGCGGCGACAGCCTCGGACTGCTCGCCGACATATTGGGATTGGTCATCATCGCCGACCTGCTGGCGGTGACCGCCTGTATCGGCTGGGCGTGGCGGCGCGGATCGGTCGAGGCGCGCGATTTCCTGGCCGCCTGGGGGCTGCCGATGGCGATGCTCGCCATCATCCATATCGTCGATGTCGAGGATGGATTCTGGGGCGGCGGATCGAAGCTGATGGTCCTCGTCGCGGCGACCTGGCAGGCGCTGTGGCTCGCCGCGGCGGCGACGCGGCGGCTCGCGCACCTTCGGATCGAACGCGACCATGCGCGCAGTGCCGCAGCGAAAGCGCAGCAACTCGCGCGGCGCGATCCGCTGACGGGCTTGCCCAACCGCCGCGGTTTCGTCGAGAGCGTGACGCCGCTCCTCGACCGCGCGCGCGCCGACAATCTGCCCGCGGCCTTGCTGCTCGTCGATATCGACCGGTTCAAGTCGATCAACGACATCCACGGCCATGATGCGGGCGACGCGGTGCTGTGCGGCATCGCGCGGCGGATCGAGCGGTGGGAGGGGCCGATGTGCACCGTCTCGCGGCTCGGCGGGGAGGAGTTCGGGTTGCTGACGATCGGGATGGAAGGGATTATTCTCGCCCGCTTCGCCGAAAGCATCCGGCGCGGCATCGCCGCCTGCGATCACAATGAAGCGGTGGGTGACCGGCTGGTCACCGCCAGCGTCGGGGTCGCCGAAGTGCGGCCTGCGTGCGATTTCCAGCAGCTGTACCGGCTCGCCGATGAGGCACTCTACGATGCGAAGCGCGGCGGGCGGAACAAGGTCGTTGTCCAGCGGCACCATGACGTAACCGGAAGCGCGCCGGACCGTGAGGTCGCGCGGTCGAATTGAAAAGGCCGCGCCGTGGCGCGGCCCCTTAACGGTCCGGACGGGTCAGAGGCCGGCGGACGCCGACTTGTTTTCGATGACCTCGAGCGGCGGCGGGGCTTTTGCGGCGCCATGGCGGCGGTGGCTGAGCTTGCCTTCGACCTTGCCGCCGTTTTCGATCGTGATGCTCTCGTAGGTCACGTCGCCGGTGATCCGCGCGGTGGCGTGGACGATCAGCGTTTTCGCCTCGATCGCGCCGTCGAGCAGGCCCGCGATCTTCGCGGTTTCGGCGACGACCGAACCCTTGATCTCGCTCGCCTCGCCCTGGACGAGGTTGGCGCATTTCAGGTCGCCGTCGATCTTGCCATCGACATGCAGGTCGACGCTGGCGGCAACATTGCCGGTGACGACGACATCCGATCCGAGGATCGAAAAGGTCGTATGACGCGCGCCGGTCGCCATCTTAGCGGGCACCACGGACGGCAGCGACGGAACCGACTCGCTGGCGGGCGTCGTCTTTGACTTCGAGAACATCGGCTTTGGCCTCCAGGAAGCGGCGCGGGTTGACCGCGACGCCGTTCAAACGGACTTCGAAATGCAGGTGGCTGCCGGTCGAACGGCCGGTCGAACCCATTTTGGCGATCTGCTGCCCCGCGGCGACCTGCGCGCCGACGGTCGAGGTGAAGCCCGACAAGTGGGCATAGCGGGTCAGGATGCCCTGGCCGTGATCGACTTCGACGACATTGCCGTAACCCGACTTCTGCCCGACATAGACAACGCGGCCGGGGGCGGCGGCGAGGATCGGGGTCCCGATCGGACCGGGGAAATCGAGCCCCGAATGCATCGCGCCCGCGCCGGTGAAGGGATCGCTGCGATAGCCGAAGCTCGACGAGAGCATCAGGACGTTCGCGGGCTGGCCCGACGGGATCGCGACGAGCGTGCGTTCGAGCACTTCCATGCGAAACAAGGCGCTTTCAAGCGCGGCGAAGGATTTGCCGAGCGTGCTCGCACGGCCGGCGCGGCCACGATAGGGGATGAACGGACCACCGCGGCCGGCCGCGGCGTTGCGAACGAGCGCTGCGGGGTTCATGCCCAATTTGGCGACGGCGCCCTCGGCCTTTGCCGCGCGCTCGTTGACCGCGGTCAGCAGGCGCGTCGCGAAATCTTCCTGCCGCGCTTCGAGGCGGGCGAGGATCTGCGCTTCGGGCGGCAGGTTCGGATCGATCATCGCACTCGTCTTGAGCGGTGCCTTGTCGGCGGCGGCCGGGGCCGCGCCTTCGGTGCCAATCTCGGGCGTCACCGCTGCGGGTTCGACGCCGAAATGGACTTTCGACCATTCTTCCAGCTGTTCCTGCCGGTCTTCGAGGTCGGCTGCGGTTTCGGCGACATTGTCGCGGTATTTCGCGATACGCGCTTCGGACGCGGCGGCCGCGGCCTGTTGCTGCGCGACCGCAGCGCGCTCACCCGAGGTGAGGAGCTGGTTGACGAGCACCGCCAGCGTCGCGCCGGCCCATGCGAGCAGGACAACAGCGGCGATCAGCGCGACGCGCTTTTGCCAGACGGCGCTGACGCGCAGGAAACGGACATGGCCGTGCGTGCGAACGAAGATTTCATGGTCCTGAAACAGCGCAGAAAAACGCTGGCGCAAATCGCGCAGGCCCGTTGTTTTCGATGACAAGTGGCGACCCCATCTTGTGTTTTATTGGAGCCCTCCGCCCCGATTGATGCGCGCTGTATCAGGCCGATCGGGGCGGTGCGAATCTTTGCGCGCCGAGTCGCGCCGAGTCGAAACCATCGCGCGGTGAACGGTGTCAAAGTGCCGGAACACTGCCAATCTGGCGGGAAATGGCGGGCGAATCGACCTTTTGTATTGACGGCTTGCTTACCATTTTCGGCTAGGGCTAAGCGGGTGAATATCATGGTCAATTCTGCTCAACCCAGCCCGCACGAATCGGCGGGCGACCCGTCGGTGCCGGCGGACACGCGCCCGCGTTCGGCGGTCAGCGCGGGGGTCGGTATCGTCGGGCTCGCGGGGCTGGTGAGCTATTTGCTCATCGCGCGTTTCGCGCCCGAGATCGCAGCCTTCCTCGGGATCGACTGGGGAACCCGCGGACCGATGAGCGGGCCGAACTCGGCGATCGCGAGCGTCCTCGCCTGCGGTATCCCGATGGTTTTATGGTCGGTGTTCGTTGACAAGGTGCACCGCAATCCGTCGACCGGCATCGACTGGGCGCAGCGACGTCCCTGGCGCGAGACGGTCGATATCGGCCTGACCAAGCTCGCCGGACTTTGGGCGACATGGGGGCTGATCGCGCTGACCTATGCGACGATGCGCTATTATTGGGAGGGCAATTACGCCTTCTCGATGCAGCTCCTCGAAACGGTGATTCCGTGGCTGCTGCTCGTTTCGGTGCCCTATATGTTGTGGCTCGACCGCCGCATGGTCGAGCCGCGCGACGGTTGCTACGCCTTCGGCCGCTGGTTGATCGCGCCCGGCCAGCCCGTCGACGGCCGTGCCATCGGGCACCATCTGCGCGCTTGGGCGGTGAAGGGCTTTTTCACCGCTTTCATGCTCTCGATCGTCCCCGGCAATTTCTCGGCGCTGGTCACCGTGCCGATGAGCGAGATCCTCGCCAATCCCTACAGGACGGGCATCTGGACGATCAATTTCCTCTACCTGATCGACGTCCATATCGCGACGGTCGGCTATATCCTGACCCTTAAGCCGCTCGACGCGCATATCCGCACCGCCAACCCCTATGGCATGGCGTGGGTCGCGGCGCTCATCTGCTATCCGCCCTTCATCCTGATGAGCGGCGGGCCGCTCGATTACCAGATGTACGGCTCCGACTGGGGCTATTGGCTGGCGGGGCATGACGGGTTGCTGACCGTGTGGGCGATCGCGCTCGTGCTGCTGACCGCGGTCTACAGCTGGGCGACGATGGCATTCGGGATCCGCTTTTCGAACCTGACGCACCGCGGCATCATCACCCACGGGCCCTACGCCTTCACGCGCCATCCCGCCTATATTTCAAAGAATATGACCTGGTGGATCGGGTCGCTGCCCTTCCTCGTCACCGCGGGTGGCTGGGTCGAGGGCGCGCGCAACGTCGTGCTGCTCGGCCTCGTCAGCGGCGTCTATTACTGGCGCGCGAAGACCGAGGAGAAGCATCTCCTCGCCGATCCGGCCTATGTCGCTTACTGGAACTGGGCGCAGGCGAATGCACTGGTGCCGCGCCTGTTCGCGAAGTTGACAGGGCGGACGCGTCCGCTCATTCGGCTCGAACCCGACCCGCGTATCGGGCCGGTCGCCTAATCCTTCAGCGGATCGGTGGTGGCGCTCGCGGCTTCGGCGGCGCGGCGCGCCTGCAATTGAGCATAGCCGTCGGCGATGATGCGCCACGCGTGGTCGCAGCGGCGCTGGTCGGACCGCAGCTTGCTGTCGCATACCGCTTCCAGCCGCTGCAATAGCCATTTGCGCTCTTCCTCGCGGGTGCGGGGGTAGATACGGACGGCATTGCCATAAGCGCTGGCGCCGAAGTCGGCGGCCGAATTCACGTCGCTGGCGAAAACGGCCGCCGGGCTGGCCAACAGGCCGACGGCGACAAGGCTGGCGGTCAAACGGGACATCATCGTCTCCCACATCGTTGCAGGGCGATGATAACATGGAAATATTCGGATGCGAAGGCCGGTCCGCGCGAAAGGAAAACCCGCGCGGACCGGAAGCATTCCTAGAATTTGTAACCCGCCTCGATGCCCCAGATGCGGGGCTCGTTGACGAAGCCGGTCAAATTGTTGAAATCGATCGCACCCACCGCCGACACGTCGTTCGTGATGTTGCGCGCAAAGGCGGCGATGTCATAGCGGTCGGTGCGATACCCGACGCGCAACCCGCCCTCGAGCATATGATCGTCGTTGAACTCGGCCGATTCATAGAGGAAGAAATTGACCTTCGAACGGTATGCCCAGTCGGTGAAGACATAGACTTCGCCGTTGCCGACCGGCACGCCATAACCCGCGGTCCAGTTGATCGACCATTTCGGCGCCTGCGGCAGCTGGTTGCCGTCGATCGAATAGATGCCCGGCGATCCGGGGCGAACCGGATCGAGCACGGTACAGCCGCCGCCGCACCCGGTGATGAAGGCGTTCGGATCGTCGATCTTTGCGTTGTTGTAGCTGATGCCCGCGGTCAGGACCATATTGTCGACCGGACGCGCGTCGAGTTCGGCTTCGAAGCCATATCCGTGGACATTGTCGACGTTGATCAGGCGGGCGGTGTTGATCGTGCCGCCGACCGCGGTGAGTTGCGCATCCTTGAGGTCGTAGACGAAGCCCGACAGGTTGAAGCGGACGCGCCGGTCGAACTGGGTCTTGATCCCGGCTTCGTAGGACATGATCGTTTCGCTGTCGGCGGTGCTGATCGCGTCCTGCACCGTCGTGAAGACGAACAGCGCGCGGCCCTGGATGCTCGGCGCGCGATAGCCTTTGGCGACGCGGGCGTAGAGGTTGACCGCATCCGACGCTTCGTAGGTCGCCGACAGGTCCCACGTCAGATTGTCGTCCTTCACCGCGGCAAAGCCGGTGCCGATCGCGCCGAAGAAGCCGTTGCGGTCGACCGTCATGCGACGGCGATCCTCATTATAGCGCGCGCCGGCGGTCAGCTTGAGCTGCTCGGTGACGGGAATTGTGACCGACCCGAACAGGCCCCATGCGCGCGAATCCTGCCGCTGCATCGCGACGACGCTGGGCGTCGTGTCGGTGGGGTTGTCGTAATTGATCGAACCGATGTCGATATTTTCATCGAAGTAGAAGAAGCCCGCCTGATAATCGATCGCGCTGCCGGGGTTCGACGCGATGCGGATTTCCTGCGTGAGCTGGTCGAGGCTGGGCACCTGATCCTGCGACTGGGCGGGGAAGGGGATGATCCCCGGACCCGAATTCGGCAGGAAGGCGGCGCCGAACCCGCCATCGACGTCGCCGCGGCTGTCGTAATTGCCGTTCCAGTAAGCGGTGACCGAGGTCAGCGTGATGGGGCCGAAGTCATATTCGAGCGTCGCGGCGGCGTTATAGAGTTCCAGTTTCTGGAAATTGATCCCGTCGGTGCGCACGACATTGCGGTCGAAATCGACCGGTGCGGCGGGCGTCTGACCGGGGTTCTGCACGCCGGGGTAGAAGATCAGATCGTTGCTGCCCGGGCGGAAGATATTGGCGCGGAACACACGCGCGGTACCGTCGAAATTGCGATACTGGCCGGTGAAGCGCAGCTTGAGCTGGTCGGTCGGTTCGAACTGGAGCTGGCCGCGGACCGCGACATCTTCATAACCTTCGAGGTCGTTCTTGTCGGGGGTCGCGAGATTATCGACCCAGTCGCTGCGGCGCTGGTACATCGCGGAAAGGCGCGCCGAGACGGTATCCGAGAGGTGGCCGCCCGCGGCGCCTTCGAGATTGAGCGAGTTGAAGCGGCCGTAGCTCGCCTTGACATAGCCGCCGTCGCGGTCGGGACGAACGCTGTCGAACTTGACGATGCCCGCGGGGGTGTTGCGGCCGAACAGCGTACCCTGCGGCCCGCGCAGAACTTCGACGCGGTCGAGGTCGAAAATCGGGAAGCCCTTGAGAATCGGGTTTTCGAGCACGACGTCGTCGTAGACGAGGCTGACGGGCTGCGAGGCGTTGAGGTCGAAATCGGTGTTGCCGAGCCCGCGGATATAGAAGCGCGGGAAAGTGCGGCCGAACGAGCTTTCGATGTTGAGGCTGGGAACGCGGCCGGCCAGCGCGCGAATGTCGCCGCCGCCCGAATTGATCGCGTCGAGCTTTGCACCGCTGACGACGTCGACCGAAAGCGGGATGTCCTGGATATTCTGTTCGCGGCGCTGCGCGGTGACGATGATTTCGCCGAGGCCGGCGTCGTCGGTTGCGGCGGGCGCGTCCTGTGCGGTGGCGGGGACGGCCCAGCCGGCGGCGGCGAGGGCGGCGCCTATAGCGATAGTGGAAGGAAAGTGGCGCATGGGCGAGCTTCCTGAAACAGAGTTGACGATGGGAGAGTGGAAAAACCGGAGCCTCTTTGGCTTCGCGGGCGCGCGCAATCAATCGCCGAAGCGGGGTGCGCTGACGTTCGTGTCATCAGTGTTGCGCAATTGCTGCACTTTTACGCAGCGCGGCGCACGTCCTGTGCCGGGGCGGGTTAAAAGCTGAGTTCGTCGTAAATCTTCGTCAGATCGCCGCCCCACGGGCCTTCATACCGGTCGAGCAGGTCGTGCGCGGGCGACTTGCCGCTCGCAGCGATGCGGCGGAGCGGTTCGAGGAAGCCGACCTCATTGTCGCCCATCGAATTGACCTCGCCGCGCGCCGCGAGCCCCGCGGCGGCGATGTCGAGGACGCGGTGCGCGAGCTCGCCGACGGTGCCGCCGCCGGGCGCGGGGGCGTCGAGGCCTTCGCTCGGGACGGCATCGCGCAGCACCTGCTGTTCCTCGATGCCCCAGCCCTTGACGAGATCCCACGCCGCGTCGAGCGCGCCCTGGTCGTAAAGCAGGCCGACCCACAAGGCGGGCAGCGCACAGATGCGGTTCCACGGGCCGCCATCGGCGCCGCGCATTTCGAGGAAGCTCTTCAGCCGCACTTCGGGGAAGGCGGTCGACAGATGGTCGTTCCAGTCGGAAAGGCGCGGCTTCTCGCCGGGCAATGCGGGTAGCTCGCCCTTCAGGAAGTCGCGGAAGCTCTGCCCGGCGGCATCGATATATTTGCCGTCGCGGAAGACGAAATACATCGGCACGTCGAGCATATAGTCGACATAGCGCTCGTAACCGAAGCCATCCTCGAACACGAAGGGCAGCATTCCCGTGCGTGCGGGGTCGGTGTCGGTCCAGATGTGGCTGCGGTACGACATATAGCCGTTGGGCTTGCCCTCGGTGAAGGGCGACGAGGCGAAGAGCGCGGTCGCGAGCGGCTGCAGCGCGAGGCTCACGCGGAACTTCTGCACCATGTCGGCCTCGGAAGAATAGTCGAGGTTGGTCTGGATCGTGCAGGTGCGCAGCATCATGTCGAGCCCCATCGTGCCGACGCGCGGCATATGGTCGAGCATGATCTTGTAGCGGCCCTTGGGCATGATCGGGAGTTCGGCGCGCGTCTTGTCGGGCCACATGCCGAGGCCGAGGAAACCCAGTCCGAGTTCGGCGCCGACTTCCTTCACCTGTTTGAGGTGGCGGCCGGTCTCGGCGCAGGTCTGGTGCAGATTTTCGAGCGGTGCGCCGGACAGTTCCAGTTGACCCGCGGGTTCGAGGCTGACGGTGCCGTCGCTGCCCGCGAGCGCGATCACCTTGCCGCCCTCGATCACCGGTTCCCAGCCGAAGCGGGTGAGCGCCATCAACAGGTCGTGGATGCCGCCGGGCTCGTCATAGGAGGGGGCGCGATGATCGGCGGTGCGATACACGAATTTCTCGTGCTCGGTGCCGATGCGCCAGCGGTCCTTGGGCTTTTCGCCTTTGATCATGGGGACCGCGAGCTGGTCGCGGCTTTCGACGATGGGATCGTTGCTGTCCGAGGCGGTGCGCGTGCTCATTTTGCGCATTTAGACGGTTCGGTACAGAATGCAATCCGCTGTTGCGACGGCCCTATTTGACGCGCGCGCGCAGGTTGATCGTGAAGCTCGATCCCGGTGCCATTGCGCCCTTTGGCCGGACGCGGACGTGGGTGATGTTTGTATCAACCCCGTTGGCGTCGACGGTCGGAACATAGGTCCAGCTGGCGCCGCCATTGTTCGAGAATTCGAGATCGTCCGCGGTGCTGGAGAGGCTGGTGAAGCCATAGGTCAGCCCGCTGCCGCCCGGCGTAAAGAGCACCGGTCCGGGGCCCGGGCTGTAGGTGCCGACAAACAGGGCGAGGTTCGACGGGATCGCGTCGGTGACGATCACACTGTTGCTCGTGGGCGCGGTGCCCGAGGGAGCCGTGATCGTCAGGCTGTAGTCGGCAAAGCCGCCGGGGATCAGTTTCGGGTTGCTCGTGCCGTTGACGGGGTCGCTGTACGCGAGCGATGTCTTCGCGATGGCGAGCGGCAGCACATAGGCGTTGGTGTAGGTGCAGGTCGTGGCGGTTGTGCTGCCCCCGATCGTCAGCGTGCGGCCGGTCGCGCCGCTGGCAAGCGGGCTGCCGCCGGTGCATTCGACCGTCGCATTGTAGAGCGCGGCGACCGCGCCGCCGCCATAGGTTTCGGCGGGCAATGTAATCACGTCGCCGGCGCGTACGGTAACCAGCGTGCCGCTGGTTGCGGTGGGCGCGGTCGAACTGAAACTGGCGTTCGCCGTGCCGCCGCTCGTCGTTGCGCTTGCGGTGTGACCGGTCGTCGCGCCCGACCATAGTTTCGCCAGCCGCAATTGCTGCGCGATCCGGCTGTTTGTGAAGGTACAGATGATCGCTGTGTCGGCCGCGTTCACGGTCAGCACGCTGCCCGAAAGCGCGTTGGCGTTGCCGGTGCAGGCGAGCGCGGCGGTGTAGTTGGCGGCGCTGCCCACCGAGAAGGTCTCGGCGAGTGTCGCGGCCTCGGCGGCATAAACGGTGACCGCTGCGTTGGTATCGGTTTCGTTCGCCGAATTGGCGACCGAAAGGATGCTGGCGTTGTTGATCAGCCCGCTCGTGGCGACGGTGGCCGCGTCGGCGAGCTTCGCGTTGACCCATGTCTTGCGGACGACGAGCGTCGCCGACTTGCGGCTGTTCGTCCAGGTACAGGTAAGCGAGCTGCCCGAAGGCATCACCACCGTGCGGCTGAGCCCGCTGCCCGATGTTGCGACGACGGCATTGTCGCTGCTCCGCCGGCATTCGATGCTGCTGTTGTAGTTCGCGGCGGCACCCGTCGTATAGGCTTCGGTCAGCGTGAGCGTGCTGCCCGCCGTCGCGATCGCGGTCGCGTTGGTCGCGGTGCCGCCGACGGTCGAACTCCCCGCGGTCGGCAGCAGCCCGCCCGATATCGACAGGCTGACCGCGTCGCCCGTGATACCGTTCGTCCAGTTTTTGGCGAGCACGACGGGCGAATCATTGTCGGTGATCGTGTAAGTGCTGGAGGTGCGCGCCGCGCCGCCGCAGCTCGTAGTGCTCGAAACGGTGTAGCCGGTGCCGCTGTTCAGTGCGATCTCGATCGTCTCGCTGCCCTCTGTCGCGGTATCGTCGATGATCTGGATGCCGAGCGGAACGGCTGCGTTCTGATAGGTGCCCGCAGGAATGGTCACCGTGAAGGTCGCGCCGCCGCCGGGGGTCGTATAGTCGGTGCCGCGCGTGGCGGTGCCGCCGGTGATACTGACATTCACCGTGCGCGCGGCAAACAATGTTCCGTTGACGGTCAGCGTCGGGAGGTTCGTGGTCGCGATTGATTCGACGCCTGAAGCCGCGGCGGTCGACAGCTCGATGAAGGGATTGAGCGTGATCCGGATGTCGTCGAGGAAATTGCCGACGCTGCCGGCATCGGTCGTGATGAACTGGACGCGCTGGATACCCGACGCGCCGCTATAGGTCGTCGACCCGGTGTTGACGTTCCAGACATTGTTCACCGTCGACGACTGGCTCGCGAGGCTCTGGATCAGCGTGCCCGAACTGTTCGCGATCTGGAAACGGGCGGTCTGTGTTGCGGAGCCGCCCGAGCGCGCGCGGTGGGCGAAGGTCCAGCCGATCGTCTCGCCGTTGACCATGCAGATATTCTGATAGAGCGCGCCGGGGACGTTGGCGTTCATTTCGGCGAAGACCGAGCCTTCATAGGCGGGTACACCCTGGAAATTCGTATCCCACAGCTCGATTTCGCCCGACGCCGAATCCCAGCCGGTAACCGAGCCGTTCGAATAGATTTCGTAATTGGCCGCGCCAGCGCCTTGCGGATTGTTCGCTTCGAACGACGGATTGACGATCACGCGCTGCGCCGATGCAGGCGGAGCGATCGCCAGCGCTGCGGCAACAACGGCAAGGATGCCGCGTCGCGCGAGGCGGGTCGGGGGACGGCCGGACATCAGTTGACCGTCACGTCGAAGGCGACCGCCATCGCGTTCGCGGGAAGCAGCGTCGGCGTCGTCGCGGCGACGGTTGCGCCGCTGATCGAGGCCCCGAACGGGTCGCTTTCGTCGGCGCCGCTCGCATTGTCGTCCTCGACCGTTACGGCGCCCGCGCAGCTCGTGCCGCTGCGCAGCGAACCCGGAACGAAGGCCGTGCTCGCGGGCAGTGCGTCGGCGACATTGACGCCGGTCGCGGTGCCGCTGCCATTGTTGGTGACGAGGATGCAGTAACGCATCGTCGCGCCGGGGATCGCCTTGGGATTGGTCGCGCCATTCACCGGATCGCTGACGACGCTGCTCGTCTTCGCGATCGTCAGGTTGGTGGTCGGGCGGCAGAATGTGATGTCGTGTATCGCGGCGCCCTGCTGCCCCGGATCGGCAGGTGCGAGGCCGTGGCTGCCATAGGTAATGACGATGGTGTCGACCGGCGCGGCAAAGGTCACCACGACGTTCCCGTTGGCGCTGCCGTCGGCCGAAGTGGCGTCGCCATAAGCGCTGTTGCCGATGACATAATTGCTGATGCCATTGGTGAGCGTGGGCGTGACGGGAGCGCCGTTGAAACTGCCCATAACGGTCAAGCGGTCGGCGAACTGCCCGGCGGCATAATCGATGTCGAACACGCGGAACTGCACGCCCGGCACCGCGGTCGGCAAGGCGATCGTCGAGGTGATCGCGCCCGCCTGGCTGGTGAAATCGGCGATTTCGAATATCGAAAATTGCGCAGGCGCAAGCCCGCCGGTGACAACATTCTGGCGTGTCGGCGACTGGCCGCCATAGGTGGCGTTGTTGAGGAAGGCCCCGCCGCTGATCGCGATGTTGAAATTCATCGTGCCGATTGCGGTCAGGGCATAGCTGCCGCTTGTCGTCCCCGCGGACCAGCTGACGCTGTCCCAGTCGTGCACCGTCGTGCCGACCGGGCAGACGAGCGTCGGCGCCGTGCCCGCGACGCGGGTGCCCGACACAGTGAAGCTCGCGCTGTCAGTATCATCCTCACCCGCGGCGGCATTGCCGGCGGTCGAATCGGGGTCGAACGCCGACGAGGCGCTGATCTCGGCGATATTGGTGACGCTCGCTCCCGCGGTCGCGGTCACGGTGCCGGAAATCGTCAGCGTCCGCGTCGTACCCGGCGGGATGCTGCCGACGGTCCAGACGCCGGTCGTGCTGTTATAGCTGCCGAAGCCTGCGGCACTGGTGAAGGTGAAGCCCGCGGGCAGCGTGTCCTGCACCGCGACGCCGGTCGCGGTCAGCGTCGATGCGCCCGCGTTGGTGACACTCAGCACATAATCGATGCTGGTCCCGGACGCCGGCGCAGCATTGCTCACCGACTTGGTCATCGACAGGTCGGCGTAGGGCGAAGCCGGCACCGTCGTCAGCGTCAGGTCGGACCGCGTGAAGGCGCCGCTGTCGCCGTTCAGCGAATCGCAGATGGTGAGCTGCCAGGTGCCCGCCGAACCCTGTCCGTTGAAGCTTGCGAGCGAACCTTCGGGACGGAACGTCCGTTGATAGGGGGGGGCTGCGGTCGTGTTGTCGTTTGTGGTATGCGTCGTGATGCTCGCCGCTGCACTATCGTCGAACAGGACGTTCAGATTGTCGGCCGACGTCCCGACATTGGTGATCAGGTTGACCACTGTTCCCGCCGGCGAGATCAATGTGGCGCGCACGTCGCCGCGATAGCTGTGCGTGAACTGGACGCCGATATTGACGTCGGTGACTTGCGCGTTGGCTGCGACGGTGAAACTCCGCACCATCGGGCCGGTGCACGATGTTGCGCTTTCGCTGATCGTGCCGGTCGTCGTGTTGCTGTAACTGCTCGTGGTCTGTGCGGCGGCGGGATTCGCGGCCAGCCCGAAGGCCAGCCAGACAAGCATGATACATGCTCGCACAGACTGCAAACACTGGCCCCCACGCCAGCGGTATCGGCTCTGGTCCCGCCGTTGCATGACGCCGCTATGGCGTCCGCATAGCTAATATCCGGTTAAAATCGGTGACTTGGCCGCATTTCTGTTCGGCCGTGGGACAGAATTTCGTTATGCGTCCGACCAGTCGCCATGCTGCGCCATCCACAGGCTGACCGCGGCGATCGCGGCGGTTTCGGCGCGCAGGATACGCGGGCCGAGCGTGATCCGGCGCACCGCGGCGTGCGCCACCAGCATATCGCGCTCGCGTGTCGTGAAGCCGCCTTCGGGCCCCGTCAGGATCGCCGCGGGCGCGGGGGCTGCGATGTCCGCGAGCGGGACCCCGCCCGCCTCGTCGGCGAACAGCAGCGCACGGTCGGCCGGCCAGTCCTTCAATAGCTGCGGCAATTTGACGGGTTCGGCGATCGTCGGAAGCGCGGTGCGTCCGCATTGTTCGCACGCCTCGATGATCTGCGCTTCGATCCGCTCCTGCTTGACGCGCTCGACGATCGTGCGCTCGGTGATCACCGGTTGCAACCGCGCCACGCCCAGTTCGGTCGCCTTCTCGATGATCCAGTCGAGGCGCGCTTTCTTTACCGGCGCAAAGCAAAGCCAGAGGTCGGGAACCTTCTCGATTGCGCGCATCTGACGCTCGATGCGCAGCGTCAGCGATCGCTTCGCCGTGTCGGCAATGATCGCCAGCCACTCGCCGCTGCGATTGTCGAAGAGGAGGACCGGGTCGCCCGCCTTCATTCGCATGACGCCGAGCAGATAATGTGCGGCGGCACCGTCGATCAGCGGGGCGGCATCGGGTCCCAGCGGGAAATCGACAAACAGGCGGGGCGTGCTGGCGGGCGGCCAGGCGGGAGTCGCGGGCATCGCTGCGCGATAGCAGAAGGCGATATTTTGTGCATCCTTTGCCGCGGGGCGATCCCCTGTGTCCCGTTCCGGGTCAAATTCGCCGGTGTCAGCCGTCGCAGCCGCCCCGGATTAGCATTTTGGTAAGCAGTCCTCCCCTAGTGCGAGAATACCAGCGGCCCATCTGGTGGGGCGTGCCGCGGGCCGAAGAGGGGTTAAACCATGCGAGGGACCGTATTGAGCCGCTTGCGGCTCGGCACCAAAAAGCTTCTGCGCGATCAGGGCGGCAACGCCCTGATGCTGACGGCTGCCGCCGTCGTGCCGGTGATCGGGATCGTCGGTTCGGCAGTCGACATCGGCCGCGCCTATATGGCCCAACTGCGCTTGCAGCAGGCCTGCGATGCCGGGGTGCTTGCCGGCCGCCGCGCGATGGCGGGCGGGGACTATGCCGACCCCCAGAAGGCCGAAGCGAACAAGATGTTCAACTTCAACTTCCCGACCGACGTCTACGGCAGCAAGAATATCAGCTTCACTTCGACGGCGAGCGTCAGCAAGACAGACGTCAACGGCGTCGCCAGCGCGATCCTGCCGTCGGCGATCATGTTCATGTTCGGGACCGATCAGTTCAATCTGACGGCGAACTGCGCCGCCAAGCTCGAAATTTCCAACACCGACGTGGTCCTCGTGCTCGACGTCACCGGGTCGATGGAGTCGAAAAATCCGGGCGATTCGGATTCGAAAATCGTCGGGCTGCGCAACGCGGCGATGGTGTTCTTCGATACGCTGACCAAGGCCGAGATCGGCGATGGACGGTTGCGCTTCGGGATCGTTCCGTACAGCGGCACGGTCAATGTCGGCGCCATTCTGAACACCGCCAATCCGGCGTGGATTTCCGATTCGGTGACGGTGCCTTCGCGCACGCCGCTCTACAGATCCAACGGAACCTTCAGCCAATATCGCTACGAAAACCGCACCTTCAATGTTTCGGGCGGCAAGGGCGGTGCGAACATGACCTTCAACACCGGGACGAACGGCGCCGATCTCACGTCCAACTGGGACGGCTGCATCATGGAGCGCAAGACCACCACTTTCAACAAGAGCACGACCGCGCCGGCCGACGCGTACGACATGGACGTCAACATGGTGCCGACGTCGAACGACGACACCAAATGGAAGATGTTCCTCGCCGATTTTGCTTATAGCCGCTCGGGTTCGGCTACCAGCGACAGCACGAGCAACAACACCAGCTTTGGCAAGGCGGCCGAGGACCCGGACGTCGATACCGGCGCCTGCCCTGTCCCCGCGATGAAGCTGACCGAGATGGACGATGCGGGCAAGCAGAAGTTCAAGGACAAGATCGCCGAGCTGAAGCCGCAGGGCTTTACCTACCATGATTCGGGGATGGCGTGGGGCGCACGCCTCATCTCGCCCACCGGCCTCTTCGCGACCGAGAACAGCACGGTGACGAACAAGCGTCCGATCAGCCGGCACATCATCTTCATGACCGACGGTGCGATGACCGCGCCGCGCGCCAATTTCTCGCACCAGGGCCAGGAACGCGTAATTACGCGGATCGGCGCGTCGGATGATGGCGACGCGGTCGATCGCCACAACAACCGCTTCGAGCAATTGTGCGCCAGGGCCAAGAACATGCCCGTGGGCCAGAATGACGCGCCGGTGGTCATCTGGGTGATCGGGTTCGGCGTGACGCTGAACGACCAGCTCACCCGGTGCGCGACGACTGGCAAAGCCTATCAGACGGGCAGCAACAAGAAGCTCGAAGGCATATTCCAGTCGATTGCCGATCAGATTTCGCGCCTGAGGCTGTCGCAATGACCCGGCGGTTCACCGACCTCGCGCGGGGTCTCCGGGGGCATCAGCGTGGCACCGCGATCACCGAGTTCGCGCTGACCGCGCCGCTCTTCCTGCTCCTCCTGATGGGCATCTTCGACTATAGCTGGCAATTCTATGCCCGGCAGGTTTTGCAGGGGGCCGTCGCGAAGGCCGCGCGCGATTCGACGCTCGAAGGCAATGCCGCAAGCCAGACCGCGCTTGACGACAAGGTCCGCACGGCGGTCAAGAATGTGTTCGGCGACGCGACCGTGACTTTTACGCGCCAGACCTACGACAGCTTCGACGCGGTCGGCAAACCCGAACCGTTCAAGGACAAGAACGGCAACAACAGCTACGACGCCGGCGAATGCTTCGAGGATATCAATGCCAATGGCAGTTGGGACGCCGACCGCGGCCGCAGCGGCAACGGCGGTGCGGACGATGTCGTTCTCTATACCGCATCGATGGAGTTCAACCGCATCCTGCCGGTGTGGAAGATGCTGGGGCAGCCGCAAATGACGATACTCAAGCAGTCGACGGTGCTGCGCAACCAGCCCTACAACGCCGGCGCAAACGCCAATCCGGTGAAATGCACATGATCGCCCGGCTGATCCGGATACGCCGCGCGATGGCGCGCCTGTGGCGCGATTGCCGCGCGACGGTGATGGTCGAAATGGCCTTTGCCATTCCGTTCCTCGTGCTGGTCGGCTTTGCCGGTCTGGAAATCGCCAATCTGACGCTGACCAAGACGCGGATCAGCCAGATCGGCCTCAGCGCCGCGGACAATGCATCGCGCATCGCATTCGGAAGCGCCCTGTCGCAACCCTCTATCCGCGAGATCGACATCAACGAGGTGTTCACGGGGGTCGAAGAACAGGCAAAGGGGCTGAATTTTGCGACCAACGGGCGCATCATCCTCTCCAGCCTCGAACAGAATGCCGATGACGGGCAGTGGATTCACTGGCAACGTTGCTATGGCACCCTCAACGTCGCTTCCGAATATGGCCCGCAAGGGACGGGCGCGACGGGAACCGATTTCGCCGGAATGGGACCGGCTGGCAAGGAGGTTACGGCCGCGACGGGGACGGCGGTGATGTTCGTCGAGATCGTCTATGATTACGAGCCCCTGCTCTATGGCAAGGCGCTCGGAAAGCAGCGGATACGGTCGACGGCGGCTTTCAATATTCGCGAAGGACGCGACCTTTCGCAGGTCTATAATCCCTCGCCGTCGGTGACTGTTTCGTCCTGCCCCTGATCGCGGGCGGCCGCCGGATCGAATCAGCCATTTATCGCGGGCCCGGCGGCTGCTACACGCGCCGCTGCCGATGACTGCCACTCACCCTCCCGACAGCCAGCTTCGCGGTTTCGTGGCCATGCTACCATCCGCGGCGCAGCCCTATGCGCTGCTCGCGCGGCTCGACCGGCCGATTGGCTGGTGGCTGCTTTATTGGCCGTGCGCGTGGGCGCTGGCGCTCGGCGGCGGCGCCGTCAGCCACTGGCCGCTGTTTCTCTGGCTCCTCGCCGGTGCGATCGCGATGCGCGGCGCGGGCTGCGTCTATAATGATATCGTCGACCGCGACCTCGATGCGAAGGTTGCGCGCACCGCGTCGCGCCCGGTCGCAAGCGGCGCGGTGTCGGTGCGAAATGCGCTGTTGTGGACCCTGCTGCTGTCGCTCGTCGGTTTACTGGTGCTGCTCCAGTTGCCGCGCCCGGCGCAGATCGTCGCGCTCGGCAGTCTGATCCTCGTTGCGGGCTATCCGTTCATGAAGCGGATCACCTGGTGGCCGCAGGCGTGGCTGGGCCTCGTCTTCAGCTGGGGAGCGCTTGTCGCGTGGATCGCGGTGGGCGGACCCGACGGGCTGGCGCTGCCGTTGCTTTATGCGGGCTGCATCGCATGGGTGATCGGATACGACACCATCTATGCGCTCCAGGATATCGAGGACGATATGCTGATCGGCGTGAAGTCGAGCGCGCGTGCGATGGGGCGCCATGTGAAGGGCGGCGTCGCGATGTGCTACGCGCTCGCGCTCGCCTGCTGGGGCGGCGCCTTGTGGGCGGTGCGGCCCGACCCGCTGGTGCTGATCGCGTTACTCCCCGCCGCGGTTCACCTCACGGGGCAGGTGGTGACGCTCGATCCGGCGAACGGCGAGGATGCGCTCGCGAAGTTTCGCAGCAACCGTTTCGCCGGCCTCCTGATCTTTGCCGCGATGCTGGTGGTCGGCAGCGCACCCTGAGGGCTATTCGGCTGCGAGCAGTTCCTCGGCGCCGCCAAGGTCGACCGAGACGAGGCGGCTGATCCCGCGCTCGACCATCGTTACCCCGAACAGGCGGTGCATACGTGCCATCGTCACCGCATTGTGGGTGACGATCAGGTAGCGTGTGTTGGTTTCGCGCGCCATGCGGTCGAGCAGGTCGCAGAAGCGCTCGATATTCGCATCGTCGAGCGGGGCGTCGACTTCGTCGAGGACGCAGATCGGTGCGGGGTTGGTCAGGAACAGGCCAAAGATCAGCGCGACCGCGGTCAGCGCCTGCTCGCCGCCCGACAGCAGGGTCAGCGTGCCGAGCCGCTTGCCCGGCGGCTGTGCCATGATTTCGAGCCCCGCCTCGAGCGGATCGTCCGAATCGACCAGCTCGAGATGCGCCTGCCCGCCGTTGAACAGGGTGGTGAACAGGCGCTGGAAATGGGTGTTCACGGCCTCGAAGGCCGCGAGCAGGCGCACGCGGCCTTCGCGGTTGAGATTGCCGATCGACCCGCGCAGCCGATGGACGGCTTGCGTCAGCTCCTCGATCTCGGCGGCGTTCTTCTCGCGTTCGGTATCGAGTTCGACCAGCTCGTCGGCGGCGACGAGGTTGACCGGACCGAGCCGTTCGCGGTCGGTGATCAGCCGGTCGTGCTGCGTCGACTCGGCACTGGCGTCGCCGACGCTTGCGCTTTCGAACCCGGCCTTTTGCGGCAGCAGCGGCGGCGGGCATTCGAAGCGTTCGCCCGACAAGCGCCCCATTTCGATGCGGCGAAGTTCGGCATTTTCGGAGCGCGCGACGGCGCCCGCGCGCGTCTCACGCGCGGTGGAAACGCGCTCGCGGATTGCGCCCAGCGCGGTTTCGGCCTCGCGCAGCGCGGCTTCGGCGGCGCGTTCCTGCGCTTCGGCGGCGGCGACCTTTTCGCGCAGCGCAGCCTGTTGCGCTTCAGCGGCGGCGCGCTGTTCGGCGAGTTTCGCGGGCGCATCGGCAAGCTTGGCCGCTTCGGCGGCGAGCGTGTCGGCGCGCTTGTCCATCTCGGTCACGCGCCGCGCTGCTTCGCCCGCGCGCGCCTTCCAGCTCTTGATCTCGGCGCTGACGACCGCCTGCCGTTCGCTGAGGCCTGCGAGGGTGCGCTCGTGCGCTGCCAGTGCGTCACGCGCGGTTCCGGCGTCGGCGCGTGCGCGTTCGGCCGCCTGCTCTTCGGCTTCGAGCGCCGCGCGCGCGATACTGTCGTCGGGCAGTGTGGCGAGTGCGGCTTCGTGTGACGCGAGCGTTTCGGCGGCTTCTTTGGCGGCTTCGGCGATCTCGGCGAGGCGCCGGTCGAACAGCGCGGCGGCGTCGCGGTGCCGGTCGAGCGCGGCCTGCGCCTGATCCGCGGCGCGCAGCGCGGTCCGGCGCGCCTCGTCGGCAGCGGAGAGCGCCTTGCGTGCCGCCGCGGCGGCTTCGGTGAGTTCGGATGCCCTTGCCGCGGCGGCGTCGCGGCGGTCGCGTAGTTCCTGCACCCCCAGTTCGACCTGCGGGCGCTGCGCCGCGAGTGCGTCGAGGCGATTCTGGCGCTGTAGCCGCTCGGTCGCGGTCGCGCCGTCGCCGCGCGTGACGAAGCCGTCCCAGCGGCGCATCACGCCGTCGATGGTAACGAGGCGCTGACCGACCGCGAGTGGCTGGCCAGCGTCGGTTTGGGCAACTGCGACCTGACCCAGGCGACGGGTGAGTGCGGCGGGTGCTTTCACATATTCGGCAAGCGGGCTGGTGCCGGCCGGCAGCGCGGGGTCGTCCTTCGCCGCATCGGCGCCACCCCAACTGCGTGCCGCGTCCTTGTCCGTACCGGCATCGAGGTCGTCGCCGAGCGCGGCAGCGAGCGCGGCTTCGTAACCCGGCGCCACGCGAAGCTGGTCGAGGACGCGGTTTCCGTCGCTGCGCGCAGTAGCCAGCGCGCGTTCGAGCGTCGTCGCTTCACCCTCAAGCGCCGCCAGCGCGGCGCGCGCTTCGGCGAGTCCCGCCTCGACGCCTGCGAGGTCCGCGGCTGTCGCTTCGCGACCGGCCTCGGCCTCATGCAATGCCGCTTCGGCGGCGGCGATCGCCGCTTCGGCCGCTTCGGCGGTTTTCACGCTTTCGGCGTGCTTCGCGGCGAGCGCGGTGCTGTCGCCCAGCGCCGCGATCTCGGCGTCGACGCGCGCCTTGTCGCCGGCAACGCGGTGCACGGCGGCTTCGGCACTGTCGCGCGCGGACACCGCAATACGCCGGTCGGCCGCCTCGCTTGCGGCCCTGGCGCGCGCCTGCGCCAGTGCCACCTCGGCATCGCGCAGTCGCGCTTGTGCCGCGAGATTGGCTTCGGCGAGGGCGGTTTTTCCGGCGTCGTGCCCGGCGATGTCCTGTGCCAGCGATTTGCTTTCGGCGTCGAGTGCGGTCAGCGCGCCATGCGCTTCGCGTGCGAGCTCGCCTTCATGCGCGCGGTCATCGGCGATGCGGCGTTGCTGCGTCGCCAGATCTTCGAGCCGTTGCCGCGCCGCACGCTCCTCGCCCTGAAGGCGTACCTGCGTTGCGGTTGCTTCGGCGAGGGCATCGCGCTGCGTCTGTGCATCGCTGCGCGCCGCGGCGACGCGCGTTGCAACCTCGGTCTGCGCCTTCGATACGGTTTCGAGCTCGTTCTGCGCCGTCTTGACCGCGGCTTCCGCGGCGTCGGCATCGCGGCGCGCCTGATCGGCGGCGGCGGCGGCGTCGCGCCAGCGCGCATAGATCAGCCGTCCTTCGGCGACGCGGATATCATCGCTGAGTTTCTTGTATTTCTCCGCCGCGCGCGCTTGCCGCCGCAGCGCGTTGGCGCGCACCTCCATGTCGGCGACGATTTCGGAGAGGCGGGTGAGGTTGGTTTCGGTCGCGCGCAGCTTTTGCTCGGCGTCCTTGCGGCGGACGTGCAGCCCGGCGATGCCCGCGGCTTCCTCGAGCATCGCGCGGCGGTCGGTGGGCTTGGCCGCGATGACGTTGGCGATCTTGCCCTGGCTGACGAGCGCGGGGCTGTGCGCGCCGGTCGCCGCGTCGGCAAAGATCAGCGCGACGTCCTTGGCGCGCACGTCGCGGCCGTTGGCGCGATAGGCGCTGCCCGCGCCGCGTTCGATACGGCGGATCACCTCGAGATCGTCGCCGTCGCCGCCGTCGGACAGGCCCGCGACGAGCGCACCCTCGGTATCGCAATGGAGCGCGACCTCGGCAAAATCGCGCGCCGGGCGCGACGAGGTGCCGGCGAAGATGACATCTTCCATGCCGCCGCCGCGCATCGATTTGGGCGAAGATTCGCCCATCACCCAGCGGATCGCTTCGAGCAGGTTCGACTTGCCGCAGCCGTTGGGACCGACGACGCCGGTCAGCCCGGGTTCGATGCGCAATTCGGTGGGTTCGACGAAGCTTTTGAAACCGGTCAGGCGCAGCCGCTTTATCTGCACGGGCTATCCCCGTGCAGCGCATCGAATCGGAGCTGGTGCAACCTTGGTGTCACATATCCCCCTGCGAACCGTCATGCCGCGTGCCCGGGGGAGTCGCAAGGGGCAGGATGCGCCCGCCCCTTGCTTCAAATCAGGATCAGCGTGCGCCCATCGTCCGCAGGCGGTCGCGCAGCGGACCCCATGATGCGACGCCTTCGGCAACCTGGCCGTTGATGATGAAGGTCGGCGTGCCCGTGATCTGATATTTCTCGACCCCGGCGTTGGTGCCCTTTTCGATCGCCTCGACATTTTCGACCTTGGCGAGGCATTGCTGGATCGTCGCGGCGGGGACGCCGCGCTGCTGGTAGAACTGGTCGATGCCCCAGCCCTTGGCGAGCGCGGTGAAGCGCTGTGCCGGCGGCAGCTTCATCGCTTCCTCGATCCCCGGCTGCGGCTTCGACGCGCCTGCGATGAAGGCTTCATGTTCGAGGAAGGTCGCATCGGCGAGCGGGAAGAAGCGGTCGGGACCGGTGCATTTGACGATCGCGCCCGAAATCGCGTCGACCGGGTGGAGCATGAACGGCGTCAGCTTGTACGACACGCGGCCGGTGTCGACGAAATCGCGCTTCAGCTCTTCATGCGAGTCTTTGGCGAACTGGGCGCAATGGCCGCAGGTGAAGGCACCATATTCCTCGAGTTTGATCGGCGCGTCGGGGTTGCCCATCACGACCCCATCGCCCTCGACGCGCACGACCTGCGACCAGCTCTTGCCGGCGGGGGGCGCGACCTTGGCGACGACGTCCTGCTCCTTGCTCTGGTCCGTTGTGCCGCCGCCGCAACCGGCGAGGGCGAGCGCGCCGAGCGAAGACAGAAGGGCGATACGAAGCGATGCTTTCATTTTCAGTTTTCTCCACGAGATCGGGAATGCAGGGCTTTTACGAGGCCTTGAGCGCGAGGTCGAGTTTCGATTTAAGCGCGGGCCAGGCGGTGACGCCGGCATTGCGGCCGTTGACGAAAAAGGTCGGCGTGCCTTCGACGCGGTCGGCGCCGAGGCCGATGTTGGTCATGCCGGTGAGTTCGGCCTGCGCGACCTCGCTGTCGAGCGCGGCTTCGATCTGGGCCTGTGTATAGCCGCGCGCGCGCATCAGCGCGGCGAGGCCGGTGCCTGCGGCGATCTTGCGCGCGCGTTCGCCGGTGGTGCCTTCGAACCAGCTTTTCGTTTGCGCGTCGGTGGCCTGCTGGATTTTGGCGATGAGCGCGGGGAAGGCCGCGAAGATCGCCTGATGATTGCCGGAAAAGGCCTTGGGTCCGCCGCAACGCGCCAGCAGCGCCGCGGTCATGTCGACCGGATCGCGGACGAGGTTGCGATATTCGAGCAGGACGAGCCCGCGGTCGAGATATTGCGTCTTGAGCGGCAGCGAGCCTGCCTTCGCGAAATCGGCGCAGACGTGGCACGTGTAGCTGAAATACTCGACGAGCCGCACCTTGGCGTCGGGGTTGCCGACGAGGAAGGCGCCGATCGGGCTGGTGGTGACGGTCTGCGACCAGAGTGCGGGTTTGGCGGGCGTAGCGGCGAGCAGCGTCAACGCGGCGCCCGAAAGCGCCAGCACCGCGGCGCGGCGATCGAGAAGCGGGTCGTCAAAAGCGGACATCCGTCTTTCCTAACTGATACGGGGAAGCTTGGGCGGCGTCGCCAGCCCTGCCGCCATGCGTTCGAGCACGGTGCGCAGTTCCGGGTCGCCGATGTCGCGCAGGCTGTCCCCCAGTTCGGCGGGTACGGGCTTGAGCATTGCCGGCGGCTGAACGGGTGCGGCGGGGGTAACCTGTCCGTGCGTCATGCGGACGCCGGCGATTGCGGCATAGCCGAAGAAGCGGTTGACCGCGGCGATGATGTCGGGCGTGACATGCTGGAGCATCGGCGCGTGCGCGCCGCTGATCGTGAGATGCAGCGTGCCGCCCGCCTTTTGCCCCGCGGGAAAGCGGATCATCGCGGGCTGAGTGACGTCGGCGAGCCGGTCGCCGACGATCTCGCGCCAGCGGCTGACCACCGACGACTGGACGAAGCCGAATTTGCGAAAGGCGGTGCGGCCGATTTCGGGGACGAGGTCGGAAATCGAGCGTGCCTCGCCGCCGCGCGGGCGTTCATAGGGACGCGCGGCAGGCTTGGCGGATTTCGCCTTGCCCCCGGCCTTGACCTTTTTGGCCGGCCCATCTTCTCCCGCGTCTTTCGCCATGTCCGGCGCCATGCCATAGGCAGGGGGTGAGCGTCCAGACTTCCAGCATCCTTGAAGGCGCCGCGGACGACTTCGCGCTCCGCCTGCTCGACTGGTACGGCCGCGCGGCGCGCGATCTGCCCTGGCGTATCGCGCCGGGGAGCGACGCCGTTCCTGACCCCTATCGCGTGTGGCTGGCCGAGGTGATGCTCCAGCAAACGACCGTCGCCGCGGTCGCGGGCTATTTTGCGCGCTTCACCGGCCGCTGGCCAACGGTCGCCGATCTGGCCGCCGCCGCCGATGCCGATGTCATGGCGGCGTGGGCGGGGCTCGGCTATTATGCCCGCGCGCGCAACCTGCTCGCCTGCGCGCGCGCCGTCGTCGCGGATCATGGCGGACGTTTTCCGGATAGCGAGGCGGCGTTGCGCGCTTTGCCGGGGATCGGCGATTATACCGCCGCGTCGGTCGCCGCGATCGCCTTTGGCCGCCCGGCGGTGGTCATCGACGCCAATATCGAACGCGTGATCGCGCGCCACTGCCTGATCGAGACACCACTGCCGATGGCGAAGCGCGAAATTCGCGCCGCGCTGGCACCGCTTGTGCCAAAGGACCGGCCGGGCGATTTCGCGCAGGCGCTGATGGATCTGGGCGCGACCATCTGCACTCCGCGCGCACCGGCGTGCGCTATCTGCCCGTTGATGGCCGATTGCCGCGCGCGCGGGCGCGCCGACGTCGAACGCCTGCCGGTCAAGCCGCCGAAAAAGGCGAAACCGCATCGCCACGGCCTCGCCCACTGGATCGAGCGCGATGCGGCCATCTGGCTGATCCGCCGCCCCGACAAGGGAATGCTCGGCGGGATGCGCGCGCTGCCCGGCGGCGAATGGGGCGATGCGCCCCCCGCCGAGTCGGGAATCGTCAGCATCGACCATGGCTTCACCCATTTCGACCTGACGTTGACCCTGGTGCGCCGCGAAGCTCCTCCCCAAGCCCCCGATGCCGCAGCGGAAGGTCTGTGGTGGCCGATCGCGGACCTTGACGCGGCGGGGCTGCCGACGCTCTATCGCAAGCTGACCGACAAGATGCTGGAGAGAGACGCATGAACATGATGGTTTCGCGCCGCGCGCTGATGGGCGGAATGGTGCTGGGCGGTGCTGCCGCGCTGCTGCCGCGCGCCGCGCTCGCGTGGAAGGCCGACGGCGCCGCGCTCTATCCCGCGACCAATGCGTTCATCAAAGGCTTCGTCGATCGCCGCGAACTCGCCGGCACGCTCGCCGCGATCGGCAAGGGACAGGAGGCGCCGCTGTTCCTCGGCGCCGGGGTCCAGTCGAACGATTCGGCGACGCCGGTCGGGCCCGACACGCTGTGGCGCCTTTATTCGATGACCAAGCCGGTCACCGGCATCGCCGCGATGCTGCTGATCGAGGACGGCAAGATGAAGCTCGACCAGCCGATCGCCGATTTCCTGCCCGCCTTTGCGAACATGAAGGTCCAGAATACGCCCGACGGGTCGATCACCGATGTCCGGCCCGCCAAGGGGCCGATCACGGTGCGTCAGTTGCTCACCCACACGGCGGGGCTCGGCTACAACATCATCCAGAAGGGGCCGATCAAGAAGGCGTATGACGACGCCGGTATCGTCGGCGGGCAAGCGAGCCGCCTGCCGATCCCCGGGCTGGCGCCGGTGACCCCCGCGCCGAGCCTCGCCGCCATGGCCGACCGGCTCGCGGCGCTGCCGCTCGTCTACGAACCCGGCACGAAATGGAGCTATTCGATCAGCCTCGACCTTCTGGGCCGGTTGATCGAGGTTGTGTCGGGACAGCCGTTCGACGCGTTCCTGAAGGCGCGACTGTTCGACCCGCTCGGCATGACGAGCACGGGCTTCATGGTGAACGCAAAGGACGTCGGGCGCTTCACGAGCAATTATGCGCCGTTCGGCGGCGCGCTGATTCCCTTCGATCCCGCGACGAGTTCGATCTATCTGGACCCGCCGCCCTATCCGTTCGGCGGCGGCGGGCTGGTGTCGAGCGCGCGCGACTACGACCGTTTCCTCGCGATGCTGCTCGGCGAAGGCGCGACGGGCGGGGTGCGGGTGATGAAGCCCGAGACCGCGCGGCTCGCGATGTCGAACCTCATCGCCGACAGCGTCGACCGTAAAGGAACCTTCATCGACGGGCAGGGCTTTGGTGCGGGTGGGCGCGTGTCGCTCCCGACCTCGCCGGGCGGCGAGGGGATTTTTGGCTGGGCGGGCGCTGCGGGGACGATCGGCTTCGTGCACCGTAAACTCGGCTATCGCGCTGCGGGCTATACCCAGATCATGCCGCCTGACGTGGTGCCGTTCCAGAACAAGTTCGGCGAGGCCTTTTTCAAGGATGTGATGGCCTGATGCCTTTGCCGCTCGGCTTTACCGGGGCGCGGCTTGACCGCGCCGACCAGCTTCGCACCGATGCCGCGAGGTTCGCAGCGGCGGTTTCCGACCCGCGCGCGCGCTGCCTGCTTCTCGACGGCATCGACTTCGTGCCGGGAGAGGGTGGCGGACTCCGGTGGGAAGCGCTCGACCCGGCCGATGACCGCGCGCTGATGCTGCTCGGCATCGACGACGGCGGCATCCCGCATTTCGTCCGCGAAGCGCCCGCGGGCGCGCGGATCGACGCGCGCTCGCGCACCGTGATGCGGCTGCTTCCCTTGCTGTCGGCCGAAGAGGCAGCGCTATACGGCGGCGCGCGCAGCCTCGTCGACTGGCATGCGCGACACCGTTTCTGCGCGGTGTGCGGGGCGCCGACCGGCCTGTTCCGCGGCGGCTGGGGCCGGCGCTGCGATAGCTGCAACGCCGAACATTTCCCGCGCGTCGATCCCGTCGTGATCATGCTCGCCGAATGCGACGGGCGCGTGCTTGTCGGACGGCAGGGGGGCTTTCCCCCGGGCTTTTTCTCGGCGCTCGCGGGGTTCGTCGAACCGGGCGAATCGCTCGAGGAAGCCGTCGCGCGCGAACTCTGGGAAGAAGCGGGCATCCGCGTTTCGGACGTTAGCTATGTGGCGAGCCAGCCCTGGCCCTTTCCTTCGTCGCTGATGATCGGTTGCCGCGCGGTCGCGCACGATCCCGCGCTGACGCTCGACACGACCGAGATCGAGGCGGCGATGTGGGTCGACAGGGCCGAGGTGCGCGCTGCGCTGGCTGGCGACATGGGCGCCCCGTTCATGGCGCCGCCGCCGCTGGCGATCGCGCGTACCCTGCTGGAAGAATGGGCGGCTGGTTAGAGGCGTTTGCCGGTGATCCGGCTGATTTCCTTCGCCACCATCGCCTCGACGAGCGAGGGCAGGTTGGTGTCGAGCCAGTCCTTGAGCATCGGGCGCAGCGCGTCGAGGACGACGTCTTCCATCGTGCGGCCGGCGACGGTTGGGGCTGCAACGGTTGCTGCCGCAACCGCAGGCGTCACCGCGGCGGTCAGTGCTTCGAGCGACTGGCGCGCGGCGTCGGCGCTCGCTTCGGAGACAAGCTCTCCGTCGGCGGCTTCGGCCCGGTCTTCTTCATCCTGGAGATCGAGAATATCGTCGGCTTCGGGAACGCGAAGCTCGCGCACCGAACCCGGCGCTTCATCCCGCGCGATCACGCGCCGAATCGACGACAAGATATCTTCCATCGACGGTTCCCGCGACATATCGCCCATAACCCAACCCCCTAAACCATCGCGATTACCGGATGGTTAACCGACTTCTTACCGATTTGGGGCGTATCTTGCCAAGCCCTATTGTTTCGGCCCGACCTCGACATAGGCGGGGACGCTGGCGGTGGCGGCGGGAACGGCCTTGGTATCGGTCGCCACTTGCTGCGGCGCCGGATCGTCGGCCCAGTCCCAGATTTCGCCCTTCACGCGGCGATAATTGACTTCGGGGTCGTACAGCGCGCCGCCCTCGATGCCGAGATCGCGCGCTTCGGCCTTGCCCATCGCGGCGAGGACCGAAAAGGCGGCGACATAGCTATTGCGCCGTGCCGACACGAGCTGGACCTGCGTGTTCAGATATTCCTGTTCGGCGTTCAATATGTCGAGGATCGAGCGGGTGCCGACGCTGTTTTCGGCACGCACGCCTTCGAGCGAGAGGCTGTTGGCGCTGACCGCCTGCTGTGTCGCGGAAATGATACGTTCGTTCGCCTGCCAGGCCGCATAGGCCCCGCGCGTCTGTGCGATCACATCGCGTTCGATCGCGACATAATTTTCGATCGCCTGGCTCGTCTGGGCCTGCGCCTGACGCACGCGCGCCGAGGCGCGGCCGCCCTGGAAGATCGGGAGCGTCATCGACACGCCGGCGATCGTGCTCGTCGTCGTGTTCTCGGACGTCGTATTGGCCGCGGGGATCGAATTCAGATTGTTGTTGTAGCCGCCGGTGATCGTCGCCGACACTTTGGGCGCGCGGGTCGCCTGCGCGGCGCCGATATCGGCGCGCGAGGCACTGAGCCGCTGGTTCGCGGCCTCGATGTCGGGATTGCTGTTGAGTGCGATCGCCACCGCCTCTTCGCCCGTTGCGGGCAGGTTCGGCAGGACCGGCGGCGGCTGCAGATCGTCAGGGGCGTCGCCGACGAGCCGGATATAGGATTCGCGGCTGCGGATCAGGTTCGATTCGGCGGTTCGCAAATCGCCCTCGGCCAGCGCGAGCCGGGCCTCCGACTGGGCGACGTCGGTGCGCGTCAGGTCGCCGATTTCGAAACGATCGCTTGTCGCCTGCAGGTTGGTGCGCAGGACTGACACATTCTTCTGGTTGAGCTGGACGATCGCGATATCGCGGATGACGTCCATATAGGCGCCGACGACCTGCGAAAAGACGCTCGCTTCGGTGGCGCGAAGGTCGGCCTGCCCGGCCTCGACACGGAATTTCGCGGCCTTCACGGCGTTGCGCACCGCGCCGCCCTGATAGATGGGCACCGAAAGCTGGGCGCCGGTCGACAGCGAGCGGCCGGGCGTGAAGAAGCTGTTGCCGGGGACGACCAGATTTTCCTGAAAGTCGACGCTGACGCCGACCGACGGCAGTCCCGATGCTTTCTGGATCGGGACATTTTCGTCATTGGCGCGCTGCCCTGCGCGCGCGGCGGTCAGCGTCGGGTTGTTTTCATACGCCTTGGCCAGCGCGTCCTGCAATGTTTCGGCCTGCGCCGCGGCGGGCAGCATCAGGGCACCGGCCGCAAGACCGGCAAGCCAGCGGGCACGACGAAGAGTCTGTTTCTTATCGGTATCGATCATCGTGGTGTCAGCCTGAAACAAGGAGGGATGGGGCCTTCAGAACCGGAAACCCGCCGGGGCGGCAAAGCCGGGCAGGGGGGCGACGTCCATATCGGCGAAGCTGCGCAGCGCGACGGCGCCGCCCGTCTTCACGCCTTCGACCAGCCGCGTGACCGCGCCGTCGCGCTGCGCGGCCACCAACCGGCCGCCGTCGGCCAGTTGCGCGACGAGCGTGTCGGGCAGTGTTTCGATTGCGCCTTCGATGATGATGCGGTCGAACGGGGCGGCATCGGGCGCGCCGGCGTTCAGCGGGCCTTCGATCCAGCGGATATTGTCGCCGGTTGCGGCGGCCTGCGCCGCAGCCATCAGCTCGCCGGCTTCCTCGACTGCAGTCACTTCGGCGCCGAGCTGCGCGAGCAGCGCGGCGGTATAGCCCGTCGCGCTGCCGACCAGCAGCACGCGCTGGCCGGGGCGGATCGCCGCGGCGACCAGCATCCGGCCGGTGACGAGCGGCGCGTTGAGCGCGCGGCCCTGGCCGAGCGCGATGGCGCGGTCCATATAGGCGACGCTGGCCAGCGCGGCGGGGACATGCGCCTCGCGCGCGACCGCGCCCATCGCGCCGACCACCGCCGGGTCGATGACGTCGTTGGTCCTGAGCTGGCTGTCGATCATGGCGGAGCGCATCTCCGCAGCCGTGATTTCGCTAAACTTCGTCGCCATCAGCCTTTTCCGATTCTCTGGGCATGAACCTTTGCGGAGCAGCTCTAGCCGAAGCAATGCTGTATTGCAATAGTAATACAGCCCCGCAGCCGCATCGCCGCCGCGCATAGCTGTCAACGCCGATGGCGCCAACCCCGCATCGCGCGGTGCGTCGCCCATCGCGGGGCCGTTCCGGCGAATCCTTGACAAGGCGGCGAAACCCCCTCACTAGCGGCGCCGTTCCACACCCGGTCGGCCCGCAAACGCGCGGTCCGGCGTTCGGCATGAGGCCCGATGGCGGAGTGGTGACGCAGCGGACTGCAAATCCGCGCACGCCGGTTCGATTCCGGCTCGGGCCTCCAATATCCTGTCAGCAGATGGTTGCTGATGGTTGAAAAACTCCCGGTTTTCTGCTAGTTATGGAGCATTCACTGATTGCCGGTGATGGTCTCTGATTGCCCGTAATTGTGGCCGTTGGGGGCCTTTTTCGGGGCAGCCGAGGCCCCCATTTGCGCGAGGCCCCCAAATGGCACTGACTGATGCCGCAATCCGAAATGCCAAGCCCAGAGAAAAGCCTTACAAGGTTGCAGATTCGAAGGGGCTATACTTGCAGGTCAATCCGCAGGGCAGCAAGCTTTGGCGACTGAAATATCGCATCAATGGCGTGGAGCGGAAACTGGCACTCGGTTCTTATCCCGAAATCAGTTTGGCTGAAGCTCGCGAGGCGCGCGATGCTGCCCGCAAGCAAGTAGCGCATTCGATCGATCCGAACTTCGCCAAGCGCGAAGCGCGAATTGAAGCGAGCGTGCGCGCCCGCAACAGCTTCGCACATGTTGCAGACGATCTTATTCAAAAGAAGACGCGCGAAGGGCTGGCCGCGCCGACGCTGAAAAAGATGCATTGGTTCGTGAGGCTGCTGGGGCCAGAGTTCGGCAGGCGCCCGATCGCCGACATCACTCCGCATGAGATTTTGCATGAGCTTCGTAAGCATGAGCGTCGGGGTCGGCTTGAAACCGCCAACCTTCTCCGATCATTTGTCAGTCGCGTATTTCGATACGCCGTGGCGACCGCGCGCGCGGACCGCGACCCCGCGCACCTGTTGATCGGTGCGCTGACTATCCCAAAGGTAAAGCATTTTGCGGCGATCACCGATCCGGTCGCATTTGGCGGGTTACTGCGCGCAATCGACGATTATCAAGGTGACCCGGCCGTTATGACGGCTTTGAGACTCATCCCCCATCTGTTCCAGCGCCCCGGCGAGATGCGCCAGATGGAATGGAGTGAGATCGACTTTGACAAGGCGGTCTGGACGATCCCGGAAGCGAAGATGAAGATGCGCCAGCCCCATGCCGTGCCCCTTTCGCGGCAGGCCTTGGCGATCCTTGCCGACATGCGAATCCTGTCGGGCTCGGGCCAATATGTCTTCCCGTCAGTTCGTACGCGGTCTCGGCCCATCAGCGACAACACGCTGAACGCCTCGCTACGGCGAATGGGGATCCCCAAGGACCAGATGACTGCGCATGGTTTTCGTACGTCGGCATCATCGCTCCTCAATGAATCGGGCTACTGGAATCCCGACGCGATCGAACGTGCGCTGGCGCACGCTGTCGGCGGCACCGTCCGCCGCATTTACAATCAGTCTGCCTATTGGTCGGAACGCGTCGAAATGGCTCAGTGGTGGAGCGATTATCTGGACGATCTGCGTGAAGGAGGAAATCGATGCCCGTCGCCGAGACCTCAGCCCCGACCGGGATATGGCATCGGTCGGCCGATGCACATCGGAGTCTCCCGCGGATTGCCGCTCGCCTCTTATACGCCAAGGACAAGGAGGAGCTGGGGTTAGACGAGGTCGACCGCGTCGCGGTCGCCATCGAGCGCGCGGTCAGGCGCCGGTTCCTCATCCTCGCTACGTCGTTCCTGCTCTGCATTCTGCTTTTGTTGCTCGTCCTGATCGTTTGGGGCGCGGCGGCATTGGACGGAGAGGACATCGATCAGGCAGCTTCCGTCGCGGTGATCGCTTTGCTCGCGATGGCTGCCTGCTTTGCGGCGTATTGGCGGCACTTTCAGTATGGATTGGGTGTCAAACGGCGTTCAAAAGGGACCCCCGATCGGCGTCGAAGAGGGACCCCCTTTTCGGATAATATGATGCTGGTTTGTTGAAGATGGCCTTGCGCTGCGTGCGGCGGAGGGCGGGCGTAGCCCGAC